>Ga0302326_10000632_pt1 | contig 94995 bp, 69 predicted proteins | sample Palsa_T0_3_FD_202264 | JGI IMG/M metagenome (GOLD analysis project Ga0302326, IMG submission 202264) | Peat permafrost microbial communities from Stordalen Mire near Abisko, Sweden - Palsa_T0_3 | ecosystem: Environmental > Terrestrial > Soil > Palsa > Peat permafrost | place: Sweden: Abisko... | reverse complement strand
GGAAGCGTCTGGTTCTTTCCAGACCATGATTTGTAGCACGTCACCAGCGCCGATGCGATAGCTATTGGATGCCGTGAGATCGCGGACTGGAGGGCGTTGCTGGCCAATCGAAAGGGCGTGAGACGTCATGGGTGCCCCCGCAGTTTCAGGCTTCTCTGCGCCGTGCGCTGCTGTGACAGTCCAGTTCGCCATCAACAGACCAAATAAGAAAAAACGATTGCTCATATTGTATGGAAGCTATGCATTTTAGCGACCACCTTCGTGTCGTCGAAAACCGAAGGCGCCAGTTCTGAAATCTCCAGGCGACAGCCTGGATCTTCAACTGCCAAGCCGGCGGCCCAGTACGTGATATCCCAGAATTCGGCAAGCTTTACCAAACCAGTCTTTACCGAGCGTGCTTTCCACCCGGACCAACTCGACCTGCGCGTGAAGGCAGAGCACCGCAATAGGGCGGCCCGGCGCATATGCGGGGATCGACAGCATGCAATCCAGGCGCTCCCCCAGTGCGTGAGGCAGTCTGCTGAAACAGTAGAAGCCGCCAGGACTGATGTTGGAGGTGGTAGACTCCATAGAGTTCTGCCCGAGGTGCCCAGAGAACTCGACCCGCCAGCTCACGTTGACCCGTGCCCACCTGCGACGCTCGTTTGCAACGGTCAGTTTGAGACCGCTCCGATCTGGAAACGCGATATGCTCGATAAAGAGTTCCTGCCCTTGATCCGTAGTGCCTACCCAACTATAAGGTACTGATACGCCAGCACACTCTCTGCCATTCCCCCTTTGCGGCAAAATCCCACAGAAATGGACTTAGTACTAGTCCTTAGTCTATTATCCACCGGCGCTGTCCAGTCCTGGGTACTGAGGCAAAGGCTCGAGAGGTACTGAGGATCAGCGCCTGAAAGTGCCGGCCCAAGCCCCAATCCGCCTGCTTCCCACTCGCTCGACTGGAATTTGTACGAAGTCTAGTCCTCATTTACAAATTTTAGTCCTAGTAAGTTACCAGTATTTACTAACTATTGACAGTTTCTGGGAACGCGGTATTCTTGTTCAGAATGCTTTGTTTGAATTCCGCCGATAGATACTTGCAGGAAGAATTTATTCTCTTTACGGCCGCGTTGTCTCAAGGCCTGCCGCGAGGGTTGGGTACTGGCGTAGCGCCTCCCCAGCTATTTGGAAACACCAGATATTAGGATGACGAACTAGTTTATAGCCCAGGCGTGATATGAAATTAATACTGGCATCCAGGGACCTGGCACTGCGTAAGCTGTGCCGCGAGATCATGGCGGGTCTTCCAGATCGAGGCTGTGCGGTCGCCATTAGTGAGCCGGACGAGATGCCGGGCGTGGGAGATTTCTACATCTGGGACTTCGAAACCGGGCACCCCATCCCCAATCAGCTCGCTCGCCAGCCGGTCTCGAAACGTCTGTTTCTCGTCCACAGCGACGACATGGGCGTCTTCCGGCAGAACAAGATCCTGGCGGGCTCCGTCATCCTTTTGAAACCGGTCACCCGGGCTACGTTATCTGTTTTGCTGGAGCGGGGGCTGGCGGTTCACGAAAACAGAGAAGCCTCCTCAGCCCGTCCGGACTGCGACGAGATGCTGCAGTGCCTGCTTCAGGCCAACCTGAAGCTGCAGGAATACGACCAGGAACGGACGAATTTCCTGGCGCGTGCGGTTCACGATTTTCGTGCGCCCTTGACCGCCATCAGCGGCTATTGCGGGCTGCTGCTAGCCGAGCCGCTGGGTGCCCTTAACGACGACCAGAACGAAGTGTTGCGGCGCATGAGGCACAGCGCTCACCGATTGTCGCGTTTAGCGGCCGACATGCTTCAGCTCAGTGTCGGGCAACGCTTGAGCCCGCAGCCCAATCGGGAGAAAGGTGAACTGCGCGAGTGCTTAGAGCAGGCCATGCACGAACTGGCGCCGATCATTGGGGAGAAGGGGATCGCTGTTTCCGCGGAGATCGAGCCTTCCCCCGAGCCGCTGTACTTTGAAAGAAACCAGATGGAGCAAGTATTTCTCAACCTGCTTGAGAACGCTTGCAAATTCACGCCAAAGGCCGGCTCGATTGAAATCAAGGGATATCCTTTCTTCTGGGACCGCCGCTTGCCTCAGAACCAGTTCGAGGATGGGACCGCCGAGCGCCGGGTGCGAGATTGCCAGGCGCCCAACTCGTTCCGCATCGACCTCCAGGATTCCGGACCCGGACTTCTGCCCGAGTATCTGGCATCGATCTTCGAAGAGTATACGCGATATTTGGGAACTCAAGATCGCTCCGGTGGGGGCCTTGGACTGGCTATTTGCAAAGTGATCGTAGAGAACCATCACGGCCGGGTTTGGGCCGAGTCAAATGATTCGGGCGCGGTCTTCTCGCTAGTTCTTCCTTTCTGGACCGCCGAAGCCGCTGAAATCCAGGACAGGTTTGTGCTACCGGGGTGGTCTGAGGTAGTGGAGAGAAATAATGAGAATACGTTCAGAACAAAACGGTAAGTCTATTCTTGTAGTGGAGGACGAGACTGAGGTTCGCAGTTACCTGGAGATGTCTCTCCGCTGCGAGGGCTACTCCGTCGAAACAGCAGGCAACGGAGAAGAGGCCCTCGCGAGCCTCCGAAGCGCCGCGACACCGCTGTCGGCTGTGCTGCTCGACATCATTATGCCGCTTCGCGATGGGATGGAGACGTTGCGTGAAATACGCAGTACGGATAAGGACCTGCCCGTCATCGTGGTTTCCGGCATGTGTTCGCCGTTGAACGTGGTCGAGGCGATGCGTTGCGGCGCCACAGACTTCCTTGGTAAACCGGTCGAATATGAAGAACTGCACAGAGTCGTCAAGCTGGCCGTGGATAGTCGCCGGAACTCGCCCGCCATTGCGGAGAATACCGTCCTGGCGCCTTCCGAGGATGTTTACCTCAGCAGCAATGCGCAGATGCGGGAGATATACTCATTAGTGGCCCAGATCGGCTGGTCGGATGCGTCTGTCCTGATCCAGGGCGAAACCGGCGTCGGCAAGGAAGTACTTGCGCGGCAATTACATACTCGCTCTCCGCGAGGCGGCAAACCCCTTCTCAAGCTGAACTGCGCCGCCCTGCCTTCCGAACTGGTGGAAAGTGAACTGTTCGGCTATGAGCGCGGAGCGTTCACCGGCGCTTTTCAAAGGAAGCCGGGTCTGTTTGAGCAGGCCGACGGCGGTACCATTTTGTTGGATGAGATTGGCGATATGGACTTCAAGCTCCAGGCCAAGCTCTTGCAAGTGCTGCAGGATCGTACGTTTCAACGGCTGGGTGGGAGGGATACCATCCATGTCGATGTGCGGGTCATCGCTGCTACCCACTGTGATCTCGAGCGGGCCATCGCCAATCGACTTTTCCGCGAAGACCTTTACTATCGGCTGAATGTGATTAACTTGCGCCTCCCGCCGCTACGCGAGTGTAAGGAAGACATTCTGCCAGTACTGCAGTTCTTCCTGAAAAAGCACGCGATTCCGGGATCCAGTCTTCCCTTTCTCACTCCCAATCTGGCACAGACGCTGACGGTTTATGACTGGCCGGGCAACGTGCGCGAGTTGGAAAACCTGGCGCGCAGACTTCTTATTCTGAGGGATCCGGACAAACTCGCGAGCGATCTGCGCTCGAAAGCCGCGCGCCGGGGATCGATCGCCCCGCCTGCCGAGACGGCCGGCCTGGCCGGCGGACGGGAGATGTCACTGCTGGCGGCGCCGGAGCCCATCGAAGACCGCGCACCCATCCTCGAACGGGTTACCATGGCCAAAGAGCAAGCGGAAACCGAAGCCATCCTGGCGGCGCTCAATTCCACGCGCTGGAACCGCAAGCAAGCCGCGGCTCTGCTGAAAATTGACTACAAGGCCCTGCTGTATAAGATGAAGAGACTTGGCATCGAGAGTAAAGTCACCTCGCTGCCGCCTGAATATTCGGAAACCGCACAGCCGGCCGTCATGGCTTAGAACACCCATCCACAATCGACCTGGACGGCCCCTCTGGCACCGGCTGGGCCAAGCTTCGCGGCTGCGCGGTTGGTACTCAGCGGTCCGGGTCGGAGGTGTCCCACTTCGTGAGATTTCTGGAAAACTTCTCTCCCTCAGGGACCCCATCGGGACCCGCGATCCGGCGCCGTTCGAATGGCTTTGCCGGCTTCCCGACCGCTCCCGTGCTTGCCTCGTAAAGAGCGCCTATAACAGAACATCCGCCCGTTTGTCAGTGATCCTGAAGCTCTCGCAATCGAAGCATGATCGAGCCACCCTTTCAGGCGATGGTATCGGAATTGCGAACTCAGATACTACAGGTGCTGACACAATGAGGCGGTTTAACAGAACACGGGTGTGGTTGCGGGGTACCAGAGCGTTGGTGGCTGCCCTGTTTTGTTCGGGCGGATTGATGGTCTGGCCGGCCGCCGCGCAAACGCAGGACCCTCCCGCGTTCCAGCCACACTCCGGTTTTCAATTGGATTCGGTATCCGCTTATACCACTTATTACCCGGAAGGCCTGGCCACCAACTTGGTGCCTTTGCAGGGGACGCCGCTGGCCCCTGACGTTGGCATGGGAGCGGCCGCTACGATCTCTTGGGACCGCGCCGAGGAGCGCTCCAACATTTCCCTGACATACACGGCCGATTACGCCGGGCGGCTGCGCTATTCCGCGTGGGATGCCTTGAACCATATGTTCTCGCTGAACGCCGCGCGCCACTTGACTCCGCTATGGGATTTCCGTTTTACGGTGGCAGCCGCGGTGCTCACCGCAGATCAGTTAGTACTCCTGCCGGGCGAGCTTGCGGCGGTCTCTCCGGTATCGTCATCTCTGTTGCTGTACGGCAATCGCGCGTTCAACTCCACGGCGGCAATGTCGCTGGCCTACAAACTCTCCACGCGAACAACCCTCACCTGGCACGCCAACGGCACTCGCATTCAAAGCCTGGGAAACGGTGACGCCGGCGGACAGACAGGGGTAGTCTCGTTTTTAAGTCAAGCCACCACCGCCAGTACCGGATTCGAGGTCTCTCACACCCTCGGCCCGCGTACCCAGGTAAGCCTGGACGTCGGCACGATCCGGCTGATGTCCGGGTTTCTGGACGCATGGAGTCAGAGCGCCACCGTCGCTGTGAGTCGTTCCCTCAGCCAGCGTTGGTTCGCCGCCGTGCACGGCGGGGGCGGTTTTATTCATCCGGCGCAGCCGGTGGCCAGCCTCACGACCGGCCCGCAATATCTCGCCGGTGGAACTCTCGGCTACAAAACCCAGGCGCACACCCTGCAGCTTACCTTGGATCGCACCGTAGGCGACTCCTACGGCTTGGGAGCCTCCACTACCGTCAGTGCGTTCGCTTCCTGGTACTGGGCGCCGCCCGGGTCTCCCTGGTCCTTGCGGGTCAATGGGGGTGAGCAGCAACTGGAGCATGGCGTCCTGGCAACCGTGGACAGCCGCCAAATCGCGGTCAGCGTGGGCCGGGTGATTACGCGCAACCTACAGTTCACCGCCGAATACGGCTACATGGAATACTCCGGCGGCGCCTTGTTTGGCACTATTTCTCCCAGCACGGTTCGCGTGGCAATGATCTGGCGGCCGGGTCTGGGTTTGTTGCACTGAGGTCGGGCTATGATTCGGATCTTTAACCAATACGTCTCGCCCAAGAGTCTTCTCCTGATCGGCGTGGAAACCGTGCTGATTGCGCTCAGCCTGCTGTTGGCGACGCGGCTTCATTTCCTCAATCAGGCCGCCGGGTTTACCAACTATGTTCGCTGGCCGGTCATTCTTCAGATTCTGGTGGTAATCGTCGTCTTGCAGATCTGCTTTTACTACAGCGATCTCTACGACCTGAGTGTTCTGCGCCGGCATCACCAGCTGATCATCCGGCTGACAGAATCTCTGGGCACCGCGTGCCTGGTGCTCGGAGTGATGTACTACGCCTTCCCCGGTCTGCTGCTGGGGCACAGGATCTTCTTCGACGGCGTCAGCCTGGTCGCTGTAAGTACTTTGGCAAACCGTCTGGCTCTTGAGCACACCTGGCGATTCGCCTCCCGCAAAGCGCGTATCTTAGTCCTGGGGACCGGGGAGTTGGCCGCCACGGTAGCCCGCGAATTCTCCCGGCGCGAGGACTTGAACGTCGAGCTGGCTGGTTTTGTGGAGACGGCTGAATCCCAGGGCGACAAGCAGCTCTTTGGCGGCCCGATCCTGGGCTCGGCCGACCAACTGGACGCACTGGTCGCGGCGCATCGCATTACGCGCATTGTGGTGGCTTTGGAGGACCTCCGCGGCGTCCTTCCGGTGCGCACCCTGGTCCGCCTGCGTGTCCAGGGGATCCGGGTGGAGGACGCGCACTCCGCCATGTCCGCCCTCAATGGCCGTATCTGGCTGTCCGAGGTGAAGCCGAGCTGGTTTGTGTTCTCGGATGGATTCCACCGTTCGCGCCTGACCATGCTGGTCAAGCGCATATGCGATCTCGCATTTAGTGTCATCGGACTCCTGGTCTCGCTGCCGATTATGCTGCCGCTGGCCATAATGATTCGCTTGGAATCCCCGGGTCCGGTCATCTTCCGTCAATCCCGCGTGGGATTGCGCGGGAAGACTTTCGAGCTTCTGAAATTCCGCTCCATGCGCGCGGACGCCGAGCAGGGCACCGGCGCGCAGTGGGCCCAGGTGAATGATCCGCGTGTCACGCGTCTGGGGAAATATCTTCGAAAGTTCCGCCTGGATGAATTACCCCAATTCATCAATATCATCCGCGGTGAAATGGGCTTCGTCGGGCCGCGGCCTGAAAGACCGGTTTTTGTCGCCCAGCTTCGGCAGAGCATTTCATATTACGATGAACGCCACTCCGTACGCCCCGGACTCACCGGGTGGGCGCAAGTGCAATACCCTTACGGCGCTTCCGTGGAAGATGCAGCCCGGAAGCTGGAATACGATCTATTCTATTTGAAGAATATGTCGATCTTTTTCGACTGTGCCATCATCCTGCAAACCGTCCGCCACGTTTCCAAAGGGAACGGCGCCCGCTGAGCCGTTGCTCGAAATCAGTAATGCCGGCCACGGTCACCTCTGGGCGAACACGACCGGTATTACCCACCCCGGAGACCATTGAGATGGGCAATGGCGCACTGCATAGTGGCGATCTGCGCTTCAATCATGGCGAAGCGACGGGTCAACCGTTCGCCGAGGGTGACGCTGTCCTTGAGGAAGACCAGGACTTCGGAGCGGGTAAAGTCGGATATATTACGGGAGCCGCGGGCCTCGCTGGCTTCTTGCAAAATGCGATACTCATCTTGGCTGAGGCGAAAGTTGACGATGCGGTCGCGGACTTTGGCAGGCATAGGATTCAGGTTTCGTTTATGCGGCGGGTGAGACAGTACAGCAGTCCCCGTCCAGATCATTTCACTAGCCGATTGTCTGGAGTGGTAACAAGAGTAGCTTACTATCGATATCATACCGCATACGAGCAGCAAACGCGCAGAGTTTCCCCTATATTATTCTTAACCTACTTAGAAAATGTACTATTACTAAGAACATGTGGTGCCGAAACCGCTTGTATTGAGTTTGAATGGAATAGCCAAGCGGCCGGCTCACGCTTGTAATTTCCCCGGCGCCCGCCCTTTTTTCCCATCCTGCGCCGACCTCGAAGTTGCCGGCGTCGTTCACGCTGACGCATCGCAACGGGAGGTGGCGATCAGCACGTGAGTCTGACGCAGATCTTCGACCGGGTGGTGACCAAGAAGACCCCGGGAAGGTCCACACCCCGCGTCATTCAGGACGGGGTTCATCCCCGTCTCCTGCCATACCTCGGAAAGATCGGCCGACAGATCCATCGGCGGTTTCCATAATCGCGATCTGCGGGTTCTTCCGGCCGCCGAGGAGCAACCGCCACTGGGTTACGCCGTACGGCTGGAAAGTCGCCAGACTGTTGTCGCGCACGCGGGCGTCTTCCGCCCCGCCATGGCCATGTTCACGGCCAACAACACTCTGCCCCCGTTTCCCTTCCGACAGGCCCTGGACCGCGAAAACCTGACACTTTCAGAAGGAAATCACTTAGATCAGACGGCTGGAGGAATGCGTCTTTCAAGACGCACCCCGCCCCTGGGGTATCGGGCGCGCCCGGCCTACCGCGCCGATGTTGTACACTCATGTTGATCGGAATGTGTGTCTACCGCGCGGGGCGCAAAATAGCTGTTGTTCTTTTTCAACTCGGCGGGCCGGATTCGCTGGATGCCATCGAGCCGTTTCTCTATAATCTCTTCTGCGATCCGGATATCATCGATTTTCCATTTGCACGGATTGCGCGGCAGCCGCTGGCACGGCTGATTTCCTCGACGCGCGCGCGACACGTGCGGCAACATTATGAAGAGATCGGTGGCCGGTCGCCTATTCTGGAATTCACGCGGCGGCAAGCGGGCGCGCTCGAGGCCGAACTGCGGCGGGATTACGACGCGCGCGTGGTGGTGGCCATGCGCTACTGGCATCCGTTCACCGCGGAGGCAATTAGCGAGCTGGAAGCCTGGGCGCCCGACGAGGTGGTCCTGCTGCCCCTGTATCCGCAGTATTCGCGCACCACTACTGGCAGCAGCTTGAATGAGTGGAGGCGGCGGTTCCACCCCAACGGCTGGAATCCGGTGGTGCACTCCGTCTCGGAATTTCACGAGCACGGCGGCTATATCGAGGTGCTCGCGCAGGCCGTGGAGGAGTCACTGGCGGCGTTCGAAGATCCTGCCGGCGTGGATATGGTTTTCAGCGCGCATAGCGTGCCGATGGCTGTGATCGCGGGCGGCGATCCCTACCAGAGGCAGATCGAGCGCACCGTCGAACTGGTCTGGCAGCGGGGAGGGTGGCCGGGCCGGCGCCATCTTTGCTACCAGAGCAAAGTGGGCGCTTCGAAATGGCTGCAACCTTCCATGCACGCCACCATCAAGCAACTGGCCGCTGAGCAACGCCGGCACGTGCTGGTCATTCCGGTTTCGTTTGTCTCGGACCACGTGGAAACACTGCACGAGATCGATATCGAGCATCGCGCGCAGGCCCATAGTCTGGGCATACAGGACTACCGTATGATGCCCGGGCTGAATGACTCCCAGCGCTTCATTGCGATTCTCGCTCAACTGGTGCGTAGCCGGATCATGCAGCAATCTTCGACTTACTGCGCTTGATCCAGCTAATCACGGAGATGATGCTGCCTACCACGCAGAGTACGATCAGACCGATGATGGCGAATTGCACATAAGGAGAACGCCCCCACTGCAGAATCCGGCCGCCGAAGTGTACGGCGAGAAATCCCACGCCTGCGAAGCGGATCATGCGGGTGACTGCGATGACCATCAATAGTTTCTTTCTGGGATACTGCAGGGCGGCAGACGCCGCGACGAACGGAGTGAACGGGAACGGCGGAGGCATCAGCGAAGCCATCGTAAGCGCCCATCCGGCGCTTCGCGTCACCTTCTTCTTGACATATCCCAGGCGCCTCGCAGACATGAACTTTTGAAGGCCCTCTTCGCCGTGCTTGCGCACCAGCAGATCCGTCACGAGACACCCGAGCACCGAGCCGGCCGTGGCCATCCCGGCGTAGTAGAGCATCCATCCATGCTTGCGAACACTGAGTACGATCATGAGGAGATCGTTTCCCAGAGGCATGAACAGGAAAGAAGAATCGAGGATGCCTAGGAGGAGCTGGCCGAGCCCTCCGAGGTGAACGAAGAATACAAAGAGATATCGCGCGACGGCGGCCATCACTCCGCACAACTAACACTTTTTGCGCCAAAGCTGGCGGCTGTGCGGAAGAATACTAAAAGTGAAAGCCAATGGTGGCGGTGAGGGCCCGCGGCGACACATAGTGCGTCCCGCTGAAGGTCGAAAGAAAATTGTACAGGGCCTCTTTGTTCGTCAGATTCACTACGGTCAAACGGGCGCTCACTTTGTACTTATCGCCGCGAAGAATATTATCGTGCCCCACGGCAATGTCGAACAGATTCCGCGCGGCAATGCGGGGCGGATTGTGGTCGTCACTCTCGGTTCCCGGCGCGGGAATTTTGAGGAGCGTTGACCCATATGCCGATGCGGCGCACAAGCCCGTGGGGCTGATGGGACTGGTCGGCGTAGCATGCACGCCTCCGCAATATAGCCCAGCCTCAAACTGCTGATCCGCTGTCAGCCCGGACACGTCCACTATGGAGTCGCTGCCGTTTGGACCATTCGCGCAATTACCGCCCGCGCACGGGACCGGACCGGCCACCATGCCGCTGTCATAGCGCCAATTAAAACCCACCCACGGACCTTTCTTCGACGGCTGGTACTGAATGTGCGTCGTCTGGTTGAAAAGCTCGTCGTGGTCGATGCGGAAAACTTCACTACCCACCGGGGTCGCCCCAATCCCGCTGATCTGCGGCTCGAAAAAGCGCGCCGCCACGCTGGACAAAACCACGAACGCCGTAAACCCGTGATAGTTCGGAATGCTGGCGCGGAGTGCATATCCCGGTATCTTCGACCGCTGCCACTCGATGGGGAAAGTGATCGGCGTGGCGCCCAGCACGCTGAAGTCGTAGGCCTCGTGCGTATACTTCCAGATGTATTCGGCATCGATTACCAGGAACCGTCCAAACGCCTGCTGGAGCCCGGCGTGGAACTCATTGCGCCAGCCCGGACTCAGCGGCGCATTGGTTACGCACGGGCTCACCGTTGACGCCATGATCGCGCTTACCACGGCGTTGTCGCATCCAAGGCTCGCCAGGACCAGATTCTCATTGAACGGCGTTTCGAGCGAGCGCGCATAGGAGATGCGCAGCACCGTGTTGGTCCGTTTGATGTTGTATCCGATACCGAGGCGAGGCTCCGCCTGGTTGGCAGTCACCAGACCATCGTAATAGTCGAACCGCAAGCCCACATTGAAGGTCCAGTTGTTCTTGGTAATGGCGTCCTGGATGAAAGCGGCCAGTTCCCTGATGTTGGCGTGGCCGTTAAAGGTGTACAAGCCGCTGGTTGAGTTGGGGCAATTGTCGGTGGCTGCGAGCGGCCCGGGCCGGGTCAAATCGTAACAGGCCAGAAGAGGATTGAAATTGGGATTCGCCTGCAGCGCTCCGCCGCACTCGGTGGGACTGGTCAGCCCGGGATTGGTGTCCGCGCTTCCGTCCGCATTCAGACAGACAGCATTCGCGGTAGGATCGACGATCCCAAAGCTGTCCCTCTCCGTGAGAATGGTGTCCTCGTAGGTAACTCCCGCTTTAATGTTGTGGATGCCCTTCACGTAGGATACGTTGGCGCGCAGCCCGGCATTGGTCAGCGTGCGATGCTGACCGATCGTCTGGAGTTGCAGGTCGGGCGTGAAATCGGCGAAAGGATTGTCGCTCGGATAGTAATGGTATTGGTCCTGGCGCACGAAGCCGCCGAAGGTGAAGACGGTGTTCACGTTGATCAAACGCGTCCAGGTCGGGGCAATATTAAAGGTTCGGATTTGGGAACGCTGATCTTGCGATCCGACCGGCAGGCCGTTGGGCCCGAGGCCGCCGTTGTCGACCACCAGTCCGTTCCAGGCTGTCGCATTTTGGGCGTCGTATGAGTTGGGCGTCTGGAACCAGGAACGCGTTAAACCGAGGTTCAGACTGAACGTATCCGCCTGGGATGGCCTGAAGTCTACGCGGTCGAATAGATTTTCTTCATTGCCGTGGTCGTGCATGACCGAAAGCTCCGGCCCATCGAGAAATCGGCCCGTGTTCAGGCCATTGGCCGAAATAAAGTTGCCCCACGAATTGCCTCCGTAAGCCAGGTCGAACCCGCCGTTGGTAGAGCCAAAGGAGCCGTATGACGCCGTTACGTCGCCATGCGGCACAGTTACGCCGAGGCCTGAGCGTGTGGTAACCACAATTACAACGCTGGTCTTATCGCCATATTCCGCCGGAGGCGCGCCTGCGATCACTTCCATCGACTGCACGGAATCGAGCGGAAGCTGATTGGAAAAAACTTTGCTTTGCTGATCGGTAATCGGCTGCCCATCAAGGGAAAATGAGTTCGACGCGTGATCCCCAAACCCGTGAAACAGACCATTCGAGTCGGCGGAAATTCCCGGAGAGGCTAGCGTCACGAGCGAGCTCAGCGAGGATGATTGACTCTCGAGAGGGAGCTTGTCTATCAAATCCCGATCGATGTCCGTGTGGGTTGTAGGAGTGGACTCGATGAGGTCCTCGCCGGCCTCCACGGTCACCGTGGTCGTCGCGGAGCCGATTTGCAGGGTGATTTTCAGCTCCATCGGAACCGGGGAGCGCACGTTCACGTCCTGCTCGGACGCCTGAAATCCAGCCGCCGCAAAAGTGACGTGATAGTTGTTGAAGGGAATATTGTCGAACTCGAAGTTCCCCTGTCCATCACTTGAGGCGCTGCGGCTATAGTGCGATACAGGATTCTGGATTACGACCGCGACACCCTTGATAGCTGCGCCCGACGGGTCGAGAATCGAACCGCGAACCGTTCCCGAGTTCGCGCCGCTCGACTGCGCCGGGCATACAGAGACACAGAGGCTGGGAACGAGTGACAGGAGAAGGCAAACCAAGATCCGCCGGGCGAGAGTCCTCATTCTTTGATTGTGGAGCTCAATATGAATTCGGCGTACGAGATTCCGACGACCGGCCCAGCGGCCCCGGTGAGAGAACTTCTTTGCGGCACGAGCGGCAATGTGAGGAATGCCACGTTACGACTGGAACTCGCGCGCGGGCTTCGCTTACCAGCTCAAAAGCTGCCGCACACTTCGCGCTTGTCTCTTGCTCGCGATGAACTCCTGATCGTTACTCAGTGTGATCAACCAGCGCTGGCTGCTCAAGGCGCTCATCTTGCGCACGTGGTCCACATTCACCAACGCGTTGCGATGAATGCGCTGGAAGCTGCTGTTGCCCAGGCGCTGCTCGAGCGCCTTGAGTGTCTGGGTCGCCTGATACTTTCGCTTGGCCGTAACGATCCAAACGATATCGCCATCCGCCTGGAACGCGTAAATCTCGCCGGCGTTCAGCAGAAAATATTCTTCGCCCACCTTGCCCACGATCTTGCGGGGCAGCGGCCCGGACACCGGGACGGCAATCTCCTGCAGCTGCGCGAGCCTTTCTACGGCCTCGCGCCCCGTAAGCCGTCGTGCCCGTTCGACCGCTTCGGTCAGGCGCTCCTGGCCAATGGGCTTGAGCAGGTAGTCGACTGCGCCTGCTTCGAAAGCCTCGAGCGCGTATTTATCATAGGCGGTCACAATGACGATAGCCGGCAGACGCGCCCCGCCGCGGATCTTGCGAACGACGTCTAGGCCACCCATTCCGGGCATCTGGAGATCGAGCAGGACAAGATCCGGCCGGCGCGCGGCGATCTGTTCGAGCGCCGCTACGCCATTGTCCGCCTCTCCGACGATCTCAACGTCACCGATGGATTCCAGTTCCTCGCGCAGCACCTTTCGGGCAACCGGTTCGTCGTCGACAACCAGGGTCCTCAACGGCATGGCCTGGTTCTATTCTCTCTAAACAGCGAGTGCGATTGCGGGAATGGTCTTGGTGGGCAGAACGAAACTGATAGTGGTGATCCCGTTCGCTGCACGTACAGCCAGGCGCGTTTCCGAGCCATAACAGAGCGCCAGGCGCCGGCGAACGTTAGTCAGTCCAATGCCGGTGGCACTCGATAGTGTGAGCGGATCACATTCGCCCGAGTTCGAGATTTCCACCGATACGGCGTCGGCGTCGGCCTTGATGCGCAGCCGTACGAAGCCCGTTCCGATTCTGCATGCCACGCCGTGCTTGACGGCGTTCTCGACTAACGGCTGAACGGACAGCAGAGGGATCACCGCGTGCTGTGCGGAGTCGTCGATCTCGACTTCGGTCTGCAGTTTCGGACCGAGCCGCAACTTTTCGATTTCGAGATAGGCCCGAACGATCTTCACCTCTTCGGCCACCTCGATGAAGGTGCGCTCCGCGCGTAGCAGGTAGCGAAAGACATCGGCAAGATTGAGCACCAGCCGCCGCGCTTGTGAATTACTCCGATCGATCGTTCCGTACAGCGTGTTCAGCGAGTTAAAGAGGAAGTGAGGATTAATTTGCGCCTGCAGCGACTTGAGCTCCGCCTGCGAGACAAGATGCTGCATCTGAAGGCTCCGCAGTTGTTCGATGTGTTCCGCTACGGCGGCTCCCAGGCGGGCCAGAACACCGAGATCCTCGCTGAGATAACGGCGTCCGCCCTCGCGCGGACCGAGCAGCATATAGACAGCGTCGCCACGGGAGAACCGGATCGGAACCACCGCGTGCACCCAGGATGGAACCGTCCAGTTCGACGAATCGACGACGCTGGCGCGCGCGACGACCGCGGCGGCGCCGCGCGGATGCTGCTCCGTCACTTCGCAATGCGAGGCGCGCAGGAAGCGGGCCATGACGTCGGCGCTGCCGCGCAGATATTCCCCTTCACTCGCGGCCGCGCGGGCCAGATCGTGAAGCTCACCGAGCGCCTCATCCACATTCGAGCGCAGAAAAATTACATGGGTCAGCAGGCTTTGAATACGGTTGCGCAGATAGACGAACAACGTTAACAGCAGGCCTGCGGAGACGAACAAGACCCCCGCTTCAAACGGATGTTGTAGACGCTGCCGGAAAGCAGGGTATTGAAATACTCCGATGGGCACCAGGACGGCGGCTGCCGCAAGCGAAGCGTTTACCATGAACCGCAAAAATGCATCCACCAGCAGAAATCGATAATCCTGCAACAAAACCAGCAGTGCCAGCGGCAGGCCGGCGTGATGCAGCGCAAGCTCCATCGACCATGCCATCCGTGCCGGGCCGCCGCCAAAGTGAACGAACGAGATAGCAAACAGGAAAAGCCCCATGGCGCCCGCCAGCCTGGAACTGGCGGCACGATGCTCCTGAAGCAGTTCAATGCATACGGAGATGATGGTCAGGGCGGCAAAACCCAGTGTCACCAGTAACAGAGCGCTGTAATGCAGGCGCGGCCCGCGCAGGAGCAGGTCGGCGCTGTGCAGTGCCACGGCGATGGCGCTCAGCACGTAGCCCGCGATCCACAAGGCGCGGTGACGCGACTCGAGCGAAATGTGCAGCAAAACGGCGGGCAGAAGACTTAGAACGGAGAAACTTGCGGCGACGATCACATCGGCCGCCACGCCGCCAGTCGGCCCGGTTGCCATGGCGATGAGCGATCCGAGATTCCACAGCATCGCCAGCGCGGCGGCCAATACCGGCAGGCGGCTGCGAGCTTCCCTGGCGCGGCGCCGGTTCACCACCAGGAAATACAGCAGCATGCCAAAGATCATGGCGCCGGCGCAGTGCCCTATGGTGTTCACCAGCACCGGTTCGTGAATACCCAGCCAATCCGGCATCGTCGTCTCTACGATACCGGATTTGGCGGGCGGTCTGCGAAAATGACTTTTTTCAGCATGTCTCAGCTATTTCGCTCCTGGCAGCCTATTTACAACCCGATCGGTTTCGGCGCTACGGATTTTATCGTGCTGGCATGGGCAGGGCTGCTGGTAGTGTCGCTCGTCGCAATGGTGCGTTGGGGACCGGCCGCCTGTAACTTCGCCAGGAGAACGCGCTGGTCGATGCTGGCTCTGGCGCTGCTGCCAATCGTATTGCGACTGCTCTTGCTCCCCACCGCGCCGGTACCTGCGCCGCGCACCCCCGACGACTTCAGCTATGCGCTTCTCGGCGATACGCTCGCACACCTTCGCCTGGCCAACCCGCCACATCCGATGCGCCGCTTCTTCGAAACCAACTTCGTCCTGCAGGAGCCGGCCTATAGCTCGATCTATCCACTCGGCCAGGGGATTGCGCTGGCTTTCGGTCAGCTCGTCATAGGCCGGCAGTGGGCGGGTGTGATCCTGTGCGCGGGCGCTTTCTGCGGCTTGTGCTATTGGATGCTGCGAGCGTGGGCGACTCCGGGCTGGGCGCTCCTGGGAGGTCTTCTCAGCGTCTTCGAGTTCGGACCCCTGCAATATTGGATGAACACCTATTGGGGCGGATCGCTCGCTGCCGCGGGAGGTTGCCTGATATTCGGGTCGCTGCCCAGGCTGCGGGATAGCGGCCGCTCACGCGATGCCGCTCTTCTGGGCCTCGGCCTGGCTGTCGAATCGCTTACGCGCCCTTTCGAAACACTACTCATCGTCCTGTGCGTAGCCGTTTTCCTGATTCCTGCCCTGCGGGGACAATGGCGGTCATTAGCTCGTATCGCCGCTATTGCAGCGCTCGTGACGCTACCCGCCATAGCCCTCGAGCTGCTCCAGAATCGGCAAGTGACGGGACGTTGGACCACACTGCCTTACATGCTGAGTCAGTATCAGTATGGTGTGCCCACCAGCTTCACGCTGCAGCCTGTCCCTGCGCCGCACCATCCCCTCACCGAAGAACAAAAGACGAATTACGACTTGCAGTCTTCCGTGCATGGCAATTCGTCCGACTCGTTCTCCGCGTTCCTGGACCGGCTCGGGAAGCGCGCGCGTTTCTATCGTTTTTTCTTCCCCGTACCGCTCTTGCTGGCGCTTCCCGCATTTTTGCCGGCGCTGGGCCAGTTCCGGTTTCTGTGGGTAGCGCTCTCGCTCGCAATCCTTGGTTTCGGTACGAACTTTTATCCCTATTTTTACCCACACTACATCGCCGGCGGCGCCTGTCTGTTCGTACTCGTCAGCGTGACCGCGCTCGAGCGTGTCCACAGATGGAGCCGCGAGGCCGCGCGCCTGATCGTATCGCTCCTGGCTGCCCAGTTCCTCTTCTGGTATGGGCTGCACTGCCTGGCCTGGTGGGCCCCAGCCTGGGCCCTGACGGATCAGTACGAGAGTTGGGATTATGTAAACCACGGCGATCCCGAGGGCCGCATCGCCATCGATCGGCGTCTGGCACAAGCGACTGGAAAGCAGCTTGTCTTCGTTCACTATACGCCGCGTCACCCGTTGGACCAGTGGGTTTGGAACGCCGCCGACATCGACCATTCGCGGATTATTCGCGCGCTCGACCTGGGGCCTGAGGAAAATGACAAACTACGGCACTACTATCCGGACCGCACCGTATGGCTGCTGGAGCCTGATGCAAGGCCACCGCGTCTCGAGCTTTATCCAGAGCCCGAAAAGCCCGCCGCCGCGCCGTCGCCTGCGGTCAAAAATAATTCTCCCTTTGAGGAAGTGCCCGGCCCGCCTGCACCGTAGAAGAACCTCCCTTCGGGGTCAACTGCGCTTCAGCCGGACTGGCGTCTCCGCCATGCCCAGCCTTGCTACAATTCGGTGTGCTCCGCTTCCCCGCGTTCCTCTTGATGCCAGCTTGCTTCTGCCTGGCCGCCGATCTGAAACCGGAGGCAAGTCAGGCCTTCGATCGTTACGCCCACGATACCGAGTCTCGTTTAGCCACGCGTCAACCGTTTCTGTGGGCCGACGGCTCGCCCGAACGCCTTCGCCAGGTTCAGCAAGGTCAGGTGGTAGTGGAGCCCTGGAACGGCAAGCCCGACACCAGTGTGCCCGGTGCGCTCATTCACGACTGGATCGGCGCCGTTTTCATACCGGGCGCTACCTTGGAAAAAACGCTGGCGGTGATGCAGGATTACGATCATCACAAGGCCGTCTATCACGATGTGCTCGATTCCAAACTGCTCGGGCAAAATGGCAACGAGTTCAAATTTTATCGCCTGCGACAGCTCAAAAAAGGCATCATCAGTGGGGTGTATCATACGGAATTCGATGCGCACTACGAGCGCATCAACGACGTTGCATGGACCAGCCAGTCGCGTAGCACATTGATCGCCGAGTTGGAGAATCCCGGAAAGCCGAACCAGCACGAGTTGCCGCCGGGACATGACGACGGCTATCTTTGGCGGTTGAACGGCTACTGGCGGCTGCAAGAGCGGGACGGGGGCGTGTATCTCGAATGCGAGGCCATCTCCCTTACGCGCAGTCTGCCGGCATTCGTAGGCGGCCTGTTTGCGCCGGCCATGCGGGGACTGGAAAGCGAGACCATGACGGCCACTTTGCAATCCACCCGGGACGCCGTGAAGAAGTGACCCGGCTGGCCCTGATCGGCTATGGCAATGTAGCGCGTACCCTGGCGCGGCTGCTCCATAAACAGCGCGGGCACTTTCCGTTTCGCATCACCGGCATCCACACCGCCCGCCATGGAACAGCCGCATCGGCGCGGGGCTTGCCGCTGGAACCGGCGTTCGGCCCCGCGGCGGCTTCCGTAGATGATTTCCTGGATGCGGCGGAGGCTGAGATCGCAGTCGAGCTCACCACTCTGAACCCGGCCACCGGCGAGCCTGCCACCTCCCACATCCGCGCTGCTTTCGCCCGCCGCATGCACGTCGTCACGGCGAACAAAGGACCGCTTGCGCACGCTTACGCGGACCTGCGCGATACGGCCGCCCGCCAAGGGGTCGAGTTCCGCTTCGAATCCACGGTGATGGATGGCGCGCCCGTCTTCAATCTGGTGAGATCGACTCTTCCCGGCGTCACCGTGCTCGGCTTCACGGGGGCGCTCAATTCCACGTCTAAGCTGGTCATCGAAGCTATGGAGCAAGGCGGCTCCTTCGAGGACGGTCTGGCTCTGGCGCGCAGCCTGGGGGTGGCCGAGGCCAACTCCGATTTCGATGTAGAGGGCTGGGACTCGGCGGCCAAGACCGCCGCTCTGGCCAATGTATTGATGGACGCGCGCACCACGCCGCAGGCCGTTTCGACGCGCGGCATCACCAGGCTCACTCCGGAACGCGTCCAGGAGCTCCAGCGTGCCGGCAAGACGGTGCGCCTGATCAGCCGCGCGCGCCGTGGCCCTGCCGGCATCACCCTGCGCGTCCGCGCCGAAGTGCTGGACAAGACCGACCTGCTCGCCTCGGTGCCCGGGACTTCGAACCTGCTGCTGTTGCATACCGACCTGATGGGCACCATCGGCACCGTATCGATCTCACCCACCGTCGAGCAGACCGCCTATGGAGTATTTGCAGATCTGGTAGGCATCCTATGAAATTTCTCACCTTTCTCCATCAAGGCCGCCGCCACGCCGGTGTGCTGAATGGCGGCGCAGTGACTCCCATCGAGCAGATCAACGCCAGGCATGGGACCACCATCCCGAATGATTTGCTGGAGATTATCCGCGCCGGCATTCCGGTGCCGCCGGACGGCGCGAGTAGTCTCCCGATCGAGGAGGTTCAGCCGCAATTGCCCTACGCGCACCCACCCAAAATCTGGTGTATCGGGTTGAACTATCTTTCGCACGCCGCGGACATACAGGCGGTTCAGCCGGAGGAGCCCGGCAGCTTCATGAAGCCGGCTTCGTGCATGTTTCAGCCCGGCGGCGAAATCGTCTTGCCTCCGCCGGACATTTCGAGCGAAGTGGACGCCGAAGGTGAGCTGGGGGTGATCATTGGTAAGACCAGCCGCTACCTGGAGGCTGATTCCGTCGGCGCTGCAATCTTCGGCTACACCACCACACTCGACCTGACCGCTCTCGACGTACTGCGCCGCAATCCGCGATATCTCACGCGAGCTAAGTGCTGCGATACGTTCTTCAGCTTCGGTCCGGTGGTAGTGACCGCCGATGAAATTTCCGATGTGGATGCGCTCGAGGTGATTACGGAGCATAACGGCGCGATCTGCTCGCGCGATTTCGTGCGGCATATGCATACCCGCCCGTTCGAACTGGTGCGCTTCCACAGCGATTATATGACCCTCGAACCAGGCGACCTAATTTCCACGGGCTGCCCCAAAGGCGCCCGTATCGCGGCCGGCGACCACGTGCGGGCGCGCATCGATGGCGTGGGCACGCTAGCGGCGCACGTCACGCAGGGAACCAGAACCGCCGCGAAATTGTTAGACTGAGGCTCAGATGCTCAAGCGTTTTATCCTGTGGGATTACCCGCGGGCAAGCTGGCAGTACGATGTGATGGTCGGTATCATCGTAATCTTCGTGCTGTTGACTCCCCGCGGATGGTTTCGCGACCAGCCGCGCACTCCTTTGGTGAGCTCCATCGCCCTCCTTCCCGCAGAGCACGGAAGCAACGTCTATTGGGTCGAGCCGGAGTTGCTTTCCGGTTTGACCAAAGATCAACAAGCGCAGAAGGTGCGCCGGTTGCTACAAAGCTTCACGCATCAGAAAAAGCTGGCCGTTGACCGGGTTGAGCCTATTGCGGATTCCGAGGGCGAGACCAAGGGTTACATGGTTTTTGCCAAACCGTAACGGACGGCGCATGCGTTTTCCTATCTTCGCGAACCTGGCAGCGCTTCTGATCTGGCTGGCTCCCCTCACCTGGTCGAAACCGGCCGGCGATCTGGATACGGTGCTGTCTCGCATCGACTCCGCCAGCGCCGGTTTTCACGGTATGTCCGCCCAGTTACGCCGTTTGTCTCATACGGCGGTCATCAATGAAGATACGGTGGATTCCGGCACCGTGTCGCTCAAACGTCCCAAGCCCAGGGACATGCGCATGCTCGTCGATTTCACCCAGCCCGATCCCAAGACGATCGCGTTTCAGGGCCGCAAAGTAGAGATCTACTACCCCAAGATCCAGACCGTACAGGAGTTCGACGTGGGCCAGAACAAAGACTTGTTGAATCAGTTCTTTCTTCTCGGCTTCGGCACTTCACGGGCTGACTTACAGGATTCTTATAACATCCGGTTTCTGGGCCATGAGACCCTGGATGGCCGTCCGGCCGACCAACTGGAACTGGTTCCGAAAAACAAGGCGGTTTCCGAGCATCTCAAGAAGTTTGAACTGTGGATTGCCGACTCCGGCTACCCCATACAGCAGAAATTTTATCTTCCTGGTGGCGACTACATGTTGATGACCTATTCCGATATGAAGATCAATCCGGACCTGCCGGACGCGGCCCTTAAATTGCACGTGCCAAAGAACGTCAAGCGGGAGTTTCCGCAGAAGTAACTGAACCAGGCGAATACCAGGCGCATGGAATCAAGTTCCCAGAAGAACCGGCTCTTCTATCTTGACTGGCTACGCGGCGTGGCGGGCATCATCATGCTGCAGGGCCATGTCTTTCAGTCTTTCGTGAAACCGGATTTGCGCGGCAGCGCGGCCTATATGCTGTCACAGTTCCTGGGCGGCATGCCTCCAGCCATCTTTCTGTTTCTGACGGGCATCACCCTCTCCTTTCTGATGGATAGCATGGAGCGGAAGGGGCTTCCCACTCGCACCCGCATAACCGGTACGCTTCGCCGGGCCGGCTATCTATTCGGAATCGCACTGCTGTTCCGCTTGCAGCTCTGGCTTTTCAGTTGGCCGAACGGGGCGTGGACCAACCTGTTGAAGGTCGATATTTTGAATTGCATGGGCGTCGGCATCGCGGCGATGTCCGTGATGACCCTGTTCACCACGGCCCAGCGCGCACGCATCTGCGCGGCTTTGGGATTGGCGATAGCGGCCGCCGCACCCCTGATCTCGCAGATCGATTGGACGGGCGTGCCGTGGATCGTGAAGGCTTATCTGGCCCCCGACTATAATTTCTTCAGCCTCTTCCCATGGGTCGCCTACCTGGTCTTCGGGCTTAGCGCGGGCAGCCTGTTGCGCCTGTTGAAACCTGACCAGCTCGACCGCGCCATGCAATGGGGCGCCCTGCTGGGCGGCGCCATGGTGATCACCGCGCGTTATTTCGCCAACCTGCCTTTTTCGATTTATCCGAAGTCCGAATTCTGGCTGGATAGTCCCGCGCAGACCTTGATCAAGCTGGGAGTGACTTTGGTAATGTTGGCCTTCGGTTATCTTTGGACGCAATACGGCGCTGCTCCCGGGTGGAGCTGGGTGCGGCAGGTCGGCACCACTTCGCTGTTGATTTACTGGGTGCATATCGAGCTGGTGTACGGCCGGTGGCTGGGGTTCTGCAAGAACAATTTGACCATCCCGCAAACCGTTCTGGCGGCGGCCGCTGTGATGCTGCTGATGCTGCTGCTGGCCACCGTCAAGACTTACCACAAAGAAATACGAGCCTACCTGTCCAATCGGTTGTGGCAGCGGCGGGCGGAGCCGGTTCCCTCCAGCGCCGAAACTGTGGAAGCGCTCCAGGATTAGCTTGGATCGTCCATACAGGCAACCGTATACAATGAAAGTCTCCGCCTCCCAATGGCAGCGTACACTGTTTCTATCCTGATACCGCTCTACAACGAAGAGGAGTTCGTCGGAGCATTGCTCGAACGGGTGCTGGCCGCGCCGCTGCCAGGCGGAACGGGCCGGGAAGTGATCGTGGTGGACGACGGCTCGACGGACGGTTCGGTAGAGATCGTGGAAGAGTTCGCCGCCGCCCATCCCGGCGTGGTGCGATTGGTGCGGCAGCCGCGCAACCAGGGAAAAGGGGCGGCCATACGCACCGCCATCGAGCATGCTACCGGAGAGTTCTCGATCATTCAGGACGCCGACCTCGAATACGATCCGCGGGAATATACACAGATGCTGCGTCCTCTGCTGGAGGGCAAGGCGGACGCGGTCTACGGCTCGCGCTTCATGATCTCGGGCGAACGGCGCGTGCTCTATTTCTGGCATTCGGTGGCCAATCAGCTTCTGACCGGAATGTGCAATATAGTGTCGGATCTGAATCTGACCGATATGGAGACGTGTTACAAGGCGTTTCGCACCACTCTGCTGCAAAGCATTCCGATCCGCAGTGACCGGTTCGGGCTGGAACCGGAGCTCACCATCAAGCTCGCCAAACGGCAGGTGCGGATCTACGAGACGCCCATCGCATATCACGGCCGGACCTACGAAGAAGGCAAAAAGATCGGGCTGAAGGACGCCTTCGAAGCCGTCTATGTCATCCTGCGGTACGCCTTTACCAGGGACATTTATAAAGGCTCCGGGCCGGATATTCTGGACGCGCTATCGCGCGCGGAAAGCTTCAACCAGTGGATGGCGGAAACCATTCAGCCGTATGTAGGCAAGCGCGTACTCGAAATGGGAGCGGGCATCGGCAACCTGACGCGCGTGCTGGTTCCACGGCGCAAATACTACGTAGCGTCGGATATCGACACCGAGCACCTGGCGCGCCTGCACACCCGTTTCCAGCACCGGCCGAATCTGGACGTGCGCCATTGCAACCTGGCCAATGGGGCGGATTTCGAGCCATTCGCCGGCGCCATGGATACCGTCGTCTGCCTGAACGTACTGGAGCACGTTGAAGACGACCTCGGCGCGCTGCGCAACATGTACGCGGCGCTGAAACCGGGCGGGCGCGCCATCGTGCTGGTGCCGCACGGGCAGGATATCTTTGGCACGCTGGATGTCGCACTAGGGCATTACCGGCGCTACTCGCACCAGGAGTTGCGGGACAAGATGGAGCAGGTTGGCTTTCGCGTGGACCGCATTCTGGACTTCAACCGCATCTCACGCCCCGCCTGGTACTTCACCGGAAAAATGCTGAAGAGAAAGCACCTCAGCCGCCTCCAGTTGAGTATCTTCGATCGGCTCGTCTGGCTGTGGCGGCGCATCGACCATCTGCTGCCGTGGCCGCCGACCTCCATAATCGGAATCGCAGTAAAAGCGGATATTTAACCGTTATAAATGCCGAGCAGCTTCTGCGCGGCCCGGAACGGGCTGATGCGCCCGGCCAGTACATCCTGCTCGCAGCCCGGCAGTTGCTCGCGTATTCGGGCATCCTCCAGGAACGCTTCGCGCAGGCCATGCCCGATCAGATCGTACATCCAGCTACGCACCTGTTCGCGCCGGTAATTTTCAAACTGCCCCGTGTTCTCGAGCAAAGCGCGATGCTCGAGCACCGCCTCCCAAATCTCCCCGATACCTTCACGTGCGCGCGCCGAGCAGGTGATTGCGCGAGGCGTCCAACCCGTTAGGGCCGCGGAAAAAAGATGCAGCGCATTTTCAATTTCGCGGCGCGCCATTTCGGCTTTCGCGCGGTTATGGCCATCGGCTTTGTTGACGGCCACCAGGTCGGTCATCTCAATAATGCCGCGCTTGATCCCCTGCAGCTCGTCCCCGGCCCCCGCGAGCATCAGCAGAAGAAAAAAATCGACCATCGAGCGAACCGCCGTCTCCGACTGGCCCACGCCGACGGTTTCGATCAGGACATTGCGGTATCCGGCCGCTTCACACAACAGCATGGATTCGCGCGTGCGGCGCGCCACGCCCCCCGGCAGGCCGCCTGAAGGCGAAGCCCTGATAAATGCCCGCTCGTCGTTGGAAAGCGTTTCCATGCGGGTCTTATCGCCCAGAATGCTGCCGCGCGAAATCTGGCTGCTCGGATCCACCGCGAGCACCGCAACGGTTTCGGCGCGCTCGCGCGTGAGATGAATTCCCAGCGCTTCGATCAGCGAGCTCTTGCCCGCGCCCGGAACGCCGGTGACCCCCACTCGTATGGAATTGCCGGAGTGCGGCAGGCATTGCTCAAGCACATCCTGCGCCAGTTCGGTGTCGTCCGCGCGAGCGCTTTCCATCAAGGTAATTGCCTGGCTCAGGATGCCGCGGTCGCCGCACAGCACGCCATCCACGTAGGCCTCGCGCGAGAGCAACCGTTGGCGCCGGACGGGCAGGCCGGAATCCCGCCCCGCCTGGTTCACTTAGACACTCTCCACCGGGCTGCGGGACAGCATCTTCAAGATCTCCTGGGCCGCCAGCGCAATGACCGTGCCCGGACCATAGATGCCCGCCACGCCGCTCTGGCACAGGAAATCGTAATCCTGGGCGGGAATCACGCCGCCGACGATGACGAGGATGTCCCCCCGCCCGAGTTTCTTCAATTCTTCGATCACCTGCGGCACCAGCGTCTTATGACCAGCGGCCAGCGACGAAATACCGAGCACGTGAACATCGCTCTCGACAGCATGGCGCGCCACCTCGCGCGGCGTCTGGAACAGCGGACCCAGGTCCACGTCGAAACCCAGATCGGCGAAGGCCGTGGCAATCACCTTCGATCCGCGATCGTGGCCATCCTGCCCCATCTTGGCCACCAGCAGGCGCGGACGCCGGCCTTCCGCGGCTGCGAATTCATCCGCCATCTGGCGGGCTTTCCGAAAGTTTTCGTCCATCCTGCTCTCCGCGGCGTACACACCGGATATGGTTTCGGTGACCGCTTGATAACGACCCCAAACGCGTTCCAGGGCGGAGGAGATTTCGCCCAGCGTGGCCCGATGGCGGGCCGCCGACACGGCCAGATCCAGCAGATTGCCCGCGCCCGTCTCAGCCGAGCGGGTAATGGCGTCCAGCGCCTGTTGTGCGGCGCCGGGGTTGCGCGTGCGCCGCAGCTCCTCGAGACTGCGCATCTGCCTGTTGCGCACCGCCGCGTTGTCGATTACCAGCACGTCCAGCGGCCCATCCGCCTCCACCTGATAAGCGTTGACGCCGACGATCACATCTTTGCCCGCATCGATGCGCGCCTGTTTGCGCGCGGCGGCTTCCTCGATGCGCATCTTGGGCAGCCCCGTTTCGATGGCCTTGGCCATGCCGCCCAACTGCTCCACTTCCCCGATTAATTGCCATGCCCGGTGCATCAGCTCGTGAGTGAGCCGCTCGACATAATAGGAGCCGCCCCAGGGATCGACCACCCCGGTGATGCCGGTCTCCTCCTGCAGGTAGATCTGCGTATTGCGGGCGATGCGCGCCGAAAAATCGGTGGGAAGCGCCAGCGCTTCATCGAGCGCGTTGGTGTGCAGCGATTGCGTGCCGCCCAGCGCCGCGGCCAGCGCCTCCACGCAGGTGCGCATCACGTTATTGTAGGGATCTTGCGCAGTCAGGCTCCAGCCGGAGGTCTGGCAGTGCGCGCGCAACGCCATCGACTTCGGGTTGACCGGCTGAAACTCCCGCACCAGCTTGGCCCACAACACGCGCGCCGCCCGCAGCTTGGCGATCTCCATGAAGTGGTTCATGCCAACGTCCCAGAAGAACGAGATGCGCGGCGCGAAGCTGTCGATGTCCAGGCCCGCGCGTATGCCCGTGCGCAGATATTCGAGGCCGTCGGCCAAGGTATACGCCAATTCCAGATCGGCAGTGGCGCCGGCTTCCTGCATGTGATATCCGCTCACGCTGATGCTGTTGAATTTCGGCATTCTGGCGGAGGTGTAGCGAAAGATGTCGCCGATGATGCGCATGGATCCGCCGGGCGGATAGATGTAGGTGTTGCGGACCATGAACTCTTTTAAAACATCGTTCTGAATGGTGCCGCTGAGCTTCTCCGGGGGCACGCCCTGCTCTTCGGCGGCCACAATATAGAAAGCCATGATGGGCAGCACGGCGCCGTTCATGGTCATGGAGACCGACATCTGATCGAGCGGGATCTGGTCGAACAGGGTCTTCATGTCGAGTACGGAATCGATGGCCACACCGGCCTTGCCCACGTCGCCGGCCACGCGCTCGTGGTCCGAATCGTAGCCGCGATGTGTGGGCAGATCGAAGGCAACCGAAAGCCCCATTTGCCCCGCAGCCAGATTGCGCCGGTAGAAGGCGTTGGATTCTTCGGCGGTCGAAAAACCCGCGTACTGGCGAATCGTCCAGGGCTGCGTTGCGTACATGGTGGAGTAAGGGCCGCGCAGATAAGGCGGCACGCCCGCCGCGTAGGCCAGATGTTCCAGACCCTCCAGGTCCGCAGGAGTGTAATGGGAATGTATCGCGATGTGTTCCGGCGCCATGCATACACGCGCGTCAGGCAGCCCGGATACGCGCGGCGTGCGCTCGAAATTGATTTGCGCAAAATCGGGACGCATGGCTAATCCGTGATGCCCAGGCGTTCCTGCAAGGCGCGCAATTGCTCGATGGAATCGGTGGCATGGCCCGCCGCCATCACTGGGGTCGATTTGCCGCGAGCCCGCAACTCCTCGATGATTAGTGGCGCGATGGATGCATACTCGGCATCCGGGCTGCACAGCACGATGGCATCGGGATCGCCCGCCAGGGTTTCCGAGGTGCGGACCTCGAAACCCGCGCACCCGAAAAAATTGGCAGCAAAAGCGCAGCGGACTTTGCTTATTTTCGGATCGCCCCGCTCGAGCAGCAGCAGGCGCGGCGTATGCCCTGTGCGCGCCGCATGGCGCTCGGTGCGCAACCGGATCTGTTCCAATTGGATGGCGGCGCGCGGCGCTGAATCCTCGCGCTCAATGCGCGGCAGGGCTCGCTCTTCTAGGTTCGGATACTGGTTCGTACCCACCAGCGGGCATCGGCGATCCGTGCGCGCCTGGGCGATATCGCGTTCGAGCACGCCGGTGGCGGAGTATTCGAGAAACCCGCCCGCCGCCTCCACCCGCTGCAAAAGCTTCCAGGCTTCGCGCGCCAACGAATCGGTCAGGACTTCGACATAGTAAGAGCCGGCCGCCGGATCCACCACGCGGTCGAGCCACGCTTCCCGCTTCAGGATGATCTGCGTATTGCGCGCGAGGCGCCTCGCCAACTCGCCGGGCCGGCGATAAGTGCTGTCGAAAGGCTCTACCTCGATCGCATCGGCGCCCCCTATAGCCGCCGCCATAGCTGCGGTGGTCCCGCGCAGCAGGTTCATGTGGGGGCCGTAGATGGTCGCAGTCCAATGCGAGGTGCGCGCGTAGATCCTCATTGGAGCGCCTTCCGCGAGGCCGGCCTCAAAGCTCTCGACGGCGCGGTCCCACAGCAGGCGCGCGGCCCGCAGCTTGGCAATCTCCCCGAAGTAGTTGGTTCCTATACCGAAAGAGAACGCCATGGCCGCCGCGGCCCGCGCTACAGCCACACCCCGGCCGGTAAGCTGCGCCATGATCTCAACACCTTCGGCGATTGCCAGGCCGAGCTCTTGCGCGATGGTTGAGCCCGCGTCGGAGAAGCGATGAGCCCCAATGGTGATGGCGCGAAAATCAGCCAGAACGCCGCTCTGTTCGACAAGCTTCGCCGCGCGATCGCAATCGGACAGAGGCTGGTAGTCGACTGAACCCCGCGCCTGGGGCCTGCCCAGCAGCGCTTCGAGCAACTCGGCGGCCCTAAGTCCTGCGTCGAAATGGATGGCACAACGGTCCAGCGGGAGCGCATCGAGAATCTGCCCGATGTCCTGATCGCCGAGGATAAAGCGGATTTCCTGGGCGCCTCCGTCGAGCACGGCCAACGCCATACCCGGGTCGCGAACCACCTCGCTTATGCTCCATTCGTTGGTTTCCCGCCCGCCGGGCAGGGAGGGAAACTGCCCTGGCGCGGCATCTTCGGCGCGATAGAAGATTTTTTGCGCAGGAGACGCACCCTTGAGATCCTTCCGTATGGCCTGCTCCCACTCGAGCGTTGACACCGGCGGAAACTCCGTGAGCACGAGATCCTGGCTCATTGGCCGGGGTCCTCCACAACCTCGATCAAGACGCCCAGCGATTTGGGATGCACAAAAAATACGGTGGTGCCGCGCGATCCCTTGCGGGGCGCTTTATCGATCAAGTGAAAGCCCGCCTGTTGCATGTACTCAAACGCGGCCTGCGCGCTGCGCACGCGGAAGGCTACGTGAGCCAGGCCGCCCCGCCCGCCATTGCCGTCGATCAGCTTCTGCACCGGTGAATCGACGCTGAGCGGCTCCAGCAGTTGTACCAGATTTGGCCCGTCGCCTACCCGCAGCAGCGCTTCGCGAACCTGGTCACCGCCGTAGACCTCCTCGCGATGGATCTCCCGAAATCCCAGCATCTCATATAACTTGATCTGCGCGTCTAATTCGCCCTTCCGCACCGCGATCGCGACGTGATCGACGAACTGGAAACCGGGAACATGGGATAGATCGGGGCCCATCACGACCCGAATCTATTGCGCTTTTTTGGGTGCGGCGAAGGACCGCTCCACCGTGTCGTGAACGTCCGTCGAAACACCGTGGTCGCGCCACAACCAGCGCATCATCTCGGGGAAAACCGTCTGCAACATCTTCTGACCATGCCGCTGAATGCCCCACGAGTAGTTCACATCGTAGCCCTTTTCGGTGAGAACCTGCTGCATCCGCACGTTCTGATAAAACCAGTCGCGCGTCTCATCGTAGGTTCCATCGGACCGCAGGCCGCGATTATCGTTCCGGCCATCGACCAGGAAAATACGAATGGGCTTCCTCTCGCTTTTGCGAATGATGTCGGGATAAGCGTTGCCACCGCGAATGTTGGTGAAGCTGCCGACGTTGCTCAGCACTTTACGGAACTCATTGGGTCTCTCCCAAGCGACCGTGAAAGCTGCGATAGCCCCCGAGCTTGATCCGCCAATGCCCCGCCGTTCGGGATCTTTCGACAGGTTGTATTCCTTGTTGAGCACTGGAAGCAATTCATCGACGATCACCCGCGCGTACTTGTCATCCAGAGTGTTGTACTCAGCCGGCCGGTTGGTATCGCGATCGCCCCAGTTGCTGGGGGTTGGCTCCGGCTGGTCGGGCCGCCGGCCCGGATTGATGAAAACGCCGATCATGACGGGAATCTCGCGGCGGTAGATCAAATTATCCATCACGATTTGCGCACGCACGTCGCCTTCCGGAGCCATAAAAGCCTGGCCATCGTTGTAGATCATCAGGCTGGCAGCAACGGCGGGATCGTATTGCGCGGGGACGTACACCCAGTAAGTATGCTGCGTTCCGGGATAAGCCTGGCTGGGCAAGGTGAAGGGTCCTTTGATCGCGCCTGTGGGAACTCCCTCTTGCGGGATCGCATCGGGCGCCAGCTTGTAGTAGAGATCGGTATTGGGAGTCTCTGCCATGGCCGGCCGCTGGGTCTGGGCCGGCGGTGTTGTCTGCGCAAGGGCCGCGTTTGCCAACACCACGAACATCACCGGAAAAGCGCGTTTCATGTCGTCGCCAGCCACCATATCATAATGCGTCGAGAGTGCGCCCGGCCCAGGCAGAATCCTCCCCAGGTATCCCGGCGCGCCTCTCGCTGCAAGGTGTGGCTTCGCGCGCGTCTACGGCTTCAGGTCTTCCCCACGGCAGGTCGGGTGCTGGCACTGACACGCTAACTCGATCACGCCCTTCGCGTCTTTGCAGGACGTGCTGCAGTAGCTCTCACCCTCGGGCGCAATGCAACTACATGCTGGATGTGCACACTTCTTTTTGTCGCTCATTGGACACTCCTAGTCTCAATACGATTTTCCGCGTTAGCAATCCGGTTGCCAACTACAATATCGCACGATGCGTGAGAAAGCACTCTCTGGCCCCGAGATTGCAGCCTTCGGCGTCGTGTTTTCGACCGACCCGCTCGAATCGGCCGTCGAGGCGGGGTTGCGGTATATCAGCGGCTCGGGTCCCTGCATCAAGCGAATACGCTGCGGCAAATCGTTCCGCTATATCGGACCGGACGGCAAATCCCTGCGCGACAGCGCCCACCTCGGCCGCATCCGATCGCTGGTAATCCCGCCAGCCTGGAAAAATGTTTGGATCTGCCCCTCGCCGAATGGGCATCTGCAAGCGGTGGGTTGGGATGCACGCGGCAGGAAGCAGTATCGCTACCATCCCCGCTATCGGGAAGTGCGCGACCAAACCAAGTTCAGCCGGATGATCGCGTTCGGGACGGTACTGGCGATTATTCGCCGGCGCGTCGAGCAGGATTTAAAGTTGCCCGGCTTGCCTAAAGAGAAGGTGCTCGCCACGGTGGTGCGGCTGCTGGAGACCAGCTTCATTCGCATAGGAAACGACGAGTACGCCAAGGAGAACGATTCCTTCGGCCTTACCACCATGAAGACCCGGCATGTCCAGATTGCCGGGCCCAGGCTGCTTTTTCATTTTCGCGGAAAGAGCGGCCAGGAGCACAACGTTGAAATCACCGACCCCCGGTTAGCGCGAATCGTCAAACAATGCCAGGATCTGCCCGGACATGAGTTATTCCAATATATGGACGAGCGCGGAACAAGGTGCGCCGTAGATTCCGCTGACGTGAACTCCTATATACACGCCGTTTCCGGGCAGAATTTCACGGCTAAGGACTTCCGCACCTGGGCCGGCACCCTTTTGGCCACTCGCGAGCTGTACGCCGCTGGTCCCTGCCGCAATGAGAAACAAGCAAAGAAATTCGTGGTTGAAGCGGTGAAGCGCGTGGCCCAACGATTGGGAAATCGTCCGGCAACGTGCCGCAAGTATTACATTCACCCCGCCATCCTCGATGCGTATTCGGACGGTCGCTTGTTTTCCACCATGGAAGCTGGAGAACAGCAGCAAGCCGCCTACGGAGGCTTAGGGCTGAGACCGGAAGAATACAGCGTGATGGTAATAATTGCCGACCACCAGGAAAAGGTGGCGCGGGAAGCACAGGCCACTACCTCGCGGTCTCATCGATCAAGTTCTTCCGGACCCAAGCGACGGCGGCTCACTGTGCAACTGGCGACGATAAAAAAAACTCACACACGCAACCATGCCACAAAACTCTCCAGGTAGCCCCATTCCCATGCGCCAGTTTGGCCGCCACGATGTAAAGATCTCGGCGCTAGGATTCGGCGGCCATCATTTGGGCGACGCCGAAAACGAAGAGACAGCCGTGCGTCTGGTACGCGAGGCCGTGGATGGCGGTGTCACGTTTTTTGATAACTGCTGGGAGTATCATCGCGGAAAATCGGAAGACTGGATGGGCAAGGGGCTGAAGGGCATCCGGGACAAAGTATTTCTGATGACCAAAGTGTGTACACACGGCCGTGACAAGGGACTGGCGCTACGGATGTTGGAGGAGTCGCTGCGCCGACTGCAAACCGACCATCTCGATCTCTGGCAGATACACGGCGTCTCATTCGAGAACGATCCCGATCTTTTCATACGCGCCGGCGGCGCCGCCGAGGCTCTCGATCAGGCGAAGCAGCAGGGCAAAGTACGATTCGTGGGTTTTACCGGGCACAAAGATCCTGCGATTCACTTGAAGATGCTGGCCACCGGCTATTCCTTCGACTCCGCGCAGATGCCCCTCAACCCGTTCGATTCCCAATTCCGCAGCTTCGAGCGGAGTGTGCTTCCCGAATTGAGCCGCCGGGGAATGGCGGCTTTGGGCATGAAGCCAATGCAGGGGCATGGGGACGCCATTCAAAAGGGGGCGATCACCGCCGAGGAGTCCCTGCGGTATGCCATGAGCCTTCCGGTCGCAACCACCATCACAGGCATGGAGAAACCGGAGGTTTTGCGTCAGAACCTCAAAATTGCGCAGGGATTCCAGCCGATGCCGGCGGCCGACATGCAGAATGTACGCGACCGCGTGAAGGAATATGCGGCTGACGGGCGATTTGAATTGTACAAGCTCTCGCTTAAATTCGACAATCCCGAGGCGCGGCTTGCGCACCAGTTCCCGCTCGACATGCAGTCCGCGGAAGTTAAAGAGATGATGCGGAGTGTCGAAAATACGGGGCGCCCCTATCCCAGCTCGAAATAGCGATCATGATTTCGAAATATCGAGTGACACGGCGCGAATTTATCGGAGGAGCAACAATGGCACTCACCTCGGCGGCGGCTCTGCCGGGCCAGACGGCCAGTGCGGAAGTCCCGCGCCGGCCCTTCGGTAAGACAGGCGTACAGGTGTCCATCCTTGGCGTGGGCGGCTTTCACCTGGGCTCCGCTCAGGACTTGAATGAAGCGCGGACCATAGTGGATACGGCTCTCGACGCGGGCATCAACTTTTTCGATAATGCCTGGGAGTATCACGATGGCCGGAGCGAGGAGTGGCTCGGGGAAGCTCTGAAGCAAAAGCGCCAGCGCGCGTTTCTGATGACCAAGGTCTGTAGTCACGGACGCCCCAAGCATATTGCCATGCGCATGCTGGAGGAGTCGCTGAAGAGACTGCAGACCGATCACCTGGATCTGTGGCAAATTCATGAAGTCATCTACGACAACGACCCGGATATGATCTTCAAAGCCGATGGTGCTATCGAAGCATTGACGCAAGCCAAGAAAGACGGGAAAGTCCGATTCGTTGGCTTTACGGGTCATAAAGATCCATCCATCCACCTCAAAATGTTGGCGCATGGCTTCGCCTTCGACGCGGTGCAAATGCCGTTGAATTGCTTCGATGCCAGCTTTCGCAGTTTTGAGCGGCAGGTGCTGCCCGAGCTGAGCCGCCGCGGCGTGGCGGTGCTGGGTATGAAAAGCATGGGTGGCAGCGGCGAGATGGTGCGTCACGGCGCCGTGACTGCCGCCGAAGCGCTCAGCTATGCCATGAGCCTGCCGGTGACCGTAACGATCAGCGGCATGGACTCACTCGCAGTGCTGAAGCAAAACCTCGAGATCGCGCGCGGCTTCGAGCCGATGAATTCTGTCGGGATGAAAGCCCTGCGCGATCGCTGTCATCTCGACGCATCCGATGGCCGTTGGGAATTATTCAAGACGACCACAAAATACGATGGCGAAATCGGCCGTCAACAGCACGGATTTCCGAATGCGGCCGAGTTGCCGGCCTGAACGCTGTCCGCCGCGTGGTAGGAACTTCTGACCAGCGGACCGGATTCCACGTGCCCGAAACCCATTTCGTAGCCTGCGCCCCGCAGCTCCGCGAATTCCACGGGCGGTACGTAACGTACGATGGGCAGGTGCCTTGCCGAGGGCCGCAAATACTGCCCCAGGGTCAGGATATCGACGCCGCTCGAGCGCAGGTCACGCATGACACTGAGCACTTCGTCGATGGTTTCGCCCAGCCCCAGCATCAATCCCGATTTCACCGGCGTGCGCGGCGACACGCTCTTGGCATAGGCCAGCATGTCGAGCGAACGCTCGTAGCGCGCTCCCAGCCGCACTTGCCGGTACAGGCGGGGGACCGTTTCGGTATTGTGGTTCAGCACCTCTGGCGCGGCCGCCATCACCACGTCCATGGCCTCGTGGCTGCCCTGAAAATCGGGGACGAGCACTTCCACTCCACATCCCGGTATGCGCTCGCGAATCGCGCCAATGGTGAGCGCGAATAGTTCGGCGCCCCCATCTTTACGATCGTCGCGATTCACGCTGGTGATCACTGCGAACCGCAACCCCATGGCGGCTACAGCTTCCGCCACACGGCGAGGCTCATCGTAATCCACCTCGAGCGGCGCGCCTTTCTGCACGGCGCAAAAACCGCAGCGCCGCGTACAGACGTTGCCGAGGATCATGAAGGTTGCCGTGCGATGATTCCAACATTCGCCCACGTTGGGGCACGCGGCGCTCTCGCAAACCGTGTGCAGTCCGAGCCGCTCGATGAGATCCTTCAGCTCCCGGTAATTCGAGCCTGCCGGCGCCGGCGCGCGCAGCCACCCGGGCCGGGCAATCTTCGGCGCGATGGAGATCAGCGTGGCGCTCATTGGAATCTGGCCAGCCGCTGCCGGAGGCTCGCGATAGTGGGCTCGTCCTTCATCGATGCGATATTGATGCGCACATTAGCGAGCGCGCCTTCTCTGGCTGCACGGGCGAGCGACCGGGCGGTTTCCACATCCGATGCGAACTTATCGGGCGATGTGGAGGCCAATGTGCGCAACCGCTCGCCCAGGTCCGAGGCGGCTTCAGCTACTTCGAGCGGCACCCTGGCGGCCTCATGCAATGCCTGTTCGACGAATGGTCCGCGCTCCTCCCTGGGTCTCTTGTATGCGGCCCGCACTTCTTCATAGGATGCGGCATCGCGGGCAACGGCCTCGGCGAAAAATTTGCGATCCGCGTCGAAGGGCTCCACAGGCAGCTTGGCGAGGCCCGCAACCATCGCTCCGAGCGCCGCGGCCATCGCCCCCGCGGCAGCCGCCGCGCTGCCTCCGCCGGGAGTTGCCGTGGGCGCGGCCAGCTCATCCAGAAATTCGTTCAATCCCCCATCCATGGTTGCGGCTTCCGCGAGGCGGTTCTCCAATACCAGCCTAGGATGGAAGTTCTCGGCTTGCAAATACCATTCGGCTGTCATTTCGAGCGCGCGCTTGGGAATCAGTCCGACGATCTCACTGCCTATGATAGCCGCGCCGTAACGCGCCGCTTCCACGCGCACAGCCTCGAACACGCGGTGCATGGGGGTCTGCTCGAAGTCCGTAAGGTTCATGGAAACCTGCGCCAGGTTACGCGAGGCGAGCGGCACTCCCATGGATTTCACGTAGCGGAAGCCGCCGGAAGAAAACCTGATGGCTTTCGCGATCTTTTTGGCAATTTCGAGATCCGCCGTATTGAGATTGATGTTATAGGCGATGAGGAATTTGCGCGCGCCTACTACGGTGGCGCCGGCGCTGGTATGCAGCTCCGCATCTCCAAAATCCGGACGGCGATCGGGATTGATAAGAACGTCATCGCGCAGCCCTTCAAACTGGCCGCGCCGTATGTTCTCGAGGTTGACGCGATCGGGCCGGCGCGCGGCAGCTTCGTAAAGATAGACCGGTACGCGCAAGCGTTCCCAAAGCCTCTGGCCCAGATCGTTGGCGATGCGTACGCAATCCTCGAGGGTCACACCCTCGACCGGCACAAACGGCACCACATCCGCGGCGCCGATGCGCGGATGGACGCCCGTGTGGGTGCGCAGGTCGATCAGACCAATGGCGCGCTCGACTCCACGGAATGCGGCTTCTCCCACAGCGCCGGCGGGCCCGGCAAAGGTGATGACGGAGCGGTTGTGATCTGCGTCCAACTCGCGGTCCAGAATGGCAATCCCGCGCACCGAGCGAATCGCTTCGACGATAGCGTCGACCTTGGCCGCGTCACGGCCTTCGGAAAAGTTGGGTACGCACTCGACTAGAGTTCTCGTCACGAGAGGATGGCTCCTCGTTTTATGGTGAGATGCACGTTGTTGACGCCGAAATAGTAGGGCAGCTCGCGATAGTCGGAGACGTTGAGCACCAGCAGATCGGCCTGTTTACCGGGTTCGAGCGAGCCTATGCGGCCGGCGCAACGAATCGCGTGCGCTCCGTTGATGGTAGCCGCCGCAATGGCCTCGGCGGGCGACATGCGCATCTCCGTGCAGGCGAGTGAGAGCGCCATCTGCATGCTATACGTGGGGCTCGTGCCGGGATTGAAATCGGTGGCAATCGCTACGGCCGCGCCGGCCTCGATCAGCTTGCGAGCCGGCGCATAGCCGCGCAGCCCCAGGTGAAAGACGCTGCCGGGTAACAGTGTCGCCACAGTATGCGAACCGGCCAGCGCGCGGATTTCATCGTCACCCGATTGTTCCAGGTGATCGGCACTGGCGGCCTGGAGCTCGACTGCCAGGCGCGCGGCGCCCATGCGGGAAAACTGGTCGGCGTGGATCTTCACGGCAAAGCCCAGGCGGCGTGCGTTCTCCAGATGACGCCGCGCCTGGTTGATTGTAAACGCGCCGGCGTCGCAATAGACGTCCACAAAGCGCGCCAGCTTGCGGCGCAGGATTTTGGGCATCACCTCAGCGGCCATCCAATCGACATAGCGGCCGGTTTTACCGCGATATTCAGGCGGGGTCACGTGTGCGCCCAAATAGGTCGGCACGATATCGAGCGGATCGCCGGAAAGCGACCGTAGCACGCGTAGCGTCTTGAGCTCGCCCGCTTCGTCGAGGCCGTAACCCGATTTAGCCTCCACGGTGGTCGTTCCGTGACGGGCCATGGCGGCGAGGAATGCGCGTCCTTGCGCCTCGAGGCGCGCAGCAGAAACTGCGCGGACAGCTTTCACGCTCGACAGAATACCGCCGCCCGCCGCCGCGATGTCCGCGTAGCTCGCCCCGGCAAGGCGCATCTCATAATCGACCAGGCGGGATCGCCCGAAGATGAGGTGCGTGTGGCTATCGACGAATCCCGGCATGACTACCCGCCCGGCCGCGTCGATCACACGCGCGCCTCGGGCAGCCGCCAGTTTCTCAATGGCGCGCTGCGGCCCGGCATCCACGATAGCGCCATTCTGGAGGAGCACTGCGCCATTGGAGATCATGCCCAGATCGCCAAGAGCAGGGCCGCGGCGAGGACCGCCATCGCCGCGCAGAGTCAACAATTGACTTGCGCCCCTGACCAGGGTGTTCATGAATCTTGCCGCATGGGGGCCCGCAGCCCGGCGCGATCGGCGAAGTCGATGGCTTCCCTGTGCCCTGCGTCCACGTGGCGCAGAACCCCTATGCCGGGATCGCAGGTCATGACCCGTTCGAGACAGCGCGCAGATTGGGCAGTGCCGTCGGCCACGGTGACTTGGCCTGCGTGCTGCGAGTACCCTATGCCCACGCCGCCGCCGTTATGCACCGAAACCCAGCTTGCACCGGACGCGGTGTTGAGCAGCGCGTTCAGAATGGGCCAGTCAGCCACCGCGTCACTGCCGTCTTGCATGCCTTCGGTCTCGCGATAAGGCGAGGCGACTGAACCGCAATCCAGGTGATCGCGGCCGATCACGATGGGCGCTCGCAGCTTACCCGCGCCCACCATGCGGTTCATCTCCAAGGCGAATTCAGCCCTCTCGCCATAGCCCAGCCAGCAGATGCGCGCGGGCAGGCCCTGGAAATGCACCTTTTGGCGCGCGAGGGAAATCCAGCGGCTCAACCCCGCGTTACTGGAGAACATGCGGCAGATGAGCGCGTCGGTGGCCGCGATGTCCGACGCCTCGCCGGAGAGCGCCACCCAACGGAACGGACCTCGGCCTTCGCAAAAAAGCGGCCGGATATATTCGGGCACGAAGCCGGGAATGCGAAAGGCATCGGCCACGCCCCGGTCGGCGGCGAAGCGGCGTATGTTGTTGCCGTAATCGAAAGTGACGGCGCCGGCCTGCTGCAGGTCGAGCATGGCGCGCACATGCGTGGCGATGGAATCGAGCGCGGCGTTCAAATAACCGTCGGCGTCGCTGGCGCGGAACTCGGCGGCTTGCTCGACACTGTAGCCCGCGGGAATGTAGCCGTTGAGCGGATCGTGGGCGCTGGTCTGATCGGTGAGCAGGTCCGGCACAACACCGCGGCGCACTAACTCGGGCAGCACTTCGGCGCAGTTGCCGGCCAAGCCCACGGATTTCGGCTGCTTCTGCCGCATGGCTTCGCCGAGCATGCCGAGAGCTTCGTCCAGATCGTGGGCCGTCGCATCGCAATAGCCGGTCTCGATGCGTTTTTGAATGCGAGCCGCATCGACGTCGATGCCCAGAAAGGCCGCGCCGTTCATAGTGGCGGCCAGAGGTTGGGCGCCGCCCATGCCGCCGAGTCCGCCAGTGACCACCAGGCGCCCGGCCAGCGATCCGCCGAAGTGTCTGCGCGCAGCGGCGGCGAACGTTTCGTAAGTGCCTTGCAGAATCCCTTGGGTGCCAATGTAGATCCAGCTTCCGGCCGTCATCTGACCGTACATGGTGAGCCCCAGCCGTTCGAGCGCGCGAAACTGTTCCCAATTGGACCAGTGCCCCACCAGGTTGGCATTGGCGATCAGCACACGGGGAGCTTCTTCGTGCGTGCGAAACACGCCCACAGGCTTGCCGGATTGCACCAATAGAGTTTCGTCATCGCCCAGGTTTTCGAGCTCGCGAACGATAGCGTGGAAGCAAGGCCAGTCGCGTGCGGCTTTCCCGGTTCCGCCGTAGACCACCAGATCGGCGGGGCGTTCGGCAACCTCCGGATCGAGGTTGTTCATGAGCATGCGGAGGGCGGCTTCCTGTTTCCATCCCCGGCAGCGCAAGGACGTGCCACGCGGGGCGCGGATAACGGGGCTCATAGGTTCATGGTAACGCGGGGGCTGGGACGAGGACGTCCGATTTAGCGGAGCGGCAACACTCTGGCGCGCGGCCTGTCGGACCAGTCAAGGGTGACGATAGCGCCCTGTTCGAGTTCTGCCTCGCAATCTTGGAGGACACCAAGGGGGGCGGGGCCACGTGCTTCTGGCACGAGCGGTTCACCGCGGAGCAGCACAACGCTGGGAGCAGCTCGCCTCGTGTGTGCAAGGATTCGAGGGAAATCCAAGTCGTTCGTCAACAGTACATAACCATATCGACGGGCATGGTCGCAGATTTCGCAATCATTGGCGGAGCGTGAGCCGAGCGATGACCAGTGCACCGCTTCATACCCCGCGTTCTGCAAGAACTGAATTCAACGATACGTCAGATTCATATCGATCAGAAAGCGCATCAACTCGCAAGCCAGACATCGTGTCCTTGGGCCAGGCCTGCCGCGAAGGCGAGGGCCTCACGAATATCAGGTTCTACTATGTACGGGAAATCGGCGAGCAATTGTTCTATGGTGCGGCCGGCTGCGAGCGCCCCGACAATCATGCCGACGGTTATGCGCATGCCGCGGATGCATGGCTTGCCGCCCATCACGTCCGGGTCCATCGTAATACGGTCGAACTGCTGCACGTCGTCATGATAGCGCAGGTGCGCTACCGCGCGAGGCGGCCGCGAACGTTTCAATAAGTGCCTTGCAGAATCCCTTGGGTGCCAATGTAGATCCAGCTTCCGGCTGTCATCTGACCGAACATGGTGAGCCCCAGCCCTTCGAGCGCGCGAAACTGTTCCCAATTGGACCAGTGCCCCACCAGGTTGGCATTGGCGATCGGTTGGACTTGGCCTTGACTCTGTGAGCAGTACCGGGCTCCTGGTCGATACGAATCTTCTTGTCCTGTTTACTATCGGCACCGTTAACCCCAACCGCATCGAGACATTCAAGAGGACTAGCAAGCAATTTCCTTGTTGAACGAAGTGGAGATCTCAAGCGCGCGAGCGGCAGAAGACCGGCTTTACCGAGACCTTGGACTTGTCGATGGCGCGATTTGCCTACGCCCTCATATGCGCCTTCAGGAACCTTCCCGTGTGCGACGCCTTGCACGCGGCGATCTCTTCAGGCGTGCCCGTCACCACCACCTGGCCTCCGGCATGGCCGCCTTCGGGTCCCAAATCGATCACATGATCGGCCGTCTTGATCACGTCGAGATGATGCTCGATCAGCAGCACCGTGTGTCCCGCGTCCACCAGGCGGTTCAGGGACTCGAGCAGACGCTGCACGTCCGCCAGGTGCAATCCCGTGGTCGGCTCGTCGAGGATATAGACCGTATGCTTGGAACGCTGCAGCTTGCTTAACTCCGTGGCGATTTTGATCCGCTGTGCCTCTCCGCCGGAGAGCGTGGTCGCCGATTGTCCGAGAGTCAGGTAACCGAGTCCCAGATCGCTCAGCACCTCGATCCTCTTACCCACGGCAGGCTCGCCCGCGAAAAACCTCGCGCCTTCTTCGACAGACATGTTGAGCACATCGTCAATGGTCTTTCCACGCAACGTCACGTCCAGCGTTTCGCTGTTGAACCGCGCTCCCTTGCACGCCCCGCAAATCACCTCCACGTCGGGCATGAAGTAAAGCTGCGTGGTGATCACGCCCTCCCCCTGACACTCTTCGCAGCGGCCCCCTTTGACATTGAAGCTGAACCGGCCCGCCTTGTAGCCGCGCTCGACCGACAGTGGCGCGGCGGTGAACAAGTCGCGAATATTGTCATAAAAGCCAATATAGGTGGCAGGATTCGACCGGCTGTTGCGTCCGATCGGCGACTGGTCGATGTTGACGACTTTGTGCACGTGCTCGATCCCATCGACTGCGTCGTGCTCGCCCGGAAGCGTGCGCGTGTCCACCAGCCGCTTCCATAGCGCCTTGTAGAGAATCTCGTTGATGAGGGAGCTCTTGCCCGAGCCGGAGGCCCCGGTGATGGCCACCAGGGTGCCCAGGGGAAAAGTCACGTCCACCCCTTGGAGATTATTTTCCCGCGCTCCGCGCACCGTGAGCGCCTTACTATTGCCCTTGCGGCGCCGCTTGGGCGTCTCGATGAATCGCCGGCCGGAGAGGAACTGCCCGGTCGGCGATGCCTTGCACGCGAGCACCTCGCCGATGGTTCCTTCGACCACCACTTCCCCGCCATGCACGCCGGGCCCGGGTCCCATTTCCACAATGTGGTCGGCTGCGCGGATAGTATCTTCGTCATGTTCTACGACGATCACCGTGTTGCCGATATCGCGCAGGTTTTCGAGCGTCGCAATCATCTTCACGTTGTCTTTCGGGTGAAGCCCGATGCTGGGCTCGTCGAGCACGTAGAGCATCCCCATCAACCCCGAGCCAATCTGCGTGGACAACCGGATCCGCTGCGATTCGCCGCCCGAAAGCGTGCTGGAGCGGCGATTGAAGCTCAGATAATCGAGACCGATACCCAGCAGCAACTCCAGCCGGCCGCGCACTTCACCGAGCACCTGCCGCCCGGCATCGGCGCCACGTCCCACCGGCTTGATCGTGCCGAGGAAGGCGTGCAGCTCATCGAAGTGCAACTGGCCGACATCATAAATCGTCTTGCCCTCGATAGTGAAGAGAAGCCTGGTTGCGCGGATGCGCGCGCCGTTGCAATCGGGGCAAGTGTGCTCCACCATCACCTTATCCAGCCACGCTTCCATTCCGGAATTGGCTTCGCCTCGCTGCCGGTAACGGCGATACTGCCGCTCGATCCGCCTGGCGATGCCGCCGAAGCCTATTTCCTTGCCTTCGGCGTCCTCACGTTTGACCTTCGCTTCCGGCGGCACCCTCATCACCATTTTCTTGCCGTCGAGCCCTTCGAGGATCGCGCGCCGTATGCTTTCGGGCAGCTTCTCCCATGGCGTTTCGAGCGAGAAAGACAATGTCTTGGCAAGGCTGTACATCACCCGTCCATCCCAGGTATCGGGGTTGTACTTGAACGCCTCGCGCACGAAACATCCGCCCAAAATGCTGCGCCGCGGATCGGGGACCAGCAACTCAGGGTGCGTCAACTTATGCACACCGAGACCGCCGCAGGTACGACAGGCGCTCTCGGGGTTGTTGAACATGAAGTACTCAGGCTGGATCTCGCCATAGACAAAGTGGTGCGTCTTGCTGCATAGCCCGCGGTAGAACCGCTCTGCCTCCGCCTTGCCCGCGCCTTTCACGATTTGTACCTGCAGCAGGCCGTCGCCGACCAGCAGCGTGCTGGCAATGCCCGCCTTGATGGCCTTTTCGTGTTTGGGGCGCACTACGAAGCGGTCAACCACCGCGTCCATATGCTTGATCTTGGATTCGTCCAGGTCCACCTCGGCCGAAATGTCCACCGGCTTCCCGTCGACGATCAGCACACGGCAGCCTTTCTTCCGTACCTCGGTCAGAACGAAGTCCAGATCTTCGCCGTACTGCTTGAAAACGGGCGCGCGCAGCTCTATCTCGGCGCCCTCCGGCAGTGACAAAATCGCTTCGAGGATCTGGCTCGCCGTCCGGCTGGGCGCAGGCTCGCCGCTGCGGGGACAGTGCGGCTCTCCAATGGTGGCGTAGAGCAGGTTGAGGTAGCTCGCGATATCGGTCATGGTGCCGACCGTGGAACGCGGATTCTGGGCGATGGTTTTCTGCTCGATGGAGATCACTGGAGACAGGCCGTACACGAAGTCCACGTCGGGTTTCGCCACCTGGGCGACGAACCGCTTGGCATAACTCGACAACGACTCCATGTAGCGCCGCTGCCCCTCGGCATAGATGGTGTCGAAGGCCAGGCTGGATTTGCCCGAACCCGAGAGTCCGGTGATCACGACAAGCTTGTCGCGGGGGATCTCGACTGAAATGTTCTTGAGATTGTGTACGCGCGCGCCCTGCACCGCGATGGTCGAGCGTGCGGCCTTGCGGGGCTTAGAATTCATCCGGCTCTTTCCCGATGAGGATGAACGCCAGCTCCTCGACTCGAACATTACTTCTCCTGGTGAGCTGTACAGGCGTAGAGACTTTGTCGATGAGGCCCTGATCGGCCAGATACTCGCAAGCCACGGTGACGCCATTCATATCGAAGTGCCGCTTGAAGTGCGCCTCGATCTCGGTCGACGATCGCGCTTCACCCACCTCGCGCAGGTGATCGAGCACCGGCCGGAACAGTGTAGGAGCTTTATCGGCCAGGTAATCGTCGATCGCCTCCAGCGCCGCCTGCACGCTCTTGCGCGTCTTCCGGGCATTCAGCAGATCGGCATAGATCTTTTGGAACAACCCGGGGTTCAGCCCCATGGCCTGCGGGATCACCTCACGATCGGCCAGTAGGCGGGCGCCGATCACCTCGATCCTCGCCAGCGGTGTCGCGGCGTACAGAATCCATAGCGCCGTGTAATCGAGGTCGCCGCGGGTAATGAACCATTTGTGGGCTTTGTCGATGGGTGCGAGTGCGCTCATCCCGGCCGCCAGAAGTTGCACCTGAGAATCGCGCTCGCCAATCTCGTGCAGCCTGGCGCAGAGATCGGCGATGGTCTCGTCGTGTGAGTACAACAGCCGCCCCTTCGCCAGCAGGGAATGCATGAATGAGTTGCGCAGAGTGCCTTCCACCGTCTTGCGGAACTCCGCCCGCGGCATCAGGAAGGCGTGGACGTTTACGCCGCCGGCATACAGTGCCAGGCTGCCCTTCTCCACCTTCTTATCGTCTACGGTCACCAGCGCAAGATCGATATCGGACTTCGCCCAGACCGTATCGTGCGACAGGCTGCCGCAGAGGATGGCGGCCAGGATAGAGCGGTCCTGTTTCACTTGCGCGATGAGATCGGCGAGTGCTTCAGTAAACTTCTTTTGAACTGATGCGCCTGTCGAAATAGCGTAATCCCTTAGTCCTGACGGTAGTGTATCAGTCTGAATCGTCCTGGGAATTGAGCGGGTGGCGGAGGATGGCGTCTCTTTCGGAAACCATTGCTGCGTGCATCTCAGCTGCCCTGGGCAGGATCTTCAAAACCGGCTCAGATAGAAGCGCATCAAACTCTATCGATTCGCTATCGATGCGAGCCGCAAGTTGGGCGAGAAGATCGTCTACCTTGATGCCTTTCATATTTGCTTCGACTGTCGTTTTGCCAGCTGATACATGTCATCACCGTTGATGAACAGCAAATACCCATTGGCCGTCATGAACATGTCGAGGGCCATCACAGCAGTACGCTTGTTGCCGTTCAGGAACGCATGATTGCAGGCTATCGAATGGAAAAGGGCCGCTGCTTTTTGGAACAATGTCTGATGGAGATCTTCGCCGCCGAAAGTCTGGAAGGGACGCGCGACAGCAGATTCCAGTTTGTTGTGGTCGCGATAATCGCTTGGGTCTATCAGCTCGTTGAAGGGCATACGTTGTGCTACGAGCACATCATGGATGTACTCGACGTATGCCCGGGTGAAGGGGAACGACAATTATTCTTTGGCCAGCATTTCAAGAGTTTTGTGATACTTGGCCGCAGACATGACTATAGCGGAGTCCGGCTTAAAGCCGTTCTGCGAGAGCTTGCTCTCAACGCACGCGGAGTTCTGTTCAATGCTGTCCATCAACTCCCGCAGATTGTTCATGGCATGCTCGCTCATTGCAAACCCTCCTCTCCGGTCACCAATATATGCCTCTACCCATGAAAGACCGACCCGGAACTATACTTTAAAGACACGCCCCGACGGCCGCTGGATGCAGCCATCAACGCCCTGCCGCCAGTTCTCCACTGCCTTTTGGTGGGGATCCCCGACCCCGAAAAAGCTGGCAACTAACCACTATGCACCAGCTTAGCGACAAAAATCAAGCCTTGCCACCCCAATAAGGTGGCATAGTGTGATTATCGCACGGTCGAGCAAAGACCACGATTTCGTTACCGTTGCCCGTTCGGTAGTGGAGCGGGCAATCCGTGAGCACCTAGACGGTACGCCGCTCAACGATCCATACGAGGGCAGGAATCCGCGAGCGGTAGCGCTAGGGCGACTTGGCGGCGCGAGGGGCGGTCGCGCGAGAGCCGATAAGCTTACGACAACCCAACGCAGGGAAATTGCAGCAAAAGCCGCAATCGCGCGTCGGGCGAACAGGGGCAACGCGAGAAGCGCTATAGCCCCGCGATGTGCCTCGGGTGCGAAAGCCACGCGGTAACTGGCAACTCCGACCCCAGCACGTCCTTCGTGAAGCGCCAGAACCTCACGATGCGCATGTCCATGCGGCGGTTCACCCAGCTAACGAACGCCTTGTCCAAGAAAATGGAGAACCACATGCACCCCGTGGCTCTCTATTTCATGTACAACAACTTCAGTCGCGTTCATCAGACCCTAAAGCAGACGGCCGCCATGGCCACCGGCCTGGAAACTCGCAAGTGGAAAATCAGCGATATAGTTTCCATGATCGAAGCCTAGTATAGAATCGCAAGGAGATGCGGTCAGTATTCTGTCATTTTCTATTGATAGCCAGTGTGGCGCTTGCCCAGGATGGCAGGCAGGATTTCGCCAAGCGCTGTTCAGTGTGCCACGGGACCGATGGACACGGAACGGAGCGCGGTCCCAACCTGGCGAATTCCCGCCGGGTGCGCTCGCGCTCGCTCGATGAGTTGCGCGCCGTGATCCGCGGCGGCATACCCGCTTCAGGCATGCCGCCGTTCGATCTTCCGCCGGCCGAGTTAGACGTGCTGACAACCTTCGTGCGATCGCTGAGCGCCCCCGCGGCCGAAGCCCATGCCCCTGGAGATCGTGCCGCGGGCGAGCGCTTCTTCGTTGGCAAGGGCGGCTGCGCCGATTGCCACATGGCCCTCGGACGCGGTAGCGCGGTGGGTCCGGACCTATCCAACGTCGGACGCGAGATGACCCTCGATGAGCTTCAGGAAGCCGTTCTCAAGCCCTCCGCCAAGATAAAACCGGGGTACCAGACCGTCACCGTGCGGCTTCACGACGGCACGACGCTGCGCGGATTTGCGCGCAACCGCAGCCGCTATAACCTCCAATTGCAGGACCTGACAGGGCAATTTCATCTGCTCAAACATGAGCAGATCGCGGAGCTTACCGTGGAGCCCAAATCGTTAATGCCGGTCCCGCAGTTAACCGCCACGGAATGTCGTGACCTGATCGCTTTTCTGAGTTCGCTCACCGGGGTCACAGTGGGGATGAAGGCCGAGCCAATCCAATCCGCCAAGGGACTCCCCTTCGAGCAGATCGCCCATCCCAGACCGGGCGATTGGCCGACCTATCACGGCAACATCGGCGGCAATCGTTATAGTGAACTGGATCAGATCACTCCCTCCAACGTGAAAGACCTGGCGCTGAAATGGGTCTTCCCCATCAACCACTTCGTGGTGGAAGCCACGCCTCTGGTGGTGGACGGGGTCATGTTCGTAACCGGGCCAAACCAGATCTTCGCCGTGGATGCGCAGGCCGGACGAACGATCTGGCACTATCAGCGGGATCGCTCGAAGGAGGTTACCGGCGATCCGGCCAAAGGCACCAATCGCGGGGCGGCCATCATGGGCGACCGCGTCTTTATGGTGACCGACAACGCCCATTTGATCGCCGTGCATCGGGTCACAGGGCAATTGCTGTGGGATTCGAAGATGCCCGAAGGCCCACAGAACAACAATTACGGCGGGACGGCGGCGCCCCTGGCGGTGAAGAATCTGGTAGTCGCCGGAGTTGCGGGGGGCGACCAGGGAGTTCGCGGCTTTCTCTCGGCCTACAAAGCGGATACCGGCGAGCGCGCCTGGCGTTTCTGGACTGTCCCGAAGCCGGGCGAGCCGAACTCCGAGACCTGGAAAGGAACCGCTCTGGCGCAGTATGGTGGAGGTGGCGCCACCTGGATGACCGGGACCTACGATCCCGAAACGGACACGCTGTTTTGGGGTGTCGGCAATCCCTACCCTGCGCTCGACGGCGATCAACGGCTTGGCGACAATTTATACACCGCTTCGGTCGTCGCGCTGAATCCGGACACAGGAGAGTTGAAGTGGCATTATCAGTTCACGCCGCACGACACGCATGACTGGGATGCCGGGCAGACCCCCATGGTGGTCGACCGTGTGTTTCGCGGCCGGGAACGCAAGTTGCTCATACAGGCCAACCGCAACGGTTTCCTTTACGTCCTGGATCGGACCAACGGCGAATTGTTGCTGGCTGAAAAATTTGTCGACCGGCTGAGCTGGTCGAGCGGAATCGGAAAAGACGGAAGGCCTGTGGTGCTGCCGGGATCCGAGCCGACGCGCGAAGGTTCGAAGGCCTGCCCCTCGGTCCTCGGCGCGACTAACTGGATGTCGATGTCTATGAATCCGGTGACAGGGCTGTTTTACCTGATGACCCTGGAGGCCTGCCAGATTTATGAAAAGCCTCCCTATCATTGGAATCCACAACAGATCCAGGTAGAGCCCGGGCAGAAATTTCTGCGCGCCATAGACATCGAAACCGGCAAGCGTGTGTGGGAGGTCCCGCAGATCGGACCGGCCGACAGTTGGGGCGGTGTCCTTTCGACCCGCAGCGGCGTGGTCTTCTTCGGTGAGGATAGCGGAGCTTTCGCCGCGGTGGACGGCAGGACCGGCAAAGATCTGTGGCAGATTCAAACCAACGCTTCGACCGAACTTGGCGACGGGCATAGCTGGCGTGCGTCGCCTATGACCTATCTTGCGGGCGGCAAGCAGTATGTTGCGGTGGCGGCGGGGCCGAACATTCTGAGTTTCGGCCTGCCATGACGGCATAACCATTCTGCTACAATTTCGGACATGCGGCTTCCTGTTCTCGCTCTCGCCGCCGCGGCTCTGGTTTCCCCAATCCTTTTCGCTCAGGACCGCCAGGTAGCCGAGTGGACCCTGTTCATGGGAGGCGCAGTCGGCATACAGGGCGGGAAGGGCCTGATCCGCGACGTCGCCGCGCTGCCCGCGGGAGACTTTGATCTCGAGGTGGTGGACTGGGTCGGCATGAATGTCGAGCCGCCCGACCTGGAACGGCTCAGCGGCCTGCGGCATTTGAAAGAACTGGACCTGCCCGGTCCGATCTGGAACCGAAACGCCGATGGCGGCAAAGATCTCAGTACCGACCTGCGCTTCATCGCACCCATTGCCACGTTGGAAAAGCTAACGTTCAGTTACCACTTCCTCGACCGCATCCGCTTCCACGATCCCGGGCTCGACCAGATTCGCGGCCTCGCCAATCTGAAAGAGCTGGCGCTGCGCCAGGCGGATATCAAGGGCGGCTCCCTGGCTCCCTTTCACAAACTAGAAGCGCTGGATGTCACGCTTTGCCCGGTGAACGACGAGGGCCTTGAAGCCGTAAAGGGCATGGCCAATCTGCGGCGGCTGTGGGCTGGTGACACGCTCATCACGGATGCCGGTCTCAAGAATCTGAGCGAGCTTGGCAATCTCGAAGACCTGGATTTGCACGGAACCCAAATCGGCGATTCGGGCCTTACGCAATTAAAAAGTCTCACGCATCTCCGCAAGCTCAATCTGACAGGCACAAACGTTACCGACACCGGCCTGGAGCAGCTTGCCGGAATGCTGCGTCTCGAAGAGCTGAACCTGTATCGCACGCGCATCACCAATGCCGGCCTCGATCGGCTGACACGCCTGCCGGCATTGCGCGAAGTGGATCTGCGTTATACACGAACCACCGCTGCGGGCGTGCAATCGCTGCGCGCCGCTCTGCCCTCGGCGCGGCTGCTGTCACTCGATACCGCGGCCCGCGCAGGCGCATCGCCGCCGCACAAGCAGCATCCCACCGGGAAGGGAGACGCTGCGATCGCCCAATGGATCCGTTCGCTGGGCGGCTCCGCGGTCATGGAGGGCTCCCGGTTGGTGGAGGTTTCACTCGCTGCGACTGGCGTCACCGATGAAAATCTTGCGGACCTTGCCAACCTGGTCCATTTGCGCCGGCTGGATCTGGAAGGGACCGAGATCAGCGATCTTGGTCTTCGGCATGTGACGCGCTTGACTAACCTGACCACGCTCAGCCTCAATAGCACCACGGTCTCCGATACCGGCCTTGCCAGCCTCGCCGCCATGCGCAAGCTGCGCAAGCTCAGCCTCGACAATACCTACATCGAAGGCACCGGGCTGGCGCACCTGCAAAGTATGGGCGAGCTGGCCGATCTGAGCCTGCTCGGATCGCCGATCAAAGATGCCGGCGTGGCGACGATTGCGCGTTTCTCCTCGCTCCGCCGCCTTTCGCTGGCAAATACCGACATTACCGATCAGGGGATTGCGCCCCTCGAGAGCCTGACCGGACTTACCGAACTGGACCTGACCGGTGCAGATTCCGGCGACGAAGGACTGGCGCACATCGCCAAAATTTCGAGCCTGACGGAGTTGTATCTGCGCGACGGGCGCTTCACCGATAAGGGCGTCGAAGCCCTGGCCGCGCTGAAAAATCTGCGCCGGCTGGACCTGATGCGGACGCGTGTGACCGATGCCGGGCTCCAAGCGATCGGCAAGCTCACCAATCTCACATATCTGAGCCTCGATTACACCGAGGTCACCGATAAAGGCATCACCGAGCTCTCGGGCCTGAACAAGCTCGAATCGCTGAGTCTCGATAGTACGTATGTCACCGACAAAAGCGCGCCGCTGGTGCGCGGCTTCGGCGGGTTGACCAATCTGAATCTGTATCACACACTGATAACCGACAAAGGCTTCGAGCAGGTTCGTGGGGCGCTGCCGCACTGTCACATCGTCTGGGACGCCGAATCCGCTCTGCCGAACCGAAGGAGAAGCTGACGTGAAATGTGCTTCGCTGCTGTTATTGGCCATGGCGGCCGCTACCGGACTGGCGGCCGCGGAGTTGAACGACGATGTGGCTCTGTGGGTCACCGCCCAGGGCGGGCGTATCGAGCGCGACGCGCAGGGGCAAATCGATTCTGTCGACCTGACCTCCTCCTGGATCACGGATGCCGACCTCGCCCGCATCGGCGCACTGGGGCATTTGCGGAGCCTGAACCTCGCCCACACCAAGATCACCGACGTCGGCATGCAGTATTTGAAAGGGTTGACCGGCGTCCAGGATCTCAACCTCTATTACGCCGAGTACATCACCGAAGACGGCATCGCGGCGCTCCAGAACTGGACCAGCATCGAGCGGCTCAACCTGCGGGGAACCAAGGTCACCAGCAAAGTCTTCGAGCACCTCGCGCATCTCACCAGCCTGCGTTCGCTCGACCTGGCCTACACGCAGATCGACGATGAAGACTTCGAGCAGCTCGCGGCCCTCACTCATCTGGAGGAACTGGCCATCGGCGGCAATCGCCTGACCGGCGCGGCGCTGCCCCTGCTCAAGCTGCTGCCCTCTCTGCGGGCGCTCGACGTGGGCGGGATCCAGCGGGTCGATTCCGGCCTGTGGGGTTTGGCCCTGACGGACGGCAATCTGCAACAGATCGGAGCGCTCACCCAATTGCGCTCTCTCAGCCTGAGTGGCGCGAACCTGAACGACGTCGGCGCGGACCGGCCGGAGCGCATGCTGTCGCGCTCCGAGCTTCGCGACCTTTCGAAACTGAAGGCGCTGGTGAATCTGGAATCGCTCGATCTCAGCAACACTCCCGTATCCGACGATGCTCTGGAGGCGCTCCGCGCGCTTCCCAAGCTGAGGGAACTGCGCCTGGGTCTGGCGAAAAACATCGACGATCGTTCCGTGCCCGTGCTGCTCAGCATGGCAAAGCTCGATTGCCTCTACCTCACCGGCAGCGGGGTTACCGCGCAAGGGATCGCGCAACTGCGCCAGAGCGGCCGCTTCCGGACGCTGGACGCCGCCAAGCCTTAGCGCTTTCGCTACCACAATCACTTACAGGCCCGCAGGACCGATACGGTATAATTTATATTGCACGTCGGCAGGATAAATGCGCCCCCAGACCAAAATAGTTTTATTACTCGCTGGCTGTTCCCTGCCCTTATACCCCCAGTCCCCTTCCGATTTCGCCGGCAAGCTGTACCCGGTCCTTGAAAAAGCGCAATGCCGCTTTTGCCACAACGATAACGGCGTAGCCTCGCGCACCCGCCTGCAGTTTCCGCCCGATGGCGCCGGGCCGGATGAGATCGCCGCATTCGGGCTGCGGCTCAGCGTGCTGGTCGATCGCGACCATCCGGATGATTCGCTGCTCTTCCGCAAGCCCACCAACCGCATTGCGCACACCGGCGGTGAGCGCATCCATCCGGGCAGCGACGAAGAGAAGATTTTGCGGGACTGGATCGCCTACCTGGCGAGCTTGCCCGAAGATCGCCTGCGCGCCGCGGTCTCTGCAGGCCACGCGGCAGAGCCTTCCGTGGTACGGCGCTTGACCCAAAGTCAGTACAACCACACCGTGGCCGATCTTCTCGGCGATCAAACGCGGCCGGCCGACCAGTTTCCGCAGGAAGATTACATCAACGGTTTTACCAACCAGGCCGAAGGCCAGAGTATTCCGCCGGTCTTGGCGGAAGCTTATAACCACGCAGCGGAAAGACTGGCGCGCAATGCCTTCCGCGGGGGAGACCGCAACCGCCTGATCCCTTGCTCCGCGCAATCCGCCACGGATCCCGACTGCACCCGCCGCTTCATTCGCGAATTTGGCGCGCGCGCGTTCCGGCGTCCGGTGCTTGACCGTGAGCTGGCGCGCTACGAGAAACTGTTCCTGGCCGAAGCCGGCGCTTCCAAAGAGTTCACCGCGGGCGCGCAGGTCGTGGTCGAAGCCATGCTGCAAACGCCCAGCTTCTTATTTCACATGGAAGAGGGCCCGGCCGGCGAATTCCCCTCCTACCGCGCGGCCAGCCGGCTCTCCTATTTCCTATGGGACACCATGCCCGATCAACCGCTCTTCAGCGTGGCGGCCGCGGGCCGGCTGCACACCTCCGAGCAGATCGAAAAGCAGGCGCGCCGTATGCTGGACGACCTGCGCGCCAAGCAGTCCATGGATGTCTTCCTGGGCGAGTGGTTGCGCTTCGACAGCCTGCGCAACGCCTTTCGCGATCGTCGCCTGTTCCCGGAATTCAGTTCCGAGCTCACCGCTGCCATGGCCGAAGAAACGCGCCGCCTCTTCCATCATCTGGTGTGGGAAGACGCCAACTTCATGGAGCTGTTCACCGCGCAATACAGCTTCGTCAATAACGATCTCGCGCAGCTCTATGGCCTGCCGGCTCCTGCGCAGGAATTCGCGCGCGTGGACTTCCCCGCGGACTCCCCGCGTTCCGGCATTCTGGGAGAAGCTGCCTTCCTGGCGCTTACCAGCAAGCCTTCCGACACCTCTCCAACCGAGCGCGGCAAATTCGTCCGCGAACATTTTCTTTGCCAGATCATCCCGCCGCCTCCGCCCGGTGTCAACACCAATCTGCCTCCCGAGACCGACGAAAAGCCGCAGACCAACCGCGAGCGCCTGCAGCTACACCTGTCCAGCAAAACCTGTGCCGGCTGTCACGTGCTGGTCGATACCATAGGCTTCGGCCTCGAGAAATTCGACGCCGACGGAAAATATCGCGACAAAGAGAAGGTCGTGATTTATCCAAGCTTCGATGAAATCCAGAAGAAGATCAAGACCAAGCCCACCGAATATCAACTCAACCTCGATACCGCGGCTTTCATCAAGGGCATTCCGCATTCGGAGTTTTCGACGCCGCGCGAGCTGGGTCGTGTGCTGGCCTCCGAACCCGCCTGCCAGAAGTGCATCGTGAAGCAACTGTTCCGCTACGCGCTGGGCCGCCCGGAGACGGCCGCCGATCAGCCCGAGATCGATGCCGCCATGGAAACCTTTCGCAATTCGCAATTCCGCTTTCAAAGACTTATAATTGCTATTGTCACCTCGAAGCAGTTTCTCGGGGAAGGGAGCTGACATGTCTGTTGTAACCGCGCATTCACGGCGAACTTTCCTGCGAGGTATCGGCCTCTCCGGCGCCATGATTCGCATCGGGCTGCCCGCGCTCGAAAGCATGTTCAATCCCAACGGCACGGCTTATGCGGCCACCGGTAGAATCGGTTCCACGGAGATCGAAAAGCGCTTCGTCTTCTGGTTCAACGGCAACGGCATTCCGGAAAAGTATTGGATACCGCGGGAAACCGGAGCCGATTTCGAATTCACGCCTTGCCTGAATCCGCTGGCGCCCTTCCGTAATGACATCCATATCGTCACCGGACTGGACAGTCCGGCCGCGCGCCTGCCAGGCCCCGGCAATAGCCATTACCCCTCCATGAGCGCCCTGGTTTCGGGACAAGTATTTACCGGCCGCGGGGCGGGTGGCCCTTCCATCGACCAGGTGATCGCCCGCAAGGTTGGTCAGGACTGCCGCTTTCGCTCCCTGCAAGTGGGCGTTTGCCAGGAGTCCTTCGGCGAAAGCATCCAGCGCAATCTGAGCTGGGCCGATCGCGACCGTCCCCTGCCTCCCGAGATGATTCCACAGCGGCTGTTCGACCGCCTGTTCGGCTCAAAAGAAGAGCACTGGATCGATCGTCAGAAAAGCATTCTGGATGCGGTGCAGGACGATGCAGCGTCTCTCAAAACGCGCCTGGGCAGCCAGGATAAGACGCGCATGGACGAGTACCTGACCTCGGTGCGCGATCTGGAGCGTTCCATTATCGCCCTGCCGCCCGAATACAATACCGTGGTGGAGCGCCCGCCCGATGGCGGCGATCTGAAGGATTGGCCCCGCATCGCCAAGCTGCAAAGCGATCTGCTGGTGCACGCCCTGGCATCGCACCAGACCCGCGTCGCGTCGTACATGCTTACCAAGTGCCAGGGCTTATCGCGCTTCCCTTGGCTCGGCCATACGGCGCAACGGCACCACGAGTATACCCACGGGGATGTGGAAACGCCCCGCGGTATGCGCATCCTGCGTGACATCTGCCGCTGGCATGTCGAAGAATTTGCCTATCTGGTGGGCCGCATGAAAGCCACTCCCGAAGGCGAAGGAACGCTGCTCGACCATACCTGCCTGGTATTCGCCCACGAACACGCCGAAGCCAATCCGCACAAGAACAACGGGCTCTCCTTAATCCTGGCGGGCCACGCCGGAGGACTCAAGACCGGCCTCCATACGCGCACCACCGGAACCTTGGGCGATCTGTATGTCACCATTGCCGACGAGGCATTGAAAACCAACATCGGCAAATTCCCCACCTACGAGCGCAAACTCGCGGAAATCGTGTAATCTCCCAGTGCGGCCAACCCGGGTACGGCACGTCGTCCTTGGGCTCACTATAGCCGCGTACATGATCACCTACATGGACCGCGTGGTGATCTCCGCGGCGGTCCCCTCCATCCAGAAAGAATTCGGATTCTCGATCATCACCATGGGATGGATCCTCAGTTCATTCCAATGGTCCTACGCCATCTTTCAGGTGCCGGTCGCGTGGCTGGGCGATCGTCTGGGCCCGCGCCGCGCGTTGACGCTGATTGTCACCTGGTGGTCCCTGTTGACTTCCGCTACAACCCTGTCCTGGAGCGCCGGCTCCATGGCCGCGATCCGCTTTTTCTTTGGCATGGGCGAGGCCGGAGCCTTTCCCATCGCCACACGCTCGCTGGCGCGTTGGATGAAGCCGTCCGAGCGGGGCTTTGCCCAAGGCGCGACGCACGCCGGCTCCCGCCTCGGAGGCGCCTTGACGCCTGCCTTGGCCGCGCTCATCATAGCCCACTACGGTTGGCGCGCGGCTTTCTTCGCCTTCGGATCGCTGGGCCTGGTCTGGTCGGGGGTCTGGCACTGGTATTATCGCGATACTCCGGCTGAGCACCCCGGCGTGAATGAGCAGGAGCGGGAGCTCATCGAATGCTCCCTGGGTTACCGTAAGGCGCCGCCCGGTGACCGCGGTTCCGTACCTTGGAGAGCCATTCTGGCAAGCCGCCAGATGTGGCTTCTGTCGGCCATGTACGTCTGTTACGCGTACGGCATCAGTGTATACCTGGTCTGGTTCCCCAAGTATCTGAACGACAGCCGCGGCGTGAGCCTCGCACGTATGGGCCTCTACGCGAGTCTGCCGTTGCTCGCCGGCACAGCAGGCGACGTTCTCGGCGGATGGCTCTCGGATGTCTGGGCCCTGCGCTCCGGCGACCTCTGCACGGCGCGGCGCACGATGGCAGTGGCAGGCTTTCTGATTGCCGCGGTCTCCATATTTCCGGCCTGCTATACGTCGAGCCCGTTCGCGAGCGTGGGTTATTCCTGCCTCGCCATGTTCGGGCTGGAGCTGACCGTGGGCGTCTCCTGGGCGATTCCGCTCGATATCGGCGGCAACTATGCCGGTTCGGTCGCCGCGGTCATGAACACCTGCGGCAACCTGGGGGGAGCGATTGCATCCGCCGCTACCGCGTATCTGGTAAAGCTGTACGGCTGGAACACTGCGTTTCTGGTGGTGGCGGCTCTATGCGGAGTTGCGGCGATTATTCATCTCCAGATTCGCGCGGACCGCCCCCTGGCGCTCGCTGAATAGCTTTACTCGACCGCGTTGCCGGCGATATAGACCGCGTGGATCGCGCGCGTGTTGTGAATATCGGTCAGCGGGTCGCGATCGAGAACGATCAGATCGGCCCACTTTCCCGCTTGCAGAGTGCCTAAGTCTTGGGCTTGCAGAAAGCGCGCCGCGCTGCCCGTCGCCGCCGTGATCACTTGCATCGGGGTCAGCCCCGCTTCCACCATCAGCTCCATTTCCCACTGTTCGAAGAAGCCCGGAAACCGCCCGGGCGGACCACTGTCGGTGCCAAAACCATAGGGAATACCGGCATCGGCCAGCTTTTTGAGATTGCGCTTGGCCGTTTCGAAGAAGCCGCGATACTCGGCGAAATCCGGATCTTGTGAGATGGTTTTCTGGTATGCGGGACTCTTCAGAGTCTCGAGCACGCCGGCCGGCACGCCGCGGGTAAAAAATGGATCGTTCGCGAATGGCGGCGTGCTGCCATAAATGAACATGGAAGCTTCCCGCGTCAGCGTCGCGGCCATCTGCCAGGTTCCGTGCTTCTTCATCTGGGCGATCAGCTCGTCATCCACCGGCTTGTCGCGAACGCTATGCGCCAGTCCGTTGACGCCGAACTCCGTCAACCTCTTGGCGTCTTCCAGATAAAAAATGTGCGCCGCCGCGCGCAGTTGGTGCCTGTGCGCGCTTTCGATGATCGCCTGGGCGATATCGTAAGGCATTTTTTTCTGCGTATGCAGATGGTCGTCGACCCACAACTTGATGATGTCCACATGCTTCGCCGCTTGCGCGGCAACGGCAGGCTCGACCTCCGCCACTGTCGAGACGCCCGGCGTCACGCCCGCCAGGCCGCCATAGCCGCCCTTGAAGACGAAGCCTTGTCCCGCGGTGAAGACGCGCGTCATGGACGGCCGGCCGCGCTGCTCGCCGCGAATCTGGAAAATGAGATCCTGGTCCGTGCCCATACTGAGCACGGCGGTAACGCCGTAGCTCGCATAAGTCTTCAGGTTGCGCTCGATATTCTCGCGCGTGAAATTGCTGGCGTCCTGCTTCAGACCCACCGTGTTGCCTATGTGCCCGTGCAGGTTAATGATGCCCGGCATCACAAATTTGCCGGTGAGCATGATGGTCGTGGCGGAGCCGGGGCTCTTCAATTGAGCCGCAGGTCCGACCCACCGTATGCGGCCGTTGTCTACAATCATCGCGGCGTGCTCGAGCGCCGGCCGCCCCGTCCCATCGATCAGGGTGAAGTCTTTCAAAACCTTCACCTCACCGTGAAGACTGGCCGTGAGCAACAGGGCGAGTAAGCTGCTACCGAGTTTTGGTAAGGGCATCCTGCAAGATCCGCTTGGCGCGCGACGGGTTGAATACTCCGCAGGAGCAGAACCGCGCCAAATACGAAACAGCCTGCTCCGGCGTGCGGCGCCCCTCTTTCACCCAGTCGATCATTTTCTTCGAGAGGGAATGGCTGATCATACCGTGCCCGCACATGGTCGACAACATGAGCACCTGAGAGTTCGGCAATTTCTCTGTCTTGCCCTCGAAACCCAGTGAGTAACCCACGCTGTGCCGCGCCAGGCAGGCATGGTGGCAGCACTGCTCGGCACCATCAATGGATGTGGAGACATTCACGCTCAAGCCGAGACTCTCTTCCTTAATCCGCTTGACGAAATCTTCGGCCGCCACGCGATCGTCGAACACCGCGGCACAGGTCGTAGCCACATCGAGCCCATTGATTACGGCCATGAAATCCGGCTTTATGTCGCGCTTCCAGTGGGACAAAGGATTCAGGCTGCGGGATGGCCGCAGCGCGCCCCCGTGACGCGCGTCCCCGAGATTCACCGGTTTATACTCGAGCGCGATTTCCAGGAAGCGGCGCAGCTTCGGCAGCGCATCCTGATCGTTCTTGCCTTTGCAGGCGATCGCGAACACCACATAGTCGTCGTGAAAGCTCTCCGCGTCGCCGAATCTGTGAAGGGTGTTGGTCATACCATCGATACCTTCCTCGGTTCTTCGGTCTGGGCCGCGCTGATGCGTCCCAACCCGATATTGGTCTTGGCCCGCTCCAGCCTGTATCCCAGCCGCTCCAGGATTTCGCGCACCTGCTCCTCGTCTCCCTGCTCGTCGCAACGCGCGCCCACACCCAGCGCCACCACCGTATCCAGCCTTTTCTCTACGTCCCAGACCAGACGAATAATTTCCTCGGTGCGCGCCACCGAAGTCTTGATTTCGACGATGGCGGACATTACCTTCTCTCCTAGAATGTCTTCCCGAATCGTCCCCGTTCCGACATCCGTCATGAGTGAAGTGATGGGATTTTTCTTCTCGAAAGCGACCCCAGCCTTACCGAGCGCCCAGCACATCTCCTGAATCTCGCGCATCCGTACGCCCACGCCGGGCCGGCCAAACTCGATGGTGAAGCCCACCTCTCCAGCCCGCACGCGGCCGCTCACATCGTTGGTCTTGACCTCTTCGGTGCCGCGGCCCTCGATGCCGGTCGACTCGTGGGGAACGCGCGGATCGGAAAAGGCTCTGCGCACCGTCCGCGGCCAGGTCAGCTCCTCCGGTACAAACGCCGCGGTGGGGCAGACATCCGGTTCGGGATCGAACCGCACGCGCACCAGCGCGAGTAGTCTCCGGATGGTGCGCACCAGCGTGGGGTTCAGATGTTCCTGGCTCAGTCCGTTAAAGCAGGCGTAGCACTCCACGCATTCATCCCGGTCGATGGTGGCGCGCTTCAATCCGGGATCGATATAGATAGCGCCCATAGGACAGACGTAAGTACAATTGCCGCAGGCCACGCACTTCGCAGGATCGATTCTCATAGCGCTTTCCGCCCGGATCTATTATATTCTGTGGCAGGAGCTCCCATGAAAACCGCAATCGTCTTCGCTGTACTTCTCGCCGGCCTGCTGGTGCCGGCTACCGGACAAGACCAGGGTGCCATGTTCTGGGCGCCGAAACCCGCCAGCCTGCCGGTATACGTTGCGCCGCAGCGTCCTCATACCAGGCTGGCCGATCTGATCGGGAAGCATAAGGGCGCGGCGGATTGGCGCGAAGTGATTGTGGACGACGACCACCTGAACGCCGTTTACATCTCCGCCGCGCCTGGCGCCAAGACGCCCCGGCGCCTGCATCCGGATACCAGGGAATGGTGGGTAGTCATGGACGGGCAGATCCGGTTCGCCATCGACGGCCAGCAGCCCTTCGTCGCGTCGAAAGGATGGATGGTCCAAGTCCCCTATCGTACGCCTTACACGCTCGAGACCATCGGCGGCCGGCCTTCGCTCCGCTTCGAAGTCAACGTGGCGCACGCCAAAACTCTGTATCCGCGTGACGAAAAGCCTCCCGAAATGCCGGGCTTCGATTGGCAATTGATCAAACTGCCGCAACCGCCCGGCGCTTATGACCGTGGCAATAAGCCTTATATCGTGTTCGACGAAATTGCCGGAGTCTTTGAGCGGCAGCCCAAAAAAAATGGCCAGTATCGTTTCATCAACGATGACCGCGCCGTAAGCAACATCATCTATGGATACGAAAAAGATCTGCCTCCGGTAAAGCCCGGCGAGCGCGGACACTACCACGCCGAATGCGCCGAATTTTGGATTATACTTACAGGCGAGATCCGATACCAGATTGAAGGGCAGGACCCTTTCGTCGCGAAAACCGGGGACGTCGTTTACGTACCCAAGTTTACTTATCACTTGCCTCGCTTTTATGGGCCGGCAGCCTCCTGCCGCCTCGCGATGAACGGATTCCCGGAGATCGCACACCTGTTCGACACCAGTCAGATGGAGACCAGCACCCATTAACTAGCGGGCCGCGTCCGCCTCGTCCGCGGAAGGCTCTTTGGACTTACTCAAACCGCTCGCGCGCCTGGCGCGTTCGTTCGCTTCATTCCGCTCGAAGATGCGAAACTCATTCTCCGCCAGTTCCTCTTTCCGCTGCCTGCGGTAAAGACGGCCGAGCACGTAATGAATCCGGTTGAGCGACGGATCGAGCTTCAACGCCCGCTGATACTCGATCACAGCTTTATCCACGTCGCCCAATAATTCGAGTCCGCGCGCCAGGTCCGCACGAGCCTGCGCATCATCCGGATCGGCACGCAAAACCTCCTGGACATATGGAATGCCCTTTTGGGGATCGTGCAATTGGATATAGATTCGTCCGATCCGGCTCTTTGCGGCGCTCAGATAGCTGTTGAGTTCCAGGGCTTTCTGGCACTCTGCCAATGCCTCCTGGTATTTCGAGCTGGTCAGATAAAAATCAGCGAGCGCGATTCTCGCCTCTGTCTGCGAAGGGTCCGCCGCGATGGCCGCCCGATATTCCGTCTCCGCGTCCTTGTTGCCTTGCGCGTCGAATGTCCGCCCCTTCAGATAGTGAGCCCGCGCCGACTGCGGAAACTCTTCCAGCAGCCGGTTGAAATATACGAAAGAGAGTTGCTGGTTCACTTCCCAGACCAGCATTTCGACGGCGGGCCCAGGGTGGGATAGTAACGACGGCCGTCCGATGGTCTCTTCCGCCTTATCGTAGCTGTCGCTCCACACATATGCCATGGCGATCAGATAATCGCGCAACCACTCTGCCGGAAGGCTTTCGAGCGATGTGATGCCGTCCTGCCAGCGCGCATGTGACAGATGGTCTGCGGCTGTCTTCCATTTTCCCGATCGGTCCGCGGCCAATCGCTTTTTGATTTCCGCATTCACGTCACTGTTCAGCAAAGGCAGCGGCGGCAGGTTGGCCGCGTTCACCGCCGGCAGAGCTTTCAGTTCCGCTGCGAAGTCGGTCTTCTTACCAATCTCCGCCACGCTTCCTTTGGGCAGCCTGGCCGGATCGAGAGTAGCTCGTTGATCGGCCGGCATGAGCTGGCGATATCGCTGCAGCGCCAGTTCGGAAGCCTGATCCATACCCAAAATCGTCACCATGCGCGCCAGGGGAAAGTAGACGGACGCGTTCCAGGGGTCCTTTTTCGCAACCTCGAGAAACTGTAAGGCGGTCATCTGATAACGGTCCTGACTCTCCATGATCCTGGCGGCCAGCAGATGATCGTACTTCGAATCCGGCTGTTGAGCGGTGAGTAAATTTGCGGATCGCTCGGCTTGCTTCAGATAGCAGTCGCCGATGAAGTACAGCTGGTTATCCTTCTGCTCGGAGCCTTCCAGGCCGAGCTTGAAATAGTGCGCCGCCTTGCTGTATTGCCGCGTAGCGCTGTACGCCAGTCCCAATGCCGTCGCGCTTTCGGCGGTCGGCTTCTGCTTGTGGGCGTACTGCAAGTGCGGCAAGGCTTTTTCCGGCTGCTCGATAGCCAGATAAGCATTCCCCAGGAACAGTTGCGCCCCGACCATGGAAGGATCGAGCTGGATGCCCTCCTGAAAAGTCTCGATGGCGGCATCGTATTTCCGCGCCAGATAATACACCAGGCCCAGGTTCTGATAAACGGTCGGAACCAGCTTGGGGTATTTCTTGAGTATCTGCTGGTATTCGTCGATGGCGGCCGGGAAATCGCTGGCTCCCTCGGCCCGTTTGGCCGCCAGAAAATGAATTTCGATGAAAGAACGCGCCTCCGGCGTCAGCTCAGGCGGATCGGCCGCAACCAGCAGGCTCGTCATCAACCAGATAGCGGCCGCCACGCGCATTGTGACCCTCATGGTACTGCCGCCGTGCTGCGAACCACACGGATCCAGTGGTCGGTAAACAGGGAATGCGCCATCACCTGCTGTTTGGGCATGTGACAGGATACGCAGTCCTGTCTGGCGACCGGACAAACCTTCGCACGCGCGCGTTTGGCGGCCATATGACAGGAGAGGCAAGCCTTCTCGGGCGCGCTGCGATTCGCCGCGACGTCGGAATGCGGATCGTGGCAAACCGTGCAGCGCAAGCCATCTTCGGTTTCATTGAAGCACCGGCTCAGCACCAGGCGCTGACTGGGGAAACGCACGGTATTGGGCGCTTCCTGAATAAAACGTATCGCTTGAAAATTGGTGTCGTCGGGCGGCATGCCATGACAGACACCGCACATCTGCGCCTGCGCGAACCCGTCCAGAGTGCCCGGTTGGAAAATCTTCTTATCGGGCCCTTGGGGCTTTTGCATCTGCAGTATGTGTTGGGCGCCCGGCCCGTGACAGCGCTCGCACCGCACCCCCATGTTGTCTCGCGGAGGCTCGAGATTTTCGCGGGATGTACCGGTGGTATGGCAACCGAGGCACTCCGCAATTTCTTCTTTTTTCAGCGTTCTGCCCAGGCTCTCGGAGTTCGTCTGCGGCGTGAATTTGCTTGCGCCGGTGGTGAAATCCATTGCGCCGGTAGAGGCATACCAGCTCAGGCGGCTCTCGGCAAACGCCCCGCCCCCAAACCGCCCGACTGGCGTAATGCCCTTCGTTCCGCTTCCGAAGGCCCACTCGAGCGCCAGGAGCTCTTCAGAGGCGCCCGTGCGCGCCACTAAATCAAGCCGGCCGTCCGTTGCGCGAACCAGAGCCAGTTTCGCTCCGGAGCTTCGATCGAATATTTCGAAGGGAACGCGCGATGTAATCTCAGCCACTTCGAGCAGCGGCCGCAGGCTTCGTGCATGATTGCTGGCCGCCTGCTTCCTGTAAATTTCCGCATGGCAGCCGGCGCAGGCTTGTGCTCCGGCGTAAGCGGATTCCTGCTTCCAAAAATGCTGCGGCGTCCATAGAGTCTGTCCGGGCAAGGTCGCGGCCGCCAGCGCGAAAATGCATCCAGCGCGCATCCTCATCCCTTCTGGAAACTGCTTGCCCGCACGATGCCTTGGCCTTCTTGAATGTAGATCAGGCGATCGCCGGCCACTTCGCGAATCGCCTCGGTTTTGCCATTGGGCCACCGTACCTCGACGAGATCGGCCCTGGTGGCTTCGCCCAGCCCGAAATGCAGCCGGAAATCATTCACGGAATAGTAGCTCGACTGGCTCTCCACCTGTTGCGCCTGCCAGTGTGTGCCGCACTTCACGCGCACTCGCGCCCCGATAGCGCTGCGATTGGATTGGGTGCCGGCAAGCTTTACCTTCAGCCAATGGTGCCCCGTTTTGACATCGGCGCGCAAAAGAGACGGCGGCTCGTTGACATTCATCACCAGCACGTCCATGTCGCCGTCGTTATCGAAGTCTCCGAACGCGCAGCCGCGGCTTGAATGTGGAGCTGCGAGGCCGCTTCCACACTGGTCCGTGACATTGGCAAACTTTCCATTCCCCAGATTTCGAAACAGCGCACGCGGGCCTTTGTAGGGATAATCCGGATTCACGTGCTCAATTTCCGGATAAACGTGCCCCGTCACGTAAAAGAGGTCGGGCCAGGTGTCGTTATCGAAATCGACCAGACCGACGCCCCACTGCACATTCCGCACCAACTGCAGGCCGGCCGCCGTCGAAACGTCGGTAAAGAAGCCTGTCCCGTCGTTCTGATAGAGGGCCGGCATGTCGTCGGCAAATACTGTCTTGACCATGTCGAGCGCGCCGTCGCCGTTATAATCCGCGATGGCGACGCCCATACCGGACTGCTCCTGCCCATCCTCGCTATACGCTACGCCCCGCTCGACGGCCACATCGGTAAAGGTGCCGTTCTTGTTGTTGCGGTAGAGGATGCTGGGCGTCGAGTCGCAAATAAGCAACAGGTCCGGCCAGCCATCATCGTTGAAGTCCACCGTAGTTGCGGTCATGCCGTAATAGCCGGACGGCTTCAGAATGCCGGCCGCTTGACTCACATCGGTAAATGTACCGTCGCCGTTATTGTGGAATAAATAATTTCGAGTGCCCTTTAAACCCCGCGGTCCGCAATATACGGGCACGCTCTTCCAGGTGCAATCGGAGCCTTTCCCCGGTAACGGCAGCTCCGCCAGGTCCGCGTACACGTAGGTGGAGACGAACAGGTCCAGTTTACCGTCCCGGTCGTAATCGATAAAAGTACAGCCCGCGTGCCATTGTTTCGGATCCCCTCCCAGCCGCGCCCGTTCGGTTACGTCCGTGAATGTGCCATCGCCGTTGTTGTGGTAGAGCACGTTGCGGCCCCAATAGGTCACGAAGAGGTCATCATTGCCGTCGTTGTCGTAGTCGCCGATGCAGACTGCGCCGGCCCAGCCGGAATGCAGCAAACCGGCCTCGCGCGTCACATCGCTAAACGTCCCGTCCCGATTATTTCTGTACAGGCGGTTGCTCGGTTCCCTGCCTTTTTCGAATCCCTCCAGCCTTGAGCCGCTTAGCAAAAAAATATCCAGCCAGCCGTCGTTGTCGTAGTCGAAGAAGGCGACGCCGCACCCGGTCGACTCCACGATGTACTTCGTGCCGCCGACGCCTCCGTAGACGATCTGCTCCTTTAGACCCGCGCTCGCCGCTACGTCAACAAACGTAACGGGATAGCTACCGCCCGGCGCCGGTGTGCGGGCGGCGAGAAGCGAGAGAGGCCAGCCTAAGAGCGTTCGCCGGGTAAAATCCACTTGAGCGAATTGTACAATAGGCGCCCGGACCTTCGCGCGACGCCGCAATTGACACCGATTCACCAAAATTGTTGTCCCGAATTGCGGAACGGCACTTGACAAAGTTCTGTGACAGTGAATATCATGACCGAAATTGCACAATACAGATCGTCCAGGAGGTGTACCATGCATGTCACCGTCGAGGCGTGTGCGAATTGTTTTCGTGTCCGCAAGGGTTTGTTTACCCTATCAGTCCTCTCAGCCATACTATTCTTTCTCTTGCCGGCGGCCTGGTGCCAGTCGGAGCGCGGCCAGCTCACCGGCGTAGTGACTGACCCATCCGGGGCAGTCATACAAGGCGCCAAGGTGGAGATTAGCAGCTCCTCCACAGGGGTAAAGTTTGACACCGAATCCAACACCAGCGGGGTCTACACCATTCCGGGTGTTCCATACGGCCAGTATGAGATGACCGTGAGCGCGGCTGGGTTCGGCAATTACACGCGTCCGATCGTGGAAATCGCCACCGGCACGACCAACACCGTGAACGTGGTGCTGAATGTCGGAGGAGTAAGCCAGCAGGTCTCGGTCGAGGCCACGGCTATCGTGCTCGAGTCCACTACGTCGAGCTTGGGAACCGGCGTGGACGAGAAACTCAAAAGCGACCTGCCGAACCTGATTAACGGCGGAATGCGTAGTCCCTTCAGCTACATTTACGTCGCCCCGACGGTGAACCCGCAGCGGCAGCTCACCATCGGTGGTTCGCGCGGCGGCGGCCTGGATGTGTTGGTCGACGGGCAGACCGACGACGTGGATACCAATTCCATGGGCAATGGCGGAGGAGGCTTGCCATCAGTCGAAGCGATTGGTGAGTTCAAGCTAAACCTGAATTCGATTCCCGCTGAATACGGGCGCTCCTCGGGGGCGGCCATTTCCTACGCTACCAAGTCCGGCACCAACACCTACCATGGCGTTGGTTTTGAATATCTGAGAAACAACTTGTTGGATGCGCGCCCCTGGCAAGCTGCCACGCGCGATATTTATAAACAGAATGAGTACGGTTTCGCGGGAGGCGGGCCAGTCATCATTCCCAAACTCTACAACGGGAAGAACAAGACCTTCATCTGGGGTAACTTCACCGGGTACAAGTATCGCACCGTGGCCGCCACGAACATTACGACTCTACCCACGGCGGCGGAGCGCACCGGCGATTTCTCGGCCGCAGGGATACCGACGATCTACGACGCCCTGAATATTTATACGGACTCCTCGGGCAACCTGCAGAGGACGCCGTTCCCTGGCAATATTATTCCAGCCGACCGCATCAGTCCGGTATCGAAATATTTCTTGAATTTACTGCCGCTGCCCAATCTGCCGGGCAACACTCTGAATTTCGTCGGAAGTTCCGGCAACGCCATAAACTCCAATGACTTGTCTTTCAAAGGCGATCAATACCTGGGTGAGAAGAGTCGTATCGCCGCGTATTATCAATACACAAAGCCGGTCGACCTGAACGGCAGCTTCCTCGGCAACACCTTCGGAACTAACACGCAGGATATCATCAACAGGGCGCGCATCGAGTGGAATTACAATATCCGGCCAAACCTGATCAACCAGGCCGAATACGGCATCACCCGCCATGTGAACATCGCCGCTCAAAATAGCTTAGGTCAGGATTTGGGAGCCAAGGCGGGGTTGACTGGTTACTTCGACGGAAATTGCCCGGACATCACCGTCGACCGCTTGCGTCCCGGCGAAGCTGACATCTGCGGAAGCGCATCCGCGTCGACACGCTACTCGCTGGTTTCTACCGCGAATGATTCCCTTTTGTGGAACCATGGTTCGCATACGCTCAAGGGTGGCCTGCAGTTCATCCGTTGGAATTCGAATGTGAATGCCGGCGGCGGTTCTACCGGCGGCTCACCGATTCCGGCCGTCGGATTGTTCCGGTTCTTCGGGTATGAAACCGCCAACACGGACCAGAGTGGAGGAACCGCCTGGGCCAGTTTCATTTTGGGCTATCCGGACTACGCTGTTGACGCGCAGGCGCAAGCCTACGGCATCCGGGAATCGTATTTTGCGCCTTTCATTCAGGACGATTGGAGAGTCAGCCGAAAGCTCACGCTCAACATGGGACTGCGTTGGGACATCAACGTACCCTATACGGAGCTGCAAGGCCGCGAAGCTACCTTCAATCCCAACGAACCGAACCCCGGCGCGACAGGCGAGCTAGGCGCCGTAGCTTTTTACGGTTATGGCCCCGGCCGGCTGAATGCGGACAGGGTCGGAAAAATCGACTGGCATGAGCTCGGCCCGCGTTTCGGCCTGGCTTATCAGATCGATCCTAAGACTGTATTCCGCGCCTTTTTTGGAATTGTGGATGTAGGAATCCAAAATGGTAATGCGGATTTCGCCGATCGCAGCGGCTACTACGCTTTAGGCCAGATACCTCCGCCTTCGAATCCCGCCAGCATCGCTTATAACTGGAGCAACCCTTTCCCGGCGAGTTTGTTCGGTACCACTCCGAATCTCGACCCCGCCCTCAAGAACGGGCAGACTGAAACCTATCAGGATCCTCTCTCCATCGGCAGGACGCCGCAGCTATACATGTGGAGCGGAAGTCTCCAGCGCGAATTGAAAGGCAACATTCTGCTGGAGGTCGCCTATCTCTCCAACAACTCCAAACATGACAGCGATCATCTCTACCCGAATACCTTGCCCGATCAATATTGGGGATTAGGACAAGCGCTGCTGCAACCGTTGAATTCGCCTGCCATTCAGGCGCTCCCCGTGGTGCAGGCGATGCCTCTGCAGGCCGGCGGTATCCGGTCGCCCTTCCCTCAATTCAACACTTCCTCGCCGCTCTACCAGGCTTTGCTGCCATGGCCGCAATATACCCAAGTCGTAAACGACGCATCGCCCACCACTTCCAGCACCTACAACGCCGGGTACATCAAGTTCCAGAAGCGCTTCTCCGCGGGCTTGACGTTCCTCGCTAACTATACGCTTTCGAAGTATCTTTCCGATAACATGTGGTCTCCCGGAACCTATGGCAGCATTGCGCGCGACTACTATGACCGCCGCCTGGACAAGGAACTGCGCATGGGTGATCAGCCCCAGCGGCTGGTATTGAGTTACTCCTATGAGTTACCCTTCGGGCCCGGCAAGAAATTCCTTTCCGGAACCGGGCGGGTCGGCAAGGCGCTTTTGGGTGGATGGACGGTGTCGGCCATTCAGCAGTATGAGAGTGGAGAGCCCGCCATAACGGACGGCTATCTCTCGATCCCGGTTCCGACCACGCCGAGCGTTACAACGACCGGGTCGCATGCCGACCGCAATCTAGGCGTGCCGGTACGCAGCAGCACGTCTTGCGGTAGTCTCCAGTTCGGCAATGCGAGCAATCCCAAGGACTACATCTTTAACGCGGGCAACGCCGCGGAGGCGGCGGCCATTGGGCTGCCTCTGGCTTATATACCGGAAGGCGATTTCCAGATAGGCAATGCTCCCGACGTGGATCCTCACGCCCGTCAGTGTCCGGTCTTCAACGAGGACGTCAGTCTCGCCAAAGAGTTTCCCGTGATAGAGAGGGCGAGAATCCAATTTGGCGCGGATTTCTTCAATCTACTCAACAGGCATGGCTGGGAAAGCGGGGGTGGCGGCCAGGATGTGTCCAGCGCTGGTTTCGGCTTGGCCATTCCATACCAGTTCACCGGTCCTCGTATCATACAAATGCACGTGCGAGTCGAGTTCTGAGTGCGGAACCCCACTCGCTTTACCTATGACAGACGGATGTGGCGGCCGGTCGCCGGCGCCACATTCGCCGTCCTCGCGCTTACAGCTTTTCTAGCCACGCGCTCGGATGCCAAGATCGGAACCATCGAGCGAATCATTCCGGGCGTGTGGTTTCGCGAGGGCGATCTCGCTCAATTCGGTCACTGCAATAACATCGTGATCGAGATGAAGGATTACCTGATCGTGATCGATGCCAATTACCCGAGCGGCGCCCGTGCCTTGATGGAGGACATACCGAAAGTTTCCAGTAAGCCCGTGAAGTATGTTTTTGACACGCATCATCACGGCGATCACGCCTACGGCAACCCGCTGTGGACGCGGGCCGGCGCGACAACTTTCGCCTATAAGGGTGTGGTGGAAGAGATGCGCCGTTACGAGCCGGCGCGCTGGCAGGCGGACGCTGCAAAGCGTAAAGATGTCGCGGAGCTAAAGCTAGCCACCGCCGAACCTCCGCAGAAGACGTTCGACAGCTCCCCGTATGTGATCGAAGACGGTTCGCGTCGAGTGGAGTTCTACTTCTTCGGGTGGGCGCATACCCGGGGCGACGGCTTCGCCTATCTGCCAAAGGAACAGGTTTTGTGTACCGGCGACGCAGTAACTAACGGTCCATATAACGGCATGGGTGACGGCTATGTAGCCAATTGGCCCAAGGTCGTACACCGTGCGCGCCAGTTACAGGTGAAGTACGTGCTGCCCGCGCATGGCCCGGCGGGAGGCACCGAGATCCTTGCCGGAGAAGAGCAATTCATGACGACCATCTACGACACGGTCAAGAAGGAAATGCAGCAAGGCAAGAAACTGGAAGACCTGTTGGAGATGAAGGACGGGCAGCCGTTTAAAGCCAAGCTTGAGTTACCCGGAGCCGTGCAGCATTGGGTCGGATCATTTTATCCCGGCCAGATTAGTGACATCTACCAGGAGATCACGCAAGGGAAACCTCGTGGAGAGATCACGGGTGGAAAATAGCCGGCTAAAGCGCCTGGTAATTCTATTGGCGGCCGGCGGCCTCGCGAGTGCCATGGGTCAGAAATGGGATCCGTCGTGCTATCCCCTCCGAGTGCCCAGGCTCGAGAAACCGCCCCGCATCGACGGAGACCTCTCGGAATGGAAATACCTGGCCTTCACCGATGGAGTGTGGGACATTCTCCGCGTGCGGCAGGCGCCCTGGTACGATCCCAAAATCAACCGCTTGACCAACCACGGTGGCGTGGACAACACCACAGCGCCCGAGGACGATCTACAGGCGCGTTACTACACGGCTTGGGACAACCGCTATCTTTATTTTGGCGCGGAGGTCAAGGATAACGTCAACGATGTTACCGATCCGCATCCCGAACCCAAACGCTGGTACTTCAAAGATGCCATCTGCTGGTTTATCGAGGCGCCCCACGTAGCGGCCGCCAAGAAATTTGCATTAGGCGACCACGGATTTTGTTTCGTAATCGATGCCCGGAAACCACCCGATGGAGCCTGGTGGCGGCACGGCCTTCCGGGACGGACTTACGTAGAAGAGCCGCTGCCGAAGTCGGCGGTGGACTATGCCATCCGTATGAACCCGTGGGGCCGCAGTCCCGGCGATTTCATACTGGAGGCGCGCGTAGCCATGGCGCCTACGCTCGGTACGAATCCCGCGTGGCACGCCCCGCGCGCAGGCGATACTTATGGAATGGAAATTGTGCATACCGACCCGGACGGGGGCGGCTACGGCGGGCACTTTTTGATCTACGGGGACGGCGATGACGACTCCACCTGGGGCAGAATGACGCTGATCGGCCCGATTGAGCCTATTCAGCGGAAGCCGGAATAGTGGAGGTATAATCAATCTCGCTGGAAGGAAGCGCGGTATCATGAGGCACGCTCGTCTTTGGATTTCTTATTTACCCGTTATCGCCGTCTTCACTGTTACCCTCGGCTACACCCATGCCCAGATAAGCGAGACTGTTTCCAAGCCCCTCACTGAGAAGCAAAAAAAGAAACGCGAAGAGAAGCTTCGCAAAGAGTTGGAAGCGCCTTATAAGAAATGGCTCGAGGAAGATGTAGTCTACATCATCACCGATGAAGAGCGCATGGCGTTCAAACGGCTGCTGACCGACGAAGAACGGGAACAGTTCATCGAGCAGTTCTGGCTGCGGCGCGATCCCACGCCTGACACCGAGGAAAACGAGTTCAAGGAAGAGCACTACCGGCGGATTGCTTACGCCAACGAGCGGTTCGCTTCAGGATTTCCCGGCTGGAAGATGGATCGCGGCCGGATCTACATCATGTACGGTCCGCCGGATGAAATCACCTCGCAGCCCGCCGGCGGCATGTACGAGCGCCCTCCGGAGGAAGGCGGGGGTACCACGCAGACCTACCCGTTTGAGCAGTGGCGGTATCGGTACATAGAGGGCATCGGCACCGACGTCAACATTGAATTCGTGGATACCACCATGAGCAACGAATTCCATATGACCATGGACCCGTCGGAGAAAGATGCCCTGCTCTACGTGCCCGGCGCGGGGCTCACGCTTTCCGAGCAAATGGGCCTGAGCAGTAAGTCTCAGGATCGCTTCTTCACACGCGCCGACGGCACTCGCATGGGCCAGCCGATCGGTGGCTACAGCCCGGCGAGTCAGAACGAATTCTCGCGGCTGGAACAGTTCGCCAAGCTGCAAAAGCCGCCCGTCATCAAGTTCAAGGATCTGGAAGCTGCGGTCACATCGCACATCAGCTATCACCTGCTGCCCGTCAAGGTACAGACGGATTACGTCAAAGTGACTAACAGCTCGGTACTGACCAACATCACCCTGCAGATCGAGAACAAGGACTTGCAATTCGCGTTGAAGAACGGGGTGCAGGAAGCCGCGGTCAATATTTATGGCCGTATCACCACCATGACCCGCCGCGTGGCTAACGTATTTGAGGATACCGTAACGCTGGACACGCCCACCCAACGCCTGCAGGCCTACTTACTGCTGCGGCGTTGGTCGCTCTATCAGAAATCTATTCCCCTTGCGCCTGGAATGTATCGTTTGAACCTTGTGGTGAAAGATGTAGTGGGCGGCAATATGAACAACTACGAGGTGGCCATCAATGTGCCGCGATACGATGAAGAAAAGCTTTCCTCGAGCAGCGTGATTCTCGCGGACCTGATTGAGAAAGTACCTACCCGCAGCATCGGCGCCGGCCAGTTCGTACTCGGCCAATATAAGATCCGGCCGCGGCTTGACGATACCTTCCGTTACGACGAGAAGATGGGAATCTACTTACAGCTCTATAATTTCGGACCCGATGAAAAAACCGCCAAGCCCAATGGCACTATCGAGTACGAGATTGTGAACAGCGCCACCAGCGAAAAGATTTTCGACTTCAGCGAGGAACTGGCGAAGCTCCCGGAATCTTCCGCCCAGCAGGTAACCATCGAAAAACTGTTGCCGCTCAAGTCGGTAAAGCCTGGGCAATATACGCTCAGGATGAAAGTTACCGACAAGAACCGCAATCAGACACTGACCCCGAGCGCGACGTTCAAAGTCATCTACAATTAGTGCCCGCTGGGCGGCGATGTTGACTTGCCGCTCTCCCTGGGATATCTTCTTCTTGATAGGGATTCATTAAAAGGTCCAGTTGATGAACTATTTTCATTTTTGCGCCGCTCTGTCGGCGCTGACGATGGTGCTCTGGCCAGGCCGCGGCGCGCGGGCGGCCTCCCCGGATACGGTCTACGTGGTGCCCCACACGCACTGGGAAGGCGCGGTTTTCAAGACACGCGAAGAATACCTCGAGATGGGCCTTCCCAACATTGTGAAAGCCCTGTATCTGCTGAAGAAGTATCCGGAATATCGTTTCGTGCTGGATCAGATGTGTTACGTGCGGCCGTTCGTGGAACGCTACCCGGCGGAGGTTCCGCTCCTGCGCCAACTCTTATCGGAGGGCCGGCTGCAGATCGCGGGCGGGACCGACACCATGCACGACAACAATATCCCGTCGGGCGAATCAATCGTGCGACAGTATCTGCTCGGAAAATCTTATTTCCGCGATGCCCTGGGATACGACGTGACCACTGGCTGGGGCCTGGACACCTTCGGCCATAATGCGCAGATGCCGCAGATTCTCAAGCTGGCCGGGATGAAATCCTATTGGTTCCAGCGTGGGGTTCCCAGTATCAAGACTCCCAGCGAATTCCTGTGGCAGGGGATTGACGGGACCCAGATCCCGGCATTCTGGCTGCCCATTGGCTACGGCGCGCTCAACAATATTCCTGCGAACCTTTCGGCCTTCGCGGCTTTGGTCGAAGGCCGCGCCGCGGCGCTCAACCCTTACGCCCACGGCAGCGACCGCGTGCTGATGGCCGGCGCGGATGTCTGGGAGCCCGAAGAAGAGCTGCCTCTGATGTTGAAGAAGTTCAACGGCTCGGACCAGGCCCCCTTCACGCTGCGGCTGGCGGTGCCCGCCGAGTTCGAGGCGGCGGTCGCGAAGCGCACGGACGAGCCGGTGATTTCGGGTGAATTGAATCCTGTTTTCCAGGGCATCTACAGCAGCCGTATCGAAGTGAAGCAGGCCATGCGCAACAGCGAGCGTCTGCTCACCACCGCGGAAAAGCTCAACGTGATTGCGGCCGCCTTAGGCGGGCCCACGGCGCGAGATCAGATTGAAGCAGCCTGGGAGCCCGTGCTCTTCAACCAGGCGCACGACCTGTCCTCCGGTGTGATGGTGGACAAGGTCTATGACGACTCGATGCAGCGTTACCATCAAGCCCGGAGTCTGGGCGAAGAATTGGTCCGAACCAATCTGGATTACATCGCCGCGCGGGCCGATACCTCGGGCGAAGGCGTTCCGGTGGCCGTGTTCAACACTCTAAGCTGGCCGCGTACGGATGTGGCGGAAACGGACATCTCTTTCACCGATGCCGCGGTGATCGGCTTCGCGCTTCGCGATGCAAGCGGAAACGCAGTGCCGGTGCAGGTGTCGAGCGCCCTTCGTAACGATGACAATGGCATACGGCAGGCCCACATCACCTTCATCGCGCGCGATGTTCCCGCCATGGGATACGCGATCTATCATGCGGTGCCCAATGCTGCCGGACCCGTCGCGCCGCCGATGGCCTCGCATGACAGTATGCATGAGGATCACGGCGCCATCGAAAATCAGTTCTATCGCGCATCCTTCGATCTGTGGACCGGCGCGATGACCAGCCTGGTGATGAAGGAGAACCATTGGGAGACTTTGGCGAAGCCGGGCAACGTGGTGGCGCGCGAGCACGATGGCGGCGACTTTTGGGAGCTCTATGGCACTCTGAACGGCGCGCGGTTCGTGGCGATGAAGAAAGAGATTCTGCCGCCGCGCCCGGCCTACACGGAGTGGAGCAACGACTCGGTGGGAGGGAGCGGCGTGGCTGCCGATGGCCCGGTCTTCTCCGAGTTCCACGTCGCGCATCCCTTCGGTAAAAATCACTTTGCCACGCGCGTGCGCCTGTACAACGGTATGCGGCGCATCGACATCAGGACGGAACTCGAAAATCAGGAAGAATTCGTGCGCTATCGGGCGGTGTTTCCAACCTCGATTCCCAATGGCAAGGCCACCGATGAGATTGCGTTTGGAGCCATCGACCGTCCGGAGCGCGAGGAACTGCCGGCTCAGAACTGGAGCGATTGGAGCGACGGAACCAAGGGGTTCGCGCTGATCAATAAGGGCCTCCCGGGGAACAACGTGTCCTCGGGAGAAATGATGCTCTCGCTGATGCGTTCGGCGCGCTTGATTTCCTATGGTTATATCGGCGGACTCGAGCCCGGCGTGGGTTCGGACACAGGACTCGGAGTCGGCCGGAAATACACGCTGGATTACGCGCTGATGCCGCATAACGGAGACTGGCGCAGCGCAGAGTTGTGGCGCGCCGGCCTGGAATTCAATAATCCGTTGATCGCACGCATGGAAGCGCCGCATACTGGCGTCCTGCCCAGGCATTGGGGAATGCTGGATGTTTCCGCCGGCGACGTGGTGGCGTCCGCCCTCAAGCCCGGGCGGGATGGAACCACCGTCCTGCGCGTGTATGAAGCCGGTGGACAACCCGCATCAGCGGTAAAGGTAAATTTCCATTTCCCTATAGCCGACGCGCATGAGGCCAATCTTATCGAAGATGCCGGCGCGACTATTGCCTCCAGCGGCGATGCGCTGACCTTCGACATGAAGCCTTTCGAAATTCGCACCTTCAAGTTCCGCGTCGCCAGGACCAAGCCCTAGATTGGAATGCAGCACAACATCATACTTCCGGATCTCGGACAGACCACCAGCGAAGCTAAGGTTGTCCAGTGGCTGAAGAAGCCCGGCGATCGCGTTTCGCGCGGAGAACCCATCCTGGCGGTCGAGACCGACAAAGTGGACATGGAAGTGGAGGCGTTCGAGAGCGGCTACCTGCGCGAGGTGCTGGCCGAAGAAGGTTCGATGGCGAGCGCCCTCGCGCCAGTGGCCATTCTTACCGATACTCCGGAAGAAAAATACGATCTGCCGGGCGCCGAAAAGCCCAAAGAGGCTCCGGCGGCGCGCCCTGCGGCGCCTGCAGCGCGGATGCTTGCCAAAGAGCTGGGCGTCGATTTGACGCAAATCGAAGGCACTGGAGCGAAGGGGCTCATCACGCGCGCGGATGTGCAGCGCTTTGCCGGGACGCGCGCGCCGGCAGCCCCGCCGGAATCGCATCGGGCTCAGTCCGCGATGGCCGCGACGGTCTCCAACAGCAAACGCGATATCCCGCATTTCTACGCCACGCGGGATCTGGAAGTCGCCTCCGCCGCGCGCTGGCGGGATCGTTGGAACGCATCACAGAACGGCGATCGGGCTTCGTTCAACGACGTCTTTGTGCGGTGCGCGGCACAGGCGCTGGGAGATGTGCCGCGCTTGAACGTCGCTTATCAGGACGGGACCTTTGCGCAGCGTACCGCGGCGGATGTGCTGCTGGTCGTGGCACGCGAGCCGGTGCTGCTGCTGCTGCCGATCGCGGACCCGCGCGCTCTCGATTGGAAGGATTTCGTCCACCGGGTGCATGACAGTGCCGCGCAGGGGACTTCCGCACCGGCGGCGCCGCTGCTCGCAATCTCTAATCTCGGTATGTATGGAGTGAAGGAGTTCGCGGCCATCATTCCGCCGGGATGTTCGTCGGTGCTGGCGATCGGCGCGGTGCGCGAAGCCCCGGTGGTGCGCGATGGCGCGCTGGCGGTGGAAAAGATTGTGACCGTAACTCTCTCGGCGGATCATCGGGTCGTCGATGGAATCGCCGCCGCGCGTTTTCTTGAAAGGATGCAGTTTCACTTGAACTCACTATGACCGGCACTACCATCGCTAAAGCCGCCGGGCTTTCCAACAGCGATCGCATACGGATGTTCCGCAGCATGCTGCTCTGCCGGATGTTTGAAGATCGCGTCTATTATTTGTTCCTGCAGGGCCGCATGCCGGGAACCATCCACCAGGCGCAGGGGCAGGAAGCTTCCGCGGTGGGCGTATGCTCGGCGCTCGAGTCCGGCGATATGATCACCAGCACGCACCGCCCGCACGAGCACGCCGTCGCGCGCGGTGTTCCTGTCAACAGCCTGATGGCGGAGTTGTTCGCGAAAGTGGATGGCTGCTGCCATGGCAAAGGCGGCTCGATGCACGTGGGGGATGTGGATTACGGCATGCTTCCGGCTATCGCCATCGTGGGCGGCGGCATTCCGCTGGCGGCAGGCTACGCGCTGTCCTTCAAATATCGCAAGACCGGCAACATCGTGGGCTGTTTTTTCGGAGATGGAGCTACCAACATCGGGTCGTTCCACGAAGCGGTGAACATCTCGGCGATCTGGGATCTGCCCGTGGTGTTCGTCTGCGAGAACAACAAATACGGCGCCTCTACCGCCATCGAAAAAGTGACGCGCGTGCCGCATCTGAGCGATCGCGCAGCAGCCTACGGAATTCCGGGCCGCACTGTAGATGGCAACGACGTGGAAGCGGTATATGCGGCGATGCTCGAAGCCGGAGAACGTGCCCGCGGCGGTGCCGGCCCCACGCTGCTCGAAGTCGAAACATACAGGTTCGCGGGACATTCCCGCAGCGATCCCGGGCACTATCGCGCCAAGGACGAGGTCACGTACTGGAAGGCGCGCGATCCCCTGACCCGCTATGAAGCGTTTCTCACCGGGGAAGGTATCTTGTCGGCCACAGAGGTCGCGGACTTGAAAGCGTCCGTGGAGAAAGAACTGGATGCCGCCGTAGCATTCGCGGAGGCCAGCCCGAGCCCCCGCCCGGAGGATTGTTTGAACGATGTCTACGCTGCATAGCACCGCTCCCGAAAACAAGACAGAGCGGCGGCTGACGATGGTCGAGGCATTGCGCGAAGCCCTTCGCGAGGAGATGCGCCGCGATGAGCGAGTCATTCTGCTCGGCGAAGATATCGGGGTTCCCGGCGGTTTCGGTGGAGCTTTCACCGTAACGCTGGGCATGGAACAGGAATTCGGCCATGAGCGCGTGCTCGATACGCCGATTTCAGAAGCTGCTATCGCCGGAGTCGCGGCTGGCGCCGCGCTCGGCGGGCTCATTCCCGTGGCGGATGTGCAGTACGGCGATTTTCTTTTCCTGGCCATGGACCAGTTGGCCAACCAGGCCGCCAAGATGCGCTACATGTCGGGTGGCAAACTGACCGTGCCCATGGTCTTTCGCGCTCCGGTGGGCGCAACTACGCGCGGCGCGCAGCATGGGCAGTCGCTCGAGGCATTTCTGATGCACGTCCCCGGCCTCAAAGTTGCCTGTCCTTCTAATCCGTACGATGGCAAAGGGCTGCTGAAGAGCGCCATACGCGATCCCAATCCGGTAATTTTCTTCGAACACAAACTGCTTTACGGAAGCAAGGGCGCGCGCAAAGAGGCCGGCGGCATGGAGCTGGTGGTCCACGTGCCTGAAGAGGAATATCTGATCCCGCTCGGACAGGCCAAAGTCGTGCGGCAGGGCAGCCAGGTCACCATCGTTGCGAACCTGCTGATGGTGCATCGATCGCTCCAGGCAGCCAAAGCCCTCGCAGCGGATGGCATCGATGCCGAGGTCATCGACGTCCGCACCCTGGTGCCGCTCGATGAGGAAACCATTTTCGCTTCGGTTCGCAAAACGGGCCGGCTGATCATCGTCGAGGAAGACAACTTCACCGGAGGCTGGGGAGCAGAGGTGGCGGCCCGTGTGGCGGATGCCTGCATCGGCAGCCTGGAGGGCCCCATAAAGCGTGTGGCCGCGCCCGATACGCCCGTGCCCTTCGCGCCGGTGATGGAGAATTACTATATTCCATCGGTCGAGAAGATCCTGGCCGCGGTGAACGAAGTGCTTTGAGGCGCAATTATGGATGTGGCTTGCGTGGGCATTCTCGTCGCCGATTTATTTGCCAGCCCGATCCCACGGCTCCCCGGCGAAGGGGAATTGACCACCACCTCCCGTTTTGTGACCAGCGTAGGCGGTTGCGCGGCCAACGTAGCAGTAGCTCTTCGCATTCTGGGCCGCACGGTGGCGATTGCCGGCAAAGTTGGAACGGATATGTTCGGGGACTTCGTCATCTCCGACCTGCGGCGGCATGGCATTCACGTGGAGCACGTGCGCCGCGATTCGCAGCAGTCCACCTCCGGCACAGTGATCTTCACCGTACAGGGCCAGGATCGGCGCTACCTGCACTGCATCGGCGCCAATGCGGATTTCACGCTGGATGATATCGACTTCGCCCTGCTCGACGATGCCCGCGTCCTTTATGTAGGCGGCTATCTGGCGATGCCTTCCTTTGCGCCGCAGCATCTGGCCGGGCTGTTTCAGGAGGCCAAACGCCGTGGATTAATCACCGTGCTGGATGTGGTCATGCCGGCCGGCGCGTCTTTCGACATGCAACAGGTAGCCCCGGCACTTCCGTACACGGATTACTTCTTACCCAACCAGGACGAAGCGGCGCGCCTTACCGGCCGTAGCGACGCGCGGAGACAGGCCGAATACCTGAGTGCGCTGAGCCCGGAGTGCGCCGTCATCATCACCTGCGGACCGCGCGGCTCGATCGCCAGGCGCGGAGACCGCATCATCGAGACGCCGCCCTTTCCGGTCGAGACCGTCGACGAATCGGGCGCGGGCGACGCGTTCACGGCGGGCCTGATCACGGGCCTGCTCGAGCACTGGGAGCTCGAGCATACGCTCTCGTTCGCGGCCGCGGTGGGAGCTTCCTGCACACGCGCGCTGGGCTGCTCGGCCGGCGTCTTCAACTTCGATGAAGCCGTGGCCTTCCTGGAAACCGCCAACGCGCGGACGGAACAATAATGCCCATCGCTTCACTGCACGATATTTTGCGCAACGCTTCCAACGGTTCCTATGGCGTTCCCTACTGCGAGTCCTGGAACCTGGAATCGGCGCAGGCGGTAGTCGATGCCGCCGAACGCGTCGGCTCGCCGGCTATCGTCGGATTCAACGGAGGATTTCTACAGCACCCGGGGCGCCGGCAGCCGGAGAAACTGGCCTGGTACGCCGGTATGCGGATGGCGCTCGAGTCGGCCAGTGTCCCGGCCGCTCTACTGTTGAATGAATCCACTACCATGGATCAGATTGCAGAGGCCATCCGGCTGGGCTTCAACGCCGTCATGCCGGAGAATGAGGGGCTGTCGATCGAGGAATACAGGTGCCGGGTGAAGGAAGTTGTCGCGCTGGCGCATCCCAAAGGCGTGTGGGTAGAAGCGCAGATAGGTACGCTACCCGCCGGCCATGGCGCGCACAACAATTCCGATGGCCAGATGACGGACCCCTGCGCGGCGGCTGCCTTCGTTGCCGAGACCGGCGTGGATGCCCTGGGCGTCTCAATCGGCAACGTGCATGTGATGACCAGTGGTAAAGCATCGCCCGATCTGGACGCGCTCGAGCGCATACGCGCAATGGTTGACGTGCCGCTGGTGGTGCATGGCGGAACCAGCCTCACGCCGGCCAGCCTGCGTAAGATGGTGGGACTGGGCGTGGCCAAGATCAACTTCGGCACGGTGCTCAAGCAGGCCTACCTGGAAGCGGTGCGCGAAAGACTGGCCTGCTACGGCCCGCCATCCAATCCCCATCGCTACCTCGGCATGGGCGGCGAAGACGATATCATGACGGCGGGCCGCGACGTGGTGCAGCGCAAAGTCGAGGAGTTAATGGAGATCTGCGGATCAACGGGGAGAGTGGCTCATGATTTCAAACCGGCAGTATAACGAGGCCGTGGACCGCGCCGCGGCAATGTTGCGCCAGGCCGGCGTGGTCATCACACCGGAGGAGCGTTCGCGCCTGGAGGTTGCCGATTTCGGTTTGGGCGAGCTGGAGAAAACGGGTCTCGAGATCATCACTTACGTGAACACCGAACGGTGCTGCGCCAAAGAGATCATCATGTTTCCGCACCAGACCTGTCCGGAGCACTGGCATCCGACCAAGGGCGGTGTTGCGGGCAAGGAAGAGACGTTCCGTTGCCGGTGGGGTACGGTCTACCTTTATGTTCCCGGCGATCGCACCGCCAGCCCGTCGGGCAAGCCGCCGCAGGGCTCGGAAGCGCATTACAGGATGGCGCACGAAGTGGTGCTGAAGCCCGGCGATCAGTACACGCTCATGCCCGACACGCCGCACTGGTTTCAAGCCGGCGGCGAGGGGGCGATCGTCTCCGAATTTTCCACGCGCAGCACCGACGATCAGGATCTGTTTCGCGATCCGCGCATTGCGCGCGCGCCCGAAGTCGCCCTTTAAGCGAGCGAATCGACGCAGCGACAGGTATCCTTAAAGAAGCATATGCAGTTGGCAATTAACCGGAATTGGCTTCCCTTCGTATTCGCAGTCACGTGGCTCGCTGCGCCCATAGGCGCGGCGGCTCAGGAAAAAACACCTCTCAACTACGATCGGGATGTGCGGCCGATTCTCTCGGAAAACTGCTTCTACTGCCATGGCCAGGACCCCAAGAAGCGCATGGCCGGGTTGCGTCTGGATTCGCTCGAGGGCGCGACTGCCGACCGTCACGGCCATGCTGCCATAGCGCCTGGGAAGCCCGATGAGAGCCTCATGTACCAGCGCATCACGGCGGATCAAGTGGCGCGGCGCATGCCGCCCGTCTATTCCAATCGGAAATTGACGGTTGCCCAGATCGCCATTCTCAAGCGCTGGATTGAGGAAGGCGGCCGCTACGACCAACACTGGGCTTTTATCCCGCCCCAACGGCCTCCCGTGCCCGAAACGGGCGACCCCTGGGTGAAGCAGCCTATCGATGCCTTCGTATTGAGACGTATGCAGGCGGAGAGGCTGCATCCCAGCCCCCCCACAAGTCCCGCCGCGTGGCTGCGCCGCGTCTCTCTCGATCTCATCGGCCTGCCGCCCACGCCGGAAGAGCAGGATGCCTTTTCCGCGGACGCTCAAGCGCGGGGCGAAGCCGCCTATGCCGCCGCGGCCGATCGTCTGCTGGCTTCCCCCCGCTACGGGGAGCGTATGGCCATAGACTGGCTGGACGTCGCTCGCTACGCCGACACCCACGGTTTTAATAATGATGCCGCCAGGTCGATGTGGCGCTGGCGCGACTGGGTGATTCAAAGCTTTAACAACAACATGCCGTATAACCGGTTCCTCACCGAGCAGCTAGCCGGAGATTTGATGCCGAATGCTACCCTCGATGACCGCATCGCCACCGGTTTCGGCCGCAACCACGTGATCAACTCCGAAGGCGGCATCATCGAAGAAGAGTACCGCGTCGAGTACGTGACCGACCGTGTCAGGACGCTTGGCATGGCGTGGCTCGGGTTAACGCTCGAATGCGCGCACTGCCACGATCATAAGTTCGACCCCATCACCCAGCGTGACCATTATCGTTTTTTCGCCTTCTTCAACAATATCGCGGAGCAAGGCGAGGATGGCCGCGTAGCCAATGCCGTACCGATTATGCCCGCGCCGACAGCTCCGCAACAGCAAAAGATGCAGGAGCTGGAGCCCGCCATCGCGGCACTCGAACAGAGCATTCAAAGCCGCGAAAAGAATTGGCGATGGCGCAAGGCCGATGCCGCGCGGGCATTGCAAGTCGCAGCCCAAGGCCACGTGCCCGAGAGCCCCGTCCTGCAGGTCCGCTGCGAGACACCGGAGGAATTCAAAGCGCCGCCCGGCAACACTTTTCAAGTGCCGGGAGTGGTCGGCGACGCCTGTCTGACAGGCGCAATTGCTCCGAAACCGGAGACGGCCGGCGAGGGGATCCCGGTAAACAAGCGGATGCCGCTCACTTTCAGTTTCTGGCTGCAACCCGGCGCCGCGGATACGAATGTGGCGCTGCTCTCGGCCATGGATTATTCGCCGAATCCTGTATCCACCATCTACGGCAAGGGCATGGAAGTGCGGTTGATCGATGGCGAACTCGAATTTCGCCTCGCCGATCGCTTTCCGGCGTACTCGATCGAGGTTCGCTCGCAAGGCGCCGCGGTGAAGCCTGGACAATGGCGTCACATCGCCATCGTGTACCAGGGCCCGGCCGGGCAAGACACTACGCGCGTACATGCCTCCTGGGTGCGCATGTTTGCCGACGGACGCGAGTTGGCGGTGCGCGCTCTCGAAGACGACCTCTCCCTTCCGGATGCCAAGGACGAATCGTCGTCGTCGCACACGGGATTTCGCATCGGTTGGGACAATCTAAAGGACAGTCCACGCTACACCGGCCTGTTGGACGAGATCGCGGTTTGGACCAAGGCTCTTGCACCCGGTGAAATCTCCGGCCTCTTCGACAAACAAGCTCTTCCCTATGCGGTTGCCCAGGAACGCCACGGCCATGCTTCCGAAACCGAAAACGGCTGGCTGCGCGACGCCCTTTCGAAGGATACCGGCGCGGCGCTGTCGGCAGACATAGAAAAGCTGGACAGCCTGCGCGCCGAGTTACTGGCTCTCGAGCGGACTTTCCCCACCGTGATGGTGATGGCGGATCTGGCGAAGCCGCGCGAGACACACATCCTGCAGCGCGGCTCCTACAACGCACCAGGGGAAAAAGTCGAGCCCGGAGTGCCCGAGCAGTTGCTGGGCGCCTGGCCCGACGGCGCGCCCAGGAACCGGCTGGGGCTGGCGCTCTGGCTGACCAAGCCCGATCATCCGCTCACCTCGCGCGTGGTGGTCAATCGTTTCTGGCAGCAGTTATTCGGCGTGGGGCTGGTAAAGACCAGCGACAACTTCGGGATGCAGGGCGAGTGGCCCAGCCATCCGGAACTGCTCGACTGGCTGGCGCGCGAGTTCATCGACTCAGGCTGGAACGTCAAAGCCCTGATGAGGCGAATCGTTCTGTCGTCGACCTATCGGCAGGACTCGTCCGCTTCGCCTGAGCTGGTCGCGCGCGATCCGGAGAACCGCCTGTTAGCTCGCGGTCCGCGCTTCCGGCTGCCCGCGGAGATACTGCGCGATCAGGCGCTCGAGATTTCCGGTTTGCTCAAGAATCGACTGGGCGGCCCCAGCGTGTTTCCGTATCAGACCAAGGATCTTTACAAGGGCATCGTAGTGGCGGCCAACTATCCGGGCACCAAATATATCCAGAGCACGGGCGACGATCTTTATCGCCGAAGTCTCTACACCTTCTGGAAGCGCACCGTGCCGCATCCCACCATGACCGTGTTTGACGCCCCGGACCGCGAAGTCTGTACCGTGCGCCGCTCCACCACCAATACTCCTCTGCAAGCTCTCACGCTGCTCAACGATCCGATCTTCGTGGAAGCCGCGCGCAAGCTGGCCGAGCGATCCATTAAAGAAGCGGGTCCAGATCCGCAGGGACGGCTTGACTTCGCCTTCCGGCTGGCTACCGGGCGGGCGCCGGACGATGCGGAAAGGGCCATCCTGCGCAAGACGCTCGATACCATGCTGGCCGAGTATCGGACCGACACCAGCGGAGCCAAGGCGCTGCTCGAAGTGGGTGCGTCGCCGTCCGATCCCTCTATTGCCGCCAGCGAGCTGGCCGCCTACACCGCGGTGGCGAACATGATCCTGAACATGGATGAAGTGATTACGAAAGGCTGAAGGCAGGATATCGATGGAATGTGGAAAATACTCTCGCTTCATATCGCGTAGGCAGATGCTGGCGCGAGGCGGCTACGGCCTTGGCGCCGCGGCTCTGCACGCACTGCTCGGCGGGACGAAAGCAGCCGCCGCATCCCCCACATTCCCCAACTTTGCGCCGCGCGCCAAGCGTGTGATTTTTCTTTTCCAGGCAGGTGGACCGTCGCACCTGGATCTGCTGGACTACAAGCCGGCTATGAAGGGTCGCTTCGATCAGGATATTCCTGCTTCGATTTTCGGCACTCAGCGGGTCACGGGCATGGTGGCGCAGCAGGATCGCTTCCCCGTAGTGCCGACCATGTACGGCTTCAAGCAATATGGAAAAAGCGGCCTGTGGCTGAGCGACCTGCTGCCCAACATCGGAGGCATCGCCGACGAGATCTGCGTGCTGCGAGGGATGCACACCGAAGCCATCAATCATGATCCGGCCATCACGTTTGTCCAGACCGGCAGCCAGCTTCCGGGCCGGCCTTGCATGGGATCCTGGGTCGACTACGGTCTGGGCAGCGAAAATGAAAATCTGCCGGCTTTTGTAGTCCTGAATTCACTGCCGAGCAACGGCATGGCCGACCAGGGTCTGCTATCCAGGCTGTGGGGAGCGGGTTTTTTGCCGAGCCGCTACCAGGGCGTACAATTCCGCGGCGGCGGCGATCCGGTGCTGCACCTCTCCGACCCGCCCGGCATCACGCGGGAGCGGCGGCGTACCCTGCTGGACGGCCTGGACGCGCTCAACCAGCGCCTTTACGATCGCGTCGGCGATCCGGAAATTGAAACGCGCATCGCCCAGTACGAGATGGCTTTCCGTATGCAGGCGAGCGTTCCCGATCTGGTGGACACATCCAAAGAGCCGGACCACATCCATGAGCTCTACGGAGAAGACTCCCGCAAGCCCGGGACCTTCGCCGCGAACTGTCTGCTGGCCCGGCGTCTGGCGGAGCGCAATGTACGATTCATCCAGCTCTACCATCGCGGCTGGGATCACCACGACAAGTTGACGGAGAAGATTCCGGTGCTGGCGCGCGATACCGACAAGCCTGCCGCGGGCCTGATCCTCGATCTGAAGCAACGCGGGATGCTGGACGACACCCTGGTGATCTGGGGCGGTGAGTTCGGCCGCACTCCGTATGCGCAGGGCGCGCCCAAGCCCGATAACTACGGCCGCGATCATCACGGCCGCGTCTTTTCTCTATGGATGGCCGGCGGTGGGGTCAAGCGCGGGTTCGTCCACGGAAGCTCGGACGATTATGGCTTCAACGTGGTGGACGGCGGCGTCCACATACACGATCTGCAGGCCACCATACTCTACCTGCTGGGAATCGACCACGAAAAGCTGACCTTCAGTTTTCAGGGCCGGCAGTTCCGGCTGACCGATGTCGAAGGCACCGTGGCGAAACAAATCGTCGCTTGAGTAATTATCATAATTATCGGGGCGTTGCTTCGGGCAACCCGCCGTCGACCGGAATGGTCGCGCCGGTGGTGGGTGTCTGCCTGGTGGCGAAGTAGAGCACTGCGTTCGCTACATGTGTCGCGGTGATGCGGGCCTTCAGCAGGTTGCGATTCCGATAGTATTCTTCGAGGCCGTGCTCGTCGAGACCCTTGGCGCGGGCGCGATCCGGTCCTACCGCGGCCCACAGGCCGGAGCGCCGCTCTCCGTGGCCGAACACCGCGTCGGGCGCGACCATGTTGACCCGCACACCGATCTCGGCCAGTTCCAGGCTGGCGATGCGCGCAAGCTGGTGTGCGGCAGCCTTAGTCGCGCTGTATGCGCCGAACTGCGCCCCGGGCGCGAACACATTTTTGGTAGAGATGAGGATGATGTCGCCGCCCGAATCCTGACGGCGGAAGTGGCGGCCGCCTTCCGACAGCAGGTTGAGCGTGCCTTCCACGTTCACACGCTCGAGCGCGCGGAACTGTTCGAGCTCGAGCGACATCAGCCCTGAGACGAGCGCGATCCCCGCGTTGATTACCAGAATGTCGACACCGCCCCAGGCCGCGATTACGTCGGCAAATCCGCGAGCAACCTGATCGGGTTCCGCCACATCGAAGGGCGCGGCCATCACCAGGTCGCCGAACCGCTGGCGAAGCTCATCGCGCACGCTATCGAGCCGCGCGCCCGCCAGGTCGGCCAGTGCCACGGCGCAGCCTTTGGAGAGCAGCCCTTCGCACACCCCCATGCCGATCGCTCCCGCGGCGCCGGTGACCATGGCCACTCGTCCCGTCAGCGGAAGGCACGTCCGGCTTTCGATCTTGGCGCGTTGGAACGCGTCGTACTCCATATGGAACAGGTCCGCCTCGCTGATCGACTCGTAGCTCCCGAAGCGCGCAATGCGGGCCTTGGTGGTCAGAGTTGCGGCGGTGATGTCGCGTACGATGCCGGCGGCGTTCATATCTTTTCCGGCACAAAGAGCTCCCAGGCCCGGCATTAAGATGACACGCGGCCACGGGTCATACGCGCGCACCGGCTGCCGGTCGGCCTCCGTATTGCGCGCGACGTAATCGCGGTAGCTTGCCGCGTATGCATCGGTGGCCTGCGACAGTTGCGAGCGCAGCCGCTCTTCGTCGTCGTAGGCCGGCGCGCCGATCCAGAGCGGAAGGGGCTTGGTGCGCACTAAATGATCGGTGGTGAGCGCCGGCGAGACGCATAACTCGTATCCGCGTTCCGAGTCGATCACGCTGGTGATTTCGGGATCGCTCAAGGTGTGCAGGATAATCCCGCGCGGCTCCCCGTCCGGACCCGCGCCTTTGCGGGCAAGTATCCCGCGCACTATGGGCGCGACACGCTGTAAGCGGGCAGCGAGCACGCTGCCATCGATGCCGGGCATAAAAACGCTTACGCCCGCGCGGCGATCGAGATACTGCTCCGCCATGGTTACCACGTCGATCATGCCGGAGTAGGCGGCGCAGGCCGTCTCGCCCCAGGTGACCACACCATGCTGCATCCAGATCATGGCGGTGGCCGAAGGCCTCGTCTCGTAGAGATCCGCCACGGCCTTGGCGAGTTGGAAGCCGGGGCGCGTGTACGGCAACACCAGGAGGTGATCTCCGTAGATCTCACCCAACATCTCCTCGCCGCCGGGTTGGTTGGTCAGCGCCAGGATGGCGTTGGCGTGCGTGTGGTCGATGAATTTAGCGGGCACCAGCGCGTGCACCAGGCTCTCCACCGAAGGCGTGGGCGATTCGAAATCGAGCAGATGCGCGCGCAATTGATTGAGCATGGGCCGCTCGCCGAGGTGTTCGACATTGCGCAACGCTCGCAGCGGGTCGAGATAGAGCCCGGAGAAGCCGGAAGGCTCGATTTGCGCCATGTCGAACCCGGAGGCCTTTACGAATAGAGCCGACACGGGGCGGCCGAACACATCCACGTGCGTGCTCTTGACCGAGGTATTGCCACCGCCCCTGAGCACCAGCGTCTGGTCCGCGCCAAGTAGACGGGCCGAGTAAGTGCGCAGCGCTAAATCAACGCCCCACGCCGGCGCGTACCGTTCGACGAAGCTCCCGGCATCCCGCTCGGACCAACGGTTCAGCATGTTTTCGCCACGGGCCGCGCTCGGGCGACTTCACGCAAAACGTCCGGCATGCTCTAGACGGTCCTCAACTCAGCGGTCTGATCCTTGGCGCCCAGGTAAAAGTCGTACGCGTGCCTGGGCTTCTCGCCCTCGTGGACGACCTTGCGGACCGCCTGAATCATGGCCGGCGGCGACTCCGCCTGGAAAATGTTACGGCCCATGTCCACGCCCAGAGCGCCTTCCTGAATCGCGCTCGAGGCCATCTGGAGCGCCTCGAACTCGGGAAGTTTCTTGCCGCCCGCGATCACGATCGGGACGGGACAGGAAGCGGTGACAGTGTCGAATCCCTCGGGAACGTAATACGTCTTCACGTAGGTCGCGCCCAGTTCCGCGCAGATCCGGCACGCCAGACGCATATAGCGCGCGTCGCGCACCAGTTCCCGGCCGACCGCTGTGACTGCCAGTGTCGGCACGCCATAGCGGTTACCCATATCCACCAGGCGCGTCAGATTGTGTACGCTGCGCGACTCGTGTTCCCCTCCGATAAAGACCTGAACGGCCATGGCGGATACGTTCAGACGCAGCACGTCCTCTATATCCACGGCGAGGTCCTCGTTGGAGAGCTCTTTCAGAATGCTGGGACCCCCGCTCGAACGCAGCACCACGCCACCGGAAAACGAAGAGGGAATCACGGTGCGCAGAATGCCTCGCGTCACCATCAGCGTATCGGCGTAACGCAGCAATGGCACGATGGTCAGGTCCACGCGCTCGAGTCCCGTGGTCGGTCCCTGGAAATATCCGTGATCGATAGCCAGCATTACCGTACGGCCGCTCGAGGGGTTGAAGATGCGCGCCAGGCGGTTCTGCATTCCCCAATCGAGGGCCCTGGAACCGCGCAGAAAGAAGGGCTCGGAACGTTGCGGCTCTTCGGGAAAAAACTGCTTCACTTCGGCATTATCGGCTTCCGGCATAATCTCGTAACCTACTGAACATAATTCAACATCCGCTGATCTTTTGTGAGCATACCTCAATCGGTCGCCACCGTCAACGCCTCTGGACAGGCCTCTTGACAACCCGGCCCGCGCGGGACCAGAATCCATTGTTTACCTGTTTGGAGTGAATAATGTTCATCATACGATGCCTGGTTCTGCTGGCCGTACTGCCGCTCGCCGCGCAGCAGCGCGATGGTTGCGATGAAAAAGTGACGCCCTCGATCCGGGTGGATTCCGCTCATCCGTGGCGGCCGCCGTTCGGCCTGGAGCGGGTCGGCAGGCCTCTGGCTATCCACGTTGAACTGACTGCCGAACACTCTCCATTGCGCGAATATTTTCTGGTGGGTTACCGGGCAGGCAAGGAGACCGAGCGTCACCTGCTGAATGTCATGCGGGGGAAGTCGCCGTTTGCCGACAACGCCGAGTTCCGGTCTTTTCCAGACGAAGTTGCGCTGGTTGCGCGCTGCCGGTTCGATGGAAAGTTCGAGGAACTGATGCGCCAAAAAGTGCCGGGGCAGCCCTTCGAGGCGGATGCCGAAGCGCGGCCCGATCACCTGATCAATCCTGTAGACCTGGGAACGATTCTTGTCCCGCACGACTGGCTGCTGCTGGCCGGCGGACAGAAGGCACTGATCGGCGTGGCTGCCATCTCTCACACCGATGGCTTTCCCGACGCCCACGTGCGCGCCTGGTTCGAGGGTGGCAAGCCCGCGGAGATGGCGCTTCCCCTCGCCACGGACAAGCGTGCCACGGCGAACCTGGAATTGCCACTCTCCACCACAGCCGACCGCAGCGTGCTGCACGTGACCATTACGAACCGAAGCCAAGAGCTGTGGAAGAAGGATATACGCACCATGATCGTGGCGCATCCCCCGCACTGGCCCGCATTCGGTGCGGTCGAGACCAAGCTGCGTTACGACGCGCCGATCTCGGTGAAAGACATGCAGACCGGCGTGCTCTCCTCCATCGACTACGATACGGCGTGGGATTCGAAATTCAACGACGTAGTGGTGTTTCTGCCGAACGGCTCGCGCTATGTATTCTGGCGCGGCTCCAGCTACATTCCATTTTGGGCGGGCCTCCACAATACCGGCCTTTGCTATGAATGGGCGGAAACCACCCCTCCGCCGGACGGCTTCGTCGATTCGGTCGAGCCGCTGATGGACAAGGAGCTGCGCTATGGGCGCGTGCGGATCATGGAATCTACGGCCAGCCGTATTCACGTGCGCTGGACTTATCAGTCCACCGACTTCATGTACAAAGTCTGGGGCGATCAGGCTACCGAGGACTATTATTTTTATCCGGATGGATTCGGCACGCGCGTGTTGACGCTGACCAGCGCCCCAGGCGCGGATTACGAGCTGACCGAATTTATCGTGCTGACGCCGCAGTCGGCGTTTCCCTTCGACGTTCTCCCGGCGCACATGGCGGATGTGTTGTTTCTCGACGGTGAGAAGAAAGCCGTCACTTTTCCCTACCGCCCGGAAAAGGACGCTTCCGCGACCAATCCAAACAAGCTGACCAACCCGAAACAACTCCCCATGCTCTTTCGAGTCTTCGATGCAAAGGACGATCCCACCGCGGCCATCTATTTCGATCCGCGCGATGTGACCACCCCGATCGCCTACCAGGCCTTTTTCGACCGCGGGCTGATGGTAACGCCTGCTTATTGGGGAAGCCACTGGCCGCTCGGCCGCGGTAAATCGACCGGCTACACCATTGACGATCGTATCTACTCCAATCCCGGGCACAACAGCCTGATGACCTGGGGCCTTGGAAACCGGCCGAAGCCGCTTTCCTTGAGCCAATTTCAGATGCTGGATACGCTCGGCCGCTCACGCGATATGACCATACAGAAGTGGGCCTGGCTGATTGCCAAGACCGACGCGCCCGACGATCTCCTGCTCGATTGGGCGCAGAGCTTCTCGAATCCGCCTTCGGTGGAATTATCGGGCGCGCACATCAATTTTCCCTCTTACGCGCAAGATCGCCGCGCGATCCGGTTGGCGGTGGACTCGCCTTCGATCGAGATTGAGGTGAAGCCGGTGGTGCGCTCGGTGAATCTGGTTTTTGAGCTGGAAGGCGCGCCCAAGGACCTGGCGAGCGTAACGGTCGACGGTAAGGCGCTGCCCGAAGGCGCCTACGCGTGGGACGGGTTTACGCTCTGGGTGAAAGATACCATCGGCGGCAGCGGCGCGAAGATCGGACTGCGCTTCCGATAGCGCGGCCCTACTCGAGCAGGAGAACGCGCACGTCCTGATGCGAGACGGTGAGATCCACGGCGCCCGCATTCACCGGCTCCGCCTTTTGCGCGTGAATATCCGTGGCGCGCGAATAGGGCTGTGGCAGTGAGATCCGCGAGGTCTGTTCCTCGACCGTATCGTTGACGACGATCAGCAGCGCAGGACCGTTGCCGCTGCGCACCAGCCGAGTCCGCAGACGCCCACCGGTAACGGACGGGCGCGCCACAGGCCAGATGATGGCGCGCAGCAGTTCGATTCCTCGATCGTCGCCGGCCTTAATACTGGCGCCCAGGTTTGTTCCGATATAGTAAACGCGCCCGGAGCCCAGGGTCTTCATGGCGGCCACGGGTTGGCCTTCACAGGTCGCGATTACCTTCGCCGAAGTTACTGTAATTGGCGTGACGTAGAAGTTTCCTTTTACGCTAATGGAAATGGGCGCCGAAAAACTCAGTTCGGGATTCTCGTAGATGAGATCCGAGGGCGCTACATCGACCGGCCGGTTTCTGGCGGCGAAGGCAGAGGTGATCACGGTTCCGTCTTCTTCCCCAGGGATATAGTAGCTCTCGCCCTCGCGGTACCCAAACGCTTCCGAAAGTCCGTACGGCGGCACCACCATGTTCGCGAAGAAGCGCTCGTCGAAAAGGCCCATGCCTGTTTCGAGAATCAACGTGCAACCCCCTTCTACCAGGCTTTGGAGCGCTTTGCAGGTATCGGCCTTACCGACCAGATGCCACGGCGCGATGATCACTTTGTATTTGCCGGCGGTCGCAAGCCGGCCCGGCTCGATGAAGTCTGCGAGCAGATCCAGGTTCCACAGCGCGCGGTAGTAACCGCCAAACGAGTTCGTCGAGGGAGTCTCGGTGCCGTTGGCCGCAAACGTCAGCATGGCGCTGTCCGGATCGGTCAGGACCGCTACTTCCGGCTGGGGGTGATAATTGCGGATGATATCGAAGTGCTCCTGGATCAGGCGCTTGTTACGGGCCGCCTCCAGCACTCGCTCGGTGGGCTGGCCGTCGCGCGTTACCAGGCCAAAACCCGTAGATTCGCCTCCGGTAGCTTCGGCGTGATAGGTCCAGTAGACGATTCCTTGCGCCCCGTAAGCCACTGCCATCCAATTCCACAGCCGTATATCCTGCGGGCGCATGCGATGGCTGTGCCACAAGCCTTTGTTGCCGTGTCCGCCTTGCAGTTCAGTCATCCAGAACGGCTTGCCATTGGCGCAGGAACGCGTCACGTCGAGCTTCCCGGCTCCCTCGTAGACCGAAAAACTGAACCAGCGAGGAAACAGGGAGAGGCCCCAAAGGTCCACAACCTCAGCGAGCCGCCAGGCGTCGATGCCGTTGACGGCGATGGCGTCGAGCGGAGGATGATGGGCGGCATGGTCCTCGAGGATGGTGCGCTGGTCCACCGCCCGCAGATTCTGCGCGCGATATTTTAACTCTTCGGTATCGCGCTCGATGATAAAACGGCGCCAATCCACCCAGTCGGCGTACGTTCCCATCGCGCGGGGAGGGTCGATGGATTCCCAATTCGGGTACCGCCGCGTCCAGGCTTCGTTCAATCGGTCGAGTGTGCCATAGCGTTTCTGGAGCCACTGATGGAACACGGCGATGGTGCGGTCGCAATAGCAGAAGAGGCGCTCCTGCGGCTGCGCCCAGATGTTTCGCTCCCAGGCCGGCTCGATGTGTGGCTCGTTCCAGCAATCGTAGGCATAGAGAGAGCGGTGCGTTGAGCCAAATTTGGCGAGCGCACGAAGATAGCTGCCGGCCGCTTCTCGTATAGGCTGCCAATCCCAGCAGAGCCCCGGCCAGCCGCCGGTCATGTTATTCGAACTCCCGGCCAGGCGGCTGGCCTGCCCTTTGGCATCCACGTAACGGCACTCGGGATGGGCCTGCTCGAGCCACCAGGGGGCACTCTCGAGAACCGCCCCCAGCAGTACGCGCACGCCAAACTCGTCGCAATAGCCCATCACCTCATCCACATCGTCGAAGACGAACTTGCCGGGCCCTGGATTGTAGTAGTCCCACCCCGGATAGATACGGATGATGTTGAACTTGTACTCCTCGGCCAGGCCCCGCAGCAAGTCGCGGCGCATTTCACGCGGCGGATTCGGCGGGCGATAGAACGCCGAGCCGTAGATAAATTCGTTGGGAGTAACGGATAGCGCGCTCTGCTGCGCGGGTCCTGCCTGCAGCTTCATGCCGCCCCAGGTCCAGCTCAGGCCAGCGGCGCCCAATTGCAGGAACTCCCTGCGTGGAAGCGAATTCTTCATGGTCCCTTCACGATTGAACTGAATTCAGAAATGATGTACTATACTGAACTATCATCAAGGTTGGGCCGGAGTCAAGTGCGGTGCGGATTTCGCCGCGCCGTCCAGGTGCTGCCGGGCCGCATGCAGACGCCGTTCCTTGATCTCCTTCACGGCGGCCATGGCGTGTTCGGCTTGCACCTTATCGCCTTTACGGGCGTAGATCCGGCCCAGCAGATACCAGGCTTTGTCCTGATCCGGATCGGCGGCAACGGCAGCATGAAGCGCGGCTAGCGCGTCCGCCGTTTCTCCACGGGCGTCCAGCAACTTGCCGAGCTCGTATTGGGCCGATACATTGGAGGGCGTTGTGGCGACCACTTGCCGCAAGAGAGGCTCCGCTTCCGGCAGGCGGTTCTCCGCGATCAACGTCGACGCCAGCTCGTACCGGCAGTATTCACATGCCGGGTTGAGCTTCAGCGCGCGCCCCAGCCATTCGATGGCTTCACCCCGCTTGGACAGTTTTTCGTAGCTCCGTCCCTTCAGCAATGCGGCGCGATCGAACTTCGGATCGATCGTCAGCGCGCGATCGCAACTGCGCACGGCATCCTCGTAGCTGCCGAAGTTGAACTGGCTGAGCGCCAGTGCGAAGTAAATCTCCGGAGACGCCTCTCCCCGCCGGACGGCATCCTGCAAGAGCCGTATGGCGGCCTCGTTATCCCTCGCCATCTGATATACGCCGGCGAGATTTACCAGCAGATCCTGCCGCGTGGGAGCCAACTGCAGGGCACTCCTGCCTGCCGCAATCGCCTCCGGCAACCGATGCAACCGGGTATCGGCGAGCGCCAGGAGCTTGTAGTAATCGGGATCGCGCACAGCCGCGGCTGCGAGTGGCCGCAACGTCTCCAACGCTTCCGCGGGCCGCTCCGCCGTCAGATCGAATTCCGCCGCCAGCATTCCGAGGCGAACAGAGGTGGGATCGGCGGCCTGCAGCGTGGCGGCCGTTTGGGAGGCGCTCGCAAGTGTCGCGCGGGTCTCCGGACTCAATGTGCGCCGCAGATTGGACAGCAGGCGTTCGAGCGATGTAGCAGCGCCGCCCATATCGCCGGCCTTCAATTGCGCCGATGCCAGGCTGTTCAACACCAGCGGGTTTCCCGGCGCCAGCGCGTCGGCAGCGGTGAGCATTTCGGCTGCCTTCGCGGGGGACCCATGCTCCGTCAGGAGCGATGCAGCGGCCAGCAGCACGGCCGGGTCACGTGAATTTTGCCGGGCCAGCTCTTCCGCCATTCGCACGCCTTCGTCGGATCGATTCAGGGAGAAGTAGCAGCCGGCCAGATTATAGAGCACGTCGGGATCGGAGGGCTGACGCTCGCGCGCAGCCTCGAGCAGCGGCAACGCCTCGGCCGGACGCCCCTCCTTGAGTTTTGCCAGAGCTTTGTCGTAGTCTTCGGAAGCGCCAGGCGCGGCCACGCAAAGCGCTGCCAACGCGAATAAAAGCGGCAGCAGGGCCGGGCGCCGGAGCTGAGCTATACGGGGCATCCAGGTATCCGTATTTTACACTTCCGGACGCGCGCCAAAGCGGCCTCACCGCAAATAAAGCTTGACAAGGACCGCCGTCCTGGATTATTTAAGAGTGAGTCACGTTCAGAGGTAGATCGTAGCGTGTGAATGTTGTTCAACCGACGAACCAGGCGATCACGCGATCCAAAAGGAGCTGTCCATGTCGAGACTAACAGGGGCCATGGGACCCCTATTCGCAGTCCTTCTTCTTGCTGGCGCTCTGCCGGTAATGGCGCAGGTCGAGCGCGGCACCATCAGCGGGACGGTGCATGACCCCTCGGGGGCCACCGTGGCGCTGGCTTCCGTTTCGGTCACCAACGCCGCAACGGGAGTCGCGGAGAACACCAAGACCAACCAGAATGGCGAGTACGTGTCGCCCAACCTCATTCCGGGAACCTACACGATTAAGGTGACAGCGGCCGGCTTCAGCACTCTCGAGCGAGCCGGAGTCGAGCTGCACGTCAACGAGAGGGTCACGGCGGATATCGTCCTGACGGTCGGCGAGGTCACGCAACAGGTTGAGGTGCAGGCGCTGGCCCCACAGCTCGAAAGCGAATCCTCGACCGTGGATAACGTGATCACGCGGCGCGAGGTTTCCGAGCTTCCGTTGAACGGACGATCCATCTATCAGCTTGCCTACCTGAACCCCGGCGTTACCGCGGCGATTCCCACGCAGAATGCGAACAATGTCAGCATTCCGGACAACGCGCGCGCCGAGCAGGGGCTTTCGGTGAATGGACAGCGCCAGTCGAACAATACCTTCATTCTGGACGGCGTTTACAATAACCAGATCAATCAGGGCCTGAGCGCGATTCTACCGCCGCTCGAAGCGGTGCAGGAGTTCGTGGTCGAGACCAGCAATTTCATGCCGGAGATCGGCCGCGGTGGCGGCGTAGTGAACGTGACATTGAAGTCCGGGACAAACGCTTTCCACGGCAACGCTTTTGAATTCCTGCGCAATTCCGCGCTGGACGCCCGCAACTTCTTCGATTACACGACCCCGCGCCGGCTGCCGAATTTCGTGCAGAACCAGTTCGGCGGGTCGGTCGGCGGACCCATCGTTAAGAATCACACCTTCTTCTTCGCGGACTATCAGGGCTTCCGCCAGCGCCAGGGCCAGAGCTTCGTGGCCACCGTTCCGGACGCCAACATCCGCAATGGCGACTTCGCCGGCACCGACCGCGAGATCTTCGACCCGGCCACGTATAACGCGGCGACCAACACACGGGAACCGTTTCCGGACGGCATCATTCCCACGGCGCGCTTCAATGCGGCTTCCTTAAACGTCCTCAAGTATTTTCCGGCGGGGAGCGGAAGCGCGCTATCCAACGGCGAGCAGTTCTTCTACAGCGGAGCTTCCCGCAGCAACAATCAGGATTCCTTCGACGTCAAGATCGATCAAAATTTCGGTTCCAAGGATCAGCTCACCGGACGCTACAGCTTTGGCAACTCCCACACGGTCCTGCCGGGCGCTTTCAGCGATCTGCCGAATTACGCTGCCGCCATCGGCGGCGCCTTAACCACTGCCGGAGCCGGATTGCTGACGGGACTGGTATCCAATCCCGCGCGCAGCTTGGGAATTCAGGAGATCCATAACTTCAATCCTTCGACCATCAATGAATTTCGCGTGGCTTACGTCCGGGCGGGCAGCGACGCCGTGCAACTCGGATACGGCAAGAGCTACGCGAGCCAGCTCGGGATACCGAATGTGAATATCACGGCGGATAATTCCGGCTTCCCCCAGATCGGGATCAGCGGATTCAGCACCCTGGGCGACACGGCATTCTTCCCCCTGGTCGAGCTCGAGAACGTGTATCAATGGCTCGATAACGTGACCTTCGTGCGTGGCTCGCACACCTTCAAGGCGGGCGTCGATTTCAAGCGGGTGGAACGCAACTTCACGCAGATTCTCGGGCCGCCGGCCGGATCGTTCAGCTTCGGCCCCAATTTCACAGCCGATCCCAACAATCCCGACAACACCGGCAACGCGTTCGCGGATTTCCTGCTGGGCATCCCGGCCGGCGGCAGTATCGTGACCACTTCCGGCCTTGCGGGTATCCGTTCGACCGAATTCTCTTCTTACTTCCAGGACACCTGGAAGGTTACGCCGAAACTGACTCTGAGTTATGGCCTGCGGTACGATCTGTTTACCCCGCAGACCGAAGTCTTCAACCGGCAGACCAACATCGATCCGATTACCGGGAAGCTGGTGCTGCCGGGGGCCGGCGGAAGCTATCCGGGATTGTCCACCCGGGCATTGGTTTCCACCAACAAACACAACTTCGCGCCCCGCTTCGGATTTGCCTATCGCCTTGGGGAAAAGACCGTGCTGCGTTCCTCATACGGGATCTTTTTCTACCCGGAGTCGCAGGCAGGCCAGCAGATGACGCTGAATCCGCCCTTCGTCGGCGG
>Ga0302326_10000628_pt1 | contig 95765 bp, 74 predicted proteins | sample Palsa_T0_3_FD_202264 | JGI IMG/M metagenome (GOLD analysis project Ga0302326, IMG submission 202264) | Peat permafrost microbial communities from Stordalen Mire near Abisko, Sweden - Palsa_T0_3 | ecosystem: Environmental > Terrestrial > Soil > Palsa > Peat permafrost | place: Sweden: Abisko... | reverse complement strand
AGGAGGATCTGGACCCGGCGGAAATCGCCAGGGTCCTGGGCATCCCGGTGGGCACGGTAAAGAGTCAATTGCAGCGGGCGCTGGCGCTGTTGCGCGAGAAATTGTCCCGCGTAGCAGGACAGGCTTCCGGCCTGTCCCATGGGAAGGAATAAGGATTTATGGCTTCTTTGGAAGACGAACTGAGGTCGGCATTGCGGCGCCAGGCGCCCTCGCCGGATTTCGCGGAGCGGGTGCTGGCGCGAGTTGCCGCCGCGCCCGTGCGCCGCACGCCCCGCGTGTCCCAGCCGTGGGTTCGCTGGGTGGCCGCCATGGCCGCCGCTTTGTTACTGGCTGCGGGGAGCCTGGAATATCGCCATTATCGGGGTGAGCGCGCCAAGGACCAGGTCCTGCTGGCCGTGCGCATTGCCGGCAGCAAGCTCAACAAGGCGCAGAAGAAAGTGCACATGCTGGCGCATCGGAGCAATTCATGAAAGCGGCGGGAGTGCCGATCGCATTGCTGCTGCTCGCGGGGAGCCTCCCGGCCCAGCAGGTTAGGTGGAATTTCGACAAGCTGGCCGCACGCGCCAGCGACTCCACGGACGTCTCGCTGGATGGGGCGGTCCTGCAGTTGGCTGGCAAATTCCTTTCCGACGACGACAAAGACCAAGCCAAGGTCAAGAAGCTGGTCGGCGGATTGAAAGGCATCTACATCAGGACCTTCGAGTTCAAGAAGCCGGGAGAATACACGGCGGCCGACGTAGAACCCTTCCGCGCGCCTTTACGCCCTCCGGATTGGCAACGTATCGTAGGCACGCACAGCAACGAAGACGGCGAAACCGTGGAAGTCTACATCAAGAACGATAGCAAGGGAATCGGCGGTCTGGTTATCATCGCCACCGAGCCCAAGGAACTGACGCTGGTCAACATCGTCGGCGCCGTCGACCTGGATAGCTTGAGCGAACTCGGCAAGCACTTCGACTTCCCGCAAGTGGAAGTGGAGAAGAAAAAATAGCCGCGGATGTACCCCAATACAAGCAGTTGAAAACCAAGCCGGGAACCCGGAGCTACCCCCAAACGTCACTCCATTGTTAGGCCGTCTATCTGCGTGCATCCGTGTCCATCTGTGGTTCCATGGCTTTCCACGGTAGAATGGTAACCGTGCCGCGTTTCGCTGTTCCGGCGATGTTCGCTATGGCCGCCGCTCTGCATGGCCAGACTGCGTTCTTCCCCTTGAAGGATATCAAGCCCGGTCTGCACGGCATCGGCAAAACCGTCTTTTCCGGCAACCGCATCGACGAATTCCAGGTCGAAATCCTCGGCGTTCTGGAGAATATCGGCCCCAAGCAGAACCTGATCCTGGCGCGCCTCTCTGGCGGTCCGCTGGCCGAGACCGGCGTGCTGCAGGGCATGAGCGGCAGCCCGGTCTACATCGATGGCAAACTGGCCGGCGCCGTGGCCCTGGCGTTCCCTTTCGCCAAAGAAGCCATCACTGGCATCCGGCCGATTGAGGAAATGGTGCGGGTCACCGAGGCCGGCCGCACTCCGCCGCCCACTCAGGTGGCTCGCAACGAAGTTTCGCTGGCGTCCCTGTTCGCCGCTAAGGACCTCACGCGCCTCCTGCCCGGCCGCCTGGAAGCCGCAACCCGCGACGTCAAACTGCTGGACATCGCCACGCCCGTCTCCTTCGGCGGCTTCACCCGCGCCACCTTGGATTCCTTCGCTCCCCAGATGCGCGCCCTGGGTCTGGAACCGACCCAGGGGCTTTCCGCGGGAGGTCCTTCCAACCCGCATATGGGCGATCCCTCCATGCTCAAGCCGGGCTCCATGATCAGCGTGCAGCTGATGACCGGCGACCTCAGCATCGGCGCCGACGGCACCGTCACTTACATCGACGGCAACCGCATCTACGCCTTCGGACATCGCTTTCTGGCGGTGGGATCCACGGCCCTGCCCTTCACGCGCTCCGAGGTTCTCGCACTGCTGCCCGTGATGTCGGCGTCTTTCAAGATCTCCGCCCCGAAGGAGACCATGGGCGCCATCCTCCAGGACCGCAACACCGCGGTTGCCGGCGAGATCGGACGCGCCGCCGCCATGGCGCCCATTTCCATATCGGTCTCGCGCGGCGGCAAGCGCCTGGACAACTACCAGATGGAAATGGTCAACGACCGCTTCCTTTCACCGCTGCTGGTGCAAATGGCGGTCTTCAACACCATCGACGCGACTGAGCGTACCGTGGGCGCTTCCAGCTTTCGTGTTACCGGCGAGATCGAGTTTCAGGGATCCGCCGCGCCGCTCAAGGTGAATAACATGTACGCCGCCGATACCGGCTCCGCCATGATCGCTTCCCTTTCGACCGCCATACCGGTGGCCTATGTGTTGCAGAGCGGATTCGACGCGCTGGAGGTAAAGAAAGTCGCCCTCGATATCGAGTCGTTCGATGCCAAGAAGGAGTTCGAAATCGATAGCGTTTCCGTGGGACGCCGGGAAGTCCGGCCGGGCGGGAAAGTCGAACTGACCACCATGCTGGTAGGCGAGAACGGCGCCGAATTGGCCCGCACGATCGAATATCAGATCCCCCAGGGCATCACTCCGGGGCCGCTTTACTTCACGGTGGCCGACGGCATGACCACCAATATGGCGGAGTTCCGCCAGATCATCGGGGCCCAGCCGAAATCCATCTCGCAACTGATCTCGATCGTTAACAACCTGCGCGCCAACACCAAGGCCTACGTGCGCGTTTGGCGTCCTGAACCGGACTTTCAGTTGGAAGGAGCGGATCTCCCCGACCCGCCGCCTTCGGTGGCTATGATCCTGGCGGGCTCGCAAACCGCCTTCGGCAGCATCGGCCAGACGCGCAATTCCAAGGTGGCGGAATTGGAAATCGGAGCCGGTGACAGTGTCATCAATGGATCGAAAACGATTCAAGTAGAGGTGAAGGAATGAGACCCGCTCGCCCCCTCGCTGCGTCATTTCCCATCGCCGCCGGGATGCTACTACTTGCAACGGGCGCCTTCGCCTCCGCGACCACCGCCTGGGAGATGACCAGCTACCAGGATTTCATCCACGGCCAATTTCAAGGTGTCTCGCTCAGCCGCGACGGCCGGCTGACCCTCGCCCCCAAGGTCGATACGCTATTCTCTTCCGGCCAAGCCGTGGTGTGGAGCGTGGCCGAAGGCGCTAACGGTGTCCTTTACGTGGCCACCGGCCACCGTGGCCGCGTCTATCAGGTGGATCCCTCGGGCTCCAGTTCGTTGCTCTGGACCGCCGACCAGCCCGAAGTCTTTGCCATCGCTACCGACCGCAACGGCGTGCTCTACGCCGGCACATCCCCGGATGGCAAGGTCTATCGCATCGATACGGATAAAGGCAAAGGCCACGCCACCGAGTACTTCACGCCCAAGACCCGCTACATCTGGTCGCTGGCCACCGGCCCCGATGGCGCGCTCTATGTGGGCACCGGCGATCAGGGCAAAATCTACCGCGTCACATCCGCGGGCGCGGGCGAGCTGTATTACGATACCGGCCAATCGCACGTCACCGGCCTGGCCGTGGATGCGCAGGGCCGCCTGTTGGCGGGCACCGAACCGAATGGCATTCTCTATCGCATATCGGCCAAGGACAAGGCCTTCGTGCTCTACGACGCCAGCCTCCCGGAGATCCGCGCCATCATTCCCCAGCCGGATGGAACCGTATACGCAGCCGCGTTGGGCGGCTCCCTCGCCAAGCGCGCGCAGGCCGCCACGCAGGCCGCGCAGTCCGGAATGGGCGTCGGAGTCAACGTGCAGGCCGCGCCGCAATCGGTTACCGTCGAGGCCCAGGAGGTGCAGCCTGGCGCCGAAATCAAGGCGCAGACCGATCCCACCCGGCCGACCCAGCCCGCGCCGACGCCGCAGGTGACCACGCAGTTCACGCCCGCCCCCGATCTTACCGGCGTGGAACGCTCCGCCATTTACCGCATCAACCCGGATAACACGGTCGAGACCCTGTGGAGTTCCAAGGAAGAAGACGTCTACGATCTGCTGGCGCTCCCCAACCAGCTTCTGTTTTCGACCGACAGCAATGGCCGCATCTATGGCCTCTCGCGCGACCGCAAGATCACGCTGGTGTTGCAGACCAACGAAGGCGAGGCCACCCGCTTGCTTCCTTCGGCCGGCTCCGTGCTGGTGGCCACCGGCGACATGGGCCGCATCTACCGCTTGGGTGAAGTTCCCGGCGCTGCCGGTTCTTACGAGTCGCCGGTGCATGACGCCGGTGCCGCCTCTCGCTGGGGCAGCTTGAGCTGGCGCGCTGAGATGGCCCCGTCCTCCACGCTGGTTTTCCGCACGCGCTCGGGCAACTCCGCCAAACCCGACAAAACCTGGAGCGATTGGTCCGACCCGCTGCATGATTCGGCGGCCTCCTGGATCTCCAGTCCCAATGCCCGCTACATCCAGTGGAAGGCTGAATTCGCCGGCGCGGGGGGCGTCACGCCCATCCTGGACAATGTGACTCTGGCCTACCTGCCGCAGAACTCGCCGCCCATCGTGCACAGCATCAACGTGACTCTGCAGATGGCGCCGGCCTCGGCCCTCAAGGCCTTGCAGCAGCAGTCCATTTCGCCCTACACCGTGACTGTGACGGATAGCGGCGACTCCAGCGGCTCCGGGCCTGCCGGCACGCCCACCCAGACTCTTTCCCGCGCCGCCGCGCAACAGGTCACCATAAGCTGGCAGGCGGACGATCCGGACGGCGACCGCTTGGTCTACAACCTCTATTTCCGCAGCGACGACGAGCGCCGCTGGATGCTGTTGAAGGGCGACCTGCACGAGAACGCCTTCACCTTCGACAGCGACGTGCTGGCCGACGGCAAATACTACTTCCGCGTGCTCGCCTCGGACAAGGAAGTAAATCCGCCGGCCACCGCGCGCGACGCGGACCTGACCAGCGCCCCGGTGATGATCGACAACACGCCGCCGGTGGTGACCATCGGCCAGGTGCGCCGGACGGGCACAACGGCCGAGCTCGAATTCGAGGCGCGCGACGCCGCCTCCCCCCTGCGCCGCTGCGAATACTCGCTGGACGCCACGGGCTGGGTGCCGCTCGAAGCCGCCGATGGCGTGATCGACTCGCCGCAGGAAAAGTTTGTGCTGTCACTCGACAAGCTGACCCCGGGAGAGCACTTAGTCGTCATCCGGGTGCTGGACAGCGCCAATAACGCGGGGTTGGCCAAGGTTGTGCTGCGCTGACGTCGCCTACGCCCTTGTGCGCCCGACCATCGCTACTGTGGAATCGAATCTATCAATTCTCGCGCGATGCGCAGTACATCGTCCGGCGTATAGCCCCGGCCAAGCTTCGGGTGCCAGTGCCTGCCATGCGCAAGCCAATCGCGCAGGTTCAACGTTCCGCGAAAGTCGCCTACCCCCACACCTGCCTCTTTTCAGGGCGCCCAGGATATCATCGTCTAAACGAATCTTATCGCCGCGCAGCTTGTGTGCCTCCCTGTGTGCCTCCCGGAAGCGCCTTGAGAGGTCGTCCTTCCTCCGTTCCCTTACTCGCGCCTTGAACTCGATCCTCAGGATAGCCTCAATAGTAGCAAGCAGCTCGAACATAGTAAGCAACTCCAGGTAGCCTGCTTGTTCGTCGAAGAACGCCTCCACCTCTCGCGGCGCCAGGCCAATGAACGGGGAACCCGGCGCGACGGGAGGCCCCACGCCAATGTCCCTGCCGGCCGCAAGGATTTGGAGTATGCGCCCTTGTTCTTCGCGGATCAGGCCCAACTGGAACTCAAACCACCGCCACACGGAATCGATATCCGGATCCTCGCGGGGCTCGAACGAATGCGTCATGGCAACGGGAGCATGACGCGTTCAAGAGCATACTTTAGCGATTCCCGATCAAACGGCGCCGTCCGCAGATGCGGAACCCGCTGAAGGACTATGGTCCACTCGCGCTCGTCATTCGCGTTCTGTATAAGGGTGACCGTGTCCCGCCCGCCGCGAATGTCCACTCGCCCGGCCGCGCCGAGAACCAGGGCGCCCTTGGGGCGCAGTTCTACACGTTCGCCGCCGATAGTCAATTCAAGCCCTGGAATCGCGTATGTCCCAATGTAATCTTCAGTGACCTCCATCTCGAACGTGCGCACCGTGACGGCTTTGGATGCGATGGATTCCCGCAGCATGCTCTTGACGAGCGCGTAAAGATCCTCGACCGACCGGACGAAGCTTTCTCTTTTCGTTTGCCAGTCGATCGGCGGCCCGGCCGCCTGCTCTTTTTTGCGAAGGAACTCGGTCAACTGATCGCCCATAATCCTCCATCATACCGCTCCACTGTCTCACAGATCTTATCCGCGTTCATCCGCGTTAATCAGCGGCCAAAATCAGTTCTTAATCCTCCCCATCATCTGATAGATCCATATCAAAGCCGTATCCATCACCACCTCCCCCGCCCCCACCGCCGCCGGAGACACCGCATTATCGGCCCCATATCCGCCCTCCGCCACAGCCTCTATCGTCGGAAAATACTGGTGATACCCGTTCGCATACCCGAAGAAAAACAACTGCTTCACCCGCGCCCGCTGCTTCAGCCGGATCGCATGATTGCTGAAGAACTCGCCCGACACTCCCACCAGCGCGATATCCCCATTCAGCAGCGCCACCGTCAGCCGCGGACGAATCCCGTCCGCATACTCGTCGATGTAATTCGGAATCAGCTCCGGAAAGAACGCCTTCTGATACGCCGCCTTCACCATCGGATTCGCGAAATCCGTGCGCGCGCTGAATCGCAGCCGCTCCTCCCGGCAGTCGAGCGACGGGTGCGCCACCTCCGCTGGACTCACCGACTGCGCCAGCTTCACCGCCTCGCGCGCCAGCGCCTGCCCGAACGCCTGATAGTCCTTGTCCCCCGCGTTTGCCGATTGATCGCCCGCCGCCCCTTGCATAAAAATGGCGGACGCGCCCGTCGCCTTGGTCACCTCCGCTTTCAGCGCGCCCACATAATCCGCCGAGAACTTCAGCATGCTCGCCGGCAGCATGGTCGGATGCGCGGCGAAGCTCACCAGGATCGCCACCGGCTTGCCCGCCGCATCGTCGAACCGCATCACCGCCAATTCGCGATCGCTGGGCTTCGGCTCGATCTTGGTGTGCCGGTTGCGATTGAACCCATCGAGCTGCACCGATCCCACCGCCATTCGCGCCGGCGCCAGCCGCGCATTGGCTTCCACGATGGCCCCCACGACACCGTCTTCCATCTCGCCGTAGTAGCGCAGCGCCGCATCGAAACGTCCTTTGCCCTTGCCCTCCTGATCGGTAAGCTCCAGGACCGGCCCGTGGTGCGTGTGCGAACCGGCGATGATGGAATTTTCGATCCCCGCCTGCTCCTTGATCCGCGCGCGGATGCGTTGCAGCGACGCTTCCGCGGGCGCGCGCCCCAGATCCAGCCCCACAATGGCGATTTTCTTGCCGCCGGCTTGAATCACCAGCGCATCGGCATACAGTGGATCGAGCACCCCCACCGACAGCGCATCGTGCCGGTCGCCGTAGCCCCACATCGGCACCGGCTCGCGCGGCGTGATGTCCCGCCGCCCCGCGCCCACTTCCAAACCCTGCCCCCATCCGCAGACCGCCAAAAGCAATCCAACTACCCATCGCGTGTGAAGCATAAGTAGGACAGGCCTCCTGGCCTGTCGTGCGTAGCATAACGCAAATACTGTGATATTCTCCCGCCGCGCCGGCACTACTGTATTGTCGTGAAAACTTTATTAGCCGCCCTAGCCCTGGCCGCCTGCCTCAGCGCCCAGCAGGCCAACTCACCGAACTACACCGCCGCCGGCATCGTAAACGGCGCCAGCTTTGCCCCCGGCCTAGCCCCTAACGCTATCGTCTCCATCTTCGGCACGAATCTCTCCTGGGATACCTACGCTTTGCAAGCCAGCGATATCTCCGGAGGCGTGATGCCCACCAGCCTGGCTAATGTAGAGGTCTACTTCGAAGGCTGGCCGGCATATCTTTATTACGTCTCTCCCCTGCAAATCAATCTGCTGGTTCCCAGCGCCCTGCTCTCCGGCGATTTCCAGTTCTGGGTGGACCGGCTGGGCACCCGCGGCCCCATCGTCACCGTCACCCTGCAAGCCGCGGCGCCGGCCATGTTCCAGACGTCGTCCGGCGTCGTGATCGCCACTCACGTCGACGGATCGCTGGTCTCCAGCTCCGCGCCGGCCGCCGCTGGAGAAATCGTCACACTATGGGCGACCGGTTTGGGAAACACGAATCCCGAGCTCGAAGACGGCGTTCTGCCGGTGGCCGCGCAATGGCTCAGCCAACTGAACCAATTCGAAGTCCAGCTCAACGGCGCCGCCCTGGATCCCAGCGCGATCCAATACGCCGGCCTGGCCCCCGGCTATGCGGGCCTCTATCAGGTCAACGTGCAACTCCCCGCGCAACTTCCTGCCAACCCCGAGATCCGCCTGGGACTAGCCGGAACGCTCAGCCCCCCAGGCCTGATCCTGCCGGCAAAGTAGGCAAAGGAGTGGTGCAGGCATGGTGGGGCAGGCGCTTTCGCCTGCCAAGGCTCACTTACTTCCCCTCTTTACCCACATTCGTCCCTACCCCACTACAAAAATCCCAGCCCTTCCCCGCCAGAAAGCCGGCATAATTGCCGCAGTTACCCGACACAATATCCTTGAATTCCGTGGTCACGCCAATCTGGCTGTATACTTCCGTCAACTCGGCATTGGTCGACGTATAGAAGTTCCCCGCCCAATTCACGATCCCGGCCATCCCCGCCGCGGATACGCTGCTGCCGCTGCCCAGCCACCACGTGCCCGATTGCCCGCTGATCGGTATCGTGTCGTAGATCCAAACCGGCGTGCGCCCGTCGCCTACAAACGCCACGTCGGGCGTGCCGCGCTGGGTGCCTACAATGCTCGCGATGCCGCTCTGATAGCTCGGTATGGATTCATTAGGCGAGGGCCCGCCGCCGGTGTCCGGCCAGGCGCTCTCGTATTCGAAATTTCCGGTCGTCGCATTGCGGCTGATGGTCGTTCCACCCACGCACACCACGTTGACCGAAGTGCACGGATAGCTGACCCCCGCCGAATCGCCCGCGGCCGAAAAGTAAACTACGTTCGCGGTGGTGAAGTAGCCGTCATAGCCATCCTCGCCCGCGAAATCGCCGAAGCCCCAGCTCATGTTCACTTCTCCGCCGCCGTAAGCCGCCACCAGATTGCTGGCCAGCGTTACCGCCGGCAGCAGATCTCCCGACCCGCTGGAGTTCGCCTCCACCAGGAAAATTCTGGCGTGCGGCGCCATGGCGTGCGCCATCTGGACGTCCACCGATTCTTCGAATTCCCAGCCGCCGGTGGGATCCTGCGGAGGCGGCGTGCTGGTTTGTGTCGAGCTTCCGGGGGCCGCATACACCACTTTGAAAGTCGCCGCGGGAAGCCCGAACTCTGTCGAGAAAGCCGCCAAATCGCTGGCCGCGTTCGGATTGTCGTAGGCGTCCACCAGCGCGATCGCCTTCGCGCCGCCGTGCGATACCGTCGTCGCGGTCGACGGATTACAGGTCGCCGCGGCGCTCACCAGCTTGTATACGCAGGCCAGCGAAGCCGGAGTCTCGTAGAACCCGCCCGGTGTATTGGCCGCGTTGATGGGCAACCCAGCATCCGGAATGAATATGCGCACGAACGTCCGTGCGCGCTTCCCCACATCTTCGGGCCGCGCGATACTCGATTCCGGCACGAAAATCGTCCCTCCGCCCGATCGCATCTGCATCTGCGGCAGTAGCGGATGCGCAAAACCCAGCGCCATGGCGCCGGCGAATACTGTCTTCAAACTTCTCGTCATGAAATCCTCCTATCCAACCACCGTCCACCATCCACCACCCACCAGCCACGGCGAGCGCAGCTCGCGAGCCACGGCGAGCGCAGCTCGCCCGAGTACACTGGAGATGTGTTCCGCTTCCGCGGTCTTCCTATATTACTCTCCCTTGCGCTCGCCGTGGCCGCCGCCACCGCACCCAAATCGCCGCCGCCCAAGCCCTCCCGCCAGTCGGCCTTCGTGCGCCGCTGGATGAAGGCTCTCACCCTGCGTGAGAAGGTGGCGCAGTTGATCTTCATCCCCTTTCACGGCGCGGCGCCCAACACCCGCTCGCGCGATTACCGGCAATTCATGAAGCTGGTCCGCGAGACCCGCGTAGGCGGCATGGTGCTGGTCAACTGGAGCAATGGCCGCGTCACCCAGAAGGCCCAACCCTACGCGCTGGGCGCGTTCCTCAACCGCATGCAGAAGCTGTCGCGCGTGCCGTTGCTGGTGGCCGGCGACTTCGAGCGTGGCGCTTCCATGCGCGTGGATGGAACCACCGTGTTTCCGCAGGCCATGGCTTTCGGCGCGGCCGGCGATCCGGCGCTGGCCCGCTTCGAGGGTCAGGTCACCGCCCGTGAGGCGCGCGCCGTCGGCGTCCAATGGCTCTTCTTTCCGGTGGCCGACGTCAACAACAACCCCGATAATCCCATCATCAACATTCGCTCCTACGGCGAGGACCCCAAGCAGGTGTCGGCGCTGGTGGCCGCGTTCATCGAAGGCGCGCGTGCGGACCCCCACTGTCGCGTCCTCACCACCGCCAAGCATTTCCCCGGTCACGGCGATACGGCGGTCGATACCCATCTGAACATGGCCGTGATCGACGCCACCCGCGAGCGCTTGGAAGCCGTCGAACTGCCGCCTTTCCGCGCCGCCATCCAAGCGGGCGTGGATGCCATCATGACCGCGCACATCGCCGTGCCCGCGCTGGCCCCCGCCGATGTGCCCGCCACCCTTTCACCCGCTATTCTCACCGGCCTGCTGCGCGGCGAAATGGGATTCAAGGGAATCGTGGTTACCGACGCGCTGGAGATGGGCGGCATCGCGCAGGGGTATTCCAGCGGCGAGGCTGCCGTGCTGGCCCTCGAAGCCGGCGCCGACGCGCTGGTGATGCCGCCCGATCCCGAAGCCGCCGTCAAAGCCGTTCTCGCCGCGATCCAGAGCGGACGTCTCACGCGCGCGCGCATAGATGAAAGCGTTGCGCGCCTGTTGGCGGCCAAGGAGCGCATGGGTCTGGACCGCCGCGCCACGGTGGATCTGGAAGCCATCTCCGACCAGATCGACATGCCCGAAGATCAGGAGCGCGCACAAGACATCGCCAACCGCGCCGTCACGCTGGTCAAGAACGATAGCGGTCTAATCCCGTTGCGCGTGCCGGCCAAGACCTGTTTCCTGACCCTGGCCGAAAGTCACTATTCGAACGAAGGCCTGGAGTTCGCGCAAGAAGTGCGCCGCCGCGACAAGAACGCCACGGTGATTCAACTGGACGCTTCGCTGGCGCCCGCTTCGCTGGATGCGGCCGTTGATAAGATCGGCAAGACTGAGGCATGCGAAAGCGTAGCCGTCGCGGCATTCGCCTCGGTGGCGGCCAACCGCGGCGGCGCAGCGCTGGGCGGCGATTTCCCGCGCATGCTCGACGCGCTCTTCGCGACGGGCAAACCCGTAGCCTTGATCGCGTTGGGTAATCCGTACCTGGTGCGCAGCTTTCCCCAGGCGGCGGCTTTCCTGCTGACCTTCAGCACCGTGCCGCCATCGGAGACTGCGGCCGTCCAGGCGCTGTTCGGTGAGTCCCCCATTCGCGGGCATACGCCAGTCACCATCCCCGGCGTGGCGAAAATCGGCGATGGCATCGACTTACCTAAGTAAGTTGTGGGGCAGGTTGGCAACCTGCGGGCCGATTGTTAATCGGCCCAGTTTGCGCCGTTTCCCAATCGGCGCAAACTAGCGGCGATGCCGCCATTAGGAGCCTCCTCCAATACAAGTGCCGTCGATATTGGCGACCTGCAGATGGTTGCGCCCGGATTCCCGCCTCGGCGCAGATGGTGTAGTGGCCGGGCCGGACATCCACGCGTTCATCCCCTCGCTCGATAATTGCCGTGGCCGTGTGCGTCTGGGCATCCATTGCCATCCGCTCACTGGCATCCTGCCCAGCGAAACTGATGCGACCTTTTGCAGTGACGGATTTTGAAAAAATATCTGCCGCATGGACTCAACAACTTCCAGCCTCTGCCCAGCCCCTCTCGCGCTACCCCATGACACCCTTAGATCAGAAAGGGCGCCGCGCTCACCTGGCGGCCGCCCCGATGGAAAAACGCTGCGCAGCGTTTCATCGTCAGCGGCCGGGCCGCAAAAACCCGGCCGCCGGTGATACTGGCTCCCGGAGCCCCTTCAAGGCTTGCCGGACGACTCCATTGAGCTCGCCCGGACGGTAGCAGTAGGAACCGGTTCCCTGCCAGAGTCTCGGAGAAGAGGCGCTACAGCAAGTCTGGGGTTGCCCCGGAGACTGCGGCCTCCCCTCCGTTTCGGATTACCCCGCACGGCTTCCCTTCGTCGAGAAGGGGGCCGGGCGGTGACGGTCTTCGGACACCCCCTCTAATCTAAAGCCGTAGTGTTTTTCTTTGCGGCCTTTGCGGTTCCTTTGCGTCTTTGCGAGAAACCGAGCCCCCCGGTTGTCCACAATTCGGTATAATCCCATGAGCGCACTTCCAAAGATTTTGAAAACGAGGCAAACAATCCATGTGGATTCGAAAAGGACAACGTGATCGTCTGAAGGGCGTCAACTCGCCCGTGCCAACGCAATTGGTCTCCAACGAGGAGTACATCCCGCGCCCGCAAACGCAAAAGCAGAAGGAAGTCGAGTATTGGACCGGCCAGATCGCCGAGCAAAACTCCCGCAAGCTGGGCATGGACCGCCGTAAATTCATGGCCACCCCCATGGGCCTGGCTGCCTGTTTCCTGGCCTCCAACAAGGTCTGGGGCAAGGTCTGGGACGTGGACGAAGACGAAGCCGCGGACCAGGGCGCCTACGAGGAAAAGCTGCCTAAGGGCGAATACTTCGTGCTGGACGTCCAGTCGCACTTCACCAACGGGCTGCCCATCGGCTTGCGCGGCGACATCGGCAAGCTGGAATTCTTCCAAAACATGGGCTTCAAGCTCAAGGAAGACAAGGAGGCCTACAGCTTCCACAATTTCATCAAGGAGATGTTCTTCGACAGCGAGACCGACATGATCGTCATCTCCGGCGTGCCTGGCAAGGAACTACAGCGCGACAAGGATGGCAAGGTCCTGGAGGGCCAGGCGCGCACGCCCGGCCTCAACATTCTGCCGAGCTGGCTGATGGCGCAGGCGCGCGACGAGATCAACGGTCTCGCGCAATCCAGGCGCGCGCTCAGTCAGGGTAATCTCGCGCCCAATCACTATTGGGATAAGGTCGCGAACAAGCCGGACAAGGCCGCTACCATCGAACAGATGGAGCGCGAGCTGAACCTATACAAGATCTCGTCGTGGAAATGGTATTGTCACACCGATCCGGGGCGCTCCGGCGGCGGCTTCCAGTGCGACGACGACAACGCCCAGTGGTTCATTGAAGAGTCCCGCAAGCGCGGCATGAAGTTCTTCAGCGTGCACAAAGGTTACTCCTATCAGTCGCGCATCTTGGGCCATCTGGCGAACCCCAAAGACATCGAGCAGGCCGCCCTGCGCAATCCCGATATCACTTGGGTGATTTATCATTCCGCGATTCAGCACGGCGTCACCGAGCCCAATTGGGAGGAAGCCAATAAGTACGATCCGGTGACCGGCGACTTCGCCTGGCACAACGTCCTGATGGATATCAAGCGCCGCAATCCGAAGATCGATAACGTATATCCCGAGATCGGCAGCTTCTTCGGTCCCCTGGCCATTGCGAATCCTACTATGGCCATGCACGGCATTGGTAAGAACATCAAATACTACGGCGTGGATCACGTGATTTGGGGCACCGACTGTCTCTGGTGGGGATCGCCGCAGTGGGTCATCGACGCCTTCAAGCGCTTTCAGATCAGCGACGAGTTATGCGAGAAGTTCGGCTATAAGAAGCTGACCAAGGAAGACAAGGCCAAGATCTTCGGGTTGAACGCGGCCGGACTTTACAAGCTCGACGTGACTGCCAAGCGTAACCCGTTGCCCGCCGATGCGCTGTCGCGTCTGAAGACGGCTTATCTCGGCAATGGCGGCCAGCGCTCGAATGAGGCCTACGGATGGGTGCGCGCCGGCGACTAAGTAGGGCGGGCCTCCAGGCCTGCGCGGGTCCTCCAGGACCCGCGGTGTGTGCCCTGCTCTTCTGTTCCTGTCTCTCCGCTCAGGTTCCTAGATACGTCACCGGCGACGAATGCCTCTTCTGCCACCGTGTCAAGGTAGCCGACACCTGGGAGAAAAATCCGCACGCGCGCACCGTCCACCCGGGAGACACCGGCGAATCGCCATTCATCCTCGGCGCGCATGCGCCCCAGCGCGGCCTTAGGCCGGATGGCTACGGTAAGTTCGACCTGCTATCAGCCGACGGCAAGACCTGGGACAAACAAATCTTCGCGCTGCGCTGCGCCGGCTGTCACGCCACCGCGGTGGACCCGGAAACTCACGCTTTCTCCACGTCGTCGCTCGATTGCTACACCTGCCACGGTGTCGCGCCCGAGAACCATCCCAACGACACGTCGCTGATTTTGTTCTCCAAGAAACATTCGAGGGATCCCAAGCAGATCGTCTCGATCTGCGGACAGTGCCATTTGCGCGGAGGCAAATCCAAATCAAGCGGCCTGCCTTACCCCAACAACTTCGTGGCGGGCGGCGACCTCTTCGCCGACTTCCAAGTCGATTTTGCCGATCTGGCAAAGACCGGGGATCACATCTTTCACAGCGCGCGCGATGTAGTAATGAATGGCGGCGATGTCACCTGCATCACTTGTCACAACATTCACGACGACACGTCCGCCAAACATCGCCAGGCGCCCACGGGGTCGATCTGTGTCGATTGCCACAACCAGGACGGCGCGAAGAAGTCGGTAAAGAAGTACACGGTGCATAGCGATTTATGCGAATACTAATGCTGCTTGCCTTGCTGATCCCGGCCCTCGCGCAAGAGCCGCCCAAGGCCCACTTCCATCACATCCAACTGAATTCCACCGACCCCGCAGCGGCCATCGACTTCTACACCCATAAATTCGATTTCGACAACTCCCGCATTCTATTCACGAAGGTGAAAGTCGCCCCGCCGTCGGAAATCGTCTCCGCGATCTGGCACTTCGGCTGGGGCGCCGAGGACATGCCGGCGGCTTACAAGAAGCAAGTCGAGTCCGGCACTAAGTTCGACACGCCTATCACCGACATCAGCGACCTGGTAGGCAAGCCGCCCGGCAGCTTCTTCTTCGCCTACGTGGATGGCCCCGATCACGCGCTCATCGAGCTGAATACCGCCGCCCATCACCACTTCGGACACGTCCACTTGCTCAGCGCCGACCCTATAGCCGCCGGCCAGTGGTACAAGAAATACTTCGGCGTTCCGGGATATATCGGGCCGCGCACCGGACGCATATACCGCGGCGTACACGTCGAGCCGGTAGCCTCGCTCAACATGGATAACGTCAACATCATCATCTACCCCATCGAATACGCGCGCGACGCCATGCCCGGTCTGTGGAAGGATCGTAAAGACTTCGAGCCCACCAAGGGCCGCGTGGTCGATCATCTCGCATTCAGCGTGCATAACGTGCACGAGACCCTGGATCGTCTGCGCAATGACGGCGTTAAAGTAACTGACGGGACATTCATTGAAGGCCCGGATCATATTCGTATCGAGTTAGTAGAGGAATAACATTATCAAGATGGAACAGCCAATCTGGAATTTCGAACAGCAACCGTGGGTGGACGAAAGGCCCGACGAAACCAGCATTAACCTGCGGGCCTATTTCGACCGCATGCCGGACGACAAGATGCAGCAGTATTCTCCGGACTGGAGCGACCAGCGGCTGATCGAGTGGGACGGCAATTTCCGGGATGACGGCGCGCTGATGATCGCCTGTTGCGAGCGCGACGTAGACGCCGGCGAATACCGCCGCGTGCTCGAACAGGCCTGCGCCTATCGCGACCGCGTGCGGGGCGATGTTCTCCATGTATAAAGTGGGAAATTGTGGGGCGGGCAATCCTGCCCGCAGCCGGCTTTCAGCCCGCTCTGGCCGCCCTCAATCCACCGCCGCTACAAACTGATCCACGAACCGGTCGATATCCTCGAACGTGTTGTAGAACGGCGCCGGCGCCACCCGCAGGATGTCCGGCTCGCGCCAGTCGCAGATTACGCCCGCGGCCGCCAGGCGCTCCCAGACGGCCCGCGCCGAACCGGATACCCGGATGGAAAGCTGTGCGCCGCGCCGCTCCGGGTCGCGCGGCGTAACGATGGAAAACCAGCGGTCCGCATGCCGGTCCAACAGCGTTTTCAAATAGCCGGTCAACTCCACGCTCTTGGCCCGCAGCCGCTCCATGCCGGCCTCGTCGAACAGGTCCATCGAGGCGCGCAGGGCCGCCAACGCCACCACCGGCGGATTACTCACCTGCCAGCCCTCGGCGCCGGGTGTGGCGCGAAAATCGGGGCCCATGCGGAAGCGGGTTTCCAGTTCGTGGCCCCACCACCCGGCAAACCGGGGCAAGCTTTCGTCGCGCGCATACCGCTCGTGAACGAAGCATCCCGCAATATTTCCCGGCCCGCCGTTGAGATACTTGTAAGTGCACCACACGGCGAAGTCTGCATCCCATTCGTGTAGCTTCAGAATCACGTTCCCGGCCGCGTGCGCCAGGTCGAATCCCACCACGCAGCCTTTGGCATGGCCCGCCCGAGTGACACGCGCCAGATCGAACGCCTGGCCGGAAGAGTAATTGACGCCGCCCATCAGGACCAGCGCGACTGACTCGCCTTCCCCGTCGAGCAGCTCCTCTAACTCATCTTCGCCCGCCACCTCGACGAATGATTCCGCCGGATCGAATCCATGAAACCGGATTTGCGATGCAACGGCGTACTGATCCGAAGGAAACGCGTTTTCCTCGACTACAACCCGGTGCCGCTGGGCCGTCGGCCGGTAAAACGATACCATCATCAGGTGCAGATTTACCGTGAGCGAGTTCATGGTGACGACTTCCAGCGGCAGCGCGCCCACCAGCCGCGCGGTCTGCTCGGTCAGCAGCTTGTTGTACTGCACCCACGGATGCCGCGCGTGGAAATGCCCGTCTACCCCCAGCAGTTCCCAATCCTTCAACTCCTGTTCGATGTAAGCGCGCACGCTCTTGGGTTGCAGCCCGAGCGATTGTACGCAGAGATAGACGCTCTCGCCGCCATCGGCCGTGCGAGGGATGTGGAAGCGATCGCGGTAGCCTAAGTCCGAGCCCGCGGTCACCCGCGCCCCACCAGCGGCATCTTGGTAGCCATCACGGTGATGAATTGAACGTTGGCATCCAGCGGCAGATTCGCCATGTAGAGGACGGCATCCGCGACATGCCGCACATCCATCACCGGCTCCGGCTTCCTGGACCCGTCCGCTTGCGGGACGCCCGCCGCCATGCGCGCCGTCATCTCGGTCGCGGCGTTGCCGATGTCGATCTGTCCGCAGGCGATGTCGTACTTGCGTCCATCGAGCGAAATGCACTTGGTCAGCCCGGTAATGGCATGCTTGGTCGCCGTATACGGCGCGGAGTTGGGCCGCGGCGCATGCGCGGAAATCGAACCGTTGTTGATGATCCGCCCGCCCCGCGGCTCTTGCGCCTTCATCATCTTGATGGCTTCCTGCGCGCACAGGAACGCGCCCGTCAGATTGACGCTCACCACCGCGCTCCACTGCTCGTAGGTCAAGTCCTCCATCGGGACGCCGGGCGCGCCGATGCCGGCGTTGTTGAACAGCACATCCAGCCGTCCGAAAGCTTCCTTCGTCCTGGCGAACAGCGCGCGCACCGCATCGGGATTGCCGACGTCCGCCGGCACAGCCAGCATCCGGCCGCCGCCCTCCCGAGCCATCCCCGCGGTGCGCTCCAACTCCGCGGCGCGCCGCCCGGCCAGTACCACGGAAAAGCCCGCGCCTTGCAGCGCGAGGCTCACCGCCCGGCCGATGCCGCTGCCCGCGCCCGTGACCAGCGCAATCCTGTTATCTGGCATGTTCCGCCCAGCGCGCGTGCATGGCCCCCTGCTGCACCGCCAGCAGCAGAAAAAACACGCCGTTGTAGGCTGCATGCATCACCGCGGCGGCCTTGGTCGATCCGGTCCACTGGCGCATCCACCCGAACCCCGCGCCGGCCGCTGCAATCAGCAGCGCGTGCCGCCAGGAGTAGCCGTACTCCTGCAAATGCATCAGCCCGAACGCCGCGGCCGCCAGCAGGATGCCGGGCGCCACGCCCAACGACCGGACCAGCAGCGGTTGCAAAAAACCGCGAAACACAATTTCCTCGAACATCGGCGCCAGCGTCGTGCCAATTACCGCGAGCAACATGACGGAGACCGGGTCCGAGAGCATCTCCTTCATCGGGCTGTCGATGTCCGGCGTCCGCAGGAAAATGCTGGCGGCCATTACGGCGAACGCCACCGACACGCCGCAGGTGGCCACCCACGTCGTGCTCAAGCGAGCCGGCGTCCAGCGCAGCGACTGCCAGAAAGGCCGGCCGTAGTAGCGGCGGAAAATCAAAGCTAGCGCCCCCAGCAGGAAGCCGTAGAGCACAACCTGCGCGGGCATCAGGACGTAGATTCGTTTGACATGCGTGGCCGCAATCAACCCGGCCAGCAGAACCGACAACGCCAGCGATCCCAGCAACGCGATCAGGATGAAGCCGAGCACATCCGCATAACCCCAGAAGGGATAACTCTCCGGCGGCGGAGCAGTCTCCGGCGGCGGCCCCAGTTCCGCGGGCGGGCCCAGATCCGGCAGCGGCGGTTCCGGGCTCATAGCTCCTTCTCGATCAGGCAGGCAGCCAGCAGCGGCAATAGGATTTCATGATGCCCGGTCAGCGCATACCCGGCTCCGCCCGACTGCGCGTGCGGCCGTTCCACCACGTTCAGCTTCGGACGGTAATGCTGCACGAAATCCAGGTTCACCGTGGTGAAACCCGCCAGCGGATGCCCCAGGTTGCGCACCGCGGAGACCGCCTTCAGAAAGACTTCCGGCAGCACCACCGCGGACCCCACGTTCAGATACACTCCGCCATCGTCCAGTCCCGCCGCCAGCGAGCACAGCAAACGGAAATCGCGATGCGTGGCGCTGCCGATGGCCGCCGCGTCCACCGCCGGATGCATGTGCGGCGTGTCCGTGCCCATTGCCACATGCACCGTGACAGGCGTCGCCGCGCGCCACGCTTGCAGCACCAGGCTCGCGGGTGCAAATTCGGGCGCGGAAATTTCATCCAGGCGCCGCCCCAGCGCTTCGCCCATCCCCAGCGCATCGCGCGCGCCCGCCGTAATCGCCTTGTTCATCTCCCGCCCGGTTTCCTCGGCCGCGCCGAAGCGTCCATCGGGCAGCACGGCTTCCACATCCTCGCTGGTATGGCCCGCCAGCGCAATCTCGAAATCGTGAATGGCCGCCGCGCCATTCATAGCGAACGCCGTGGCGTATCCCCGCTGCATCAAATCGATCAGCACCGGCGCCAGGCCGCACTTGATCACGTGCCCGCCCAATCCCCATATGATGGCGCGCCGGCGCGCGCGCGCGGCCTCGATCGCCGCCACCACCGCCCGCCACGATTCCCCCGCCAGTATGCGCGGCAGCGAGTCCAGCCATCCCGCGATGCCCGCGCCCTTCCGGTAGACCGACGCAAAATCCGCCACCCGAACCTTGCCCCCGCGAGCCCGCAAGGGCACCGTTTTCAAACCGGAAAAATCGATGGGCTGCACGGCGTATTTACTCATCGGACAAAGCCAATGTCACGTAGTTTCCTCAATCTCGCAACCCAGCATAATTGGTGGGGCGGACCCCCTGGTCTGCGCGGGTCCCCTGGACCCGCCCCTTGTGCCCGGCGAATCAATTCCCTGAACTACCACGCGGGGCCGACGAGGGCGTCGGCCGCGGTCCAGGGGGACCGCCCCACATGCCTCTCATATCACCTTTCGCAGCGCCTCCGCCGTGTAGCTCTTCTTCGATCGCGCCACCTGCTCCGGCGTTCCCGCCGCCACCAGCCGCCCGCCATACTCGCCGCCATCCGGCCCCAGGTCGATAATCCAATCCGCCGTCTTCATTACGTCCATGTTGTGTTCGATCACCACCACCGTATTGCCCAGGTCCACCAACCGCTGCAGCACATCCAGCAGCTTGCGCACATCGTCGAAATGCAACCCGGTAGTCGGCTCGTCGAGCACATAAAACGTGCGCCCGGTCTGCCGCTTGCTCAACTCCTTGGCCAGCTTGATGCGCTGCGCCTCGCCGCCGGAAAGCGTGGTGGACGATTGCCCCAGGTGGATATAGCCCAACCCCACATCGTTCAGCGTATGCAGCTTCGGCCGGATGTGCGGAAGATTCTCCATCAGCGGCAGCGCCTCCTCCACCGTGGCGTCCAACAGGTCCGCGATGGAATAACCCTTATACTTCACCTGCAGCGTCTCGTGATTGTACCTCCGCCCGCGGCACACGTCGCAGGTCACGTACACGTCCGGCAGAAAATTCATTTCGATGCGCTTCAGCCCATCGCCCTGGCACGCCTCGCAGCGCCCGCCCTTCACGTTGAAGCTGAAGCGCCCCGGCTTGTAGCCCCGCTCGCGCGACTCGGGCAGCATCGCGTACAGGTCGCGAATGGGCGTGAACAGTCCCGTATAAGTGGCGGGGTTGGAGCGCGGTGTGCGCCCGATCGGCGATTGATCGATGCGAATCACCTTGTCGATATTCTGCATGCCCTTGATCGCCGTAAACTTGCCGGGGTTTTCGTGCGAGCCATAAATCTGCTGCGCCAGCGCGCGATACACGATCTCGTTCACCAGCGTGGATTTTCCGCTGCCCGACACGCCCGTCACCACCGTCAGCAGCCCCAGCGGAATCTCCACGTCGATATCTTTCAGGTTGTGCTCGGCCGCGCCGATCACCGCCAGATTCTTCCCGTTCCGCCGCCGCCGCGTGGGCGGCACCGCGATCTTCAGAGCGCCCGAAAGATAGCGGCCGGTCAACGAGCCGGGATCTTTGGCGATCCCCTGCGGCGTGCCCGCCGCCACCAGTTCGCCGCCCAGCCGGCCCGCTCCCGGCCCCAGGTCGATCACGTAATCCGCGCGCTCGATGGTCTCCGCATCGTGCTCCACCACCAGCACCGTATTTCCCATATCGCGCAGATGCGTGAGCGTATCCAGCAGCCTTCCGTTATCGCGCGGATGCAGTCCGATAGAAGGCTCGTCCAGCACGTAAAGCACGCCGCGCAGCTTCGACCCGATTTGCGTAGCCAGCCGGATGCGCTGCGCCTCGCCGCCGGAAAGCGTGGCCGCCGACCGCTCCAGGCTCAAGTAATCCAGCCCCACCGCCGACAAAAATTCCAACCGCCGCCGGATTTCGTCGACAATCCGCCCGGCGATCTGCGTCTCGCGCTCGCCCAATTCCCAATTGCGCACCGTCAGCAGCGCCCGCGCAATCGGCATCTGGGTAAACTCGGCGATGGAAAAGTTCTTCACCCGCACCGCCAGGCTGGCCGGCCGCAGCCGCTTGCCGTGACACGCGGGACACTCCGCCGGCGACATGTACTCCGTCAGCCACTCGCGATATCCTTCGGACGATTCGTCATAGGTCTGCCGCAGAATCTTCAGAATCCCCGGGAAACCGTTCGAGCCATCCAGCAATGCGCCTTGCACCTTCTTCGAAAACCGATCGAAGGGCTTGCCCAGGTCGATGCGCAAAGCCTTGGCCGCGTCCGCCAGATGATGCTTCATATACGCCGATCCCGCGCCCGGCCCCAGGCCGCCTTCCAGAAGCGGCTTCGAAAAATCCACGATCGCCTTGCCCGGATCGAACGCCCACTTGCTGCCCAGCCCAGTGCACTCCTCGCAAGCCCCATACGGGCTGTTGAACGAGAATGAGCGCGGCTCAAGCTGCGCCACGCTGGTGCCGCACTCGGTGCACGCCAGCTTCTGCGAGTAGAGCCGCTCGTCGCCGTTCACCACCGCGATCAGCACCAGCCCGTCCGCCAGCTTGGTGGCGGTTTCGATGGAAGCCTCCAGGCGTTTCTCGATGCCCGGCTTCACCAGCAACCGGTCCACCACGACCTCGATGGTGTGGTTGCGGCGCCGGTCCAGCGGGATATCGTCTTCGAGCGAGCGCAGCACGCCGTCGATCCGGGCGCGCACGAATCCCTGGCGCGCCAGCTTCTCCAGGTCCTTCTTGTACTCGCCCTTGCGCCCGCGCACCACCGGCGCCAGCACCATGATGCGCTCGTCCGGCCGCAGCGCCAGCACGTGTTGCAGGATCTGCTCCGTGGTCTGCCGCGTAATCTCGTTGCCGCACAACGGACAGTGCGGCGTGCCGATCGACGAGTACAGCAGCCGCAGGTAGTCGTAGATCTCCGTGATGGTCCCCACCGTCGAACGGGGGCTGCGGTTGGTGGTCTTCTGCTCGATCGAAATCGCGGGGCTCAGCCCTTCGATGGAATCCACATCCGGCCGTTCCATCTGGTCCAGGAACTGCCGCGCGTAGGTCGAAAGCGTCTCCACATAGCGCCGCTGGCCTTCCGCGTAGATGGTGTCGAACGCCAGCGACGACTTGCCCGAACCGCTCAGCCCGGTGATCACGGTCAGGCTGTTGCGCGGAATTTCCACGTCGATGTTCTTCAAATTGTGCTGTCGCGCACCGTGCACCGAGATCCGTTCGAGCATAAGGATGGTTTGGGAGAAACGAAGGCTATATCCTATTGTTACGCGGGTTGAGTTGTCGGCGCAATTGTAGTATAAATGAGGACGAAGTGCTTAACTGTCCGACTTGCCAGGGAAAGCTGCGGCGCGTCCACCGCAGCTTAATCGAAAAGCTGCTGTACACGTCGATGTACGAGTGCCTGCTCTGTCATACCCGCAAGCCCGAACCGCGTTGGTACGCGCTGCACCTGGGCGATTACCCGCGTTGCCCGCGCTGCGGCACCTTCCGCCTGACGCGCATGGCGACGCGCGATAAGATCGACCCGATGCGAAGGGGCCTGGTCAATTTCGTGCAATACGCGTGGGGCGCCGATCTTTACCATTGCCGTTACTGCCGCGTGCAGTTTTACGACGTGCGCAACCCGGTCGCTCCGGAGGTTCGGGAGAAGGCCGACGCCGCCGCATCAGTCGCCGCCGCCCAGGTTGGCGAAGCGGAATAGCTTTCACCGGCGGCTGGTTGTGGGGCAGGTTGCCAACGTTGCCAACCTGCGGGCCGATTGTTAATCGGCCCAGTTTGCGCCGATTGCCAATCGGCGCGCTGGATACCATCCCGCCCCGCAGGCAAACTGACCGACTACTCAACTTCCCCCTGCTGGAGCTAGACTGAATGGTACCGCAGGAGGAAGAATCCGACATGTCTGCCGAGGAATCCGGAGCAGGCCCTGAAGGCGGTTCAGGCGCCGAAGGTCCCGCACGCCATGAGAGCGGTGAAGCGCAGTTCGCCACTCACACGATCGGGCCGAGTGAGGCCACCTCCGGCACGGTTATCGGTTCCTATCATCTGCTCCATTTAATCGGTCAGGGCGGCATGGGTGAGGTTTGGCTGGCCGAGCAGAAGCAGCCGGTTCGCCGGCGCGTCGCTCTCAAGCTGATCAAGACTGGTATGGACACGCGCGAAGTGGTGGCGCGCTTCGCATCCGAGCGGCAGGCGCTGGCGCTCATGGACCATCCCGCGATCGCCAAAGTCTTCGATGCCGGTTCCACGCCGGAAGGCCGGCCGTACTTCGTGATGGAGTACGTCGCCGGCATCCCCATCACGGCCTACTGCGACAAGCACAAGCTGACCACACGCCAGCGGCTGGAACTGTTCATCCTGGTCTGTGAAGGCGTGCAGCATGCCCACCAGAAAGCCATCATCCATCGCGATCTGAAGCCCTCCAACATTCTGGTCAGTGAGGTGGACGGGAAGCCGATGCCGAGGATTATCGATTTCGGCGTGGCCAAAGCCACCTCGCAGCAACTCAGCGCCGGAACCATGTACACGCGGTTGGGAGCGGTGATCGGAACGCTGGGCTACATGAGCCCGGAGCAGGCCGACTCAGCCGGCGAGGACATCGATACCCGCACCGACGTGTACTCCCTGGGCGTAGTGCTGTATGAACTGCTGGTGGGCGAGTTGCCGTTCGATTTTCAGAAGCTGGCATTCGACGAAGTGCTGCGCCGGTTGCGCGAGCAGGATGCGCCGCGGCCCAGCGCCAGGTTGCGCACCCTGGGGGGCCAGTCCGCGATTACGGCGCAAAACCGGGGCGCCGACCTTCCCACGCTCACCCGGCAAGTGCGCGGCGACCCGGACGCCATCGCGCTCAAGGCTCTGGAGAAAGACCGCGCCCGGCGCTATGCCACGCCCTCGGAGCTGGCCGCCGACATCGAACGAAACCTGCGCCACGAACCGGTGCTGGCTCGTCCGGCCAGCGCCGTATACCGCGCTCGTAAATATGTTCGCCGCCACCGGCTGGGCGTTGCGGTAGCGGGGGCGGCGGTTCTGTTGCTGGCCGCGTTTGCCGTGGTTCAGGCAGTAGCGCTGCGGCGCATCACGCGGGAGCGCGATCGCGCGGACCGCATCACCACGTTCATGACGGGCATGTTCAAGGTGTCGAGCCCCAGCGAAGCGCGCGGCAACACCGTCACCGCACGGGAAATCCTGGACAAAGCGGCAAAGGAGATCGGCGCCGGCCTGAACAACGACCCGGAGCTGCAGGCCAAAATGATGGACACCATGGCGGGCACGTATGGCGGCCTCGGTCTCTACTCCCGGGCGCAGGCGCTGTTCGAACGCGCCGTGGAAATTCAGCGGCGTGTGCTGGGGCCGGGGAGCCCGGACACTCTGCGTTCCATGAGCTTTCTGGCAGCCGCTCTGTCGTATGAAGGCCGTTATGCCGAAGCGGAGAAACTACAGCGCGAGACGCTCGATATCCAGCGCCGGGTGCTCGGTCCGGAGCACCCCGACACCCTGTTTTCAATGATCGACCTGGCGCGTACCCTGGAGGGTGAAGGCCGCTTCGCCGAAGCGGAGAAACTGCACCGCGAGACGCTCGATATCGAGCGCCGGGTGCTCGGCCCGGAGCACCGGGACACCCTGATTTCAATGATGAACCTGGCGCTTACTCTGCGGCGGGAAGCCCGTTACGCCGAAGCCGAGAAGCTGTATCGCGAGACGCTCGATATCGAACGCCGGGTGCTCGGCCCCGAACACCCGGACACCCTGGTTTCAATGGTCAACCTGGCGCTTATTCTGCGGCATGAAGGCCGTTATTCCGAAGCGGAGAAACTGCACCGCGAGGCCCTCGATATCCAGCGCCGGGTGCTCGGCCCGGAGCACCCGAGCACCTTGTCTTCAACGATCAACCTGGCGGGTACTCTGGAGAATGAAGGCCGTTACGCCGAAGCCGAGAAGCTGTTCCGCGAGACGGTCGATATCGAGCGCCGGGTGCTCGGCCCGGAGCACCCGCGAACCCTGAATGGCCTCGAACTGGAGGCGGGCGACATCAGCCGCGAAGGACGGTACGGCGACGCGGAAAAACTGTTCCGCGAAGCGATCCGGACGGCAGGCAAAGCCAACCAGCCAGGCGTGCTTGCCGAAGCCTGGTATAACTTCGCCTGCGTGGCGGCCGTTGCAGGGCGCCGCGAGGAGGCGCTCAGGTACCTGGCTCAGGCCATCGATCACGGATTTGCCAATCCTGGATTGATGGCAGACGACGACCTGAAATTCCTGCACGGCGACCCGCGCTTTGAGGCTCTGGTGGCCCACTCCAAAGCAGGTGCCGCCGCTGCGCGGAAGCCGCAATAGAGAGGGGGCAGCTTGGCGGACATTTTGCATGACCGCACTTGGTCACGTGACGTTCGGCGGGCATCCTGCACCAGCGCTAAATCGGCGTAGTACGCATTTTCCCCAGGGCGTATTGGCAGCCGATCTAAGGGAATCGGTAGTTTAGGCCATGAATCGCGTAATGGCCGTGGAAGTGCCCTAACATTCGCGAGGTGAATTTATGCGCGGATTTAGATTTCTAGTGTTAGCTGCTGTTGCAGGAATGGGTTTCACGGTTGCCACCCCCAAGGCACAGGCTCAAGTCAGTGTCAGCATCGGAGTCGCTCCCGAATGTCCCTACGGTTACTATGACGCCGCTCCGTACGCTTGTGCGCCCGCTGGCTACTACGGTCCGGAATGGTTTAGCGGGGACGTCTTCATCGGCGCAGGCCCGTGGTTCCACGGTCCTAACAACTTCCAGGGCAACGTGAATAATCGTTTCCATCCGGAACACGGCTATAAGGGCGCAACGCCGAAACGCGGCGAGAAAGCCGAGCCGGCCAAGCGAGTCGATAGTGCGCACTTCCAAGGCAACGAAGCGCGGGATGGCCGTGGCCACGTATCCGAGAGCAAACGCTAGTCGAATCGGGCGAGCTTCGCTCGCCTCAGAGCGGGTCCTGGAGGACCCGCGCAGGCCTGGAGGCCCGCCCCACTGCCACTCCACGGTGGGGCCATAATAGTAGAGTATGCCGTTCGTTTCCATCCCCCAGGCTGTCGACGAAATCCGCTCCGGCCGCATTGTAGTGGTAGTGGACGATGAGGACCGGGAAAACGAAGGCGACCTGACCATCGCGGCTGAAAAAGTCACTCCCGAAATCGTCAACTTCATGGCCACCCATGGCCGCGGCCTGGTCTGCCTGGCGCTGACGCCGGAGAGCTGCGACGCGTTGCGCCTGCCGCTGATGTCGCCGGTGAACACCTCCAACTTCGGCACGGCATTCTGCGAATCGATCGACGCGCGCCATGGTACTACTACCGGCATCTCCGCCGCGGACCGCACCTGCACCATCCTGACGGCTATCCGGCCGGATTGCCGGCCAGGCGATCTGGCGCGGCCCGGCCATGTGTTCCCGCTGCGCGCGCGCGAAGGCGGCGTGCTGGTGCGCGCCGGCCAGACCGAAGCTTCCGTCGACTTGGCGCGCCTCGCCGGCCTTACCCCCGCCGGCGTCATTTGCGAAATCATGAACGAGGATGGCACCATGGCGCGCGTGCCGCAGCTCGCCGAGTTTTGCCAGCGGCACGGCCTGAAGATGATTTCGGTGGCCGAGCTGATTCGCTACCGCCTGCAGAACGAACGCTACATCCGGCGCGTCGCGGAAGGGTGCCTGGAGACGGCCTTCGGGTCTTTCCGCACCTTCTCCTATACCAGCGACATCTCTCCGGAGACGCACATGGCGCTCATCCGGGGCGAGGTGGCGGGCCAGGAACGCCTGCTGGTGCGCATGCACTCGCACTGCGTCTACGGGGATGTTTTCGGTTCGACCCGCTGCGATTGCCAGAAGCTGATCCGCGGCTCGCTGCAGCGCATCGCCGCGGAGGATTTGGGCGTGCTGGTCTACCTGCACCAGACCGGACAGGGATTCCGCACGCAGAATAACCCGCCCGGGTTGGACCATATGGTGTCGCACAGCCGGGATTTCATGCACTATACCGGCGCCGCCGGCCAGATGCAGTTGCAGCACGAAAGCGGCATCGGCGCGCAGATTCTTTCCGATCTGGGGTTGCACACCATTCGCTTGCTGACGAACCATCCGCGCAAGATCGTGGCCCTCGAGGGGTTTGGTATTGAAATTGTTGAGCAGGTGGCTGTCCCGATCGAGTAAGGAGGAGGAAATATGCTGCAGATCAGGTCCACCGTCAAGCTGGAAGACATCGAGACCGTGTTGAAAGCCGTCGCCGACCGGCACAATGCCCATGTGACGGTGGTCAGCCACCTGGGGCGGCCGGATCGGGAGGCGCTGGTCTTTACCTTCTACCATCCCAAGCTGCATACGGCCTTGTTGGCCGCCGATATCCGATTCGCCGGTTTTCTGCCCTGCCGCGTGGCCGCCTGGCCGGAGGCGGACGGCGGCGTCACGTTACAAGCCCTGCTGCCCTCGGAATTTTGCCGCATTCTGGAGCGCTCGGATTTGGAGCAGTTGGCCGCGCCCTTGGATGGTGTACTGCGGGAAATCCTCGAAGACGCCGCCAAGCCCCTCACGGTCGCCGCCAGATCCCGCCCCGGAGTGGAAACTTCCCGTTGGGGCGCCACCGAGGACCAAGTGAATATGCAGGCCACGCTGCCCCAACGGATCGATTACCGCGGCACCAAGATCGAGGACGAAGCCGGCACCGGCGCGCACGATTCACCCGGCGGTTAAGCGTCAACGTGGGCGGGTTCCGCTAGGCGAGAGCGCCTGCCCCACGGCGCCGAACGTGAACCACGCGCGGATCACTTGCAGCCGGTTGTTCACGTCCGCCGTAGCCACGAAGCGGGGCTGCGTTGGCGTGCCGAAGCGCATGTCCATGGCTTCCACGCGGGTGGCGCTTTCCGGACCGGCCAGCGGTATGGCGACCTCCAGCGGAAACTGCGAGAACCTGAAAAAGTCGCGGAAAACCGGTGAATTATTGGCCGCCTGGATAGCCGCGACGGGCTCGGCCTTGTAGAAAATCGCGCCGCGCGATGGGTCGAATTCTTCCAGCAGGCTGAAATCCACGACGCTATAGAACTCCCCCGTCTCCACCAATCCGCGCCACGCCAGCGGATTCACCGGTCCGGGCAGCGCCGCCACGCGCAGGGGCGCCACGCCGCCGTAGATCCGGGAATCCAGCGTGGCTACCGCGCGCGCATGCAGCACGCCGCGCCCGGCATTGTAGAACGCCAGGAACAGCAGCGCGAAAAAGGCGAATCCGCGGCCGGCCGTTTTCGCGCGCGCGCCGATTTCCGCGTTCACCAGACGCGCAATCGCCGGCCCCGCCAGCCCCGCCAGCAGGACTCCCCAAATCCACAGGTCCACGACCGCGGTGAGGTCCAGACGGAACCATCGCCCGGAGAACGGCAGCAGCGGGCGGATGCCATAGGCGTTGGTGTAGTCGAGCAGCAGATGCGACGCCACGGCCGCCAGCGAGATGGCATACGCCCCCAGCCACCGGAACGGCCTGCGCGTGAACAGCCGCACCGCCAACACCGGCAGCAGCGCCATCACCGGCCAGGCGGCCAGCGAATGCGTCAGGTGGCGATGGTAGTTGAGATAGGCGAGCGGTCCCCAGGCGAGCGCCACGATATCGATGTCGGGCGCATTGGCCGCCAGCACCAGAATCCAGGGGGCCTGCTCCGAGAAGCGGTTCAATCCGGCGCGGCCCAGGAACAGGCCGGTAACCGAATGCGTAAGAGGATCCATGAAGGCCGCAGGCCGGATTGTATCACGGGAGAGCAAGGCAGGCGAAACCGCCTGCCCCACCACCGCCGCACACTTCAGGCAGCCGACAGTCCCACAGGTGGACGCAGCACCCGGTTTGGCTTGCGCTTGGGCACGATGGCCACGGCCTGGAGCGAGCGCTCGTTGCACATCCTGCCTCCGAAATACTCATCCAGCGGGAAAAGACCGTGCGGCTGCAATTCCCGGAAAATGCGGCCCAATTTCTGCTCGACCTTGTAAAGTATATGAAAGAATGTACCCCGGTCGATTTGCAGCCGCCAACAGCAAAGCCTCCATTCCGCCCCCAGCAGGTAATGGAAGCGGAAAATGTCGTATTCCAATGGGTTGAGCGCGTTACGGCTGACCAGGCAGAAATCGGCGATGTACTCTTCCACTTTGCGGCCGTAGGTCATGCGGTTGTCCTTACCGTTGCAGAACTCGAGCTGCACCCGGCTCATGTACCGGTCCTTGCTGACGCAGTCTCGAAAGCGCGCGTAACAGGCGCGAAATACGGCTCGAAAGACGCAGTTGCAGGGAACCTCCCGGTCGCTGCGGCCGGGGCGCAATCCATAACCATGGCAGTGCGCGCAGGTCGTTTTCGCGAGCGCAATTGTTTGTGATCGATCCCAGTTCATATTTTTGAAACCTCCTCTCGGCGGCCCTCCATCGTGTCCAGGCGGCCACTACCCAAACTTGTTACAAATTTTATCGCCGGGCGGAAAATCGTCAAGTGCATTTCACGCGTTTTTCGCCAAGCCGGACCGGAGCGGCCTGAACGTATAATGCGCATGTTATTCAGATATATTAGGTTATTGTATTAATGCTATATCAGGAAATAATAGTAGTGCTATGCGGAATTATTGGGTAATATTGTGCTTCTAAGTTGTATCTATTTCTGAAAGAAATAGGGGTTATTTGCCGAATGGACTTCCGCTCCCTCCAGATGCGGCTGATCGACCACGTACGGGACCGTGTACGCAACGGGGAGATCAGCGAACGCAGCCTGGCCCGGCTTACCGGGATTTCGCAACCGCATATCCATAACGTGTTGAAAGGGACCCGGCTGCTCTCCACGGGCATGGCCGATCGGATCCTGGAGCGCCTGCGAATCAACCTGGCGGATCTGCTGACCGCCGGCGAAAGCGGCGCCGTGCAGCGCCCGGAGCCCGCGGATGCGGCCGCATGCCGCACGGTCGCTCTGCTGAATGGCTGGATCGGGCGGGAACATCCTTATCCCGAAGCGGTCGGGCGGGAGCGATATCCATTCCCGGCGGCGGACGTGGAGCGCCTGGAAGCGCCCGTGGCCGCCCGATTGGCCCCGGACCCGCTGCGCGCGCCAATCTTCGGCGGCCGCTGCGTGGTTCTGCTGGACCGCGCGGAGAGGGTGCGTCTCGATCCGGATGAAGAAGGCTACTTCGCCTTGGACTTGCGCAGCGGAGGCACGATTGGATTGGTGCGGCGTGCCAAGCGTCATTTGTATCTGTGGGTCTGCCTTGCGGAGGTGTGGCAGTGCCTCCCGCTTCCGGACCGCGCGCCTCTGGATGTGATCCAGGGGCGCGTGCGCCTGGTGGTGCGGCATTTGTGAGTCGGTTTGCCTGTGGGGCAGGATGGTATCCTGCGCGCCGATTGGGAATCGGCGCAAACTGGGCCGATTAACAATCGGCCCGCAGGTTGCCAACTGTTGGCAACCTGCCCCACAACCACATATCCTGGTAGCTGTGAAAACCAAGTGGGGTTTCAAGGCGGCTGGCGCCAGTAGCCCGTCCCAACCGGGCAGCGACCGCCTCAGGAAACTGGCCAGGAGCCTGGACGCGCTGGCCCGCCAGGATGAGGTCCGCATCCGCAGGGCGCACGAGATTGGTTCCTTGCGGCGGCAGGCGGCGCTGGAACTGCACGGCATCTGCGGCGATTTCGTGCGCGGATTGAACCAATTGCTTTCGGAAATCGAGCTGGAATTCCACCCGGAGCAGTACGGGCCGGAGAGCTTTCAGGATACCGGCATCAATCTTTTCCAGATCAACGCCCGCGGGCGCATCCTGCAAATCAAATTCGAAGCTACCCCGGAGGCGGTCTCCACCGAGGATTTCCGCGTGCCGTACATCCTGGCCGGGGCGATCCGCTGCTTCAACCAGCAATTGCTGGAGAAGGAGCTCATCGAAGAGCAATTGTTGTTCTACACGATCGCGAAGTCGCGCCATCTTTGGCGGTTCTTCGACGCGCGCACATATCGCTCCGGTCCGTTCGACGCGGACTATCTGGCCGGCCTCATGGAACAACTGGTGTAAAGGCAGAAGACAGAAGTCAGAAGACAGAAGACAGAAGTCAGGAGTCAGAAGGGCACACCTCACTTATGTAACGCATCGCACACGGCTGATAGCCCGCTGCCGGCGCTTGGCATCAACCTTGCAACAGCGAACCGAGAGGGAAGAAATGCACTTAAACCGGCGGTTGATGCTGTCCTTGTTTGGCGGCGTGGCCGTGGTTTCCATGCTCTTCGCGCTGTATCAGGCCGCCGCGGAGATGCATGCCATGCGAGCCGAGGTGGAGCGCCAGGCGATGGTATTGGCCCAGAGCCAGCAGAGGGCCGCGGAACAAGTGCTCCAGGACGGCTCCGCCAGCGAGTTGCAGGCATTGGTTGGCCAATTTCAGAACGACCAGCATCTGGCAGGCGCGGCGGTCTACGATGCGCATGGACAACCGCTCGCGATCACGCCCGGCCTGGCATCCCATCTGGCGTCCACCGCCGCCGCAACGCCGCGCGCCGTGGCCCGCGCCATGTTAGAGGGAGGCGTGCGCGGGGAGTTCTTCCGCGCGCGCGATGCGCCGATGCACATTCTGGCGCTGCCCCTCAGCACCGATGGCCGCCTGCTGGGAGCCATCGCCATCTTCCACAACGTGGCCTTCATCGCGGCCCCGGTCTGGCGGCATGCGCTGCTCAGCGTGGCGCAGACCCTGCTGATCGTGGGCATGACGCTTTTGATCATCCGCTGGAGTCTGGGGAAGCCTCTGCGCCATATGGCGCAATGGCTGCACGATCTGCGCACCGGAAACACCGCCGCTTCCGCAGAGCCGCCCAAGGAAGAGATCTTTCGTCCGCTCACCCGCGAGATGACCAGTCTGGCGACCAGTCTGCACGTGGCGCGCGCGGCAGCCGAGGAAGAGGCGCGTCTGCGGGATGCGGCCTCGTCGCAGTGGACCGCCGAGCGGCTGCGCATTTCGATGCAGGGCAAGCTCAACGGAAGCCGGCTGTTCGCGGTCTCCAATCGCGAACCATATGAACACTCGCGGCAAGGAAATTCGATCGCCTGGTCGGTTCCGCCGAGCGGCCTGGTCACCGCGCTGGAGCCCGTGCTGCGGGCCAGCGACGGAACCTGGATCGCACAAGCCACCGGTGGCGCGGACAAGGAAACCGCCGACGATCGCGGCCGGCTGCGCGTGCCGCCGGACCATCCCCAATACACGCTGCGCCGCGTCTGGCTCAGCAAGGAAGAGGAAGCCGGCTTCTATCTTGGTTTCGCCAACGAGGGGATCTGGCCGCTCTGCCACATCGCGCACACGCGGCCGGTCTTCCGCAGCGTCGATTGGGAGCAGTACCGCGCCGTGAACCGCAAGTTCGCCGCCGTCCTGCTGGACGAGATGAGCGGCGAAAACGAGCCCATCGTGCTGGTCCAGGATTATCACTTCGCATTGCTGCCGCGGATGATCAAGGATCGCCGGCCGGATGCGCGCGTGGCCATCTTCTGGCACATTCCGTGGCCCAATCCGGAAGCCTTCGGGATTTGCCCGTGGCAGCGCGAACTGCTGGACGGCATGCTGGGAGCGGATTTGATCGGATTCCACATTCAGGCGCATTGCAACAACTTCCTGGAAACGGTGGACCGCACGCTGGAATCGCGCATCGATTGGGAGCACTTCGCGGTCAATCGCCACGATCGCCTGACCAGCGTGCGGCCGTTCCCCATCAGCGTGGCGTTCAACGGCAACGGCAATGGCAACGGCGCATCCGCGGCCGGAGACGCCTCCACCGCGGAGCGCGCGGCATTGTTCCGCGAACTGGGCGGGAAGCCGGAGTTTCTGGGGTTGGGGGTAGACCGCGTCGACTACACGAAAGGCATTCCGGAGCGGCTGCGCGGAGTCGAGCGGCTTTTCGACCTGTATCCGGCGTACCGTGAAAAATTTACGTTCATCCAAATCGGCGCGCCCAGCCGCACACACATCAAGCGCTATCAGGATCTGCTGACGGAGGTCGAGGAGGAAGCCGAGCGCATCAACCGCCGCTTCCGCACCGGCGCCTGGAGGCCTATCGTCTTCTTGAACCGGCACCACAGCCATGCGGAGATCCAGCCCTACTATCGCGAGGCGGACGTGTGTCTGGTGACCTCGCTGCACGATGGCATGAACCTGGTGGCCAAGGAATACATCGCGGCGCGCGCCGATGGGCAGGGAGCGCTGATCCTGAGCCGCTTCACGGGCGCCAGCCATGAGCTGGCGGACGCCCTGGTGGTCAATCCTTACGACACCGACGAACTGGCGCAAGCCATCCACAGGGCGCTCACGATGCCGCCCGAGGAGCGCCAGGCCCGCATGCAGCGGATGCGCGCCGTAGTACAGGAGAATAACGTGTATCGCTGGGCCGGAAACCTAATCGGCGAACTGGCCGCCATCCGCCTGGGCCAGCCCGAGGCGCGCGGCCGGCATCTGCCGCTAGCGCCGGTGGGGCGAGGCGCGGCATGAGCGCCTGCAGAAATTGTGGGGCGGGCAATCCTGCCCGCAGCCGGCTTTCAGCCGGCCTTGGCCGCCTAAAGATGCGGCTGCGGCCAAGATTGGCCGCCCTGCAATTGGCAGGCGGAAGCGCCTGCCCCACAGCCATCGTCTGTCTATTGCTGTGGCTTTGTGGCGGCGCATACGCGGCCGGCCAGGATCCGCTGAATCGCGATTCGCCGCAGAGCTCCGCGACCGCTTTCCTGGCCGCCTGTCAGGCGCAAGACTATCAGCGAGCATGGAGATACATGGATCTCCGGAAACTGCCCGCCGGCCAGCGGCTCAAGGATGGCACGCAGCTCGCCAAGCAGTTGCAGCAGATTCTCGACCGCGACGCGCAGTTCGATTTGGCGGCCCTTAGCGGGAATCCCGAGGGCGACCCCCCAGGGACGAATCGGGAACGCGTCGACTCCTTTAGCGTGGACGGCAGACCGTTGGCGTTGGAACTGGAGCGCGTAACTGTGGGCTCCGGGGCTAAGATCTGGGTTTTTTCCTCCGCCAGCGTAGACCTGATCCCGCGGATTGCACGCCTGGCCTCCGATTCGCCCATCGAGAAGTATCTGCCGGAACCGTTGGTGAGTTGGAAACTCATCGATACTTCGTTGTGGCGTTGGATCGCCCTACTCTTGCTGGCGGCCGCTCTCGCGGCGCTCTCCATGCTGGCTTCCCGGCTGGCGCTTTTGTGGATGCAGCCGGCCCTGAAACGCGTGGTGCCGCGCATGAACACAGATCTCCTGGAGGTCCTGCTAGGGCCGCTGCGGCTGCTGCTCGCGGTGCTGGGATTCCGCGCGGGATTGGAGTGGATCGATCCTTCGCCCGCGCTTCGGCTGTACCTGGAGCGCGGCGCCGGATTGCTGTTTTTCCTGGCGCTTGCCTGGCTGGGAATGCGCATCACGGATCTGCTGATCGTCCGCTTGCGCGGGGCCCTTGGGGGGAAGCATCGGACGTTCAGTTACTCGGTCTTGCCGCTGGCTTCGCGGGTGGTGAAGATCGTCATCGTGGCCGTGACGGCCGCGGCGCTGCTCAGTAGCTGGGGATACAATACCGGCGCCATATTAGCCGGGTTGGGCGTCGGCGGCATCGCGCTGGCCCTGGCGGCCCAAAAGACCATCGAGAACCTGTTCGGCGGCGTGGCGGTGATCACCGACCGGCCGGTGACCATCGGCGACTTCTGCCGGGTCGGCGACAAGGTGGGCACGGTGGAAGACATCGGCTTGCGCTCCACCCGCATTCGCACTCTCGATCGCACGCTCCTCACGGTACCCAACGGGCAGTTCTCTTCCATGACCCTGGAGAACTTCTCGCAGCGCGACAAGATGTGGTTCCATCTGATGCTCAACCTGCGGCGGGACACTACCTCCGGCCAGGTGCGGACTCTGCTCGAATCCATCACCAAGGCTCTCCAGCAAAATCCGAAGGTCGAAACAGGACCTATTCCGGTGCGGTTTGTGGGAGTAGGTACGTACTCCCTCGACGTGGAAATCTTCGCTTATGTCTTGACGCGCGATGGCGATGAATTCACGCGGATTCAGCAGGAGCTGTTCCTGTGGATTCTGGACGCAGTGGAGGCGGCCGGAACGGCGCTGGCGGTGCCCACGCAAGCCTACTACTCGATGGCGCGCACGCCCCATCAAAATGGCGCGCCCGTGCCGCAAGAGACGCGCGCTTAGAGTACGATGGCGACCAAAAAGAAAGAGGGCTGCTGTTGGCAGGCGGAAGCGCCCAATGAGTTTTCCCGACGCTGGGAATGCTGCATAATTCATGGGGCAGACCCCCTGGTCTGCGCGGGTCCCCCTGGACCCGCTCTTGGCTCGAAGAATCAAGGTCTTCACCGGCCGCGATGGGCCGACGAGGGCGTCGGCCGCGGTCCAGGGGGACCGCCCCACGATTAATGCAGGTGTTCGGCTATGAGAAAACTAAGCGGCATTGGGCGGAAGCGCCTGCCCCACAGCCCGATTATGTTTGCCCGGCGCCTGGAATTAGAAGAGTATCTTCAAGCCCAATTGCGTGTTGCGGGGAGCGCCAGGGCCGATGCCCGGCGCGCCGAACGCCACATCGTACGTCGAGCCTGACTGTCCTAAATTGCTGCCCTGAAGGTTGTTGGCCGGTTCGGAATAGTTTACAAAATTGAAGACGTTGAAGATCTCAACGCGAAACTGAGCTTTAACGTGCTCGGTGATCCCGAAGTTCTTAAACACCGAGAAGTCGATCTGGTGCGTGGAAGGGCCATAAAACTCGTCAAAACCCTGATTCGAGTAGGTGCCCGGCGCGGGCGACGCGAAGGCCGCCGGATTGAACCAGTAATAGGTGCTGGTGGCCCGGTTTGAGGCGGGCACATTCGCGAACGGGTTGCCGACCACCTCTGCCCGGTCGGCGAACTCGGCCGTGCCGCTGGAATCGTTGCCGGAATAGACGGTAAAGGGCGTACCGCTGAAGAAAGAGAACAAGGTATTCAACTGCCAGCCGCCTAAAAGAGCCTTGTACTTAGACGGCTCAGGGAGCGAGTAAGCCAGGAACATGGAAAACGAATTCCGAATGTCGAAATTCGAATTGCCGTAATCGCACTTCAGGCAATAGCTGTTCTGAGGAATGATGCCGCGAGCGTAGGAAAGGTCGTCCATAGAGTGCCCGAGCGTGTAGCTGAGCTTGGTGGTGAAACCGTGGAAATTGTTGGTCTTCACGGACGCAAGCAGGCCGTTCCAATGGGCGTTGCCGACGGACTCCACTTCATTGATGGCGGCGAGGTTGGGAAACTGGCTGTAGTAAGGCCGCGACGAGACCAACTCAGGCGAGCCGATCGGAATCTGATTGATATCCAAGGTGTCCGGCAAGTGGTGGCTCAAGCTGCCCGAATAGCCCACCTCGACCACCGAATCCTTGGCAACTTGATATTGAACGTTGAGGTTCGTATTCATGCTGTAAGCGGTGACGAATTGCTGGCTCACGGAGAAGCCGCCGTAGGGGCCGGTCGCCGAACTTCCCGCAAAGATCGGCACGCCCGACAGGAGCGCAATCGGCGATTGATTCACCACGGTCAAAACCGGTGAGGGTCCGCCGATGTTCTCATTAATTCCCGTCGCGCCGCCGTTGGACGCGGAACTGTTGCCGAAGTAAGCGATGTTGGGGACCTGATAGAACATTCCCCAGCCGCCCCGGATCACCAGCTTGCCGCCGGCCACCGGTTGGTAAGCAAATCCGAAGCGCGGCGCAAAATCGTGCAGGTTGCGGGGCCACAGGGTACTCAGACCGTGTGTGCCGACATAGGTGATGCCGCCGTCGGCGGGGATAAAGGTCGAAATCAGGTCTTTCGGATTAGAGATGGGGCTCTGATACACCCAGTTCAGGCCATAGTTCAGCGTCAGCTTCGGAGTTGCCTTCCAACTGTCCTGAGCAAAAATCGAAGCTCCGGCGAGGTTGTAAATGCGCTGCTGGTTGCCGTAGGCGATGCTGGCGTTCCCGATAGCAATGCGGCCGGAAAGGAAATCCGCGAGGGCGTCGAGCGATCCGGCGATGGGAGAGTTGCCTACCCCCCAGGTGTCGTTCGGATTTGTAGCGGCAAACGGCCCTTGCGTGCCATCGAAACTAAACGTGCCGGGCGCATCCGCATCGTAAAACACATCGAGGCGTGAATAGCGGTAATCCCCGCCGAAACGGAACTGGTGAGATCCCACGGTGTAGGTGAAGGTTTGATCGAGGTGACCGGTGGTGTCGATGCGTCCCAGCGGCGGCGTCAAGCCGGTTGAATCGAATCCTGAAATGTTGATGTTCGGTGAACCATAATCGGTGGGATCCGTGACGCCGGTTTCCATTCCGACGGAGGCCATATCGAAGCCGTGGTTGGAATCATCGAAGACTTGTTTGAAATAGTTCACGCCCACCAGCGTCTGCGCGACCAACCGGGGCGTAATCACCGCGTTGTACACCAAAGAGAAGTTGTGCATGCGGCTGGGGCAGGTCTGGAAGTAGTAAGGCAGCGCCGAGCCGATGTATTCCGTCTGATTGCCGGTGCCGCCGAAGTAGCGGATGGCTATGCTGTTCCTCTCATTAAAGTAATGATCCAGCTTGATGACGCCGTTGTAACTGTTGGAAAGGTTAATACCGGCGCCGGCGTAATTGTTCTCGGTAGCAGGACCGGACAGGCTGTTGGCCGGCCAGAGGTAGTTGACCACGGCCGGCATGAGCGGGTTCACCGCCACACCGTCCTTGGCCATTACCGCCTCGGCCGCCGAAACCCATGCGGCCGACGGAGTGGTTCCGGGGGCAGTCAGGGCCTGCTTGTAGAGCTGCTCTTCATAATTCATGAAAAAGAAGGTGTTGTTCTTCACGATGGGGCCGCCCAGCGAGAAACCGAACTGGTTGTTACGGAGTTCCGACGTTGGCGCACCGGGGGGCGTGAACCAGTCGCTCGAGGCCAGGTCCTCGTTGCGGTTGAAGTAATACAACGAGCCATGGAAGCTGTTGGTTCCGGACTTGACCACCACGTTCAGCACACCGCCCGAGTTGCGGTTCTCTTCCGCGCTGCTGCTGCTCTGCAGGGAAAATTCAGAGATCGCGTCAAGCGGAAGCAAGGTGCCGGCAATGCCCGACACGCCGCTTTGATTGACGGCGTTTATGTTGTGCCAAAGGTCGTTGTTGTCGGATCCGTCGATCTTCCAGTCGATGCCGTTGAACCGGGACCCGTCGAGGGAGCCATTGGCGTTGGCGCCGGGGTTGAACTTCAGCAACTGTGAGAAATCGCGGCCATTCAACGGAATGTCCAGGATCTCCTTGGTATCGATTTCACTGGTTTCCGACGACGACGCAGTCTCGATCGCCACGGAGGAGGCCGCCACCTCGACGACGGTCGCCTGTTTGGCCACTTCCAGCTTCAATGCGACGGTGGCAATCTTGCCGGCATCCACCACGACGCCGGATACGTGGACGGTGTCAAAGCCCTGCACCGTGACGGTAATGTCGTACCTACCGAGCGGGAGATCCTGAAAAACGAACTCGCCGGTCGAGGAAGCAGGGCTCTCGCGCGTCAGGCCTGTATCCGGACTCACCAGCTTGACGGGCGCCCCAGCCACGGCGGCTCCTGTCGAGTCGGTTACGGTACCCGCAATCCCGCCTCGGAAGGTCTGTGCGATGAGCGATGCCGACGTGAAAAATGCCAGCAATGATGCAACGGCGATAATTTTTCGAAGCATGAGCAACTCCTTGTTTGTCTTGTACTGCGTTTGCGCTCAAAGGAGCAACGAGCGATCATGGCTCAAACGCTACCAGAGGGCGATCGGGATTATGGGACGAGCCCTCTTTGGAACAGAGCGCGGACTCGACGGGGAGACGTCTTTAATCAGGATTTCACCCAGTATACATCGAACCGCAACAATCGGTTCTGTTGATTAACCGTTTTTAATTTTTTGGGTTCACGCCGAGCGTCCCCATGAGTGGGGACGCGGCACGCAGGGTGCGTGCGCCACGGCTTAAGACAGGTACACCACGCTCTCGCGCGGATGCTCCAGCGCCAGCATGGTGAGCAAATAATCCTTCACGTGCCGCGTGACCAGAAAGTTCTGGCGCACGTGCTGGTGGCCGTTCTCTGCCAGCCTTTCGCGCAGGCGGCGGTCGGACAATAGCTGTGCCAGCCGGTTGGCGGCGCCTTCGGAAGAATGCACCAGGAAGCCGGTGACGCCGTCGACGATCTGCAGTTTGATGCCGCCCACCGCGCCGCCGATTACCGGCTTTTTCTTCCACAGCGCTTCGCTCACGGTCAGGCCGAAGCCTTCCCGGATGGATTTTTGCAGCACCACGGTGGAAGCGCGCACCAGCGCGTTGATCTCCAGATCGCTGAAGGGGGGCAGGAGCAGCACGTGAATGTCGGGATCGCCCGCGGCCGCCTCCCGCACTTCGCGCAGGACCGCCTCCCCTTCGGGGTCGTCGTCGGCGCCGCCGCCCGCCAGCACCAGTTGGCACCTGTAGCGCTTCTTCACCAGGCGATACGCCGCGATCACTCCCAGCGGGTCCTTGAACCGGTCGAACCGGGATACCTGGGTGAGGATCGGGCGTCCGGCGTCGATGCCGTACTTCTCCAGTACGCCGGCGATGTAGCTTCGCTCCAACGGCTTGTTCTTGTCGCTCAAAGGGTCGATGGACGGCGCCACGCGGAATTGGGCGATAGGGAGCTGCTGGGCAAAATCGGGCATGGAGAAGATGGCGGCGTCATACTGCTCCACGTAGGGCCGCAGGAAATTCCACACGTTCGGCTGCGGCGCGGAGACGTCGATATGACAGCGCCACACCCAGTTGCGCGCGATTTCCTTCTTGCGCGCAATGAGACCGGCCGGCTGCGGGTCGTGCACGAAGATGACGTCGCCGGTGAAATCGATGTCGCGCAGATTGGCTTCCGTGTTTGCGCGATAGATCTCGAACATCTGTTCGGTGATCTCTTCGGGCTTGCCGTGCAGCGCGTTGTGAAAGGCCTTGGTGACGCCGAAAAAAACCCGATCGCCCTTGATCACATCCCAAGTGGCTTCCAGGCCGAGTTCGCGCAACAAGGGCACCAGGCGCGTGAGGATCTCCGCCACGCCGCCGCCCACGGGTGTCGAGTTGATGTGCTGCATGCGCCGGCCGGCCACGCGTTCGGCCAGCACCCGCAATTCCTCGACCACGCCGGGGCCGGTTACTTCCCGATAGTCGTTCAGTTGGATGGACATGTCATTCGGCCGGGAGCGGCTGTGCGCCCGCGTGAGCATTCCCGTAGAGCAGCAGGTAGCCGGCGACCGAGTTCGCGGTGACGCGGGTGATCGTCAACGCGCGCTGTCTGGCGTCGTCGTGGCCGTGAAAAAAAACCGCCTGATGCTCCGGCTGGTTCTTCAAGGAGATGGTGCGCCGCTCCGGCGTGACAAAAATCCAGACGCTGGCGCGGCGGCGGCGCGCGTCCGTCCGCGACAGGCCCAGGCGTATTCCAGGGACCACCTCGCGGCTACGGCTCTCGCTCACCTGGAAATTGACTCTACGGACGGCGGGCGGGGCAGGGCGGATAGAAGGTTCCGGAGCGCTGGCGCGTTGGAAGGCGACCGCGGGGGTTGCAGCCGGGGTTGGCGGCGGGGCCGTTGGCGAATCTACCAGGCGCGCCTTCACGATGAAGCGGTCGGGCGCCGAACCCACGTAATAAAACGGGTAACAAGTCACCAGGGTCATCTCGGAATGCCGGCCCGCGGCCAGGACGGCCACATCGTCCGGCTTCACGATGTCCGTACTTTCCACCTTGTAGTTGTAGCTTCCGGCGGGTGTCTGAAATTCGATTACGTCGTTCTTTTCGATCTTGCGCAGGCCGCGAAACAGTGTGTCGCGATGACCGGCGATCCCGGCATTCCCGGGCTGTCCGGGAAGCGCCGTGCCGGGGATGTGGCCCAGCGCCACGTCCAGGGTATCCCGGCCGGCTCCCTCGCGCACCACGGCGCGCATGTTCAGGCGCGGAATCGCCAACCGGCCGATCAGGGCGCCGTTCGGAATGGATGGCGGCGCCAGCGCTTGGCGCGTGGCCGGCGATTGGCTATTTATCCGGCGATCCAACGCGCGGTTCCCCCAGAATTGGAAAACGGCCATGCGCACGTGCGACCAGCCCCATATGCCGACGGCCATCAGGCCGGCCAGCAGCAGCAGGGCTTCCGTCCATCGGCGCGCGTTACTGGTTCGCAGCCTCTTCATAGCGATAACCGATCCGGGTGCGCGCGCTTAGCCCCGTACGGCCCGGCGCCGACACGCGCACTTGAATGCGCCGCAGCGAGCCGCCGTTGGAGGCCGCTGGAGCATATCCGAGCGTGTAGCGCGTCCGGATATCCTTGGCGATATGCCGGCAAGCGGCGGTCAGGTCCGCGGCGTTATACGGGAAATAGGTTACGCCGCCGGTGAGCCTGGCGAGCTTTCTCAGGATGCCGGGATCCCGGTCCGGGTCTTCGGTGTCGAACAGCCCGATGGTGTAGATGGTCGCGAGGCTGCCCTCCACCATTTCGAGCATCTCGCGGCGATTGTGCCGGCTGGCATTATCGCCGCCATCGCTGATGACGACGAGGGTCTTCTTGTCGCGCTTTCCCTGTTTAAGCTGCTGCAACCCGTCTACGACCGCATCGTTCAATGCGGTCCGGCCTTCGGGAAATCCGCGCGAAAGGGCCGCGCGCAGTTGCCCGATGTCGTCGGAGAACAGCACGTCCTTAGGCAGCCCACGCTTCACTGTGTCGTTGAAGTTCAATACGAAAATCTCGTCGTGCGGATTGCTCTCCTCGATGAAGGTGGTGGCCGCCGAGAGCACCTCGGCCCGCTTGGGCGTCATGCTCCGGCTGTTATCCACCAGAATTCCCACCGTCACCGGAATATCGTTGTCCGCGAATACCGTAATGTCCTGCGCCAAGCCGTTTTCAGCGACGCGGAAGTTGTCCTTGGAGAGACCGGATACCCAACCGCCATCGCGGTCCTTCACGCTCACATCCAGCAGCACCAGGCGCACATCGCTGCGGATCACAAAATCGGGTTGATCCGGCGCGATAGCCCTGAGGGGCCGGCCAACCAGTGAAACGGCGCCGGCAACCATCAGATTCCGAATTGCCGCGCGCCGGTTCATGAGTCGGTCCCTCGAGTCGATAATTCGACATTAAGCCAAGCGCTTGAGTCGAAGCAAGCCGGCCAGACCAAGGAGCAGGCCGCCGGCCAATCCGATCGCCGGATAGGGGCTTCCGGTCGTAGGCAATTGTGCCGGCTGATTCGGTGTAGACTGCGCGGGCGTCTCGGCTGGAGGGGGAGCGGTATTCTGCGCGACCTCGGCCGGCTGCTGCTCCGGAGCTGGTTCCGGGGTCGCTTCCGGGGTCACCGTCTCGGATTCGGGTTGAGCGGGCTGCTCGGCAACGTCGGATTGAGCCGGGGGTTGAGGCTGGGGCTCAGCCATGACGGGCTCCGGAGCCGGAGCCGCCATTGCCATCTCGGTTGCCGAGCTGGTTAACATGGTCACCTGCTGCAGGTGTTTTGGATAAGGGAACTCTTGACCGATGGTGTCGCCCGGATAGAACCAGGTGCGCAACGCACGGTTAGTTCCGGGAGGCGTCTCCCAAAAGGTGAATTCGGTATGGCCGGCCGCCCGCAGGCGTTCCGTGGGAATAGCCAGAACCGTGTTGATAATGTGCGTTTCATCGCGATTGAAGATCTGGACTGTGTGCCGGTCCGATTGGGAGTCGTAGAGCTTCAATACATACTGGCCTGGTTCGAGAACGGTGTCTCTAATCTGAACGGTCTCATTCACGGTGAGAACCGTTTTCTTGTCCCACATGGAGGCCTGCGCCGGGCTTATGGCTACCCCCGCCGCGATCCCTATGCCGCAGACTATAGCTAGAGCCGTTCGCAATCGAATAGGTGAATGGAAAGTCATGGAAATTGTTCCTCTCATTGCGTAATTTAGATGCCATCCAAGCCTAAGGCCGTGACAGCTTCTGGCTTCCTCTAAGGCATGCGGTTTGCCAATCTCGATAACTTATTCAGCAGCCAAGGCCGGCAACCAGGCAGTGACGATGGGAGTGTGAGATGGCGAACGGAACTTTTTACCGCAATGGCGGCCGCGGGCTTATTTCGCACGGTATTTCCGTCCCAGTTTCACAATCTCGTGCTTCAACTCGTCGAGGGTCATGCTGTAAGGGTTGAGCCGGCCGATCTGACGCGCCAGCCTGACTTCACCTAAGTCCCCCAGCCACTGCGAGAAATCGTTGGTGGGCCGCTCCAGCCGCAGGCGCGCCTCGAAGAAATGGAAGTGCAGGCAGGCGTTGGTCACCTGCGCGATGGTGTCGAAGAACTCCGCCACGCTGTGCGCCACTTGGCCGATGGGCATGATGAAGCTTTTGGCCTCGCAGAAATGAAACTCGCCGCCCGGCGGGCATTCGCGGCGGACCTTTTGGTCGCCTTCCACATGCTTCCGGACGGCGGCGGCGATGGCGTCCCGCAATTCGCGTATGGATGTCATCGCCAGCAGGTCGATGGCGGCCAGGCGCTCGGCCAGGCGCTCTTCCTGCAATGCCCCTGAAACCCAGTTGGCGAATTCGTTATAGAAACGCGGCTTTTTAAAGTGGTGAGTCAGATACAGATAATGAGTGTGATAGAAGATACAAGAGCCGGATACTTGAGTTAAGTGACAGAGTAATTCTTCCAGGTTGGACGCTTTACGGCCGGTCAGGACTACCAGCCTCCTCTCGGTATAGAACACAAAAGGTTCGATAGCCTGTGGCATGCTAATTCCTCAAGGTGTGCGCCAGCCAACACAGGAACTCGTGGACATCGGAGGGGCCGGACATTTGATATCGCGCGCAGGTCGCGGCCGCTGCGCCGACCTTGACGGTGACTTCGCCGGGCAACACGCAGAAGGCATCCTCGTCGCTGGCGTCGTCGCCCAGGTAGACTGTTAGAATTTCCCGTTCGCCGAGGTGGCCGTTGATCCACTGAACCGCGGCTCCCTTGTGCCAGTTGGTGCGCGGCATGATATCGAATACCTTCCTGCCCGGATTAACGCGAAACAGCGCGCCCTGGCGGGCCGTCGCGGTGTAAACGGTTTGCTGAATCCGCGCCCAATCCGCTTCCGCGGCCAGGCGGTAGTGCACGCTGGCGGTCAAACCCTTGCACTCGACGATAGCGCCGGAGAGCGGCCGCAGCGCCAGCGCGAGTTCTTCGGAAAGCCGCTCCAGCGCCCCGCGGCGGGCGGACGCGACCGGCTCGACGAAACGGAACCGCCGGCCAAAGATCTCCAGGCCGTGGTTGCCGGCGTAGATCAAACCCTGCATTCGGATGCGGGTGTAAAGATCCTCGATGGCCCGGCCGCTGATGATGGTCGTTACCAGGGAATCCTGGCTCGAAAGCAGTTGCAGGGTGGCCGCCGCGCCGGGGTCCAGCCGGGGCGCGGCAGGATCGCCGCTGATGGGCACCAGGGTGCCGTCGAAATCCAGGAAAAGTGAGATCAGGCTGGCGGAGCGGGCGCGGGCCTCGATCTCGGACACCAGGTCCGCTGGCGGCTGGGACATAAGCGCTTATTGGTGGTGCAAGGAGTTCGCCAGTGTGCGGGGAGAGACAAAGTAGCAGGTATTCCGGCCAGGTGTCGAGACGAATCTCTCATAGAATACTAGCAGTTCGGTTGCACCGTGGGGCGGCCTTCAGGGCGCCTCGTCGTGGTCGCAAAGGCCGGCTGAAAGCCGGCTGCGGCCAAGATTGGCCGCCCCACGGTGCAACCGAGCTGTCAGTATTTCGGAGGCATCAGTTTGCTTGCCGGATGCGCAGCGCCGTCACCTGCCGAACCCAGCGGGCGGGGCGCTTCTCGCCGGGATCGACGATGCGGAACGGCCCCTCTTTTTCCGTCAGCGGCTTTCCGTCGCGTTTGGTCGCCAGATAGATTTTGCGGTCCGTGAACGCCGCGTCGAACTCCTCTAATGCAAAGACCGCGCGGTAGCCGTCAGCCGCCTCCACCAGCAGATACAGCGACATCAGTTTCCCCCGCAGTTTTTCGCCGGACGGCGCGTCCACCTTGGCCAGCACGTCGGACAGGAGCGCGCCTTCAAACGTGGCCGGGACGCCGTGTTCGCCGGCGTTGACGGTGTGTTGGGGGAGCTTGGACAGGTCCGCGGCCGTGAGTACCACGGTCTTGCCATTGCCGCCATCCACGATCAGGGAAGGCGGCTGGCACATGGCCACCGAGACCAGCGCGGCGACGGCGGGAATGAGTCTGACGGCGATCATCCGGTCGATTTTAGCAGGTTGTGTCCTAAGCATATTTTGAAAACATTCCGATCTATATAGCGATGGGCCATTCGGAAGAGCGCACGCAGAACCTTCTGATTTTTCACACGAGCGGAATGGACTGCGCTTTCCCGCTCGAAGCGGTGCAAGAGATCGTGCCCATGGCCACGCTCTCCTCTCCGCCGGGTCTGCCATCGGGGCTGGCGGGCTTTTTGGATCTCAGGGGAACCGCCATTCCGATTGTTCGTCTGGACCGGCTCTTCGATCTTCCGGAGCAGCAGCCGGGCCTGCATACGCCTCTGATTGTATTGCGCGGAGTCCTGGGCCCGATCGGCATTTTGGCGGACTCGGTGCGCGGCATCGTGCCGGTGGATTCCGCGCGGCTCCTGGAAATACCCGCAGATCGCACTTTTCTGGGTTGCGCCACGGGCGCTCTGCAACTCGGCGGCGATCCGGTTCACCTGCTTTCGCCGGCCGCCCTCCTGGCGGCGAACGAGGCTCGTCTGGTGGCGGATTATAGCGCCATGTCGCAGGCGCGCCTGCTGCACCTGGAGCAGAGGCCTTGAATCGCGTATCGCAAGATCGCGGCTACGGCCGGCTGAAGGAACAGTTGATCGCGTCGACCGGCCTGGCCTACTATACTGACCGGGACGAAATACTGACCGGGGTGATCGGCGGGAGGATTTCCGATCTGGGACTGCGCGGTTGCTCCGCCTACGCCGGGTTCCTGGCCGACGGCGAGAAGGGCAGCGCCGAGATGGAGATTCTGATCGCGCAACTCACGAACGGGGAAACCTATTTTTTCCGCGGCGAGGAGCAATTTGCCGCAATTCGCGACGTGATCCTTCCGGACATCCTGGAGCGCAAACAATCGTCGCGGGAGTTACACATCTGGAGCGCCGGCTGCGCCAGCGGCGCGGAGCCCTATTCGCTCGCGATCATGTTGATGGACGAGTTTGCCGATCGGATCGCCGGTTGGCAGGTCGGCATCCATGCCACCGATATAAACCGGAGCGATTTAGCCCGCGCGGCGGAGGGCAAATTTCGGGCATGGGCGCTGCGCTCCACCTCCGATGCGGTGCGGCTCGAGTGTTTTTCGCGGGCGGGTCCGGTCTGGACCATTCATCCCCGATACAAGCTGCCGATTTCGTTTCACCATATGAACCTGGTGGATGGCGAATTCGCCACGCCCTGGCTGGCCGGCATGCGTTTCGATCTGATTCTGTGCCGCAACGTCATGATTTACTTCGCGCCGGCGGTGAATCTGCGCCTGGTCGGACGATTTCACGAGTCCCTGGAGGACGGCGGCTGGCTGGTGGTAGGCCCGTCCGAGGGTAACCCGATGAACTACCGGGCCTTCCGCTGTGTGAGCACCGCCGGGGCGACGCTCTATCAAAAGATGGCGCCGCCAGGCGGGCAGACGGAAGAGGCGCCGGAACCGGCGGTCGCGCCCCAGCCGCCAATCCCGGCGCTGTGCAAGCCGGGAGCCCAGTCCAACCGGGCCGATCTGCAAGGTCTGCGCCAGCTCGCGGACCGCGGCGATTGGCAAGACGCGGCCGACTACGGTCGAAGATTGCTGGCTGAGGACAGACTGAATCCCGCGATCCATTTTTACCGGGCGCTGATTTTCGAAAAGCTGGGTGTCGCGGACGAGCCGGAGCGCTCGTTGCGCCAGGCCATCTACCTGGATCGGAAGTTTGCGCTGGCGCACTATCACCTGGGTCTGGCTTTGCAGCGCGGCCGGCAACCGGATGCGGCGGCGCGGTCTTTCGGGAATGTCCTGAAAGTCCTGTCCGGCGCGCCGGAACAGGAGATCGTTACGGCCGGACCCGGGGTGACGGCGGCGGCGCTGAAGGACCTCGCCAAAATGCATTTGGAAGAATTGAGCGGATCGTGAGAGAGGCAGCATGAGAGAAGCCATGGACGGGCGCCGGCGGCGCGAACAAATGGAAGCGGTCTGGCGCGGGCGGGCGCAGCGGCTGTCGCAACGTCAGGCCTCCGGCGCAACGGGGCAAAACGCCTTGCCCGTAATCGTTCTGGGGATCGGGAAGGAGCGCTATGGTATCGATCTTCCGGACGTGGCCGAGGTCTTGCCTGTGGTCCGCGTCACGCCGGTTCCCGGAGCGGCGGCGGTGTTTGCGGGAGTGGTTAACGTGCACGGCGAGATTCGGCCGGTGATCGATCTGCGGCGCTTGCTGGGCGTGGAGGCGGTGGGGGATGGCGGTCTTGCGCGCGTGATTTTGCTGCGCAAGGAGGGGCGCACGATGGGGCTGCAAATAGATAGCGTGGAGCAAATCCGCTGGATCGGCGCGGGGGACCTGCAACCGGCCAGGAGCGGCGATGCGGGAGCGTCCCGGCACATCCAGGGATCGACGCAGGACCGGTTGATGCTGCTGAGCACCGCCGCGCTCTTCGCGGAGCTGCCTAAAGGAGGAACAACGTGAAACTGACCGTCGGACAAAAGATTCTTCTCGGTTACGGTTTGGCGACGTTGTTCATGGCCATAACGGGAATCGCCGCGTACCGGAGCTTGGAACGGCTGCTCGAAGCCGACGCATGGGTGCGTCACACATTTTTGGCGATCGGCGTTGCCGAAGACATCCGCGCCGATGTGCTCGAGTACGAAAGCGCCACCCGCGCATACCTGGCGGCCGGCGACGCGCGCTTCCTGGAATCGGCGGAAGGCCTCCGGCCGCGCCTGGCCGGGAACCTGAAACTGATTCGCACGCTGACGGCCGGCAATCCGGCTCAACAACGCAGAATCGACGATCTGGATCCGATGATCGACCGCCGGATCGAGGTCCTGTCAGGCATCTCGAATATGCGCAAAGAGAAAGGATTGGCAGTCGCGCCGATGGCCGCGCAGCCGGCGAACGCGATCGAACGCACGGCCGGGATTTTGAACTTGCTGGCGGCGGTGGAGAACGCGGAACGCATTCTTCTGGATGCGCGGGGGCGAATCGCAGATCTCAAAGCTCAGAGCGCCAGGAGCGTCATTCTATACGGAAATCTGTTGGGTCTCGCATTGATAGCCTTGATCGGAATGGCGATGCGCCGCGCCATCACGCGGCCATTGGCCGAATTCCAGCAATTTGTGACTGCCGCCGGAGAAGGGGATTTAACGCTGAAAGCCGCCCGCGAGGGCGGCGACGAGCTGGGAAAACTCGGGTACGGCCTGAATCGGATGGCGGCCCGGCTGCGGAACATGGCCACGCAGACGCGCGCGGCGACGCTGAATCTCAATTCCGCGACGATGGAGATTCTGGCTTCCGCCAGGCAACAGTCCGCCATCACCGGAGAGCAAGTGGCGGCTTACCAGGAAACCAATGCCACCATGCAGCAGGTCAGCCAGTCCTGTCTGCAGATCTCCGAAAAAGCCAAGCAGGTTACGGCCGTGGCGGAGGCCGTTTCGATCGCCAATACCACCAGCGTGGACGCGGTGCAGAAGGCCAACCAGAGCGTGGAAGCGATTCACGAGCAGGCCGAGGCGGTGGCCCAGAACATCGTGGCGTTGAGCGAAAAGACCCAGATGGTGGGCGACATTCTGGCCACGGTGAACGATATCGCGGAACAATCGCACCTGCTGGCCTTGAACGCCGCTATTGAGGCCGCCGCCGCCGGGGAACACGGCAGAAGCTTCGCGGTGGTGGCCGGCGAGATCAAGAGCCTGGCCGACCAGTCGAAGGCGGCCACCGTCCAGGTGAAGAGCATCTTGGGAGACATCCAGAAGGAGATCAACACTTCCGTGATGCTCACCGAGGAAGCCGTCAAGCGCGTGGACCTGGGCAGGCACCAGGCGGATGTGGCCGCCGCCGCAATTCGCAATATGACCGCCAACATCGACCAGAGCGTGCAGGCGTTTCAGCAGATTGTAGCCGGCACCAACCAGCAGCAGATCGGCTTCGACAACGTAGCCCGAGCCATGAAAGATCTGAGCCAGGGCAGTGAACAGGCCGCCACCAGCAACCGGCAGACGGAAAAATCCGCCGCCAGTCTCAACGACGTAGGCACGCAGCTTCAACTGGCGACCGAGGGATACCGGCTTTGACGGCTATTCGCCAAAAGCTGGCCGCCATTTTTCAAGGCGAGCACGCCGAGCACTTGGAACATATCCGCGCGATCCTGGCGTCGCTCGAAAACGCCGGGGAAACCAAGGGAGGGGCGAAGATCGATGAGGCGTTCCGCCGCGCGCACACTTTGAAAGGCGCGGCGCGCGCGGTGGATCTGGAGGCCGTAGAGGGGCTGGCGTCGGGGCTCGAAACGTTGTTCTCGCGGGTGCGCGAGGGGACCTTGCTTTTGGACCAGCGCATGACCCGCGTGATCCACCGGGTGCTGGAGGCCAGCGAAGATTGCGTATGCGCGCTTCGGGAAAACCGGATTCCGGAGGCGCCAGCGGCGGCGCTGCGGGCGATGGAGGACTTGCTCGAAAATCGGGAAACGCGGGTCGCCGGGCCGGCGGACCTGCCCACCAAGCCGGCCGCCGGCGCGCAGGCGCCGCAGGCGAGCATCCAACCCGTCGAAATGGTGCGGCTGCCGGCGGAGAATCTGGACCGGCTGGTGCGTTCGACGAGCCAAATTCTCACGGAAAGCCTGCGGCAGGCCAGCGTCACCGGGGAACTCGGCGCGCTGGACGGCCAGATCGCCGAAATAGAAGCGGAATACGTCCGGTTTCGCAAGACCTCGGCCGTACCCTTACGGCGACTGGCGAGTCAGCCGGAGTATGCGGCGGTGGTGCAGCATTTCGGATTCATCGAACAGAAGGTCCGCTCCCTGGCGGCCCAATCGAGCACGGCGCACCAGTCGCAACAACGCAGCGCCTGGAATGCGCTGCGTGCGGCGGAACAACTCCAGCGGGATGTATGGAGCGCCCGCATGGCCCCCGCGGAAGACATATTTGAAGGCTTTCGAAAGATGGTACGGGATCTGGCCGGGGAGGAGAACAAACAAATCGACTTCCGGCTAAGCGGGTCGGGTGTGAGGGCGGACCGGATCGTGCTCCAGGCGCTTAAGGATCCGGTGATGCACCTTCTCCGGAACGCCATCAGCCATGGAATCGAACCGCCCGCCGAGCGCGCGAGCAAGGGAAAATCGCCGGTGGCTTCGCTGGTCCTGCGGCTGGACTCCCAAAGGGGACGCCTGATCGTAGAGGTGGACGACGATGGCCGGGGGGTAGACCTGAAAAAGGTAGCCAGTGTGCTCTCCCAGGCCGAGCCGGGGGAGCACACCCCGGAAGAGTTGGCGAGGGTTATCTTTCGGCCCGGTTTTTCCACTTCCGACACGGTCAACCACTTGTCCGGGCGGGGCATGGGGCTCTCGGTAGTTTACGAAACAGTGCACCGCCTCCAAGGAGACGTAAGTCTGCGGGCAAAGGAGAGTCCCGGCGCTTCCTTTCTGTTATCCGTGCCGTTGTCGGTATCCACCAGCCACTTGCTGCTGCTCTCCTGCGCGGGACAGACCTTCGGAATTCCCACGCACGGAATCGAGCGGCTCTATCGCATCCGTCCGGAACGGGTGGAAACGCTGAGAGGAAAACCGGTGGTGATTCTCGAGGGGCAACCGGTTCCACTATATGGATTGGCCCATTTGTTGCAAATCGGAGACGCGTCTCCGGCCCTGCGCAGAGACACGCTGCCGGTGATGCTGCTGAAATCGGGGACCAGGCGTTTCGCGATTTGGGTGGATGAGTTTCTGAAGGAGAGAGACGCTCTGATTCAGGAACTAGGAATGCCTAGCCCCGTCAGCGGCAACATTTCCGGAGGCACGCTCCTGCGGGAAGGGCCGCCTTTGGTGGTCTTGAACCCCGCCGGTCTGGCCGCGAGTTGCACGCCGTCGGCCGCTACTCCCGTGCCGCAGAGAGCGGCGCCGGTGGTCGAAGCGATCGCTCCCGGCATTCTCGTCGTGGACGATTCGATCACGTCCCGCTCATTGGAGAAGAGCATCCTGGAGGCGCATGGCTACCGCGTTCGAGTCGCGGTGGACGGCCTGGACGCCCTGGAGTTGCTGCGCATCGAAAAGGCCGACCTGATTATTACCGATATTCAGATGCCGCGCCTGGACGGGTTCGGATTGGTGGAGGCGCTGAAGGCGGACGGCCGGCTGAAAGGGATTCCGGTCATTATCGTGAGCTCGCTCGAGCGGGCCGAGGACCAGGAACGGGGCCTGCTGCTGGGAGCGGATGCGTACGTGGTGAAGCGCAAGTTCGATCAAACGGAGCTGCTCGACGCGATCCGGCAAATGATATGAAAAAGATCCAGGTAATGATCGTCGAGGATTCGGCCGCGATCAGCGCCCTGCTCGAATACATCATCGGACAGGACCCGCGGCTGGAGGTCTGTGCGACGGCGGCCAGCGCGGAGGATGCGCTGCGCATCCTCGCACGGCTCTCGCCGGATGTGATTGCGATGGACATCCGGCTGCCCGGCATGGATGGACTGGAAGCCACCCGGCGGATCATGTCCGGAAATCCGGTGCCCATCGTGGTAGTGGCGGCCAGCATCGAGTCCGGAAGATGGAATGCCATCCCCATGGAGGCGCTACGGGCGGGGGCTTTGACGGTCCTCGAAAAACCGCTGGGGACCAGCCACGCCGACTACGAGGCGCTGGCCGAGCGCTTATGCACGCAATTGGTCATCATGAGCCAGGTAAAGCTGGTTCGGCAGCATGGCAAACGCGCGCCGCAGCCGGAGTATGGCCGTATGCCGCAGTCCTGGAGCGGCGGGCCGGGGGTGTTCACCATGCTCGGAATCGTCTGCTCCACGGGCGGGCCGGGGGCCCTGATCCAACTGCTGGGAGCGCTGGGACCGGCTTTTCCCTTGCCGATCCTGCTGGTGCAGCACATGACGGCCAGTTTTCTCGAGGGGTTCGCCTCCTGGCTGGAGACCGTTTGTCCGTTTCCGGTGACCGTGGTGAACGATGGCTGCATCCCGGTGGCCCGGGTAGTACACCTGGCGCCGGGGGAGCGGCATCTGCGATTGGACGCCGGGCGGCTGTGGCTGGATGCGGGAGTTCCCGTATCGTTTCAGCGTCCCTCGGGGACGGTTCTGTTTCAATCCATGGCGCGGGATCTGGGCGCGGCCGCGCTGGGAGTCTTGTTGACCGGCATGGGCGACGACGGCGCGGCAGGCCTGCTGGATATACGCCGGTCCGACGGATACACCATCGCCGAGGATGCATCCACGGCGGTGGTATACGGAATGCCGGCGGCGGCCGTGCGGATGGGCGCCGTTTGCGAGTCCTTGCCGCTGCCGGCGATCGGGGCCAGAGTTTTGGAATTAGTGTCCTCGATGAATTCGTGAGAAACACATGGATCGCCCTTGCAGAATCGTGGTGGTAGAAGACTCGGAGACGCAAGCCTTCAAGATGCGCATGTTGCTCGAGGAACAGGGCTGGGAAGTCTCCGTGGCCGGCGCGGCGGAGGCGGCGCTGGCGGCGCTGGGCGACCCTCTCCCGGACCTGATCCTGATCGATTTCAACCTGCCCGGAATGCGCGGGGACGAATTCTGCCGGCGCATTCGAATGAACTTGGACACGCGGGGCATCCCGCTTCTGATGATGACGGGTTCGGCCCCGGGTACGGCGGAGATGAGCGGCCTGGAAAGCGGCGCGAACGATTATATTTCCAAGTCCGAGAGTTCTGAAATCCTGCTATTGCGCATCCGTGCGTTGTTGCGCAAGGAGCCGCCGCACGCGGCCATTTTGAATCCCCAAGATTCGGTTTTTCGCAGCGCCCGCATATTGACCATCGACGACAGCCCTACCCACCTGGCATTCATCAGCGACGAGTTGCGGAATCAAGGTTATGCAGTGGAGACCGCGGCCACCGGCATGGGGGGGCTCAACCGTCTCGCGGATGAGAAATTCGATTGCGTTCTAGTGGACATGGCGATGCCCGAGATGGATGGCATCGAAGTGTGCCGGCGGATTGCCGCGATGCATCAGAGCCTGAACAGCGGCGTGGCGGTCATCATCCTCACCGCCAGCGCGAATAAGGGAGACCTGAATCGAGGCCTGGAAGCCGGGGCCGACGACTTCGTGGCCAAGTCCGGCGACCTGGCCATCTTGCGAGCCCGCATCCAGGCCCTGATGCGCCGCAGGTTCTTCGAGGAAGAGAATCGCCGGATTGTCGAGGAGCTCAAGACCAAAGAAATGGAGACTTTGCAGGCCCGCGCCGGGCGCCAGATGGCCGAGGCGCGCGCCGCGATGGCCGAAGAGCTGGTGCAGGCCAATCACGATCTGCAAGAGGCGAACCGGAAGCTAAAGGAAACCCAGGCCCAATTGATCCAGAACGAAAAGATGGCTTCGCTGGGGCAATTGGTGGCCGGCATCGCGCACGAGATCAACAATCCCCTGGCCTTCGTGGTGAATAACCTGTTCATCGTCGAGAACGGGCTGGATAGTCTGGGTCCGGATATGGAGCCGCATTTCGCGGAGCCTTCTCTCATGAAACTGCGGAAAATACGGGCGCGCTTGAGAGAGATGCGGGAAGGCCTCGACCGGGTGAAAGAACTGGTGCTCGATCTACGGACTTTTTCCCGGCTGGATGAAGGAGAGTTCCAAATTGTGGACGTCGTGGAAACGATCGATGCGGTGCTGCTGTTGTTGAAGCACAAGATGAACGGCCGCATCCACGTGGAAAAGCATTTTGCCCCGGCGCGTACGCTGTGTTGTCACGCGGGGCGGTTGCACCAGGTTTTGATGAACTTGATTGCCAACGCCGTGGACGCCATTGCGGGGGAAGGGACCGTTATCATCACCACCAGCCAGACTTCCGATCTCTTCCTGATTTCGGTTCGCGACACCGGAGCGGGTATCGCCGAGGTCATCCGCGGCAAGATCTTCGACCCGTTCTTTACCACCAAGCCGGTGGGCCGGGGCACCGGCCTGGGGCTGGCGATCTCTTACGGAATCGTGCAGGAACACGGGGGCTCGATCGAGGTGCAAAGCGAAGAGGGCGTGGGTACGGAGTTTATTGTCAAGATCCCGCTCAACCGGGAAATGTGCAGAGGAGAAAATGAAGGAAAAACTGTTAGTCCTGGACGATGAGCAGCTCATACTCACATCGCTGGAGCATCTTTTCGAAGACGACTACGAAGTGTTCACAACCACCGACGCCGAGACGGCTCTGCGGCTGGCGCTCGAACACGATATAGCGGTGATTCTGTGCGATGAGCGCATGCCAGGCGTGAGCGGGCACGAGTTTCTGCGGCGAGTGAGAGAAATTTCCCAAGCCACCCGTGTCATGGTGTCCGGATATTCCGACATGAGCGCGCTCACCGAAGCAGTCAATAGCGGACAGATCTTCGCGTATATCGCGAAGCCCTGGGAACCTCCCGAACTGAAGGCCCAGGTGGCCGTTGCCGTGGTGCACTTCAAACTGGTCCAGGCGGTGGAGCAAGAGCGCGGATTGTTGCGCGCCCTCATGGAAAACATTCCGGACCTGATTTATTTTAAGGATCGCAAGTCGCGCTTCACCAGAGTGAACCAGGCGTACGCGGGATCTCTCGGAGCGAAGGACTCCGCGGAGTGCTTAGGAAAGAGCGATGCCGACTATTTCGAATCCCGATACGCCCTTGGCTGCCGCCTGGAGGAGGAAAGAATTGTGACGTTGGCGCGGCCCCAGGTGGATCGCATCGAGCGGCTCAAACTTCCCCAGGGAAGCCCCCGGTGGATGTCGACAACCAAAGTCCCGATGTTCGACCAGAGCGGGGAGGTTTTCGGGATCGCGGGCATCTCCAGGGATATTACCGCCTTGAAGGATGTCGAGGAAATGCTCCGCGAACAAAACGAGCGGAACCGCATGATCATCGAAACCGCCAACGACGCATTCATCGGCATGGAGCCCGATGGCACGATCACGGCCTGGAATCCGCAGGCCGAGTCGACCTTCGGATGGACCGCCGCGGAAGCGATGGGACGCCGCCTGTGCGATACCGTGATTGCACCGTCGGACCGGGAAGCCCATGCGCACGGGGTGGAACATTTCCTGGCCGCTGCGCCGAGGCCCCTGTCGAACGGGGCGATCGAGCTGATGGCCTTGCATCGCGACGGCCACGAGTTTCCCGTGGAAGCCACGGTTTGGCCGGTTCGAGTGGGAGGCGTTTGCAGCTTTAGCGCGTTCGTGCGCGATATCAGCGAGCGGCGGCGCGCCGAGGAAGCGCGCAAGAAGGAGACGGCGCTGGTGCATCTGCTGCAATCGGTGACGGTGGCCGCCAACCGCTCGTCCAGCATGGAGCACACGGCGCAGACCTGTCTCAACCGGATCTGCGCGCACACAGGGTGGCCGGTAGGCCATATCTATCTGCTGCCAAACAACTCGGACGACTTGACTTCCGCGGGAATTTGGCACGTCGAAGACGAAGAACGGTTCGCGGCTTTCCGCGCGGCCAGCGAGGGCTGTCGCTTCGCTCCCGGACCAGGATTGCCCGGCTGCATTTTGGCCGCCGGCAAATCCCAGTGGATCGTAAATCTGGCGGACGAAGAGCCCTTGTCGGAGCGCACCCGCGCGGCGGGGCAGGCCGGACTCCGGTCGGGTTTCGGGTTCCCGGTAATGGTGGAAGAGAAGATCCTGGCGGTGCTGGAGTTCTTTGCGCTGGAGACGGTCGAGCCCGATGAACAGCTCCTGACCATGATGGGGCACGTTGGCACGCAGCTTGGGCAGGTGATCAGACGGCAGCGCGCGGAGGAAGATCTGCGGCGCGCCATGGCGTCCGCGGAATCCGCGAATCGCGCCAAGAGCGAATTCCTGACCACCATGAGCCATGAAATGCGAACCCCCATGAATGCCATTCTGGGGATGGCCGACCTGCTCTCGGAAAGTTCGCTGCGCGACGAACAGCGGGACTATGTGCGCATCTTTCAAAGAGCCGGCGCGAGTCTCCTGGACTTGATCAACGATATCCTGGACCTTTCCAAAGTGGAGTCCGGGCACGTCGAATTGGAATCGATCGGCTTCGATCTAGGCGCGCTCCTCGAAAAAATAATCGAGATGATGGCTTCGCGGGCGCATGACCGTGGTTTGCGGCTGACCCTCGAGATTCTGCCGGGCGTCCCATTGGGGCTGGTCGGGGATCCCAATCGCCTGCGGCAGATTCTGATCAATCTGATCGGCAACGCGTTGAAATTCACCGAGCGAGGCTCGGTGACGCTGCGCGTGGAGCCGGAACCCGGAGGAGCGCCGGGTTGGCTGCGATTCAACGTGGTGGATACGGGGATCGGGATCGCCGCGGACAAGACGGAAATGATTTTCGGCCGTTTCACGCAAGCCGACTCTTCCACCACGCGCAAGTACGGCGGAACGGGCCTCGGCTTGGCCATCAGCAGGGGCCTGGTGGAGTTGATGGGTGGGCGGATCGGTTGTATCAGTGCGGTGGGTAAGGGAAGCACGTTCTTTCTTAGTGCGCCATTCGACTTGCGCGGGGAGACCCAAACCCCACAGTTTGCCGAGCCAGCCGCGATCGCGATTCCGCCAATGGTACCGGCCGGACCACAGCCCGGCTCCCGCATCCTGGTTGTGGAAGACGCCGAAGACAATATCGTGTTGATGAAAGCCTATCTCAAGGACTGCGGCTTCGAGCTTGATTTCGCCGCGAACGGCAAGATCGCCCTCGAGAAGGCCATGTCCGGCAGTCCGCATCTTGTGCTTATGGATATTCAAATGCCAGTGATGGACGGGCTGGAGGCCACGCGGGCCATTCGCCAATGGGAAGCGAAAAAGCATGCACGCCCGATACCCATTCTGGCGTTGACGGCTCACGCGGCGGAAGGGGAAGTCAGGAAAAGCCTGGAAGCAGGTTGTACGGAGCACCTTACCAAACCGATCAAGAAGGCGACTCTCCTGGAGGCCATTTCCCGCAATACGCGCGGGAAGATCCGTATCGCTCCGCCGGAGGGTATTGAAGCCTTGGTTCCACACTACCTGGCAAACGTGCGGCGCGACATGGACGAAATTCTGGCGGGCCTGGATGCGAAAGACTGCAAAATCGCCCACGAGGTGGGGCATCAGTTCAAGGGAACGGGTGAAAGCTACGGCTTTCCCGAAATCACCCGGACCGGGGCGGCGGTGGAGTTGGCCGCCATGGCCGCCAACAAGGATGAAATTCGGAGCCAGATCCTGGCGCTGGCCACCTTCCTCGACCATGTGGAAATTGTCGTGTAGGACAGGCCTCCTGGCCTGTCCTTCTTGGTGTAGCAGGCATCGGGTAGGAGGGGCCTCACGGCCCCGTCCTCCCACACCACCGTACGTACTTAATCGTATACGGCGGTTTCTTCGGTTGATCCAGCGGCAAGTGCCGCCAAGGCCCGTTCTCTGTCGGACACCGCGAGCGGCAAAAACCACCGCCAGCGCAGCAGGTTGGTTCCGCCTCGCCGCTGAGCTGTGGCCCACGCCACCCTATAGAATGTGGCGTTGCTTGTCGGCTGACCCGCCCTCGGACCTTTCAGTCTGCTCCCTGCAATCGAAGATTCAGCCCTTCACGGCGGCCCTGGCTGCGGCCGCTGCTACTATGGCTTCTGCTGACTTCTCCGGTGCCGTCCCGTCCGGTTATCCGAACGGTAGTCCGATGTTCTGGACAGAGCCGGAGATCTCCTCAGGTAAGACTCGCCTTCTTCTCGCAGACCCGCCGAATTTACCTCACAGGTTCGGAATGACAATTGGGTTTCCCCGTCCCTGGCCGGGTGGCCCAACCTGCAACGGCCTCATATTCGGTTTCTGTACGTCGAATCCACGATTTCGTCATCGGCTTTCTTCAGATCCCGCCTCGCGACGGGCACCCTTGCCTAGACGGATGGTTCCGGTCATCACGGTCCATGGGGGACTTTCACCCCTTGAATGCAAATCATACTGAGCACACCAGGCCAGGAGGCCTATCCTACCTGAGTTAGAATTCATAGCGGATCTGCAGCCGTACCGCGCGCGCCTCTTGAATCGCCACGGGCAGACGCAAATTGAAAGTAGCTCCGCTGAAGTCGTTTTCCTGGAGCTTCGCACCGGCGTTCGTCACATTCAGAATATCGATCGACGGCGCGAGTCTCCCGAAAGGAAGCCGGAACTCGCGGAGAATCCGGAGATTCGAGTTAAACACCACCGGACCGCGATACAGATCCGTGGCCACCAGGAACGGACCTTGTGTCAGACCCGTCACCAGCAATTGACGCGTGAAGGGCGCGCCGCCCAGCCAATCCGCGATCCCAGCGAGCTGGATGCCGCCCCAAGCCATCGGCAGCCGATAGGTCGCGTGAATCTTGGCCACGAAGGCGCGATCCATGAAGCCCGGGCGCGTAGCGTCGATCATCGTGTTGGGGTCGGAGAACAAGGCTCCGATGACGCCAGGGTCGTTCTCGAAAACGGCGTCCCCCGGATTCGCCGGCCCGTACGATTTTTCGGCCGTAAAGGACGCGCCAACGGTCAGAGCCCGCCACGCGCCACCCATTTCCGCCACCAGTCCCGAGTTGAACGTCTCCAAGCCAGCCGGATTCGTCAACAGGTATTGGTCCTTGCCCAAGGTGGATGCGTTCTGCTGATAAACCACCAGGGGCTCAGGGTCGGAAATGGTGACGGGCGTATAATCCTGGGCCGTCACGCCGGTATCCACAGCCGCGATCCGGTGCTTGTCGTCGCGGCGAAACAAGTGCATGCTCAGGAAGGTTTGATGCGTAGCGGCCCATGCGGCGCCGAGATTGTATTCGTCGGAGTATGGCCGCGCGAGGGATGGCGAAATGGAGGAGTACGCGCCACCGAAGCGGCTGATCAGGGCGCCTTCTTCTCCAAGCTGAAACTGGCCGTCGCCGTTGCGGTCGATCCACTGATATACATTTCCGCTGAGGCTCTCCGGATTTCCGAAGTCGAGGTATCGTCCGGCCAGCGGCGCATCGAGGCGAAAATATGCGCCGCGCAGGACCAGGCGGTGAAGGCCCGGAACCTGCCAGGCGAGCGCGGCGCGCGGTGAAAGGCTGTTCCAGACGATCAGATCGGGCGCGGCGGCAAAATGCTCGGGATGCACGAACTGTCCGTCCGGCTTGGATTGTGCGGGAAGCGAGCCGCGCGAGAAGTCTCCGGTAAGCCCCAGGTTCAAAGCCAGTCCGCCCATCAACTGGACCTGGTCGGCCACATGCACCGAGGCCGCGCGCACGATCTCATGCGAATCCAGCGGCGTGTTGAATTCCACTACCTGGGCTGGCGCGCCATTGACGGTGACCAAATTGATATCCGAAGGAATCGTGACGCGGTCGAGCGATGCGGATGTTTTCCAGCCCCAGCCCGCCACGATTTGATGACGCGACTTACCGATGCTCGCCGGGGCCGGCTGCCAGGCGGTCTCCACGCCCTGCCTGGTGCGCACCGCAAGGTCGGAGATGGGCGGGGCCCCAGTGACTGCGCCGCCCAGCAACTCGACTTTGCTCTCCTGCGCCCCAAACACCACTGGCGGTGGATCGGCGCTGATGTGTGTGGCTTGATCCCCGTAACGCACTTGCAAGACTCCGAAGGGGGAAGCGCCAGCCCAGTGGTGCGTCCAGCCGGCCTGCAGGAAATCCAGATGATCGATTCCGCTTTCGCCGGAATAGCCGCCTGGGAGGATGAAGGGCGGCGACATGCGGCGGTCCACCAGCGATTCCATATCTTCCGGCACCGCCCAGTCCGGCACATTAATCCGCGAACCGCTGTACAGCGCGTCGAATTGATCGTGCGGGCCAGCCTCAAATCGGCCCCTCGCGTTCCCGAACAGAATGCGGCTGCGCTGGTCGTTCCCCGGTGGCGCGAGCGGTACGGTCTGCAGCGACCATTGCGCCGTACCCGTTATGGAGATGTCCGCCCATTTCCTTACGGGGCCCGCGGCATGGACGCTGTCGCGTGTGAACCAGCGGAAATCGCCGGCTTGCTGGACCAGTCCCCGATCGGGCGGCGGAGGCAGGTTCGAAGACGCCAGAAATGCGCCGGTATCCGCGGTCGCCAGCGAGGCGTGCCAGGAAGCTCCCGGTTGCGCGGGAAAGATGCCGATTTCGGTCCCGTAACCGCTCGCATCCGGTTGCGCGAAATTGCTTTGCACCACCACTTCATCCAAAGCCTGCAGGTCGGGCACAATCATGGGGCGTCCCGGCTGATAAGAATCGGTCGCATCCATTCCGAGGAGCTTGTATTGGACATCGGTCCAGGAAAGGCCCATTTGCGAGTCGACGGACAGATGATTGTCGTTCAACCCGGTGAAGTCGAGAGGCTGGGTGACGCTCGATGGCTCCCGGCTCAGCAGCATGCCCTGCAAAGTGAATGCTTCGGGATACTCCTGTCCGCGAGTCGCATCGGCAAAGACCCCCGCGGGCGGGACGGCGACTTGAGTGGCCTGGCGCAGGGTTCCCGACGCATCCGTCACCAGAGTCAAGCGCGTGGTTTGCAACGGAGCGACGTCTGCGATCACCGAGCCCGATCCATCTCCGGCTTCCAGGCGATACCGCCCGTAATCGAGAGTGACCGCAAACCCGCCGTCTGACCCGGTCCGGATCTGCGTCTTGAATCCGAGATTGCCGGTAACCAGAATTACCGCGCGCGACTGAGGATGCCCGTCCGGGCCAGTGAGTGTTCCCTCCAGGACGCCAGTCGTCAATTGGGCGACTAATAGGTTGGAAGCGAAGAGCGCCACCGCGAAGCGGCCTGCCACACTCAGTTTACGTTCGAGCAAATCGACTCCGCCTATGAGCACGTCACTTTAGGCCCGGATTGCCGGCTCTCGGGCTATTGCCGCAGCACGGCGAAACGGCTGATCGAGTACCCCAGCGCTCCACCCATGAAGACGTCCGACAGGAAGTGGGCCGATAGCGAGAGCCGCGAAAACCCAACCGCCGCGGCCAGCCCGTATGCGGCGTATGGCGCCCATCGGTGGTTTCTATAGCGGCGCGCGACGACCGTGGCGACCGAGAACGCCGCTATGGCGTGACCGGAGGGGAAACTTCCGCCTCGTCCGAAAAACGAGCCCTTGCCTTCAAACCAGCTATCCGAATAGTTGCCTCCGGCCGGAATGCTGGACGGACGCAGACGGTCGGTGGCCCCCTTCAAGACCGTCGTCAAGATCTCGGCGTCGGCCACGGCCTCGCCCGCGAACAGCGCGGTTCGTTGCATCTTCGCGTCTTTCCGGATCAGCCCGGCGGCATAAAGCGAGACCGGAGCTGCGATGGTGCCCACGATTGTGGCGTTACCCGTGAAAATGCCGTTGAACCCATGAAATGTTCCAGTACGGTGAAAATAGGCAGCCTCGGTTGGGTCCAGCGCGATCAGCCCGGCGGTGGTTCCGAGGACGGCGGCGGTGGGAATCCAGCTTTGCCCCTGCACCAGTCTGGCTGGAAACGACCAGATACGTTCCTGATCGGCGATCAGGTTCGGAAGCAATCGTCTCCAGGAGACTGGCCGCTCCGCCGCCGGAATCGGCTGCAAGACTGGAGGGGGCGCCGTCGCCTGAGCCGGCGTGGTTGTCGGGGAACCGGCAGGTGGGGCTTGATCCGGTTCAACTGCTTGCCCCGATGCCCGAGACGGAGCCGCAAGGGTGGACAGCAACATGAACGCAAGTGCCAGCTTCATATAAGGAGTGCTCCAGCCGTCGCTGCTCAACGGGAGACGCAGGCTGGGGGCGGTTGACTAACGGCGTGGCCACCGAAACCCGAGCGCTCGGCGACCGTCCGTAGGCATTCTACCATTTACGTCGTGGCGCGTCGACTAAATTCCCTGGGCGTTTTCATCTGCGCTCCGCCACCGCCCCCGATCTTACCCACGGCTCGCACAGATTCGTGCGATACTCAGATCGCGAATGTGAGCCATGGGCACGGGCTTCTTCGGGTGGTATGCGGCGACCTGGGCTTGAGCCGCCTGACTGTAAAGAAGGAGACTCGATGTTCACTTTCGCTTACCCAGCAGTTTTCAGCCGCGACGAAGACGGACGATCACTGGTTGGCTTTCCCGATTTCCCACTGCCCATACGGACGGCGCGGATGCCGGCGAAGCGATGGAGGAGGCCATCGACTGTCTGGGCAGCAGCATCGCGTTCGCGATGGTTGACAAGGCAAATGTACCCAAGCCGTCCCGTCTGAAACGCGGGCAGAAGCTGGTGCCCGTGCCATTGTGGATCGTGGCCAAACTCGCTCTCTATTGGGCGATTCGGGAGCTTGGCATGAGCCAGTCCGAACTGGCTCGCCGCCTCAAGGTGCGCGAGACCGTTGTGCGGCGCATGCTGGACCCGAACCACGACACCCGACCGGAGAAGATTCAGGCGGCGCTCGAGGCGCTCGGAAAGCGCGTGGTCATGGCTTATGACGACGCCGCGTGAACCTTAATCCCGTCACTCCGACCGGATCGCCGAAATCGGATCGATGCGCACCGCCCGCAACGCGGGCACCAGGCTTCCCAGCACGGTCATCAGCACACAGAGCCCGACCGCGCTGGCGAAAGTGAGTGCGTCCCCAGGCTGCACGCCCGCCAGGATCCCTTCCATCGCCCGCCCCGCGGCGTAGGCCAGCAGAATCCCCGGCACAACGCCCGCGCCAGCCAGCAACGCACCCTGCCGCACGATCATTTTGACGATCTCACCGGACTGCGCGCCCAGCGCGATGCGCACTCCGATCTCCTGCCTCCGCCGCGACACGGCGAACGACAGCAAGCCGTGAATACCCACGCCGGCCAGCAGAAACGCGATTGCCGCGAACGCTCCCAACACGCGCACCTGCGCCGAACGCGAAGCGGTCTCCTGATCCACGATATCCGCCATGGTGCGCACATCCGACACCGGCTGCTCGGAATCCGCGCTGCGAACGATCTGGCGCACAGCCGGCGCCAGTGTCCCCGCCGCAGTTGCGGAGCGAATCACCAGATCCTTCGGCGCATAGAAGTCCAACATCCCATCCTGCATCTGCCGGTAGGGAAGGTAGACCTGGGGTTCGCTGGTCCTCTCCAAGCCGCGCACCCGTATATCGCCCACCACCCCCACCACCATCCGGTCGTGAAACGCCATCGTGAAATGCCGGCCCAGGGGATCCTCATGCGGCCAATAGCGGCGCACAAACGATTCGCCGACCACCGCCGCGAACGGCGTATCGGCGGTATCCGATTCGCCGGTGTCGCGCCCGCGTTCGAGCGGAATCCCCATGGTGGCGAAGAACCCCGGCGTCACGAACCGCAGGCTGGCGGTATGCGACCCGGATCTTTGTACCTCAGGCGGCCTGCCATCCACGGCGACCGGCCAGATTCCGCCGTGCATCACCATCGGCAGGAAGCTGATATAGGCCGCGCTCGAAACCCCCGGCAGAGCCCGTACGGCGGAGAGCACGCGCGCGTAGAAACCCGCGCGGCCCGCGGCTTGCTCGTACTTGGGCATCGGCAGCGCTGTCCGCAGGGTCAGCACGCCGCCTGCGCGGAAGCCGGGATCGGTAGCTGCGACCCGCCACAGCGCCCGCACCAGCAACCCCGCGGAGACCAACAGCACCACCGAGGCCGTCACTTCGGCGACCACCAGCACGGAGCGCAACCGTTCGTTGCGTCCGCCACCCGCGCGCGCGCCTTCCCGCAGCGCGCTCAAATCGGATTGTCTGCAAGCTCGCAGCGCCGGAAATACGCCAAAGCCAATTCCGGTGAGGCCGGATATCAGGCCGGCGAAGATCAGCACGCGCAAATCGATGGCCGGCGACTGCGCGATGGGCAGCGAAGCGGGAACCAGCCTGGCGAGCAGCGGCACGGCGGCGAAAGCCACCAGCACGCCCAGCGCCCCTCCCGCCAGCGCCAGCACCAGGCTCTCGGTGACCAACTGGCGCACCAGGCGCTCGCGGCCCGCGCCCATGGCGGTCCTGACGGCCAACTCCCTCTGGCGGGCCAGCCCGCGGGCCATCAGCAGATTTGCCAGATTCGCGCAGGCGATCAACAGAACGCACATCGCCGCGCCGCTCAGCGCCATCAGCAACAGTCGCGACTGCTGCGACATCTCCTCGCGCAGAAGGCTGATGGAAGCCGAGGTCCGCTCATTCTCCTTCGGGAATTGCCTTTCCAGTTGGGCCGCCACCACCCCCATCTCCGCCGCGGCCTGGGGCAGCGAAACACCCGGTTTCAGCCGCGCCACGACTTCCAATATGTTATTGCCGCGGTCCAGGAAGCCTTCGGCATGCTCATGGAATCGCATCGGCGTCCATAGTTCGGCGTTGCGGCTGGGGAAATGGAAATCGCGCGGCATCACGCCGATCACCACGAACGGCTCGTTGTCCAGATTCACCCGCCGCCCGATCACACCGGCGTCGCCGCCGAATACCGCCTGCCACAACTGGTAGCTCAGCAGCAACGTTCCGGGCGCGCCTTCGCGGTCCTCCGCGGCCGTGAACAGACGCCCCATCGCGGGCTGCACGCCCAGGAGGGGAAACAGATCGGCGGTGATGGAGGTACCCTCGATTCGCTCAGGGTCGCCCTGTCCCACCAGATTTACCGAGGTATCGTAAAAGGCGCCCATGCCGTCGAACGACTTGCTCATGTGTTTCCAATCGACGTAGTTGGCGGGCGACAATTCCATCTGCGGGTAGCCGGGCAGCTTCTCCCACAGCTTCACCAGACGGTCCGGCTGGGGAAACGGCAGCGGCCGGATCAGCACGAAATCCGTCACCGAGAACGCGGCGGTATTTGCGCCGACTCCCAGCGCCAGCACCAGCATGGCGGTGAGCGCGAATCCCGGAGAGCGGGCCAGCGTGCGCGCCGTGTAGCGCAGATCCTGCCGCAGAATGTCCCCATGCACCGCGGCGGCATTGAATAGCACCTCTGACAGCGTCGCGATCCAAAGAGCAGCCATCGCCAGCGGCCCGGAAGCGTCCCGTCCGCGGCGGGCCCAGACCGCGCGCATCTCTTCTCCATACTGCGCGCGGAACGACGCCGGATAGAGCCTCAGGAGCAGATCGTAGGCGCGCATCATGCCCTCCCCTCCACGAATCCCCGATTGCGCGCCATGCGCACGAGCTGCGTGAGCCGGCGGGCCTCCGCCCGCGCCACGGCGGCGCCCAAGGGCGCGATCCGGTAATACCGGCGACGCTCGTCGTCCAGTTCCGGAGCGGGACGATCTTGAGTCTCGACGATCAATCCTTGTTCGAGCATGCGCTGGATCGAGCGGTAAAGCGTTCCGGCGCTCAGCTTGAGCTCGCCGTTCGTGCGCGCAGCCACGTCCTGGATAATGGCGTAGCCGTGCCGGTCCTCTTCGGCCACGGCGAGCAGGATGTGGAAGGTGGCAGGAGGCAGAGGCAGGAACGCATCCGGCTGGGGCAGCGTGTCTCGCATGTCTTTATTATAGCCACACTGGATATATTGTCAATGGCTACATTGTGGCGCGGGGCGTGCGCTGGGCCCGCGCGGCATCGCCCCCGCGGCATAATCGTGGTATGGCTATCGCGTCCATCAACCCGGCCACCGGCGAGACCCTGCAGGTCTTCGAGCCGCTTTCGGCCGAAGCGCTGGAGCAAAAGCTGGCGCATGCCTTCGCCGCGTTTCAGAGTTACCGCAAGACTTCCTTCGCCGAGCGCGCCGGCTGGCTGAACAACGCCGCCCGCATTCTCGATGATGGAAAGCGGGAATACGGATGCACAATGACCGCGGAGATGGGCAAGACGCTCAAATCCGCGGTGGCCGAAGCCGAAAAGTGCGCCTGGGCCTGCCGCTATTACGCGGAAAACGGCGAGCGCCATCTGGCGGACGAAGTCATCGCCACCAACGCCTCGCGCAGCTTCGTGCGTTACCAGCCGATCGGTCCCGTGCTAGCCGTGATGCCCTGGAATTTCCCGTTTTGGCAGGTGTTCCGTTTCGCCGCGCCCGCGCTGATGGCAGGGAACGTCGGACTGCTGAAGCACTCTTCGAACGTGCCGCGGTGCGCCCTGGCCATCGAGGATATCCTGCGCCGCGCGGGCTTTCCGGATGGCGCGTTTCAGACGCTGCTCATCGGCGCGGCGCAGATCGGAAGCGTGCTGGCCGACGATCGCGTGGCCGCCGCCACTCTCACCGGCAGCGAACCGGCCGGCCGCGCAGTGGCCGCGCAATGCGGCGATCGCATCAAGAAGACCGTCCTGGAGCTGGGCGGCAGCGATCCTTTCATCGTGATGCCCAGCGCCGATTTGGACGAAGCCATTTCGACGGCCGTGAAGGCGCGCACCATCAACAACGGACAGTCGTGCATCGCGGCCAAGCGCTTCATCGTGGCCGATGACGTTTACGACGGCTTCGAGCGGCGTTTCGTCGAGACCATGCAAGCGCTGAAGATTGGCGATCCGATGGACCCAGCAATCGATGTGGGGCCGCTGGCGACCAGCGCCATCCGCTGGGAGCTGCACGCGCAGGTGGAGCGCGCCGTGGCTTCGGGAGCACGCCTGCTGCTGGGCGGGCGGATGAGCGGCGGTCCCGGCTACTTCTATGAGCCTACGGTGCTGGCCGGCTTGCCGCGCCAATCGGAAGTCTTTCGCGAAGAGCTGTTCGGACCCGTGGCCATGCTGTTTCGCGTCAAGGACGCCGCCGAAGCCATCGGATTGGCGAACGATTCGCCGTTCGGGCTGGGGTCGAGCGTGTGGACCCGCGACGACGCCGAGCAAGCGCGGTTCATCGACGAAATTCAGGCGGGGGCGGTTTTCGTGAACGGCATGGTGGCATCCGATCCGAGGCTGCCTTTCGGCGGCGTGAAGCGCTCCGGGTACGGCCGCGAGCTGGGCGTGTTCGGCATACGCGAATTCGTCAATGTCAAGACCGTCTGGCGCAAGTAACCTGCCATTTCGCTAGGTATGACACGGCTGTCCAATCGGATTGGAGCAGCCTCGATGAGGTTCGCAAGGCGTTTCCGGCGACAGATATGGTGGCGGATCCGGCAATCTTCAACATCAAGGGCAACCACTACCGCCTGATTGTCCGCATGGTGTTCCGGTATAAGCGGATCTATATCAAGGAGTTTCTCACGCACGCCGAGTACGACAAGGGGAGGTGGAAAAAATGGCTGTAGCCGCAATCGACAAGCGCACTTATGCCCGGCTTCTGACGCGCGTGTTGCCGCAGATCATCACCAACGAGGATGAGAACGAACGGATGATCGCCGAATTGGAGAAGCTCGATACGCGCGGCCGTCCCCTCACCCCGGAAGAGGAGCGCCTAGCGATGTTGATGAGCCTTCTGATCCGTCAGTTCGAGGAATCGCGCTATCCTCTGGGACACGCCGAGCCGGTCGAGGCCGTGCGTGTTCTCATGGAGTCGCGCGGCCTGCGGCAACGCGACCTGATTCCCGTATTCGGTTCCAGCAGCGTCACTTCGGATGTGCTCAATGGGAAACGGTCCATCAGCAAGACGCACGTGCGCAAACTCGCCGAGTTCTTCCACGTCCCGGCGAGCCTATTCATTTAGCCATTACATGCCCAAACCAAGCATGAGGCTTCGTATCGAAACACGACGCTGGCAGATCGAACACATCCGGGAGGGGTTGCGGGAAGCCAGCGCCGGGAAGTTTGCGGCGGCCCGTGCCGTGAAGCAGGTCGTGGATCGGCTGCGCCGCAAATGACGGATCTGTGCCACTTTTGAACGGAGGACAGAAGCGCTACCTGGTGTATACTGTAAAAGAGAGCGGCTCTGGACTCTGTTCACACTCGGCGCCGGCCAGCGCAGGGAATGTGGTACGCTCCTTTTTCAATTCAATCGATTCGCAACATCGTTTGAAGCGATTCCGGAGGAATGCGCACTGGCTCCATGAATAGCCCCGGCCGCGAAGCACGACTGCCCGAATTCGAAAAGCCGCCGGTGGTGGAGGTCGTTCTATCGATTCAATTCAAACCACTTGCACTGTTCCGGACGCCTCACGTTGGCCTATTCTGGCTGAAGTTCCGCGAGAAGTTCCCAACGCTTCAGGAATCAGTTCCGATCCAGCCGTCTTTTGAGGAGCCCGGTTCCCGACCGGTGAAAACTGGTATCCGCTTCGAGGCGGTCCAAATACCGCCTGTGCCCAGGTACTCTTGTTGAACGAGGCGGAAGACCAAGTGATACAAGTGCAACCTGATCGCTTCCTACACAACTGGCGCAAGAGCAAAGATGTCACGCCGTACCCCAGATACCCAGCCATCCGCGCGGCGTTTCTCAGCGAGTTGGCAGTCTTCGAGCAGTTCGTCGCCGACGAGAAACTCGGCACCCTCCAACTGAACCAATGTGAGATCACGTATGTCAATCACATCGAACCGCTAGGCATTTGGCGAAACCATGGAGAAGCAGACAAGATTCTGAGTGTTCTAGCTGACGGGCAACAATCGACGTTTCTGCCGTCCCCCGAAGACGTTTCACTCTACATGAAACACACAATCCGGTTGGACGGAAGGTTCGCTGGAAGATTACATACGTCTTTGCAGCCCGGATGGAAGAATGGGCAAGCCGGCACTCCGATTTACGTGCTTGAATTAACGGTTCGGGGGGCACCGATTGGGCAGGGCATCGGCGGCGCGCAGTCCTTTTTTGATATTGGTCACGAATGGATCGTACGCGGCTTTAAGGACGTCACTACGAGCATGATGCACGCGGTTTGGGAGATAAAGAATGGGTAGTACTGGAATCTGCCACGAAGAAACAGCGGTACTGAGCCGGAGGTCTCGACAATCGAGGCCGTCAGGAGCGACACTCTCTTGGGCTGGCCTGCTCTCCAGCCGCGAAGTAGTTCTCGGCCGTTTCCCTGTTCCAAAAGAAATTGTGATTTGGGTCGATGAGCTTCAGATGGACGGGGCCATCCCTGATTGGGTGAAGCCAACGGCGGAGAGGTTCGCCGATCTGCAGGACCTGCCACTCGGCTGGAATTCCTATTCTGCCCAGCCAATCGACCCCAGAAACATAGAGGCGGCTGGCGCACTGCTCGTTGAGATCATGCTTCAATAACACCCCGGCGCCGGCTGTCGTACCCACCGTTGCGGGCGGCGTCCAGCTCGAATGGCACATTGGCTGCGTCGACATCGAGATCAGGATTCAGCGGCCGGACCCGATCCGTGTGTACGCCTCCGACACCGACAGTGGCGACGTAATAGAGACCGCCTGGCCACCCGGTCAACCAGTTGAGTTCGGATGGCTGAAGCGGATCTCTGGATAGCGACCCACCGCCAGATGGGAGAGACTAACTGTGCAGAGAAGTTTCCGGACGATCCAAGCGTCTTGCACCAGACAGTTCTCTTTCGGCGCATTCCGCCGTGGCATTTCGTTACTGATGGCACGGGGAAGAATCGCCCGAGTTCAGCGGCCTTCGAAGACGATCGCGACGGCGACCCCATGTCCGTTTACGTTTCGGCGATCATTGAGGCAGAGGGCTGGAGTCCGGGAAGCGTCATCGTAGGCCATCTGGGATTCGCACTAGCCGGCATTCCCGCAGGCTTAGCGGGAGAAGGGACAGACCGTTCATCCCGATGGGCGCGACGACACAGCTCATGGTGTGGTGTGCGGCAAGAAGACCGATTCAGTCCGACGCACATTTGCCAAGCAGTGCACGTGGGTGATTGAGCCGGCAGCTTAGACCGACGAATGTCAGGTAGGGCTGGTGCCATGAGGCCGGTGGTTCAAATCCCAGCCTCCGCCCCTACCCGCGCTTGCCGACCGCCAAGTGACTGTGGTGCCGGCTATACAAGAAATAAATGCAAAGCCCGATCACCAGCCAGATCACCAGCCGCCACCAAGTCTCATGATCGAGTGAAGCCATCATCGCCAGGCACACCAGAATGCCCAGCACCGGCACCAGCGGCACCAGCGGCGTACGGTAAGGCCGCGGCAGATCCGGGCGCGTGTGCCGCATCACCATGATGCCGATGCACACGATCACGAACGCCAGCAGCGTGCCGATGCTGGTCATGTGTCCCAGCTTCGAAATCGGCAGGAAGCCCGAGAACAACGAAACGAAGACCATGAAGATCAGGTTGCAGTGCCAGGGAGTGCGGAACTTGGGGTGCACGTCGGAAAACACCTTGGGCAGCAGCCCATCGCGCGACATCGAGAAGAACACGCGCGATTGCCCCAGCAACATCACCAGGATCACCGAGCTATACCCGGCGATAATGCCGATCACGATCGTGATTTGCAGCGCCGCGCTGGGGAACTGCTTGATGACCGTGGCCACCGGCGACGCGTCACCCTTGAAGATCTTGTAGTTCACCATGCCGGTGAGCACGTGCGCGAAAAGCACGTAGAGAATGGTGCAGACGGCCAGCGAGCCAATGATCCCGATGGGCATATCGCGCTGCGGCTTGCGCGCCTCCTGGGCCGCGGTGGAAACCGCATCGAATCCGATGAACGCGAAGAACACCACGGCGGCCGCGCGCATCACGCCGCTGACGCCGAACTCGCCGAACACTCCGGTGTTGGGCGGGATGAAGGGAGTGTAATTGGCCCGGTTGATGTACCCGAAACCCACGGCGATGACGATGATCACGATAACCACCTTCACCGCTACAATCACCCCGTTCACGCGCGCCGATTCCTGGATGCCAACGATCAGCAGTGTAGACATCAGGATGATGATAATGACCGCGGGCAGATTGATGATGCCGGGAGTCGGGTCGAAAGGACAATTCACCAGGCTGGCCGGCAGCTCGATGCCCAGCGTGTGGAACAGCTTCACCACGTAGCTCGACCAACTCACCGACACGGTGGCGGCGCCCACGGCGTATTCGAGCACCAGGTCCCATCCGATGATCCAGGCCAGCAGTTCCCCCATGGTGGCGTACGCATATGTGTACGCGCTGCCCGCAATCGGGATCATGGTGGAGAACTCGCTATAGCACATGCCCGCGAAGGCGCAACCGGTGGCCGCCACCACGAACGAGAGCACCACCGCGGGACCGGCGTTCTCCGCCGCCGCGATGCCGGTGAGCGAAAACAGGCCCGCCCCGATGATGGCGCCGATGCCCAGCGCGACCAGGTTCACCGGCCCCAGCGTGCGCTTGAGCGAGTGCTCGCTCTCGGCAGCTTCGGATTTGATGCGTTCAAGCGACTTCGTCGCGAACAGGTTCATGTCTTCCCAACCGGCTCAATCGTTTGTTGCTGCAGACGGCTATGATAGCGGCCATAGCTGAAGTAAACGACCAGTCCGATCGCCAGCCACCCTATCAGCCGGGCCCAGTTGATCCATCCCAGCTTGTACATCATATATCCGTTGAAACAGATACCGAGAGTCGGAACCAGCGGCACCCAGGGAGTCCGAAACGGCCTCGCCTGCCCCGGGTTGGTCTTGCGCAGCACCATCACGGCGATGCACACGATGACAAACGCGAGCAGCGTGCCGATGTTGACCATCTTGCCAATATCGTCGATAGGCGTTAAGCTTCCCACCACGGCAGCTATGATCCCGACCAGGATCGTGTTCTTCCAGGGCGTCCTGTACTTCGGATGGATGGCCGCGAAGAAACGTTTTGGCAGCAGCCCGTCGTTTGCCATGGAGTAGAGCACGCGCGTTTGGCCCAGCAGCATCACCAGCATGACGCTGGTCAGGCCGGCCAATGCGCCGAAAGTAATCACATGTGACGCCCCGGTCAGCCCGCGGTCCAGAAAGGCGCGCGCGATAGGCGCTTCCATGTTGATCTCGCGCCAGGGAACCATTCCGGTGAGTACGCCCGCCACCAGAATATACAAGACAGTGCATACCAGCAGCGATGCGATGATGCCGATCGGCAAGTCCCGCTGCGGGTTCTTGGCTTCCTGCGCGGTCGTGGACACGGCATCGAATCCGATATACGCGAAGAAGATGTATGCGGCGCCGGCCCCGATGCCGGAAAAGCCGTTCGGCGCAAACGTACTCCAGCTTGTTCCCCAGTTGGCCGTGTTCACATACTTGAATCCCATGGCCACCACGAACAGCACCACCGACACTTTGACCACCACGATCGCGGCGTTGAAGCGGGCGCTTTCCTGGATGCCGATTACCAGGATCGCGGTCACCACCAGGGCGATGATAAACGCCGGCAGGTTAAACCCGATGGGAACGCCAAAAATCTCGGGCGCATTCAGCAGTTCCGCCGCCCGCCGCATCAGTTCCGGCGAGTGCGCCGCAACCACGTCGGCGACCCTGTTGAGAAAAGCTTGCGTGCCGGGCGCCAGGCTCGGGTCGGCGGCCTGGGCCATCTGCCGCGCGACGATATTTTCCGCCGTGCGCAGCGCGGTCCAGTGATCGTACGCCAGCCACAACGGCATCTTGATGTGAAATATGTTCAGCATCTCGATGAAATGGTTCGACCAGCCGGACGAGACGGTGCTGGCCCCCATGGCATACTCCAGCGTCAGATCCCAGCCAATGATCCAGGCGAACAGTTCCCCCAAAGTGGCATAGGCATACGTATAGGCGCTTCCGGCGAGCGGGATCATCGCGGCAAATTCGGCGTAACAGAGACCGGCGAAGGCGCAGCCCGCGCCCGACAACACGAACGACAGCATCAGCCCCGGTCCCGCGTATTGCGCGCCCAATCCGGTGAGCACGAAGATTCCGGCGCCGATCACCGCGCCTACCCCGAGAGCGGTCAATTGAAACGGCCCCAGCGTACGCTTCAAGCTGTGCTTGCCGGACTCATGGGCTTCGCTCAGCAGAGCTTTCATCGGCTTGATCGCGAACAGGTTCATGTGAGCCCTTTCGGTAGATCGGATTTCGGTTTCCAAATAAAATACACGGGCACTCCCAGCAGCACGATAATCAGCCCGGGCCAGGTGTAATTCGGCTTGTATGCCAGCAACAGGATCTCGATGGTCCCCGCCGCCACGATATAAATGGCCGGCAGAATCGGATAGCCGAATGCCTTATACGGCCGTTCCATCCGGGGGCGCGTGCGACGCAGCACGAAGATACCGGCAATGGTCAGGATATAAAAAACTAACACGGCGAAGATCACATAGTCCAGCAGGTCGCCGTAGGTGCCGCTCAAAGTCAGCACCATAGCCCAGACGCCTTGAATCGCCAGCGCGAACACCGGCGCGCGATGCCGTTCGCCCAGCGTGCCGGCCTTGCGGAAGAACAGTCCGTCGAGCGACATCGCATAATACACGCGGGCGCCCGCCAGAATCAGGCCATTGACGCAGCCGAAGCACGAAACCATGATGGCCGCGGCCATGATCCCCACCCCCGCCGGGCCCACGATCTGCTTCACCGCGGCGGTGGCCACGCGGTCTTCCGGCGCGTGCTGGATGGCTTCGAGCGGCAGCACGTTCAGGTACACACAATTGGCCGAGATGTAGAGCGCCATCACGATGGCCACGCCCAACGCTAGCGAAATCGGGAGATTGCGCCGCGGGTTGCGTACCTCGCCGGCGGTGAACGTCACGTTATTCCAGGCGTCGGCCGAAAACAGAGACCCGACCATGGCCACGCCCACCAGGCGCACCACGTGGATGCTCCAGCCCGCGCCGTCCCAGAAGTGGCCGAAGTTACGCGCCAGGGCTTCCGGGTTGCGTCCCAGCAGAAATCCGATCGCCACCAAGCCCAGCAGCGCGGCGGTCTTGGCGATGGTGAAGACGTTCTGCACCACCGCGCCAGTGCGGATGCCGCGCATGTTCACCGCGCTCAGCACCCCCACAACCAGGATGCCCACAAGCTGCTGCGTGCTCAGCCCAACCTTCCCGCTGCCGATCAAATGGTTCTGCGCGGAGATCCACGGCACGAAGACGGCCGCGAACTTGGCGAAGGCCACCGCCACCGCCGCGATCGTGCCGGTCTGGATCACCAGGAACAGCGTCCAGCCAAACAGGAAGCCGCTCAGCGGCCCGAAAGCTTCGCGCAGATAAACATACTGCCCGCCCGCCTGCGGCATGGCCGCCGCCAGTTCGCCGTAGCTCAGCGCCCCGATCAGGGTGAGCGCCGCGGTGGCCACCCACGTCATCAGCAGCAACCCGGGCGAATTCACCTGCCGCGCGATATCCGCGGATACAATAAAGATGCCCGAGCCGATCATCGACCCCACCACCAGCGTGGTCGAGTCCATCAACCCGAGGCCTTTGATGAGGCCGGTCTTTACTTCGTTGCCAGTCGTTGCCATTCTTCCATCCGTTGGCGCAAGGATACGCTGGTCAGCTCGGCGGGCAGCAGGTCGCCGATGGCCGCCACCGAATCCGCGCCGGCCGCCAGCACCGCCGCCACCGTTTCTCTGGTGATGCCGCCGATCGCCGCCAGCGGCTTTTCCACCAGCGCTCGGCACTCCTTTAAACCTTCGATCCCGGTCACCGCATCCGGGTTTCGTTTGGATGCGGTCGGAAATACCGGGCCGAACGCCACATAATCCACCGGCTCGCCGCCCGCCGCGCAAACCTGCTGCAGGTTGTGGCTGGAGAATCCGATTACGGCGTCCGAACCCAGCAAACGGCGCGCATCCCGCGGCGGCAAGTCGTCCTGGCCCACGTGCAGTCCGGCCTCCAACAGCATCGCGATATCGGCCCGATCGTCCACGATGAACAACGCCCCCGCCTCCCGGCACATCCGCGCAATCTCCCGCGCCGCCTCGAACGCCGCGCGCCCCCAGAGATCCTTGTGCCGCAATTGCAGAATCCCCGCGCCCCCCTCCAGCCACGCCGCCGCCGCGCGCGTCAGCGGAAATCCGCGCGCCTCCATCGCCCCGGTATCCAAAATCGGATACACCCGCGGCAGCTTCATTCGCGGCCCAGGTTCCGGTCGAAAAACTCGGTCGCCCGCCGGAACGCGTCGATCAGCGTCTCATCCCGCACGAAGATGTGGCTCTCCTCCGGGTAGTAAATTTCCGAGAAATCCTTCCCCTCGTGGATCAGCTTTTCGCTAAGCTGCACCGTGTCCTGGAACATTACGTTATTGTCCACGATTCCGTGCACCATCAGAAACGGATTCTTCAGCAGGCTCGAAAAATGGATCGGCGAGCTGCGCCGGTACGCTTCCGGATAATCCTGCGGCTTGCCCAGCCGCTGCTCGGTATAGCCGGCGTTGTAGTTCTCCCAGTCGTTCACCGACGAGAACGACGCCCCCGCGCGGAACGTGTCCGGCGAGAGAAACATGGCCATGGCGGTCATGAAGCCGCCGTAACTGGATCCCCAGATGCCGATGCGCCGCATGTCGATATTGCCCAAACCGCGCAGATAGTCCACGCCGCCCAGCACATCGTCCAGATCCGGGCCGCCCATATGCAGATACACGCCCGTGCGCCAGTCGCGGCCGTAGCCGGAGCTGCCGCGGTAGTCCATGTCGAGCACCACGTATCCTTTATTAACCAGCGAGCAGTTGAAGACATAGCGCAGCTCCTGATACGAGCCCCACTGCTTCAATACGCTGGTGGCGTAGCCCGACCCGTGAATGAAGAACACCGCCGGGCGCGGCTTCTGGCCGCGGTCTTCGGGGCGATAACCTTGCGGCAGGAACAGCCGCGCCGCCACCGGCTTGCCGTCGCCGCGCGAAGGGAAGCTGACCACGCGCGCGTCCGGCCATGCGTAGTTGGCGAATTCCGCGCGCGGCGAAGTGGTGACCCGGTGGCCGCCCACATACAGGTCGAACGGGTTCTTCACGTCCGCCATCATCATGGCGATATCGCGTCCGTCCTCGGAGACGATCCCGATGTTCAGCCCTTCGCGCGAAGACAGCTTCTCTTTGCCGGAGCCGTCCGGATGGATGCGATAGAATTGCCGCTCGGCGGTGCCGGCCTCCGTCGAAGCGAAATAGATATAGTCGCCCGCCCACTGCGGCTCATGCCCGAAAGTGCGATCGTTATCTATTTGCCAGGCGCCGTGGGTAAGCTGCCGCGCGTCGCCTCCGTCTTTCGAAACGATATACAGGTGCGACCAGCCATCGCGCTCACTGGTGAACATAATGCGGGTGGAATCGGGCGACCATGCCGCGAAGAACGGTTCCACCCACGCGGCGTCTTTGTCTTCCGCCACTACGCGCGCCTTGCCGTTGACTGCGTCGTTCACCAGGATGGCGGCCTGCTTCAAATTCGGATGCACCGCGGTGCGCAGCAGCCAGCGCGAATCGGGCGACCACTGCGGCGTGCCGAACGAGACGGCTTTGTCGCCCCAAGGTCCCGGCTCCATGGCCACCGGCGTGCCGCCCTCAGCGGGAATGACGTACGCCTTCCCTTCGGTTGGCGGATCGCCCGGCAGCGTACGCGGGAAACTGTTCGTGGTCACCACACGCCCCGCATAATTGGGCAGCAGCAGCTTCCGGCCCGCGCCCGCGCGTACGGTATAGACGAACCGTTTGCCGTCCGGCGACCAGCGCCAGCCGCCCAGCGATGCGCCCTCGCCCTCGATCTCGGTCACCTGCCAGAGTTGCCCCGTGCGCAGGTCCTGCACGAAGAGTTGCCCCTCGCGCGAAAACGCCAGCTTATTCCCGTCGGGCGCGAAGGCCGGACTGGTTTCGGCGGTCTTGGTGCGCGTCAGGCGGAATGCCGGCTCCTGTCCAGCCGTGTTCACCACATATAAATCGCCGTGATACGAAAACGCGGCGCCCGAACCGTCGTGCGCAATGTCGAAATCGCCGATGCCTTCCGGTGGCTCCAGGTACTGCTTCTGGCGCTCGTCTTTCTCGGCGGCAGAACGGTTGATGGGGTCGTCGATGGCCTCCAGATTCGTCAGCCGCGCCAGGCGCTGTTGATCGGGATGGTAGGCGTACAGGTCCATGAAACGCCGCCCCTCGGCATTCCACAAAAACAAAAGTACGTGTCCTTGTTTGGACCACGTCACCCTCGCCGGCGTCGTGCCCCAGGCGAACGGCCGGCTGAATAGCCGCTCCAACGGCCACGGCTGGGCGCCCAGGGAACACACAAAGAGGACGGCAATGGCGGCAAATCGCATGTTGACGGCGATTGCCAAGATTATCACAAGATTCGGACAGCGCGCGCCCGCCTCGCGCCACAGCTTAGAATCTAAGTTGGACTGGCAATGGCAGTAACACGCAGCAGGGCCACGGAGAGAACGTCGGCATCGCAACGCGGACGGCGCGCCATCGTCTGGCGCCGCCGCGAAGCGACGTGGATGCTGGCGGGATCCCTCATGCTGCTGCTCGGCTTCTTCCTGGTCTACCGGGCCAAAACGCGCTCGTTCGCCGAAATCGAAACCGGTCTCGCCAATAAGCAACTGCTGAACCTCAACGATCTCAACTCGCGCGAGGACCTGCTGCCTTATCTCGCCATCTTCACCGAGCCGGCCGAGCGCCAATTCGTGGCGCGCCGCATCTATGACGCCTCGGGCAGCCTGCCCAACGTGGGCGCGATCGCGCGGCTGCGCGTATCCGACGCCGAAGTCGAAGCGGCGCGCGGCCTGAAATCCTTCCGCGGACGCCATGCCCTGCTGACGGGCGAACAGTTCCGCCAGTTGAAGCCCTCGTTCGTGGCGCGCCGTCCTGCGCAGTTCCGGCGCGCATTCCTCATTTGGGTCGCGGTATTTTTCGCCGCATTCTGGGCCGCGCACATTTGGTGGAGCGTGGGCGCGTTCCCCGGCGACAGCACGCTGCTGCCCTCCATTTTGCTGCTCACCGGCCTGGGCCTCAACCTGATGGTCAGCCTGCGCGACCCGGTGCGCGACAGCCTGCTCTTCGTGGATTTCGCGCAAGGCGTAGCCGCCGGATGCATCCTGCTGGCCATCGCCAGCGCGTTCGACTACGAGCGCCTGCTGGGCAAGCTGAGCTTCGTGCCGCTGCTGGCCAGCTTCGCGCTTTCGGCGCTCCTGATCGTGTTCGGATACGGTCCCGGCACGAGCGACGCCAAGGTCAACCTGTTCGGATTTCAGCCCGTCGAGCTGATCCGCATTCTGCTGATTCTGTTTTTAGCCGGCTACTTCGCGCAGCGTTGGGACATCCTGCGGCACGCGCGCGAGCAGCGCCCGCGGCTGGCGCTTTTCAACCGCCTGGGCGGCATTCCGCCCCTCGAATACACCATCCCGGCATTCGCGTGCGTGGCATTTTCGCTGCTGTTTTTCTTTTTGCAAAAAGATATGGGACCGGCCATGGTGTTCACCTGCCTGTTCCTGGCGCTGTACTCGATCGCGCGCAAAGACGCGCTGATCGCCGCCGCCGGCCTCCTGTTCCTGCTGGCCGGATTCGTGGGCGGATATATCGTGCGCATCCCCCACACCGTCTATGAGCGCGTCTCCATGTGGGCGTCGCCCTGGAACAACGTGATTCACGGCGGCGATCAACTGGCGCAATCGCTATGGGCTTATGCCACGGGTGGATTCTGGGGTACGGGTGCGGGACTGGGCGATCCGGCGCTGGTGCCGGCCGCGCACACGGACCTGATCCTCTCGGCGCTGGGCGAGGAATGGGGCTTCCTGGGCGTGGCCGCGGTGTTCGCAGCCTACGCGTTCATGCTGTATCGCACGGCCCGCATCGCAATGCGCGCGCGCAGCGACTATGAATTCTTCCTGGCCGCGGGGCTGGGTGTCGCGATGGCCTTGCAGATCCTGCTGATCGCCGGCGGATCGCTGGGTGTGCTGCCGCTTTCCGGAGTCGTGACGCCCTTCATGAGTTACGGCCGGTCGTCCATGCTGGCGAATTTCCTGGTCTTCGCCATGTTGCTCTCCATCTCCAGCAGGCCCGCCGCCGATCCGCAACGCAACGCGCCGTTCCGCGCGCCCGTCGAAGCCGCGGGCCTGGCGCTGGGCGCGCTGGCCCTGATCATAGTTGGCAAGGCCGTCTACGTCCAGGTGCTGCATAGCGCAGCCATCATGGGCGAAGGCACGCTGGTGGTGCAGGCCGACGGCGCGCGCCGCTACCAATACAATCCGCGCTTCCAGGAAATCACGCGCGACATTCCCAAGGGCAGCATCTACGACCGCAACGGTCTGCCGCTGGCCACCAGCAATTGGGACGAACTGGAAAAGCACCGCGCGCAATACCAGCAGCTCGGCATCAATATCGATCAAGCCTGCTCGCGCACCGAGAGCCGCCACTATCCGTTCGAAGGCCTGACGTTCGACCTGCTGGGCGATCTGCGCACCCGCATCCGCTGGGGCGCCACCAATACTTCGTTCGTGGAGCGCGATTCGGCTACCCGTCTTCGCGGTTACGACGACCGCCCCACCCTGGTGGATGTCGACAATCCCAAAACAGGCAAGCCGGAGCGCGTCGTGCGCTACGACCTGCGCGAGCTGGTTCCGCTGCTGAGGCACCGTTACGATCCCAACAATCCGGCAGTCCGGCGCGTGCTGGACCGGAAGCGCGACGTCCGCATGTCGCTCGATGCGCGCCTGCAGGTGCGCGCCGGCGAGATTTTGAAAAACGCGCTGCGCCAAGCGGGCCAGGACAAGGGATCCATTGTGGCGCTCGATCCCACAACCGGCGACCTGCTGGCGGCGGTCAGCTATCCGTTGCCGCCCATCGGTCCGGGTGACGCTCCGCCGGAGGAAGTCACGGACGATACAGCCAATCCGTATCTGGATCGCGCGCGCTACGGTCTCTACCCGCCGGGATCCACGTTCAAGGTAGTCACTGCGATGGCGGCGCTGCGCAGCGATCCGCAGTTGGCTAAGCAGACTTACTCCTGCATCCGCCTGCCGGATGGCCGCGTGGGTAACTACATACGCGGCTCGAACCGCCCCATCCGTGACGATATAGAAGATAAGTCGCCGCACGGTACCATCGACATGGAGCGCGCCGTGATTGTCTCCTGCAATGCTTACTTCGCGCAGTTGGGAACTTACAATGTAGGCGCGCAGAAGTTGTTCGATACGGGGAGCCTGCTGGGCATTTCCATGGCGTCGCCGCCGACCGCGCAGCAACTGCGCAAGTCGCTCCCGCAATCGTCTTACGGGCAAGGGCAGGTAGTCGCGTCGCCATTCCAGATGGCGCGTGTGGCGGCAGCCATCGCCAATGGCGGCCAAATGCCGCAAGGCCGCTGGATCGCCGATGAAAGCAACGATCGCACGCAGGCGCCGCAGGCCGTGATCGGCGCGGATGTGGCCGCGACCTTGTCCCGCTTCATGCGCGAAGTGGTGACGCAGGGTACCGGCGTGCGCGCGGCCAATGCGCCGGTCCAGATCGCGGGCAAGACCGGCACCGCGGAGCTCGCCGATGCGCCTTCGCACGCCTGGTTCATCGGGTTCGCGCCGTATCCGGCCGGCAAACGTATCGCGTTCGCGGTGTTGATTGAAAACGGTGAGTATGGCGGCACGTACGCGGCGCCGGCGGCCGCTGCGCTGGTGACCGCGGCGCAAAACCTCGGCCTGATTGGAACAGTGAAACAACCATGAGTTTCTTTTCGGAAGTAGAGAAGACCATCGAGCGCGCCTTCCGCAAATGGACCGAGCGGGCCTTCGGTCCCGCCCAGTCGGACGAATTGCTATTGGTGCATCGCGCCATACTCGAAGAAATCGAAGGCAAGATCCAAACCGTGCAGCGCGGCCAGCGCCTCTTCCCTTACAACTATCTGCGCGTCCGCCTGGTGTCTCCGGAACCGGAGCGGCGCGTGTTGTTTCAAGCGGCGTTCGCCCAGGATCGCCGGCTGGAAAACGATATCCGCGACTCAATGCAGGGCGCGGGATGCACGCTGCCCGCCGCTTTCGCGGTGGATGTGGAGACGGGCGAGGAAGGCTCCAAGGGCTTCGAGATCTCGTACGCCATCCGCGAAGCGCCGTCCGCTCCAGCGGCAGCCCCTGCTCCGCCGGCCGAACCCGCGCCCGCCCCCGAGTTGGTCCCGGGCCGGCTCGTCATTGTGCGCGGGAAGGCGGCGCAGGAGAGCTACCCGATCGAGAAGCCGCGCATCAACATCGGACGCATGCAGGAGCTCACCGACAGCCAGCAGCGCATCGTGCGGCGCAATGACATCGTCTTTGAAGAAGGCGGCGACGACGCAAATGCCACAGTCTCCCGCGGGCACGCGCACATCCGCTTCGACCGGCCGTCGGGCCAATATCGCATCTGCGACGACGATAGCGAATTCGGCACGCGCATCTTTCGCGAAGGCCGGTCGATCGAAGTGCCCGCCGGCAACCGGCGCGGCGAGCGTTTGTGGAAGGGCGACGAGATCTACGTAGGTAGAGCGTGCCTGCGCTTCGAGCAGTAAGCCGGTCTCAAACCGGATCGGGGGACAAATGCCGGATGAATTAGTTGGCGCCGGTCAGCCGCCTGGTGCGTCTGCTCCGCTCAAAGACGCCATAAGTCTCTGTATGTCGGGCGGCGGCTATCGTGCCATGGTCTTTCACCTGGGTGCTTTGCTGAGGCTCAACGAGGTGGGCTACCTGGGTAAGTTGGATCGTATATCGAGCGTCTCCGGCGGCTCCATTACGGCAGGCGTGCTGGCGCTGCATTGGAATGAGTTAGGCGTCACGCCCGATGCGCCGGCGCCGCGCTTCTCCATCGTCATGGACGAAGTGCGCAAACTCGCCGGTAAAACCATCGACGTCGAGTCGATATTGAAAGGCTTGCTTCTGCCGGGATCGGTGTCGTCCAAAGTGCAGGCCGATTATGACGCTGAGTTATTTCATGGCGCCACCTTGCAGGATCTGCCGGATTCGCCCACTTTCGTCATCAACGCGACCAGCGTGCAGTCGGCTGTGCTATTTCGTTTCACCAAGCGGTACATGGCGGATTATCGCGTGGGAATAGTTAACCGGCCCAGGCTGCCGCTGGCGGCCGCGGTGGCCGCCTCGTCCGCATTCCCGCCGGTCCTTTCGCCGGCGGTGATCGATTTTCAAAAGTACAATTGTGTCTTCGAGCCGGGCAGCGGGATGGATCTGGAAAAGGAGCCGTTCACATCCCATGCCGTTCTGACGGACGGCGGGGTTTACGACAACCTGGGCCTGGAAACTGTCTGGAAGACTTACCGGACCGTTCTGGTGAGCGACGGCGGCGGCCACATCGCGCCCGAAGGAGAGCCGCACCACGACTGGCTGCTGCACGGCTACCGGATCCTGGATCTGGTGGATAACCAGGTTCGCAGCCTACGCAAACGCCAGTTAATCGCCTCCTACCAAAGCGGCGATCGCAGCGGAACCTACTGGGGAATCCGGACGGATATCTCAAACTATGAGGTAAATTCGTTGCCGTGTCCGGCCGATCAGACATTACGACTCGCCGAGCTCCCGACGCGGCTGAAAGCTCTTTCCCAGGCCGAGCAGGAGTGTCTCATCAACTGGGGCTATGCGGTGACCGACGCCGCCTTGCGCGCACACGTGATTCCGGGGTTAGCACTGCCGGCCGGTTTCCCGTTCGCGCGCGGATGCCGCCTGTAACCGCAGAGGAACGGCATCCGAGCCGCGTTCGGATTTCGTTGCGTTGCGCAAGTAGGGCACTTGGAAGTAGACTTAAGTATCGATGCTTGCGCTGAGAGCGTCCGATGGTTAAGGGCATGTCAGACCCAGACGTGAACGAGCAAACTACCGCGGCCACACCGCAAGAAGTCGTGCGGCTCCGGAACCAGGAGTATCTCACTGGATACGAAGAAGGCAACGACGACATCGCGCCGCGGATTGACGCTGCGATTGCAGATGACGACATGTACGAACCTGGCGAGCCCCGGCCGAGCCTGGACGCAGCGGCCAGGGCAAAGGATCTGATCAATTCCGCTGGGGACGCCGTCCGCGGGGTACCATGCCCCGAAGTATCGGTCTATTTCGGCGAAATCGACGTCACCTGGCGGGTTCGGAATAGGCTTCTCAGAATGGCCGTTTTCTGCGATTCGGCCCGGCCTGTTGTTCTATATTTTCAAACCGACAACGGTGAGGCCCTCACGCGCGGCGAATCCGTGGACGTGACCGGCGCCGACGACCTGTCGCAGAAACTCGTTTGGTTGCTTGGCTAACGACTCGCCTCCGCAGGCTCCTCCGCAACAGCTCCTTCTCGATCCCGAGACTAAACTCTACAGAGCGCTGACGAGCGGCAAATGCATCCAAGGGGAGCGTGTCTCAGATGCCGCATTTCGCCTTCGGCCGGCGAATGCAACCTTCCCTGAGGAGACCACGCTCTCAGTTGCTTTGACGCCGGCGAAAGCAATGGGGGAACTTGACTGCAAAGGCTATACCTACATTCTTGTGGCAGACATCGAACGGATCCAGGGGGCTGGAAATCCAGCAAAAGGAATCCAGCGATCCGGACCTCTATGAGATAGCGGGCATCCCCTCAGACAACTTCACGGCCCAGACTGACTACGCAATAGCCTTGGCCAAGATCTCCGCGGGAGTTGTTAGGGTCCCGAGGAGGTTGAAGAGCTAGTAAAGAGGCGCGGAAAGTGCGGAATCGCATCGGTGGGCCATCGCCAGAACCAAGCAACCAATCCATTATAAATACCTTAGGCATGTCTAGCCAAACCACCAGCCACCAGCCACTGCCCACCAGCCACGCCGGCCGCAAGGCCGCCCCACGCGCGTCCCCAACTAACCGCGCCTTCCCTTTGCAGTCTAATGGATAGCTTGATGGAATTGAGCGATAGCGTGGCAGTCGCGCAGGCGCGCGCCGGAGACTCCGGCGCCTTTCGCGTCCTGGTGGAGCGCCACAGCCGCAACCTCTTCCGTCTGGCCTTTCGTATGACGGGCAATCAACAAGACGCCGAAGACGTGGTGCAGGAAACTTTCCTCCGCGCCTACCGGCAGCTTTCCAAATTCGACGACCGGGCCAGCTTCGGCACGTGGCTCTACCGTATCGCCGCCAACTGTTCGCTGGATCTGATCCGCGTCCGCAAGCGCCGCGGCGCGCAGACCGAAGCCGCCGCCGAAGAGGGCGCGCCCGATCCCATGCAGTCACTGCCGGACCCTGCGCCCGCGCCCGATCGTCTCGCCATGAGCGGCGAAGTCGGGCGCCAGGTGGCCGCCGTGCTCGACGGCCTCAGCGAGATGGAACGCACTGCCTTCGTCCTGCGGCACTACGAAGGCATGTGCATCGACGACATCGGCCGCACCCTCGGCGTGCAGCCCAATGCGGCCAAGCACAGCATTTTTCGCGCGGTCCAAAAGCTGCGCCGCGCGCTCGAACCCTTAGTGAGTTCCGCATGATGAATCACTTGACCGAAGAACAATTCGTCCTGTATTACTACGGCGAAGGCGACGGCTCGCCGGCGGTGCGCGCCCATCTGGACGCCTGCGAAGCCTGCCGCGCGGAGTACGCCAGTCTGCAGCGCGTGCTCAACGTGGTGGATTCCGCGCCTGTGCCGGAGCGCGACGCCAACTACGGCGCGCAAGTCTGGAGCCGCCTGAAATTGCGGTGGGATAGGCCTCCTGGCCTGTCCTGGTTCCCGCGCCACTGGTTAGCCGCCGCCTTGGTAGCCACGTTAGTTGTAGCGGCGTTTCTAGCCGGACGCTACTACCCCAAAGCGAACCTGCCCTCTCAGACGGCGAACGCCGGCCAGGTGCGCGAGCGCATTTTGCTGGTAGCGGTGGGCGACCACCTGGAGCGCTCCCAGACCGTGCTGCTCGAACTGGTGAATGCGCAACCCGGCCAGTCTCTGGACGTGGCCGCCGAGCGGGAGCGCGCCGGAGATCTCGTCGCGGAAAACCGCCTGTACCGCCAGACCGCGGCGCGCACCGGCGATACGCGCGTGGCCAGCGTGCTGGACGATCTGGAACCCGTGCTGCTCGAAATCGCGCACGGGCCGGACCGCCTCACGCCGGAAGAAGTAGAGAGCCTGCGGCAGCGCATCGAAGGCGACGGCATCCTGTTCAAGGTGCGCGTGGTTGGGTCCACGGTGCGCCATCGCGAAGAAAAAGCCGCGCCCCCAGCCGGACAAAGCGCCGGCCAAAGTACGCTATAGGAAAAAACAAAATGTCTAAACTACGTTTCTTGATTATCATAACGGCCGCGTTGGCCCCCGCGGGGCTGTCGCTCGGGCAAGACGCGGCGCCGCCGCAAGGCCAGAGCTTCTTCCAGAAGCCCGCCGCCCAACGGCCGGATGACGACCGCCTCTACCAAAAGGGAAAGGCCGCCATCGACGCGGGCCGTTGGGACGATGCCTTGCAGGCTTTCGGCGAGATTGTTTCCGAAAATGGCGCGCACGCCGATGAAGCGCTTTACTGGAAGGCCTATGCGCTGAACAAAATCGGCCGCCGCGAGGAAGCCCTCACCGCTCTCGGCCAGTTGCGCAAGGCGTACGCCAACAGCCGCTGGCTGGACGATGCCAGGGCGCTCGAACTGGAAATACGGCAGGCTTCCGGGCAGAAAGTGAACCCGGATTCCGAACCGGATGAAGACTTGAAGCTGATGGCTATCAACAGCCTCGTGAACAACGATCCGGAGCGCGCCATTCCGATGCTCGAAAAGCTCTTGCAGGGCAATCAGTCTCCCAAGCTGAAGGAGCGAGCGCTGTTCGTGCTGTCCCAGAACGATAGCGCCAAGGGCCGCCAGATCCTGTTGCAGATCGCCCGCGGCGGGTCGAATCCCGATCTGCAGATGAAGGCCATCCACTATCTGGGCATCATGGGTTCGAAAGAAAACCGGCAGGTTCTCGCGGATCTTTACGCCAGCTCCAACGACGTGGGCGTCAAGCGCGCCGTGCTGCACAGCTTCATGGTTTCCGGCGACCGCGACCACCTGTTGCAGGCCGCCAAGTCGGAGAAGAATCCCGATCTGAGCATGGAGGCCATCCATCAGCTTGGCATCAGCGGCGGCCAGGCGGAGCTTTGGCAGCTTTACCAGGCGGAGCCCACCGTGGAGGTCAAGGAAACCATACTGCACTCCATGTTCATCGGCGGCAATAGCGACAAGCTGATGGAAGTGGCCCGCGGAGAAAAGGACGCGCGGCTGCGCAAGGCCGCCATCCACAGTCTGGGCCTCATGGGCGGCGAGCACACCGGGACCGCGCTGGTAGCGATGTACGGTTCCGAGTCGGACCCCGCCATCCGGGGCGAGATTGTCAACGCGTTGTTCATCCAGGGCAACGCCAAGGCCATGGTGGATCTGGCGCGCAAGGAAACCAATCCGGAAATGAAGAAGAAGATCGTGGGCAAGCTCTCGATCATGGGTTCCAAAGACGCCACCGAGTACATGCTGGAGATCCTAAACAAATGAAACCCCTAGGTAGGACAGGCCTCCTGGCCTGTCTATTTGCTTGTTCGGCCCAAGGCCAGCCCTCGCTAGCCGATCGCTTCCACGAGCAATACGCGCAGCCGCAGCCGGCCTGGATCGGCTACACCGTGCCTACCGTCCCGGGCCACGAACAGAACTGCAACTACGGCGGCGATTATATCCGGGGCGTACGCCCGCCCGGACCGGTGCACCTGGAACCGCCCGATCAAGTGCAGATCCTGTTTCGCATCCAGGACAATCGCGTAGGCAAAATCCGCGAGATCTCGGGCGATTGCCAGCTCGACGCCGACGGCGTGCCGATACGCTGGATTCGGGACGTGCGCCCGGCCGAAAGCATAGCGTTCCTCGCGACGTTCGTCACTTTGGACAGCGACCACATCCGCGACGGCGCTGTAGCAGCCATCGCGCTGCACGCGGATGCCGCGGCGGATGAAGCGCTGGAACGCTTCGCGGCCGCCGGCCAGTCCGAGTCGCTGCGCGAAAAGGCCGTGTTCTGGATGGGCGCAGCGCGGGGCCGGCGCGGCTACGACACGCTGCGCCGCATCGTCACCGAAGACGCCGACGATCATATCCGCGAGAAGGCGATCTTCGCGCTTTCCATCAGCAAAGAACCGCAGGCGGTGGATACCATGATCGCGGTGGCGCACAACGACGCCAGCTCGCACGTGCGCGGGCAGGCGCTTTTCTGGCTGGCGCAGAAGGCCGGCAAGAAAGCCGTGGGCGCGATTTCCGACGTGATCGACCGCGATCCGGATACCGAGGTGAAGAAGAAGGCCGTGTTCGCTTTGCAGCAGCTTCCCAGTGGCGAGGGCGTTCCCATGCTGATCCAGGTGGCTCGTAACAACAAGAATCCCGCCGTGCGCAAGCAGGCTATGTTCTGGCTGGGCCAATCGAACGACCCGCGCGCGCTGGCGTTTTTTGAGGAAGTGCTGAAGCCGTAACTAAACACAGAGTAACTCTGCACAGATTGTGGGGCGGGCAATCCTGCCCGCAGCCGGCTTTCAGCCGGCTCTGGCCGCCTAAAAAGGCGGCTGCGGCCACGATTGGCCGCCCCACAATTTGTGCAGCAATGCCAAGGTGGCGGCGCGGTGGCACTTCAGGCAGAGCGTGCGCATGTTGGCAAGGTCGCATTCGCCTCCGCCTTCCGCCACTGGCACGATGTGGTCGGCGTCCCACAAGTGGCGGCGGCGTCCCCAGTCCTTTTCGAATTGGCGGCGCGCGGCATAGTCCAGCTTGCGCTTGTCCTTGCGCAGGGCTTCGGTGTCCAGGCCGCATTGCGCGCAGACGCCCCGGTCGCGCTGGAAGACCTGTTCGCGTAGGTAGCCGGTGTCGGTGCGCAGTTTCCACTCATGCACGCACGCCTCCGAGCAGAATGTGAAGCGTCCCTTGGGGACCTCGCCGCGGCACCAGCGGCAGGGCTGCCGTGTGCGGTCCACCCACCCTCCGGGCTGGGTGCGGCGGGTGCTCATAGCCGCAGATCGTAGCCCTGCGCGCGCATGCCGTCGATCAGGCGGGCGCGGATCTCACCCACCTCTTCGGAAGACAGCGTGCGCTCCGGCGAACCGACGGTGAGACGGAACGACACGCTCTTGGTTCCCTCGGCGAGCGGCGGACCGGCATACTGGCGCTGGTATTCGATCGATTGCAGCAGCGGTCCCGCCAGCGCCGCGAGTTTCCCATGCAAATCGCCAGCGAGTTCGCGCTCGCCGGCCACCACGGAGAGATCGAAGGCGCTCGAAGGATAGCGGCGGATGGGCGCGTAGCGCGGTACTTTGGGCGCGGCGGCCTGGACCAGCGTGAGATCCAGATCCAGCATGGCGGTGCGGCCTTCGGCCAGCGAGGGGTGCAACTCAAAGAGGCGGCCGGCCACGACGCCGCGCCAGTGGATTTCCGCCGCGCGCGCGGAATGCTCGTAGGGCCGTGCGGCGCAAGGACGCGCTTCTGCTCCCGGCATCAGGCACTGCGCTACGCGCTTCATTTCGAAGAGGCCCGCCGCGCCGTCGCCATCCTTGCTATGGATCGCCGCGGCCAGATGCGGAATCTCGCGCGGCAGGCCTCGCGGCTGCTTATGGATCTCGCGGCCGATTTCGAAGATGCGGAAGGCGTCGAAATGTTTGCTGTTCTCCAGCACGTTCGCGCGCAGTCCCGGCAACAGCGACGTGCGCAGCAGCGACTGATTGGGCGCGATGGGATTGGCCACGGTAACGTGATCGGCCGGCTGCATGCCGAACGCCCGTGCATCGGCTTCGGCCACGAACGAATAGTTGTAGACTTCGGTGAAGCCTTGGTCGGCGAACACCCCGCGCGCGTGGGCGTAGAAGGCGCGCTCCGCACCGGCGGGCGGCACGGTGGTGAGGATCGCGGGCGGGCGCGGCTCGATCGAATCGTAACCGATCATGCGGCCGACTTCTTCCACCAGGTCGTCCTTCATCGAAACATCCTTGGTGGCGCGCCAGGAGGGCACGGTCACCGAAAATATTCCGTGGGCGTGCGTGGAGACGCCGAAAGCCAGGCGCTCCAGAATGTCGCGCACGTCTTCGGGGCCGACGCTCTTTCCCAGCTTGCGCACCAGCCAGTCCATGGGCAGCAGGATGGGGGGCTGCGGCGCGATGGGCTTGCGCTGGTCCGCGAGACCGCCCACCAGCCGGATGCCGGGCGAGAGTTGCTGGAGCAGCTCGACGGCCCGCGCAAGGCCGCGCACGGTATTGGCCGGATCCTGCGATTTCTCGAAGCGCATGGAGGCGTCCGTGCGGAGTTTCAGCGCGGTGGAAGTGCGGCGCACGCTGCCGGCGTTGAAGCACGCGCTTTCGAGCACGATGCTGGTGGTGCCTGCGGAGATGGCGCTATCCATGCCGCCGATTACGCCGGCGAGGGCGACGGCGCCCTTCGCGTCGGCGATCACCAGGTTGGAAGGCCGTAGCGTGAAAGCCTGCTCGTTCAGCGCCAGGAAGTATTCGCCTTCGTGCGCGCGGCGGACGAAGATGGTATCGCCGTGCAATAGGTCGCGATCGAAGGCGTGCATGGGCTGCGCCAGTTCGGACATGATGAAGTTGGTCATGTCCACGATGTTGTTGATGGGATTCAGGCCGATGGCCGTGAGACGGTATTGCAGCCAGGGCGGCGACGGCTGCACGGTGACGTTGTCGAACACCAGCGCGCTATATCGCGGACAGAGATCCAGGTCTTCGATCGCCGCGCGGATGGGCGCCGGCTCGGTGGGAACGAGCGACGGCTCGACCGGATCGCGCAGCGGCTGGCGCAGAATGGCGGCGACTTCACGCGCCATGCCGAAATGGCCCCACAGGTCGGGACGGTGAGTGATGGACTTGTTGTCGATCTCGATGATGCTATCGGGCGCGCAGCCGGCGAGGTCGCCAGCGAGTTCGATGATACCGGCGTCGTCGCGATTGATTCCGAGTTCCGCGCCGCTGGCCAGCATGCCGTCGCTTTCGATCCCGCTGATAACCTTCTTGCCGATGGGCACATACACGCTGAACATTCCGGCGCGGCAGTTGGGCGCGCCGCAGACCACAACCCTGTCGCCGTACTCACCCGTTTCGACGACGGCCTTCACGTTGTGACCGCCGGCGATGGGCTCGACGGACGCGATGCGCGCGGCGCACGCCTGGGCCAGCAGCGCGCCGGTCCCTTCGATGCCTTCACACTCGGCCGTGCGCATGGTGATGAGGCGCTCCAGTTGGCGGGCTGGAGTATCCAGCGCCTGGACGTATTCGCGAATCCAGTTGTATGAGAACTTCATTAGAATTGCTGTAGAAAACGCAGGTCGCCGCTCTGCAGCAGGCGGATGTCGTCAATGGCGTAGCGCATCATAACCAGGCGGGTGAGGCCCAGGCCGAAGGCGAAGCCGTTCCACTCCTCGGGATCGATGCCGCTCATGCGCAGCACGTTGGGGTTCACCAGCCCGCAAGGCAACAACTCGACCCATCCGCTCTGCTTGCAGACCGCGCAGCCGGCGCCGCCGCAGATGAGGCATTGTATATCCAGCTCGAAGCCGGGCTCGACGAACGGAAAGTAACCCGGTCGCAGGCGCACGGTGACCTCGCGCTTGAAGATGGCGGTGAGCAGCGTCTTCATGAAATAGATGAGATGGGCGACAGAGACTTCGCGATCGATCATCATGCCTTCGAGCTGATAGAAGGTGTGCTCGTGGGAGGCGTCCACATTTTCGTTGCGGAAGGCGCGGCCAGGCGCGATCATGCGCAGGGGCGGCCCCAGGCGCTCCATGCCGCGCACCTGTACCGGCGAAGTGTGGGTGCGCAACAGGTTGCCATCGGTGAGCCAGAAGGTGTCCTGCATGTCGCGCGCGGGATGGTCGGCGGGGATGTTCAGCGCGTCGAAATTGTGATATTCGTCCTCGACCTCGGGGCCGTCGAGAACCGCGAAACCGAGGGAGACGAAGAGGTCTTCGAGTTCGGACTGAATCTGGGTGATGGGGTGCAGATGGCCCATTTGCGGGCCGGGCGCGGGGAGCGTGAGATCCAGCCACTCGGCGTTGAGACGGGCTTCCAGGGCCTCCGCATCGAACTGGCGCAGGCGGGATTCGAAAGCCGATTCGATGTTCTGCTTGGCGGCGTTGAGCAGCTTGCCGATGCGCGCGCGGTCCTCGGGCGCAACCTTTCCCATATCCTTGCCGGCCTGGGCGAGGGAGCCTTTGCGGCCGAGCACTTCGACGCGCACGGCCTCCAGATCCTGGGGCGAACTGGCGGCGTGGATGCGGGCCAGCGCGGCGGATTCGAGATCCGATAGTTGTCGTTCGAGCATCGCGAGATCTTATTTTAACTGCTTGGGAGGGAGTTGAGGCTTGGCAGACCGCTGCACTTCGAACGATCAAAGCCCAAGCGATTGGAATTAAAGGCGATGGCTTGGGGGGCGCGCCCGCTCTGGCGCGACGACCCGGCGGCACCCGAACGGGGGCCGCTATCGTTTGACCGGGGACGGAAATTGGCTTCCGCCGTCTTCCGCACCACGCTTTTATTGAAAACAAAAGGCCGAATTGGCTTCGCTTCGCAATCTGGGCTTGGGTTCGACGCTGTTCGGGGGTGCAGACTGCGTGGCGCCGCTGGAGCTTGGCCGCGCGAATTTTTTCCTGCCGCGTGTTGTATCGCATTACCGGGATGAGTATGGAAAATCGCTTTTTTATGTGGCATCCTGTTGGGCCGTGTTGCCCCCTTAACAACCTGCCTACAAAAAAGGTAGGCGCTGTTTGGCGCCCGGCATAAGACTACCACGACCGTGAAGGAAATCCGGTGGGCCTCTGTGCGGTTTATGCTTGTTTTCAAAGGGATGGCGGCGACGCTCGGCTTGTGGCGATTAGCGCCGACTCTCGTTCTGGCAATGGATGTAGACTTTGGCTCCGCGCCTGGCGCTACGAACTGAAGGCCGCGTCCCACGCATGCTCTTCGGATCTGGGACCGTTAATTGGGTAATATCGCTAGCCGTGACGACATTACCTCGGGCTGGCGGGGACGGCAAGCGAGGTCAGAATGAAACGAACTCGCCGTGGATCTCACTATCCTCGTGGGTACTTGATTGCCCAGTGCCTCATTTTAGGCGTCAGCGCGCCGGCCAATGCCCGCCCCTCGGCTCTTGGCGGGAATACGTGCTCTGGCGGCTGCCGCCCACGATGAACGTGCGAAATGCCGCACAAGCGGGGGCGTTAGGTGTATACTGCGGGCAATTTGAGAACGCCGGGCAGACGCTCTCTGCGGGCCGGTGGAATACAGGCCAGCAGGTTCGGGACGCAGTGACCGGCCAGCCAGAGTTTATGGGGGCGAACTAATGACTATTAACCAGCCCAATGGGTTTGTCGGGCCTGCCATCGGCGAAGGAGCGGTTGGCGCGCTTGCTCACTTTTTTGCTGAACGTAAAAAAACCAAGAGACTGCCGATAGGTGCCGCTTGTCTGTTTTTTATCGTCGCTGCCCTTGTTATCGTCTTTGCGCCGCCGGGAAAGCAGGCCTTGGCTTATGCGTTAGGATCTGCCCTCGTAGGCGTGGCCATTGGAGCAATAGGGGCCTCACAGCTCAAGTTTAAACTTCCGGTGCTCTTGTCGAGACAGGCGGCAGTATGCAAATAAAACAGTCAGCGAGAACAGGGCGCGGTCGGGCCAGCCAGAAGCCGCGCGGGACGGGTTTCTCAAGGCGATTCAGCGAATGGAGCGGAGTTTTACCGGGCAGAAACCGGAGCGGGGAACACTGGCGGGGGCGGGAAGGGGAAACACCACCGGTCCCCCCAGCCCCCGCGACGCCGTTTATCAATACATAACGCGCTAATTCCCGCCCTAGCCGGCACGCCCGAACAGTCCTAGAGACCAGAGGGCCTGGCAGGCGGATTTCATAGGTGAACGTGGGGCCTAAACAACCAAAAGGGGGTGAAGAAGCAGTGGTCGCTGTCATAGCACCGTTGATGACTACCGCCCAGGTAGCCCGACTTCTAGCGGTATCCCGTAGAACTATCTGCCTGTGGGCAGTTTGTGGCCACTTGCGAGGAATCAAGGTGGGGAGGCAATGGCGTTTTCGTCAAGAAAGCGTCCACAGATACCTCGGCAACGTGCGTTCCTCGGCGAAAACCTTATCATGAAATTTGCCAACTATTTTGGGGAGATCTTCGGTAATAGCGGAACCAGTTCATGTTGAAGGCATTGACAAACGTTGGCGTTCCAGTTCATTATTGAAAGACGAAGTTCTACAGTAAAATGGCACAAGCAGTGAGCATCGCACGTCAAACGACCTGCGGATTGTGCTCAGATGCCGCCAATATCACTCACTCGCAGCCAACCCTACTACCTCTGATAATCATTACTCTCCTGTCGGTGTCGGCTACCAATGCCGCGGCGCAGGCACAATCACTAAGCTCCGCCGGCAGCGCATCACCCGACAAGCCGGAACCATCCACGGCCCGTTTGCTGTATGAAGAAAGCGCCGCCTATCCCGTCGAAATACAAACATACGTATTATTTGCCGCGTACAGCCACCTGCGGCCGGACGAGAAAAACCGGGTTAACTTAGAGGACCTTTTTCGGGCCGCCGCCGGAAGCCAGATGCCGTATCCTGTGAAGAGCACGCGGCCACTAACAGACGATAGCGCCGCTTATGAGCAGGCGGCATCATCCCTCGGAGTAGACGCCTTATCCTCTCAGGTCCACTTGATTCAGCTTATACGGGACGTAGACCTCGCGAAAGCTGTGTCCTTGTTTGAGGAGGTACAATACCTCGATCTTGCGCCTCTGAAATGCTCCTCCGTTACAGTCCCCGATCTTTCAAACTACTATCACATGCTGTCCCTACTGTATAGGGATACGGCGGCCGACCCAAAACTTCGCCAGCGCCTTAATGCTGTCGTTACCAGACGGTTGGGCCAGATGACTATTTTAGATGCCTCCCTCATCGCCGGTTTTGCGCTGGATATGGACGCGGACCCATCGTGGTCTGCATGGATGGCCATATTTACCGCTCGCTTAGCTGCCCTTTATACCGACGACCGCTCAGCATCGTACGCTCTAGTGCACCAGGAACTCCCTGATCGGCTACGGCGGCTCGGCGAGTTCTGGTCCAACCGTTCTGGACCTACTTTGGCCTTAATGACTGCTTATCGAAGCCTGCTGCTCGCCGTGTATCAGGGGGATCGCTGCGATGACAACGTGACCTCGCAGCAGGCCCTGCCAAAGGATTCGGCACTTTCGCCATTGGTAAGCTTTAACGACCTCCTGAGCACGCTGGGTCTTGCGGACAAAATAACACCCCTCCCCACTCGCATCAACCCCGCGAGTATCGTCGAGTCCGCCCCATTTGCGACGACCCACTTCTGGCAGACCATTGCAGAGAAGAACCTGCTGGCGGCGCTCGGTGACATTCAACAGCATGGTGACCCCGGTGATCGTGTTGCCTCACTGCTACCGGTGTTAAAGCAGGGCCTGTGTGATCCCTCGTCTACTGAAGATCCCCTCAAGTGTTTTCATGAGGAGGCATCCGCCTATACAGCATTGGCCAGCGCCGCGCAGACCGCGGCGACGCAAGATGCCGTCAACTCTGACCTAATTTCTTTTTTAGCATCACGGTATAACGGCGGAACCGTCCCAATCGCACACTGGTTACTGGAAGTCGATAAGGCTTGTGACTTGACAAGACGCGCAGGTGAGCAACAAACTCAGCTCAGCCGGGAATTCGCAGCACGCTGGAAGACTCCATACCCAGTCGCAGGAGTTAAAGATGCAGGCATCATCCTGGATCTTATGTTGCAATCGCGCGAACCGGCTCTAAGTCTTATTGGGCGCCTTGAGAAAGCCTTTCCGGGCGAAACTAAATATTGGAACTAACTTATTTTGTGCGACATCTTGGCAAACAGATCGGTCTACTGCTGACGGCTATAGCACTTACCGCCACTTGCGTGGCCGGTATTCTTGCGCGACATACCAGTGCAGACCCGCCACCGACGTATCGGCGACTACTGATTGATCATCTAGATTGTACTCGCTTGGATGGTTCCCCATATTCAATCTCACTGCATGATCGGCCATTCGCCATATACATCTTTTCAACTGAGTGTCCACATTGCGTCGACACCCATGATCGCTGGACGGTGCTCTCTCAAAGTCAGTTCTGTAAGAGCGGCAGTCTGTGCTGAATTCGGACTTAACAGCACCCACATCAGACTTACGGAGTACGCAGCGAGCGAGCCTACTGGAGTAGTCCTCTTATTTGGCTGCGCTTCCGTGCAGCTTGAAGCACTGGGCGTAAGCGCCACTCCTACTCTCATTATAATTAGAGCCGATCACAGTTTTCTCTCGTTGCCCGGAGCAATCCGGAGGGATTTGATAAAGAGCGCTTTAGGCGTAACGCTTTTGCCGACGCCGCTCGACCACGTGCAAGCATGGTTCGAGACGAGGTGGTGACTCAGGTGTACCGAGATTAAAGGAGAAAAGTGTGGCATCACGCGCAAGCACTATAATCTCTGGCGCTTCCATTGGTATCTTGTTGGTATCATCTTGGTACCTATGCCTGCAAAACCGGCGCCTGCAAGTTCGTATTGCAGAGCTATGAGTTCGCTCCTCTAATTCGGCCCACTTCGATCGTCTAATTTGGCCCCCCTGAACAGCCCCGGATGAGAAGATTCCGGGATGGATAGGAGGAGCAAAGTGGAACTATTCGAAGAGATC
>Ga0302326_10000627_pt1 | contig 95991 bp, 86 predicted proteins | sample Palsa_T0_3_FD_202264 | JGI IMG/M metagenome (GOLD analysis project Ga0302326, IMG submission 202264) | Peat permafrost microbial communities from Stordalen Mire near Abisko, Sweden - Palsa_T0_3 | ecosystem: Environmental > Terrestrial > Soil > Palsa > Peat permafrost | place: Sweden: Abisko... | reverse complement strand
GGAGCCGTAACCAGTCGGGGAGCGCACCACCGCTGTCCGGCCCCTGAAGGCCGGACAGCGCCGCGTGCGGCGCGCGCCGTGGTGGTGCGGAGGAGAGTGCCGGCGCCGCTGAGTGCCTCGCCAAGGACGCCCGCCCTCGGAGGGGCACCGCGGCCGCCGGTACCGAAGCCACAGGCTCACAGCGAGTTCAGGAAGGCAACCAGCGCCGCTTGGTCCTGCGGCGACAGGGCGGCGAAGGCATTCCGCGCCCGGCGAGCTTGACCATCGTGAGCCAGGATGGCCTGGGGCAGCGTGGTAGCACGCCCGTCGTGGAGAAACTCCGTCACCGCCGAGATTCCCCAGAGCGGCGCAGTCCGTAACTCGCTGCCCAGGGCAGCCCCCTGCACAATTCCGTCCCCGAGGCTGCCCATGTCGTGGAGCAGGAAGTCCGAGTAGGGGTGAAAGGTGGCCTCACTCAGTGAGGGCACGGCGGCGCTGCCTGTATGGAAGGTCGCCCAGTGGCAGTGGCTGCAGCCGGTGGCGGCGAAGACCCGTTTACCCTCGGATGCTTCGGAGCTCAGGGCCGCCCGCGGAGGCGGTGCAAGCAGCGTCATGAAGTCCGTGAACGCCGTCACGTCGGAACCGTCGTCGTTGAGGCCGGGCTCGGGGTTGCAAGCGAGCAGAGCGCAGTCGCCGTTCGGGCAGTTCTCGGCTGGGAACTCCGGGTTGGTCACGCCCATCTCGTTGAGGTACGCGTCGCCAGAGAACTGGTGCAGCGTGGTCTCCTGGTCCTTCCAGCCGAAACGGCCAACGGCGTTCCGACCACTGGCGATGTCCGGGACCATGGCCACCCGGCCGGCCTCAGAAGGAAAGAGGAAGGCCTCGGTGCGGGCCACGAACAGGAAGGTGCTCTCGGGCACGGCGTCCACGAACCCCAGGCCAAAGAGCGGGATGGTGCGCCTCTGGGCAACGACGCTGGCCTCTGGCGGAACGGTTTCACCGACGAAGTTGCAGCTTCCGGCCGGCCCGATGCCCTTGGCCTGGATGAGCGAACCGCCGAACTGCGTCAGCGGGTCGAAGCTGCCGCCATCGATGGCGCCGAATCGCGTTTCCAGAGTGGTGCTGCCCCCGCCCGCGGCTGGTACGGAGTGACACTTGCCGCAGGAGGTGTCGTTGAACACCGGCCCGAGGCCGTCGGCGGGCCCCTCGACCTCGTCGAATTGTGCCAGTCCGGCGTCGAACAAACCCAATTCGGCGTGGCTCAGGCGCGGCAGCGGATTGCCGAGAGTCGCCTGCATCGGTTCATGCTCCGCGTTCATTGCTGAGACGACGTCCTCGTCGTCCTCGGGTGCCGCTGGCGCGGTCTCGGGCGCGCCAACGATGCCAGTGCCGCAACCCACGCCGGAAAGCATGAGTGCCAACCACAGGCCCTTCTTCTCGTGTGTGACGTTCATTGAACGGCTCCCCTATGACTCCCCTCAAGTCAGGAACCGGGCCGAGCTCGGCTCCTTGTCCATTCCTGTGGACTCCTCCGCTGTGGGGACTCAAGGCGCGCTGTGGTGGGAGAAGCGACCCGCACCGGCACGACCGCGACGCCGTCACCGTCGACGTCGCACAACTCGCTGCACACCCAGAGCCGAAATTTTCTGAACGACCGGACGCGCTCGGACGAGCTTTTTTCTAACGAGCCGCCATGTCAGCACTTTGGCGAGCGGCGCTTCGTCGCTCCAACCGCACCGAGGCCTCGCCCAGCGAAAGCCGACGGGTGCCCGTCAGCCGCCGCTCGAGGGCTTGCTCGTCAGTCTGCTCCTCAGCCGGCCCCGAGCAGCTTTTTTCTACTGCGGGTCCGTTTGGCCCTGACGGCGAAGGAAGGTGGGGATGTCGAACTGGTCCTCATCCACCGGAAGCGATGGGTCTCGTGCCGGACGTGCGATGGCGGCGCGCGGCTCGCTCCGCACTCGCACTGGCGTCATCACCGGCAGCTCCTGAGACGTGGAGCGTGCGCCGGTACCGGCGGGAGCGATGGCCATCGGATGGCGGGCGTCCTTGGCGTGAAAGCCGGTGGCAATGATGGTGATTTTGACTTCCTCGTGCACCTCGTCGTCGATGAGGCTGCCGAAAATAATCTCCGCTTCCCCGTCTGCAGCGTCATGCACCAGCGTCAGCGCCTCATTGACTTCCTGGAGAGTGAGGTCCCGCCCGCCAGTGATGTTGATGAGCAAGCCGGTGGCGCCATCGATGGTGACGTCCTCCAGAAGCGGCGAGGCAATGGCCTGCTGCATGGCGGTGACGGCGCGCTTCTCGCCCGCCGCACGGCCGGTGCCCATGAGGGCCAGGCCCTTGTCGGACATGATGGTCTTCACGTCGGCGAAGTCCACGTTGATGTAGCCGTGGTACTGGATGAGGTCGGAAATCCCCTGGACCGCGTTGAGGAGGACCTCGTCTGCGCGCTTGAAAGTGTCCAGGAGCGGCATCGACTGGCCCCCCAGCGTCAGCAGCCGCTGGTTGGGGATGGTGATGAGCGTGTCCACCGCCGTCTTCAGTTCGACCAGGCCGGCGTCGGCCTGCTTTCGGCGCTTGTTGCCCTCGAAATGAAAGGGCTTGGTCACGACTGCCACAGTGAGCGCGCCGAGCGACTTGGCAATGTCGGCGATGATGGGCGCCGCTCCGGTGCCCGTCCCGCCTCCCATGCCGGCAGTCACGAAGACCATGTCGGCGCCCTCCAGCGCCTGGGCGATGAGTTCCTTACTTTCCAGGGCCGCCTCCCGACCGATGTCGGGGTTGGCGCCAGCGCCAAGGCCTTTGGTGAGGCCCGAGCCAATCTGCACCTTCACCTGGGCGTGACTGGCCTGCAGAGCCTGGATGTCGGTGTTCGCGGCAATGAATTGCACCCGGTCGAGTCCGGCCGCAATCATCGTATTGATGGCGTTGCAGCCAGCGCCGCCCACTCCCACCACGCGAATTTTCGCGCCCTGTTTGCTGTGTTCCGAGGTCTCCATCAGAAAATCTCCTCCAGCCACTCCCGCATCCGCCCCTTCACCTTCCGGTACACATTTTCCTCACGGATTCGGAACAGCCGCCGGTCCTGGTGGCGGGCTCCGTAAATGACGAGCCCCACCCCGGTCGCGTACATCGGGCTCTTCACGACGTCGACCAGGCCTCCAATTCCACGGGGCATGCCACGGCGCACCGGCAGGCCGAGTACCTCCTCGGCCAGCTCGGCCATTCCGCCGAGCAACGTGGAACCGCCGGTGATGACCACCCCACTGGCGAGCAAGTCCTCGTAACCGCACTTTTGGATTTCGCGGTGCACCAGCTGGAAAATCTCCTCCACCCGCGGCTCCAGAATTTCACAGAGAATCTGCCGGCCGAGGACGCGGGGCTGCCGCCCGCCAACCGACGGGACCTCGATGGTCTCTTCCTTGTCCACCATCGAAGCCAGGGCACAGCCATACTTCTGCTTGATGCGTTCGGCCTCGTGGGCCGGCGTGCGAAGTCCGATGGCGATGTCGCTGGTGAGGTTGTTGCCGCCGAGGGCAATGACTGCGGTGTGAACGATGCTTCCGCCGGAGAAAATGGCGATGTCGGTGGTGCCGCCGCCGATGTCCACCAGGCAGGCGCCGAGCTCCTTCTCGTCCTCACCGAGGACCGCCTCGCTGGAGGCGAGCGGCTGGAGCACGATGTCCGCCACGTTCAGGCCAGTGCGGTTCGCGCATTTGACGATGTTCTGGGCGCTGGAGACCGCTCCGGTCACGATGTGTACCTTGGCTTCCAGGCGCACGCCGGCCATCCCCAGCGGCTCCTTGATGCCGCCCTGGTCGTCGATGATGAATTCCTGGGGCAGGACGTGGATGACTTCGCGGTCCATGGGAATGGCCACGGCCTTGGCCGCGTCGATGACACGGGCCACGTCGGCCTCGCGGACCTCCTTGTCCTTCACCGCGACGATGCCCTGGCTGTTGAAGCCCTTGATGTGGCCACCGGCAATGCCGGTGTAGACCGTGGTGATTTCGCACCCGGCCATCAATTCGGCCTCCTCCACCGCTCGGCGAATGGAGGCGACGGTGGACTCGATGTTCACCACCACTCCCTTCCGCAGCCCCTTGGAGGGATGGGTGCCGATGCCGATGATGTCGATGCCGTTGTCGGTCAATTCCCCGACGATGGCGCAGATCTTCGTGGTGCCGATGTCCAGGCCGACGACGATCTCCCCGCCCTTCTGCTTCGCCATGTTGTTTCCTCGTGCTCTCACTTCGCCGCGTGGTCCCGCGCTTGCGGACCTGCGAGCTGAACGGCGACCCAGGTGGGTCGCACCCGGTTCTCTAGATGAATGGTTGCGGCACTCAGTCCGCGCTGGCGGAGCTCGGCCCGAACGCGCACCAGCCGCGCCAGGGCGTCGTCGGGTGCGCCCGAGGCCAGCGCGACCACCTGGCCGTCGGCGTCGATGGCGCGCAGCCCACCCTCCTCGAGGTGCACCTCGGAAAGACCGGGGCGCTCAATGGTGCGTGCCCAGGTGCCGATCAGACTCAAAGCCGCACGGAACCGTGCCGCGGTCTCCTCGGGCGCCCGGGCCGCGTCCTCGCGGGTGACTCCGGTGATGAGCGGCAGGTCGAGCGCATCCGCCCCGGAGACTTTCTTGAAGGGGACGCCCTCGGCGTCGACGACGTAGAGGTCGCCCATGACAGCCAGCGCCGCTGGGACGTGCTCCTCCACTCTTATTTGAAGCGTGTCGGGCAAGGCACGGCGGGCGTCGACGGAGCTCACCCATGGGTGGCCAGCCATGGCCCGGGCCACGTCGGCGGCGTCGAGCGTCCAGAGGTTGGCGCCCCGTTGGACCCCGGCCAGTGCCAGAAGCTCCGCCTCGGTGGCACGCTGCGCCCCCACCAGCTGGACCGAGCGGAGCGCAAAGCGCGGCGACTGACGGGCCCAGGCATCGATGCGCAAGCCACCCACCCCCAGGGCAACCAGGGTGGCGACTGCGAGCAGCAGCCGAGGGCCGTGCGTCAACGCCGTGCCGCGAAGGCGGGCGGTGCGCTCGAGCCGGTGGCGGCGATTCCTGGGCGAGCCGTGAGGCATTGTCTGATCCACCTATGCTCGGGCTGGAATTGGGCCGGCGCCAGTTTTTCGCCACAGCTACGTCGCGCGGTGCGCCTGTAGACTCACCGGGGGGGTGGATATGTCGAGACGGTGCTTCGGTCCTGTCCTGGCGGCATTTCTCGTCGCGGGTGGACGTGCCCTGGCGCAGCAGCCAGCTCCGCCGACCAACGTCGAGACGACGGCACCCCCAGACGTCTCCCCGGAGGTGGCGCGCGACCTCGCCCGGCTCGAGGCGCTGCTTCCAGCGTTTGCTGCCCAGGCCCGGGCAACGCGGCTCGGGGTGGGTGGCATCTTCATCGCCACCGGCCTGGCGGCCATCCCCGTTGGCATCGTCGCGCAGACTTCGTGGCACCAGGACTATGGCGCTGGATTCTGGGTGACCGGTGCCCTTCTTCTCGGAGTCGGCACCCTCAATCTCGTCTGGCAAACCCCCCTCGAGACGCTGGAGCACGACTTCCACGCCTCCGCCACGGCACTCCCGCCGGCCGAGCGGCTGGCCTTCGGGACAGGCGGCCTTTCCAGCGTGGCGGCCAGTGCGCACACCGGGCGCGTGGTGGGGGCCATCATCGACTTTGCCCTGGCAGGCCTCTTCTACGGCATTGGCGTCGGCGCGCTCGCGTCGGCGTCCAACGGCGCCGGCTCGAACCTCTCCGACGCCCAGTCCGGGGCTGCAAGCTCGCTCGTGCTGGGCGCGATTTTGACCGGAGGCGGCATCGTGCAGCTGGTGCTTCCCAGCCCGGCGGAGACGGCCTATGCCGTGTACGTGTCCGGACGGGGGCCGGGCGCAGAAGCCCTTCACCTCTCCGGCGGAGTGGCACCCGTCCGCGGAGGGGCGCTGGTGGGCCTCGGCGGAAGCTTCTGACGCCCCTTGCCTCCCCTTTGCTCGGGGGCCCTCTAAGCCTTGAGGGAGGCACCGAGGAGGAGCCGTTCGCAGAGGGCAGGAAAGTCGATGCCCCGGCCGGCGGCAATTTTGGGCAGGAGGCTGGTGGCCGTCATGCCGGGAAGGGTGTTGAGCTCCAGCAGCCACACCTCGCCCTCGGCAGTGAGGATGCAGTCGCTCCTCGTCGCCCCGCTGCAGCCCAGGGCCTTATGGGCAGCCAGGCACACCGCATTCACCTTCGCGTACAGCGGGGCGGGCAACGGAGCCGGAAAGAGGTACTTGGTGCCACTGCTCGCCGAGTACTTGGCCTCGTAGTCATAGAATTCGCGTGCCGGGACAACCTCGATGGCTCCCAGCGAGACGTCGTCGAGCACGGACCCTTGGACTTCTCGACCGGCGACGAATTGCTCGAGGAGGATGGTCCCGGCGAAGACGGCAGCCTTGGAGACGGCGTCGACGCAAGCCTCGCGGGTCCGGCAAATGAAGACCCCCACGCTGCTCCCCTCGCGCGAGGGCTTCACCACCAACGGGAGAGAGAAGGGCAATGCGTCCAGGCCGCCCAGCGCCGCCTCCGGGGTGTCAAAAGAACGGTAGAGAGGCGTGGGAATGCCACGGGCCAGGAAGACCTGCTTGCTGAAGACCTTGTCCATGCCGACTGCCGAGGCCAGCACCCCGGAACCCGTGTAGGGGATGTGCATCGACTCGAGTAGGCCCTGGATGGAGCCGTCCTCGCCATAGCGGCCGTGCAGGGCGATGAAGGCGACGTCGATGCTCATGTCGAGGAGGCGCAGGGCAACGTCGCGCTGCACGTCGACATCGACGACCCGGTAACCGAGCGAGCGGAGCGCCTCGGAGATGGCTGCGCCGCTGCGCAGACTCACCTCCCGCTCGACGCTCAGTCCTCCGCTAAGGATGCCCACCCGCTTGTTGGCGAGCTCTTCCCGACTGAAGCGCTTCACGTGAATACCCCCACCCGTTTGACCTCCGGGACAAGCGTGATGCCTTTGTCCTCATGGACCCGCACTTGCGCCAAGTCGATGAGTCCCGCGACGTCGCGCGCAGCGGCGTCGCCGAGGTTGACAATCCAGTTGGCGTGGAGCTCGCTGATGCGCGCCGACCCCAGGGTGTAGCCCTTGAGTCCGACGGCTTCGATGAGTCGCCCGGCGTACTCGCCGGGCGGGTTCTGGAAGACGCTTCCACAGTTGGGCTGGCTCAAGGGCTGAGTGCGTTTCCGGTAGCCGAGGTCCGCCTCCATCGCCGCGCGCGAGGCCTCGACATTCCCCGTGCGCAGCCGGAAACGGATGCGGAGGGCCACCGAACTCGGCGGAAGCGCCGTGTGCCGGTAGCCGATGGCCAGCTCGGTGCGAGCGACCCAGCCCACGCCATTGGCCGTGGCAAGCTCGACGGCGTCCAGCACCTGTTGGCACTCGCCATGCTTCGTCCCGGCATTCATCGCCAGCGCTCCGCCGAGGGTTCCGGGGATGCCGGCCAGGAATTCCGCCCCCACCCAGCCCTGGGCGCGCATGGCGTTCACGAGGCGAACAATCGCTGCGCCGGCGCCCAGCGTCAGCAGGCCTCCGTCCTCCAGGGATTGCCGCTCCTCCGGAACGAGGTTCGCCGGGAGCTTCAACGTCAAGCCGGGGAGGCCACCGTCACCCACCAACGTATTCGCGCCGCCCCCCAGCACATGCACCGGGATGCCCTCCTGGTTGGCACGCTGAAGCAACACCGCCAGCGCATCCACAGAACGCGGCTGGACGAAGAGCTCCGCTCTACCGCCCGCACGAATGCTCGTCCTCGGCGCGAGTGGCTCGTGCTCGCTCGCCTCGACGGCCAGGCCGAGGGCAAGACGCAGGAGACTTCGAGCTGGACCGGCGGAACCCTTCACCTGGACCCCCTTGTGAGCGAAGTGGGCAGGTGGAGCAAGTCTCTTGCCACCTTTGGGACGGCCAAGGGCCATCGGAGCGCAGTCCTGGTTTGCGCCCGGCGCTTCGCCTCACCCTTCATCCGGACGTGGTGTTATGGGCCTGGGGCCGCCCACCCCCAGGAGGGCACGCCCTTGAAGCTTCTCATCCAGCTTGTCGTGCTTCTCGTCGCCGCCGAGCACCTCTGGTTCCTGGTGCTGGAGATGTTTCTCTTCACCAAACCCCTGGGGCTCAAGACGTTTCACGTCACCGCTGAACACGCCAAGCAGACGGCCCCGCTGATGGCCAACCAGGGCCTCTACAATGGCTTTCTGGCCGCAGGGCTCCTGTGGAGTCTTCTGGCCGCCGAGCCCTTCGGCTACCAGCTCCAGCTCTTCTTCCTCGGGTGCGTGCTGGTGGCCGGCATCTTCGGCGCACTGACGGTGAGCCGCGCCATCCTCTTCATCCAGGCCCTCCCAGCGGCGGTGGCCGCGGGGTTGGTGCTTCTGGGCCATCCGTAAGCTGAGTCAGAGGCCTTCGGTCACGCCGTCGAAGGCTTGCTCGACGTGGGCGCCGAAGGCAACGTCCTCCCAGGAGCCGTCGAGGCAGGGCGGCTCGGCCCAGGGCTGACAGGTGTGGGTCCCGGCGTCGGGGGCAGCGCCGCGCTGGCCCCACCCCAGGTGCTGCTGGTTGGCGTCGTCGGACACGCCGCGCTCCTCGTCCAGCCGGTGCATCAACTCGTGGGTGAAAGAAGCCCCGTGGTCCACGAGGTACACCTCGGCCTGGCCAAAGAGGAGACAGCCGGTGGCGTCATCGCAAGGGGTCTCCGGGATGGTGGCGTCGTCCGGCCAGAGCCACACCGTGAGCCCGGAGACGGAGCCCCCGAAGTCGCCTGGGGTGAAGAGGCCCTTGCCCACCACCGTCTCCTGGCTGCGCTGCACCATGGCGACGACGCCTGAGCAGTCCACGACGCGGGAGGCATTCAGCGTCATGCCAGAGGCAGAACAGCTGTTGGCCGGCTGAAACGGCGCCCCGGAACACGCTGCCAGGCAGCACAGGGACAGCGCGACGGCACGAGCTGGGCGAGGGACGGCGGCGTTCATCCGGGGGAGAGAGGAGCGTGCCCCGGGGCGAACGCGCGGCGCAATGGCGGTGCTCTCCCACCTCCGCTTGGTCGGAGGGACACCCTTTCCTGCCGTCCTGTCCGAGACGTGTGCGACAGTCCCCAGCCCTTTTGGCAGGAGGCCTCTCGGATGGCGAAGGATGGCGCGGTCGTCCCAGGCACCCGGCTCGTGGCCATCGACTGGCTGCGGGGTGTGGTGATGGTCCTGATGACGCTGGACCATTCGAGCGACGCCTTCAACGCCGGACGCCTCTTCACCGACTCGGCGGCCTTCGACAGCCAGCGCCTTCCCATGGCGGACTTCCTCACCCGCTGGGTGACGCACATCTGCGCCCCCACCTTCGTCTTTCTCGCCGGGACGGGACTGGCCCTCAGCATCCAGCGCCGCACGCGCGATGGTGAGCGCCCGGGGGCCATCGACCGCCACATCATCCTCCGCGGGCTCATCATCGCCGCCTTCGAGCTGTGGATGTCCCTCGTCTTCGGAAACGAGCGCACCCACCTCGTCCTTCAGGTGCTGTACGCCATTGGCCTGGGCATGGTGTGCATGGCCGCCCTGCGCCGGCTCTCCACCCGCTGGCTGCTCTGCTTCGCCCTCCTCGGCTGGGTCGTCTCCGAGCCACTCGCCGCGCTGGCCTCGAAGCTGGGGGGGCCGCTCGGGATTCTCCCCAAGCTGCTCTTCTCGCTCGCATTTTTGGGCAGCTGGGGCGTGGAGGCCTACCCGGTCTTCCCCTGGCTGTGCACCATGGTGCTCGGCTTCTGCTTCGGCCGCTGGCTTCTGGCCCAGGCCCCCGAGAGGCAAGCCGCGCGGGCCTGGCGGCTTTTGCTTCGGTGCGGCTTGGGGCTGCTCACGCTCTACCTCGTGCTCCGCGGCGTCAACAGTTACGGAAACATGGCCCTCTACCGCCACGACGGCTCACTCGTGCAATGGCTGCATGTCAGCAAGTACCCGCCGAGCCTTGCCTACTGGGGCCTGGAGCTCGGGCTCGCCGCGCTGCTCTTGGCACTGGCCTTTGCAGCCCGACTGGCCTGGGCCCCCCTGGTGCTGCTGGGACAGACGGCGCTCTTCTACTACCTCTTGCACGCCCACCTCCTGAAGGCCGCATCCCTGCTTTTGGGCATGCACAAGCAAGCCGGACTGCTCGTCACCTACCTCGCCACTGTTCTGGCGGTGCTGGTGCTGCTGCCCTTGTGCAGCTGGTACCGCGGCTACAAGCGGGCCCACCCCAAAGGGTGGCCGCAGTACATTTGAGTGTGAGGAGCGGCCTGCGGTCCGAAGCAAGCCAATGGAGGGCCTTCACTTCTTGTGGACGAGCAGCTCGAGCAGCTCCGGGCCCACCTGGGTGATGTCGCCTGCGCCCAGGGTAAGCACCAAGTCTCCCCGCTGAAGCCGTGGGAGGAGCGCGCTGGCCACTTCGGCGCGCTTTTCCACATACGTCACGTCCCGGTGTCCGTAGGCCTGCACGGCTTCCACCAGCGCCGCACCCGTCACGCCGGGGATGGGCTCCTCGCTGGCGGCGTAGATGCCGCTCACCACCAGCACGTCGGCGTCGTTGAAGGCCCGGGCGAAGTCCGCGAGCAAGTCGCGGGTACGCGTGTAGCGGTGCGGCTGAAAGGCCACCACCAGTCGCCGACCAAACGCGGCCCGGGCGCCGGCCAGGGTGGCCATCACCTCGGCCGGGTGGTGCCCGTAGTCGTCCACCACGGTGATGCCGTCGACTTCTCCCCGCACGGTGAAGCGCCGCTGCACCCCCTCGAACCCGGCCAGCGCCTTGCGCACCACCCCCAGGGGCACCTCCATCTCGTCGGCGACGGCGATGACGGCCAGAGCATTGAGCGCGTTGTGCGCGCCCACCATCCGCACCGCAAATTCGCCCAGTGGCTCGTTGCGACGGAAGGCAGAAAACCGGGTGGTGAAGCCGTCGAGAACCACCCCTTCCAGCCGGTAGTCGGCGGCGTGCGTCGTCCCGTAGGTGACGAAGCGCTTCTCGATGCTCGGCAGGAGCGCCTGCACGTTGGGGTGGTCGAGGCAGACGATGTTGAGGCCGTAAAACGGGACGCGGTTGCAGAATTCGGCGAAGGCCTGGCGCAGGGCCTCCACCGTCCCGAAGTGGTCCAGGTGCTCGGGGTCGACGTTGGTGACGACGGCGATGGAGGGGTGGAGCTTGAGGAAGCTCCCGTCCGACTCGTCGGCTTCCACCACCATCAGGTCGCTTTTTCCAAGCTTGGCGTTGCTTCCGAGGACATTCACCTTGCCGCCCACCACCGCGGTCGGGTCGAGCCCGGCGGCGTTCAGGACGGTGGCCACCATGGAGGTGGTGGTGGTTTTCCCATGGCTACCAGCCACCGCCACCGAGTACTTGAGGCGCATGAGCTCGGCCAGCATCTCCGCGCGCGCGATGACGGGAATTTTCCGTGCGTGGGCAGCGAGAATTTCTGGGTTGTCCCGGCGCACGGCGGAGGACGTCACCACCACGTCCGCCTCGCTCAGGTTCTCCGCGCGGTGCCCGTAGGCGAGGCGGGCCCCCAGCTTCACCAGCCGACGGGTGATGTCGGACTCCTTGAGGTCGCTCCCGCTCACCCGGTAGCCGAGGTTGAGGAGCACCTCGGCGATGCCACTCATGCCGATGCCGCCAATGCCCACGAAGTGCACACGGGCCGCGTGACGCGTCTTGAAGAGGCTGGCGTGCGGACGGGCAGTCAACGGCCGGTCGCCTCCGAGGGGTGGCGGTCCGCCCGGCCACGGGAGCGCTCAATCAACCCCACACACACGTCGGCCAGCTCGCGCGCCGCCTCCGGCCGGCCGAGGAGCCCGGCCTGGCGCCCCATGCGCTCGAGCTGCTCCGGATGCCGGTACAGCTCGCGGATGGTGCTCGCCAACCGTTCGCCGGTCAGCTCCGCCTCCCGAAACATGACCGCCGCGCCAGCCGCCACCAGGGCACGCGCGTTGACGGCCTGGTGGTCATCGCTGGCGCCGGGGAAGGGCACCAGCACCGAGGCCTTCTTGCAGATGGCGAGCTCGGCCACCGTCGTCGCCCCGGCCCGGCACACCACCAGCGAGGCCCGGGCGTAGGCAGCGGACATGTCCTCGATGAAGTCCACCACCTCGGCCTGAAATCCCAGGGCCTGGTAGCCTTTACGCACCTGCTCCACGTCGGCCAGGCCGCTCTGGTGGACGAAGTCGATGGCGTCGCGCAGGTCCTGAAGGAAGCCCAGCGCCTCCAGGACCCGGCCATTCAGCCCGTGTGCCCCGAGCGAGCCGCCGAGCACCAGCACCTCGAAGCGGTCGTGGGCCGACTTGCTCCGCAGGTAGTTGTCCAGAAGCTTCCGGCGGACGGGGTTTCCCACCAGGTGCGTCTTCTCGGCCGGAAAGGCCGAGCGCGCCTCCTCGAAGGAGATGAAGACCGCCTGGACGAAGTGTCCCAGCACCCGGTTGGTGAAGCCGGGAAGCGCATTCTGCTCCTGCACGGCGGTGGGGATGCGGCGGAGCCAGGCGGTGAAGACCACCGGCCCGCTGGCGTAGCCGCCCACGCCCACCACCACCTCGGGCCGAAAGCGGCTGAGGATGCGCCAGGATTCGACGAAGGCCCGGGGCAAGAGGAGGAGGCCTCGGAGGAAGTCGACGAGAGACTTTCCCTTCAGCCCGCGGGCGGAGATGGTTTGCAGGGCGAAGCCCGCCGCGGGCACCACCCGCGCCTCGAGGCCCCGCTTGCTCCCGACGAAGAGCACGGTGTTGCGTGGATGCCGGGTGGTGAATTCCTCCGCCAGGGCGATGCCGGGAAACAGGTGGCCTCCGGTCCCGCCGCCGGCGATGAGCATCCTCATGCCAGGGCTTCCGTGGCCTCGCGCCGACGTGGGGAGAAGAGCCGCATCGGCTGCGTGGAGGCGCTCAAGGAGAGCAGCGCGCCGGCGGCAGTCATGGACACCACCAGCGAGCAGCCTCCGTAGGAGACGAAGGGCAGCGTCAACCCCTTGGTGGGAAGCATGCCCATGGCCACGCTCATGTTCACCACCGCCTGCACACCGAGCAGTGCGGTGAGCCCGAGGCCGAGGTAGGTCCCGAAGGTTTCTCCGGCGCGCAGCGCAGCGCGCGTCCCCCGCCAGACGACGACGGCGTAGAGGAGCACCGTGGCCGCTGCGCCGAAGAGGCCCAGCTCCTCGCCAACGATGCTGAAGATGAAGTCGGTGTGCGCCTCGGGCAGGAAGAAGAGCTTCTGCCGGCTCTCCCCCAGCCCCAGGCCAAAGAAGCCGCCCGAGCCCACCGAGATGAGGGACTGCGCCACCTGGTAGCCGACGTCGTGGCGGTGCGCCCAGGGGTCGAGGAAGGCCCTGATGCGCGCCAACCGGTAGGGGGAGTGGGCGACGGCGTGGTAGGCCAAGGGGAGCGCGAGCAGCACCGAGCCCACGAGGTAGGACAGCTTGGTGCCCGCGGCGAAGAGGAGCACGAAAAGCAGCACCAGGAGCTCCACCGCGCTCCCGAAGTCCGGCTGGGCCATGCACAGCACCACCAGCACGCCGCCCAGCAGCAAGTGGGGGAGGAAGCCGACGCTGAAGGACGCCATCTTCTCGCGCTTCTTGGCCAGGCTATAGGCCAGGTACACCACCCAGGTGAACTTCGCGATTTCGGCCGGCTGGATGCTCACTCCGGGGAAGCGAATCCAGCGGCGGGCACCGCCCACCAGCGTCCCGACGCCGGGCACCAGCACCAGCACCAGGAGCAGCAGCGTCACCACCAGCAACGGGTAGGCGAGCCGCGCCAGCCTCCGGTAGCCAAGCTTCAGCGCGGTGGCCATGGCCAAGAGGCCCACCCCGGCCGCCACCAGCTGCCGCTGGAGGAAGTAGAAGCCGTTTCCGGTCTTCTGCAGCGCCGTCACCGCGCTGGCCGAGTACACCATCACCAGCCCCAGGCAGAGCAGCCCCAGCACCGCGCCGAGGAGAATGGGGTCCACCGACAAGCGGACTGGCTCGCTGCGTCCGTCCGGGAGTGCGTGGGAGGGTTGCGGGCGGCGGCGCCAGCTCATGAAAGCGCCTGCACCAGACGCCGGAAGGTGTCTCCCCGGTCCTCGAAGTTGAGGAACTGGTCGAAGGAGGCGCAGGCCGGGCTGAGCAGTACCACGTCACCGGGGCGGGCGAGCTCCCGGGCGCGGGCCACCGCCCGTTCCAGCGTGCCGCAAGCGTGGACGGTGTACTCCGTGGCGAACTCCTCTTGAATAAGAGGCCCATCCTGCCCAAGGGTGAGCACCGCGGCGACTTTTCCGCCCGCCGCCTGTCTCAGGGGGGCATAACTCGCGCCCTTGCCCCTTCCCCCGGCGAGGAGAAACAGACGGCTTCCGGACGGGAAGGCCTTGAGCGCCACCACCGCCGCATCGACGTTGGTGGCCTTGCTGTCGTTCACCCACTCCACGCCCTGCAGGATGCGGATGGACTCGAGCCGGTGGGGCAAGCCGGCAAACCCGTCCAGTCCCCGCTGCGCGTCGGCAGGCGCCACGCCGACATGGAGCGCGAGCAGCGTAGCGGCCATGGCGTTCTGCAAGTTGTGCGTTCCGCGCAGCGCCCGGTTGTCGAGCCTGAAGGCGATGTCCTCTCCCTGCACCCGGAAGCCGTCCCCTCCGGCCACCGCCGCACCGTCCAGGCCGCCGGGGAGCGTGGTGCGGGCATCGAGGGTGAAGCCGCGCACCGTGCCCCGCGCCCCTGAGGCAAGGCGCACCGTCCAGGGGTCGTCCAGGTTGAGGACTGCCAAGTCGGCTGCCTCCTGGCTCTGGAAGATTCGGCCCTTCGCCTCGGCGTAGGCCTCCAGCGACGGGTAGCGGTCCAAGTGGTCCGGGGTGAGGTTGAGGATGGCACCCGCATGGACGCGCAGGGTTTGGAGCCCCTCCAGCTGGAACGAGGAGAGCTCCACCACGTAGACGCCAAAGCCCGGCGCGTCCACCGCGTCAGAGAGCGGCGTCCCGAGGTTACCCCCCACGAAGGCAGAGAATCCGCCGGCCACGCACAGCGCCCCGCACAGCGCCGTGGTGGTGCTCTTGCCGTTGGTGCCGGTGACGCCTACCACCGGGACGCCGGGCCGGAGGAAGCGTCCGGCGAGCTCCACCTCGCCCCACACCGGCACCCCGCGGGCCCTGGCCTGCACCAGCGAGGGCAAGGAGAGCGGCACGCCCGGGCTCACCACCAGGAGCGCAGGCGTGCCGAAGTCCACCGTCTCGAGCGGCTGACCGGCCCGCAGCGCTGCTCCCGCCACGTCGAGCACCGCCCTGGCCCCGGCCAGGCTCGCTTCGGGCTGCGCGTCGAGGACGGTGACGGCGGCCCCACGCCGGCGCAACAGGCGCGCGGCAGCAACGCCGCTCTTTCCGGCCCCCAGCACCGACACCTCTTGGCCTGACAGGGAGAGCAAGAACGGCGGGTCGCTCACCGGCAGGGGCCCTCTAGCGCAGCTTCAGCGTGAGCAGCGCCACGCCGCAGCAGAGAATGGAGACAATCCAGAAGCGCACAATGATTTTGGGCTCGCTCAGCCCCTTCAGCTCGAAATGGTGGTGGACCGGCGCCATGCGGAAGACGCGCCGGCCGGTGAGCCGGAAACTGACCACCTGAACAATCACCGAGAGCAGCTCGGCGAGGAAGACGCCGAGGATGAAGGCCGACGTCACCTCCTGCTTGCTCAAGACCGCCAGGCCTCCCAGCGCGCCTCCCAGGGCGAGCGCGCCGACGTCCCCCATGAAGACCGACGCTGGGTAGGCGTTGAACCACAGAAACGCAATTCCGGCCCCAACGATGGAGGCGCAGAAGACAGCCAGCTCGGCGCCGCCGATGACTTGGGGGACGCCCAGGTAGCGCCACAAGGGGACACTGGCCAGCCTCTGTCCACCTCCGGCCGCTGTCACCAGGTCCGCCAGGTACAGCCCACTGCCGGCCACGTAGCAGAAGACGGCGAAGGTGAGCGCGGCGACGATGGTGGGGACGATGGCCAGCCCATCCAGGCCATCGGTGAGGTTGACAGCGTTGGAGGTTCCCACCACCACCACCCAGGCGAAGAGGAGGTAGCCCCAGCCGAGCTCGAGGTTGAAGTGCCTGGTGGGCACGAAAGGCAGCGTGAGCCGGGTGTCCACGAGCAGATGCGGCACTCCCCCTTGCCAGGTGCAGAGGATGCCGAAGACGCCCCCCACAAAGAAGAGCGTTTGTAACAGCAGCTTCTTCTTTCCGGCCAGGCCCTTGGAGTTTCGCTTCGACAGCTTGAGCCAGTCGTCGAGGAAGCCGATGAAGCCGAAGCCCAGCGTCCAGAGCAGCGCCACCCAGATGACGCGCTCGCGCAAGTCAGCAAACAGCAGAGTGGAGAGCGCCACGCACAAGAGAATGAGGGCGCCGCCCATGGTGGGGGTGCCCTTCTTCGTCTGGTGGCGGTCCGGGGTGTCCTCCCGGACGTTGTTCGCCTCCCCTTGGGTAGCCCGAAGCTGGGCGATGAAGCGCTGTCCGAAGAGGAGGCCAATGAGCAACGCCGCTACTCCGGCGGCAACCAGACGGAAGGTGGGGTAGCGCAGGAAGTTGAGAAAGCGCCCGGCGTGGGTGTCCTTGAAGGCCTCGTAGAGGAGAAAGAGCATCGGCGTTCAATGTCCAGCCGAGGCCGCCACCCCGGTGAGTCGCTCCACGAGTCGCTCCATGCGCATCCCCCGGCTACCCTTCACCAGCACCACGTCGCCCGGTTGCAGGCGTGGCTTGAGCCAGGCCCAGAGCGCCTCCACCTCCACAAACCGTGCCGCCTCCCCGGTTTCCCGGGCCGGCGGCACGGCTGCGCTCCGCGGCCCGAGGAAAGCGCGGACCGCGGCGAGCCCGGCGGCGACCTCGGAGATGCGCGCATGCGCCTCGGCCTCTTCCGCACCGAGCTCAAGCATGTCCCCGAGCACCGCCACCACCCTTCCTGTGCCGGCCAGCTCCCGCGCCGTCTCCAGCGCTGCAGCCACCGAGGCTGGGTTGGCGTTGTAGCAGTCGTCGAGCACGGTGAGCCCACCTTGGCCCTCGACGACGGTGAGGCGCCGTGCCGTGGGCCGGGCCTGGGCGAGCCCCGTGGCGCATGCGTCCACAGAGAGGCCCAAGGCCCGGGCCAGCGCGAAGGCGGCCGCGGCATTGAGGGCGTTGTGCGCCCCGAGGAAGGCGAGCGGGACACGGACGGTGCGGCCGTCGGCCCGCAGGCGTACCTCCTGGCCGTTCCGGCCCAGGGGCCTCGTCTCCTCGAGCCTGACATCCGCCCCGGCGTCGCGGCCGAAGGTGAGCCAGCGGGCCCGGGCGCCTTTGGCTTGCTCCACCACCAGCGGCTCATCGAGGTTGACGACCGCGGTGGCGGTGGGGGCCAAGCCCAAGAAGAGCTCTCCTTCGGCCGCGGCCACGCCAGCCAGGCTCCCCAGGCCTTCCAGGTGCTCGGGCTGAATGGTGGTGAGCAACCCGGCATCCGGCTCGGCGAGGGCCACCAGCCTCCCCATTTCCCCCGCAGCATTCATCCCCAGCTCCACCACCGCTGCCCGGTGCTCCTTGGTGAGCCGGAGAAGCGTCAGCGGGACGCCCACCTCGTTGTTGAGGTTGCCTTCCGTCTTGAGCGCCGCACCAGCGACGCCGAGGATGCTGCCCGCCATCTCCTTGGTGGTGGTTTTCCCGTTGCTTCCGCCCACGGCGCCGAGGGGAAGCTGGAACCTCCGACGGTGGAAACGTGCCAGCGCGCCCAGTGCGCGCAGCGTGTCGTCCACGGCGAAGAGGCCCAAGCCCAGCGGGGCGCCGGGCAAAGCTTTTCCGCGCCGGACGACGGCAGCGGCCGCGCCCCGTGCTGCCGCGGCAGCCAGAAACACGTGCCCGTCGAAGCGCTCGCCTTCCAGCGCCACGAAGAGCGCTCCGGGTTCCAGGGTCCGCGAGTCGGTGGACACCGACTCGAAGACGTCCGCCCCTGGCACACCGCGCACCTCGGCCGCGGTCGCGGCGATGACGTCTTCCGGAGTGAAGGACGCCACCGCGCGGTCCACCCTTTCCTAGGCCGGTCCGGGTTTGCTGAGCGCGGCGCGGGTCTCGGCAACGTCGTCGAAGGGAAGCTTCTGGGCGCCCACTTCCTGGTACGTCTCATGGCCCTTGCCAGCCACCAGGATGACGTCCTCGGGTTTGGCGAGCGACGCTGCCGTCTCGATGGCCGTGCGCCGGTCTGCCTCCACCAGGTAACCGCGCTCTCCTGAGCGCGCCTTGCCGGCGCTGATGCGGCGCAGGCCTCCCTTCTCGAGGCCAGGGGTGATTTGGGAAATAATCTCCCCCGGGTCCTCGGTGCGGGGATTGTCGCTCGTCACCACCACCAGGTCGGCACCCTCCCCCACCACGTGCCCCATGATGGGGCGCTTGCCCTTGTCCCGGTCGCCGCCGCAGCCGAACACCACAATCACCCGGCCCTTGGAGAGGGCGCGCACCGCCTCCAGAGACCGCCGCAGGGCGTCGTCGGAGTGCGCGTAGTCGACCAGCGCCACGCGGCCATTCTCCTCGATGCGCTCCATGCGTCCCGGGACGCGCTTCACGCGCTCGATGCCCTCCTGGACGTCCCTTCGCCCGAAGCCCGCTCCGAGCGCCATCCCGGCGGCAGCGAGAATGTTCTCCAGGTTGTGAGGACCGAGCAACGAGGACTGGATGTGGATGTCGCCCGCCGGCGTCTTCAGCGTGGCCTTGATGCCATTGAGGCCGAGCTCCACGCCGGCGGCGGAGATTTCTCCCGTCCCGGTGCGGCTGAACTTCCAGGCCATGCGGCGCGCATTGCGCACCTCGTTGTAGAGGCGGGCGGCGTAGGTGTCATCACCGTTCACCACCGCCACCCCTCCTGGGGAGAGGTTGTCGGTGAAGAGCTTCCGCTTCGCCTGGAAGTAGGCCTCCATGTCCGCGTGGTAGTCGAGGTGGTCGCGGCTGAGGTTGGTGAAGGCCGCAGCCCGGAAGGTGAGCCCATGCACCCGCTCCTGGTCGAGGGCGTGGCTGGACACTTCCATCACCACCGTGTCCACGCCCGCATCGAGCATCTCCCGGAAGAGGCCGTGCAGGGCCAGCGCGTCCGGCGTGGTGTGGGGCGACTGCTGCGTCTTGCCAGCGAAACGCACATCGATGGTGCCGATGCGTCCCACCGCCGCGCCTCCGGCCGAACAGATGGATTCGAGCAAGTAGGCGGTGGTTGTCTTGCCGTTGGTCCCGCTCACCCCGAGCAGCATCAGCTCGTTGGCCGGACGCCGGTAGACGTTGGCCGAGACCTCTGCCAGGGCGCGGCGCGCAGAGGGCACCTTGAAGACGGGGAGCTCGACGGCCACCGCCCGCTCTGCCAGGACGGCCACTGCCCCGCTGGCCTTGGCCTGGGCAACGAAGGCCGCGCCGTCGTGGGTGGCGCCCGTGAGAGCGACGAAGAGGTCCCCTGGACGGACCTTGCGACTGTCGTGGGCCACCCCGGTGATGTCCAGTGCAGCCCTCGAACCGGAAAGCTGCTCTGCCCCCACACCCGCCAACACATCTGTCGACTTCATTCGGAATTCCTAGTCTCCGGCGGCGGTGGACATCTCAAGCGTCACCCGCGCCCCCTTGGCCACACGGGCCCCGGGCGCCGGGCTCTGCGCCACCACGCGCCCGCTTCCTAACAGCCGCGGCTCAAGGGCCAACGACAGAAGACGTGCCACCGCCTCCCGGCCCACCCGCCCCTGGACGTCCGGGACGGCGACTGCCCCGGGTGGGAGGCGCTCGGTGAGCGTCTCCTCCGGAGTCGACACCCCCTTTACCTGCACTGGAGGCGTCATGGGGAGGGTTTTTGGGGGCTCAGGCGTCCTTCTGGCGAGACCCGGGCCCCGCGACGGCGGGACTCCCAGGGCGGGGAGGGCCGCGGCGGCAATTTCCTTGAAGGCGGGCGCCGCCACCAGGCCTCCGTAGACGTCCGTCTTCGGCTCGTCGATGACGACGAGGACGACCAGGCGCGGGTCCTCGGCCGGAACCAGGCCCACGAAGCTGGCAATGCGGTGTTCCGAGTAGCCGCCCGCCAGCAAGTCCGGCTTCTGCGCCGTCCCGGTCTTTCCTGCCACCCGGTAGTCGTCCATGTGGGCGCGAGCCCCGGTGCCCTCCTTCTCCACTACGCCTTCGAGCATGGACACCACCGTGCGCGCCGTGCGCTCGGACACCACCCGGCGTACCGCGGTGGGCTGGTTCTGCAGCAGCACCATCCCGTCGGGGTCCGTCACCCGCGCGACGATGTAGGGCCGCATGAGGGTGCCGCCGTTGGCCAGGGCGCCGAAGGCCGCCGCCACCTGCACCGCGGTGGCGCTCACCCCCTGGCCGAAGGACTGGGTGGCCAGAGCCACCTCCGCCCGCGGGTAGGGCACCGAGCCCTTCCCCTCGTTGGGCAGCGCAAGGCCCGCGCGTTCTCCGAAGCCGAAGCGCTGCGCGGTACGCACCATCCCCTCGCGTCCGAGCCGCTGCGCCACCTTGGCCATGCAGATGTTGGAGGAGACTTGGAGAATCTGCGGCAGCGTCAGCCAGGCGTGCGGGTGCGTGTCGTGGATGACGTGCTTGCCCACATCCCAGGCGCCGTTCTCGCAGAAGAAGCGCTCGTCCACCCGCACCCCGCCGCTTTCCAGCGCGCCGGCGGCGACGAAGGCCTTGAAGGTGCTTCCCGGCTCGAAAACGTCCAGGGCGGCCCGGTCCCGCAACACCGAGGGGGGGACGCCACCCGGGGAGTTGGGGTTGAACCGCGGCGCGTGCGCGAGCGCGAGGAGCTCGCCCGTGCGCGGGTCGAGCGCCACCACCATTCCGGTGAGGGCTTCGCTCTCGGCCACCGCGCGGTCCAGCACCTTCTCGGCGGTGTATTGCAGCGTCCGGTCCAGGGTGAGGGTGACGTTGGCACCCTCGCGAGCACGCGAGCCGGGTGCGCCCTCCATGAGGACATTCCGTCCATGCGCGTCGCGGATGCCCTCCACCTTGCTTCCCGTGCCGGACAGCTCGTCTTCGAAGGCCAGCTCCAGGCCCTCCAGCCCCAGGCCGTCTTTGCCCACCACGCCGAGCACCTGTGCCGCCAGCTCCTTCTGCGGGTAGAAGCGCTTCGGCTCCTTGGTGACGCCCAGTCCCGGCACGCCCAGGGCGCGGGCGGCGGCCAGCTCCTGTGGCGTCACCTGGCGCTTCACCCAGGCGAAGCGGCGGGCGCGCTGGAAGCGGACCACCAGCTCCTGGGTGTCCAGGTGAAGTAGCCGTGCGAGGTCCGCCGCCGCGCGCGGTGCGTCTCCGAGCTGCGAGGGGTCCACCCAGAGCGAATCCACCTCCACGCTCGAGGCCAGCGAGACGCCGCGACGGTCGAGAATTTCCCCGCGTCGGGCCGGCACCTCCATCTCGCGCAGGGACTGGTCGCTGGCCATGAGTCCGAGCCGTGCGGCCTGCATGACTTGAAGCTGCACCGCGCGCCCCAGCGCGAGGGCCAGCCCAAGAAAGAGCAGACCGCCCATCATCGCCACGCGCAGCCGCATCCAGCGGGTCGCCCCCTCGGTGGGCGCGTGCGCTGCCGTGTAGCCGGTGGCTGCCATGCCCGTCAGGGACGCCCGGCCACGGCCACCGTCCGGCCGGACGCAGTCCGCTGGGGGGGCCGAGCCAGCACGGTGATGGCACCTTGCGCCGGGGGCGCCATGCCCAGGCTGTCCTTGGCCAGCCTCTCCAGCCGGGCCGACCGCTTCAGCGTCCCGAGCTCCAGCCGCAGCCGGTCATTCTCCAGTGTCAGCGCCTGGTTTTCTCCCTCCAGGTGACTGAGGGTGTAGCCGGTGTCCACCACCTCGGTGCGTGCGGCGACGTGGAGAATGCCCACCGCGGCCAGCAGTGCCGCCACCGCCGCGCCGGGCAACAGCTGGCGGAGGACGACTCCCAGCGTCGGTCGACGTGGCTGTGCGCGCGAGGCCTTCATGCCAGCCGCTCCACGGCACGCAGTCGGGCGCTGCGGGAGCGCGGGTTTCGCTCCACCTCCGCCTCGGACGCCTTCACCGCCTTGCGGGTCAGCGCCCGGAAGCTTCCCCCTGCGCCGCACACGCACACCGGGAGGCCGGGAGGACAGGTGCACCGGCCCTCGAGGGTGCGGAAGGCCGTCTTCACCCGCCGGTCCTCGAGCGAGTGGAAGGCGATGATGGCGGCACGGCCGCCCACCCGCAGCAGGCGCGGGAGGGAGGCCAGGAGCCGGTCCAAGGCCCCGAGCTCGTCGTTTACCCAGATGCGCAGGGCCTGGAAGGTACGGGTGGCGACGTGGATGCGCGCTGGCCACGCGCGGCGCGGCACCGCGCGCTTCACCGCGTCCACCGCTTGCTGCGTGGTGGTGGGGGCTGCTGCTTTCAGGGCCCGGGCGATGGCCCGGGCGAAGGGCTCTTCGCCGAGCTCGCGGAGCACCGCGGCCAGCGTGGCCTCGTCCGCGCCCGCGATGGCCTGTGCTGCACTCTGGCCGCCCGTTCCCATTCTCATGTCCAACGGGCCGTCCACCTGGAAGGAGAAGCCGCGCCCCTCGTCATCGAGTTGGGCGCTGCTGACGCCCAAGTCGGCGAGCAGGCCGTCCACGGGGAGGAGCCCGAGCGGCGCGAGCAATGCCTCCAGGTCTCCGGCGTTGCCTTCCAGCGCATGAAAGCCCGGGTGCAGCGATAGGCGCGCGCTTGCCGCGCGGAGTGCGGCCGGGTCCCGGTCCACGCCAATGACTTCCGCGCCGCGCTCGAGCAACGCCTCGGCGTGTCCGCCGCCGCCGAGCGTGGTGTCGATGATGCGATGTCCGACCTGGGGTGCAAGCAACTCCATCACCTCGTCGCGAAGGACCGTCTGGTGCGCGAACTCCACGCTGCTGTTTCCCCCGGGCCCTCTTCGCCTACGGACGCTCGAAGGGGCTGGTCATCGCAGCACGCGCGTCACTCGGGTTGCCGAACACCTCGAAGGCGCCGTGGGCGCCCCCGGCCCGCAGCACGGCCTGGAGGTACGGCGATAGACCGCACACTTTGAGGTCGCCTCCGGCACGCCGGAAGGCGTCGGCGCGGCCCACCAGCGCCTCTACGCCGCGATAGTCGAGGTGTTCCACGGCGCTGAAGTCGAGCAGCACCCAGACGCAGGACTGGTCGAGCAGGCGGATCAGCCGGTCGCCGAGCTCGGCCAGTGCTGGCCGGTCTAGCTCGCCCCGCAGCCCGAGGGTGGTGTGGCGCAGCCGGAGCCGCGACTTGGACAAGAGACTGCGTGGTGCCTTCCTCGCTACCTCGTTCACGTCTGCTCCTTGCCGTGGCGCAGCTCGGTGAGCACGCGCATCACATCCTGAGAGTCCGCTCCCTGCCGGGCCTCGGCCTGGGCCTTGGCCCAGCCCTCGTGGCTCCAGAGCTCGATGACCCGCACCATTCCTGCCCACACCACGTCCTTCTCCAGCCGGGCATGGGCGCGGAGCGAGGGCGGGACGAGCAACCGGCCAAGACGGTCCAGCGGGCACTCCTGGGCCGGCGCCACGTACAGCCTCATGAGCGTCTTCACCCCGGGCTCCATGGGGTTTCTGTCGGCCAGCGAGGCCTCCAGCCGCTCCCATTCGCGCACCGGGTAGGCGTGGAGGCAGCTGTCGAGCGCTGTCGTCAGGATGAGCCGGTCGTCGTAGCTGCCAAGCAACGTCTCCCGCAGGCGCGCCGGGAGGCTCGTTCGCCCCTTCGCGTCGATTTGGTGCTCGAAGACGCCCCGAAACACGGTGCACGGCCCGTCCTGGGAAGGGAGTGTACGGCTGATCCGCTGCTTACCACTTCTTACCACTCCCGGCCAAAACCAAAAGATTGCGCCAATGCACTGGTCCTTGTCTTTCGTCCGCCGTCACGCCAGCTTGGAAAGTTATGGACCCTGTGCGGCTCCGCGTCTCGTACCGGAGCCCTACGTCTCTGTTGCAGGCCTTCACGCGCAGCGTCGGCAAGGGGGGCGTCTCGCTGCCCAGCCGCAAGGCCCTGGAGCGAGGGACGCGCTTCGTTTTCGAGCTGGTGGCACCCGACGTCCTGGAGGCAGTGGAGGTCACGGGCGAGGTGGTGGAAGTGCGCGCCGCGGCCAACGGCGAGTACGTGCTCGGCATCCGTTACTTGCCCGGACGCAGCCGCCGCGGGCTGGACGCGGTCCTCAGCCGGCTCTTCGAATCTCACCGAGACGAGCAGGTGCGGCGCTACCCGAGGGTGCCGGTGCACCTCCGGGCCCAGGAGAATTCGGGGCTGGTGACGGTATGGAGCGTCCGCGACCTCTCCCGCGGCGGGGCCGGCGTCGAGCTCGAGGCCGGGGACTTGCCGAACCGCGCACAGATGGGCTCACCGGTGCTGATTGAGGTGTGGCTCGATTCGGGCAGCATCCTCCTGCACGGCGAGGTGGTGTGGATGACGGCCGGGAGCGCGCGACCCAGGAGCCCGCCGGCGCTGGGCATCAGCTTCGGGCGTCTCTTGCCAGACACCCTGCGCGACCTGGACCGAGTGCTCGTCCTCGACGGCTTTCCGGCCGGCCCGTGGAAGGCCGAGCTGCGCTTCGGGCTTCACGCCGTGGAGCGGATGCCGTAGGCAGCCGGGGGAGCTGGAGCGACCGAATTTCGCCCCGTTGGCGACGGCTGGTTTGTCATTTCAGCCAATTGTCGATTCGCAGCATGCCACTGCGTCGTAGGGCCAATCTCGGAATGGACCGAGCGGCCACCAGGAGTCATCCACGTGCAATACATCCTTCTCATCTACGGCGACGAGCGGCAGTGGGGGAAGTTGTCCCCGGGGGAAACAGACAAGATGTACGCCGCCTACATGCAGTACTCGAAGGCGCTCGGAGACGCCGGGGTGATGCGAGCGGGCTCCGAGCTGAAGCCGACGTCGAGTGCCACCACCGTGCGCAGCCGCAACAACAAGGTGACAACGGTGGACGGACCCTTCGCCGAAACGAAAGAGCAGCTCGGGGGCTACTACATCATCGAGGTGCCCAACCTCGAGAAGGCCCTGGAATGGGCGGCGAAGTGCCCGGGCGCGGTGACCGGCTCGCTCGAGGTCCGCCCGCTTCCACCGCCGCACACCTAGAAAGAGTCTGGGCAGTGCTCGACCACCTCATCGACCAAGTCTTCCGCCGGGAGAGCGGCCGGGTGCTGGCCGGGCTCATCCGCACCACCCGGGACTTTGAGCTGGCCGAGGACGCGCTGCAGGAGGCCTGCGCGCGGGCAGCAGCCACCTGGCCCCGGGACGGCCTTCCAGGACGTCCCGGGGCTTGGCTCACCACCGTCGCCCGGCGGTGCGCGGTGGACCTGGTGCGCCGACGCCGGGCAAGCCCCTCCTGGACGTCCGAGCGGCTGGCCGAGGAGGCGGTGACAGCCGCGCCCGAGGAGGACCCGGCTGCCCTCTCCGGCGTCGAGGACGACCGCCTGCGGCTGCTCTTCACCTGCTGCCATCCCGCGCTCGCGCAATCCGCCCAGGTGGCGCTGGCGTTGAGGACCCTGTGCGGGCTCTCGACCCGTGAGATTGCGCGGGCCTTCGTCGAGCCGGAGGCCACCACCGCGCAGCGGCTGGTGCGGGCGAAGCGAAAAATTCGCGACGCCGGAATTCCCTATGAAGTCCCACGGCCGGACGTCTTCCCGGAGCGACTCGAAGCGGTGCAAGCAGTGGTCTACCTCGTCTTCAACGAGGGGTACGCGTCCACGGACGGCCAGGGGCTGATGCGTCCGGACCTCTGCGCAGAAGCCATCCGGCTCGGGCGCCTCCTCGTCGAACTGTTACCGGACGAGCTCGAAGCCCGCGGGCTTCTGGCCCTCATGCTCCTGCACGACGCGCGCCGGGACGCCCGGCTCGGGCCCGACGGCGCACTGGTGTCCCTCGAGGAGCAGGACCGCGCCCGCTGGCACCAGGACGCCATCACCGAGGGCACCGCGCTCCTCGACGCCGCCGTGGCCGCGCGCCGTCCGGGGCCCTACCAAGTCCAGGCCGCCATCGCTGCGCTTCACGCCGGCGCCGCGCGCGCCGAGGAGACGGACTGGGCTCAAATTTCGGGCCTCTACGGCGCCCTCTTGCGCTACCTGCCGACGCCGGTGGTGGAGCTCAACGCGGCCGTGGCCATGGCCATGGCCCGCGGGCCAGAAGAGGGCCTTCAGTGGATGGACCGCCTCTCGACGCGCGAGGAACTCGCCGGCTACTACCTCTTGCCCGCTGCGCGCGCCGACCTGCTTCGGCGCGCCGGCCGGCTGGAGGAGGCCCGGGTGGCCTACGCTGCTGCCCTGGTGCTGGTGCGCAATCCCGCCGAGCGCGTTTATCTCGAGCGCCGGCTCCAGGCGCTGGGCAACCCCCCTTTCAGGCCCAGCGGAGTGCCGCTCGAGACACCGGGGACGCCTCCCGAGTAGCGTCCCTGAGGGTATGCACCCGACGGCCACACCGCCGCTCGCTGACGAAGCCGCCGATGCCGTCGGGCCGCGCTGGTGGGTGCCGGGCCTCGTGTGGTGGGTCCTGACGCTGGGCGTCCTGGTGTGGGCCGTCCAGGAATTCAGCTGAGGAGAGCGGCCTCTGGCCAAGGTGCGCCTCCCGCGGCGGGGTTACCAGCGCAGGACGAATGGCAACCCGGACCGGAGGTCGGCTGAGCCAACGCTGCCGGCAGCTGGCCCGAAGCCGAGCTCGACGACTGGCTCGGCGGCGGACACAAAGGACACGAGTCCCAGCGCCTCGACGGCTCGCAAGGCGGCGGTGGGCGGCCCCGGGACGGCGATGCGCACCGACGTCACCTCGTGCAGGGGGGCCGCGTGCTCGTTGGGCTCCTCGAAGCCCCCGGGGCGCCGGGGCAGGGGCAAGTAGAAGAGCTCCGGCTCGGACAGCCGCGTCCCGAGGGCAACCTCGAGAGGCACACTCGAGGGGAGGTACCGAGGACGGTACTGCCAGCTGGGAAATGAAGGCGTCCCCGGTTCGGCGCCGCTCGGCCTGAGCACCACGCCAAAAGGGCTCGCACCATTCTGCCTGGCGGACCAGCGCTGAAAGAGGCGCGTTGGTGTGGAAAGCGCGTTCTGCACCTCCTCGACGTCCCGTACCCACAACAGCTCGAGGTAGGCGTTGCGAAAAGAAGAAGCGCCGGCACGCCGTCCCTTGCCCGGGGTGCGTGTTGGGGGAGCCTTCGGTGAGGCCCAGGCGGTTCAGCGCGCCCGATTCGGGCGCGCCGGGCGAACAGAGGATGAAGACGTGGTCGAGGACAGGCACCATCGACGTCCGACGTTAGACTCTAAGGAAGCGTGTACTCGAAGTCGTAAAAGTGCTTCCCGTCCACAATCTTGATGTCCATCTTCCCGGTCAGCCCCGTCAGCTGCCCCGAGCCCGAGTCCGGCACCACGGTGACGCTCAGCTGGTAGCCACTCTTGGACATGGTGCCGGTGTGCTGCAGCAGGAAGCTGCCACTGCGGCCCTTCAATGTCGCGGTGACGCGCTCGATGGCCACGTAACCGGCCGAACCCGGGACGTCGGAGACGCCAGTCAGCATCTGGCCCTTGCTCGTCCCGTCGAGCTCGCCGTGGAAGCGCTTCTCGATGGACATCCGGCCCAGCGTCGAGCCCTCGGCTTTGTCGTCCTGCCCTTGCGGCGTCAAAGTGACGTCAAACCTCCCACTGACATGCATGGCCATGGTGCTCCTTGTCTGGGCGGCGTCTGGACGAGAAGGCGTCTCGGCGCGTAGCGGGGAGGCGCACCAGAAACCGATGGCCGCGACGCTTGCGACGACAGCCTGTCGTCTTCCGCCGACTGGAAAGCGCTTCATGTGCTCCTCCCTGGGCGTTGGGGAATGGAATAGGCCACCCCGCAGCGCCGGTATTGTAAAAACGCGACACGCGCCTACGCTTCCCGGGCGGTGAGCCCTTCCCAACCCGACGCGCCCCGGGGTGTCCTGTCGCCGCCGGCCGGTGCCGAAGGCATCCACAACGAGCGCTTCACCCCCGGCCCCGAGCTCGCCCCCTTCATCGGTCACTTCTGGACGGTGCGCTGGGACCTCCGGGAAAGGCCTTCCTTTCTGGCCGAGACACTCCCCCACCCCTGCGTCCACCTCCTGTTCGAGCGAGGGCGCGCCCAGGTGGCGGGTGTCTCGACGCGGATTTTCAGACGCCGGCTCCAGGGCCAGGCGCGCGTCTTCGGCGTCAAGTTCCGGCCGGCCGCCTTCCATCCATTCTTCAAAGGGCCCCTGTCCCGCATTCGCGACCGGGTGCTGAGCCTCTCTGCGGTCTTCGGCAAGCAGAGCGACGGGTTGAAGCATGCCATCCTGGGAGAGCCGGACGTTCTCGCCTGCGTGGCGCTGGCCGAAGCTTTTCTCCTCGAGCGGCTTCCGCCCATGCCTGCTGCCACCGCAGAGCTCCGGGACCTCGTGGAACGGCTGGCCACGGACCAAGGCATCACCCGGGTCGAGCAGGCGGCGGCGCTGGCTGGCATCGACGTGCGCACCCTGCAGCGGCGCTTCGACGCTGCCGTCGGGGTGAGCCCGAAGTGGGTGATTCAACGCTACCGCTTGCACGAGGCTGCCGAGCAGCTGTCGCAGCCCACCGTGCCGGACTTCGCAAGCCTGGCGCTGCAGCTGGGGTACTTCGACCAGCCGCACTTCACCCGCAGCTTCAAGGCAACCACCGGCCGAGCACCGGGGGACCACCTGGCCCGGCGGACGTCCACCCCCGCTTCGGCTTCCCGGCGCCGCTCAAGGACGCTGTCCGCCAAATAGAGGCAAAGCGCCGAGCGACGCCTCGGGCACTGGGCGGCCAACGACAATGCGCGTGATGCCGCCCAGGCGAATCAACCCCTCGCTCCGGAGCGGTTCCACCTCGCGCCTGAAGTCCTCCTCCCATGCCCGTTGAGCGTCCTCCGGCATCTCGTTCAAGAGCTTGGTGAGTCCCAGCGCGCGGACCCAGGCGATGAGCGCCTCACTGGTTTCGGCTTCGAAGACGCTGACGTCCATCTCCTCGACACGCTCGATGCTGAAGCCCGCCCGGTCGAAGTCTCGGGTGATTCGTTCGCGGTCGGCGTAGCGGAAAGTCCCGGGCGCCTCGGCGTCGAGTACTGGCAACTCTCGGTAGCGCTCCAGGAGGCGCCGGGGAAGTGTGAAGTAGGGCACCCGCTCAGGCTCGGCCCAGAGTGCTGCCACCAAGACCCCCTCGGGCAACAGGGCACGGCGGGCATTTGCCAGCGCGGCGACAGGGTCGCCCATGTACATCAGCCCCCAGCGGACGGTGGCCGAATGGAAATGGGCCGTGGGAATGCCTTCACTGCATTCGGCATCTGCTGCGTGCAGGTCAAGGTTCGAGAGGCCCTCCTGCTTCGCCTTCTCTCTGGCCATCCCCAGCAGGGCCTCCGACAGCTCCACACCCAAGACGCGGCCCTGCGGCCCAACGCGTCGCGCAGCACGAAGTGCCGGCTCTCCTCGCCCGGTCGCCAAGTCGAGCATCCGCATTCCCGGCCGAAGGGCCGCGAGGTCCAGCATGCATTCACTCACTGGCGCAGTCAGCCGAGACTCGACAGCGTCATACCGACGCCAGACTTCCTCCGCGGTGGGGATGGGGCGCTTGCCCGTCATGTCGAGCCGTATTCCTGTGCGCCCGCCAGCGCCGGCGCCTTCAAGGCCCAGGCGCCCTGATGCCAGCACGGGCCACTCCTCCCTGCATTCTTTCTGGCCCTCACGCCACCGCTGCCGGGTAGCCTCCTGCGGCCTCGAGGGCCTGGACCACCGTCTCGCGCAGCTTGGCGGGCGCATAGGGCCGAAACTGGGTGAGCGGTGCGATGCGCGCCAGGTGGGCCTCGAGCGCTGGGCCCTCGGCGCATGCGCACAGCGCACGCCTGGCCCGGTCAGTGCCGCGGGCGTGCGCTTCCACGGCGTAGGCCGCCGTCATGGCCGTGCGCACTGGGTCGAGGCCGCCCGCTTGCCGGGTCCTGGTCACCATGGAGTCGACGGCGTAGGCGTCAATGACGATGTCCGAGACGGCGCCCAGCACCTCCTGGTGCTTCTCCTGCTCGGTCCCGAAGGCCTCCACTGCCGCCTTGAGCGCATAGAGCGCAAGCCACTTCAAACACTCCGTGGTGTGCGCCGCGCCGGACAGCCCGTCTCTGCCCACCGGGGCCGGGCCGCTCTTCGCCGAGAGGGCGCGCTCGACTGCCTCGGCCTGCGCAAACAGGGGCAGCGCGCCCTTGGCCGCGCGCTTGAGCAGCATCCCGGTCACCAGCATCCGGTTGATTTCGTTGGTTCCCTCGAAAATGCGGTTGACGCGTGCATCGCGATAGGCCCGCTCCACCGGGTAGTCCTCGATGAAGCCCGCCCCGCCGTGGATTTGCACAGCGTCGTCCACCACCAGGCCCAGCGCCTCACTACCGGCCACCTTGAGAATGGAGGCCTCGACGGCGAATTCCTCGATGGCAGCGATGGTCTTGGCGTCGTAGTCGGCGGCGGAACGGTCTTCCTTGGCCAGGGCGGTATCGATGAGGCCCGACGTCCGGTAGCACATCGACTCCACTGCGTAGATGGCGCCCGCCATCCGCGCAAATTTCTCGCGGAGCAGCGGAAACTTTCCCACCGGTGTGCCGAACTGCTTTCGCTCGGCCGCAAAGCGCACGGCATTCTCCAGCTGTTGCTTCATGCCCCCGACGACGGCGGCGCCCAGCTTGAGGCGACCGAGGTTGAGGATGTTGAAGGCGATTTTATGGCCTTTCCCAATCTCCCCGAGCACGTTTTCCACCGGAATGTGCGCATCCTCGAAGAAGAGGGGGCAGGTGGAGGAGCCGCGAATACCCATCTTGTGCTCCTCCGGACCCACGGTGAATCCCGGCGCGCCACGCTCGACAACGAAACCGGTGAACTTCTCGCCATCCACCTTGGCAAAGACGACGAAGACATCGGCGAAGGCCGCGTTGGTGATGTAGAGCTTGCTGCCGTTGAGTACCCAGGACTTGCCATCGGCGGACTTGACGGCCTTGGTCTTCGCCCCGAGGGCATCTGAGCCACTGCCTTGCTCGGTGAGCGCATAGGCCGCCACCTTCTCCCCGCTGGCCAGCCCCGGCAGCCAGCGCTTCTTCTGCTCCACGGAACCAAACCAGGCGATGGGCAAGGTGCCGATACCGGTGTGGGCGCTGAAGGTGACGCTCCAGCTCCCGTTCGAGCCGTTGGCCTCGGCCACCAGCATCGACGTCGTCTTCTCCGCCTGGAGGCCACCGTACACTTCAGGCAAGTCCAGCCCGAGCAACCCCAGCTCCCCGGCCTGGTGAAGCAGGGAGCGCAAAAGCCCGTTGTCCCTCGCCTCGATGGCCACGGCGCGGGGCAGCACCTGCTCGCGGCAGAACTGCAGCGCCGTCTTCGAATAGAGCCGCTGCTCTTCACTGAACGACTCGGGCGTGTTGATGCGGCTTTTGCCAACCTCCTCCAGGAGGAAACCACCTCCCTGGGAGGGGGACTGTGACGGGGTGGGCTCGAGCACGGCAGCCATGCGGGACCTCCGGGATTGACTCTGAAATCAGCCCGGGCTCTTAACGCGAGCCCGGGGCTGCGCGCCAGCCGGGCGGACGGGGGTAAACGAGACACAGCGAGCCGAAGAGCGGCCTGTCGTTGGCCGTCCAGGCCGCGGTGAGCAGGGCGGCCGTCTCCCGCAGTTCGGTGGCGAACGAGGGCACCACGCACAGCGTGTCCGCTTGGGCGAAGCGGCTCTTCAGCCGCTCCAGCCCCTCGCGGCCCAGCGCCACATCAAGCTGCCCTCCCCGCCGCGGCACGGTGGGTCCGTTGGGGTCGCTCCCCGGAAGCTTGCCGACGTTGCTCACCAGCTCCAGTCCATCCTGACGCTGGATAATTCTCAGCGCGCCAGGCTTGGGTTCATGCAGCCACACATCGAAGGTGGGTGCGTCTCGGAGTGCGACATGGAAGGCGACCTTGCCAGCGGGGTGGAGGAGCCAGGTCTCTAGGGCCCCGTCATCCAGCGCGGCCAGCAGCGGGGCGACCTGCGCCAGGTAGGTGTCAGCGTCCGGGACGAGCAGCACCGGGCCCTTGCCCACCGCGGCGAGCGCCTCGGCGCACCCCTGCGGAGTGCCGACGTCGAAACGGGTGTTCCCCACCTGCACCAGGGTTCCAAGAAGCTGGACGCGCACCGCTCCTGCCGGGACAGCGTCCCCCCACACCGGCGCCGGCTTCACCCGGTAGGCCGCCTCCCGGCCGGCGTCGGCTGGCACCAGGCGCTGGAGCGGCGCAAGCGGGACGGGCGCAAGCGCCTTCAACGCAGCTGCGCTCTCCTCCCGCTGACAGCCGGCGAGCGCGACGAGGCTGAAGAGACAGAAGGGACGCATTGCGCGCGGGGACTCCCGCCAAGTGTATGGCGGTTGGAGCCGTTCCACTGCAAGTGGAACCTGGCACCCGACAGCAAGAATTCGGACGCTGAATGAGAGGGATTCGGGCGTCCCCCAATCGACACGCACCGCCCGACCGGGCCCGTGGTGCCGTGCGTGTTAGCGTTGCAGGCACGTGATGGAGGAAACGCCGCTCCCCCCGCTGCCGTTTGGTCGCTACCAGCTGCTCGAGCGCCTCGCCGTGGGCGGAATGGCAGAACTCTACCGGGCTCGCTCGGTGGCTTCGGCCGGCGTCAGCAAGGCCGTGGTGGTGAAGAAAATCCTCCCCGCCTTCGCTGGCCAACGCGACTTCGTTCGGATGTTCGTCAACGAAGCAAAAATCGCGGTCACCTTGAGCCACGGCAACATCGCGCAGGTTTTCGACTTCGGCGAGGTCGACGGCGAGTACTACCTGGCCATGGAGTACGTGCGCGGCCAGCCGCTTTCCAAAGTCATCCGTCGGGCCCACGCTCTCGGACTCCCCTGGATTCCGGAGGAATATGCGGTGTTCGCTGCGCTGGAGATGAGCAAGGGGCTGCAGTACGCGCACACCCGCTCCGACGAGGCGCACCAACCGCTTCACATCATCCATCGCGACGTCTCACCGCAGAACGTCATCATCGGCTACGAGGGCGAGGTCAAAATCGTCGACTTCGGCATCGCCCGGGCCCGCGGCGCCACCGACTCCGGCCTGCGCGAGGGCGCAGTGAAAGGCAAGTACCCCTACTTCTCTCCCGAACAGGCCCGGGGAGATGAGGTGGACCTGCGCACCGACGTCTACGCGACCGGCGTGGTCCTCTACCAGATGAGCTGCGGCCGTCTTCCCCACGAGGGGAAGATGGTGCAGGCGATGCAGAGCATCCTCCGGGGGCAGTTCCCCGCGCCGCGCACGCTCAACCCGGGCCTCTCGCCCGAACTCGAGCACACCATCCTCACCGCCATGGCCGCCTCCCCAGCGGACCGCTACCCCACCGCCGAGGCGCTTGGTCAAGCGCTCAACGAACAGCAGCACCAGAGCCGGGCCCGCGTCTCCACTCGCTCGCTCGGCGAGTTGATGTCCTTCCTCTTCGAACCGGAGCTCCTAGCCGACGGCGTGGAGCTCAAGCCGGCACGCGCGGTGATTGAGCAGGTCCCCACCTGGCGACGCGCAGGCCGTGCGTCCGCACCCGAAGCCGCCGACGCCGCCCAGACGCTCTCTGCGCCCACCGCGCCCGAGGTCGCTGCCAGCAGCCTGCCTGCTCCCGGCCGCCGCGGTGGACACCTCTGAGGGCGCTCCGTTCCTCGCCGGCTTGGCCTTCGGCCCGCCGGCCGAGGCTCAGGAGACGCCCTAGCGCGCCCCAGCGCACGGGCACAGCGCTCGGTCCGCTCTGGCCGAGGGCATGGCAGGACTCAAAGCCCCTGCCTCAGCCCCTGCACTGAGAGGCCCCGGCCCGGGGGAGAGTCTGCAGCAGCGGCCGTGCCCGCCGGGGACTCGTCCCCACGGGGTCCTTACTACCTCACGAGCACCCGCTGACCGCCCGGTCAACGCTGCAACTGCCCGAAATTCGAAAGTTTCTCCCCTGGCCCCGCCTTCGCAATGACCTTGCACTGTCATGGGTTTCGACGACGGTGCCACCGCGCTCCTGGACGTTGCATCCGCCGGGCACGCCGCCAGGGCACGCCGGCGTGGCTACGTCCTTGTCGTCGATGACGAGCCCCTCATCGGCGCCTCGGCTCGCCGCCTCCTCTCGCGCGAGCACGACGTAGTGGTGGTGCAGAGCGGTGCGGCGGCGCTTTCGGCGGTGGACTCCCCGCGCGCCTTCGACGTCGTGCTCTGCGACTTGATGATGCCTGGAATGACGGGCATCGAGCTCCATCAGGCGCTCGCGCAGAGCCGTCCGGAACTCGTCGAACGAATGGTCTTCATCACCGGCGGGGCCTTCACCGACGCAGCCGAAGTCTTCCTCGAGCGGGTCGCCGTTCGGCGGATGGACAAGCCCTTCGACCCGCGCGCACTCGCCGCCGTGGTCCGGGACCTGGTCGGCGACTGAACGCAGCCCTGGCCGCTAGGCATGGCGGGCCCGCGGCCAATGGTGTAGGAAGCCGGCCCCGGCATGTCCGACCTAGCGCCGCCCCTCAAGCTCGCCGTGGGCGATCGCGTGGTCTACCCCAACCAGGGCGTCTGCCGCGTCACCAGCGTCGAAGCAAAGGAAGTTGCCGGCCAACGGCTCGTCTTCGTCACCTTGCGTCGCGAGGAGGACGGCGCGGTGGTGATGGTGCCTGAGGCGAAAGTGCAGGCCATCGGCGTCCGCAAGGTCGCCGGACGGGAAGAGGCCGGGCAGGTGGTGGCCTTCCTTCGTTCAGACAGTGACCACGCCACGCTCGACTGGAAAGCGCGCTCGCGCAGCAACGTCGAACGGATGAGCCAGGGCGGCGTGCTGGGGCTGGCCGAGGTGGTGAAGGAGCTGGCGGTGCTGAGCGAGCTGCGGCCTCTGCCCACCAAGGAGCGGGAGCTCTACGACAGCGCGCGACACCTGTTGGTCGCCGAGCTCGCCGCGGCCCTCAACGCGCCTCCCTGCGACGCCGAGGACACCTTCGACCTCGTGCTGTTTCCGCCCGGCCGCGAGCGGCCCAAGCGCACCGTGGAAGAGTTCGCGCGGCCGCGCGACGAGTCGGACCTGGACGCCATCGGCGATGACCTGCTCGACCTCGACGCGGACATCGAGATTCCACCCGAGGAAGCCCAAGCCGAGGCTGAGGCCACCGAGGTCCCAGCCGAGGAGCAGGCGCCCGCCGCCGCTGCGGCCAGGCCCAAAGCGAAAGCCAAGCCGGCTCCGGCCAAGGCAAAGCCCGCCGCGGCGAAGAGCAAGCCCAAGGCCAAGGCCGCGCCCAAGGCAAAGCCCGTGGCCAAGCCCAGGAAGGGCAAACCCGCGGCCAAGGCGAAGAAGCACAGTCCGAAGGGAGGGAAGAAGCGGTGATTCGCGTCGTCACCCTCGACCCGTACGAGCCGGCGGCTGTCCAGAAGCTGTGCCGGCTGCTCTATCAGGCCTTCGGCGTGGGCTGCGACAGCGCTGGGGAGATGGCCGTTCCCGCCGGAATGACGGCCCCCTTCGACGCCGAGGCGCTGGTCTCTGCCGCGCTCGCGCCCAAGTTGTACGCCGACGACCGGGTGCTGTACCTCACCAGTCGCCCGCTCAAGGAGCGGGCCCTCATTTCGGGCACCGCCCCCACGCACGGCTTTGCCCAGTATGGCGGCCAGCGCGCGCTCATCACGACCGCGGGCGTGAAGGACCTGGAGGCCTCGCTGAAGCTCGTCGGCCGTCACGCCATGCACCAGCTCGGCCATTGCTGGGATTTGCACCACTGCCTCGACCCGCGGTGCGCCATGTACCCGCCTTGGACTCCGTCCTTCGGTGCAAATGACGCGGTCTTCGACACCTTCTGCCGCGAAAAGAGCGAGCAGAAAATCCGCCTTGCAAAGTCCTGAGCCGCGTCCGGCCCGCCTGGCCGCTGCCGAAGGCGTGGGCTTCCTCTTGGTGGCGGTGTTCGCCCTCGGGTTTCAGGCGTGGTTGCCACAGGTGTTGCCCAAGGACAGCGACGAGCGCGCCGTGGCCGACGTCCTCGCCAAGGAGGCGCAACCCGGCGACGTGGTGCTCCTCCACCCCTGGTGGACCGAGCGGGCACGCCTCTTCCTTCCGGCGGCCCTTCCCATCACCGGCTACCTGGGAGACGAGGACGACGCATTGCTCGAGCATCCGCGCATCTGGCTGCTGGCCGAGCCCGCGCTTCCCCGCACCCCGGTGGCTTCCTTCGCCAGGGGCTTTCTCCCTGGCCGAACGCTGCTCGGCCCCGAGCGTCACTTCGGCCCGCTGACGCTCGGCCTCTACCGGAATGGACGCGCGCGCGGGGTACTCTTCTCCGCGGCCGAGGCGCTCCAGGCAGCCTCGGTGTCGGTGGCCCTCCCCGGTGCGGAGCCGGTCCCCTGCGTCCGCGATGGGGCAGGTTTCCGCTGCCCCGGTGGCGCCCGCGCCGAGGCGAGCTGGCACGAGGTGCTCTACCGGCCGAGCCGGTGCCTCTTCGTGGTTCCTCCGGGAGGGCCGGGCGCGGTGGAGCTCATCTTCGACGGCGTGCCCCCCGCGGCCACATTGCGCTTGGAGGCCGGCATCGTCTGGGAACATGCCTGGAAGCGAGGCAACGGCCTGACGCCGCTCCACGCCACCCTGGCCGACGCAGACAGCGGCGCCGCGCTGGCCTCGCTTAGCGTCGAGCCGGGCAGAGAGGGTTTCGTCACGGCCGAGGCCCCGGGTGGCCCGCGCCGTCTGCGGCTGCGCGTCCAGTCCGACAACGCGCACGAGCGGGAGGCCTGCCTCGTGCTACGGGGCCTGGACGCCAAGGAGGCAGCGCCTTGAGCCGGGCCCCGGACCGCACCGACCGGCGGATTGCCCTGGGGCTGTTTCTCGGAGCCTTCGCCTTGCTCTGGGCCACCGAAGCGGCCGTGGGCTTCGTCCGCGACGAGACTGTCTACTTCGTCGCCGCCGAGCAGGCCGCGCGCTGGCTCGGCTACCTCTTCCACGCCCCGAGCCGCGCGCTCAGCGACGCCGTCACCACCCAGGCCTTCGACTTCAACCACGAGCATCCGGTGGGCATGAAGTTGCTCTTCGGCATCTCCTTTCACCTCTTCCACGAGACGCTTGGCCTTCTGCGGCCGGCCACGGCCTTCCGCCTGCCGGCCTTCGCCATGGCTGCGTCCATCCCCGCCGTGCTGCACGTCTGGGGAGCAGTCCTCTATGGCCGACGCGCCGGGCTCTTCGCCGCCCTGTGCTTCCTGGCCGCTCCTCGCCACTTCTTCCATGCCCACCTGGCCTGCTTCGACATGCCGGTGGCGGCCGCGTGGCTCTTGGTGGTGTACGCCTTCTGGCGCTCAGAGACGGACGACCGGTGGTGGCTGTGGACGGGGCTGCTGTGGGGCGCGGCGCTGGCCACCAAGCACAACGCCCTGTTTCTCCCACCGGTGCTGCTGCCCTTCGTCGTCTTGCGCGCCTACCGGGCCAGCGCAGGAAAGCCGGCGGCTCGAGACCTCGTCCAGAAGGCACTCCTCTTGCTCGGTGCGGCGGCAGCCCTCCTGGCCGTCCTGCTGCTGGTGCTGACGCCCGAGGGCCTCGTCCGGAGCTGGACCCTGCTCAGCCCACCCACGGCGGTGGCGGCACTCTTCGCCGCAGGCGTCTGCGCGCTGGGGGCCCGTCTCCACAAGACGGAGATGCCCACCTTCCGCGCGGTAGCGCCGCTCGGCGCCATGCTTCTGCTCGGCCCCGCCATCCTCTACGCGGTCTGGCCCTGGCTCTGGTACCACCCGGTGGACCGCTTCGCCGCCTACCTCGAGTTTCACGCCACCCATGTGCACTACGCCTGGACGTACCTCGGCACGGTGCTTCGCGAGCCGCCCTTTCCTCTCAGCTACGTCGTGGTGGTGACGGCGCTCACGCTGCCCGTCACGCTGCTTGCGCCCATGGGGCTCGGGCTGCTCTCGCTCGGCATCCGGTGCGTCGCTGCCCTGCGCCAGCAGTGGCGTGCGCGCATCGCCCCGGCGAGTGCGTCCGAGGCACTCGTCGGGCTCAACGCCCTGGCCTCCATCGTCCTCATCTCGTTCCCCGACGTGCCCCACTTCGGCGGCGTCAAGCACTGGCTTCCCTCTATGCCCTTCCTGGCCCTCCTCGCGGGCCGCCAGGTGCAGCTCGCTGGCGACGGGCTCGCCGTCTGGCTCGGTCCGCGCTTGCGCCGTGTTCCGGCCGCCGCCATCACCCCCCTTCTCGGCGCCCTCCTCCTGCTGCCGGCTGTGACGCTGACAGCCCACGTGCACCCCTACGGGACGAGTAGCTACGGCGAGCTGGCGGGGGGGATTCCCGGTGCCGCGTCTCTCGGGATGCAGCGTCAGTACTGGAGCAACAACGTCACTGGGGTGCTGGCGTGGCTGAATTCCAACGCCCCGCGTGGGGCCCGCGTGTGGCTCCACGAGGTGGTGTCCTTCCGCGACTACCAGCGCAACGGGATGCTCCGGGAGGACCTCCGGCAAGCCAACGGCCCGGCGGATGCGGACATCGCCGTCGTGCAGTACCATCAGGAATTCAGAGAGCAGGAGGTGGCCGTCTGGCAAGCCTTCGGCACCACCCGGCCAGTCACGGGTCTCTACATCGACGAGACGCCGCAGGTCGTCGTCTACCAACGCCGTTGACGTCCCTGGGGCGCCCTTTTTTCAGCTGCACACGAAAGGGGAAAACCGCGTGTCGAGGACTTTTCTGGCCAACCTCTGCGCGGCGGTGCTGATGACGGCCTGCAAGAAGGCCTCACCGGCGCGGCCGCGCATGGAAATCCGCCCGGTGACGGGCAACATCGTGCAGTTCATCCCCGGAGCGGACCAGTTGCCCTACTGCCTCATCTACACGCAGTCGGACAAGGGCGTGACCCGGCAGATGACAATGACGCAGAGCAACCAGTCGGTGCCCTGTCCGGCAGGAGAGCCCGTCCTCGGGCTCCGTTTTCGCCTCCCTGGGGATGAGGGGCGGGTGAAAGTCCGGGTCCTCTTCTCCGACCAGCGCCTCCAGGCCGCGATGCTGGCCGAGCAGGTGGTGGAAATGGCCAGTCCAGCCTTCAACCCGATGAACCTCAGACTCCCGGGCCGGGTGTTGCTGGAGTCGTTGGACTACCTCCCCACCGAGGAGCCGCTGGTCATCGTCGGTGAGGTGGTGAAGCCGTTGACGTCCGACGGCGGAAGCCTCCGCGCGCCCCGCTAGAGAGAGCCTCGCTTCGTCCCCGGGGGCCGCCTCGCGCGGGACGGTCACCCTTTGGGAAGGCGGGTCCACACCGTCTTGCATTCCAGGTAGTTGTCCAGGGCGTGGTGGGAGAGGTCGCGTCCCCAGCCGGACTCCTTGACACCCCCGAAGGGCGCGGCGTCGTCGAACTCGTTGAAGCAGTTAATCCACACCACGCCGCTCTTCAGTTTTCGCGCAAGGGCGTGGGCGCGCGCCACGTCAGCAGTCCAGAGGCTTGCACCGAGGCCGTAGGGAGTCGCATTGGCGAGGGCGATGGCCTCGGAGGCGTCCGTCACCCGCATGCAGGCCAGCACCGGACCGAAAATCTCCTCCTCGGCAATGCGCATCCCGGCGCGGACGTCGGCAAACACCGTGGGTTGAAGGAAGTTCCCGCGTGCTTTCTGTCCCTCGGTGTCTCGCGCACCGCCGACCAGAAGCCGCGCGCCCTCCGCCTTCCCAGAGGCGACGTAGCCGAGGATGGTGTCCATCTGGCGCGGCGACACCTGTGCCCCCATCTCCGTCTTGGGGTCGAGCGGGTCCCCGACGCGGAGGGCCTTGGCCCGCTCGGCGAGCTGTCCGACGAAGCCCTCGTAGGCTTGGGCCTGCACCAGCACGCGGCTGCCGGCGCTGCAGACTTCTCCCTTGCTGCCAAAAATTCCCCACAGGCAGGCGTCGATGGCCGCATCAAAGTCGGCGTCGGCGAGCACAATCTGCGGACTCTTCCCTCCGAGCTCGAGCGACAGCCGCTTGAGGTTGGTGTCCGCCGAGGCGTGCAAGAGGCGGCGGGCCGTCCGAATTGAGCCGGTGAAGGCCACCTTGTCCACCCCGGGGTGCCGCGCCAAGGCCTCACCGGTGGGCACTCCCTCTCCGGGAAGGACGTTGAGCACGCCGTCCGGGAACCCCACCTCCCGCGCCAGCTCGCCGAGCTTCATGGCGGTGAGCGGCGTCAGCTCGGAGGGCTTGAGCACCACCGTGCATCCGGTGGCCAGCGCCGGCCCGAGCTTCCAGCAGGCGAGGCTGGTGGGGTAATTCCACGGGACAATCGCCGCCACGACGCCCACCGGCTCGCGCAACACGAAGGTGAGGAAGGGGCCGTCCACCGGCACCACCTCGCCGAGAATCTTGTTCGCCCACTCGCCGGCATACGCCAGCGTCGCTGCCCCCGGCGCCACGTCGCCCTTCAGGGCCTCGCGGAACGTCTTGCCGTTGTTGAGTGACTCGATGAGCGCAAACTCCTCGCGGCGCTCCCAGAGCGCGTCGGCCAGCTTCCGCAGCATCCGCCCCCGGGCGCTGGCGTTCATCCTCGGCCAGGGCCCTTCGTCAAAGGCCCGGCGCGCTGCCACCACCGCCGCCTCCACGTCGCGCGGCCCGGCGGCCGGTGCGTCCATGAGACGTTCGCCGGTGGCGGGATTCGTGACGCAAAGCGTCCCGCCCTCGACGGGAGACACCGACTGGCCGTCGATGAGGAGGTGTGGGCTGGGCCAGCGGGGGGTCAACGTACGCGGGTCGGTCATCGATGACTCCCAGGGGGAGACGTTGCAAGCTTGCGGCGGCGGCGGTGCAGGCCTACCTCAGCCCGCGTGCCACCGTCCCGCAAGCCGACACTGCACCCTGGTGGGGCCTCCGGGCGCACGCGCCGTGCGGACGGGAGACGGCACTCGACGGGCGGCGTTCTTGCAAAGAGCAACCCCATGGGCAGCTGGTGGCGCAAGGTGGCCCGCTGGCGGCGCAAGGTGCGCTACCTCCTCGGCTACCTGGAGTTCGACGCGGCAGGAAACCGCATCCGGCGCCGGACGGACTTCGCCCACTGCCCGAAGCCCGTCCTCCTCCTCTACGGGCTGCTCGGTACGCGCCGCAGCTGCGCGCTCTTGGAGCGCCGGCTGCGGGCCGACGGCTACGGGGTGTTCTCCATCGACCTCGGGGGCGTCGGCGGGGCCTTCAACACCCGGGGCATCGACGAGAGCGCCGAGCTCGTCCGCGACAAGGTGGAGCGGCTGTATGCGCGCTACCCGTTGGGTCCGCTGACGATTATTGGCCACAGCAAGGGCGGACTCATCGGCCGCTATTACGTCGAGCGGCTCGGCGGGGATGCGCGCGTCCGTACCCTGGTGACGCTGGGGACACCGCACCAGGGCACGCCACGCGCTTACCTCGGCTGTGCCACGCTGGGGTGGTTCGCCCCCAGCGTCTGGCAGATGACGCCGCGGTCGGCCTTCCTGAGGAGGCTCAACCTCGGTCCCTGGCCGGAGGCAGTCCGCCTGGTGTCGGTGTATTCCCGCGCCGACGCCTGGACACCGTTTCCGCACGGGCGCGTGTCCTTGCGCGGGCCGGGCAACATCGAGAACGTCGAGCTGCCAGGACTGCGGCATCGGGACTTCCTCGTGGCGCGGTCGGCCTATGAGGTCGTGCAGCGCGCGCTCGGGCACATGGCAGAGCCCCGGGCGCTCGCCGGCTGACATCAGGCGAGAGGCCTCCGGCGCTGCCGGTTGCAGTCAGGTGGCTACTTGGGAAGCTTCGCGGCCAGGACGTCGAGCTGCTCGATTTTCGGCGGCTGCGAGAAGAGCTCGGAGGCCTTCGCCATCAACGCCGCCGCGACCCGGCCCGCCAGGTGCGCCTTTCGGCCGGCCTCGTCCGGGAACGCGTCGAAAATTCCGAAGGTGCTCGGCCCCATCTTGATGGCGAACCAGGCGGTGGTGGCCGGCTCCGCGTTCACGATGGCCAACCCTCCTTCGAGAAACTTGGCCACTTCTGCTTCCTTACCCGGCTTGGCCTCGAGACGAACCAGCAACGCAACCGAAACCATGTGTGCCTCCTGCTTCTGGGGAAGAGCCCTCTACTACGGATGGCGGGCTCCAGCAGTCGCACCTTTTCCCCGGGTGGGCGCTGGCGCCCTCCTCCGCGGCATGGTCCGCTCTTGGCCGCACATGAGCAGCCGCTGGGAACGTCTCCTCGACACGAAGCCCATTCCCTTGCAGGAACACCTGCTCGATGAGGTGGCTCGCCTGCTCGACAAGGAGCTTCGCGGCTGGCCGCTCAACGTCGAGGAGCTCGATGTGGCCACCGGCGGCGGTTTCGTGGACTTCCTCGCCGCCGAGGCCCCCCGGCCGCCGAAGGAAGTCTTCACCGAGGCCCTGCGCCTCACGCGGTGGGACTTGGAGCGGGCCACCGACGCCATCGACGACTACTTCCGCAACCGCCGCTACCGCCAAGCGGGCGTGGGCGATGCGGACCGGCCGGCGCTCCTGTTCGTCACCAGGTGGCTCCTCGAGCAGCTACTCGGCCTCGGAGAGGCGACGCACGGCCGGGTGAAGCGCCCCGACATGGCGCGCGTCCTGGACCGCCTAACGAGCGCCCGCCCTAGCGAACCCGCGTGACGAGCACCCGCTCCTCGGTGAGCTCCTCCATGGCCGAGCGCACCCCTTCCCGCCCCAGCCCCGAGGCCTTCACGCCGCCGTAGGGGTAGTTGTCGCTGCGATAGCTGGGCGCGTCGTTGACGATGACGCCCCCCACCTCGAGTCGGTGGAAGGCTGACCGGACGTTGGCCAGGCTCCGGGTGAAAATGCCGGCTTGAAGCCCGTAGTCCGTGGCGTTGACGGCCTCCAGCCCCGCCTCCCAACTGTCCACCGGCCACACCGCCACCACGGGCCCAAACACCTCCTCGCGCGCCACCCGCACAGACGGCGGGACGTCCACCAGGACCGTGGGGGCGATGAGCCGTCCCTGTCGCTGACCGCCCAGCAACGTCCGGGCTCCGAGGGCCACCGCTTCATCCACCCAGGCAGTGATGCGCTCGGCGCTGGCATCGTCGATGACTGGGCCGCACAGCGTGGCCTCCTCGGAGGGGTCTCCGCTCTGGACAGCACGGGCCCGGGCGAGAAAGCGCTCGAGGAAGGCCTGGTAGACGGGCCGCTCGACGAAGATGCGCTGCACCTTGATGCACACCTGGCCCGCGTAGCCAAAGCCACCGGCGACGCAGCGCTCGGCGGCCCAGTCCAGCTCGGCATCGGCCGAGACGAGCACCGCTGCGTTTCCGCCGAGCTCGAGCACGACGCGGCCCGGGGCCCTCTGCTTCAGGTGCCAGCCCACCTTCGCGCTCCCGGTGAAGGACAGCACCCGCACTTGGGGGGAGGTGGCCAGCTGCTCGGCGATGGAATTCTCGCACGGCAGCACTTGCAGCGCCGCCGGGTCAGCCCCGGCGGCTTGCGCCAGCTCGGCGAGCAGCAACTGGGCGCCTGGAGCCTGGGGCGGGGGCTTCACGACGATGGGCGCGCCCACCGCCAGCGCCGGCGCCACTTTGTGCGCGCCGAGGTTGAGCGGAAAGTTGAAGGGGACGATGCCCACCACCACCCCGGCGGGGAAGCGGCGGACCTCGCACTCCACTCCGGTGGAGGCCGCGTCGAAGTCCACCGGCACCACGCTGCCCCCGAAGCGCGACAGCTCGGCGGCCGCCAGCCGGAAGACTTCGATGGCGCGGTGGACCTCGGCCCGTGCCAGGGCGCGTGGCTTTCCCGCCTGGTGGCAGATGAGTTCCTCGAAATCGCGGGCCCGTGCGAGCAGTCCGGAGGCGATGCCCTCCAGGACGGTGCGTCGTGCCCCGGTGCTCTGGGCCTGGAGGCGAGGGCGCGCGTCGAAGGCGAAGGCCAGGGCGGCCTGGGCCTGCGCCTCGCTGGCCTGCGCCACCCGGCCTAGGAGCCGCCCGTCCCACGGTGCGTGCAACGGGACAGTCCGGGCCGTCTCCACCCACTCGCCCTGGAGAAAAAGCCGTCCGTCGTCCATGGCTCGCTCCTCTTCTCTTTCTTGACGGTGCCACCTGCGAGGCCTCCAGCGCCCGGCAACGGGCGTTGAAGGGTGCCCCGCGCCTCTGCTTTAAGCACTCCGCCCCAGGTGGGCGCCATGGAGACCCCCGCCCCACCATCCAGGCGCAGCCTCCGACGACGCGCCCTGCTGCTCGGCTCGCTCTGGCTCACCCTGCTGGTGCTGGGCGCCGTCTTCCGCTCGGCACTCCTTCCGCTGGTGGGCGCAGCGCTCATCGCCTACCTGGTGGCTCCCCTGGTGCGACGGCTGGAGCGGGTGACGGTGGCTGGGCGGTCCCCGCCTCGCGCGGCGGCCATCCTGCTCATCTACGCCGCCTTCTTCGGCGTGGTGTACCTCTTCGCGGTGGCCATCGTGCCCCAGCTCTACCGCGAGCTGACGCGCATCAGTGGGAACGCCGTCTCCTTCGCGCAGTCGCTGAATCCCGAGCGAATTCAGAAGATGGCAGAGAACACCGAGGACTGGTTTGCCCAGCGTGGCATCCCGGTGGCGCTCTCCGAGCGCGCGCTGGAGGGCACCGATTCCGAGGCGGAGAGCAACGCCCGTCCCGCATGGAGCGTGCAGGTGGATTTAGAGCGCCTGATGCGCAACCTGGCAGGACGCTTCAGTGGCATCGTCCGCGACAACGTCGGGAACCTGGTGGAGGTCACCCGCTCGGTGGTGACGGGCGTCTTCGCCGGCATCTTCACCTTCTTCATGATGCTCTTCTTGGCGGCGTACCTCGCAATCGATGCCGCCGCCATCCGCGCCTACGTCTGGACCCTGGTGCCGCCAGAATGGTTCAGCGACGTCCAGGGGCTGGCCGAGCGCATCGACCGCTCGCTGGCGGGTGTGGTGCGCGGGCAGGTCACCATCTGCCTCGTGAATGGCACGCTGACGTTGGTCGGGCTGGTGCTGTTCGGCGTGAAGTTCGCATTCCTCCTGGCGACCATCGCCACCCTCCTCAGCCTCATTCCCATCTTCGGCACCATCATCAGCTCGGTCCCCATCGTCACGGTGGGACTTTCGCAGAGCTGGCGCACGGGGCTGGGGATGCTCTTGTGGATTATTGGTATCCACGTCCTGGAGGCCTATGTCCTCAACCCGAAAATCATGGGGAGTGCGGCGCGCATTCATCCCATCGTCGTGGTGCTCGCGCTCCTGGCCGGCGAGCGCAGCTATGGGCTCGTCGGCGCGCTGGTCGCCGTCCCGGTGGCCGCCATTCTGGTGGCCTGCTTCGACTTCGTCCGGCAACGCGCCCAGCCACGCGCCGAGGCGGTGACCTGAGCGGGGCGCGCGGGGGGCAAGCCACCCCTGAAGCGGCCCTCAGCGGTTCATCGAGCCGAGGAACTCGGCGTTCGACTTGCTCGGCCGCATGTGCTTGAGGACGAATTCCATGGCGTCGATGGGGGTGAAAGGGTGCAGCACCTGGCGAAGCGCCGTCACGCGCACCAAGTCGGCCGGAACCAGCAGCAACTCCTCTTTGCGCGTCCCGGACTTGTTGATGTCCAGGCAGGGGAAGATGCGCTTCTCCATGAGTTTTCGGTCGAGGACAATTTCCGAGTTCCCGGTGCCTTTGAACTCCTCGAAAATGACTTCGTCCATGCGGCTGCCGGTGTCGATGAGGGCGGTGCCGATGATGGTCAGGCTTCCGCCTTCCTCGATGTTGCGCGCCGCACCGAAGAAGCGCTTGGGCTTGTGCAGGGCATTGGCATCCACGCCACCGGAGAGGATTTTCCCCGAGGGGGGGACGACGGTGTTGTAGGCGCGCGCCAGACGGGTGATGGAGTCGAGCAGGATGCAGACGTCGTGCCCCTGCTCCACCAGGCGCTTGGCCTTGTCGATGACCATCTCCGCCACCTGAACATGGCGGGTGGCGGGCTCGTCGAAGGTGGAGGAGACCACCTCGCCGCGCACGTTGCGCTCCATGTCCGTCACTTCCTCCGGGCGCTCGTCAACGAGCAACACGATGAGCACAATCTCCGGGTGATTCTTGGCCACCGCGTGGGCGATGTTCTGCAACAGCACCGTCTTGCCGGCCTTGGGTGGGGCCACAATCAGGCACCGCTGCCCCAAGCCGATGGGGGCAAAGAGGTCGATGATGCGGGTGGTCATCTCCGAGCCGTCGTGCTCGAGCATCAGCTTCCGGGTCGGATAGAGCGGGGTGAGGTTGTCGAAGAGAATTCGTTCCTTAGCCTCAGTGCTGGCCGGGTCGACGAAGTTGATCCGGTCCACCTTCTGCAGGGCGAAGAACCGCTCGCCTTCGCGCGGCTGGCGAATGGAGCCGGTGATGGTGTCCCCCGGCCGCAGGGTGAAGCGGCGCACCTGGCTCGGACTGACGTAGATGTCATCCGGACTGGGCTGGTAGTCACTGTCGGCACTGCGCAGAAAGCCGAAGCCATCCGAGAGGAGTTCCAGGACGCCCTCGGCGTGGACTTCGAACTTCTTGTCCGCGATGCCCGAGAGGAGCGCAAAAATCAGCTCCTGCTTCTTCAGCCCCTGGGTGCTCTCGATGCCGGCGTCATGGGCCATCTTCGCTAGCTCGGTAATCTTCATTCGCTTCAAGTCATTGAGGCGAAGCACCTGCATCGGCGTGCCGTCCGGCCCGAGCACGGTGGCCGGGATGGACCGGTCGTCGCCGTTCTGGGGTGCCGACCCAATGGGGTGGTGGGCCAGCGCCGAGGGCACCTCGGCGTCGGGGTCGTGCAGGTCGTCGTCGCGGACGGGTCGGCTGATGGCGGTGAGCACCGGGCGTAGCGGCGGAGCGTCCTCAGCCGGAGACGCCTCGGCATCTGCGTCATCTCGGGCGGTGCGCCGGGGCTCTTCGTCCGGGCTGCGGACACGCCGGCGGCGTGGACGCACCTCGACAGTGGCTTCCGCCACCTGGTCGACTGGGGATTTTTCTTTGCTGATGCGGGCTTTGGGCATGACAGGCGTTCGCCAGAAGGGCCAACCCCATTCGCAGGGAGTGACCTGCTCCCGTGGCGAGCAGTAGGTACGGCGGGAACGGGTTGGAAGCCGGAGACCACAGAACGCAGCACAGCGCTCGTACCCCGGTAACAAAGAACCTATTGACGCCCCGTCGCCGTGTCAAGGCATCGTCGGGCACAAGCGCATGACACCCACCCACGCCGAGGTGGCCCCAGCGGCCCAACGCGTCGCCCGGCTCCGGGCGGACATCGCCCACCACGACCATCGCTACTACGTGCTCGACGACCCGGAGATTGCGGACGCCGACTATGACGCGTTGATGCGCGAGCTGCAGGGCCTGGAAGCCGAGCACCCCGAACTGGCCACGCCGGACTCGCCCAGCAGGCGGGTGGCCGGCGCTCCGGCCGAGCGCTTCCGCAGCGTGGAGCACCGCCAGCCGATGCTCAGCCTGGCCAACTGTTTCGACGACACCGGACTGGCCGAGTTCGACGAACGGGTGCACAAGCTGCTCGGGCCGGCCGAGGTGACATACGACTGCGAGCCGAAGCTGGATGGGCTCGCCGTGGAGCTCGTGTACCTCGAGGGGACGCTCGCCGAGGGTTCCACCCGGGGGGACGGCGTGGTCGGCGAGGACGTCACGGCTAACCTTCGCACCCAGAGGAGCGTCCCGCTGACGCTCCGAAGGCAGGCCTCGACGGCGCTGCCCCCGGCGATACCGCTCCCGGCACGGCTCGAGGTGCGCGGCGAAGTCTTTCTGCGGAAGGCGGACTTCCTGCGCCTCAATCAGGCCCGCGAGCGCGAGGGAGAACCCTCCTTCGCCAACCCGCGGAGCGCGGCTGCCGGCTCGCTGCGGCAGCTGGACGCGCAGGTGACGGCCGGCCGCCGCCTGTCGCTTTACCTTTACGAGCTGGGGGCCTGGGAGGGCCCGCCCTTCGAGACCCACCAGGCGAAGCTGGCCTGGCTGGCGTCCGTCGGGCTCCCCATCAACCCCGAGAACCGCGTCGTGGTGGGAATGGACGCCGTCCTCGCCGCGCACCGCGACTTGCTCGAACGCCGCCACGCGCTTGCCTACGAGGTGGATGGGATGGTGGTGAAGGTGGACGGCGAAGACGCGCGTCGGCGGCTGGGGACCGTGTCCCGCAGCCCGCGCTGGGCGGTGGCCTTCAAGTTCCCGGCCGAGGAGGCGCGCACCCGCGTCCTGGCCATCGAGGTCAACGTGGGGCGCACCGGGGCGCTCACGCCGGTCGCCTTTCTCGAAGCGGTGCAGGTGGGCGGAGTGACGGTGTCTCGGGCCACGTTGCACAACCCGGGGGAGGTGGCGCGAAAGGACGTCCGGGTGGGCGACCAAGTCTTCGTCCGGCGAGCCGGGGACGTCATTCCGGAAATCACAAAGGTGGTGACCTCGGTGCGTACCGGCGAGGAGCACCCCTACGTCTTTCCGGACAAGTGTCCGGTGTGTGGCTCGGCGACGGTGATGGACGAGGACGGGGCCATCCTGCGCTGCACGGGACTGGCTTGTCCGGCGCAGCTCCTCGGGCATCTCCGGCACTTCGCCAGCCGTGGCGGCATGGACATCGAGGGTTTGGGAGAAAAGCTGTGCGCGCAGCTGGTGGCATCGGGCCTGGTGCGTCGGCAAGCGGACCTCTACGGCCTCACCGTCGAAACCCTGTCGGCGCTGGAGCGCATGGGCGAGAAGAGTGCGGAAAACCTCGTCGCCGCGCTGGACCGGAGCCGCCAGCCACCCCTGCGGCGATTCCTCTATGCGCTCGGCATCCGCCATGTCGGCGAGGCAACTGCCCGCACCCTGGCCGAAGCCTTCGGCGACGTGCGCCCGCTGTACCAAGCCAGCGAGGAGGACTTGATGCGCGTGAAGGACGTCGGCCCGGAGATGGCGCACGCCATTGCCGCCTTCTTCCACGATGCACAGAATCGCGACAACATCGACGGCCTGCTCGCAGCGGGAATCCACCCCGAGCCGCCGGGGAAGCCGAGCGGGGGCCCCTTTAGCGGCAAGACGGTGGTCCTCACCGGGACACTCGAGGGGATGAGCCGCGAGCAAGCCAAAGAGGAGGTCGAGCGGCGGGGCGGCAAGGTCTCCGGCAGCGTCTCGCGCAAGACGGACCTGGTGGTGGCGGGTGCCGACGCCGGGGGCAAGCTCAAGACGGCCCACGGTTTCGGGGTGAAGGTGCTGGACGAGGCGGGCTTCCTGGACCTGCTCCGCGAAAACGCGTAGGCCTGTTCCTCAGAAATGTCTCGCCGCCGCATCCACGTCATCGTCACCGGACGGGTCCAGGGCGTCTTCTTCCGGAAGACGACGGTGCAGGAGGCGGAGCGGCTCGGCCTCGCCGGATGGGTGAAGAACCGGACCGACGGGCGGGTGGAGATTGAGGCCGAGGGGACTGCGGAGGCCCTGGAGGCCTTCCTTGCCTTCTGTCGCCGCGGCCCGGAGCATGCCCGGGTGGACGAGCTCGCGGTGGCACACCATCCCCCGCGGGGCGAGGTCGGCTTTCGGGTCGAGGAGGGCGGATGAGCTCCGAGCTCGCCGAAAGCTTGGGCATTCGCACCGGCGCGCGCATCGCCGTGGTGGAGCCACCGCCCGGACTGGCCGAGGCCCTGGAGCCACTGCCGGAGCAGGTGGAGCGACTCACCTTGGCGGAGACCGGACTCGACGTGGTGCTCTTCTTCACCCGCGACGCCAAGCACCTCGCCCTCCGAATGCCGGCCCTGGTGCGGGCCATGGCCCTGAGCGGCCGGCTGTGGATTGTCTGGCGACCCTCGGCTGTCCCACCGCTCGACGAGGTCCTTGTCCGCCAGGCGGGGCTCGAGGTGGGCCTCGTGGACGACCGACGCTCGGACGTCCTGCCGGACTGGACGGGGCTCAGGTTGCGCTGGCGGTCGCGGCCCCGGCTGGAGCGTCCTTCCCCCCGGGCGTGACGCGGCCTTTACAGGAGGGCCGGCCTGTACCATGTTGCCCTTGAAAGGATTCGACTGCCCCCAGGTAGGGTTAGACCCGGCTTTGGGCCGGGCAATCCTGGAGCAGGGGCACGGACGTCCAAAACTTTTTCTGACGGGTCGTTTTCCCTGAGGGCCCGGTCTTCCACAACTCGCCAATCGCCCTGATGTCGGGGCCTTGGTCCAACAGGAAGCTCGCCTTCGGGGAGCCAAACCGCAATCCGGGAGTCTCCACGGCAATAGGCTGTCGGAGTTCCCCCTTTGCAAATCGGGAGTTGACGCGCGCGTGACCACACCGCCCCCAGGCACCGAAGCCATCCAGGCAGCGGGTCCCTTTAGTGCGGCTGGCACGCCCACTCCCCTCGCGCACGCGCAGGCGCCGTCCACCGTTTCCCGTCCGGTGGGCGCTGTCCCGCGCCGTGTGCAGGCAGGATTGACGCATGAGCAGCATTTTGGTCATCAACGCGGCTGGCCGCGAGACGCGGGTCGCGCTCGTGGAAAACGGCGACATCGCGGAGTTCTATCTCGAGCGTAAGAAGGACAAGGGCATTGTCGGCAACATCTACAAGGGCCGCGTGGTCCGCGTGCTCCCGGGGATGCAGGCCGCCTTCTTGGACATCGGGCTGGACAAGGCCGCCTTTCTCTACGTCAGCGACGTCGTCTACGACCCGGACTTTGCCCGGGCGGCCTTCGAGCTAACCGAAGGCGAGCACGACGAGGACGTGCCGGAGGTTCCCGAGGGAACCGAGCTGGCGGCCAGTGCCCCCGGTGAGCACCTGGAGCCGGATGTCGCGGCCACGGCCCCCGAGTCCGACGATGAGCAGGACGGCCCGGACATCCTCGACACCGAGGGCGCGCTGCACGACGCCCAGCTGGACGCCGACGGCGCCCAGCATGCCGTGGACGTTGCGGGCCCACCGCCCGAGGTGGGCGCGCCCATCCCTTCGCCCCTGGACGTTCCTTCCGTGGCCAGCGCATCCGAGGACAACGCCCCGCCCGTAGGCGAGCCGGTTCCACCGGCCGAGGTCCTGGCCGCGTCCGAAGCCCACCCGACACCGACGCTGGTCGAAAATGTGGCCGCGCTCGAGGCACAGCCCCCGGGCAGTGAGCTCGCCGCCGGTGAGCGCCGGGCCCCCCGCGAGGAGCGCGGACGGAGCCGGGGCGAGCGCGGCGGAGGCCGTCACCGCGAGGAGCGGGGGCGCGACGACGAGAAGCCTCGGGTGCGCAAGTCGTCGCGCATCGAGGACCTCCTCAAGGTGGGCCAGGAGGTGGTGGTGCAGGTGTCCAAGGACCCAATTGGGACCAAGGGCGCGAGGCTCACCTCGCATGTCAGCATTCCGGGCCGTCACCTCGTCTTCATGCCCACCGTCGACCATGTAGGAATCAGCCGCCGCATCTCCAACGAGAAGGAGCGGCGGCGGCTCAGAGAGACGGTGGACCGCCTTCGGCCGCCGGGCACAGGGTTCATCGTTCGCACGGTTGCCGAGAACGTCCCCCAGGCGAAGCTGGAGAGCGACATCCGGTTCCTGATTGAAATCTGGAACCAGGTGGTGCGCCGCAACGAGCGACGGGGCGGCCCGGGGCTCATGCATCCGGACCTGGACCTCATCCTGCGCGCCACGCGAGACCTCTTCGCCCAGGACGTCGAGCAGCTGGTAGTCGATGACCGAGACGAGTACCAGCGCATTCTCTCCTTCGTCACCGCGCAGGACCCAGCGCTTGCCTCGAGGGTGGTGTTTCACGACAGCGAGGAGCCGGTCTTCGACGCCTACGGCATCGAGCAGGAACTCCAGCGCGCCGCCCAGCGCAAGGTGTGGCTGAAGAGCGGCGGCTACCTCATCTTCGACCAGGCTGAGGCGCTCACTGCCATCGACGTCAACTCCGGGCGTTACGTAGGGAAAAAGAGCCTCGAGGAGACCATCACCAAAATCAATGTCGAGGCGGCCAAGGAGATTGTGTACCAACTCCGGCTGCGGAACATCGGCGGAATCATCATCTGCGACTTCATCGACATGGAGAAGCCACAGAATCGCGACAAGGTCTTCAAGACGCTGCAGGAGGCGCTCGGCCGCGACAAGGCGAAGACGAATGTGCTCCGCATCTCCGAGCTCGGCCTCGTCGAAATGACGCGCAAACGGGTCCGCGAATCGCTGGGCCGCATTCTCCACGAGGATTGCAGCTACTGCGCCGGCGAGGGCTCGGTGAAGACGGTGACCACCGTCGTCTACGACATTTTTCAGGAACTGCGCCGCGAGTCTCCAAATCTCCGCGACCCGACGCTGGTCGTGAACTGCAATGCCGAGGTGGCTCGGGTGCTCCAGGGCGACGAGCGCGAGGAGCTTCGCCACCTCATGGACCGCTTCAACAAGTCCATCCAAGTCAGGCCCCAAGCGAGCTACCACCGCGAGCAATTCGACCTCTACGCGCGGACCGTCGGTGGCGACGATCACCGCATCGCCACCTCCAAGAGCACCCTACGCCAGCAGGAGGGGCTTGGCTCGCCACCTGAGCGTACCGAGCCGGCACAGCGCGACGGAGGTGGAGGGGCCGGTGGCCGCGGACGACGGCGCGACCGGAAGCGCGGCCAGCGCGAAGGTGGCCAGCGCGAAGGTGGCCAGCGCGAAGGTGGCCAGCGCGAAGGTGGCCAGCGCGAAGGTGGCCAGCGCGAAGGTGGCCAGCGCGAAGGTGGCCAGCGCGAAGGTGGCCAGCGCGAAGGCGGCCAGCGCGAAGGTGGCCAGCGCGAAGGCGGCCAGCGCGAAGGTGGCCAGAGCGAAGGCGGCCAGCGCGAAGATGGCCAGCCCCAGGGCGGTCGGGGGGGGGCGCCGAGCCAGGCGTCCGGACCCGCCAAGCCCCCTCTGGGCCCACCGCCAAATTCCTGAGCAGTTGCAGAGGCTTGTCTCCTGGGCCCGCTTGCAACCCGAGTGCATCGTGCTAGTGTGTCGGGGCCGTGGAAACCCGGCTCGCCCATGCGTCCCTCGGGGGGCGCCCTCGCGGCGGTCCCCGAAGGGGGAGTTCGCGGTGCTCAAGAGCGACCTAATCAACATCTTGGTGGCCAAGCGCGCCATCACCCAGAAGCAGGCCGAGGCCACGGTCGAGACCATCTTCGAAGCCATGAAGGAGGCGCTCTGTCGTGGAGAAAACATCGAGATTCGCGGCCTTGGCGCTTTCCACGTGAAAAACTACGACGGCTACCAGGGACGCAACCCGAAGACGGGCCAAGTCATCCCTGTGAAGCCGAAGCGCGGGCTGCTCTTCCGTACCGGCAAGGAGCTGCGCGACCGGGTGAACCGTTCTCCTGGCACTAACCCCTCCGGCTCCGAGGGTGGCGGGACGAGCAGCGCAGCCTGACGCCCCTTCTAAGGAGGGCTTGGTCGCGGCCGCCTAGGAAGCCCTTCGCGCTCCGGACAAAACCCCGGGCTCTGCTCTCTGCTGGGGGCTGCAGCCGGGGAGGCCCCTTCGGGAGGGTTAGGCTCCCGGTCGGGACGGGGACTGAATAAAACCCCTTCCCGCCCGCCGGAATGGCCGGTCTGTGGCGTACCGCGACGTGACGGCGCCCTGTGGCCATGTGCTAAGGGGCCCCGCCTCCCAAGGAAAAAATTGCCCGCTGTCTGGAGCGGGCCGACACTGTTTGCAACGGCTCAAGAGATGCGCGTGCCCTCGCTCAACGTCCCTGAAGTTCCCCAAAGGACCCACCCCCGTGTGCCGGCCGGCTTCGCGGTGGAGGTCCGCACCCAGGACGGGGCCTTCACGGCCCAAGCCCGGGACTTGTCCATGGCCGGGCTGTTGCTCGTGGGCTTCTCCGCCCAGCCCGGCGAAGTGCTACCGCTTTCCGTCTCGCTGCCCGGAGACCAGGTCCGCGCCTTTCGGGGACGCGTGACGCGTGTCAACGCCGAAGGCGTGGCCGTGGAATTCGAGCGCCTGGACTGGGATGACCTCTTCGCGCTCGCCCGGTTTCTCCACCCTCGGCTACCCTGAGGCTCGGGGCCCGGGGCTCACCGCAGCCTTCAGCCGCGTCGCTCGCGGTGCCGGGCCACAAGCTCCATGAGCTCGGCGGCTCGGAAGGGCTTGTGGATGTAGCCGTCGGCCCCGGCTGCGAGCGCCGCCTCCATGTCCGCCTTCTTCACCTTCGCGGTGAGCATGTAGAGCGGAACCCCGGCCGTCACCGGGTCCCCCTTCAACATCCGGCAGACGGTGACGCCATCCATGAGGGGAAGCACGACGTCCAAGAGGATGAGGTGAAACGTCTGGGTGCGGGCGCGCTTCAGCCCCTCCACGCCGTTGGCCGCAGTCTCCACCTCGACCGGGCCATCGTGGAGCATGCTCCGCACCAACTCACGGATGACGGGCTCGTCCTCGACCACCAGGATTCGGAACGGCGCGGGCTCGCTCATTCGAGTCCCGCACGTCTAGCCCGGCGATGGGCCTCGCCGCCAGCGGCTCCCCCGCGGTCCGGCGTCACGTCGTCTTGGGCAGTGGGGGAGCTGGGCGAAGCCAATGCCCATTGGCTTTCGGGTCCTGGACCCCGGGGTGAGTGGGTTCCTTCCCCGGGGGCGCTTACCAAACCTCGCAGCGCGGCGCGCGCACCATGGCCTGGCCCGCCTTGCAGCCAAAGGCCTGCTGAAACGCGACGAGGTTCGACAGCGGGCCCTTCACCCGCCACTCGGGTGTCGAGTGGGGGTTGGTCTGGGCCTGAGTGCGCAAACTCTCGGAGCGCCCCTTGGCGCACCAGGACTGGGCGAAGCCGAGGAAGAACTGCTGGTCGGCCGAATACCGAGACGGCGGCTGCTGCTCCGGGTGCGCCTTCACGTAGGCTTGCATGGCGGCGAAGGCCAGCTTCAAGCCCCCGAGGTCGGCGGTGTTCTCACCCAAGGTAAGCGCGCCGTTGAGCTTCACGTCCTCCACGGCAACGTAAGCGTCAAATTGCGTCTTCACGCAGGCCGTGCGCTCCTCGAAGGCCTTGGCCGAAGGAGCCGTCCACCAGTCAGCCAGATTTCCGGCGCCGTCGAATTTCCGGCCCTCGTCGTCGAAGCCATGGGTAATTTCATGCCCCACCACCATCCCCATCGCGCCAAGGTTGACGGCCGGGGTGGCGTTCCGGTCGAAGAAGGGCGGCTGGAGAATGCCGGCCGGGAACGTAATTTCGTTGAGCTGGGCGCTGTAGGTTGCGTCCACCGTGGGCGGCGTCATCGTCCACTCCGAGCGGTCGAGCGGCTTGCCGATTTTCTTGAAGTCCCGCTCGTTCTCGTAGGCCTGACTCCGCCAGCTGTTCCCGAGGTAGGAACGCTGGTCGATGACCAGCCCGTCGTACGTCTTCCACTTGTCCGGGTAACCAATGGCATTGACGATGGCGCGCGCCTTCTCCCGGGCCCGGGCCTTGGTGGCCTCGTCCATCCAGCTCAGCGTGGCGAGGTTGGCCTCGAAGGCCTGCTCGATGCGTCCCACCATCTCCAGGGTGGTGCGCTTGCCTTCCTCGCCAAACGTCGCCTCGACATACGCCGCGCCGAGCGCCTCCCCGAAGGAGGTGTCGGTGGCACGAACGCATTTTTTCCAGCGCGGCTCATCCTCCTTCGCGCCGGAGAAGTTCTTGCTGGAGAAGACGAAGTGCGCCTCCTGGAAGCGCTTGGGAAGGGCGTCGGAGCGGCTGCTGGCCACCCGCCAGGCGAGGTAGGCCCGCCAGTCGCTGAGCGGCACATGCTGCGCCATGGAAGAAACCTCGGCGAAGAAGGGCAGGTGGTCCACGCTGATGGCCGAGACCCCACCGGCCCCGGCGCTGGCGAGGAAAATATCCCAGTCGAACGCGGGGGCGAGCGCCTTCAGCCCGGTGCGTTCCACCCGGTGGTACGTCTTGTCCGGGTCGCGGCGCGAAACGTTGTCTAGGCTAGCCTTGGCGAGTCGCGTCTCGAAGGCCAGCACGGCACGAGCCTGCTTGGCGGCAGCAGCCGACGCCTCGCCGAGAAGGACGAAATAGTCCTTCATATACGTGAGGTATGCCGCCCGGATGGCCTTCGTCTTCTCGTCGTCCTTCAGGTAGTAGTCGCGGTCCGGAAGGCCAAGGCCGCCCTGGGAGAAGCCACCGATGACGAGCGTGGCGTCCTTGGAGTCCTGAATCGAGCCGAAATCGAAGAGGGGGTTGGCTCCAAAAAGCTGCAGCCGCGCGGCCTCCTCGGCCACGCCTTTGCGAGAAGAGATGCGCCTGATGCGCTGGAGCTCCGTCCTAAGCTCGCGCACGCCGCTCTCGAGCTTCGGCTCGTCCATGCACGTGGCGTAGAAGGCTCCCACCGCTTCGGGATAGCGCATCCCGGGCGGTGGCTTCCCGGCGGCGGTCGCTTCGAGCATGGCGCGGAGCGTCTTCAAGTTTTGCTCGTCGACGCCGTTGAAGCCGCGGGACCAGACGCCCCGGGCGGCCGGAATCTCCGTCCTGTCGAGCCACCCGCCGCAGGCGTAGCGGAAGAAGTCGGTGCAGGGGTCGACCGCGAGGTCCATCACCGAGGCGTCCAAGCCAGCTGGCATGGGCAGCGCAGGACTGGCCAGCGCCTGCCCTGCCGTCGAAGCCGTCTTCGCGGGCTTCGCGGCTGCTTCAGCCTCAGGCGCGACGCTGGGCTTCGGCGAGGTGGTGCAGGCGGCAAAGGCCATGGCGGCAACACATGCCGCAAGCTTCGTCCGCGGCTGGAAAGGGCTGGGCATATTCGGAGCCTTTGCAGAGCAAGGGTTAGGGGGGTTAGGGGTGGCGCCCGCCGAGGGGGCCGCGCCCGTTGGGAGGACACTGCCAGAGGAAGCTTCGGTGGGGGGGAATGCGGTTTCTACGTACGTCCGGGGGATTTCGTCCATTGCGCTCAATGGAGCGCTCACTGAGGGGGGTTGTCGCGCTGGGCCCAGGCCACATGCCGAAGCTGGGCACTCGCCGCTCGCCGCGGGCTGCTGAGACTCCCCACCTCGGTGCGGCGGGGCGCAGCACTGGGGTGCCGCCAAGACCGAGCCTGACCAAGCCAAGAGCAAGACGCGGCAGCGCAGGCGTCGAAGCTGCTGCCATTCACCCGTGCTCTTGGGCGTGCCGGCGCAGACAATTCCGTACCTCACCGACGCCTTGAGCTGAGGGGCGCATTGCACCCGGAGGGTCATCGTCGACGGCCGAGATTGGGCACAGTCGACCCGGCTCGCACCACGGCGGAATCAGCAGCAAGCGATTCTTGCTGCTTTCTTCACTGGTCAAATTTTTTCAAAGCCTGGGCACGGAAACTGCTGAACCCCGGGTGAAGCGGGGAGGTCACCTGCCTCCATTCACCCACCTCGCTGCTGTGGCTCCGGGATGTGAGTGCTCTGTCTGGCGTAGCCCCAAGGGAGCCAAATGAATCCTCCGACCGCTGTCGTCATCGACGACTCCTCGACCAGTCGCAGATCACTCCGGGCCATGCTCACCCAGCTTGGCTTCGATGTCGTCGCCGAGGGCGAGCGTGGTGACCAAGCCATGCCGCTCTTTGAACAACATCGTCCGACTGTCTTGATACTCGACATCGTGCTGCCGGTCATGGATGGGGTTACCGCCGCCACCAGCCTGCTCAAGAAGCACCCTGACGCAACGGTGGTCATGTGCAGTTCGATTTCCGCCCGCGACAAGATTGTTGCTTGCCGCGACGCGGGTGTCGCCCACTTCGTGCTCAAGCCATTCACGCCCGAGAAGCTGGCAGCGGCCGTTCGCGGCTTGCTGGTCAAAGCTGCCGTTCCGACCTCCACGTCGGAAAGCGTCCAATGACTTGCTCCAGCTGCGAGACTCTCAACGAGCTTCACCGAAGCTATTGCTGCCATTGCGGAGCGCGGATTCGGCAGAACTGCCCGCGGTGCGGATTTGGCAACGGACTGACGGATCGGTTCTGCGGCAGTTGTGCCGATGCCCTCATCCCCTTCAGTTCGGAGAGCAATCAGGCGACCCAGACACAGCCGGGCAGCCCATCCATCTCCAGCGACTCGCCTGACGTATTGAGTTCGAAAGACCTCGAGGAGCTGCTCCACAAGCCGGCGGCGCCTGTCGCTGCCCCGCTGTCGGCCAGGGTTTCCCAAAATGAGTTGGACAAGCTTTTCGGGTCGCCCCAGTGACGCTGGCCGCAAGACCGGTGCTTCCCGACACGGATGAGGGTGCGCCGAAGCTGGCGCCTGTGAGATCCGATCTTGAGCGGAAGCAGATCGCCTTGACCTTGTTGCGTCAACGCGAGACCCCTCGGGCCGACGCCCTGAGATTGGCCGGCTACGCGAGCCTCGATGCCCTCGCGGAAAGCGTGGCGAATCAGCTCAAGTTGCCGAGACTTCAACTGGACGAGGTCGAGATTGCACCGGCGCTGATCAATCTGCTCCCGCGGGCCACTGCGGAGCGGCACTGGATCGTCCCGGTTTTCTCCGACGATGGCGAAATAACCTTCGCCACCTCTGACCCTTCCCGGCTCGAACTGTTCGATTGGCTGGGCCGTGAACTCAAGTCTCAAATCCTGATTGTGGTGGCGACCTCGCCAGAAGTGCGAGCTGCCATCCAGCGGCTGTACGAGCCGGTCCTCCCCGGGGGAACCAACCTTCGCTTGGAGAGCGCGGACGAGGTGTCCGCCGAGGCGTTGCGCGAAGCAACCGGCATTTTCGATCACCTGGTTGGGCGGGGCAGCGACCTCGGGGCGAGCGACATCCACATCGAAGCCACCGAAAAAGGTACCTGCATCCGGTTCCGGATCGACGGCGTCCTGCGCGTGGTCGATGACGTTCCAGTCGATTCACATGCGGCACTCGTCTCGCGAGTGAAGATCCTCGCACAGCTCGACATCTCAGAGCGCCAGGCGCCTCAGGACGGACGGATCAAGATGAAGCTAGGCGATCGGCCGATCGACCTACGCGTCTCGGTGCTTCCCACCATCTTCGGAGAGAAGGTCTGCTGCCGAATCCTGGACAACACCAAGGCCTGCTTGCCCCTCGCCGAGCTCGGCTTCGAAACACAGCAGTTGGTCACTTTCCAGAAGATGATCCGGGTGCCCTATGGTCTTCTGCTGGTCACCGGGCCCACCGGGAGCGGCAAGAGCACCACGCTCTACGGCGCGCTGAACACTGTCCGCAGTCCCGAGCTCAACATCGTCTCGGTCGAGGACCCGGTGGAGTACCAGCTACCGGGCATCAACCAGGTGCAGGTCAACACCAAGCGCGGTCTGACCTTCGCAGGTGCCCTCCGCTCGATTCTCCGGCAGGACCCAAACGTCGTACTCATCGGCGAGATCCGAGACCGCGAGACCGGGATCATCGCCGCCGAGGCGGCGCTCACCGGCCACTTGGTGATGGCCTCGATGCACACCAACGACGCGGCCAGCGCCATCACCCGCCTCACCGAAATGGGCATCGAGCCCTTCCTGATCGCGCCTTCATTGATCGGCGTCATCGCTCAGCGTCTGATTCGCAAGATCTGTCTGGAATGCAAAGAGGCATACGTTCCGACCGAAAGCGAGCTCCTCGGGTTGGGCCTGCCGGCCGTACCCCCTGGCACGCTGTTCTCGCGCGGAAAAGGCTGTGCCGCCTGCCAGCGCACCGGCTATCGCGGGCGGACCGCGGTCCGCGAAATCCTCGAAGTCGATGAAGCTCTACGCCAGCAGATTGGGCAGGGAGAGACCGCGGAGGCGCTGCGTAAGACTGCAGCGGCGGCTGGCTTCCGTTCGATGAGATTTCAGGCCCTGAGAAGGCTGTTTGAGGGCGTCACTACCGCACCCGAAGTCATCCGCATTACGCGCGGGTGAGGAGACGCAAGGAATGAATGTCCCAGTCAACGCAGAAGTGGTGAACGCTCTGCTCGAGCCAGTCATCGACGTCCTCAAGGCCTGCACCGGAGTCGAGGCGCAGGTAGTCGGCGTGGATTTCGCTTCCCGGTTGCCCCCTCCACCCTGCGTCATGGTGACAGTGGAGCTTCGCGGGCGCGTCGTTGGTCCGATCAGCTGGAGCTTCGACCCCAAGGTGGCGCGCGAGCTGGCGGCCCGGATGATGTCTTCGCCGACGTTGCCCGAGTTTGGGTCTCCCGATTGCACCGATGCCCTGGCTGAGCTCGCCAACATCATCGTCGGGAACGCCACCGGCGCATTGCTGAACGCAGGCTACGCGGTGGAGGTCCTCCCGCCGACCACACGCGTCCTGAACACGACGCGCGGCGCAAAGCTCGCAGAGAGGGCGCTGGCCGTGGTCCTTGAAACGCCGATGGGGAACGTGAACGTCGTCATGGAGCTCAGCATTGCAGCCTAGTCATCCTGCGGCGACCGAGCCCGTTCCCGTCGGGGCGCGAAGCTCTGGCTTGCTTGGCCGATGGAGGGCCAGGGCGGGCGGGCTGCTCGTCCTGCTCTGGATCCCGTGCACTCTGGTCCCGATCAGCCTTCTGATGGCCGGGCACCTTTTGACGCTGCCCAAGCCGCACATCGACGCGCGCCTCCGCCACAACCTCGAATCCGCGGTCGCGGCACATCCCGGATCGTGGTTCGTGCTGCACGTCTTGGCCGAGGACTGTCAGTGCTCGCAGGGAGTCCTCGCTCACCTGCTGGCCCGAGGTGCCGCATCTTGGTTCTCCGAAAAGGTGCTTTTCATCGGAAGTGACGAGCCAGCGCGTTCGCAGCTGGTCGCGCGCGGCTTCGCATTCGAGAGCATCACGCCGGAGGGACTCCAGGCGAGGTACGGCCTGGAGGGCGCTCCGATGATGGTGGTGGCAAATCCACGCGGCGACGTTGCCTATTCGGGCGGTTACTCAAGCAGCAGGTGGGGCCAGCCTGAGGACCTCGCCATCGTTCGGGCGCTCACGCGGGGCACGGAGGTCGAGGCACTTCCACTCTTTGGTTGTGCGGTATCTCAAGAACTGCAGAAACGGCTTGATCCGCTCGGGCTCAAGTACCCAGTCGCGAGTGGGAGCACTCCATGATTCATCGCCTTCTCCGCTACCTCGTGCTCCCTGCCGAAATCACCAAGGTGGAACGGCTGCATCTGGCGCGCATCAACCGCATCGCGCTGGTCTTCTTCCTTTTCCACTTCCCCGCCCTGATCGCGGTCGCTGCACTGAACCACACCGGCCCAGCGCTGGCAGCGGAGCTCTGCGCCTTGATCCTTTTCGGCCCGCTGGTCGCGTACAAGACGCTCCGGAACCCTCGTCTGGTCTCACTTGTCTTCGGGATCACCTCAATGTTCATGGGAGGGTTGCTCGTTCATTTTGGTCAGGGGCCGATGCAGATCGAAATGCACTTCTACTTCTTCGTCTCGTTGGCGCTGATGGCCGTGTTTGCCAATCCGCTGATCATCGTCCTCTCCGCGGTTACCGTGTCCGTTCATCACCTGGTTCTGTACCTGATCCTCCCCAGCAGCGTCTTCAATTACGAGGCGAGCTTCCTGGCGGTCGGCGTTCACGCCTTGTTCGTCGTCCTCGAATCGATCGCGGCCTGCTTCGTTGCGCGAAGCTTTTTCGACAATGTGGTGGGGCTCGAAAAGGTGGTCGAACGGAGAACCGAGCAACTCAGGAACCGGAACACCGACCTCAAGCTTGTTCTCGACAACGTCGGGCAAGGTTTCCTCACCGCGGATCAACATGGATTGCTCGCTTCGGAGCACTCGCGCGCCATCGGGACGTGGCTGGGACCGCCAGCCCGAGGAGAGCTAATCTGGGACTATTTCGCAGCGCAGAATGAAGACTTCGGCCGGGCCCTGAAGGAGGGCTGGGAGAATCTGGCTGATGGCATTCTGGCCCAAGAGGCCATCCTCGAGTCGCTGCCACGGCGGATGGCGTCTCGAGGTCGTGAGTTCCTCTGCGAGTACAAGCCGATCGTTTCGACGAGCAGCATCCTCATCGTCGTTTCGGACATCACCGCCCAGCTCGAGAGCCAGCAGTTGGAGGGCGTGCAACGCGAGACGCTCCGGATCTTTCAGAACATCAACAGCGACCGGGCTGGCTCTGTGGAATTCCTCGGCGAATCCAATGCGCTCGTTCAGGCGCTCAAATCCGACGCCCCTTCGACCAAGGACGTCTACCGAGCCGTCCACACCCTGAAGGGCAATGCATCACTGTTTGGCATCTCGAGCCTCGAAGGGACCTGTCAAGAGGTCGAGGGGCGCATGAATCAAGATGGTGGAGTGATGCGGCAGACTGATCGAGCGCGGGTGATCGCGGCCTGGGAGAGGACGGCCGTCATCATCTCCCAGTTCTTGTCTGGGGACGGATCGACTCGAATCTCGGTCGGAGAGGACGACTACCTCGAGGCAATCTCCGCCATTCGCGGTAGCACTGACCGGCCGACGGTCGCGCGGTTGCTCGAGTCCTGGCGGAACGAGGCCGCGTCGGTGCGGCTTGGCCGCATTGCCGACCAGGCCAAATCTCTAGCCAACCGGCTCGGAAAAGGACCGATCGACGTGAAGGTCAAAGCCGGTCGTCTGAGGCTACCCCAGGCACCGTGGTCCAGCTTTTGGGCCGCCTTCGCGCACGTCGTGCGGAATGCTGTGGATCATGGCTTGGAGGAGACAGCCGAGCGCCTGGCGGCAGGCAAGTCACCGCACGGGAGCATTCGACTGTCTGTTGAACAGGTCGCCGATCAGATTCAATTGACCATCGCCGACGACGGCCGCGGCATTGCTTGGGACGACCTTCGGGAGGTTGCCACCGCTGCCGGGCTACCCGCCGCAACTCCCCAGCAGCTGACCGAGGCGCTGTTCGTGGACGGCATCTCCACCAAGAGGGAGGCGTCCGAGATTTCGGGCCAGGGCATCGGCATGGGTGCGATTCGAGCAGCCTGTCACAGGATGGGCGGAATCCTTCGTGTCACGAGCGAACCAGGCCTGGGAACGCAGCTCGTGTTTCTTTTCCCTCTGACCAGCCTGTTGACCCCAGTCGGTGCGAGTGCGGACGCGGTTCCACGAGGTCTACTCGTTGGCCCGAGCCCAGCGTTCAACTGAACGGCCGTGCTTCGGTCAATGATGGTATTTTTCTGGTTTCGTGTCGCTCTCTCCGCGCCCAGGGTGGGGCAGGAAAGCTTCGTTTCCATCGACGGGTGACCGGCTGAGCCGCATGCCGGCAGGACTGACCTCTGCCGGATGAAGGCGGCTTGCCGGGCAGAGGTCGGCCCTAGGGCACGGCGATGTCGTCGACGCGCGCCAGCTCCCGCTGCTCGGCCCACCCCTCGAGCCCGTTGGGCAAGCGAAGGCGGATGAAGGTGCCCGAGGCGGCGAGGAGCCTCACGCCGCTGCCGGCGTGTAGCTCGAAAGCCACCTTGCTGGCCGCGTCTGGCGTCTCCCGGACGGGCAGCGTCTTGGCCAGCACCACCGCCTCATGCACCGTTTCACCGACAACGTAGTGCGCGAATACCAAGCCGGCTCCCGGGAGCGAAACAAGAAGCAGGAGGGCCGCTCCGGCCAGCATGCTGCGGCTCGGGCCACGCACCGAAAGAAGCATGAGGAGCCCGAACCCGGCGCACCAGGGGATGAGGAAGGCGAGCCCCGCCCCTGCGGAGCTGGTGGCCGCCACCAGCCGTGCCACCATCCCCTCTTCGCCGGAAGCCCCCACCACCTGGTCCACCACCCGGCCGCGGGCGATGGTGAGGTTGGCGTCGACATCCGCACCGCCCCCCTGCCGACGGGCACGTTCCAGGAAGAGCACCGCCTCTCCAAGCTTCCCCTGCGCGAGGTCGGCCGTGCCGAGGTTGTACGCCACGTCCGCCCCGCCCATGCCGTGCTCGAGCAGCTTGCGGAAGGCCGCCTCCGCGCCCGCCGCATCATCGCGGCCGTAAGCCTCGACGCCCTCGGCAAAAATGGCGTGGGCCTCAGCGGGCGAATAGCTGACTTGCGAGAGCAGGAGCGAAAGGAGAAGCGCGCTCATTCCCAGCCCTCCAGGACGCGCTCGGCCTCGCGCAGCAGCGCCGCTCGGTCGAGCCGGACAGCACCGGGCGCGAAGCGCACCGCATCGCAAGTGTCGAGAACACGCGCCGCGTCTTCCACGAGTGCAGTGGGCGCTCCGGCCTGCATCAACCTCTGCCGGAGCGCGTCGCGGGTCAGGCCGGAGAGCCCGGCGCCGAGCCGAGCCTCGAGAAACGCCGTCACCGCGCGCTCCACCTCCTCGGAGAAGGCCCCATCTGTCCCGGTCGCACGCAGCCGCGCCGCCGCAGCCAAGCGGCCTCGGGCGGCGCGCGTTCCGCGGCGCTGCTCACTCACCGGGTCCCGGCGAGCCCGCCGAGCCCGCACCGCGCCCACCAGCGAGAGGAGCATCCACGCCGCCGGCGGCACGAGCGCCGCGGCGAGAAAGAATGGCCGCCGCCAGACTGGCGCCGGGCTCTGAAAGCGCGCCTCTAGTCGCAACGGCCGCAGGGCGCCCGCTGGCAAGACGTTGCGCACTCCGTCGGGGACTCCGCCCGCGGGCCCGGCGGCGCGCAGGGCGCCGGCCTCTCCCGGCGTCACGGTGAGGCTCAGCGGCTGGGTACGGACCGTCTCGTATCGATGCGATTCCGGGTCGAAGTAGCTGAAGGAAAGCGGCGGAATCTCAAAGGTGCCCGTCCGCTGAGCCATCACCAAGTATTCGTGGCTGCGCTTGCCCTCGATTCGGTCATGGACAGCGGAAATCCGCTCCTGAGACGTCGGCTCGTACAGCTTCAGGGCTGCGGGCGCCGTGGCCCGGGGCAGCACCAGCTCCTTCATGTTTCCCTGACCCTCCAGCGCGACGCGTAGGGTGACTGGCGAGCCGAGCTCGGCGGTTGCCGAGGAGAGTTCGGCCGAGAGCTGGAAGTTGCCCACGTTGGCGGGCACGAAACCGGGCGGTGCCCCGGGAGGCAGTGGCTTCACCTTGAGGGTGAGCGGATTGCCCACGCGGTGCTCGCGCCGCCCGGCGAAGAGAAAACCGGTGGTGGCGTCCATCTCCGCGGGCTCGAGCTCGCGGGTGCCGGCCCGCATCGGGAAGAGGGCCTTGCGCTTGAGGAGCGCCGCCCGGTACGGCACGCCATTCACGGTGCGTGGCTCGTTCACGATGCTGGTGGGGCTCTCGATGTCCTCGGTCCAGAAACCGTCGAGCTTCGGGAATTTCTCGTTACTCACCTGGGAGAGGTCCACCCGGCTGTAAATCCAGACCGACAGCGTCACCTGCTCGCCAACGTAGACTTCCTTTCGGTCCACCTCGCTGCGCAAGAAAAGGTCGCTCTCGCCGTGGGGGCTGGCCGCCTCGCGCTCCCGCTCGCGAAGCGCGGCGAAGGGGTCCTCCAAGTCCGGGAAGCCCGCTGGGAAGCCCGGCATCATGTTCGGGCGCTGGGCGCCCGCCGCCGGCGGGCCCGCCACGTGCGCGCTGCGGACAGTGATGGTGAGCGGGTTGCTCTTGACGACGCCATCTGGCGTGCGCAGCTCCACCGGGGGCAGCGTCAGCTTTCCGACGCGGGTGGGGTGAAGAATGACAGTCACCGTCAGCTCCTGACGGATGATGGGGCCCGAGGAGCCCAGCTGAATGAAGCTCGACTCGCCGCGATTGGTGCTCAGCACCTCGGCGCCGTCGAACCGCGGCAGCTGCACGGCGCTTCCCCGGGGTGCGTTCGAGGCACGGATGGTGAGGATGAAGGTGTCCATCAGGCCGACCTCGGTGCGGTCGACCTCCGCTTGGACTTCCGGCGCGGCCGACGCGGCCGTCGCCAGCAACAGCACCATCGCTGCGCCCAGTGCGCTACCAGTCCTTCTCATTCGGCTTCCTCGGCGGCTTCTTCTGCTGAAACCGCCACAATTGTAGGTTCTTTTCGCTCTGCCGCATCGCATCGAGCAGTCGCTCGGTGTCCCGGCGGTCGAGCTGGGCCGCCTCGCCCAAGCCGGCGTCGCGCAATGTTTCCAGGCTCAGCCCGGCGTCCGCGTCCTGCGGCGTTGGACCGGCGTCTTGCTCGGTGTTTCCGGCCTCCGGCGACTTCTGCCCGTGACTCTTTCCAGCATCCGGTGCGCCCTTGCCAGAGCCCTTGCCGCCGTCGCCGGGTCCGCCGTCACCCCCCGTCCCGCCATCACCGGTCCCGGCGTCGCCGGTGCCGCCATCACCCGTCCCGGCGTCGCCGCGACCTGCGTCGGGGGGGCCCCCATCGGGCCGACCGGCATCCTGCCCCGCGTCCGGCATTCCGCCGTCGGCACCGGACTTCGGCGGCGGCAAGCGGCGCAGGAGCACCTCCAGGTTGTGACGCGCCGCCTCGTCGCCAGGTTCGAGCAGCAGCGCCCGGCGGTAGACGGAGATGGCCTCCTGGGTGCGGCCCAGCTCGGCCAGCGCATTGCCCAGGTTGTAGAGGTCCCGCTCGCCCAGCTCTCCGGGTGCCATCTCCGCGGCGCGCTGGTAGGCCTCGCGCGCCTCGTCGAGGCGCTGCAGGCGGTAGAGCGCATTCCCGCGGTCGTACTCGAGCGCTGCGCTGCCTGGCAGCTGCTTCTGGGCCGTCTCGAAAGCCTGGAGCGCATCGTCGTAGCGGCCCTCGTCGTAGGCGGTGAGCCCCTCGGCCACCTTGGGAGGGTTGCGCTCCAGGGGCCCGAGGGCATGGGCCGTCGGCGCGCCGAGAAGCCCGAGTGCCACCAGCACCGCCGGCAGGCCCTTCACCATCTCCGGGGGACTCAAGCCGGCCCTCGCCGGCGGCCCGGAAGCAGCAAGCCCGTGACGAGCAGGAGCAGTCCTGGGACGAGGAAGGTCTGGAAGCGCTCGTCCCAGCGCACGGTGAGACGGCTCTCGAGTTCACTCTTCTGCAGCCGGTCAATCCGTGCCGCCACCTCCTGCACCGCCACCCCGTGCGGCTGGTAGAAGAATTCGCCGTCGGTGAGCTGGGCGACGGCCTCCAATCCAGCCCGGTCCAGCCGGGTGAGGATGGTGTTCCCCGACGCGTCCTTCTTGTACCCCAGCACCTCGCCGGACTTGCCCAGCACGGGGATGGGTTCCCCCGCGTCGCTGCCAATGCCCACGGCGTACACCTTGATGCCGGCAGCGTGGAGCGACTCGGCAGCGTCCATCTCCTCTCCGGACAAGTCCTCGCCGTCGGAGAGCAGGACCACCACCCGGTCCTTGGCACCGCGGTCGGCGCTCTCCAGCATGTTTTGAGCGAGGCCCAGCGCCGCACCGATGTTGGTGCCCCCTTGCTGCATCTGCTCGGGGTCCACCGCCTTGAGGAAGAGTTTCGCCGCCGCGTAGTCGCTGGTGAGGGGGCACTGCACGTAGGCGTCCCCGGCGAAAGCGACGATGCCCACCCGGTCGCCCTTGAGGGAGTCGAGCAGGGCGTTGAGCTCGAGCTTGGCCCGGTCCAGCCGGTCTGGCGCGACGTCACGGGCCAGCATGGACTTGCTCGCGTCCACCACCACCACCAGGTCGATGCCCCGGCGGCGCGCGAGCTCGGTGCGGCTACCGCACTGGGGCTGGGCCAGTGCCACTGCGAAGAGCAAGAGCCCACAGGCCTTGAACCCGGCCTTCAGCGTGCCGAGCAGGGCGCTCACCCCGGGTGCCAGGGCCGGTCCCAGCCGTGCGCCCAGGAGGGTTTCGAGCCGGGCCGTGCGCCTGAGCGTCACCCACAGGCCGAACAGGCCGAGCCCCAGCGCAACCAGCGCCAGAACAAGAAACCCCGGGCGGGCCAGCCCGAGGGGGTAGCCGAGGAAGCCGAAGCGAAAGGGGTTCCCACTCACGGGAACACCCGGAGCCAGCTGTACCTGAGCAACAGCTCGAGCGCGGCGAGGAGGAAGGCGGCCAAGAGAAACGGCGGAAACTCCTCCCGCATGTTGGCCATCGCTCCGCCTTCTAGGAGTTTGCTCTTGTCCAGCCGGTCGAGCACCGCACGGAGCCCACTCTGGAGCGACTCTCGGTCCGTGGCCCGGTAGTAGGCCCCGTTCGTCTCGGCGGCGATGGACTTGAGCAACTCGGGGTTGATGGCAATTTCCATCTCCCGGTAGGTGGGGTTGCCGAAGAGGTCCGTGCCATCCGGGTAGGGGACCCGGCCTCCCTTGCCGACGAGGACGGTGAAGATGGGAATGTGCAGGGACTTGGCCATCGCCGCGGCGTCGAGCGGAGAAATTTTTCCCGCGTTGTTGTCTCCGTCGGTGATGAGCACAATCACCTTGCTCTTGGCGTCCGAATCCCGCAGCCGGTTGAGCGAAACGGCGATGGCGTCGCCAATGGCGGTGCCGTCCTCGATGACGTGGGTGCGAAGCTGCTTCACCACCTCCTTCAGCACGCCGTAGTCCAGGGTGAGTGGGGCCTGGGTGTAGGCAGCGCCGGCGAAGACCACCAAACCAATGCGGTCGTTCACTCTGGACGCGATGAAATCGGTGAGCGTCTCCTTGGCCACGCTGATGCGGTTGCCGCCGCCGCCGAGCGACCGGAAGTCACCCGCTTCCATCGACGTGCTGAGGTCGAGGGCGATGACGATGTCGATGCCCTCCACCGATAGGTCACGCGTCCTGGCACCGGACGTCTGGGGGCGGGCTAGGGCAACCACGCCCAGCGCCAGCGCGGCCATGCTCAAGAGTGGCAACAGGTCCAGGGCGCGCGCCCGCCCGCCCTTCGGACCGAGAGCCAGAAGGTGCGTGGCCGAGAAACGGAGGGCCGCGCGTCGACGTTGCTCGGCGAAGCTCAGCGCGCCCACCACCGGGACGAGCAAGAGGAGCCACAGCGCCCGCGGGTCGTGCCAGAGGACGTCAGGCAGCATCGGCTGGAGCCGGGGACGGCGGGGTGGAGAGCGGGGTGGTGGCGTCGACGAGGGTGAAGGCGTACCCGAGTGCCCAGTCGCAGGCCGTCGGTGAAATCTCGGCGCGGGCGAATTTCGCGACGTCGCACTGGTCGACGAAGCGGTGGAGGGCCAGGGGCTCGAGACCCGGTGGGTCGAGCCGCTCCACCTCGCCGACCAGCTCGCCGCTCGTGCACTCCAGCGCCTCGAAGCCAAAGCGCTCGCCGAGGTAGCCGCGGACAATCTCCGAGAGGCGGAAGTGGTATTCGCGCACCATGCCCTTGGCCAGCAGGCCCTCGGCGCGCAGCGCCTCGAGCGCCTCCCGTGTCCGCTCCAAGAGCGGGCGCTGAGGCGGCGGGGGACGTCGCGCCCGCCTCTGGGAGAGCTGTCGGCGGAGGAAAAGGGCCAGGGCCACCAAGGCGGCGAGCGCGAGCAGGAGCCACACCAATCGCCAGGTGCGCACGGGCACGTCGGCGTTGGGCTTGATGTCCATCAACTCGGCGCCCTTGGTGGCGGCGTCGGGAGGCAGGCTGGTGAGGCCCTCCACCATGCCGCCGGCCACCGAGGCGGTGCGTGCGGTCCCTCCGCCCACCACATCGAAGACCAGGGTGGGAAGCGCATGCTCGCCGAGTTCGAAGAGCGCCATCTCCAGCCGGAAGGTGGTGGTGCTCTGGCCCGGCCCGTCGGTGCGCGCCCGCGCGCTCGAGCGAAGGCCGAAGGCGCCGAGGTCGGACACCGGACGGAGCTCCCAGCGCTCGTCGGGGGAGTGAAGCACGGTGATGGTGTAGGTGAAGGGCTCTCCAAGCCGGACTTTCTCCGCCGAGAGGACCGGTGAAATCCGCGGCGGCATGGGCCCGGCGTCCGCGGGAGGCGGAGGGGCAGAGGCCAGCAGCGCCAGAGCGAGCGACAGCGGAACCGTCATGCTGCCAGCCTGCGCGCTCTCAGCCGGAAGAAGCGCACCAGCGCCTCTCCGTGGTCCTCCCCTCCCCGGAGCTCGACGGCGTCCAGCTCTAGCCGCCGGAAGACCTGCGTGCGCTCGGCCCGACGGGCGCGCATGGCCTGCCGGAAAGCATTCGACACCGAGGTGCTCGAGGTGTCGACCAGGGCGCGCTGGGAGGTCTCCGGGTCCAAGAGTTCCACCAGGCCCAATGGCGGGAAGGCATCCTCGAAGGGGTCGCGCACCACCACCGGGATGACGTCATGCGTCCTTGCGGCGGCGCGCAAGGGTGCCTCGTACTCCTCGACGAGGAAGTCGCTGATGACGAAGGTGACCGCGCGGTGCTTGGCGACGCGGAGCAGCCAGGTGAGGCCGGCCGAGAGGTCCGTGCCGCGACCGGCCGCGCGGTGCTCGAGAATCTCGGTGACCACGCGCAGGACGTGCTTGCGGCCCTTCTTGGGGGGAATGACGCGCTCCACCCGGTCGCTGAAGAGCACCAGGCCCACCCGGTCGTTGTTGGCGATGGCGGAGAAAGCAATCTGCGCCGCCACCTCGGCCGCCATCTCCCCCTTGGTCTTCCCCTGAGAGCCGAAGCCCTGCGAGCCGGAGATGTCCACCAGGAGCATCACCGTCAGCTCGCGCTCCTCGGTGAAGACTTTGACGTGCGCCTCATTCATCCGCGCGGTGACGTTCCAGTCGATGGAACGAATCTCGTCGCCTGGCTGGTAGGGGCGCACTTCGGAAAAGGCCATCCCTCGGCCCTTGAAGACCGAGTGGTACTGGCCGGCGAGCAGGTTGGACACCACCCGCTTGGTGGCAATCTCCAGCCGGCGAATACGCTTGATGAGGTCCCTGGGCAGCACGGCGATGGCGCCTTCCTTGGGGCGTCAGGGAACGGGGACGCGGTCGAAGACCCGCTGGACGATGGCCTCCGGAGTCAGCTCCTCGGCCTCGGCCTCGTACGTCAGGCTCACCCGGTGACGGAGCACATCCATCCCCACGGCCTTGACGTCCTCGGGGGTGACGAACCCGCGATGCCGCAAGAAAGCGTGGGCGCGCGCCGCCAGGTGCAGGAAGAGGGTGGCCCGGGGGCTCGCGCCGTACTCGATGGAGCCGGCGAGGTCCTTCATCCCGGCCGCGCCGGGGTCCCGCGTGGCGAACACCACGTCGAGGATGTAGTCCTTCACCTTGTCGTCGACGTAAATCTCATGGACCACGGCTCGGGCCCGGGCAATCTGCTCGGTGGTGACCACCGGCGTGGCGTGGGGCAACTCCTCGCCTCCCATTCGCTCCATGATGACGCGCTCTTCCGCCCGGGTGGGGTAGGTGACTTTCACCTTGAGCATGAAGCGGTCGATTTGGGCCTCGGGCAGCGGGTAGGTCCCCTCCTGCTCAATGGGATTTTGCGTGGCCAGCACGATGAAGGGGTCGGGGAGGGGGTAGGTCTTGTCCCCGATGGTCACCTGGCGCTCCTGCATCGCCTCGAGGAGCGCGGACTGGACTTTGGCCGGCGCGCGGTTGATTTCGTCGGCCAGGATGACGTTGGCGAAGATGGGGCCGTGGCGGACGGTGAAGCTGGCGGCCTGCTGGTTGAAAATCATCGTTCCGACCAGGTCGGCCGGAAGCAGGTCAGGGGTGAACTGGATGCGCTGGAAGCGGGCGGAGATGCCGTCGGCGAACGTCCTGACGGTGAGCGTCTTGGCCAGGCCCGGCACACCCTCCAGAAGCACATGCCCGTTGCTGAGCAGGCCGATGAGCACGCGCTCCAGCATGTGGTGCTGCCCGACGATGACTCGCCCGGTCTCCTTGACCAGGTCGTCGACGAAGCTGCTCTCTTCGCGCACACGCTCGGTGAGGGCTCGGATGTCGAAGTTCAGGGTATCCCTCCTGTTACAACGGGCCGCGCACTGTAGGTGCGATGTGGGATTGTGGACAACAAGAGACGAGTCTGAGGAATTCCGCGGATGTCCGGCCGTGCCAGGGATGTGGTTTGACACTCCTTGGGCCCAGGGGTTCTCTTTTCGAGGCCGCTTCTAAGAAGAGTGTCCCCAGCCAGGAAATCCCGCGCCCCACAGGGAGCTGCTGCTGCCTCAGTCAGAGGTTTTCCCATGATGAGCTCCTCGCGCGCCGAGGCGTACCTCGGCCTTCCGGAGTGGGCCCGCCGAATCACCAGGCAGGTCGAGGTGTCGTTTCATGAGTCCCTGTCTGGGACCTGGCGCGCAGATGGGACCGAGGCCGACCTGGAGATGACGCTCGAGCTGGACAGCGCTGCCATCAGCGCCCAGGCGCTGCTCGACACCGGGGAGATGCGCGCCGTGGGCAAGCTTTGCTTGGGCGGCCTGACCCGCTTGGCCGAGGTGCAGGGCGAGCGCCACGTGGACTGGGACAGCGGCCGGATTGACCTCTTGCTTCGCTTCACCGGGGACGACGGCCGCCCCTACCTGCTGGTGGGCGGTTGCAGTGCCCACCCCTCCCCCGAGCACGAGCCCTTCCGCTTCCGACTCGAGTCGGGAGACGGCACGCCGGCCGGGCACGCGGTGGTCGCCTCGGCCGACGCCTGAGGCGCTCTCACATCTCCAGCGCCACAGCCACGCCGTGCATCGTCGCGGCGATTCGCACCGCGTCGTGGACCTGATCGCTGCTCAGCCCGGCACCGAGGATGACTTCCTCGTGCGCCCGCACGCACATCTCACATCCATTCACCGCGCTCACCGCGAGGCAGAACAGCTCGAAGTCCGCCTTGTTGGTTGCCACCTGAGCCAGCCGCTGCATGCGCAGCCGGGCTGGCTTCTCCGAGTACTCCGGCTTCCCCACCATGTGTCGGAAGCGGTAGTAGATGTTGTTCATCCCCATCAGGGCGGCAGCCGCCTTGGCGTCCTCCACCACCTCGGCGGAGACGGTGACCAGCGCGTCCTCGAGCACCGCTTGGCGCAGCTGGGGGTTCCGGGAGGCGATGGCCGTGGCCACCGCCACCCCCCACACCTGCTCCAGGGTGAGGTTGCCCGGCTGAAGGACGGCTCCCAGGTTGAGCTTCAAGTCCTTGGCCACCTCTGGGATGGCACCGCGGAGCGTCTCCAGAGCATGCATCAGCTGGCCGCCTTGAGCTGCTGGGTGAGGGTGTCCTTGCCCTTCTCCCAGTTGCACGGGCAGAGCTCGTCGGTCTGCAGTCCGTCGAGGACGCGCAGCACCTCAGGAACGCTGCGGCCCACCGAGAGGTCATTGACGCTCGCCCAGCGGATGGTGCCGGTCGGGTCGACGATGAAGGTGGCCCGGAGGGGAACGCCGTCCTTGTGGAGGATGCCCAGCTGCGTGGACAGCTCCCGCTTGGTGTCGGCGAGCATCGGAAAGGGAAGCGTATTCAAGTCCTTGTGGTCCTTGCGCCAGGCGAGGTGGACGAAGTGGGTGTCCGTGCTCGCGCCGAGCACCTGAGCGTCGCGCTCGAGGAACTTCGCATTCTGCCGTCCAAACTCGGCAATCTCTGTCGGGCAGATGAAGGTGAAGTCCATGGGCCAGAAGAAGAGCACCTTCCACTTGCCCTTGAAGTCACGGTCGGAAACCTCGTGGAACTCCTTGCCCTTCTCGAGGCTCACCACTGCCTGCAACTTGAACTCTGGGAGCTTGTCGCCAACTGTCAGCATGTCTTCTCCTTGAAGGTGTCGCTGGGATGACTCTATATCTGCGGTCCTTGGAAATTAATCGCAACCAAGTGTTTAGAGTCTTAATGGTTCCAATGAGATGGATACTGCTTCCACCGATTAGCCACTCCCATATCACCGACCCATGGGTGATGATTTGACCGGCATTTCGGTGCCCGGGGCGGTAACGTAACCGCCATGGGCACTCCCGTCTCCAACGTCCAGGCGCTCGACCTGGTGCAGGACCTCCAGGAGCTGGCGCGCCTGGCCCCGTCCGAGGGCGCGCTGGATGACTTGCTGCGAAGGGGGCTGGACTGGCTCGAGCGGGTGGCCGCCTATGACTTGGCAACCATTTTCGTCCTCGACGGACAGCGGCTGGTGGTGCGCGCAGCCCGGGGGCGGCTGGCGGCGCGGGTGAAGGGGCACAGCTTGCCGCTGGAGCGCTACCCCACCCTGCGGGAGGCGATGGACACGCGCCGGGCGCGCGTCTACCGCGAGGAGGACCACCTGCACGGTGACGGAGACCCCTTCGACGACGTCCTGCAGTTGCCCCCCGGGCATTCCTGCCTGGTGGCTCCCCTCTACGCGGGCGATGAGACGTACGGCGTTCTCACCCTGGACCGCACGGTGTGCGAGACGTACTCCCCTTCGGTGGTGAGCCTGGTGGAGGTGTACGCGCAGCTTCTGGCCATCGCCATCCAGGCCGCCGGGCACAAGGCGGCCCTCGAGCGGCTGCACCGGCAGGACCACGTCCACGCCAAGTTGCTCGAGGAAGAGCTGGCTGGGGACCCCCTGGGGCTGGAGACGTCCAAGAGCCCTCCCATGCAGCGGGTGCTGGCGCTCGCCCGCCAGGTGGCGCGCGGGAGCAGCCCCGTCCTCTTGCGTGGCGAAACCGGCACCGGAAAGGAGCGGCTCGCCCGAGCGCTGCACCGCTGGAGCCCGCGCGCCGACCATCCCTTCGTCACGCTGCACTGCATGGCCGTCCCCGCCGCGGCGCTGGAGGCGGAGCTCTTCGGCCACGCCTCAAGCGAGCGAGAACGCCCCGGGCGACTGCTCTTGGCCAACGGGGGCACGCTCTTGCTCGACGCGGTCGAGGAGCTGCCGCTCGCACTCCAGGCAAAGGTGCTTCGCGTGCTGGAGGCCGGCGCCTTCGAGTCCCCGGGCGGCGAGCGGAGCACGCGGGTGGATGTTCGACTGCTCGCAGCGAGCGCGGTGGACCTCGACGAAGCCGTCGCCGCCGGGCGCTTTCGCGGAGACCTCTACTTCCGGCTCGCCGCCTTCCCGCTGGAGCTGCCGCCGTTGCGTGAGCGACGGCAGGACTTGGGGCTTCTCTGTCAGACGCTGCTCGCCGAGTTCGGGCAGCGCACCGGCAAGCGTGGCCGCTTCGTCACACCCGAGGGGCTCGCACGCCTCTCTGGCTACGAGTGGCCGGGAAACGTGCGCGAGCTGGCCAACCTCCTCGAGCGCGCGGCCATCCTCTCGCCCGGGCCGGCGCTCGGGCCCGAAGTACTCGACGTCCCGGGACGCCGGCGCCGCGCGAGCATGCCTCCGGCCGCCTCCGAGATGGTCACCCTGGCCGAGGTGCAGCGGGCCCACATCGAGCGCACCCTGGCCGTGACGCATGGACGCATCTACGGCAAGGGCGGCGCCGCGGAGCTGTTGGGGCTCAAACCCTCCACGCTGCAGAGCAGGATGCAGAAGCTGCACCTCGAGCGGCCACGCTGACTCTGCCCCGCCCCTCTGAAGCCGCCCGGGCCACCTCCCGCTGGCTCAGCCAGAGGCGCCGGGGTCTCTCGGGTGGTGCTCGAGCCGCTGGGTGGGCACCCAGTCCGGATGGGCGCGCAGGAAGCGCAGGAGCTCCTCGCGGACAAGGCAGCGCAGCTCGAAGGCGGCCTCGGAGCTGTCTGCGCTGCCCAGAAATCGCACGGTGGCCCTCCCCTCCGAGGTGTCCGTCACCTGCACCTTGGCGAGCCGGCCATTCCACAGAGACTTCGCCGGCCCGGAGAGGATGCGGTCGAACTCGGCGCGGAGCTGGCCCACGTCCACACGGTAGTCGAGCGCGAGGAGCACGACACCCACGCTGTCCTCCGAGCCCCGGCTCCAGTTCTGGAAGGGCTTCTCCAGGAAGTAACTCACCGGCAGCACCAGGTGGCGATTGTCCCAGAGCCTCAGCACCACGTTGCTGAGGGAGATTTCCACGACTGTCCCGGACTCGCCCTCCACCACCACCGTGTCACCGATGCGGATGGGCTGGCTGATGGACAGCTGGATGCCAGCGAAGAGCGCGCCGATGGACTTCTGCGCCGCCAGGCCCACCACCACCCCCGCCACGCCAGCGGAGGCAAGGAGCGAGACGCCCACCGTCCGCACCACGTCGAACTGCATGAAGAGCGCCGCCAGCCCGAGCACGTAGACGACGAGGGTGAGCACCCGCCAGAGGACGGCGAGCTGGGTGCGCGTCCCGGCGGCAGCCCCGGTGCCGCGCGCCACGAGCGTGCGCTGCATGGCGGCGGTGGTGACGTCCAGGGCCCGGAGGGCAAACCAGGTGGCGGCGACAATGCCCAGCGACCGGCACACGAGCCCCAGGCCATGCTCCCAGGCCGGGGTGAGGAGCAGCCGGGCCTCGAGGGCTCGAAAGGTGACAATGCCCAGGAGCAACTTGATCGGGCCACGCGCCGCGCGCACCAGCTCGTCGTCCCACGTCAGCCGGGTGAGCCGGGTAAGCCGTCCGAGGAGTGCGAGCAAGAGCTTCTCCCCGAGCCAGGCCACCAGCAAGGCCAAAGGAAGGCTGAGCAACAACCCGAGCCACTGCCAGAGCTCGAGCCCGAGGCGGGTCGTGAAGAAAAAGTTGGGCATCCACTCGCCGAGCGGCGGGCCATACTCCTCATAGAGCGGGTCCACCGCGCGCACGGTGTCCCGGCTGAAGAACCACTCCGCGGCATCGCCGACGGGCACGCGCACCAGTCGCACCGGCGTCGGCTGGCCTTCCAGGTCCAGGGTGGCGAGCACGACCGACGCCGAGCTCGCCTCCCCCTCCTTGGGCAGCTTGGCGAGGTCGAGGCGTTGCCGGTCCAGGACGAAGCGCAGCCGTCGCGCCAGCCGGGCTCCCTCTGTCGCCTGCTGCGCGACCGGCAGGTGGTCGAGCCACAAGTCCTGGGCCGCCAGAGCGAAGTGGCCCTGGCGCGCCTCGCTGAGAAAGCCCTGGACGGTGGCGTAGGGGCTGGAGCGGTCGAGCTCCTTGGGCGGCTCCGGCAGGCCGTCATTGAAGGCCAAGGCCTCTGCGCCGAGGGCGAGGAGCGCACAGGCCACCACCAAGCCCGGGCGGAGGAGGCGCACCGCGGGCTTTTCGAGTAGACGCACAGGGCGAGGACTAGCGAGCCGCGCCAGTCTTGCCTCGTACCTTGAGCCGCTTCACCTTGCGCGCCAGTGTGTTGCGGTCGACGCCGAGAAACGCGGCCGCGGTGGAAAGCTGGCCCTGGGCCCGCTCCAGCGCCTGGCGGAGGACGGCGCGGTCCACCTGGTCGAGCAGCGTCCGGTAGAGCTCGGGCACCTTCCGGCCATGGAGCTGGTCGAGGAAATGACCCAGGCGAAGGTAGACCAGCTCTTCCAGCGGCAATTTCAGCGGGTCTGCAGCCACGAGCGCCCCACGTGCCAGACGGCGAGGGTCCGGGCTTACACCACTCTCCCGGGGCACAGGTCAACGACGGCGCGCAGGGCCGTCGCTGTGGTACACGTCCCCCAGTGGAGGTGACGCACGTTCGGCGGAAGTTTCCGCCGCGCCGCTGGCTGGTTCCAGCCGTCGCGGCCCTCCTTCTGGGCGCGTGTGCCCAGGGCCCAGCCGCTGCCGCGCCGGCTCGCGGGAATGTCTCCGGCCCGGGCGGCGCCGCTCAGCACCTGGTCCTCTTCGTCACCGCGGACCTCCAGGGACAGCTGCTGCCGTGCGGGTGCAGCGCAGGGATGCGTGGAGGCCTGGGCCGGGCCGCGGCGCAGGTGGCCCGCGCGCGCGCCGAGGGATTCCCCACCGTGTACCTGGACGCGGGGGACGCCCTCTTCGAGCGCACCGGGCTCCAGCCCGACGAGGCGGTGGAGGAGGAGCGCAAGGCGAAGGCCGTGGCCGAGGCCCTCAGAAGCATGGGCCTGGTGGGACGCGCCGTGGGCCCGCTCGACGACGTCCAGGGCGCGGGCTTCCGTCGCTCGCTCGGGTTGCCAGAGCTCGAGGCTGGCTCGGCAAAGGTGCTCAGCGTCGCCGGGCGCGCCTTGGGCGTGGTGGTGGCGCGCTCCCAAGCAGAGCTCAGCGAGGGCGCAGCACGGGCGCGCGCCCAGGGCGCCGAATTCGTGGTGGCCCTCTACGGAGGGCCGCTGGACGGCGCGTTGAGCGCGGTCCGGGGCGCGCCGGGGGTCGACCTTCTGGTGTCGGCCCAGGACGCGCCCGTCGTCACCCTGGACGACGAAAGCCGGCTGGTGAGGGGTGACGTGCCGGTGGCACGCGTGCAGAGCCGTGGACGGGCGGTGCTGCGGGTGGACCTGGTCTTCGGTGGAAGCGGGCGGTTACGTCTCTTCACCTCGCCCGACGACGTCGAACACGAGGCAGCAACCCTCGACGAGCGCATTTCTCTGTTGAAGAAGGAGCTGGCGCTGCCCGGCGAGAACGCCGAGCGGAAACAGCTGCTCACCGAGCGGCTGCGGGCGCTCGTCGACAAGCGAGGCGCGCTGGCTCCCGCCCCACCGCTGGCGGGGGCCAATGGCTTCACCGCCCGCTTCATCCCGCTCGAGACGACCCTGCCCAGTGACGCCCGCGTCGACGCGGTGGTGGCGAAATTCGACGAGGAAGTCTCGGGACTCAACCTGGCCTGGGCCAGGGCCCATGGCCGTGACTGTGCACCCGCCTCGAAGGGCGAGGCGGCCTACCTTGGCAACGCCGCGTGCCAGGCGTGCCACCCGGCCGCCTTCGGCGTCTACGACGGGACGGGACACGCCCGCGCCTACCGGGAGCTCGAGCATGTCCACAAGCAGTACCGGCTGGAGTGCATTGGCTGCCACGTGGTGGGCATCCAGCAGCCGGGAGGGGTGTGCCGGGTGGACCGCGTGACCGGGCGGGACACGGTGGGGTGCGAGAATTGTCACGGTCCGGGCTCGCAGCACGCCGGGCACCCGGCCACCCAGCCCATCGCCCGGCCCGCCCCGACGCAGGCGGTGTGTGTCGGGTGCCACACCCCGGAAAACTCTCCGCAATTCGACTTCTCCCTCTACCTGCCCCGGGTACTTGGGCCCGGGCATGGCGCAAAGCGTTGACGCTCCGCCATCTGCCCCGTACGCTCTCACCACATTCTGGACACTCCTTCGTCGCGCGACGCGCGGCGCCGCTGGTCGGACGCCTGATGACGCCGCTCCCTACCCTGCTCACCCTCAGCCTGGCCGTGGCCAGCGGGCAGGTGCCCGCGACTCCGGCCAACCCGCCGCCGTCGTCGGTGACGTCCAAGCCTGCCGTCTCCCAGGTGGCGTCGGTCCCTGCACCGCCGGTGGAGGACGCCCAGAAGCGGGCTCCCGCCGACGCGGACGAGGCGGACGACCCGGAGAAGGCCTCGCCCGAGCTCGAGGAGATGCGGGCGCTCGAGGATGCCACCATCGAGCCGGCGCGATCGGCCGCGGCCGGGTTGCAGTCCGTGGTCCGGCTCGGTGACTCGAGCCCGCTGCGCGCCCGCATCGACGACGGAGCCGACGGCTGGGCAGCCGACGCGGCGGCCGGACCCGAGCTGAGCGTCGTGACGGACCTCTCGGCTTTCGACATTTCCCTGGTGACCGGCAGCTACGACATCCCGGTGGAGATGCAGCCGCTGGTGGCGCAGTACATTCGCTTCTTCCAGGGGCCCGGGCGCAAATGGTTCCGCGTGTGGATGTCCCGCAGCTCGCGTTACATCCCGATGATGGCCCCGGTCCTCGAGGCCTCGGGGCTGCCTCGCGACACCGTGTACCTGGCGATGATTGAGAGTGGCTTCTCGCCCGAGGCCTACTCCTGGGCGCGCGCCGCCGGCCCGTGGCAATTCATCAGCAGCACCGGGAAGCGCTTCGGCCTGCGCCAGGACTTCTGGGTAGACGAGCGGCGTGACCCGCTCAAGGCCACCCGCGCCGCGAGCCGCTACCTGCGCGAGCTCCACGACGCGCTCGGCACCTGGTACCTGGCCTGGGCTGGCTACAACGCCGGCGGGGAAAAGTTGCGCCGCCTCGTCGAGCGACGTGGGACCGACGACTTCTGGGAGCTGTCCGAGGGCCGCGGGCTGGCCAAGGAGACGAAGCACTACGTCCCCAAGCTCATCGCCTGCGCGCTGGTCGCCAAGCATCCCAAGGCCTTCGGCTTCAGCGAGGACGAATTCTCCTGGGAGCAGCCACTCGTCTTCGACGAAGTGCCGGTGGCCGAGCCCACCGACCTGGAGGTGCTGGCCCGCGCCGCCGATGTGCCGGTGGAGGAGATTCGGTCGCTCAACCCTGAGCTTCGGCGCTGGTGCAGCCCACCGGCCAGCAAGGAACAGCCCTACCTCTTGCGCGTGCCCCAGGGGCACCGGGAGACGTTTCTGGCCAACATCGGCAAGGTGTCGCCCCACGACCGGCTCACCTTCCGCATCCACCGAGTTGCCCGCGGCGACACGCTCTCGCGCATCGCGGCCAGCTACCACTCGGCCCCGGAAGCCATCGCGCTCTTCAACCACCTGAAGAACGTCCGCGCGCTGCGCATCAACACCGAGCTCGCCATTCCGGTGCCGGCCGCGCGCGTGTCCTCGGGACGGGATGGGACTGCTCCGGCCCGGGTGGAGGCCACCGACGCCGGCGCGGCCGCGCTCGAGCGCCAGGTGGCGCGCGCCCGGGCGCGCGGGGTGACGGCGGTGAGGCCCGAGGAGGAAGTGCCGGCGGGCACCCAGACTCGGAAGTCGCTCCTCACCGGCGTGGTGAAGACCGAGACGGTGGAGGGCAAGACGCACGTCAGCTACGGCGTCCAGTCCGGCGACTCGCTGTGGACCATCGCCTCTCACTTCGGCGTCACCGTGGAGGACTTGAAGCGGTGGAACCATTTTGGGTCCCTCGGGCGGCGCTCGCGTGGCCTGCAGATTGGTACCCTGGTCGAGGTCTGGCCGTCGCCCTCTGCTACCTCCAGCGCGGTTGCCCCGGTGGCGGGGCCGAGCGTGGCGCTCCTCAACCTCCCGGCCATGCCGAATTCCACCCCGGCCTCCGCGCCGCCGCCCATGCAGCTTCCAGCCATCACCGCCGGCGCGCGCGCCACCACCCACCAGCTCGCTGCCGGGGAGACGTTGTGGAGCGTGGCCCAGCACTACGGCGTCTCGGTGGATGACTTGAAGCGTTGGAACCGCATCACCCAGGCCCGCAGCGTGCGAGCCGGGATGCAGCTCAGCCTCGTCGGCCCCTGACGGGCCACGAGACGCCCCTTTCAGCTGAAATGGTCCGGGCGCTCGAGCGTCCTGCCACCACAGCACCCCCGCTGACCGACCGAGTCTCCATGAGCCCTCGCCCCCTTGTCTCGACGCTGTTCCTCGTTCTCGCCTGCTGCGCCACCACCCCTGCCCCCGAAACGGCCAAGGCAGGCCCTCCCGGAGTCCCGGCGGCGCCCGGCATTGGCGTCGCGCCGCAGGGCCTGGCACCGAAGGTCCCACCGGGGTTGCGGTTGCCGGCCGGCGTCAAGCCGCTCGCCCAGCGGGTGGAGCTGACCATCGTCCCGTCCTCGCCCAGTTTCGAGGGGACCACCGAGCTGGACGTGGAGCTGGCCTCGGCCACCGATGTCGTCTTCCTCAACGTCCGGGCCCTCAGCGTCAAGACGGCGTCCGCCCGGGTGGAGGGTGCGGAATCGAGCGCGCAAGTCTTCCCCTCCCCGGAGCGGGTGGCCCTGCGCTTTCCTCATGCGCTGGGTCCCGGACGGGCGACGCTTCGCCTCACCTTCAGCGGCATCATCTCCAGCACCGAGGACGCCGGAGTGTTTCGCCAGCAGGAAGGGGGCGACTGGTACGCCATGACGCAGTTCGAGGAGACGGATGCGCGGCGGGCCTTCCCCTGTGTAGACGAGCCCTCGTCGAAAATTCCCTGGGAGTTGACGCTGCGCATCCCCAAGGACCTGGTCGCCGTCTCGAACACGCCCCTCGCTTCCACCGAGCCCAGCAGCGAGGGGATGAAGCGGGTGCGCTTCGCACAGACGAAGCCCCTGCCCGCCTACCTGGTGGCTTTCGCCGTCGGGCCTTACGACTTCGTCGACGCCCGGCCGGCGGGCGTCAACAAGACCCCGATGCGCGTCTACACGCCCAAGGGGCGTGCGGCGGAGGCGGCCTACGCCGCGCGCATCTCCCCGGAAATTCTGGAGACGCTGGAGGCCTACTTCGGAGTCCCCTACCCGTACGAGAAGCTGGACATGCTGGCCATTCCCCTCACCGTGCACTTCGGCGCCATGGAGAACGCAGGCCTGGTGACGGTGGCCAGCGCGCAGCTGCTGGCCCGCAGGGAAAACCAGACCCTCGCCTTTGAGCGACTTTGGGCCACCTGGGCCGCACACGAGTTCGCCCACCAGTGGTTCGGAGATCTGGTGACGCTGGCCTGGTGGAACGACATCTGGCTCAACGAAGCCTTCGCGACCTGGATGGAGACCAAGGCGACGGACGCCTGGCAGCCGAGCTGGGGCGAGAAAGTCGTGGAAGTGACAGACCGAAGTGGCGCCGCGACCGAGGACACGCTGGTCAGCGCCCGCAGCATCCGCCAGCCCATCGAGACCTACGACGACATCAACAACGCCTTCGACGGCATCACCTACCAGAAGGGCGCCGCCGTCATCCGGATGTTCGAGATGTACCTCGGCCCGGAGAAGTTCCAGAAGGGCGTCAAAAACTACCTGCGCGCGCACGCCTACGGAAATGCGACCGCCACCGACTTCCTGGCCGCCATCTCCGAGGCCACCGGGGGCGACGTGGCCCCGGCCTTCGACACCTTCCTCGACCAGTCCGGCGTGCCGCAACTCACCGTCCAGCTCTCCTGTGCTCGGGGCAAGAGCCCGGAGCTAGAGTTGGCGCAGGAGCGCCTGCTTCCGGTGGGGAACTCCGCGACCGACGACCGGCAATGGCAAGTGCCGGTCTGTGCCCGCTGGGCAAGCGCCGGAAAGACGCAGAAGGCCTGCACCCTCATGACGTCCAAGAGCGCCGTCCTTCCGCTTCCGGGGAAGGGCTGCCCGGACTGGGTGCTCCCGAACGCAGCCTATGCCGGCTACTACCGGCTGAACCTGAAGGGAAACCTGCTCAAGAGCCTGGTGACGCGCGGCCGCTCCGCCCTCACCACGGCGGAGACGGTGGGGTTGCTGGGCGACGTCGGCGCACTGGTGGCCGCCGGTCGCTTTCCGGCGGGCGAAGGAATGGAACTCGCCACGCGCTTTGCTGGCGCGCCCGAGCGGCGGACGGTGGAGGGGGCTATCGGACTCGCGACGTTCCGCGAAGACTTTTTCGAAGGCCAGGCGGCGAAGGCCTACCCTCCTTGGGTGCGCAAGCACTTCGGACCGCGGGCCCGCGCCTTAGGCCTTCAGGCCAGGGCCGGCGAGGATGAGGACACGCGTCTGCTCCGGCCTCGCCTGGCAGCCTTCGTCGCCGACCGCGGCGAGGACCCCCAGCTCATCGCCGCAGCACGGGCATTGACCGACCGCTGGATGAAGGACCCCACGTCGGTGGACCCGGACATGGTGGGCACAGCCCTCACCGTCGCCGGCACCTTCGGGGACGCCAAGTTTCACGACACCCTGGTCGAGCGGCTGAAGACGAGTCAGGACCGTGCCACGCGCTCGAGACTGCTCACCGCGCTGAGCGCCTTCCGAGACCCAGCGTTGGTGAAGGCCAACATCGCGCTGGTGCTGGCGGCTCCCATCGACGCCCGCGAGCTCGCCCGACTGCTCTTCGGCGCGACGCAATACCCCGAAGCCCGCGAGCTCGTCTTTCAAGCCGTTAGCGAGCACTTCGACCAATTCGCCGCTCAGCAGCCCGAGCGCGCCGTGGCCAATTTCTTCTTTCTGGGCGTCCGGTTTTGCGATGCCAAGCACCACGCCGCGGTGGAAGCGGCCTTCGGACCGCGGGCGGAGAAGGTCCTCGGGGGCAAGCGGGTGCTCGCCGAGACGCTGGAGGCCATCGACTGGTGCACCGCCAACCGGGCAGCGCAGATGCCGTCCATTGCTGCCTACCTCACCGGCTCGCCGCACCGCACCCGGGGCAACGCCGGCTCCGGCCAGCCGTAGCCACCAGGACTAGCGTTCCTCGAGCAACGTCTTGAGCTCACGCATGCGCCGGGTGATGACGTCCCGCTCCATGGAACGGTACGCCTCGGGAAGCAGCTCGCGGCTCGTGCATTCCTGCACTGCCGCGAGGTTCTGCAGTTCGATTTCCAGAGGGTAGGAGGGCGGGACGAAGTCCTGCACCACGGTGCGCACGTCGGCCTCGGTGGGCTGCTCGCGCCCCTCATTCAAGGCAGCAAACTTGCTTCGCACCAGGACGGCCTCGATGTCGGCCCCCGAAAGCTGCGCTCCTTTGGGCAGCACCGCGGCGAAGGACGGGACGTCGAGCGTCATCTTCAGCTTGCGGGCCACCACCTTGTACAACTCGTCCCGCTCGGCGTCGGACTGGGGGTAGAAGAGCGCTAGGTGCTCCTCGGCGCGCCCCTGACGCTTGAGGTCGATGGGAAGCAAGTCCGGACGGCAGGTGAGCAGGAACCAGACGATTTTGCCCCGGTATTCGGTGTTGCCCATGAACGCGGCGATGGAGGCAAACACCCGGGAGGACGTCCCGGAGTCGCCCGAGGAGTCGCGGTTTCCAAGAAAGGCGTCGGCTTCGTCAATCATCACCGCCACCGGCCACAGCGCCTTGAGCAGGTTGAAGATTTTCTCGAGGTTGGCCTCGGTGACGCCCTGCCACTGGCTTCGGAAGTTGAGGAACTTCACACAAGGGATGCCAATCTCCCCCGCGAAGCAGGTGGCAAGAAACGTCTTCCCGGTACCGACCGGACCGGCGACGAGGTAGCCCATCGGCAGCACCTCCAGCCGACCCTTCTTCAGGGCGCCGGCCGCCTGCCGCAGCATCTGCTTTGCCCGGGCGTGTCCGGCCACGGCGTCCAGCGCGTGCGCTGGCTCGATGAATTCCAGGAGCCCGTGGCACTCCGCCTGAATAATTTCCTTCTTCTTTTCCTTGAGCAGCTCGGAAGTAATCCGTATCTCGCGCTCGGTGGCCTCGGTGAGCACGCGGTCGAGGTTGATGCGCGACAGCCCGGCGGTCATCTTGGCCAGCACGGCGAGGGGAACGTCGGACACCGAAGCCAGCTTCCGGCCATCGAGCTTGGTCTGGACGAAGTCCAGGCGCTCCTCCTCGGTGGGGAGTGGCAGCTCGATGCTGGCCACGTAGGGGTTGCGCGCCAGTCGCGGGGAGATTTCCGCGAGATTCTCCACCAGCAGGACCACCGACAGGTCTCCGGCGAGGAACTGGGGGTCGCTCGCCCACTTGACGAGGGTTGCCAGGCTGAAACGGTCCTCGGAGGAGAGAGCGCCGAGGTCGGCGCCCGGCGCGAGAGCCTCGGCGAAGTCGATGACCAGAGCCAGCGACTGGCCGTCGGCGAGCCGCATCCTCAGGTAGTTTTCAACAATCTGCAGCGCCCGCCCCGGTTCGCGAGGCATCAACTTGGCGTAGTCCGTGCCGTACAAGGTGTCGTAGGCGGCCATCGCTCGCGCCAAGTCCTTCTGGGTTTCGGGGGACGCCGCCCGAATGCCACTCGAGCGGTCATAGAAGAGGACGTGGTCCCGCCCTCCGAAGAGCTCATCGGCCAGGAACGTCTTCAGCGGCCCGAAGGTGCGTTTCCCCTCCTCGTTCTGAAGCGGCTGGAGGTCCCGCACGCTGCCGTGCAGCAGGAAGGTGCTCACCGTCTTGGTGTAGTAGGCCTGCGCTAGCTTGCGCGCCCAGGCTGGCAAGCTCGCCAGCGGGTCGGCAGAGTCCGACTTCCGTGTCCGGGCCACGTGGCCTCTCCTTTTGTCCCAGGGTGACTGCCCCCGGGGCGACACCGTGTCTTTAGCGGCAGTTGGGGGCCCGGCGCAGCACTACCCGCACCGGCAGCGTCGGGCCGGGCTGTTCCGGAAACCGGAGCGGAACCTGAGCCGTCTCGAAACAGCGCTTGCGCAGGGTGAGCGCCGAGGCGGTGGCCGGGACGCGCCCGGTGACGGGAGTGACGCCCAGCTCGCGTTCCCCGCTGAACACCGCGGCGCCCGGGGGCACCGAGGTGACGCGCACCGTGTATTCAAAGGGCTCGAGCACCGCGCGCACCTGGAGGGCGTCCTCGGTGGTATGCGCCAGCACCGAGGAGATGAAGGGACGGAAGCCGCTGCGGCGCACCTCGACTTGCTGGTCCTTCCCGACCGGCACCTCACCCGCCCAGAAGCCTTGAATACCGGCCCGCTTCACCGTCGTGCCGTTGAGACGGACCTCGGCGTCGTTGGGCTCGCACAGTACCTGCATCTTGGCGGTCCCCGCCGTGCGCTGGAGCGCCACGGTGAAGGGCGTCCCCTCGGAGCCACGGGCGACGGTCACTGTTCCTGCCCAGGGCTTGAAGCCCTCGGCAGTCACCAGCACCGGCACCGCCGGGCCCGCCGGAACGCGATGCAGAAAGGGCCAGATGGACGGCGTCCCCAGGTCCGTCCCGTTGACGTTGACGCGCGCATGGGCGTGAACGTCCGGCGGCGAGAGCTCCAGGAGGAGCATCCCCGAGGGCGGCTCCCGAACCGCGAGCCAGGCGACCAGTCCCACCACCGTCGCCACACCCGCACCGAGCGCCCAGAAACGACGGCTGCTCGGCGCACGCTTGCCTTCGGCGAAGAGCGCCGGCACCGCCTGCACGGCGGGACTTCCCTCCACCACTGGTGGCTCCTCGGGCTCTTTCGGCTCCAAGGAAGGAAACAGCACCGGCACGGGCACGGCCGGTGTTTCTTGCGTCGGGCGCGGGGGAACGAAGGTCTCCGCCGACGCCAGGGGACGGGAACGGGGTTCCGGCGCCGCGGCGGTGAGCACCGGCTGCGGAGGGGCGTCGAGCGCCGGGTCGGTTACGGGCTCCGGCAGGATGGGAGGTGCCCGCCTGGTGAGGGGCGGCGGCCCTCCGTGGAGGAACTCGCTGCCATCCACCAGGAGGGTGGCACCGTCCTCGGAATGCACCTCGAGCTGAGGAGAGGTGACCGTCAGCTTGGGAATGGACGGGCCCGCCGACCGGACCACCACCGCCCCGCCCGAGCCGACGACACCGTTGGGCACCATGCTTCCGGACGACGTCCCGTGAAGCGCGTCCATCGCTGCCAGGAGGCTCTCCGGGGCCTTCACCTCGGCATACTCGGCCAGTCGCGCCTTCTCCCGGTCCACCTCCTCGGCGAAGGTGGACTTCATGTACTGCATCAAGTCCTTTCGGCTGAAGATGCTGTCCGAGGTGATGAGGAACCTTTGCAGGTCGTCCCCCAGCTCGCTCGCGTACTGGTAGCGACCGTTGACGTCCTTGGCCAGCGCGCGCAGGACAATTTTCTCCAGCGCTTCGGGGATGCGCCGGTTGTAGGTGGACGGGGGAAGCACCTCGGCCTTCCGCACCTTTTCCAGGACGGCGAAGTCCGAATCCCCGACGAAGAGCCGCTCGCCGGTGAGCAACTCGTAGAGACAGACGCCGATGGCAAAGACGTCGCTTCGCCGGTCGAGCGGCAAACCGCGAATCTGCTCCGGGCTCATGTAGCCGAACTTGCCCTTGAGGATGCCCGCCTGGGTCTTGGTCACTTTCCCGGCCGCCTTGGCGATGCCGAAGTCGATGACCTTCACCTCGCCCTCAAAGGAAATGAGGACGTTCTGGGGCGAGACGTCCCGGTGGACGATGTTCAAGTCGCGCCCGTAGCTGTCCTTCTTGCGGTGGGCGTAGTCGAGCCCCTCGCACAGCTTGCCAATGACGTAGCAAACCAGCGGGACCGGAGGCGGCTCACCCTTCTTGCGGGCACGGTCGAAGATGGAGCGGAGGTCCTTGCCAGGGACGTACTCCATGGCGATGTACAAACTCTGCGCGATGCGGTTCAGCTCGTAAATCTGGCAGATGTTGGCGTGGGTGAGCTGGACGGAGATTTTCGCCTCGTCCTGGAACATGGCGATGAACTCGTCGTCCTCCGCGATGTTGGGCAAGATGCGCTTGATGGCCACCAGGCGCTCGAACCCTCCCGCGCCGAAGGACTTGCCACGCCACACCTCGGCCATGCCGCCGATGTTGATGCGGTCGAGCAGCAGGTAACGCCCGAAGGGAATCGGCTGCTTCTTCGAAGCCGGGGCGGTCAACGCAGGGGAGCTGGGAGTGGGCAGAGGAGCCGCAATGGTAGCGACGCGTCGACGAGACGGTCAACGCGCGATGGCGGTGTCCATCCTACTCCCCTACTCCCCCGTGAAGTGCGGGGGGCGCTTTTCCAGGAAGGCGGCCACCCCTTCCATGAAGTCCTGGGAACCGAGCAGCTTGAGCTGCCCGCGCACCTCGGCCTCCAGTGCCGCGTCGAAAGAGCACTCCAGGGCACCGTACACCGCGGCCTTGACGGTGCGGTGGACGAGCGGCGGCCCTGCCGCCAGCGAGCGGAGGAAGTCCGAGGCCGCAGCCTCCAGCTGCGCTGCTGGAAACACGCGGTTGGCGAGCCCGATGGCCTTTGCCTCGGCCGCGTCCACCATGTCGCCGGTGAGACTCATCTCCAGGGCGCGGCCGAGCCCCACCAGCCGGGGCAGCGTCCAGGTGCCGCCCCCGTCGGGCATCAGCCCGCGCTTGACGAAAATCTCCCCGAAGCGTGCCCGGTCCGAGCAAAGGCGGAGGTCGCACACCAGGGCCAAGTCGCACCCGAAGCCAGCGGCGACTCCGTCCACCACGGCCACCGTCGGCAATGGGCAGCCGCGCAGCGCCCGTACCAGCCCGTGAAAATGGGTGCGCATCCGCTCTTCCACGGTGGTCGAGTCGAGACCTTCGGCGGCGGCCCACTTGAGGTCGAGCCCTGAGCAGAAGGCGCCCCCGGCGCCGGTCAGGGCGACGACGCGGGCACCGGCCGCGGGCGCGCCCTCGACTGCCTCTTTGACGACCATATTCACCGGAACGGTGAGCGCGTTCTTGGTCTCTGGGCGGTTGAGGGTAATCCAGCGGATGGCGGCTTCGTCGCGAACGAGGACTTCGGTCGAGCTCATGGAAGCCTGAGTCTGAATGCCCGAGGTCCGTCTCCGCAAGCCCACAGCACCAGTCTGCTTCCCAACACTTCCTTCTCCCGGACGAAGCCGCACCGAAGGGCAGGCATCATTCTGGACGCTACCCTGCTGACCGGGGGAGACATGCACCCAGCACGTGGCACGAACGCCCAATCGGATCCGGAAGATTTCCTTGCGCGACCGAGCGCCTCAGCGCACGTAAGCAAACCGACGTTTCAATCCGAGGAAGGGTCTCTCGACGAGGTAGTAGGACAACACCGCTACACCCATCGAAACGACAATACAGAAAGGAACCCGGCGGATGAAACCCCAATCAGGGGACGTCGTGGAAATGAACAACTGGTTCCAGAGGTACAAGGAATACGACACAAGACCCACGAAGCGAAGCACAGGGTTGCGCAGGATGGCTCCCAGCACCGACTTTGGAAACACGATGATATTGAATGCAAGACAACACACCAGCACGGTCTGAACCGTTAGATGGACGCCCAGGAACGGCGAGACTTCGCAATGGACAGTCCAGAGGTACAAAAGTGGGAGCACCCACATCGGATGTGTCCCCCACCGAGCAAACGACGTGAATTGTTTCCGGTCACCGGGACGTCGGTCGAAAAACAGGGCCAAGGCGCACCCGATGAGAATCGAGTCCATCCTGAAATCCGACCGATGCTCAAAAATTCCTTGACCATAATCCCAGGGCGCAAGCCAAATCGCGACCGCCCGGTAGACCCAGGTACCGATGATGAGACCTAGGGCTGGCGCAAAGAGTTTCCGCCGTCCAACGAGAAGGAAGACGAGTGGCCAAGCCAGATAAAACTGTTCCTCCAGCGACAACGTCCACAGATGCCCCACGACGACGCCGCCGCCAATCATGTTCTCCACGAAAAGCGCCGAGTACCCAATGGCCCTCCAGCTAACGCCGGTGACCAATCCGACCTGTTTTAAGACTATAATCGTCACCAGGTAGACGGTGAGTGCCGGCAGAATGCGAAATGCTCGTCTCAGGTAGAAATCCTTGATGGAGATCTTCTCGTACCGGCGCTCCTCGGAACAGAGAAGGCCGGTAATCAGAAAGCCACTCAGGACAAAGAAGCCCAGGACCCCCAAGCTGGCGAGATCGAACCGATAGCCTCGCCAATACTTGAAGGTCATCGTGTGTCCGACGACCACGAGCAGCACGGAACACCCGCGCAGCCCGTCAAGCTCGGGGAAATGCCGGAACCGCAGGTCGGCCTTGAAGATGAACGAGGGTTTAGCGGCCGCGGAATCGCCGCGGCCATCCTCAGTAATGGTGATGGCCTCGCTCACGGGATACCTGCGAAGCAGACCTTAGCCTAAGGACCCAGGGCCGCCATTCTCGCCCCACCTTTGGGCTAACTCAGAGCAGCTTCTCCTGCTGCAACCAGCGGAACGACCTCGACCATCTCGCGCAGTGGCGCTGGCCGAAAGCCGAGTTCCTTCTCGGCCTTGGAGGAGTCCACCCGCCAGAGCAGACGAGCTCGGCCTTCGCCGCGGTGACGTCCGGTTCCTTGCGCGTCAGGTAGCTCACCCAGTCATTGACGCGACCGAGTAGCTTGAGAACGAATGCTGGGACGGCTCGCGGCGCTTTCACACCAAGGAGCTCGGCCATGATGGCGGCAACAGCGGCGCAGGTCGCGTCGGCACCTCCGAGCAGGTACATCTCCCCGATACGCCCGGTGGTGACCGCCGCGATGTGAGCCCGCGCAACAGGCTCGAACGGCCCCTTAGCGGACGCGGATGCCGTGCGGTAGGGGGGCGGCCGTCTCGTCGGCGAAGTCCATGAACTGCTCCATCTCGCGCACCGTGTCCTCGGTGGCCTGCACCTCCACCGAAAGGGCGTCCAGCTGCCGGTTGACGTGCTCGGGGTCCCGGATGGCAATCGACTGCTCGTGCGTCAGCCGGAGCAGGTCCTCGATGCTCGCCAGCTGGTGGCTCACCACCGCGCGGCTCTCCTCGGCCTGGGTGAAACGCTGAAGCCGTTTGGAGAGAATCTCCACCCGCTTTTGCTTCACCTCGCGCAGCCGAGCGCTCGACTCGCCCGTCGCATCGGCCTGGAGCTCCTTGAGCTCCCGGTCCAGCGCCTGTCGGTCGGCCATGCTGAGGTAGCGTCGGTAGCCGTTCAAGGTGTTGATGAGACGCAGAAAGGACGTCAGCAACGCATCCACCCGGCTCTCGCTCGACGCGGCCAGAACGCGTCCCCCCGGAAGCCGACGGTAGTTGGCCTCGATTTTCTCCTTGAGGTCGCGCAGCCGGTGGTAGTGCTCGCGCTGACTCGGAGCCAGTTCGGCGAGCATGCCATCCACCTCGTCTTCCCCGCTGGCCAGGCCGGGCTTGGCCCGGGCCGCGCGGCGGTACCGGGGATTGATGCCGACCACCAGCAGGTAGAAGAGCTCGAGCCCACTCGCCACCAGGATGGGAAGCGTCTGGCCGGTAAGCAATGTCGCACCCGCGGCACCGGAAAAGCCGATGACATTGGCTGGCGCGAGAATCGCTGTCCTCAGCCAGGCGAGTCGTCCTGCTGGTTTCTCACTCACGTCCACGCGCCTCCACCATTCCCCGTAACGCCGAGAGGTCCAGTGTCTCTCCCGCTCCGTGAAGCGGCTCCGTCCGGCGCTCCAGTCTGGCAAAGAGCTGCAGCGCGCTCTGGTACAGCTCCTCGTACGTGACTGGGGCCTCGCCCGCCAGTCCGAAGAAAGCCAGGTTGTCCTTGAGCGTCGCCGGAGCGGTGCTGCGCACCGCCTCGTTGGGGTCTCCCAGCTGGGGGACCGCATCGCCGAGGAGTCGGATGGCGGGGCCTGGGTCCTTGAGCACGGCCGCATTGGCGTCCATCAGTCCGCGAAGGATTCGCCGGACTGCGTCCGGGTAGCGAGCGGCGAACTCGCCCCGCGCCAGGACGACGGTGGCGATGAGATGGGGGGCATCGGCGGTGGTGGCCAGCACGCTTCCTCCCCGCTCTCGGGCCGCCGCCTCGACATCCGCAGCCAGTCCCACCACGGCATCCGCTCGCCCTTCGCGCAGGGCACGCCCGGCGTCAAAGGACGACGGGAGGTCCACCCAGTGCACGTCCAGGGGCGTCAGCCCGGCCCGCATCAGGAGCCAGAGTGCGAAGTAGTGCCCTGCTGACTGGGGCGCCGTCGCGAGCCGCTTGCCCTTCAGCCCGGCCAGCGAGCTCACCCCGACCGCGGCCAGAGCGTCCTCGCCCCGGCTCCGGCCAAGAAGCATCTCCACCCGTGGCGCCGCATCCCGCAGTGCCGGCGCCCAGTCGGCCAGACGGTCCACCGTCACCGCCGCCAGGTCCACCCCCCCATGGTCACCGCCTTCGGCCAGCGCCGCACGCAAGTCCTCCTCGCGCAGGAAGGGAGCAGCGCGCGCGTCGATGGCGTAGGCCGACTTGAGAAGCCCAGGACGCGCATCCGGCCCCATGCCTCCAGTGGCGAGCAAGAGGGCCGCAGCGCTTCCCCGTGGCACGAAACCAATGACGGTGGGACGCAGTGGAATGGACGCCACCTCCCCGCCCGGCGCCGTGACGCCCGCCGGAAAGTCTCCGGCGGAGAGCGTCGCCCGGTGGCGCAGCGAGGGGAACACCCGCACTTGAATCCGCTCCAGCCACCCGGTGGAGGAGGCCAGGGCCCAGCCGCCGACGAGCAGCACCAAGGCGAGGAAGAGGTACAGACCTCCTTTCCGTCGCCAGGCCACGGTTGGGGACTGCTACTTGACCTCGACCTTCTTGCCGATGGTCTTCTCCGCGGTCTCCCCCGCCTCGGAAACCGGGGACGGGCTGGTGATTCCCATCTCCATCTTGAACTGCTTCACCAGCTCCATCGCCTGGAGCTTCTCGGCGTCCTCTTCAATCTGAAGCGCCTGATGGTCGCCGCCTTCGAGCGCCATCTGCATCCGCGCCTCGTTGATGGCTGCCGACTCCTGCACCTTCCGGAGCATCTCGTCATGGGTGGCGTCGATGCCCGCGACCTGGAAGGACTCCATGGCGTCGGCCACCTTGGCCTGCCACTTCGCCCGGCGCGCGTCGCGGATGGCACCCATCGCCTCCTGCGTCTTCTTGTCCTTCTCGCGCATGAACATCTTCTTGACCGTCATCGCCTTGTCGTAGGCGGCCCGCGCGGTGCTCAGCTGCTCCTCGTTCCGGGCGAGCCCGCCCTTCTCACTCTGCAGCCGGGTGGCGTACTGCGCGGCCATGTCATCGCGGCCCGCCTGGATGGCGGCCTTCACCTTCGCGGTGAGGTCATTCACTTCCGCCTTGTCCTTGGCGTTCTCCTTTTCCAGGAGGGTGACGTTGGCGCGCACCATGGCGATGGATTCGTTCATCCTCGGGACCTGGTCGTTCAGGTCCCGGATGTTCTGCTCCAGGATGAGCTCCGGGTCCTCGATGCTGCTCACGAAGAAGCCGAAGAAGCTGCGCATCGCACGTCTGAAACGGTTGAACATGGGTATGGGCCCTCAACGGGTCTGGCGCTTCCCGCATCTAGCACGTTCGCGGGCGGTGCCACCCGCCTTGCCTGTAGCGCAAAGGACGTACGGCCGGGCTGCCCATTGCCCCTTTCTCCGAAGGGCTCTTGCCCTGTCAGCGCCTGAACGACTCCGGCCCGAACGCCTCGGGAAGCAGCTTCCCCAAGCTGTGGGTCATGCGCGCACCGCCCGCCGTCCGGCTCTGGACCGGCAGTTCCGGGCCCGCGAATTCGACGAGCACCTGCCGGCACGCACCGCAAGGAGGCACCGGCCGGGCACCGGCCGAGAACACCAGGACTGCACGCGGTCGGCCGTGTCCGCCCAGCACCCCGGCCGCGATGGCATTGCGTTCCGCGCACACCCCTAACCCGTACGAGGCATTCTCCACGTTGGCGCCTTGGGTGATGGCGCCATCCTGGAAGAGCACCGCCGCTCCGACGGCGAACCCGGAGTACGGCGCGTAGGCCCGGGCATGGGCCGCCTCGGCGGCACCGGCGAGTGCCTCCCAGTCGATGGGCGCGTCGTCCATTGCAGAAGGCCGAGCAGGCCAGCCTTTGCCCTCGGCTGCAAGCAGGCCGCGCGGGGGTTGCTACACTCGGCGGCGGCTGTGACTCCCTTCCACGCGCCGGGCAGGCTTCCTGGGGTCGCACCCTTCGCCCTGCTCTTGGCGCTGGCCCTCATGAATGCGGCGGCGGTGCGAACCAACGACTTTCAAGTGTTCCACACCGCGGGCGCCCGGGCCCTCCGCGGGGAATCCCTCTACCGCACCGAGGACGGGCGCTTCCCCTTCAAGTACGCGCCGGTGGTGGGCCTCTTGCTCGCGCCGGTGGGGGCGCTCCCCTTGCGAGTGGCGAAGGCGGCCTGGGTGCTGGCCTCGGCGCTAGCCGTCTTCCTCTTCCTCCGTGAGGCAGCGCGCCTCGCCTCGCCGCCTCCCACCGAGTGCCTGCACCTACTCGCATTCCTGTTGCTCTTCCCTTACGTCTGGCACCTCTTCTCGCTGGGGCAAATTGACGGCTTCCTGCTGGCCGGCATCGCCCTCAGCGAGCGCTGGGCGAACCGTCGTCCCATCCTCTCCGGGCTCCTGTGGGCACTGGCCGTCCTCACCAAACCGCCCTACCTCGTCTTTCTCCTCGTCGCCGTACTTGCCCGAGAGTGGCCGAGACTGCTCGCGCTGGGCGGGTGGCTGCTGGCATTGACGCTGGCCGCGCTCCCGATGTGGGGGTTGGGCGCACTTCAGTCCTGGTGGGCCCTCCTCGGCCAGAGCACGCCTGACCTCCTCTGCTCAGCCCAGAACCAGTCGTTGTGGGCGATGGCCTGCCGTTACGTCCCAGGCGGCATGGGTGCCACCGTGGCCACCGTCGCGCTCGGGACCCTGGCGTTGGCCGCTGTCGCCTGCTGGGCAGCCTGGGCGGCCCCGGCCAACGCCCGTGGCACCGGCACCTCGGCAGCCCTCGCCGCCACGGCGCTCGTCTCGCCCCTGGGGTGGTGGACGAATTTCCTCGCCCTGGCGCCCCTCGTCTATGGGCTCCTCGGCAGTGCCACCCTCGGACGCACACGCGGAATGCGTCTGCTGGCCGCCGGGACACTCCTCGGGCTTGCCGCGGTCGGGGTGCTCACCGCCGAGCTCATCTCCAGGGACGCTTTCGTGTGGTGGCTGAGGCAGCGGCACTACGGGCTGGCGGGGCTAGCCTGCGCCCTGGTGGGGCTGGCAGCGCGGCCGTCCAGCTACTCCCAGCCGATGACGACTTCGTCGATGTAGCGAGCAATGGCCAGCTCGCCCTCGGTACTCAATTCGACAAACCGTACATGAAACCCCACCAAACCCTGCTTCTCGCGGCTGCCGACAATTTCCCCGCGGGCGGCAATCTCGTCGTCGTGTCCGGGGAGGGTGACGCGAACCTCGACGTCCCGGCACGGGACGGGGTGGCCTGCAGCCCAGAAAACCCCGCCGGTGCTCAAATCTCCGTTGGACTGCTCGAACTCTTCCTGCTCCCGGGCGCAGCGCACTCGGAAGGAGAAGGGCACACGGGGTGAGTCACGGCGGTCGTGGTTGTCTCTGGTAGCTACAGACATGGATGCGGCCCCCACAGTCGCCATCATTCTTCAATTCTACATGTTTGCTGCACCGGGAAGAAACTCCGTCAAGAGATGCGAGAGGGTCGCCACCGCCCCACCGGTCGCAATTTGGACGTCCTCATGCGTCAAGGGCGCCTCTCCCAGCCCTGCCGCGGCGTTGGCGATGCAGCTCAGCGCAACGACGGGAACGCCCTGGTGGGCAGCGACGATGACTTCTGGAACGGTGCTCATCCCGACGCAGTCCGCACCAAGCAACCGCAGCATCCGCACCTCGGCGGGCGTCTCGTAGGAGGGTCCGGCCATCATCGCGTAGACGCCCTCGTGGAGGGGAATGCCCAGGGCGGCGGCGCTGGCCTTCAGCGTCGCCCTTAGCCCCGGGGCGTAGGCGTGGCTCAAGTCCGGAAAGCGCGGGCCGACCGTGTCGTCGTTGGGGCCGTGGAGCGGGTTACTGCCCGAGAGGTTGAGATGGTCCGTGAGGACGAGGAGGTCACCCGGCAAAAGGCCCGGGCGAATGGCACCGGAGGCATTGGTGAGCACCAGGGCCCGGATGCCGAGCCAGCACAAGAGCCGCACCGGGAAGGCGGCCTCCGCGGCGCTCCATCCCTCGTAGGGGTGCAGCCGGCCCTGAAGGACAGCCACCGGGACATTGGCCAACGTGCCCAAGAGGAGCGCGCCAGGGTGGCCCTTCACCGACGGGCGGCCAAGGTGCGGAATGTCCCCGAAGGGGATGGTCATCCGGGCCTGGCAGAGGTCCGCCACGGCGCCGAGCCCGCTCCCGAGTACGAGCCCCACGGTGGGCGAGAAGCCCTTGGCACGCGCCCGCACCACCGCCGCTGCTGCATCCAGCTGCTCGTGCAGCGTCACGGCCGCGCCTCGAGGCGCTCCTGCCAGCGTGGGACAGCCGCCGGCGGGACGTCCCAGGCTTGGGAAGCGGCGGGGAGTCGCGCCGTCCCGTGGCCCAGAGGCACCTGCCGGCGGTGGCGAAGGCGCAGCAGGCCGCCGACGGATTTCAGCTCGAGTGTCACCGACCGGCGGCCTCCGCTGGTCCGCAGGCCGGGCGGCACCCGCCCTCCAAGACGAGGGCGGTGCGCACCTACAAGGCAGCGACGGAACGCCTGCGAGCCTAGTTGAACTTGTAGGCGACGCCGGCCAGAAATTGCACGGTGAAGACGGTGCCTCCACCAA
>Ga0302326_10000626_pt1 | contig 96077 bp, 94 predicted proteins | sample Palsa_T0_3_FD_202264 | JGI IMG/M metagenome (GOLD analysis project Ga0302326, IMG submission 202264) | Peat permafrost microbial communities from Stordalen Mire near Abisko, Sweden - Palsa_T0_3 | ecosystem: Environmental > Terrestrial > Soil > Palsa > Peat permafrost | place: Sweden: Abisko... | reverse complement strand
CCGGCTCCATACTGGGTGGCTTCATTCCGCACGCACGCTTCGTGACCATGATCATCCTGATCATTAACGCGGGCCTCTTCCTGGTTACTGTGGTGTTCAGCCAACGCGCGGGAAACAGCAGCGCCTTCATGGCAGTGGATGGCCAGACGTTGTTGGCATTCGGCGCCAAGTACCGTGCCGCGATCTTCCAATATGGCCAGTGGTGGCGGCTGGTGACGGCTGGCTTTCTGCACGGCGGCTTGCTGCACATCGCCATGAATTCCTGGGTACTTTTCGATCTCGGAGCGCAGGTCGAAGAAGTCTACGGCGGCAGCCGCTTGATCGTGATCTATTTTCTGGCTACTGTTTTCGGCTTCCTGGCCAGCAGCCTGTGGACCGCCGCGCTCTCCGTAGGAGCCTCAGCAGGGATCTTCGGCCTCCTCGGAGCAATGATCGCGCTCGGCGTCCGCCATAAGGCTTCGGCGATGGGGGGCGCCATACGCGGCTTGTACGTGCGATGGGCCGTCTATGGGTTAGTCTTCGGGCTGCTGCCCGGGCTGCATATCGATAACGCTGCCCACATCGGCGGCCTGGCAGCCGGATTTGGGGTCGCCTACGTGGCCGGCACGCCGCGCATCGAAACGGCCTGGAGCGAGCGGCTCTGGCGCGGCGCCGCGGCTGCCTGCGTGGTGCTGACGACGGCCAGTTTTCTCATGATGTACTTGTGGTTTTCGCGTATTACGCAATACAATGAAGGTAATGCAACTCCGTTTCCTGCCGTTAGCCCTTATGATCAGCGCGGGTCTGCTACTACCCACGCAAACGCCGGCGCAAGCCAAGACGCACTACAGCAAGAAAGCTAAAAAAGGCAAGTTCAAACGCAAGAAGGTCAAAGGGCATAACACCAAGCGCAAGCCTGCCAACAACGTCCGCCGTTGATATCACGCTTCGTCATCGTGCTGCGCTGCCAGCCGTGTCACGACCGACAGATCTTCGAGCGTAGTCACATCTCCGGTCACCGAATTAGTGGTGACAATCTCCCGCAATAGCCGCCGCATGATCTTGCCGCTACGCGTCTTCGGAAGCGCATCGGTGAAGCGGATCTGCTCCGGCCGGGCAAATGGGCCGATTTCGTGGGAGACCCATTGCCGCAATTCCTCGGTCAGCTTCTGGTGGTCCCACTGGCCCGCCTTCAGCGTCACAAAACAAGCCACCGCCTGGCCCGTGATCTCGTGCGGCTTGCCGACCACCGCGGCTTCGGCTACGGCGGGATGCCGCACCAGCGCCGACTCCAGCTCCATGGTGCTCAAGCGATGCCCGCTGACGTTCATCACATCGTCCACGCGGCCGAGCACCCAAAAGTATCCATCCTGGTCGCGGCGCGCGGCATCGCCGGTCATGTAGACGCCTTCGATGCGCTTCCAATAATTCTCCTCATAGCGCAGCGGGTCCTTCCACAGGGTGCGAAACATGCTGGGCCAGGGGCGCCGTATGATCAGGAAACCTTCGCGATTGGCCTCCACCGGCTTGCCCTGAAGATCCACCACATCGGCCAGCACGCCTGGAAGCGGCAGAGTGGCAGATCCGGGCTTGGCGGGCGTGGCGCCGGGCAGTGGCGAGATCATGACGGAACCGGTTTCGGTTTGCCACCAGGTGTCCACAATGGGGCAGCGCTGTTTGCCGATCACCCGGTGATACCAATCCCAAGCCGCGGGGTTGATCGGCTCCCCCACGGAACCTAAGAGGCGCAGGCTCGAGAGATCGTGTGCATCCGGCCAGCGGTCGCCCTGCCGCACGAACGAGCGTATGGCCGTCGGAGACGTGTAGAAAATATTAACGCGGTACTTCTCGATCAGCCGCCAAAAGCGATCGGGCTGCGGATAGTCGGGCGCGCCCTCATACATCATCGACGTGGCGCCGGCCGAGAGCGGACCATACACGATGTAGCTGTGACCCGTCACCCAGCCAATGTCGGCGGTACACCAATAGGTGTCTTCTTCGTGCAGATCGAACACCCATTTCATCGCCATGTGGCACTGCAGCAGGTAGCCGCCCGTGGTATGCACGATGCCTTTGGGTTTGCCGGTGGTGCCGGAGGTGTAGAGCACATACAGCGGATGCTCGGCATCGAGCTGCTCGGCAGGGCAGTCTTCCGCCGCGGACCGATCGAGCTCGTGCCACCACTGGTCGCGGCCAGCCTGCATCTCCACCGCGCCGCCGGTGCGCTGGTAAACAATCACGTCCCGCACCGAGGGGCAATCCGCGAGCGCCTCGTCTACTGCCTGTTTCAGCTTGACTTCCTTGCCGCGACGCCAGCTTCCATCGGCTGTAATCACCAACTGGGCTTCCAGATCTTGTATGCGCGTCTTCAATGCTTCCGCGGAGAAGCCGCCGAAAACCACGCTGTGGATGATGCCGAGCCGCGCGCAGGCCAGCAAGGCGACGGGCAGCTCCGGAACCATGCCCATGTAGATGATGGCCCGGTCACCGGCACGCAGTCCCCGCTGCTTCAGCACATTGGCAAAGCGGCAGACCAGGCGGTGCAGCTCCTGATAGGAAATCATGCGCTGCTCGCCGGATTCGCCTTCCCAAAGCAACGCTATTTTGTTTTTGCGCGATGTCGTCAGGTGCCGGTCCAGGCAATTGTACGAGACGTTGGTCTTGCCTCCTACGAACCATTTGACAAAGGGAAACTGCCACTCAAAAACGTGAGACCACTTTTGAAACCAGAAGAGCTCCCGCGCGGCGAGCTCTTCCCAGAAACTCTCCGGCTGCCCGGCGGCGCGCTGGTACAGCTCGCGATACGCGGCAAGGCCCTGCACGTTGGCATGACGGACGAATTCAGGGTCGGGTGGAAAGACGGCTTGATCGGGCATAGAAGAGCCTCCACATCTTATCAAAATACGACGACTGCCCGGCCCGAAATCCCGCCCTGCCGCATCTTCTCGAGCGCCTCGGCGGTTTCCTCGAGCGAATGCTTCTCGATATGCGCCCGGCCAACTCCCTCCTGCGCCAGCCGGAAGACCTGCTCGAGGTCGGCGCGCGTGCCCAAAAAGCTGCCGCGAATCGATATTCCCTTGAGAACGGTATCGACGATGGGCAGTGCAAATTCGTTGGTGGAGAGCCCGCAGGTGATCAAAGTCCCGCTGCGTTTGAGCGAGCGGAAGGCTTGCGGAATGGCCGCTGGAGAGCCGGTCAGCACGATGGCGGCCTGGGCGCCGCCCCACTGTTTTTGTAAGGCGCGCCCGGCGTTATCGGCAAGCAGCGTGAGCTCCGCGCCGAGCGCGCGCGCCATTTCCAGCTTGCTCTCGGAGACATCCACCGCGGCCACGCGCAGTCCCAGATGCCGCGCATATTGTATGGCAAGATGGCCCAGCCCTCCCATACCGAAGAGAGCGACAGTCTCACCGGGATGGAGTCCTGCTTCGCGCAGAGCGCCGTAGGCGGTCCATCCCGCGCAACACAGCGGGGCGGCTTCCGCGGCGGGGAGGCTATCGGGCACGTGCGCTAAAAACGCTGCCGTAACCACCGCGTAGCCCGCCAGCGCGCCTTGCGCGGTATATCCGAAATTGAGCTGGCGCGAGCAGAAACGCTCACGGCCAGTCTGGCACATCTCGCAATCGCCACAGGTAGAAGCAAGGAATGTGACACCTGCGCGGTCGCCGACCTCCCAACCGCTGACGCCCGCGCCAAGAGCTTTGATTCGTGCGATGCCTTCGTGTCCCAAAGTGAGCGGCAGCAGCGGCAGCTTCTCTAGCGAGGAAACGAACAGATCCGAGTGGCAGAGCCCGCATGCTTCCATTTGGAGCAGCACTTCGCCGGCCCCAGGTTCGCTAAGCGGGACGGAGGCGACCGTCACGGCTCCGCGCGGCTCTTTAAGAATGGCGGCTGAAGTTTTCATCATCCAGTCAGTCCCGGCCCGCGCATCATGGCCCGCTCTGCTCGAACAGGCGCAGAACGCGGGCATACAACTCATCGACTTCGCTTTCGGTGCGTGCTTCGGCCGCCATGCGGAGGAGCGGCTCGGTGTTGGAGGCGCGCACATGGATCCAGGCGCCGGGCAGAATCAGTTTCAGGCCGTCGGAGCGGTCGGTCTCGACGTCCGGAAAGCTTTCTTCAAGCGCTTGCATCAACGTACCGAGGCGTCCATGCTCGTAGGCGACCTGGCCTGCCTTGCGGTAGAAGCGCGGCAGCCGGCTGGCCAACTCCGAGACGCTTTGGCCGGTTTCCGCCATTCGCTCCAGCAGGAACGCCATGCCCGTATAGCTGTCGCGGCAAAGGTGGACAGCCGGGAAAATGATGCCGCCATTGGAACCTTCGCCCCCAATCACGGCCTTCACCGCCTGCATCATCTCGACTACATTGGCTTCGCCAACCGGCGTGCGATAGACGCGCCGGCCGTGCGCGTGGGCCACTTCGTCGATCACCGAGGAGGTCATCAGGTTCACCACCACGTCGCCCGGCAAACGGCGCAGCGCGGCATCCACGGCCAGCGCCAGCACGTCATCGTTATCGAGCACGTGGCCGGTCTCGTCGGCGACGGCCAGCCGGTCGCCATCCGGATCCTGGGCGAAGCCAATTTCGGCGCCCGAGGAGCGGACCAGCTCCGTCAGAGCGCCGAGCGTGTCCGGGCGCGGCTCGGCGACGCGTGGGAACGGCTTGGTGGGATCGATCGAGATAGCGTGCAGCTCGCAGGCCAAAGTGTCACGCAGGAAACCGGGAGTCATCACTGACCCGGCGCCGTTCACCGCATCCAGTGCCACGCGAAATCGTCGCGCGCGTATGCGTTCGACATCCACATGGCGGATCACGCGATCGATGTGCATGCGCGATGGCGCGGCATGGTCGGTGGTGGCGCGGCGGATTTCATCGTTCGCAGCGCTGCGAAAGCTGCTCTGATGATACAGATCGAGCAGTTCGCTGCGCTCATAGCTATTGAAAAACAAGCCCTCGGAGTTGAACAGTTTCAGCGCATTGTACTCCGGCGGATTGTGCGAGGCGGTGAGGGCTATGCCGCCGCGCGCGCGAGTGGCGCCCACGTATATCTGGATCGTCGGCGTAGGCAGAATGCCTACGTCCACTACTTCGCAGCCGGCCGCCAGCAGGCCGCAAGCAGCCGCATGATAAAGCATCTCGCCGCTCGATCGAGTATCGCGGCCCACCACCACGCGCCCTGCACCCACGTAGGTGCCAAAAGCCTGGGCAAACGCACACGCGAGACCGGGCGTGAGGAAATCGCCTACCACTCCCCGAATGCCGGATACGCCGATTTTCAACAAATGTTCGCGCGGCATATCAGGCAAAGCTCCGGACTTCTTCAAGCAAAGCGTCGAACAACTCCCTGGGCGGCTCGCCGCGCTGCTCGCAGATGACGCGCACGATGGGCTCGGTCTGGCTGACGCGCACATGGAACCAGCGGCCGGGCCAGTCTACGCGCAGGCCGTCGATTACATTGACGCGGCCGTCGGCATAGCGCTCGCGAAGGTCCATGAGCAGGGCGGGAATGCGCTGGGTAACGAGTGGAACCTGGCCCTTCAAAATAGAATACTGCGGATAGGCGGCCAGTATCTGGCTCAGTGTGCGGCCGCTCTCGTGCAACATCGAAAGGATGGCGAGCATGGAGGCGATGCCATCGTAGACAAAGCGGAACTGCGGCATCATCACCGCGCCGGTGCCCTCGCCGGCCAGGGCGATTTGTTCCGGGCGGTAGGTGGATAGCGCGTCGATGGCGGCCTGCCGGCCCACGGGCACGCGCACGACTTTGCCGCCATGCCGCGCGGCGATTTCCTCGAGCAACGCGCTGGTCGAGATATTGGTGATGATGAGCTTTCCGGGGCCGCGCGGAAGCAGGTAATCGGCGATCAGCGGCAGAACCATTTCCTCGGAAACCGGCGTGCCATCCTCGGCGGCCAGAGCCACGCGATCGGAATCCACATCGAACAGGAAGCCGGCATCGGCGTTGAGCGGGCGCATGAGCGGCGCCAGTTGCAGGGCTACGGCGTCGCGCGTGGTGGAGGGCTCGTGGGCAAAACTGACGCCTTCGATCTTCTCGTTGATTAGAATGAAACCGGCGCCAAAGCGCTGGTTGGCGCGGCGCAGGATCAGCGACGAGGTGCCATTGCAACAATCAACCAGAACGCGGAACTTGCGCAAGACCTCAAAATCGTAGGAGGCGGCCAGATCGTCAAGGTAGCGGTCGATGGCGTGAGTCTCGTTACAGACTCTTCCGAGATGGTTCCATTCGACGAAAGCGAATTTCTTCAGATGATAGATATCCAGCAGCTCGCTGGCTTCGGCTGTCGAAAGATAAGTTCCCTCGCGGCCCAGGAACTTAAGCGCATTCCATTCCGCGCTGTTGTGGCTGGCGCCGATGGAGACCCCGCCGGCCGCGTTCCTCCGGCGGATGGAGTGCTGGATCACGGGCGTGGGCGCGATACCCAGATCGATCACATCGTGGCCGCAGGCCAGCAGCCCCGAGATCAGCCCTTCCCGCAGCATGACGCCGCTCGCGCGCGGATCGCGGCCCACCACCACCGCTCCAGTGGGCTCGAGAAACGTGCCGAAGGCGGCGGCGAAGTCCAGTACGTGCGAAGCAGTGAGACCGTAGCCCACCACGCCGCGCAAGCCGACGTGCGAGATGCGCAACGATTTGGCGGCTTGCGGCGGGATCATTTGGCGAGCGTTAACAGGCCGAAAGCTTTCGGCACATGGAAATTGGCTTCTCCGGTGGGCTGCCAGGCAATATATTTGCGGCCGGGCTCGGAACCCTGGCAGCGATAGAAATTGATGCGCATCTGGAGCCCGGCGGCGGGAGCGCGCGTATCGATGGACTTGAATGGAATACGCATCTCCGCGTACCAGATTTTATGCTCGCGGTCGATGCGGGCGTGGCTCGCAAAGCCGGAGTTCCAGAGCCATCCGCCTTCGGGCAGCGGGTTCACGCGATCGATATCCAGATCCACCCACTCGCCCTGCGGAGAAACCTCGAACTCTTTATAGCGGGTGATGCGCTCGAAATCGCTCCCAACGAAGACTTCCGCCACATCCCAATTCCAGAGCTCGTTGGTCTCAGTGGTGGACGAGGGTTGCGGCTTCAAGTGCAGTTCCTGATAAGGACAGATGAAGAGAAAGTAGACATTGTGCCCGGTCCAACGCGAGCGGATCTCAGTGCGATGGCCGGGCACGGGCTCGCCGTGCGGACCGTTTCGGGCGATGACTCCTTCCACGTTGCGCCACTGAGCGGTGTGCGGATCGGCGGTCAGGGAAAAGTCGGACGAACTGTACCGGCTCACGATTTGAGCGGGCTCGCTTGCTATCAGCAAAGCGCCCGCCAGCAGGCACAGTAGTCCCGTTGCCACATGGATTCGCACGTCCGTTATCTCATGGTTTCCAGATACAGGCCGGTGCTGGCATCCACGAAAACTGAAAAGCTGCTGGTGCCGACCGACTCGCCCCAGATCACCCGCCAGGTAGTATCTGGAAACTTGGTGTTGGCTTCGAGCAGGAAATTGATCGGCATGCCGGGATTCTTCTTATCGTATTCGGCGCCCTTCTTCAAAGAGGCCTTGTAGGCATCATCGGAGTCGATCTTGACGGAAGCCATGAGGAATGGCTTTGACGTCAATGACGGACCTGACCAGCTCTGATCGAGGCCCGCAAACACTCCCTTGTGAAGGTTGCCCTCGGATTCCACGGAGGAATAGGTGTAGCTGCGCGCCTTGCCGAGGCTGGTGGCGACAAAAGTGGCTTGCCATGCGGCAGCCTTGCCGGGCTCCGCTTTCAATTCCGGGAGTAAAATGCTATTCAGTTTGATGGGCTGAATGTCGGGCGCCCAAGCCCGGGCTGCGATAAACATCTGCTGCAGCGCTTGACGGCCGGTCAACGGCTCGGCTGGTTTTTCCTCAGCCTTTTTTTCCGCGGCTGTGGGGGCATCCGACGAACATCCCACCAGCAGCAACAGGGCGCAACCGGAGAACAGCGCGAACGATTTCATGGGAGTATCCTCGCGAAGCCATATTCTAGCAGGCTCTATGTGGAGGCTCTAGCCGGTGTTTCGCGCGCGCTGCGCAAAGCGGTCCGAAGATCTGGTGCTCGCGTTCACGAATCCAGGGCGCAGCGGATTCAGGCGCACCATGCGATTGAACGGAGCACGCCGTTTCAGCCAGCTCTTCGTATGGAAGAGAGACTGATAGGCAGCGCGCATTTGGCGGGAGGCGAGGCTCGGGGAAGCGGTGCTTTCCACCAACTCGGTCGGGTAGCCCAATTCCCGCAGCGTCGGCCCGATCATCTCCTCCAGACGCGTGGCAATTTCGCGCGGCATCACGGACTTCCAACGGCCGATAAACGGGTCTTTGGAATCCGGAAAAGCGGTGTTGGGCTTCCGCACCGCGCCGATGCCCGCCTTTCGGATCTGTTCGTAATTCAGGTCGCAGCCAATAAAGGAAGAGATACGATCCAGAGTGGGTTGCGGATTAGTGACCAGGTCTTCGTAGCGCACCTCCATGTAGTCCGGGTCAATGGCTTGGGCGGCTTTTCTTCCCTGCCGCAAGAGCCATTCCCAATAGAGCCCCGCAGCCAGCACTTCGCGACGCCTGTCCCATGGAAACACCGGGATATATCCGAGCACGCCCATGGATGCAGCTACGTCTCTTCCATCCCGGATGATGTGAATAAATTGGGCGTCCGGAATGGTCCTCTTGATTTCCGGAGCATATAAGAGGTGCTCCGGAGTCTTCTCAGTCCAGCGCTCAACGTGCTGCCGCCGGGCGATGCTTTCCATGAAAATGCGAAGAAAATCTCCGCTGCTGCGGCATTCGCGCAGGATGCGGTTGCGGAACGGAGTGGGGTCCAAACCGGAGAGCTGGAATAGATCGCTTCGAATCCAGACATCGAGCAGCCGCTGGAGGCCTTTCGGATTATCAAAACGGAAGCGAAAGGCGATGGTACAAAAGATCTCAGTCTCGGCGCGATATACGGCAAACCTCCCCGAGGACAGCAGAGTGTGATATAACAGCGTTGTTCCAGATCGGGGCGAACCCACCACAAAGACAGGGTTTCTTCGAGTCACTGGTTTGCTGAGAGTAACACAGAGCGGGGCGAAATGGCACCCAGCGGTGTACGGGAAAACACCTAAAGCCGCATAAAAATTTAAGCTCGAGTTTCGAAGCAACAAGATACAGGCAGGCTGGCGGCCGCATCACAGGCCACCGAACCGGAATCGCACAGACCCTGCCTTGACTTTCGGGCTCCGGTAATTTATTCTAGCCCTTCGTTTTGGCCATGCGCCGTGGCGCCTTGACTATGGGAAAAAACTCGCGCGGCGAAACGGAAACCGTCGAACGGTTTCTGGACTCGACCCTGGAAAGCGTGGACAGCGCTGAAGAACTGGCGTTGCACGAAGCGGAGAAGGCCGGGGTTGCCGAAGACGATCTGCACAAGATCGCCATGGCGGTGCGGGAATCCATGGTGAATGCCGTGGTACACGGGAACCGGTATAACGCCCATAAAAAGGTGCGGCTATCGCTTTCCAAGGGGCCCCGGGAGTTCGTGGTAAAGATCGCGGACGAGGGCGAGGGCTTCGACTACGAAAATCTGCCGGATCCGCTGGCACACGAAAATCTGCTGCGGCATTCCGGACGGGGAATTTTTCTGATTAAGTCCTTTATGGACGACTTCCAGGTTCGTCGTTTGGAGCCTAGGGGCAGTGAAGTAACTTTGGTGAAGTACCTGGTGTCCAAGTAAAAAAGCTAGATACGGCTCGGTTGCGAGCGAGGAGAGTTCTGTGAGCGTAAAGCTAAGCACGAGACAGGTTGGCGATGTGAGTGTAGTCGATGTGGCCGGGCGGATCACACTGGGTGAAGGGTCGAGCGCGCTGCGCGATGCCCTCCGCGACATGGTCGGCAAGAACCATAAGAAGATCTTGTTGAACCTGGGAGATGTCTCCTATATTGACAGCTCGGGGATCGGAGAGCTGGTGTCGGGGTTCACCACGGTAACAAACCAGGGCGGCCAACTCAAGCTGCTGAATCTGACCAAACGCGTGAAGGACCTGTTGCAGATTACCAAACTGTACACGGTTTTCGATGTGCACGACGATGAGGCCGCGGCGGTGCGTAGCTTCGCGTAGGCTGCCTTACCGGTAGGGGGCAAGTTCCTCGGAGATCTTAGCCTGGTCGCCGACCACCACGATCGTCATTTTTGACGGCGTGATATAAGTCTCGGCTATGCGCTGGATGTCGGCGGGCTGGATCGCCATCACTTTCTGTACGTAAGTCGAAAGGTAGGAGCGATCCAGGCCCTGCGAATCCACGAAGTGTAACTGGCCGATAATGGCATCGGGACTGACGGTGTTGCGCAGCACGAACAGGCCCGCGAGATAATTCTGAATGCCGGCCAGTTCCGGGACGGACGGCGGTTCTTTGCGGAGCCGGTCGATTTCATAAAAAATTTCCTTCAGGGATGGGCCGGTGACGGCGGTGGTGACATCGGCCACTTGCACCCAGAAGGCAAGCCGGCGGCGCGTCGAAACCTGGCTGTTCGGTGAGTAAGTATAACCCTTTTGCTCGCGTATGTTGCTGGTGATGCGGGAAGCGAAGGACCCACCCAGTAAGGCGTCCATCACCCCGAGCGCGATGTAATCCTGACCGGCAGGCTCGACAACGGGCAGTCCCATGTAGAGGTTCGATTGGGCGGCGCCGGGGCGGTCGATGACCTGCAAGGAGCGTGCTTTCACCGGAATGGCGGGCAGATCGGGCGCCGGGTTGCCTTGCGCCCAACCGGAAAAGGCGTCCTGAATGGCATGGCGCAAATCTCCTTCGAGCTTACCCGCCACGTAGAGGTGCGTGCGGCCCGCCGCGAAATTCTTTCGGTAGAACCCCTGCGCACCTGCGATGGTGTAGCCCTGCAAATCGCTTTCGGCGGGAAAAACGCGCCCGTAAGGATGATCGGGGAAGAGCGTCTTAAGAAAGCGCTCGCGCGCTAGAGCCTGGGGCTCCGTGTGATCGATAGCCAACTCCCGTACAAGATCGGTTTTGAGCCTGCTGATCTCGCTACCCGGCAAGGCTGGATTGGCAAGCACGTCGGCGAGCAGCGCGATAAATTGCGGCGCGAAATCGGAAAGCACTACGCCGCCCGCGGAAGTATAGTCGGAACCAGCTTCGACTTCCAGTTGGCCGCCCATCTCGGCGGCTTCCCGCGCGACCTGCTCGCCGGAGCGCGTGGTGGTGCCTTCCTTCATCAGGGATGCGGTCAGCCTGGACAGCCATACCTGTCCGGCGGCTTCATCGATGCCGCCCGCCTGCACGAAGGCGCGCACGGCCACTTTGGGCACAGTGCCGTAGGGCACGATGGTGACCTGCATGCCGTTGGGCAAAGTGAAGTCTTCCGGTGCGGGCAGCTTGAAAGGCTTCGGCGGAGGCCCCTGCGGGGGAGTCTCTTTAGGACCGCCGAACATGTCCGACGCCACGGCGAATAGCATGAAAGCACTCCAGAGTAGTCTCACTTCGGGCTCTCCCCGGCTGCCGGAGAGGGTGCGCCAGGTTCAATCAACAAAACGGTGCGGGCGGTCCTGCGCAGGTACTCTCGCGCGGTGTGTTCGACCACTTGCGGGGTTACCTTGCGGAAATCCGCTTCGAGGGAGTTGATGCGCGCGGGATCGTCGTCAAACAGTGCGAAACAGGCCATCAGGTTGGCGCGCCCGAAGCCTCCGAACTGCGCAATGGAGTCGTACAGGCTCGAGCGCATTTTGGTGATGCTGCGATCCAGCAGGCTTTGGTCCACGGGCCTGGCCTGCAGTCCATCGATAACCGTATCCACGACCGAGAGGATCTGCTCCGGTTTGACGCCGGCGTCATGGAATAGCGAAACGGTCCACAACATAGGGCCGTCATAATCGAACATATCGCCCAGATCGCTGTTGATGCCGCCGGACACGTCTCCCGTGAATCCGCGTTTCTTGACCAGCTCCTGATAGAGCAGGCTGTCATTGCCCTGCAGCAACATCTGATCGAGAAGACCCATGGCGTAGTACTCCGGCGATTTTCGCGGCGGCATATGATAGGCGAAAGCCAGGGCCGGACGGTTAGCCAGCGGATCCTTGCGCGTGGCAGTTTTTTCTTTGTCCTGGCGCGGCTCGGTGAGGTCGGGCGTGGGGGGCAGTTTGGCGGAGGGAATGGCGCTGAAATATTTGGCGATCATGGCCTTCGCCTGCTCGGGATCGAAGTCGCCGACCACTGCCAGGGCGGCATTGTTGGGCGCGTAATAAGTTTTGAAAAATGCCTGCACCTCGTCGAGCTTGGCGGCTTCGATGTCTTTCAGATCGCCGTAAAAGTTATGGGAGTTGTACCAATTGCTGTTGGCGTATTGCGGCATCCACAGCCAGGGAAAGCCGCCGTAGGGCTGGTTCAGAACGTTCACCTTCACTTCATTGCCTACCACACCCTGCTGGTTTTTCAGGTTCTCTTCGGTAATGGCCAGTCCCTTCATACGGTCGGCTTCGGCCCAGAGGGCGGTTTCGAGCTTGTTAGAGGGGAGCAACTCGAAGTAGTTCGTAAAATCGAAACGGGTGGAACCGTTGAGTATGCCGCCGTTCTCCTGCACCAGGCGGATGAACTCCATCTTGCCGAGGTTTTGCGAGCCCTGAAACATCATGTGTTCGAACAGGTGAGCGAAGCCGGTGCGGTCTTTGGGTTCCACACGAAAGCCGATGCGGTAGTAGACGGCGGTGACCACGGTAGGCGCAGTGGAGTCGGGCGAAAGGATGACACGCAGGCCGTTGGAGAGTTTGTAATAAGTTATCGGCACGGTAAAACGTCCTGGCTCCTTGGCAGGGAGCGATTGTGGTGCGGCAAAAACCATCAGCGAGGAGGCGAGTATGGCGGGCGACCAGCGGCTCATACGGCTATGACGTTCCTCATCTGGGTACGGTAGCACGAAGGTGCGGGGCGGAGCAGGGCGCGCCGGGCAAGCTCCTGAATCTTCAAAGCGGCTCACTGGCTTTCACGAATCAGCTGCCGATAGGTCTCCCGCGCCTGGTCGTAAGCTTTGCGCGCCTCACCCAACTCCGCTACAGAGGTACGCGGGGCCTTCTGTGTCCAGCATTGGTCGACCGCCGCCAGGCACCATTCCGCGCTGCGCCGCGATGCCCGCACCGGTTTACCGCCCACCAGGGCGAAGATCGGATTCGTATGCGCCGACGGTAATATCCGTACGGCAATCCAACTGCTCTTGTCGATGGTCACATCGAAGGCCACATCTTGCGGCTGTCCGTCCGCCGTTATATTCCTGCGCGCCACCACCTCGCCGTTGACCACCAGTTCCACCGGGACTTCTCGTGTGTCGCCGATGCGCGCCCGCTCGACGTCCCAGTATGGTTTCTCATCGTAGCGTTTGCTGCGGATGGTTTCGTTGGGGACGACAGGAAGATACGCCGCGACCTTCACCTGCGCGTGGACGCGGCCGGGCGCGCTGAGCCGCACTTCACTCTCCCCTACGCCCACCGGGGCGCCATTTACCTGGAAATCCATCAAGTGACTCTTGCCATCCGATACATAACTCCGTCCGGCCTTCAGTTCGGCGAGCCACTTGGGGTAACTGACACCGTCTTCGAGCTTCGTATAGGTACGGCCAATGCCCACCCGCTGATCGTAGATACAGGGAAAATCGGTTTCGCCGGCAATGCGCGTGCGGAATCCGACATTCAGCGCGTGATACCAGATACTCAGTTCCCACACATATGGTGTATCCACAGATGAAATGAAATCCACCAGGCCCGGCTGGGTCACGTCGACGATGTACTCATTGGCGCCGATGCCATCAAACCCCGGCATCTCGTAAGTGGGCAGGTCTTTACTCATGACTTCCAAGCCCCAGCCGGAGTGTGCGAATCCCACCACCGCGCCCTGCGACTTAGCCCAACGGAAGATGGGCAGGTCCCATGTGGGCCAGTCTTCAATGCGTTTGGCCCCTGGATAATCCTGCTCTTTCAACCCCAGCAGCACGATGTGCCCTGCATGGCTGGAGGGAAAGCCGGAAACTTCCAGATCGTAATGCATCAGTCGATCAGACTCCGACAATGGGTCGTCGTGTCCCGAAAAAAACTGCTTCTGATAGTAATAATCCGGACCCCACGTGAGTACGGAGGCGATATTCAGCCGCTCGCCGAGTATCTGCCGGATCATGTCCCGCGGCAGCACGCCTTCAGTGGGATTTTGGTAATGCGAGCAGCCCGCGGCGTGTACGTGGTGATCGCCGGAATACCAGCCGTAGTGCGCCGGATCGATCCAGCGCTCGAGTTGGAAGGATAGCTCGGCGGGGCCCTGGCTGTTTACCGCGAGCTCCTTAGTGTGTGTCAAATACTCCGGGCCGCCGGTATAAGTGATGGTGTAGTAACCTTCCGGCAAGCTGACTGTCTCGCCATCGGCGCGATAGATCTGCGGCTGAAAAAAGAAGTCGGGAGCCAGGCGCTTGGCCGGATTGGGATAGAGCCGGTTCAGCCGATCGCGAATGATAAAAGAAGCCATCCCGGGTTGGCCGTTTTCATCATGCACGCGCAGCTTGATGCTGCGCGACGGCAGCGCGTTGAACACCATCAGGATGTCGTTGCGGAAGCCGATGTCCTGGCTGCCCTGCCCGACATTGAAGCCTATGTCGGCGGAGCGCTGCCCGCGGTCGCGGCTATAGATCTGCAAAACGCGGTAGTCCAATGCGAGGCCGGAGAGCCGGCGATCCATGGGCGGCTGGTCGTAGATCGAGATATCGGCCCACCGGTCGGCGGCATTCTGCGGCGTCAATTCCAGCTTGGGCTCCGGGCTGTTGTTGGACTGAATGTACACGGGTCCGCTGTTGGGGCTGGCTACACGCAAGGGCGCGGTAACGTTGGCGTGATTGATCACCTTCACCAGGAACAGACGCGTGCCGCCCTCGACCAATTCCGGTTTGGCGGGGCCCGGCTCAACTTTCACGCGGCTCTCGGCATTGATGTCCACGATGGCCAAAGCGTACTTGTCCAGAGTTTTCTCCAGCTCCTCGACCGCGGCGCTCGCGTCGGTGTTGGCAACGGCGGCATTGATCGCGCTGTGGTCCGCCGGGGGAAACGGCTGGCCCAGATAGTTCATGGCGTCCTCCAACCGGCGGACTTGCTGTGCCAGCGGTTGCAGCGGCACGGCGGGCGGCGCATGTTGGTGTGTTGCAATCTGCGCGGCGGCGCTTGACGCGCACGCCAGAATCAGGAATGCTCGATTTGCCTGCATGTGCATGCTCCTTTCCACACTATAATCGCGCGGAGTCACTCATAAGGGTAGCGCGACTGTCCAGCGGGCGCGCGCCTCAGGGCCTCTCCGCCGCGTGATATTCTGGTCCAAGAGTTTTTGGGATTTTGGGGCTGATCATGCGTGAATACCGCTTTACCACTCCTCATGGAATCGCAGTTACTCGGACTACCACAAAGACGGGCTTTCGTAGAGGGCTGAAACATCTGCTGCGCGATCTCGATCATTGTCGCGGCGTCTATCTGTCTTCCGGATATGAGTATCCCGGCCGCTATTCGCGATGGGACATTGCTTCGACGCGTCCGCCGATTGAAATCGTATCTTATGACCGGCGCGTGGAATTCCGGCCGTTGAGTATCCGTGGCGAAATTCTGAATCAGATTCTGATTCCGGTGCTCGAGCAGCATCCGCATTGGGAATCATTCGCCTGCGTCAATGGCACTCTGACCGGCCGATTGAAGCCGCTGCCCGCATTGTTTCCGGAAGAAGAGCGCAGTAAGCAACCTTCGGCATTTTCTATTCTGCGCGCGCTCATAGAGGAGTTCCGCAACGAGGAAGACGGACGGCTGGCCCTGGCCGGCGCGTTCGGATATGACCTGTTATTCCAGTTCGAGCCCATAGAAAAGAAGCTGCCCCGCGACGGGCACAAGGATCTGCACCTGTTTTTTTGCGACGATCTTTACCTGATGGACCGCAAGAAGGAGCAGATCGAACGTTATCAATACGATTTCGAGCGGGAAGGTTTTGCTACGCTCGGTCTCGAACGCACGGCAGAACCCGTTCCGCCGCCTCCCGCCCGCGAACCCGGCCCCATCGTCTCCGATCATACGCCCGAAGAATACATGGCGAATGTGGAGACGGTGCGCGAGCACATGCGGTGCGGCGACTACTACGAAGTGGTGCTCCGGCAAACCTTCAGCACGCCTTACTCGGGAAAAGCTTCGGAGCTGTTCGAGCGCGTGCAGCGCGCGAGCCCCAGTCCCTACGAGTTTCTCCTGCAATTAGGCGAGGAACAATTGGTGGGCGCATCGCCCGAGATGTTCGTCCGCGTGGAAGGACAACGCGTGGAAACGTGCCCGATTGCAGGGACGGCGCGGCGCACGGGCGATCCCATGCGCGACGCGGACAACATTCGCGAGCTGCTGCAGTCCACCAAGGAAGAATCCGAGCTGACCATGTGTACGGACGTGGATCGCAACGACAAGTCGCGGGTGTGCGAGCCGGGCACGGTGAAGTTGATCGGGCGGCGGCTGATCGAATCGTACGCGGGCGTGTTCCACACCGTAGACCATGTAGAAGGATTTTTGAAGGAGGGGTTCGATTCGCTCGACGCATTTCTCAGCCACATGTGGGCAGTGACCTTGATCGGCGCGCCGAAGAAGGCCGCCGCGGAGGCCGTCGAGAGCCTGGAAAAGGACGCGCGCGGCTGGTACGGGGGCGCCATTGGCATGATTTCGCTGAATGGCGATATCAATACCGGCATCCTGATTCGCACTACCTATCTTCGCGACGGCATGGCGCGTTATCCGGCGGGTGCGACGCTGCTCTACGATTCCGTTCCCGAGATGGAGGAGCGCGAGACGCGGTTGAAAGCCACCGGATTTTTCCGCGCGTTGGGCGCCCGCGAGACGACTGACAGCGTGTCCGTCGAAAGCGGCGTAGGCGGCGGGGTGCGCATGCTCCTGGTGGACAACGACGACTGCTTCATCCACACACTGGCGAATTATGCCCGGCAGACGGGCGCCGAGGTGGTCACCTACCGTGCCGGATTCCCGCTGGAGCTGATCGCGAAAATTGCGCCGCACCTGATTCTGATTTCGCCGGGCCCGGGCCGTCCATCGGATTTCGGCGTAGCGGAGGTGGTGCGGCAAGCGGTGCGCCTGGGCGTGCCGGTGTTTGGCGTGTGCCTGGGACTGCAGGGCGTGGTAGAGGCATTCGGCGGCAGCTTGGGCGTGCTGGACTATCCGATGCACGGCAAGCCATCCTGGGTGAAACACGGTGGCAAGGGCGTGTTCCAGGGATTGCCCGAGCGCTTTCAGGTGGGCCGTTACCATTCGCTGTTCGCCATCCGCGAGGCGTTTCCAGCATGTCTGGAGGCGACGGCGGAGTCCGACGACGGGGTCATCATGGCGCTGCGCCATCGCGAGCTTCCTGTGGAAGCGGTGCAGTTCCATCCCGAGTCGATCCTCACGGCGGAGGGCGATTGCGGCTTGCAGTTGATGAAGAATGTGGTGCGGCTGTATCGGCCGGCGCTGGCAGCGGCGCACGACTAATATGCCGTTCAAGCGCCAGGCTCGACGCTCGAAAGTCGCAGCCATTCGCTAATCAACCGGTAGGTGAAACCCCACAACGGCGGGCCGGGCAGATCGATCGACGCAAACCGCATTTCCGGAGGCATGCCCGGGGCAGGCCGCAGCGCGTGGCGAGCCGGATCTCGCAGTACACTGAGCGGAACCCACAAAGCCTCCACCGCCTCTCGCAGATCCAGCACGGCCGGCTGCTCATGTTCCACCCGGAAAAGAAAAGGCGCCACCAGCAGCACCCCTCCCGCGCCGCGGCGTGCCGGCGTTGGCGGCCAGGCCGCCTCCAATTGCTCGCGAGCGAGATGAATGCCGCATTCTTCGGCAAGCTCCCGCAAAGCCGTGTGCAACAGATCGGGATCTTCGGGTTCCCGCCGCCCTCCGGGCAACGACCAGTGTCCCGACCATGGATCGCCTTCCCGCTCCGCACGCCGCATGAGCAGGACCGATTCCGCCGGACCGCGTGCATGCACAATTGCCACCGCCGCTTCTGGCTCCGCCATCTCCGCTATTCTTGAGAGTATGACGCGAGGAGCGCTCGTCAGGCGCGGTTGCCTCGTGGTGGCCGCCTGGCTCGCGGTGTTGCCGCTACAGGCAGCCGAGACCGTCGTCGCCGGCCGCGTCATCGATGAGAACGACGCCGGAATCAGCGGCGCACAAATCACGGTCCGCAATGCGGCCGGCGGGGAACAGCATCTCATCGCCGATCCCACCGGCGGATTCACGGTGAGTTTGCCTGCCGAGGGCGCCTATCTGTTCGCCGCCAGCCAGCCCGGATATCTTACCGCGAAGAACCTGGCTGTCGAGGTGCATCCTGGAATGCCTGAGATCTACCTGGTCCTGAATCACGCCAAAGAGGTCCTGCAATCGGTGGACGTGAGCGCCTCGCCGCAACCGCTGGATGTGGAGCAGACCCAATCGGAGCGGCACCTCAGCGGCATTCAGATTCTGGATGTGCCTTATCCGACTACGCACAGCCTGCGTGAGGCCATGACGCTGATTCCCGGACAGGTCGAAGACTCCACCGGCGGATTGCATTTCGACGGCGGCCGCGAAAACCAGACCAACTTCCTTCTGGATGGGTTCAATGTGAGCGACCCGCTCACCGGGCAACTGGATGTGAACGTAAGCGTTGAGGCCGTGAGCACGCTCGATTACATGAGCGGCCGCTACTCGCCGGAGTTCGGCCAGGGATCGGCGGGAACGCTGCAGATCAAGACGCAGACGGGAGACGACCAGCTTCGCTATTCGGCAACGAATTTCTTACCCGGAGTCACCACACAGCAAGGTCTGCACCTGGGCAATTGGACGCCCCGTTTTAATCTCTCCGGACCGATCCTGAAGGGCCGTGCATGGTTTTCGGATAACCTGGACGCCGACTACAGCATCAGCATCGTTCCGGGCGTCGCCAGGAATCAAGACACCACCAGCAGCTTGCAGCTCGGCAATTTGCTGCACACACAAGTCAACCTCACACCCTCGAACATTGTTTATTCGGATTTTCTGATCAACTATCAGGCTTCGACCGGCTTCGGGCTGAGCGCATTGAACCCTCCTTCCACCACGCTCGATCTGCGCAACCGCACCTGGTTCGTGGGCGTTAAGGATCAGATTTATGTGGCACACGCCACGTTGCTCGAACTTGGCTTCGCCGAGATGCTGACCTTCTCGCGTCAGATCCCGCAGGGCGACGGGATTTATATCATTACGCCGAACACTACGCGGGGCTACAATTTTATCGATTCCCGGCAGAACTCCCGCCGCGGCCAGTTTCTGGTGAACCTGTTCCTTCCGGCCTGGCACGCGGCCGGCGCGCACCAGTTGAAAATGGGGGTCGACGTTAATCGGCAAGATTACTCCCAAGACATCAGCCGCACCGGCTATGACCTCTATGGCGTGTCGCTCAACCTGCTCCGGTCCGTGACTTTTGCGGGCAGCGGCGACCTCAGCCGGCCGAGCCTGTCGGTAGCCTCTTTCGTGACCGACCACTGGCAGGCACGCCGAAACCTGTTCTTCGAATTAGGCGTACGAGAGGATTGGGACGAAATACTGCGCCATTTTTTATGGTCCCCGCGCGCCGCATTTTCCTATGCGCCGCTGGGCTCCACGAGCACGCGCATCTCCGGCGGGTACGCAGTGCTCTACGATCCTACGGTGTTACAACTGTTCATCCGGCCAATGGACCAATACACGCTCAGCGACATCTACTCCACGAACGGTACGCTCCTGCGCGCGAACTCTTTAACGCTTTACACGGTTCCCTATCAGCGCCTGCAAGCGCCCTTGTTCCAAAACTGGAGCCTGGGAGCGGACCACCAGTTCGGCCGCCGTTTCCGGGCCAGTGTAAACCTGTTGCGCAAGCGCGGCGGCGACGGCTTCGCTTACATCAACTCTCTGGCCGAGCCGGAAGTGGCTCCGCCGGCGATTGCCGACGCGTATCATGCCTCTTACGTGGAGCAGATCTTCCAACTGACCAATGCGCGCCACGATCAGTACGACGCGGCGCAGATAATCGTACACCACTCGATTCGCGGACGCTACGAGTGGATGGCCAGCTATACGCGCTCCGAGGCCCGCTCGACCGAGGTACTCGACCCCTCGCTCGCGCAAACTTTGCTGATAGGCCCACAGAACAGCGGCCCGCTGCCCTGGAATGCGCCGAATCGCTTCCTGAGCTGGGGCTACCTGCCTACCTGGTGGAAGAACTGGGCGGTAGCCTATCTGCTCGAACAGCGCAGCGGCTTTCCCTTCTCTATCCAGCACGATAATGGACAACTGATCGGGTCACCCGACAGCTATCGCTATCCGGATTATTTCAATTTGAATCTGCATTTGGAGTGGCGGTTTCGGGTGGGCAAATATCGCTTTGCCCTGCGCGGCGGCGCCAACAATCTGACCGATCATCGGAATCCCACAGTGGTGAACAACATCGTGGAATCGCCGGAGTTCCTGACCTTGTATGGAAGCGATGGGCGGCACTTCGTGGCGCGGTTAAGGTGGCTGGGAAAAGAGTAGCGTGCCCGAACTGCCCGATGTCGCCGCATATATCGAGGCGCTCCAACCTCGTGTAATGGGAGAGACTCTCGAACGGGTGCGGCTAGGCAACCCTTTTCTCCTGCGCACCATCGAGCCTCCGCTCTCGAGCGTCGAAGGCCGCAGGGTGGCCGCGCTGCGCCGTATCGGCAAGCGCATTGCTATCGGCGTCGAGGGCGATATCTGGCTGGTGTTGCATTTGATGATCGCCGGGCGGCTGCACTGGCGGCCGGCGAAAACCAGGCTGGCAGGCCGCCAGAATCTGGCGGCCTTCGATTTTGCGAACGGAACGCTCACGCTGACCGAAGCGGGCACGCAGCGCCGCGCGGCTCTCCACGTGGTGCGCGGCGATGAAGGTTTGCTATCTCTCGACGCGGGCGGCATTGACGTATTCGATGCCGATTTCGCGAAGTTCTCGCAGGCGCTGATCGCGGAGAATCATACGCTAAAGCGCGCGCTCACCGATCCGCGAACCTTCAGCGGGATCGGCAATGCTTATTCAGACGAGATTCTGCACGCCGCGCGGCTTTCTCCGATAGCGCAGACGCAAAAGCTGAGCGTGGAGGAGAAGCGGCGGCTTTATACCGCCACGCGCGACACGCTGCGGCAATGGATAGAGCGTCTTTCGGCTGAGGCGCGCTTGCGGTTTCCGGAGAAGGTGACCGCATTTCGCGAGGAGATGGCCGTGCATGGCCGCTACGGCAAGCCCTGCCCGCGCTGCGGCGCAGAGGTGCAACGCATTCGATACGCCGGCAATGAAACGAATTACTGCGCTAAGTGCCAGACCGGCGGCAGGGTGCTCGCCGACCGTGGCCTCTCCCGTCTGCTGGGATCGGACTGGCCGCGCACATTGGAAGAACTGGAGGCTTTGAAGCGGCGTTAAGGCGCCACGGAGGATTGCATACGCTCATAAACGTCGCGCGCAGCTTTTTGCGCGGCGCTCTTCTTGCTGAAACCATCGGCTTGCCCGATCCACTCGCGCCCCACGCGTACTTCGATGGTGAAGGTCTTGGAGTGTTCCGGTCCCCGTTCGCGAATAATGACATAGCGGGGCTGCGGGAAGCGGCGCGCCTGTGCGAGTTCCTGCAGTGCACTCTTGTAGTCGATAAGGTTTTGCGGGAGATGTTCATCCCCGTCGACGTGCGCCGCCATGTCGCCGGGAGTAACTATGAAGCGATTGACGAAGGCGCGGGCCGAATCCAGGCCACCGTCCATATAGATAGCGGCGATGAGCGCTTCGAGGCCATCCACCAGCAACGTTTTCTTGGTGCGGCCTCCGCTCATTTCTTCGCCGCGGCCCAACTGCAGATAGTCTCCGAGCTGCAGTTGGCGGGCGGCTTCGTGCAGCCACGCGGCGCTGGCCAAATGGGCCTTCAGCTTGGACAGGCGGCCTTCGGCGGCTTGCGGATAGCGCTTTAACAACTCTTCACTGATCAAGAAGCCCAAAACGGAATCGCCCAGGAATTCGAGCTGCTCGTTATCGCGTAAACCATCCGCGCCGCTGGCCAGATTCCGTTCGTGGACGTGCGAGCTGTGCGTGAGCGCGCGACGCAACATTTCCCGGTCTGCGAAGCGGTGGCCGATGGCGGCCTCCAGAGCATCCACATCCGCGGGCATAAAGGGGTCTACGGCTTTTTAGCATCGCTATCGGACGCCGGGTTGCCTGGAGCGGGGGCAGCCGTGGGGGTAGCCGCGCTAGCCGGTTTGGCTCCGCCACCCTTTTTCTGGATGGCCCGCACGCGCTCGGCCTGCGCGAACTGGTGGAACTGCGGGGCGATGTCCGGCATGGCCATCACCTTGTCGAACAGGGCGATCGCTTCGTCGTATTTGGCGTCCTGGCTGTAGGCCATTCCGAGGCGCACCATGATGCCGGGATCGGGTTTATCTCCTTCGTTATCCATGGCAGCCTTGAATTCAGTCTCTGCCACCTCGGGCTTCTTGCGCGCCATTGCCGCCAATCCCAGCGCTTCGTGAGCCTGCGCGTCGAAGTCTCTCTTGGCCTCCGCCCACTGTTCGTCGGTGAGGTTCGGATTTGGCTTGGGAGCCACCTTCACCAGCTCCATGGCATTCTTGGCGTACTTGTCCACCTTGGCCAGTTTGTCCTCTTTATCCAGGTCGAATTCCTTGGTGTGCTGGGCGATTTCCCGGGCGAGTACCAGCATGGCCTGGAAGTGTTTGGGGTCCGCATCCACGGCGCGCTCGGCAAACACTACCGCATGTTCGTAGTCGCCTTTTTGCTCGTAAGACACCGCCTCGAAGTAAAGCGCGGTGGACTTGAATTCGGTATCGGCGAACTTGGTCAGCACGTTCTCCGCGGCGGCGATACGCGCGTCCGGCGTTGACGCCGTGAACATGGCATTGAGCGCTTCGCCTTCCGCCTTCGATTTCGGCTTGATCTGCGCCGTCAGACACGGTATCCCGATCGCCAACGCCAGTGCTCCACTCAAGATCATTCGACTCATAAAGAACTCCTTTTAGTTTGGCTTTTGTAAACTCCGCTGCGCTCCCTGCTCGGCCGCCTGGTGCGCCGCCGCCGAGGCGCCCTCCACAGTAAGGGCCTCCTGATAATGCTTGGCGGCCTGCTCCCGATCGCCCGCCGCGTCTGAGAGCCGGCCCAGATACACCAACGTCCACGCGCGCACCTGCGGCTCCGGCTGGCACTCCAGCGTTTTTTGAAACAAGCGTTCGGCCAGCTCCGGATTCTTTTCGAGAGCCGCAACACGCGCCAGACCATAATACGCCTTGGCATGCATGGGCATTTCCGGCGTTTCTTCCAATACTTTCAGATAAAGCTGCCGGGCCGGCTCCAGATTGCGGGCCGTGTAAAGCTGCTCGGCCTGATCGAGAGTTTTGTATGCGCCTTCGAGCGGCGGCGGCGCTGGTGCGGGAGCGGGCGCCTTGGCCCGGCGCGTGGGCGCATCCGCCACGAACTCGAGCTGTGAAAGCCGGATATCTTCGTGCTTCAGATCGATGGGCCGGATCAAGTCCGGATAATAGAGCCGCATGGCCTGTTCCTGCTTCTCGTACACGGGCAATTGCTCGGTGAAGTAGGTGGTCAGGATGTAGCCCTCGCGCATGTCTTCCGCCACCAACTCCGGTTTCTTGTCGATTCTGGCTTCAATGGCCTTGATGAGCGATTCGGTGACCAGTAGAAGATAATCCGACTTGAACGACTCATCGAGCGTCGGCGCGCGTTGGGCGTGGTCCGAGAGACCGCGCTTACGCATAATAATTTCGGCGTTGTGGGTGGCCAGCGGGTCGAGCAGGTAATGCAGGTAGGCGTGCCGTACATCGCGTATACGCGGCTCGGCCGAGGGCGTGACGACCACGTAGTAATCGTTGGCGTAGCTGCGCGTTTGGATCTGGTTGGGGGCGGCCAGAAGGTCGACGTAAATCTGAAACCTGCGGCCCGCCATCCCTGAAGTCTGATTGCGTAGATAGCCGTTCACTTGCAATACGGCGGCGGAGACGTCATCGTGGTAACGCTCGATGGCCCGATCGAAGGACGGCTGCGAACGATTCCAGATCTCTTCGATACCGGCCTCACGATAGAAGGCCGCCATAAGCGGACCCAGCCCCTCGAGCGAGGCGACATCCGGCGGGGCGTCCACGCTACGGCCCTTGAGCGCAAACAGCGGAGGACCATCCACCGACAGCGCGAACGAGATGTACTGATTCACGTTGGCGCTGGCGTTGCCCGCGCGATGCTCTACGTAGAACTGTTTCAGCGCCCTGAGGCTGGGGATGTTCTTCCCGGCCAGCTCCTTGCGTATCTCCGCTCGCAGCGGATCGTTGTTCGGCGAGGACACCTCGGCGTCATAGCCGGCTACATTGATGGCCGCCATTATGGCGAAAAGAGCGGGACTGGCGTCAAGTTGCCCCCGTTCCGGCGTGCCGGCGCGGGCGGCCAGAGTCACCAGGAGGAGACCCGGTAAAACGAATCGGTTCAAAAAGACGTTCCTGCCTTGAATATGCCAGTTTACCTTACGGAAAAGCCTCGGCGTGCGCACCGTCCGCCGGGCTAGCGGTACAGCCGGATCAGCCACTCAGCGTAGAGCGCCGGCTTCTGCGATCCCTCCACTTCGACGGTGACGGCCCAGACCACCTGATGGCCCCGGTCGATATCCTCGAGCGCCTGCAGAGTAAAATGCGGCCGGATACGCGCACCGGCCGGCACGGGGGTCGGGAAGCGCACGCGGTTCAGCCCGTAGTTGATTCTCATGGCGAAGTCGCCCCGTATGTCCATGCATTGGTGCGAAAGCTGGCTGAGCAGCGACAAGGTCAGAAAACCGTGCGCGATGGTGCCGCCGTAGGGAGAGTCGGTGCGGGCGCGCGCTACGTCCTGGTGAATCCACTGATGGTCTCCGGTGGCATCGGCAAAAAGATCAATCAGCGCCTGTCCTACAGGGAACCATTCGCCCACGGCTACTTCCTGGCCGATCAGGGATCGCAGTTCTTCGATATTTTCGACTATGCGCATGGGGTTATCGGAAGGTGCGCAGATGCGGCTCGTTCAGGTGGGGCACGCCGTTGAAGCTGAACAGCATCGGATCGTCATCGCGCAAGCGTAGCGTGGTGACCGCTGAATTGTACAGTACGCCTGCGAGCCGCAGGAACAGTCCGTCCGACAGGCGCAGTGCCGATGCCACCCAAAGTGCGATGGGAGTGGCGGAGGTGAATACGGCCACTGGATCGCCGGAGTGGTAGGCGGCCAGCGAAGCTCGGCGGTTCAGCACTCGCAGGCGAAACGCCGCCCATGATTCGGTACGGCAGGGATAGCGGTCTTCCATCCAGGCGCGCATTGCCTGCGTGTCGCACTCGGTCCAGGCGCGGTGCGAGTGTTCATTCTCCAGTGTTCGCAACAATTCCTGGTATTCCTGTTTGAAACGCGGGTCGTCGTCGCTCAGGCGCGGCGCGAACTCGTTGAACACGGCGGTCATGTCGAATTCATTCCAGCCGGGATCGGCAATAATTTCCGGAACCGCGAGGCCCGCTTCAGCATAGGCGCGCGCAACGCCGGCCGCGGTCTGCTGCTGGCGGTTCAGACAGCCGGCGATGAGCGCTTTGAACGGGATTTTTTGGGCAGCCAGGTATTGGCCCAACAGATAAGCCTGCTGATGTCCCAGGTCCGAGAGCGCGTCGTAATTCCGGCGCGTGCCGGCCTGGCCGTGGCGGATCAGGTAGAGCGAGCTCAACCGGCTCTCTCCGCGACTACCGCGGCAACTTCTACGAGTCCGCGAACGCGCTCGCCGAAGTCGCGAAACCGCTCGTCGCGCGTCTGTCCGCGCCGGTACCGGAAATAGATCTGCTGTAAAATCACGGCGACCTTGAAAATGCCGAACACTTCATAATAGCCGAGGCCGGAAACATCCCGCCCGGTCTGGCGCGCATAGCGCTCGATGATTTGCGCGCGCGTAAACCAGCCTGGCCGCGTGGTGATGTCGCTGAGGGCTTCGCGGCGTACAGCCGGATCGCCCGCTTCCGGCCAGTAGCAAAGCACGCCGCCAAGATCCACGAGAGGATCGCCGGCGGTGGTCATCTCCCAATCCAACACCGCCTCTACCCGGCCCGGGTCGTCGGCGTCGAGCATCAGGTTGTCGAGTTTGTAATCGTTATGCACCAAGGTAGCAGCCGGAGACTCCGGCAAGCGCTCCGACAGCCAGCGTATGAGCTCTTCCATGCGCGGCAATGTCTCGGTTTGCGCGTGCTGCCAGCGCTCGGCCCAGCCGCTCACCTGGCGCGCTAAAAACCCGGCGGGTTTGCCCAACATCATCTGGCTCACGTCCACGGCGTGCAGCGCTGCCAGGCAATCCACGAACGCCTCGCTGACACGGCGGCCGAAATCCGGATCGCCTGCGAACGCCAGCGGAATTTCGCGGCGCAGCACCATCCCGTGGCGCCGCTCCATGATGAAAAAGATCGCGCCAATCACCGCCGGGTCTTCGCACAGCAGGAACGCGCGCGGCGCTCTCGAAAACAGCGGGTGCACGGCACAGAGCACATGATACTCGCGCGCCATGTCGTGGGCTTTGGGAGCGACCGGACCGAGCGGCGGCCGCCGCAACACATATTCGCGTCCGCCCGCTTCGAGCAAATAGGTCAGATTGGAATGGCCGCCCGGAAACTGGCGAAAGGTCAATCCGGATTCGACTCCTTCCAGCTTGCCGCGCAGATATTGGGCGAGCGCACGCGCGTCGATCTGTTCGCCTTCGCGAGCGGGGGCGAATTCAGGCGGCACAGGGTTCATGCGATGGCTAGCGGCCGTACGGGCGAGCCGGTGCCGCCGCGGATTTTGAGGGGCGTGGCGGTGAACAGAAATTCATAACGGCGCTCCGCGGCGAGCTGCTCCAGGTTGAGGCACTCGATAATGTGTATGCCGCTTTCGACCAGCAGATGCACGTGTACCGGCATCGAGCTGGCCGGCACCTTTTCAAACGCAACCGTATCGGAACCCGCGGCGAATACACCCCGGCCGCTCAGCCAGCGCGCGCCGGCTTCGCCCGGCCCCGGACCATGCACCTGCGCGATGAAGCGCGCCGCGTCATCCCAAAAGCGCGCCCATCCGGTGCGCAGCAGCACCACGTCGCCCTGCCGTATTTCCACCTTAGCAGCGCCAACGGCTGCTTCCAGGTGTTCGGGTGTGATCTCAAAACCGGCCGGCAGCGCGTCCACGCCCGCCTGCCCGGCGATATCCAGCAGAATGCCACGGCGAAAAATCGGCGCGATGGTATCCACCGCATGACGCTCGAGCCCGCTGGTATAGCTTTGCAGGCCGGCCGCCTCTTCGCCGCCGTGAAGTTTGCCGCCGCATGAAAAATGGCACAGCGCGTCGATGTGGGTGCCCACATGGCCGCCCAGCGTCAGCGCTTCGGAAGCGGAACTGCCGCCATTCGACGCGACATAATCGCCGTGTTTCTTGTTCAACCCAAACAGGAACGGCGGATGATTAGGATGATGCGGCATGCCGGGATAATACGGCTGCGCCAGGTCGTAAATACGGCATGATCGAAGCGCTTCGAGCAACTGCTCCATGGACTAAGATTCTCGCACAGCGCGATACAATCGGAGCAAGCGGCGGAGCAAGCGTGAAGATCACGATTTCCAAAGAGAATTACCTTAAGGCCATCGCCGAAGCCGAGTCGCAGGGCGAGAGCGTTAAGGCGGCCACGCTGGCGCGCTGGGTGAATGTGTCGGCGCCCGCGGTGACCATGGCCATTAAGCGTCTGAAGCGCGACGGGCTGATTCGCGTGGGTGAGGAAGGCCACATTACGTTGACCTCCGCCGGGCGCGAGATCGCCAATCGCATTCTGAACCGCCATCATCTGATCGAGCGCATGCTGGCAGAGATTTTCGGCATGGAATGGTACAAGGTCCACGATGAGGCCGAGCAGCTCGAACACGCTGTTTCCGGAGACTTCGAGCGTAGACTGATCGAAAAGCTGGGCACGGGAGAAGCCTGCCCGCACGGCAATCTGGTGGGTATGGACACGCCCGAGAACCGTCGGCAGCGCGGCCTGAAAACTCTCGATGAGAGCCTGTCCGGCCAGACCGTCGCGGTGGTGAGCGTATACGAGCGTGACCGGCTTCTGATGGAATATCTGGAAGGCTTGGGCGTACGGCCCGGCGCCACCGTCAGTGTGGAAGCGCGCAATTACGACGACACCCTGACCTTGCGGGTGGACGGCAAGTCCGTGCCGCTCGGGCAGACGGCCGCGCAAAAAGTGTGGGTGAAGGCCAGTTCAAACTGAAACGTACGGAAGAAAAAGCTTCTCCGTTTCGTCTCAATCCCGGTGGTTGATCTGAGTGACCGGCAGATCGGCGCAGATATCGTGGCAGCTTGCCGTGCGGGCGATCGGGATGCGTTCCGTGTGGTCTACGAGCGGTATAAGGATCGTGTCTATTCCATTGCTCTTTATTTTTTTCACGGCGATCCGTTCCGGGCGAGCGATGTGACGCAGCAGACGTTTCTGAAATTGATGACCAGCATGGGGCAATTCCGCGGGGATGCGGAGTTCTCAACCTGGCTCTACAGATTGGTCGTCAACACGTGCCTGGACGCGGCCAGGCGACGCAAATCGGACGCTGTGGCTGCGGATCCATGTTTTATCGAGATATTCGCCGGCTCCGGCTCGCAGGAAGACGACTACGCACGGGAACAGATGGCCCGCTCCGTACGGGCAGCCGTGTCGGCGCTTCCCGCGAAGTTTCGTATCGCTGTGTTGCTGCGGTATTTCGAAGATCTCTCTTATGAGCAGATGGCCAAGGCGCTCCATTGTTCCATGGGGACGGTGGCGTCGAGGCTGAGCCGCGGGCACAGGATGCTGGCGGAGCGGCTGAAGGAATTGAGATAGCGATGTTCAGCAGACATGTTTCGCGCGAGCTGGCAGCTTCTATCGATCACGAGCTCGATCGACGAAGGGCGCAGCGAGTCAACCTGCATCTGGCGGACTGCGCGCATTGCCGCTCCGAACGCGAGCAAATCCAGTTTGGAATGGAAACCTTAGGGTATCTTCGGCTGGCCGAGGCGCCGGAATCCATATGGATGTCAATCGAGGCGGAGCTCCAAAGACAGCCGTCGCGTAAGGCGGCTCTGCGGCCATGGAGGTGGGCATTCGCCGCGACCGTGATATTGACAGCGCTCAGCGCGGCGTACTGGTCATTTGCGCATCGGGCGCAGACGCGCTGGGAGGTGACTCGCATCGGCGGGGCGCCCAGCGTAGGTGCGAAACATATCCGTAGCACCGGGAAGATCGGCGCAGGCGAATGGATCGAAACCGACTCGACGTCGAGCGCCATGGTCAACATTGGAGAGATCGGGTCGGTGGAGGTGACGCCTGACACACGGCTGCGCATTGTCACGGCACGACCGGGCGAACACAGGCTGGCGCTCGCGCGAGGCGAGATTCGGGCAAAGATCTCAGCGCCGCCCAGGTTATTCTTCGTCGAGACCGCATCGGGAACCGCTGTGGATCTCGGCTGCGAGTATACGCTGAACACGGACGAAGATGGGTTGGGCTGGCTGCGGGTTACCAAAGGATGGGTTTCGTTTCAGTGGCGCGGGCTTGAGTCGCTCGTCCCGGCGGGCGCCCGGTGTGCGACGCGGCCGCAGCTTGGGCCGGGTATTCCCTATTTCGAGGATGCCTCGGAAAGAATGCAGCAAGCCCTCGACCACTTCAATTTCGAAAAGGGAGGCGATGCCGCTCTCAACGTAATTCTTGCCGAGGCGCGCGTGCGCGATACGCTCACGCTGTGGCATCTCCTCTCGCGTGTGGATGGAGAAGATCGAGCGCGGGTGTATGACCGCATCGCCTCTCTCACACCCGTTCCTGCCGGCGTCTCGCGTGAACAAGCGCTGAAGCTGGACGCGGAAACACTCCAGCGATGGAAAGAAGAGTTGGCCTGGACGTGGTAAGCCGGGAAGAAATTTCCGGATGCGGCGTCTAAGGGTTCGGAAAGGAGTTGTCCATGTGGCGATTTGGTATGGTGGCTTGCGCGATCGCGGCCGGCGCGCTAGCCGAAGGGTTTACCTTCACGATAGGCAATCCGGTAGCATCTCAGAACTTCCGTATGAAGGCGGCCGCATTCGTATTTCGCACCGACGGCTGCGCGGATCCCGCGAAGTCACAAATTTCCGGAACTGCCGAAGGCCTGGTGAAAGGGACGCGGCGATCGGTAGTGCTCAAGGTTGTGCCGGCATCGAAGCCCGGCGTGTACGCCGTGTATCAGACCTGGCCCGCCGAAGGCGATTGGGTCGTGAGTCTGCGGGGAGTGTGCGCCAGCGAAAGTGCCGGCGCGGTAGTTCCGATCGGCCCGAAAGGCTTCGTCAGGGAATCCGCGAAGTTCTTTCCGCGTCCGGCCACCAATGCAGAGATTGAAAAGTCCTTAAAAGCGCTCAAGCAGGGAGGGGACAAATGAAAACAGCATTTTCAGTACGGGTTCTGGCAACGCTGGCGGTCACAACCGTGGTGTTCTTGATTGCATCCGATCTACCGCCCGTCCAGCCCACCGGCTTTACCGTCCACGAATGGGGAACTTTCACGTCGGTCGCCGGCGAGGATGGCTCCGCGATCGAGTGGGATGCTTTGGGCGGGAAGGACGATCTTCCGGGATTCGTCAATGATTTTGGATATCGCGGATTCAAATGGAGACTTGCGGGAACTGTGCGCATGGAGACGCCGGTAATGTACTTTTATAGCGCGCGCGAGCTGGTTGCACACGTGAAGGTCGCATTCCCGCTAGGCCTCATTACGTAGTGGTACCCGAGCGCTGAATACGAGGTCTTTCAGAAAAGCAGGCTGGATGGCTCCGTGCGCCGGCTGGCAGCCAATCTGAACGGAATCGACACCTCGCTCAGAAGTCTGACCGGCGCCATCGAGTGGCGGAACATCAAGATTGAACCGGGCGCGTCTCCGGCTCTGCCAGTCGAGAGCCGCCCCAGCCGCTACTACGCGGCTCGCGCAACCGATGCCGCTCCTATCGCGGTCGGAACCCAACGGGAGAAGTTCCTGTTCTACCGCGGCGTGGGGCGGTTCCCCGTCCCGCTCTCCGCCCGCGTCTCGGGCGACGGAAAAATCGTCGTTGAAGACCGCGGCGCCGACCCGGTTCCCAGCGTTATCCTTTTCGAGAATCGCGGAGGACGGCTGGGATATCGCAGTGCGGGCGCGTTGCGCGGGACTGCTACGCTCGATCCGCCGGCGCTCGATGGCTCTCTCCTGGCCCTGCGCTCTGACCTGGAGACGGCGTTAATCGCGCAAGGGCTATTTCCGAAGGAGGCGCAGGCCATGGTCGAAACCTGGCATGATTCCTGGTTCGAGGAGGGATCGCGTCTAATCTATGTTCTTCCTTCGCACTCGATCGACTCTTTTCTGCCGCTCCAGGTCGATCCTTCACCGTCACACATGTCGCGGGTCTTCGTAGGGCGCATCGAGTTGGTAACTCCGGAGACCAGGCGCGCGGTAGAGCAAGCCATGGCCACCAGCGATCAGTCGATCCTGGAGCGCTACGGCCGTTTCCTGGACCCGATTCTGCAACGCATATCCGCGGAGAGTCCCTCAAAAGCGAATCAGGTCGAGCAGTTTCGCCGGAACATGCAAAGCAAACTCTACGCGGGAGTGACCCGGTAACCGCCGGCTCATTTGCCTTTCAGGAGTTGCTGGATCTCGCCCTCGCAGGCCGCCTTGTCCACCACGCCCGTGTGCAAGGCGGCAATTTTACCGTTGCGGTCGATCAACACCGTCATGGGCATCGAAGCAAGTCCATATTGCTTTGCCAGAGCTTGGTTGCCAATTACGACGGGGTAGTTCAACTTCTTCAGCTCAAGATATGGCTTCACCGATTTCCAGCCATCGTCATCCATGGAAACTCCGATGACGGCCAGCCCGCTGTCCTTGAGCCGGCTCTCGAACTCCATGAACCAGGGAATCTCAAGCTTGCATCCGTGGCACCAGGTGGCCCAGAAATTCAGCAGAACCACCTTACCTTTGTAGTCAGATAATCGGAGAGGCGCGCCTGCGGAGTCATTTTGGGTAAAGGCCGGGGCAGCCTTGCGGAGATTGGCGGCGGTGATTTCGGCGGGGACCCTCGCGAGCGATGCCAGACACACAGCCACTACCAAACGAAATTTCCGTGGCAAATTCATATACCTCCGCCCAGTAATTTAACAGAATTGGAACCCGCATACGGCCGGCGCTACCTTTCCGGTGCCGCCGCCCAGAATGAGTAGAGCGTGTTTCCCGCCAGGCGGTGCGCTCGAGGGAAACGCGCGCGCAGAGCAGGCGGCAGACCGGAGCCGTCGCACAGCCATCCTATGGAGCGCACGGATGCCGGCAGGCGAGTGGATTGGCCGGCTCCATCGTAATCCGCCCAGGCAACATCCGGATATTCGTAGGTCACGGTCCGCATATTGGGCGCTTCGGTGCGTTGCCGCAGGCAAAATATCAGCTTTTCTTCGGCTCGGCCCGGCAGAGAATCGATGAGCCCGCGGAGTTGCCGTTGCGAGCTTTCGAGCAGGCCTGGCAGCCGCGGTGACGCACGCAGCAGTTGATAGGGTAGGGTTGCCACCGCGGGGTTGATGAAGCGTTCATAGGGAAAGTAGCCGGAGGCCAGACCGACCGCCGCGGCAGCCGCGATCCATTGCCAGCGATTCCAAACGGGCGCTGCGAGCCAGGCGCCCATAAGGAACAACGGGGGCAGAGACAGCAGCACATAACCCGGCTCACCGCAGTGGACCAGACAGATGAACGCCAGGTTCGGGCATAGCCACAGAGCCAGGAAAAGCGGCGCTGCCGGAAGCGGCACGGTGCGGCCGCGACGACCCGAGCCCGCACGCCACCGGACTGCGAGAGGGAATGCCAGACCAGCCAGTGCCAGGGCGAAGTATATGCACACGTCCGCAAGCATGTGGGCATGGACCGCTAGCGGAGCGCCGAAGAAGATGGAAGTAGTGCGCGCGCTGCCGATCATCTGATTTCGATTGAGAGCTGCCAGGGCGGCGAAGCCTCCCGAAAGCATCGCGGTAGGGACATACCACGCAAGCCAGAACATCGCTCCCGCAACTAGCGCGGCCGCCGCGTATAACGGCTGTTTACGCCACGCACGCCAGAGCGCCCACAACAGTAAGGGCAACAGGAACGTGACTCCGCTGGGGCGAAATCCGGCCGTGACCGCCGCCATTGCAAACGCCGGGATCGCCCATCGAATTTGCCCGAGCCACAAGCGGGCCGCCATCCAGCCTGTGAAGCAGGAGGCGAACAGGTCCACGGCGTAGGTCAGGGGAGTGATGGCATAAAGGCTTACCAATGCCGAGAAGCCTAACAGCACGGTGGAGGCCATGCCTGCGTTATCCCCCAGGAACTGGATCGCCAGGGAGCGGAAGAAAGCCAGGGCGGCGAGGCTGAATGCCAGCGCGAGGATGACCTGGGCGGAGTTGGCGCGGCCGCCCACCAACGGCGTCAGACCTTTAAGGGCGAGTATCCAGAGCGGGTAACCGGGCGGGTGCGGCTGCTGGCGCGCGATGTCGAAATGTTCGACTCCACGCTCGAACTGCGACGAATCCCAGTTATACGAATAGCGGGTGTCAATATGCGGCAATGCCAGAGCGAGCCACAGCAGCGCGAGAAACCAAAACAGATGTTTATGGGACACCCCGATGCACCATTATAGGGCTACCTCGTTCGCCGGCCGCAGCTCTGCGAAATTTTGATCAAAATTGCCGATATGTATCTCGAGCCCGGCAAGCGCTCCGTCGAATCCACGAATCACTTACAAATACGAATTTTATGACCTATAAGCATCGGTATTCTCTACTGACCCAGGCGGCATTTGCTCTATTGCCCCTGACGTTGTCTATTTCTTTGCCCTGTAAGGCGAACGTTCCTATCCCGGCAGCGGCCCCGCCCACGCCGGCCGGCTACTGCCAGACCATCGGTACCGAGCTGACTAGCGATCTGAACGCATTCAATGCGACGCTCAGCTCCGTTTGGAATGGATCCACTTATCCCACTCTGTATACCGGGAATCTGCTCAGCGCCAACAGCAACGCTGGTCCGTCACTCAGCAGCAGCTCGCATATGAGTTCCGCACTGGACCAACTGGCGGAGTTGCAAGCCATGGGATATAAGGCAGTGATGATCGATGTCGGTTTTCCCGTATTGTATGCACCCTTCTACAGCAGCCAGTCGCAATATCAGCAATATGTAAGTTTCTATTCGCAACTGGCCGCCACGGTCCGGAGCATGGGCATGAAGATCGTGGTGGAGGATGATGTGCTGCTCTCGAGCGACATACAGGCCGGCTGGGCCAACACTTCTGCCTTCTATAGCACGCTCAGTTGGGAACAGTACCAGGCCGCTCGCGCTACCATGGCCGCTACCGTGGCACAGGTCATGCAACCGGACTATCTGGTGCTGGCCGAGGAGCCTGATTCGGAATCGGTGCAGGCGGAACAGCCGAATCTCAACAACCCTATCGACGCCGCGGCCATGATCAGCGGAGAGATAGCCGCCGTGCGCGCACTGAACCTGCCCAGTGTGAAGCTGGGCGCAGGTTTTGGCTCCTGGACTGCAAACCTTACGGAGTACATCTCGGATTACGTAGCGCTGCCGCTCGATTACATTGATTTTCATGTCTATCCGATCAATACCGAAAACGGCCACAGTCTAATCGGAAACGCGCTGACCATCGCCAGTGGTGCCGCGGCCGCGGGCAAGCCGGTAGCCATGAGCGAAACCTGGTTGTGGAAAATGGAGAACAGCGAGTGGCGTAAGGTCACTCCCGACCAATACCGCGCGCGCGAGCCATTTGGCTTTTGGGCGCCCGAAAACACTCTTTTCCTGCAAACCCTTCAGAATCTCGCGAACTATACCAAGATGCTCTATCAGGCGCCTAGCGAACCGCAGTACTTTTTCACTTATCAGACCTACGGTGGGACAACTGCGAACGGCGGCGCGGCCGATTGCATGTGCACGACGCAGAGCTGCTCCGACAGCCAAGTCATCAATACTGAAATGGCGCTGACCCAGACAGCCAATCAGCAGTCGCTTTACACCACCACCGGTATGAGCTATTACAAGTCCCTGGTTTCCACCCCCGATACAATTCCCCCTTCGACGCCGCTCAACCTGACGGGGACTGCCTTCTTAACAACGGCGAGTCTGTCGTGGACTGCTTCAACCGACAATGTCGGCGTAGCCGGTTACAACATCATCCGCAATGGCCTGTGGATCGCGAACAGCAGCCAACCTGCTTACACAGACTCCGGTCTCGCGAACTCCACTACCTACCACTACCAGGTTCAAGCATTTGATCTGGCCGGGAACACCTCGCTCTCTTCACCAACGCTGTCTTTATCAACGGTGTACACTACACCGCCAGGCGCGCCTGCCAGCGTCGTCGCGACACCGTATGCCCCTCAGGGCATCACCCTGAGCTGGTCCGCTGCTCAGGACCCTCAAGGCACAGCAGGCTATGAGATCTTCCGAGGAGCCTCACCGTCAAGTCTTGTCCAGGTGGCGAGCGTGCAGGGCACTTCTCTCTCTTACAAAGATGCTTCTCTCACTCCATCGACCACTTATTACTACGGTGTAAAGGCAATTCAGGCTACCTATGTGTCCGCCATGTCTGCCGTCAGCACGGCGACCACGCTGGCTCTGCCCTCGGCGCCCACCAAGGCTGCGGCGACGGCCAACTCCGCCACACAGGTCACCTTGAGTTGGAGCGCTGGACCCAGCGGCCTGCCGGTTGCTTCTTACCATATCTATCGGGGAGCCTCAGCTTCCAGTCTTGTGTTGGCCGCAGCCCAGGCGACAACTTCGTACACCAACACATCGCTAACGCCAAACAAGCAGTATTACTATGCGATCCAGGAAACGGATACGGCAGGGAACCTGTCGCCGATGTCCGCCACCGTTTCGGTCACCACGCCGAAGTAACCGGCACGCGCGGTCTAGAACAGCCGTTCCTGTCGCCTTAGATTCCCGAAGGAGCCCAGATTAGCTACCGCAAATGCGAAGCGATACTGATTCTCATTGCGCGTACCGAAGTCGAAACGCCGGAACTGTACGCTGAAGCCACAACAATCCGTGTTGTAAGTGGCTTGAATGATGGAGTACTGGAGGATCGCTTCGCGGTAGTCGTAGATGGCTATGAAAGCGGCGTTCCACCCGCGCCGGGTCTGATTGCCGATTCCGAAACTGGTTCGTAGCTGATTCTCGCTCGCCACCAGAGAAGGATCGGGATGCAGTTCGTTCTGTCCGACGGAAATAAAATACACGCCCTTGCGCCAGTCTACACTCGCGGAACTGGCCACTATGCCGTGGGGGGCCGGATCGTAGTCGGCCCGCCACTCGAAGCTGATTCCGTTGACCGGGCTGGCGCGGACGGCGGAAACAATGGGGGAGTAAGTGCGGGGTCCGTCCAGAAAAGCAAAGGGAGTCAGCTCAATCTCACTGAGCAGCATGTTGCGCTGGCCATCCAGGATGGCGCCGCCGAAGGTGGGATTGAAGTAGCGGGCCTGGGATAGCTGCCAACTGAAGATCTCGGACACCTCGCTGCCGCGCTTGGCATACAGCCGGTTGGTCAGTGAGTAAGTGAGCTGGCTGGTGTTCGAGAGCAGGTCGGTCTCGTCGAAATGGATAATCTTGTTGAAGTCCGCGCCGATACCGGAGACGTATTCGTAAGTGACGCGCGGCTCGATCACGTGCTTTAACTTATCGCCAAAGCGAGTCTTGCGGTTGAAAATACGTTCGAAAGAGGGCGCGATCAGATCCAGTTTAAACTCGCGCGCGCTGCGCAGCAGGCTGGCTGAAACGGCGTTCTGGATGATATTGGTTTGGCCTAAGGGGCTGAGGTACTGTCCGTTGTCCGTTTGGGTCTGGCCGTAGAAGGTCTCGTCTAAAGAAAAACTGGGCACCAGGTGAAAGTCGCCGAGGTGGAGTACGCTGCTGATCTCGGGCGCGAAATCCATGCGAGGCACGAACGGATCCGTTTCGAACCGGCCGGCCAGGGTGTCGCTGGAATTGAAGTAGGGCTGGCTGCGGGAGAGCAGGCCGGCGCTCGAGTCAAACGAATACCATACCGGGACATCGCTCCAGATCTGATGGTCGCGGCTTGAAAAATCCACTTCCGGCAACTTTTGAATAATGACGGCATTCGACTGCGTATTTGTTTTTCCGGTTTCCGGATTCGTGGTCACGATCTCCGCGCTCTGAAAGTTCTGCTGGCGTTCCATGATCGAATCCAAGGTGAAGGTAGACCAATCCTTATTGACAAATAAGACTGAATTCACCGTGGTAAAGACGGCCTCGTTAAACGAGTCGGAAAATGCTTCGCGGAAGGTGAAGGAGCTCAAGTAATTGAGGGAGAAGCGCGCCGTGAAACCGTCGCCTAAGTCGTCTTTGCCCACGACGGTCGCGGTATAGCCGCCCTGCTTGATAGGAGGACCGTTCTCCTGATGGAGCCCGCGGTCCTGCACGCCGAAAATAATAGCATCGAAGTCCGCGTGTTCGGTTGGCTTGCCACGTAATTCCAGGTGATGCGCGAATCCGCGCTCAGTGTAATCCTGTACGTGGTAAGTAGCGTCGTAACTGCGATTGATGGCCCAAAAAGCGCCACCTCCCAGCATGAATCCCCGCGTCGAGCTATGACCGATATTGGGCATCAGCAGGCCGGTGCGTCTGGGCACCTTCTGGAGCGACTTATAAAAGAACGGCGTATAGAATAGCGGGAACTTACGGAGCAGGAATACGGAGCGATAGGCCCTGGCAGATTCTTCCGGCACGACGTTGAAGCGGGAGCCCTTCAGCCTCCACCAGGGATGCGGCACCTTGCAATTGGTCAGAAACCCGTCATACAGAATGTAATGGTCGACCAGGCGCTCGGCCCAGACCCCCTGGAAATAGTAGGGATTGGTGCTGGTGAGCATGCCTGGGCGCGTGTCTATGCGCGGGGCAGTGGTGCCACGCACGTCGTAGAATTTGCCGATTTGGGTTTCGGTGTTATATTCCAGGCGGTCGCACCAGATCTTCTCGTTGCGTTCGAACTGCTCGAAATAGATATTGCCGCGCCCGCGTACTTCGCCGGTGTCGTTGTTGTAATCGAGCTCGTCAGCGCGAAAGAGCATCACCACGTTTTCGAGCTCGGCATGTCCGCGCAGGTGCCTCCAGGGTCCATCGACGGTTTGGTCCACCGCGCGCACGATCCACTCGCCGAAAGGCGGCGCGCCGGGTCGCGGCTTGTAGATGCGTTGATTGGGTTGCGCCGCCGAGGGCTCGAGGGGCCGCGGAACCAAGATTGAAGGAGGAGGGATCTGACACATAGCCGCGCCGGACAGCAAAACCAGCGCTGCCAACACTCGAAGAGCGCAATGATACGTAATGCTCGAAGAAAATTCGTGACAAAAACGCCAGACTATGCTACTTACATGGTGAGGGCGCGTGCGCGGGTAGGACCTCAATCGGCAAAAGTAGCACACTAGGGTCATCCTTTGCATGAGAGACGCATTTCCATGAATTGCAGTTATTGTCGGTACCCCAATTTAGACGAAGAGCACCGGTGCCGGCGTTGCGGCCGGCCATTTTCTGATTCCTACGCGATGGCGACCAGCGGTGCGCTGGCGACAGTGCCGCAACCGGTGTTGCGCGAATCGCCGCCCGCGGCGCCACCGCCACCTGCGGGGGGCCCACCGCGTCAGGCACGCCTGTTTTACGAAAAGCCTGCCGGCAAGGTCATTCCGTTCGAGGCACTCACCTCACCCGAACTGGAGCCTCCGCTGATCGAAATGCCGGCCAAGACCTCGACAGTCAGGCGCACCTCGAGCCGGCTACAGGCACGGCGTGCAGCCGAACCCGCCGACCGGCAGCCGTCACTCGATTTTTTGCCGCCATCGACGCCCGGCCGCCAGCGTGGCGCCTCGGTCGAGGGGGTGATCTTTTGCGATGCGCCCGTCGCCACGCCTGCACACAGGGCCTTCGCCGCGGCGATTGACGGCAGCATGATCCTGATTGCCTTTGGGCTCTTTCTTACCACGTTTCATCTGCTCGGAGGCGTACTGGTCCTGGACAAGCTGATGGTATCGATGCTGGCGGCTGCAGCCGCATTAATAGGGGGGTTCTACGGGTTTGTGTGCGTATGGGGCACCGGACAGACTCCGGGCATGCGGGCGACAGGCCTGACACTCATCCATTTCGACGGCTACCCGCCGGATAGCGTCTCGCGCTGGATGCGGTACCTGGGAGCGTGCCTCAGTTGGTGTGCGTGCGGGCTGGGGATCCTTTGGGCACTCGTGGATGAGGAAAGCCTGGCATGGCACGATCACATCTCCAAGACCTTCCCCACATTTTCGAGACCTGAAACGAACTTCGTGCGCCACAAGTAGCGCCCGCGCCGGCCGCTTATTTCGGTTGCGGCGGGGGCGGCGGGGTCTGGACAGGCGGGTGAGCTTGCGGCGCGGCCGACGGAGTGCCCGGCGGCGGTGGCGGCGGGCCGAAGTAGTCGGGATTCATGACCACGGGCGTACCGGCCCTCAACGCTTCCACTTCTTTCCTGGCCATTTCCGGCTGCAATTTCTTTTCGATTTCGGCGCGCACCTCCGCGAAAGTCTTGTCCTGCCGCGTCTCGACCTTGATGATGTGATAGCCGAACTGACTCTTCACCGGTTCGCTGATCTGGCCCAGCGGTATCGAGAAAGCCTCCTTTTCGAAGGCCGGGACCATGCGGCCGTGACCGAAGGTGCCCAGGTCGCCGCCGTTCGCGCCCGAGCCCACATCGTCGGATTCGGTTTTTGCCAGAGCACTAAAATCCGCGCCATCCACCAGTTTCTTGCGAATTTCCTGCGCCTTGGCGAGGGCTTCCTCTTCCGTCAGTTCCTTCTGCCCGGCACGGAGTGGAACCGGCGAGCCCTTGAAGCGGATCAGAATATGGCGGGCCTTCACTTGTACGTAGTCTGCCTTGTGCTCGTCATAATAAGCGCGCGCGGCGGCTTCATCGGGTTTAGCGGTGGCTAGAATATTCTGGTAAAGCATCTGGGCAAGGAGATTTTCGCCCTGGAACGCCAACTGATCCTTGAAGGCCTGCGTATCTTCCAATTTGCGGCGACGCGCCTCCTGCACCATGATCTTAAGGCGAACCACGTTGTCACCGAACTGCCGCCGGCCGGTAGTGCGCGCCTGATTGCGGACCTGTTCGGGAATCATCTCGATCAAGTGATCTAACTCACCCGCGGTAATCTTTTCATCTCCAATGGTTATGACCACCGTTTCGGGAGGCACTTTCGCCGGAGGGACGGTGGCCGGAGCTGGCGTCTCCGCCGACAGAGTCACTGAAGGTTTGGGGGGCGGCGGCGTCTGTGCGAGCAGACACGCAACCGGTGTTACGCAAAGAAAGAGTTGCAGGGATTTCATCTATTCCATGATACCAGGACGGGTAACGACGGCACTTTACAGAACCGTGACATGAGGTAGGGCACTGCGTCACAGGCCTAGTACTGCTATCGCCATTTGAAGCTTCGCCGGGTGATACCCTGAAGCGGTCGATGCTTCATACGCAAGTAATCCTGTCCTGCGGCCGCCGGTTGACGGCTGCTATCTTCTTCGTACTCGCCTCGCCCTTGTTTCTTCCGGGCGGGCATGCGTTCGGCCAGGATTATGTCGGCCGTTTTGAGGTCTACGGCGGATACATGCATCTGTGGAGTCCGCACATCAGTCTCCTCGAGCCCGGCTTTCACGTACAAGCGGGGATGCGCTACAACAGGCACATCAGCGTGGGTCTGGACTACTCGAGAGGCACCGGCGGCACATCGCTGACGCCCAATCTGGCAACCGCCTCACTGCAGCAGGAGCTGAATTCCTACCTGGATCCGTTGAAGGGAGCGGGATTGCTGCCTGCCAATTACATGCCGTCGCTTCCTCTAGGCTCGGTAACGGAAACCTTCAGCGCCGGCCCCCAGTTGGTGATCCGTCACTTTAACCGCGTGACGTTCTTCGTGCGGCCGTCGGCCGGGTTGATTCATGAGGTTGCCACCGGCCACCCCAACGATATCTTCACCAAGGCCCTTTTAGTCATGATCGCGCCCTCGGGCACGAAGACGGACACGGTCATTTTCTACGGATTCGGGGGGGGCACGGCTTTCAATCTGACGAGACATTTCAGCGTGGTGGTACAAGCCGACCTGGTGCACGATCACCTGTTCAGCGATTTGTTGAAAGACGGCAGGAACACACTGCGGGTCTCCGTAGGTCCGGGGTTTCAGTTCGGGAAGAACGTACCAAAGTCGGAACATTGGTACAAATGGGCAAACTGAGCCGCGGCCAGGTGAACCTGGTTCCGCCCTCTGCCCCACGCCCCGCTACACTAGATAAATAAGCCCTTCAGACTTTTTCGGCCTGGCGGGCGTCACTTCACAAGGAGCCGGAGCTTTGATCTTTCGGGCGGTCGAAGATGCCGACCTGATTCGTAAGGCGTGCCGGGGAGATGTAGAGGCGTACAACCTGCTCATTTCCCGATGGGAGAGGCGTGTCTACAATTACCTGTTGCGCATCGTCGCCAACCGGGAAGACGCTCTGGATCTGAGTCAGGATGTTTTCTTGAAGGCGTACCAGAATCTCCGCAAGCTGGACGAACCGGCGCGTTTCGCGCCGTGGCTTTACCGTATCGCGCATAACGAGGCCTATTCGCTGTTCCGCAAGCGGCGGCCCGAGGGCGATGCCGAGGAGCTGCAACCGGAAACTCTGGCGGGAGAAGCCTCTCCTGGGGGAAATGCCGTCTTCCCCATCGAGATGACGCTGGCCGTCTCGAGCGCGCTACACAAGCTTTCGGCCGACCAGCGCGAAACGGTCATCCTGAAGATCTATCAGGGCTTCAAATTCGAAGAGATCGCTGAGATCGTCGACTGTCCGGTTTCCACCGTAAAATCGCGGCTCTACACGGCGCTCGATCTTCTGAAAGCGGAGCTGGCTCCGGTAAAAGCAAGAGGTGCATCATGAGTTGCTCGCCATTCGAACTGCGGGACTTCTATTTCAAGGAGCTCGCCGAAAACGAGCGCCGGCTGACGGAAGTTCATGTCAAGACCTGCGCCCATTGCCGCGAAGAACTGGAGCGGCTTCGTGTGACGGAAGCGGTCTTGCTTACGGTGCCGGACGAAGAGATCCCGCAGCGCATCGGTTTCGTCTCCGACCCCGTGTTTCGCGCGTCGCCGTTTCGCCGCGGATGGGAGGCGTTGTGGGGCTCCGCCGCGCGGCTGGGGTTCGCTTCGGCCGGCATGCTTTCGGTGGCCTTGATGGTCTTCGCCCTGTCGCGCCCGGTTTCGCAAATCAGCACGCCGGCTCCCGCTGTCGACCGTGCCGCCCTCGAGGCCGATTTTTCCAAGCGCCTCAACGAAGGTATCGCCAAAGCCGTCGCGGCGAGTGAAGCGCGCCAGCTCAGCGTGACCAAGGAACTGCTGGCCGCCGCCGAACACCGCGACGAGCTGGAGCGCGCGGCCATTATGGTGCGCGTAGCGGAATACCTGGATGTCGAAAAGAAACGGATGAACATCAGGATCCTGGCCAGCAATGGCGACGTGAACGGAGAGTCGCGATGAGCGGCCTGGCGCTGATCCTGGTGCTGCTGTTTGCCGGTCAGGCTCCGCCACCGGCGCCGCGCGTTACCCGCGCCGCGCTCTCTGTCCTCGAGAAGAGCTTCGATACACGCTTTCAAAAGGGCAGCGTCACCGATCCGTTCGATCTTCTGGATGCCACGCAGGGCGTCTATCTGGAAGGCTTCGGCGCGGTTTTCAGTGCCGAGCTGAACCTGATGGTGACGCCCAACCTGAACCCGTTTCACCAGGTGTTTACTAAACAGGAGATCGCCCGCATACACGAGCGCAAGATCGAGCGGCTGCCGCTGCTCAAGCGCAATATGCGCGAGATGCTGATCAGCTCCGCTGCCTCACTCGAAAACTTGCCGCCCACTGAGCAGGTGGTGCTGGCGGTGACGCTATTCCACTACTCCTGGGAAGATTCGAGCGGCCTTCCCGCGCAAATTGTGATGCAGGCCGAGCGCCAGAAGCTGCTGTCGAACGCCACGCGCGAAACCGCCATCCGCACGGTCGAGTTTTAAACGTGACCACCGCGCCTGCTCCCAACACCGAGAACCCCGCGCCCCGAACTCTCCGCCTGGGCGAGATGCTGATCGAGCGCGGTCAGATCGAGGCTGAAGATCTGGAGAAGGGCCTCGAGCTCCAGCAGGAGCGCGGCGACAAGCTGGGCAAGATTCTGGTGGACATGGGCTTCATTGCCCTGCGCGACGTACTGGCCGCCCTTTCCGAGCAGCTTGGCATCCCCCTCGCCACGCTCGAGGAGCCGCCTCCCGCCGCCGCTGAAATCGAAGGGCTCTCGCCGCGCTTCATGCGTCAGAGCCGCTTCTTTCCGCTGGCCATCCGGAATTCCACGCTGACCATCGCCATGGCCGATCCGCTGGATTTCGAGACCATCGCGGCAGTGCGCGCTTTCTCCGGCCTGAAGATCGAGACTGCGCTGGCCTTTGAGCAGGACGTGCTGGACGCCATCGACAAGCACTACGGCGAAGCGGCCCGGCAGACAGCCGACATCGACGCCGACCCCGCGCAGGCCAGCGAGGATCTCGAACATCTGCGCGATATGGCCAGCGAAGCGCCGGTCATACGCCTGGTCAACGCTATGATTGCGCAAGCCATCGAGCAGCGCGCGAGCGACATACACATCGAGCCGTTCGAGAAGGAATTTCGCGTACGGTTCCGCGTCGATGGCGTGCTGTTCAATCAGGAGGCGCCTCCGCGCGAGCTGAAATCGGCCATCATCTCGCGCCTGAAGCTGATGGCCAAGCTGAACATCGCCGAGCGCCGCCTGCCGCAGGATGGGCGCATCAAGATCAAGATCCTCGGGCGCGAAGTGGACCTGCGCGTTTCGACGCTGCCCACGCTCTATGGCGAAAGCGTGGTCATGCGCTTGCTCGATCGTTCCGCCGGAGACTTCTACGACCTGCGCCGCCTGGGCTTCGACGACACCATGCTCTCTCGCATGGAGCACTTCACTGCCCTGCCCCACGGCATCTTTCTGGTCACCGGCCCTACCGGTAGCGGCAAGTCTACCACGCTCTATTCGGCGCTGAAGCGCATCAATCTTCCCGACAAGAAAATCATCACCATCGAAGATCCCGTCGAATATCAGATGGATGGCATCAACCAGATCCACGTGAATCCGCAGATCGGGCTGACCTTCGCCTCCGGCCTGCGGCACATCGTGCGCCAGGACCCGGACGTGATCATGGTGGGCGAGATACGCGACCGCGAAACGGCGGACGTCGCCATTCGCGCCGCTCTCACCGGCCACCTGGTTTTTTCGACGCTGCACACTAACGATGCGCCCAGCGCTATCACCAGGCTGACGGATATGGGTGTCGAGAACTACCTGCTCACCTCTTCGCTGGTGGCGGTTCTTGCGCAACGCCTGGTGCGTCTGGTCTGCGCCCATTGCAGGACATCTTCGGGGATGGTGATTTCGCCCGAAGGCGAGCGGCTGGAAAGCTTTCGGGGCGCGGGCTGCGAGCGCTGCAACAACTCCGGCTACACAGGGCGCATGGGCATCTTCGAGATGATGGAGTTGAACGAAGAGCTGCGCAGCCGCATCATGGCCAATGAAGACGCCTCGCTGCTGACCCAGGCGTCGCGCCGCTACGGCATGCGCAACCTGCGCGAAGACGGCTGGCGCAAGATTCGCATGGGCCTCACTACAGTGGCAGAGGTGATGCGGGTTACCCAGGAATTCTGATGGCCACGACCTTCTACTTCCGGGCAGTGGCCTCGGATGGCAAAGTCCGCACCGGAAAACTGGGCGGCGAGACCGATAAGGCCGTTGCCAGAGAGCTGCGCAAGCAGGGCCTCATGCCCGTGTATGTCGGCGCGGCGCCCCAGAAATCGTACGACGTGAAGCTGCCGGTGTTTCCAGGAAGCCGCCGGCGAGACGTTCTGTTTTTCACCCAGGAGCTCTCCACCCTGCTGAACGCGGGCATTCCGCTCGACCGCGCTCTGGCCATCACCGGCGAGCTCACCGAGCGGACATCCTTCCGCGCGGTCGTCCTCGATATCCTGCGCGTGCTGAAAGGCGGCCGGTCACTGGCGGACAGCCTGGCCACGTACCCCGCGTATTTCTCGGATCTCTTCATCAATATGGTGCGGGCCGGCGAGGCCTCGGGCGCGCTGGCCACAGTCTTCGAGCGCCTGGCGGAATTCGAGCGCTCCCGCGACGAGCTGCACAGCTATATCATCTCCGCCATGATTTACCCGGCGCTATTGGCATCGGTGGGACTGGCCTCCATCTTCATCCTGCTGAATTTCGTGGTGCCGCGCTTCGCCGGCGTGTTCGCCGGCTCGCACATGAAGATCCCGCTGCCCACCGAGATCATGTTGGAAGCCAGTACCATTGTAAAGAAATACTGGTGGATGGTAGCCCTGGGCGCGACCCTGTTCTTCGGCGGAATGCGCGCCTATATCAGCACCGCCGGCGGACGCATGTGGTGGGACACCTGGCGGTTGAAGCTGCCGCTGCTCGGCGACGCACTGCGCAAAGCCGAAACAGCGCGTTTCGCGCGGGCCATGTCCACGCTGGTGGCGAATGCCGTGCCACTGGTGCAATCGATCGCCATTTCCGGCGCTATCCTGAACAACCGCTTTGTGGCCCGCGCACTGGAAGCCGTGTCCACGGGCGTCAAGCGCGGCGAAGGCATTGCGGCTCCGCTGCGCAGGACGGGAGTGTTCCCGCCCCTGGCCGCACATCTGCTGACCGTCGGCGAGGAAACCGGGCGGCTGGATTCGATGTTCGCCCGCATGGCGGAGATCTACGAAAACGATACGCGCGCGGCTGTAAAACGCTTCACTGCGATCTTCGAGCCCATGGTGATCCTGGTGATGGGCATCCTGGTCGGCGCTTTGATCCTGAGTATGCTGCTGGCCATCACCAGCATTAATGAGGTAGCGGGATGAGACGAACAAACGAAAAGAGGCGAGGTCAGGCCGGTGTCACGCTGATCGAAATGTTGGTGGTGGTGACGATCATCGGCCTGTTTGCGGCACTGGTGGTGCCCCGCATGTTGAAAAAAAGCGACACCGCCAGGATTACGGCGGCGCGCGCCCAGATCAATGCCTTCATGACCGCGCTCGGCACCTATAAGCTCGATACCGGAACATTTCCGACCAACGAGCAGGGGCTGCAGGCGCTGCGAGACAAGCCCGCCGATGTCAACCAGTGGGCCGGGCCTTATCTGCCTCAGGAAATTCCGGTCGACCCTTGGGGCCATCCCTACTCCTACAAGTTTCCGGGCGAGCACGGGGACGAGCCCGATGTGATCTGCTACGGAGCGGACGGGCAGCCCGGCGGAGATGGGCTGAATGCCGATATTCTTAGCTGGAAAGCGCAATAAACCGGCGGCCCGCCGCGGCAGTAGCGGCCAAGCCGGTGTGACGCTCATCGAGATGATGATCGTCGTGGTCATCGCCGGCCTGCTGACGGGCCTGGTGTTTCCATCGGTCGCTTCGGGTCTCGAGAGCCTGCGGCTGCGCTCCGCGTCCGATTCGCTGGTGAGCTTTCTCAATGGCGCGCTGAACCGTGCCGACCGACGCGAAGAGGTCATGGAAGTGGTGGTTTCCCCGAGCGAGAACACGATCCGGCTGTACTCGGCCAAGCCAGGCTTTGAACGCACGCTGAAGATGCCGGAGGGTGTCACCATCGAAGCCGTGTTACCGGAGCTGGCCGATCCCCAGGAAGGCCCGCGCAGCTTCATGCTGATGCCGGGGGGCGTGCCCCCGCGAATTGGTGTGGAGCTCCGTAACCGCCGCGGCGCGCGCCGCATCGTGCGGGTGGACCCCATCACCGGAGTGCCCCAGGTCGAGGTCCTCGAAACAAAGTGAGGCAGCGCGGCTTCACCCTTCTGGAGGTGCTGGTGGCCACCACCATCATGGCCATCGCGGTGGTGGGAGTGCTGTCGGCGCTCTCGAGCACGGTGCGCAATGCGGCGCGGCTTACCGACTACGATCGGGCCGTCATGCTGGGCCGCGCGAAGATCGACGAGCTGCTGCTGGACGTGCGTTTTCCGCGGGGCTCGGTGATACAGGGGCGCTTCGATCCCACCCTCATGGGCGGCATGGAGGGCGGCTGGACGGCACAGTTAAATCATTTCGAGATGCCGCCTTCTCCGGCGCCCGGCGACCAGTCGCTCGACCGCATGGAGCTGCAGATCTGGTGGGTATCGGGCGCCCAGCGCCGCACTTTCGCACTCGACGGCTACCGCACCTACGTACTGCGCCCGGAGGATCTGCATCCATGACGAGAAGCACCTCCGCAAGGCGCGCACAAACCGGACTGACGCTGCTTGAAGTGGTAATCGCCGTAACCCTGGTCAGCATCATTTCAACCGGGATCCTGATGGCCATGCGCGTGGCCCTCGATGCCCTGCAGAAATCCAACACCAAGCTCATGGACAACCGGCGCGTGTCCGGGGCGCAGCGCGTGCTCGAGCAGCAGATTGCCGGATTTATGCCGGTAAAGACAACCTGTGCCGGGAATCTGAATGCGGCGGGCGGCGATATCGTCTTTTTCGAAGGCGCGGCGCAATCCATGCGGATGGTTTCCACCTATTCGCTGCAGGAAGCCTGGCTGGGCCGGCCGCGCATCCTGGAATATCAGGTCATCCCCGGCGAGGAGGGCAGAGGCGTTAGGCTGGTGGTGAATGAGATCCCTTATATAGGCTCGCTACAGGCAGGGCAATTCTGCATTGGCATGGTCCCCGATCCGATATTAGGGGTCAGCGTCCCGCGATTCCGGCCGATCGAGGTGGGTCCGCGCTCTTTCGTGCTCGGCGACAAACTTGCTTGGTGCCGCTTCTCGTATCTGGAGCCGGCCAAACCTCTACTGGTGGAGCGCTGGCGGCCGGATTGGGTTCTGCCGCGCTGGCCCATGGGCATCCGGGTGGAGATGGCGCCGCTGGTAGACAATCCCTCCCGCCTGCGCCCGCTTACCATCACCGCGGCCGTGCGGATCAACCGCGCACCGGACATCACCTACATTGACTACTGACGTGCCATTGAAATCCACTCGCGGTGGAGCGCTGTTGGCGGTTCTCTGGCTTTCGGCAGCCTTGGCCGCCATCGCTTTTTCTCTCGCCAATACGGTACGCGGCGAAACCGAGCGCGCCTCTACAGCCGTCGATGGGCTGCGCAGCTACTATCTCGCGGCCGCCTCGGTCGAGCGCGCTATTTTGTACATGGACTGGGGCCGCAAGCATCCCGATAATGCTCTCTACAAGGCGGCCGGAACCAGCTATTCATTTCAGTTTCCAACCGGCCAGGCGGTGGTCGAGGTCATCCCAGAGACGGCCAAACTCAACATTAATACTTCTCCGCCCGAAGACCTGTTTCGCCTGCTGGTGAATCTGGGCGTGGAAGCGGGACGGTCCCAGGCCATCGTGGCGGCCATTATGGACTGGCGCGGAACCGTGGGAGGGGCGGCCGGCCCCGGTGCTGCGGTCCAAACGCCGCTGGCCCAGGCTTTGGGGCCGCAACATTTGCCTTTCGCGGAAGTCGAGGAGTTGCTGGCGGTGGGAGGGGTGACCCCGGATATCTACTATGGAAGCTGGGAACACGCGCCGGAGGGCTCGCCACAGCGCCTCTACCAGCGTACCGGACTGCGCGATTGTGTTTCGGTCTTCGGAGCCACAGATCAGTTCGACGTGAACACGTCTCCCCCGGCTGTCTTGGCGGCAGCCGGCGTTCCGCCCGAGGGCGTCGCCGTCCTGGTGCAGCAGCGCCGCGTGCGCGCCTTTATTACGCCGGCCGATCTCGCGCCTTTCGCTGCTGTTGCCGGCGCCGGATTTACGCGCCTCCGCATCGGCGGCAAATCTATTTTCACCCTGCGCGCCACGGGGCGGCTGCGGCTGCCCAACGGCCAATTATCCGACCTGCGCCGCACGGTAGCCGCTCAAGTGAAACTGATGCCCCCCGGATACGACGCGTCGTATCACATCCTGCGCTGGTACGACAACGCAACTGCGCCCGAACTCTGAAGGTAGGCTAGCCCAGGTATTGGACGTGGGCATAGGTGCCCAGCCGGACGTTATACGCCAGGTACCAGCCCTCGTGATCCGGATCTTCGTAAATCACAATCTGGTCGCTGTCCCACAGCCAGCCGCTGCAGAAAGCGATGTCGGCTGCGGCCACGCTGAAGAAGAAACCACCGATGCCAAAGCGCTGGGGTCCACCGCCCGCAAGATGCCACACATGGCTGCGGCCAAATCCGCCGGTGAAGTGGCCATGCTCCCACGGATGGTCGAGGTGATAATTGGCATCATTCCGGCCTGTATCATGTCCGACCCACTTGCCGTTAGTGTGAACGTGGGGGGCCTCGGGATGTCCAGGCTTGTCGGCGAATGTGCGCTGGGCTGGGGCGTTGTTTCTTGCCGGAGCTTTGGGCTTCTCCGCTCGCGCCGGAGGCGGCCCATGGGCGGGAATGTGTTGCTCACCGCCGACGCCGTGACCTCCGCCGGCGGGCGCTTCACGCCGCTCTTGAGCCGGGCCCGCCAAAGAAAACACCAGCAACGCTGCACACGTGCCTATCAATATCCGCATGCCCTAACGTTAACACGCAGAAAACAGGCGTAACTTGACAGCGGCGTTTCCGCCGGGCGATACTTCACATAGTCTAACTATGGCAGAACCGGCGAAGCGCGACGAGATCCCACCGGGTACGCTTTACATGTTGATCCTCAAGATGCTGGTTCGCCATGGCAAGATGCACGGGTACGAGATTGCCAACGCCATTCAGCAGGTCTCCGAAGACGTGCTGCAGGTGGAAGAAGGCTCGCTTTATCCAGCCTTGCAACGCATGCTGCTGAAAGGCTGGGTGGCGGCCGAGTGGGGCGTCACGGCCGGCAACCGGCGAGCGCGATATTATCAGCTCACCTCCGCCGGGTGCAAGCAGTTCCATACCGAGATGTCGCAATATCAGCGTGTAAGCGGCGCCATACAGAAAATTCTGCAAACGGCTTGAGGGGCAGCTTCGGCATGATCGCACTACGCGAAGAGTGGGTTCTGCGCTCGGCTTGCTGGTAAACTCTCCTCAGAAGGTCTAAAGGCGGAAGCGAAATGACGGAACAGCAACTGCGCGAACGGCTACGCAAAATCGCCGCGCTGTTCGAGGGCGCTACCACCCCAGGCGAACGAAGCGCTGCCGCGGCCGCCGCCGATCGCGTCAAGGCTGCTCTGAACTCCCTGCGCCAGACCGAGCAGGCTTCGGAATTTCAGTTCGCGCTACCCGACCTTTGGCAGCGGCGGCTGTTTTCCGCGCTATGCCGCCGCTATGGCCTAAAACCCTTTCGCTACAAACGACAACGCTATACGACCGTGGTGGTAAGAGCCCCACAGTCGTTCGTGGACCGGACCCTGTGGCCAGAGTACATGCAGCTCCGGGAAGCCCTGAATCGATATCTCGACGAGGCCACCGAGCGGATCATCCGTGAGGAAGTCTTCGGCGATACAGAGGAAGCCTCCGAACGAGCCGTCTAGCTTCTAGCGGGGATACCCAGGCGTCTCCGGCAAAAGGCGAGGCGGGGAACGCGGGCGGGGCTGGCTCGTGATATCGTTGAGGTGGCATGGCACTCGTTGGAACGATTGCACTGGTTATCGTCCTGGTCGCGTTTCGTCTGCTCCTGCCACCCGTACCCGGCTTCATGTCGTACTTCCGCAGATGGGGAAGGCGCAGCACAATTCTTTGTTGTTCTGCCGCGCTTTTCGTCGCAGCGGTGGCTATTTTTCTAACGAGACGATAAGGGCGTCCCCGTGTCTCCGTGTCTCTCCTCGCCCGCTCGCCCTCCCCACCCCTCCGTCTTTTCCCCCCTCGCCAGCGTCCTTTCAAAAGATGATTCCGGGAGTTCACCAGCTACTGGCCTTCGGCACCGGTGCGGGCATACAGGTATCGGGAGACGACCTGGAGGTGGCCGTGGCGCGCGTGCGGCCCACCAGTGTCCGGGTGCTGGGGCGCATCACCATTGCCCGCTTCCGCGAGCGCCCCGCGGATCAATGGGGCGCCGAATACAGCGCGCTACTCCGGCAGTTAGGCGCCACTCACGTGCGCGCCACCGTGCTGCTGCCGAGGAGCGAGACCATCGTGCGGCAAATCAGCTTGCGGGGCGTGGCGGACAAGGATCTGGAGTCTGCCATCGCCTTCCAGATGGACACGCTGCACCCCTATGGCGATGAGGAAGTGCTGTTCGGCTGGAGTGCGCTGGGCGACGGTGGCGTGCTGGTCGGCGTGATACGGCGGGCAACCGTGGAGCGCTATCTCGAGCTGTTCACCGAGGCCGGTGTTTCCGCCGGTTCGTTCACTTTTGCGGCCGCCGCCATTCACAGCGCCATACGGCTGGGTCCGCCGCCACCGGCCGCCTTTGTGGCGCTCAGCCAGACTCCTTCGGGCGCCGTGGATGTCTATGGCGAAAGCCCGGCACGTCCGGTTTTTTCGGCGGAATTCGATGTGTCTCCGGAAAGAGCCGCGGCCATGGCCGCCGCCGAATTGCGGTTGGATCCCGACACCGCCACGGTCACTCTGGAGACTCTGCTGCCGGCGCCGCGCGTCAATCCCGTAGAAAACGACCTGGCGCGCAATCCGCTGCCGTATGCCGCGGCGCTGGCGGGCGCTTGCCCGCTACTGGCGCCGGCGGCCAACTTGCTGCCGCCTGAGCGCCGCGCCGCCAGTTCCCGTGCCGTGTTCATTCCCACCGCCGTATGCGCCGCATTATTGCTGATGGTACTGGGCGCGTCGGTGGCCTGGTCGAGCATCGAGCAGCACCAATACATGCTGAAGCTGCAGGCTGAGCTCAACCGCCTGGAGCCGCAGGCGCGGCAAGCGGCCATCCTCGACGCTAAGATCCTGAATGCACGCACGCGGGCGCGCCTGTTGGATGCGTTCCGCTCGCGTACGCGGTCGGACCTGGACAGCCTGGCTGAGCTCACCCGTATACTGACGCCCCCGGTCTGGACCAACCTGGTGGAGCTTTCAGGCGATAGCGCGGTGGTCAGCGGCGAAGCCGAGCAGGCCGCGCCTCTGCTCAAAATGCTGGACGCCTCGCCGTTGTTTCACAATTCCGAATTCAGCGGCATTACCAAGGTTGCCAACGCCGAGATATTCCGGCTGCGCGCAGAGCGCAGGAGGCCGCATCCATGACCACGGGAACGCTCGACCGCCGCACGGTGCTGCTGCTGGCTCTGGGGGTTATGGTCGTTTTAGTACTGCGCTTCGTGGTGTTTGCCGATAAGCCGGCTAGCGTGGTGGCGGCCACGGATTCGATTCCCATGGCTGAGAAACGCCTGGCGAAACTGCGCGCCGATGTCGCCACCATTCCGGGCAAGGAAAAAGTGGCCCGTCTGGTTTTGAGCGATCTGGCCACGCGGGAAAAGGGCATGGTCCGGGCGGATACCGCCGCGCAGGCGCAGGCGCAGTTGCTCGAAATCGTCCGGCGTACGGGCAAGGGAGAGGGCATCGATGTGCGCGGCGCCGAAGAGATGCGCGTGCGGCCTCTGGCCAACGATTACGGCGAAGTTATCGTGGCTGTCTCTTTCAACTGCCGCATCGATCAATTCGTGAATTTCATGGCCGACCTGGCGAACCTGCCGGACCTGGTGGCCACCAGCGATATACGCGTGACCACGGCGCCCAATCTCAAGGACAAGAGCGTTACGGTGCGGCTGGCGTTGTCGGGCGTGGTGCCGCGCAAGCTGGTGCCGGAAAAAAAGGGAGTGGACTCGTTGTGAAGCGCAAGCTGCTGATCGCGAACGTGCTGCTGTTGGGATTGGCCGCGGGCGTGGCTGTGCATCTCCGGCGGGATTGGCTCGAGGCGCGCTCGCGCGAGCAGGCGGTGCTCGCGCAGCGGATCAGGCCTGTGCCGCCCCCGCCTATCGGTGCGCTGCCGGCGGCCGAGCCGGTCAGGGCGGCCGGTTACGCCGAGATCGCACAGAAAACGCTTTTCTCGAAAGATCGCAATCCGGATGTGATCGTCGAAGTGCCTGCCCCGCCGCCACCCAAGCCCATGCCGCCGCTGCCCGTATTCCATGGGCTCCTGAACCTGGGAGACGGGGCTACCGCCATTCTGAGCGAGAAGCCCGGAGCGCAGCATCGCGATTTCCGGCCCGGCGAACAGGTCGGTGAATTCAAGCTGGTGGCGGTGAACAACGAAGAGATCGTGCTCGAGTGGGAGGGCAAAACCATTACGAAGAAGGTAGACGACATGATCGATCGCACGCCGCCTCCGCCGGCTCCCGCGGCATCCGCTCCGGCAACGGCCGCCAGGTCCGTATCGGTTGCGCCTTCTTCTCCCGCGCAGGCGGCGCCTGGAGAGGATCTGGGCGGCAGGGGCATCAACGCTTGCCAGAAAGGCGACACCTCGCCGGCCGGCACGGTGGCGGGCGGCATGCGCAAAGTGATCAAGAACAATCCATTCGGCGCAAGTTGTTATTGGGAGCCTGTGAAGTAGGACCGATTTTCGAGATGAAACGGAGTTATACGGCATGAAACTTCTAACCTGTTCGCTATTCACGTTGTTATCGATGGGCGCTAGCGTACTGGCGGCCAACGATCAGCCTGCCCAATCCGCTCCGGCTCCGGCCGCGAAGCCCAACCAGCCCGCGGCGAAACCAGCTAAAAATGCCGCGAAGCCCTTGACGGTTCCGACTGACGCCGTACAAGTCTCGCCGGGCCTCTATCGTTGGACCGACAAGGACGGCAAAGACTGGATGTATCGCCGGACGCCTTTCGGTGTTTCCCGTTGGCAGGAAGATTCCGAGGACACCAAGCAAAAGGCGATCATCCAGCAGACCTCTGCCGTCGAGCAGGGCGATTCTGTCCGCTTCGAGCGGGTGAGCCCGTTTGGAAAGCGCACCTGGGTCAAGAAAAAAACCGAGTTGGATAAGACCGAGCAGAAAATCTGGGAGCGCCAGCGGGACAGCAGCGCTGCCAGCCGCACCGCGGACAAGGAGTAAGCGTTGACACCCTGGATGAGAGGTATTCGCGACTTCGCGGCGGTATCGTGCGCGGCATGCGTGTTATGGGCGCAACAGAATCCGCCGGTGATGATGCCGCAGCAACCGGCCGCGCCTCAGCCGGCTCAGCCACGGCCAGGGCAGGCGCAGCCCGCCCAGCCGCCTAAACCGGGCGAGACGGGGACCGTCCCACAAAACGGTCCGCCACGGGCAGCGCTGACCGATACCGGCGGCTTTTTGCTGGACAATGTCTCTCTATCCGAGCTGATCGATATTATTGCGCGGCGATTGAAAATCAACTATCTGGTGGATCCGCGGTTTAAAGGAGGCGCCGTCACCATACGCACTTACGGCGAAGTGAAGCCTACCGATCTGATGCCGCTCCTCCAGACCATCCTGCGCGTGAACGGCGCGGCCATTGTGCAGGTGGGTGATCTTTATCGCGTAGTGCCCATCGACAAGGTCACGCAGTTGCCGATCCAACCCTCGGTCAACGGAAAGGAGTTTCCGGGCGACGAACGCATGGTGTTGAATCTGATCTTCTTGAAATTCGCCATCGCCGCGGAAATCGGCAAGCTGATCACGCCGTTCCTGGGCGAGGGCGCCGCCATGGCCACCTACGATCCCGCCAATTTGCTTATCTTGCAGGACAACAGCCGCAGCCTCAAGCGCACCATGGACCTGATCGGCTTGTTCGACAGCGATCAGTTCGTCAGCCAGCGGATCCGACTCTTCGAGACCAGCCATGGGCGGCCTTCGGATCTGGTAAAGGAGCTGGAATCGGTTTTCAAAGCTTTCACGCTATCGGAGAAAAACGCCGCGATCAAATTTATTCCAGTCGACCGCATCAATACCATCGTCGCAGTCGCGCCCAACCCTGGTATTTTCGACCAGGTGGATGCCTGGCTCAAGAAACTGGATCTTCCTCCCAAGCCGCCCGCGGGTGCGGTTGATAATTACGTTTACCGTCTGAAATACGGCCGCGCGGAGACCATAGCAGTAGCCATCATGGCGCTGTACACCGGCAATCCCATGGCGTTGATCGGTCTGAGCCAGATGAGCGGCATCGGGATGGGCGGCAACGGCCTGGGTATCGGTGGCGGCGGCATGGGGTACGGGGGCGGAGGCTATGGCGGATACGGCGGCGGATACGGAGGGTACGGAGGCGGAGGGTACGGCGGTGGAGGGTACGGCGGTGGAGGCTATGGCGGATACGGCGGATATGGCGCCGGGTCGACCATGGGCGGCATGGGTTACGGGGGCATGGGTTACGGCGGTATGACGGGCGCTGCCGGCTATGGCGGACTTGGCGGTAGCATGTTTTCTGCGCAGCAGTTCGCGGCGCCCATGGTCAGCACTGGCCAGTCGCTTGCCGCAGCCACGACCGCTTCAACTGCTGCCAATAGCAATTCCGATCTGACCGGCTCTTATCTGGGCTCGGGCGGCGTCGGGGGCCAGCCCCGCGGCATTCCCCATATCATCCCGAATCCTCTCGACAACACGCTGCTGGTGCAGGGCACGCCTGAGGAATGGGAACAGATCTCACGGCTGCTGTCGCAGTTGGATGTGCCGCCCCGTCAGATCCTGGTCGAGGCCAAGATTTACGAGGTGCAACTGCAGGGAAATCTTACGTACGGCGTGGAGGCTTACCTGCAACAAAAGTCGGCCGCGGTGCCCTCCGGATTTACCGCGCCGGGAACTGCCGGCGGCTTTCTCGGCAGCTCGCTCGGGGGCGCTCTGACGCTGACCGGGGGACTCTTGGTGGGGCATAGCCGCGAGCTGCTGGCAGCCCTCAGCGGGACCGATCTCACCAGCAGGACGAAAATTATCGCGGCCCCCTCGCTGATCGCTACCGACAGCATCCCCGCCACCATGAATGTGGGCGAATCGGTTCCCACTTTAAGCTCCGAGGCCGTAGCGCAGGGCGTGCAGTCGTCCGGCAGTTCGCTGTTTACCAACACCGTCTCGAATGCCAATACGGGCGTAACGCTGACCATACTCGCCCGGGTCAACTCGAGCGGTATTATCACCATGATCGTCAACCAGCAGGTCAGCGCGCCCATTCCGCCGTCCTCCAGCGCGGCCATTCAGTCGCCTTCGTTCAGCACCCGCAGCTTCCAGACCCAGATGACGGTTCAGGATGGCGATACGGTGGCGATCGGCGGAATTATTCAGGACCAGATCGCGGATGTATCGAGCGGCATTCCCTTCCTGCAGCGGATTCCCGTGCTGGGGGCCGCCTTCGGCAGCAAGTCCCACAGCACCACGCGCGACGAGCTCATCGTGTTCTTCACCCCGCACGTTATCTACGATACTTCCGATGTCGCTGAAGCCAGCGAAGATCTGAGAAGCCAGTTGAAGCACCTGCGCAACCTGATCAAGGAGCAGTAGCCGCCCTGCGTTAGACTAAAGACGCAGGCATGAGCGCGCATACGCTGTTGGTGGTGGATGACGACGTCGCCATACACGAGCTGCTGGCCGCGGCGTTGAGCCGTACGGACTGGCAGATTCACGACGCCTACGATGGACTCCAAGGCCTCGCTTGTGTGGAAGCACGCTCCTACGACCTGGTGCTGACCGACATCCACATGCCGGGTATCGACGGTCTGGAGTTGCTGCGCCGCATCCGTGAAATGCGCCCGGAGGTGAAGGTCATGGTGATGACTGCCGTCAGTACACCCGATGACATCGTGCGCGCTATTCGCGAGCAGGCCTTCAGCTATTTCAGCAAGCCGTTCTCGGCCGGTGCCGTGGCCGACCTGATCGCGCAGGCAGTCGATACCCAGCACTGGGAGGACGATATTGAAGTGCTCTCGGCCGCGCCGCATTGGATCAGCCTGCGCCTGCGCTGCAAGATGGAGACCGCCGATCGCCTGATGCAGTTCGTGCGCGAGATGGGAATGAATTTTCCGCCCGCCGAGCGCGACAATATCGCGGCCGCGTTCCGCGAACTGGTCATGAACGCCATCGAGCACGGGTGCGGATCGGACCCCTCCAAGCGCGTGCAGGTGACCTACATGCGATCGAGCCGCGCGACCATTTATCTGATCCAGGACCCCGGTGCGGGTTTTTCGTTCGACGACATCGACCACGCCGCTGTCGCCAACCCCCCGGATGAACCTGCGCGTCATCTGGAAGTGCGGGCCGGCCGGGGCGTGCGGCCGGGGGGCTTCGGCATCCTGCTGACGCGCAATCTGGTGGATGAATTGATCTACAACGAAAAGGGCAACGAAGTTTTATTCATCAAGTATCTGAAGTAGCGCTCTTTCGTCCTGGCAATGGCTGAACTGTGCGTCGCTACCTGGAATCTCGATAACCGCGCGGGTAAGCGTAAGTTTTGCCCAGGAACATCCGACGCGGCAATCGCTCTTGGCGCGGACATGTTTGCGCGCGAATCCCCTGGTACTCCGGCAAGAGCGCCCCCTTGCGAACCCTTGCATGGGAGTGGCTCAAAACGACGGCGGATTCGCTCATGCAGGGCCCGGCGATTATTATTGGTGATCTTAACGTTCAGGTTTCAGCAAGACTCTTCCGCCGCACATTTGCGGAACCGTGGCACCGCGCGGTCCACGGAGACATGACTTTCTTCGGATATGTGAATTCGCGTGCGGCTGCGTTACCCTATCTGCAGTAAGCCTTATCGGATCATCAACAGACCGAAAAGCAGGATCGCCAGCACAATCAGCGTAATCACCACGTAGGTGCGATCCCGCTCGAGAGCGAATGCCGCTACGGAGAACACCACCCGCGTCACCGGCGTCGCGATCAGCAGCAGCAGCCCGAACTGAATGACGCCGCGGCAATCGAACCTGGCGAGGCCGGACAAAATTGCCCCGATGCTGCGCAGGTCTTTGGGTTCGCCGCGAAAAATGTGGTAGCTGGGCCTGGTGGTCCCGTATTGAATCAGATACCAGACTCCGCCTGATGCGACTACAGCCGCCGAGAGCATCACCCCATAGCGCAGCAGCAAGCCGATGATTTGATCCACTTGATGATCGGTGAGCGGGGCCCTCTCACGGCCGGTGGCCATTACAGCTTCCCCGTCAGACCGCTATAAATCATCTCGATCGCCAGCGCCGCCACGACCAGCCCGAAGACGCGCCGCAGCAATTTGGGCGGCGCTCCCACCAACAGGCGCGCGCCCATCATCGACCCTGCCAGCACACCCAGCACCACCGGCATGGTCAGGCCGGGATCGATGTATCCGCGATTCAGATACACCCCCGCGCTCGCCGCCGCGGTCACCCCGATCATGAAGTTGCTGGTGGTGGTGGAAACCTTGAAAGGCAGCCGCATGGCCCGGTCCATCGCGATTACTTTTACGGCGCCGGAGCCGATGCCCAGCAGCCCGGAAAGTGTGCCGGCCACAAACATGAGGCCGAGGCCGGTCTTGACCCCGCCCACCTTATATCGTTTAGGACCCTGCGGCGTCGGATAACTGCCGCTGAGCCGCAAGCGCACTGCCAGCGGATCGTCCGGTTGGTCCGCGGGCGGCGCGCCATGGGGCCGCGAAGAGATCCATGCCGAGTACAACAATACAACGCCGAAGACCACTCCGAGCGCCGAGGCCGGGATCTTGGCCGCTGCGAAAGCGCCGAACACCGCGCCGAGCGTGGTGGCGATCTCCAGAAACATGCCGATGCGGATGTTGGAGAATCCTTCGCGCACGTATGCCGCGGCCGCGCCCGAAGAAGTGGCGATGACCGAAACCAGCGTGGCGCCGATCGCGTAGTGCAGATCGATTCCCAATAGCAGCACCATGGCCGGCGTGATGACCACGCCACCGCCCAATCCCGTTAACGCGCCGAGGAAACCGGCGGCTGTTGAGATCAGTCCGACCAGCGTGGTGAGCTCCAGTACACTCAAGCATGCGCCTCCTGTACCAAGATATACCGCGCGCTCACGCGCACTCGCTCAGCAGGCCGTTGCATCGACAGTCTTTTCGAGTCCGGCCAGCGTCCTTATGTTAGATTTGAAGTTGGGAGATCGTTTGGCCGAACCGCCCGCCCTACTACTACTGCAAATCAACATCTGGGAAATGGTCGGTCGCGGCGGTCCGCTGACGATCGCGGTTCTGGCCATTCTTTTGATTTTTTCCATTTTCTCCTGGGCGATCATCTTTTCGAAATGGAGCACGCTACGCTCGGCGCGGTCGGCGGACGCGCGCTTTCTGCGGGCATTCCGGAAAGCGTCCGGTCTCGATGCCGTCATGGTCGCGGCGGAGCAGTTTAAACCCGCGCCGTTGGTTTCGGTGTTCGAGTTTGGTTATGAGGAGATGCATCGCCAGATTAAGGCGCGGGGGACGATCAGCAATAAGGTCTCGCTCGACCGCACCCTGCAACTCGGCATCAGCGAAGAGTTGGCCAAGATGGAGCGCAATATGAGCTGGCTGGCCACCACCGCTTCGATCAGCCCTTTTATCGGCCTGTTCGGCACGGTTCTCGGCATTATCCGGGCCTTTCAGGAGCTCGGTATGCAGGGCAGCGCCAGCCTGCGCGCAGTGGGCCCCGGTATCGCAGACGCACTGATCGCTACTGCCGTTGGACTGGCGGCGGCCATCCCCGCCGCTATCTTTTATAACCACTTCGGCAGCAGCATTCGCGAGCTGGGCGCCCGCATGGACGACTTTTCGCTTGAGTTTCTCAACATGGCTGAGCGGAGTTTCGGAGAGTAAAGGTGGCCATTACGATCAACGGCGGGGGTCATTCCCGGTCGCGCCGCCGGGGGGAATCCGGGGCCATCTCCGAAATCAACGTCACTCCCTTCGTGGACGTGATGCTGGTGCTGCTCATCATCTTTATGCTGACCGCCCATGTCATGGAGTTCGGCATCGAAGTGGATGTACCCAAAGTCCGCACGGTCAAAGACAGCGCCAAAGAGCTGCCCGTAGTCAACATCACCAAGGACGGAATGTTGTACCTCAACGAGAAGGAGGTCGACATCAACGCGCTTCCGGCCGAGATTGCGCGGCGTTTCAACGGCGCCACCTCCGTCTACCTGCGCGCCGACAAGGATACGGTGTGGGATTCCATTGCCGGGGTGATGAGCGAACTGGGCGCCGCCAAGCTTCAGGTCAACGTGGTCACCCAGCCGGAGGATGCCGCCGATAAGAGGCATAAGTAATGCCGCCCGGTGTGGACATCCTCGGCCAGCGGGACTCGCTTCGCAAGCCGCTGCTCGGATCGGCGGTGTTCCATGGCGCGATTTTTGCAACGCTGCTGGTTTGGGAAGTGGCAACGGCCAGCCATCGGGTGTCGTGGGGCGACGCCAACGCGGGCGGCCCTGGCAGCATCGCCATTAACATGGTCAACAAAATTCCGCTGCCTTCGCGTTCGGGCATCGTGAATCCGCTGGCCAACGATACACATTCGGCGGTACCCACGCCTCCTCCCGCCGCCAAGCCCCAGCGCCGCGCGCCTGCTGAAGAGCCCGATGCGATCCCCATCAAGAGCCGCACGCAACCCAAACAGGCCCAGGTGGCAAAATCCGCCCAGAACACCTTTCGCGCGCAGCAGCAGGATCGTCCCAATCAGCTCTATAGCCAGTCCGGCCAGGCGCTGGTTTCGCCACTGATCGGCCAGACCGGGTCAGGCGGTGTGGGCGTGGGACTCGGCTCGCCCTTCGGCAATCGTTTCGGCAATTACGTAATGATCCTGCGGCAGCGCGTGGCCGAAAAGTGGCACACCGGGGACGTCGATCCGCGCGTACGGACGGCGCCGCCGGTAATCGTCACCTTCGACCTGATGCGGGATGGCTCAGTGCGCGACGTGCGCATCGGCCAGCACAGCGGGAACACGGCGTTGGACTATTCGGCGCAGCGGGCGATCTACGATGCCAGCCCCTTCCCGCCGCTACCCGCCGAATATGATCGCAACGATGCGGTCATCGAATTCTGGTTTGAGTTGAGGCGCTAAATGAAAAGAGTTGCATGGTTAGCTGCCGCGTTTGCGGGTCTGCTCCCGGTACTCGCAGCGCAGCAAAGCGATGTTCAAATAAAGATAATCAGCTCAGGTGAGCGTCCCGCCATAGCGGTGCCCGAACTGCGCGGCACCGGCGCGGCCCAGCCGCTGATGAATGCGTTCAACCAGACGCTCTACAACGATCTGGATGGCTCCGGCATCTTCAAAATGGTGCCCAAGAGCATGTATCCGCTGCAGGTGCCGCAGCAGCCATCCGATTTCCGCGAGCAGCCGCCTCAGCAGTCGCTCCGCCCCGGTCAACAACCACGCACAGGTGGCGGCGTCTGGCTCTCGGACTGGTCCTCACCGCCTGTCTCGGCAAATTATCTGGCGTTCGGCTACACCGCGGTACAAAACAACGTGCTGGTGTTATACGGCTGGCTGTTCAACGTGGGCCAGAGCGCCACCGCGCAGGCCCAGGTGCTTGCCAAGCGCTATTTCGGCCCCGTGGATGAGACCGGCGCCAAAAAGATCGCCCACGAATTTGCCGCCGATATCATCAGCCAGTTTGGCGGTACATCGCTGCTGGGCAGCAAGATCTACTTTGTCTCCAATCGCACCGGCCATAAGGAAATCTGGGTGATGGACCCGGACGGATCCAATCAGAAGCAGATTAGCCATTTCAATTCCATATCTATCATGCCGGCCGTCTCGCCGGATGGAACAAAAATAGCTTTTACTAGCTTTGCCCGCGGAAATCCTGCTATATTTATTCTCGCGACAGATAGTGGACGGCGACTTCCGTTTTATAATCAAGTCGCCTCCCTGAATGCGACCCCGGATTTCACCCCGGATGGAAAGCAGATCCTGTATTCGTCGTCGGCCAGCGGCTGGGCGCAGATTTATGCCGCTAACATCGACGGAAGCAATCTGCGGCGTATTTCCAGTACGCGCGCCCTGGAAGTCGAGCCGAAGGTGAATCCGAAAACGGGAGCTGACGTGGCTTTTGTATCGGGCCGCTCGGGACCTCAACAGATTTACCGTATGAATATGAACGGCACCGACGTGCAGCGCTTGAGCAACGGCGAGGGAGAGGCGTCTAATCCCGCGTGGCACCCCAACGGCCAGTTGATCGCCTTTGCCTGGACACGCGGATTCGCCACCGGTAATTTCAACATCTTCATCATGGATGTGGCCACGCGCGGATATAACCAGTTGACCTATGGCGCGGGCCGCAACGAGAATCCCACGTGGGCGCCGGACGGCAGGCGCCTGGCTTTTATGTCTACGCGCACCGGATCGGAACAGATCTGGACGATGCTGGCGGACGGAACCCAGTTAAAGCAATTAACCACGACGGGCAAGAATTGGACCCCGATATGGGCCAAATAAAACTCACGACAACCTTTCAGGAGGCTTAAGTTCATGTTGGATAAACGGAAGATCAGTACCATCGGCGTTTGCCTGATGTTGGCGTTATTCGCGGCAGGGTGCAAGAAGAAAGCGCCGCCGCCACCCCCGCCACCGCCGCCACCCCCGGCCGCAGCGCCGGCACCGCCACCCGCGGCGCCTAGCATTACCCGGTTCGTGGCCGAGCCTTCTTCGATCGAGCGCGGCCAATCCTCCACTTTGAGCTGGAACGTCACGGATGCCAACAGCATTTCCATCGATAACGGAATCGGTTCCATACAGGCCAGCGGCACGCGGCGGGTGTTCCCGAGCGACTCGACCACCTATACCCTGACCGCCACCGGCCCCGGCGGCACGAAGACGGCTACCGCTACCGTTAGCGTCACGGCGCCTCCGCCGCCTCCGCCGCCCCCTCCTGCTCCCAAACCAGACCTTGGGCAGATGCTCTCCAGCAGCGTTTCCGACGCGTTCTTCGATTACGACAAGAACGACATCCGCGAGGATGCGCGCGCCGTCCTGACCAAAGACGCCGATGCTCTGAAGGCCATCTTCGCCGATTTCCCCGATGCGACCATTACGATCGAGGGTCACTGCGACGAGCGTGGATCGGCGGAATATAACCTGGCTCTCGGCGATCGCCGGGCTACCGCCGCCAAGGACTTCCTGACGCAACTGGGAGTCCCGGCCGATAAGCTGAAGACCATCAGCTACGGTAAGGAGCGGCCGCAGTGTACCGACCACGATGAGTCGTGCTGGCAAAAGAACCGCCGCGCGCACTTCTCCACGGGGCAGTAAAATTTTGTAAGGGGCCGGACGCCATGTCCGGCCCACCGCAACCGGCGGGGCGGTCCGCCCGTCCCGCTATCGAGGAGATCCTATGACCGTTTGGCGCCGGATGCTGCCTGCCCTGTTGATCTGTCCTTCCCTCGCGCTGCCCGCCAGCCGCGAAATCGTTGAACTACAGCGGGATGTCGCCCTTCTGCAGGAACAGGTGCGCACGCTGCAGAAGTCCCAGGATGAAAAGTTGGGCGTCCTGCAAGTGCTGGTTCAGCAGGCGGTCGACGCCTCCAATAAGGCCAACACCGCGGTGGCCGTGCTGCAAAGCGGCCTGACACAGAACTTGAAGGATCAGCAGAAGAGCGTGGTGGATCCGGTCGTGGGAGTCGGCGCCAAAATCGACCAGATGGGTAGCGATTTTCAAGCGTTGCGCGAATCGGTGGCCGATATTTCGAGCCAGGTCGGTAAGCTGCAGCAACAGATGATCGACATCGGTAATGCCGTCCGCAGCATGCAAACGCCGGCAGCCGCTCCCCCGCCGACCGGAAGCGCGCCTGGCTCGCTCCCTCCGCAGGCGGAAAGCGCCCCTCCGGTGCCGGCTGCGACCCTGTATGCAAATGCCATGCGCGACCGCAGTGGGGGCAAGGATGATCTGGCGCTGCAGGAATTCGGCGATTACCTGCATTATTACGGTAATAGCGAGCTGGCCCCCAACGCGCAGTTCTACGTCGCGGAGCTTCACCTGAAGCAGAGCAATCTGGATGACGCCTTGCGGGAGTTCGATATGGTGCTCGAAAAATACCCGGACAACAACAAGACTCCCGACGCCCTGTATATGAAGGGCACCACCCTGGTGAAGATGGGCAAGAGAACTCAGGGCAAGCAGGAATTCTGCGAACTGGTCAAACGCTTCCCGTCCAATGATCTCGCCGGCCGGGCTCGCACACAGGTGAAAAATCTGGGACTCACCTGCGGCCCTACGCCCGCACACGCCAGGAAGCGATCGTGATTTCGCAAGCGGCCCTGGTCCGGCCTCCACTCGCCCGCTACGAGGATCTGGCCAAAATGATCGATCATTCGCTGGTGAGGCCCGAGCTGACCGATGAAGAGGTGAGGGCAGGCTGCGAGCTGGCCCGCGGATACGATGTAGCCAGCGTCAGCGTTCGACCTTGCGACGTGGAGATCGCGGCGCGCGTTTTAGCGAATAGCAGCGTAAAGGTGGGCACGGTGGCGGGATTCCCGCATGGGTCGAACACTACCGCCGTCAAGCTGTATGAAGCCCGCGATGCGATGCGCCGGGGTGCGCGCGAGATCGACATGGTTTTGAATATCGCCAAACTCCGTTCGCGCCAGTTTCAATATGTCGAATCCGAGCTGCTCCAGATGGCCGAGACCTGCCACAAGGAAGGTGCGCTGCTGAAAGTAATCTTCGAGAACGCATGGCTGACCGACGAGTTGAAAATTGTCGCCTGCCGGATCTGCGGCCGCGCCGGCGTGGATTTCGCGAAGACTTCCAGCGGCTTCGCACCCACCGGGTACACCATCGAGGATCTGCGCCTGATGCGCGCGCACCTGCCCGATAGCGTAGGCCTGAAGGCCAGTGCCGGTGTGCGCACGCTCGAGAAGGCCAAAGAGGTTTACCAAGCGGGCTGTACTCGTTTCGGCGCTACGGCTACGGCGGGCATCCTCGAAGCGTGGAAAGCGGAATTGGTTCCTGGCGCGCCTCCGTTCTTGTGATATTCTGAAAACTCCAGCGATGCCGCAGAACAGGTCCCTCCCGCGCATCTGCATAGCGCTGGGCGTCCCAGATCTGGAACGACTGCTGGACTACGCGCGCCGGGAAGCCGAGGCCGGTGAATCGTTTTTGGAATTCCGCCTGGACTACCTGGATGATCCCGAACAGGGCGCGCGGGCTATTCGCGGCTTCGTCGACCAGCATCCGGACTGCATTGTTCTAGCCACCTGCCGCCGTCATCAGAATCGGGGCAAATTCAACGGCAGCATCGAAGACGAGATTCGCGTACTGGATATGGCGGTAAGCGCCGGAGCGCAGGCCGTGGACGTGGAAATCGAGAGCGCCGAGGCGGCTGGCGCGAGACTGGGCACGTTTCGCGGGCGGGCCCGGCTCATCATCTCGTATCACAATTACGAGACCACACCGCAGCTCGAAGCTTTGCTGAGCCGTATGATGCGCATACCCGCCGATGCGTATAAGGTGGTCACCACGGCGCGCAAGCCTTCCGATTTCGGGCGCGTGCTCGGATTGCCGCGCGCCCATCCGCGCACGTCCCTGGTTGTGCTGAGCATGGGGGAGCTCGGCTTTCCCAGCCGCGTTCTCTCGGCCGTTTTCGGTGGAGTCTATACCTACGCGGCCCCCATGACCACACAGGGCACCGCCGCAGGACAGGTTTGCGCGCGGCAATTGCGGCACCTTTACCGCATCGACAAGCTGTCCCGCTCCAGCCGGATCTACGGCGTCATCGCCGACCCTGTACGGCATTCGATTTCTCCGGCCGTGCACAATCGCGCATTCCAGTACCGGCGCATCGAGGCCGTCTATCTGCCGTTTCTGGTAGCGCCCGCGCACATGCGCGATTTCCTCGGGCTCGCGGAAAAGCTGCCGATTGCCGGCTTCAGTGTGACTATTCCGCACAAGCAGAAGATCCTGCGCTACCTGGATATTGTGGATCCTCTGGCCCGCCGCATTGGCGCAGTCAATACGGTGTGGCGCAAGAGCGGCAAATGGCGGGGCGCCAACACGGACGTGGCCGGCGTCACTGTTCCGCTGGGGCAGGAGCTGCGCCTGCGCAACGCTTCTATCCTGATTGCGGGAAACGGCGGCGCGGCGCGCGGCGCGGCTTGCGCTCTCTCCGATGCCGGTGCGCGCATCACGCTGGTGGGCCGCAATCCGGACCGCGTGCGTGCGCTCGCCAAAATCTGCGGCGCCGAGGCGCTCACCCTCGAGCAACTGGAGCACCGCTCTTTCGATGGATTGGTCCACGCCACCCCGGTGGGAATGTTTCCACACGTCAACGAGTGCTTCTTTAATGGCCGCATTCCGGCCGGAATCGTGCTCGACATGGTTTACAATCCGCTTGAAACCGAGCTTACGCGGCGCGCGCGTCAGCAGGGCAAAACCGTGATCACCGGCATGCAAATGTTCATCGAGCAGGCGGTGCGGCAGTTTGAGATCTGGACCGGCGAGACGGCGCCGCGTGGGCTCATGGAAAAGACGGCTCTGGAGGCGCTGAGTTGCGCGACATGAATAAGAAGAAGATGACCCGCCGCCAACTGGCCGGCCTGATTCTAACCGCCTCGGCGACCGTGGCGGCGCAAACCACGGGGTCCACTCCATCCAGTCCCGTTGAGGAACTGGAGGCCGCGCGGGCGCACATCCGCCACACCAGTGATGCGTTGGCCAAGGTTCCGGTCGCCATAGATCTCGAGCCTGCCTTCCATTTCAACGCCTGAGGCGGCATGAAGGAACCCGGCAGCGACATTTTCTTCGCCGGCATCTCCGAATTGAATGCCATGCTGCGCGCCAAACAGGTGAGCGCGGTCGAGCTCGTGCGTGCCTTTGGAAAGCGCCTCGAAGGCCTGGGACCGCGCTATAACGCGCTGGCGCTGCCGCTTACCGAACATGCCATACGCGCCGCGCGTGCCGTGGATGCCGAGATCAAGAGGGGCAGGTTGCGCGGCCCTTTGCAAGGCATTCCTTACGGCGCCAAGGATCTGCTGAGCGTATCCGGCCAGCCCACTACCTGGGGCGCGCGGCCGTACGCTGATCAAGTATTCGACTATAGCGCCACGGTGGTTACCAGGCTCTCGAACGCGGGCGCACCGGTCCTGGGCAAGCTGGCCATGGTGGAACTGGCGGGCGGACCCGGTTATCGCTTTGCCTCCGCCTCGCTCACCGGCCCTGGATTGAATCCGTGGGACCCGAGCCGCTGGTCCGGCGGCTCTTCGAGCGGCTCCGCGATCGCCGTAGCTGCCGGCCTGGTGCCGTTCGCCATAGGTTCGGAGACCTCCGGCTCGATCATCACTCCGGCGGCATTCTGTGGCGTGACCGCGCTGCGTCCGACTTACGGACTGGTGAGCCGCCACGGCGCCATGCCGCTTTCCTGGACTCTGGATAAATTGGGGCCCTTCTGCCGCTCGGTCGAGGATTGTGGGCTGGTGCTCGAAGTCATCGCCGGAAGCGACCATCAGGATCCAGGCTCAGCCGGCAAGAGTTTCTACTACACACCCCAATACGCGCGCAAGTTGAGCGAGCTGCGCATTGGCTTCGCCTCGCAAGATTTCGCCGAATCGGCTGACGAATCCGCGCGGGCGGCCTTCCAACAGGCCTTGGAAGTGGTGCGCGGCCTGGGCGTGCAGTTGGTCGAGACCAAGCTGCCCGATTACCCCTACGACTCAATGATCAGCACGATCATTTCGGTGGATGCGGCATCGGTGTTTGAAACACTCATCACTAGCGGCAGAGTCGACCAACTGGCGGACCAAAAGCAGATCGCCGGGTTGAAGGCCGGCCTCGAGATTCCCGCCGGCGTTTATTTGAAGGCCATGCGTATCCGCCGATTGGCTACCCAGGAAATCTTCAAGCTCTTTGGCGATCTGGATGTCCTGCTGGCGCCCAGCCGCAGGGGACCTGCCCCAGCCATCGGCGAGCCGCTCGACCGGCATCCGGATCGCCCTGCACCGCAGAATCCTGGTTTGACCTCGCTCATCGCCGCAGGAAACCTGGCGGGCATGCCGGCGCTCTCGCTGCCCTGCGGTTTCGCCGGCAAGCTTCCCGTGGCCATGCAACTGGCAGGCCTGCCGTTCTCGGAGAACATGCTGCTGGCCATCGGCAAAGAATTCCAGAGCCGCACAGACTGGCACAAGCGCAAGCCGCCTACAACCGGTTGATCAAACTCGCCACGTACCCCGCGCCGAAACCATTGTCGATGTTGACCACCGTCACGTTACTGGCGCAGCTGGTGAGCATCCCCAGCAGGGCCGCCAGGCCGCCAAAACTGGCGCCATAGCCGATGCTCGTGGGAACCGCGATCACCGGGCAGGAAACCATGCCGCCTATGGCGCTCGGCAGCGCGCCCTCCATGCCCGCGCAGACCACGATCACGCGCGCTGCCATCAGGCGCGCCTGATTGCTCATCAAGCGGTGTATGCCGGCTACTCCGATGTCGTGGATGGCCTCCACCTGGTTGCCCATCACCTCCGCGGTGATTTGAGCCTCTTCGGCTACCGGAATATCGCTGGTGCCGGCGCACACCACGGAGATCTTGCCTTTGCCACGCACGGTCTTGTCGCGCCAGAACCGTATGGCGCCCGAAAGCGGAAAATACTCGGCGCATTCCAAGCGGGCGCATACCTGGGCAGCTGTGTCCTGGTCTGCGCGGGTGATAAGCACGTTGTTCGCGTTTTTCAGTAAGCTCTCGGCGATGGCAATCACCTGCGCCGGTGTTTTTCCCTTCCCGAAGATCACTTCCGGCATGCCGTGGCGCAGTGCGCGATGATGGTCTACTTTGGCGAAGCCCAGGTCTTCAAACGGCATGTGGCGCGTGCGATCGAGCGCGCTCTCCACATCTACCGCACCTGCGCGCACCTGTTCGAATAACGACCGGAGCTGATCCTCATCCATAAGGTCAGAATATCAGAGCGACTTCGATCGACCGTTGTTCAGCGGCGCAGAAGCCACATCACGAGCGACAGCACCACACCCACCAGCAGACAAGTGACCACGGGAAAGTAGAAACTGGTTTGCTTGCCGCGCACGTAAATATCCCCGGGCAGGCGTCCCAACCGCAACGGCAGCCTTTCCCCGATGGTGAAGAGCAATCCCAGCACCACCAGGAATACGCCGAGAGCGATCAACATGCGGCCTACGCCCATGTCACTATTGTGCATCCCATTTAGCCTGACAAGGGAGGTTGCCGCGAGCTGAGCCGGCCGATCTCTCCGATGTAGGCATCGACGTCTGTCTTGCGGCGCATTCCTTCGAGCGACATGGATCGCAGCGTTCCGAAGATGGGCCGCTCCGGCCATGGCCGATCGTGCAGTCCGAAACACCACAATATATTGGTATAGGTGTTGGGGTCGCGCCCGTCCATGGCGTAGCGGTCATGCAGGTAGATCATGGTGCGCAGCGCCTCCTCCGCGTTGGCTGACCACTCGATCAATTTCTTGCCCCAGTACATGCGGTAGTAGCCGTGAATGGTGCCTCTGGTGAGCAGCTCGGTCTGGGTAGCGTTCCAAAGCGCGTCGTGGGTCCCGGCTCTTTCGAACTGTTCGGCGGTGTAAACAGGATCGCGGCGGTCTCGCCGGTGGCGGGCGATGGTCTCACGCGCCCAGTCCGGGAGTACTTCGAGCGAGTCCAGGCGCGGGGCGAACCGCGCGAAGTTGAAAGCCAGCTCTCGCCGTACGATCAGCTCTTCGAGAAATTCATCCGCAATCAGCTTGTGCCGGCTGGCATAGGATCCAGCCGCCAGGGCAATCTCGAGCGAGCTGATCTGGCCGAAGTGCAGGTACGGGCTCAGTCCGGAGGTGGCGTGCATGCACGGTTCGTTGCGCTCTCTCGCGTAACGGCGCAGCCCATCCTTGAGGAAATGTGCGAGCTGTTTCTCCGCCGCCAGCCGGCCTCCTTCGATTCCGAGCGCGGGCCGTACGGTATGATCGATCTCACAGGCGGCCATCAGATCGTCAATGTTCTCGCGGGTGACGGGCGTGTGCAACGCATTCTTCCCCGCTCGAAATGACCGGCGAGCCTGGACGTCCGGCGACGCCTGGAGATAGCGCGGCAACAATTTATGGATTTTCGGCCGGATGGTGTAAGCGGCATACTCGCGCTTTTCAAAGCTGGCCATGGGAACGACGCAGCTTGCATCTACCGCGTAGAAGCTGACGTTCAGTTTGGCCGGCACACTGGCGTTATGGCGCGCGGCGATGAAGGTGGGGTAATCGTCGGTCACCACGGCAGCCGCGCGAGCCGCCAGATGGTAGAGTGCGTCATTCGGGTCCGAGCGTTGCCGGCGGAGCTGGAAGGTATAGCCGATGCCGCGCGCGGCCAGCCGTTTATCCGTCTCAGCAACGCCTTCCAGGATGAAGCGGTGGAAGCGGTCGCTGGCGTGAGGATAGGAACAGGTCAGGCCCTCGTAACAGGCGACCGGCAAATCCAATTGATTGGCAAGCTCGATGGCGAACGATAGCGCCTGGTTGCAGTCGGCGCGCCGGTTCATCTGCGACCAGTAAAGGACGTATTCGCCGCCGGACCGGAATCCAGCGGAGTTGAGCTGGCGCACTCGAATGCTCATGTCGATAGCATCGCTTGGGACGGGCGCTGGCTACAAGCGCTGGATACAAGCGCTGGATATAAGCGCTGGATACAATAAGAGAACACCATGCGGGCCTGGAACCGGACGAAACTGCTATGGGGCTATCTGGCGCGCCGGCCAAAGCTGGCCGCTTTGCCCGTGGAGTATATCGTCGAGACCACTGCCAAGTGCAACCTCTATTGTCCCATGTGCCCGCGCGAGAGCCACAAACAACCCAAGGCCGACATGTCCGACGCGGTCTTCGAACGCCTGACTCGGGAATCGGGCAGCACTGCCGAGCACATGATGCTGATCGGACTGGGCGAACCGTTCATGGACCCGCACATCTTCGAGCGCATAGAACTGTGTCACCAGCACAGCATTTCAACCCTGTTGTCGACCAACGGAACTTTCCTCGATGAGCGCATCACCGGCCGGCTGCTCGCATCGCCGCTCGAGCAGATTACCCTGAGCTTCGACGGAGCCACCAGGGAGAGCTTCGAGTTCTATCGTAAGGGCGCGAGGTTCGACAAGGTGCGCGACAACTTTGTACGCTTCGCCCGCATGAAGCGCGAGCGCGGATCCAGGATGCAAGTGGTGGTCCAGATGGTGCGAATGGAGCGCAATGCGGCCGAGGTACCCGAGTTTGTGAGGTTCTGGAGTGCCGTACCGGGCGTGGATCAGATCCGCATCAAGGAAGACGAAACCAATTTGATGCGTCCGGATGCCGGCCACACGGCGGAGGATTGGAAGCATCCCTGCCATTACCTCTGGCGCGGCCCCCTGTACGTCAAGCAGAATGGCGATGTGTATCCATGTTGCCAGAGCTACATGCTGGATGGCGCGCCGCTCGGCAACCTCGAAGAGCAGCCGCTCGAGCTCATCTGGAATTCGGATGAAATGCAACGCATGCGCCGTGCGCATGCGGCGGGACGGGCCGGCGAGATCGATGTTTGCTCACGCTGCTGCACCACGATTCCGCATCCCGCCCTGGTGGCGGGCAGCCTTATCTTTAACGGAAAGACGGTGCGCAGGATGCTGCCGGTTATCGAGCGCCTGGCCTATTATTCAAAGCTTCCCGCCAGGCTGTTGAGGCCGCCCAAGCCGGTGTCGCGCAAGCTGGATCTGGTACAAATCAGCGGGCAGCCGTCTTCGCCGCCAAAATAGCCTCAGCGCGTTGCGCCGTTTCCTGAACCAGGAGGCCCATCTTCGGATGAGTAGGCTCCAGGTCGGGCTCGATACCGGCCTCTTCCAGGGCTTCGCTGGTTGTCGGACCGATCGAGCCCACCACGGCGTGACGCAATCCGGCCAGCACGGCGTCTTCGATTCCGCCCTCGGACGCCACACGCAACAGGTGTGAGATCTGAATGGACGTAGTGAACAACGCCGCCTGGAACTCGCCGGCAGCCAGACGCCGCGCGGCATCGCGGAGCGGTTCGGCGTTCTCCGGCAGATCCCACTGGTAAACTCGCACCGTATCTACCTTCGCGCCGCGCGACCGCAACGCCTCGAGCAGTTCGGCATTCGAGCGTCCATACTCCTGCACCGCGATGCGCTTTTCGGGACGATCCCGGAGGACCGCCAACAATTCGCGCCAGGTGTTGGGCTCGGGTGCGGCAATGGTCACCGGCACTCGCATCTCACGCAGCGCCGCTATCGGCTTCGGTCCGCGTGCCACCACCGTGATGCGCCGCAGCGCTTCGGCAAACTGCTCGGGCGGGTAGCGCGTGGCCAGCAGCTTGTTCAACAACCGCGTACCCACGCCCGTGAGCAGAATCATCATATCAAACTCGCCGCGGAACAGCCGTTCAGCGAAGTGAAACGCTTCTTGGTTTTCCGCGAGGGGAGTCTCGCGCATGGAAGGCGCCACCACCGGATCGCCGCCCTGCTTGCGGATCAGTTCGGTCATCTCGACCGCGCGGCGGCTCTCGAGAGACAGGACGCGCATGCCCGCGAACGACATGGCTAGAATGTAACAGAATTCGGCGGTGCGCTCGAACCGGCGCTTCTAAAACGGCGCCGTCAGCCAAGGCGCAAACAACACGTTCGGTCCGCCCGCCATCGCGCATCCAGTTATTAGGGGACCGCCAGCGCAACCCCACCAGTTTTCCGGCGCATACGCCGAGCCTGTTGTGCCTGTGCCGATATTGTCCACACCAAACTGCGCGTCCACGAAGTTGTTGAGAGTGGCCTGTACCTCGATCGGTGTGTTGACCACGATGTCCAACTGCTCGCCGTCGATTACGTTCTGCGAAATAATTGTACCTGCTATAGGGGAAACGCCGAAGACGTTAATCCCGGTGGGCCCAGGAGTCACCGCGTCTTCGGTGTCCGGGCCGTTGCCCGAAATGGTGTTGCCGACGATCATGTTGTCGTCTAGCGACTCACTGGTACCGTGACTGTGGAAGGCAACTCCGGGCAGACCGTTGTTAGTCAATCGATTGTTGATTACGACGTTACCGGAAACGGTCCCGCCGGGCAGAAATGTGAAAATGCCGACGCCGGCGCCGGCACCCGGAACCAGGTAGCCGTTGTGAGACGACTCATTGTTGGCGATGGTGTTGTGAGTGACGCCGAGCGGAGTGGCGCCTGACGCAGGTGGGTGCGAAGCCATCGTAATTCCGCAGTCATAGGGGTTATTCACCACCGTGTTGCCGCTGATCAGGTTATCGTGTGTGGCTAACGTTTCGTCGGTTAGCAGAATCCCGCCCGAGTTATTCTGTACGAAGTTGTTAGCCACCGTCGAGTGATCCACACCAATGAGATGAATTCCCTCGCCGCAATCGTCGCCTTCCGACGTTTCAAAACTGGGCTGACCGGGGCACGTGTCGCTGGCGATGATAAGACTCTTGTCGTTGCCGGTCACACGATTCCCATAGATCAGAGAAGATGACGTGTTAGTCAGCAGGATACCTTCAAAGTTTGCATTTGAGACGGTAAATCCGGCTACTACTACATTCCTAAGGCCGAGATTGTCAAGACCGTCAATGTAAATTCCGTTAGACAACCCGGTCGCATCGATAACCGTATTGTTAGAATTCGCACCAACCAACGACAACGGCTTGCCTATGATTACGTCCTCTTTGTAAGTTCCAGACGCTACCTTAATAATGTCATGGACGTTAGCGGCCGCAACGGCGGCGGCTATCTTGGAAAAACAGCCTGACGTGCCACTTGGATTGACGCACAGGGTGGCGGCCACCACTGGCTGGCAAACTCCGAAAACGAGTACCGCACCGAGACTACTCAGACATGTCCAGTTATTGAGCCGGCGATCATTGGCCGTCTCTTTGTTTTCGTTTCGCGACATATAGGCTCCTTGGAGTTAGTTACACACACTCGTGGAGCGTAACAGACACACCACGCCGGTGTCAATTTGTAACATAGCTCTCGAGAGACGTTCGCGGCGACTATAACTCCAGAATTACGGGCATGATCAGCGGACGCCGTGACGTTTCCTTCACGATATACCGCTTCAAGTCCGCCCGGATCTTCTCCTTGATTACGCCCCAATCGGTCTTTTCTTCCTGGTTAGAGGCTTCGAGCGTCTTTGCCACCACCTGCCGGGCCGCCTGCACGAATGCCGATCCGTCGTCGGCCATGGCGAAACCACGAGTCACGATTTCAGGCGGGTTCTCCATGCGGCCGGTGCGCCGGTCGATCGCGATAATCGGCAGCACGATTCCGTCTTCCGACAGATGCCGGCGGTCACGAATCACCATCTCTTCGACCACTTCATCCACCGAACCCTGGTCGATACAGACGCGGCCCGCCGTCACTTTGCCCGCTTTGCGGGCGCCATTGTGATCGACTTCCAGCAGGTCGCCGGATTCCATGATAAAGGTTTCTTCCAGGCCGGAAGAGCGCAGGTGCTCGGCCAGCCGCGCGTGTTTGGAAAGCTGCCGGAATTCGCCATGAATGGGCATAAAATAGCGCGGCCGGACCAGATTCAGCACCAGCCTCATCTCCTCCATGCTGGCGTGTCCGGAAACGTGCAGGGGAGGATTGGTGCTGCCGTACATGACGTCGGCACCGCGCCGCGCCATGTGATCGATCATGCGGAAAATGGCCTTCTCGTTGCCGGGAATGATGCGCGAGCTCAGCACCACGGTGTCGCCTTTTTCGACCGAGACGTGTTTGTGATTGTCCACGGCCACCCGTGAGAGCGCCGACATGGGCTCGCCCTGCGTGCCCGAGATCAGCATCGTGACCTTGGATGGAGGCGCGTCCATAACGTCCTGTGGCCGCATCAGGATTCCGTCCGGAATGTCCAGCAGACCGAGCGAGAGCGCAATCTCGCTGACCGAGGTCATGCTGCGCCCGATCAGCGCCACTTTACGGCCAAACTCCGCCGAAACGTCCAGAACCAGTTGAATCCTGTGGATCGAGGAACTGAAACACGAGATGACCAGCCGCCGCTCGGCGCGATTAAAGATATCTTCCATGCGCGGACGGACGGCGCGCTCCGATTCGGTGTAGCCTGGACGATCCGCGTTGGTCGAATCGGAAAGCAGCAACAGCACGCCGCGCTTGCCGTAATCGGCCAGCGTGTGCAAATCGAACAGCTCATTGTCGGTAGGAGTGGGATCGACCTTGAAGTCGCCGGTGTGAATGATCACCCCCAGAGGCGTGGTGATCGCCAGAGCCACCGCGCTGACAATCGAATGCGTGACGTGGATGAATTCGACTTTGAAGGGGCCGATTTCGATAATCTGCTTCGGCTTGATGGTGATCAGGTTGGGTTCATCTTCAAGCTCGTACTCCTCCAGGCGCCGCTCCACGAGCGCGAGGGTGAAGCCTGTTCCATATACGGGGACGCTGCCGATTTCGGAAAGAAAATAGGGAACCGCCCCGATGTGATCTTCGTGGCCGTGCGTCAGGATCAGCGCCTTGACCTGCTGCTCGTTTTCTTTCAGAAAAGTGAGGTCGGGCATGACCAGGTCGACGCCCAGCAGCTCGTCTTCGGGAAACATCATTCCCGCATCGATCACGATTATCTCGTCGCCGTATCGGATGGCGGTCATATTCATGCCGAACTCGCCCAATCCGCCGAGCGGAATCACCTGTAACTTGTTTTCAGCCATTCAAAAAGGTCCTTTACGATAACCCGGTTGGCATTGGATTACAAAGCCGCCACCAGGCTGGTCTGTAATTCTGGAATTTCGATCTCGATGCGCGTGCCGCGTCCCGGCTGGCTATCGATGTTCATTTTGTGATCGTTGCCGAACAGCACCTTCAGCCTTTCGCTGACGTTGCTCACTCCTATGCCCTGATCGAGCAGGGTAGCCAGCTTCGATTCCGGAATTCCAACACCGTCGTCCTCCACGCTTAACAGCAGCCTGGCGTCCACCCGGCGGCTTCTCAGCCGGATGGTACCCCCTTCCACTTTGCAGCTCAACCCATGCTTGACGCAATTCTCGATGAGCGGCTGGAGGAGCATGCTGGGCACCAGCATATCCAGCGTGTCGGATTCTACTTCCTTCTCGAAGCGCAGCTTGTCCCCGAAGCGCACTACCTCGATGGACAGGTAATCGTCGATGAAGCTCAATTCCTCGCGCAGCGCGCTGAAATTCTCGTGCTTGCGCAAAAGGCGCCGCAGGATATTCGAAAGCTTGAGCACCATCACTCGGGCCTGGTTGGGATCGGTGCGAATGAGCGATGAAACCGAGTTCAGCGTATTAAAGAGAAAGTGAGGATTAATCTGGCTGGTAAGCGCTTCCAGGCGCGCTTGAATTAAATGTCTCTGCTGTTCTTCGAGCTTGCCTTCGTTGCGCGTGTTGTTCCAGATCTTGATCGGCAGCATCACCGAAAACAGCGTGGTCAAATAAGTCGCCGCGATTACCAGAAACTGACCGGGCGCCGTCGGATGCAGATAGAAAATCAAGATTCTCTTCGAGCTGTTCAGGTGCCCGAGTGTCTGCCGTAAGAACTCCGCGAAGAAAATTCCGATAAAAAAGATCAGGTTAAATGCCCTGCGCCCGGCGTCCTGGCGCCGCTTGAGCAGGCGCCAGATATTCAGGTCGAGAAAGGGTGTGAAGCGCCAGATATCTTCGGGGTTTGGCGCGCAATCGCGCAGCAGACCGCCCAGAACGCCGAGCCCTGCCAGCAACGGCATGGTTAGATATTCGTGATTGATCATGGCGGGAATCGAGATCAGGATGCCCGACGCGAGGCCGGTGACATAGCCCCCCAAAAGGCCGGCGAGCAGGCTGCCTTCGAGGCCCAGATCGACGGCCTGGTAGGACTGGCTCACCACGCGCGTAGCCACGCTCGCGCCAAAGACACCCGAAAACCACAGCGACAATTGCATGCGCTGCGACATGGTCCGGCTCTCGCGCATCAGCGCGCGCTTGACCGCGCTCCAGCGCACCAGGATGCTAGCCAGCGAGGCCACCACGCCCAGCTTTACCAGCAGGGTGACCAGATACGATTGCGCCATGTAAGCTTGCACATCATTATAATGGAAGCATCGCAACGGCAGACGGGGAACGCATGCACAGTCCATCCACGCTCCGGGTGGTCAAAGCCGCCGAAGCGGATTTTCCAACCCGGTTTGGTCACTTTCGGATCTACGGATTCGAGGGTCTGGCAGAAAACCGCGCCGAGGAAGCCGTGGTCCTCAAAATGGGGGCTCTGGGAGCGGGTGAGCCGGCGCCGCTCGTGCGTATTCATTCGCAGTGCCTCACCGGCGACGTCTTCCACAGCCTGCGTTGCGATTGCCGCGCCCAGCTCGAGCTGGCGCTCCACATGATTGCGGGCGAGGGGCGTGGCCTGCTGATCTATGAATGCCAGGAAGGGCGCGGCATCGGTCTGCTGAATAAGCTGCGCGCCTACGAATTGCAGGATCACGGCGCCGATACCGTGGAGGCCAACGAGCGTTTGGGATTTGAGTCCGATTTGCGCAATTACGAGCTGCCCGGCGAAATTTTGCGGCACTTCGGGCTCCGCAGCATCCGCCTGCTGTCGAATAATCCCGAGAAGGTCCGCGCCATGGAGTCGGCGGGGATCCATGTGGACGAGCGCGTTCCTTGCATTGCGCCGGCCCAGGCCTCGACGGACTCCTATCTACGAACGAAGAAAGAGAAGATGGGCCACCTGTTGGAAGGTCTTTAAGAGTTACTCCAGCTCAAACGCCACGTACCGCAACTGGTCTTCCCGTTCCACCTCGAGCACCACTGCGTCCCCGGGCTTCAGTTGCGCGAGGGCGCTCTTGAGCGACTCGACCGTCGCTGTCGTCTCGCCGTTCACGGCGTAGACCACGTCTCCGGGGCGCAGATCCACCTCCAAACCTTCCGAGCCGGCTACCCGGACTGCGACTACCACGCCATATTGTTTGCGCAGGTTGGGCAGCATGGGGGCGAGACGCCGGTCAATTCCGATGCCCAGCACACCAAGCGCCGGAATCAAATTCTTGTCCGGGTCCACGAGGTCCGCGAAGCGTTGCGGGTCGTCCTCCACCGCCGTAACCTGCACCTGCATCGTCAGCCTGTCGGAACCGCGCAGCACCTCCAGGCTCACTTTATCGCCCACCGGGTAGCGATACATATCCACTTGCAATTGGCGAGCGTTCTCCATAATCTTGCCGTTCACGCTTAGCACGATGTCGCCCGGCTTTACGCCGGCCCTATCGGCGGGCCCATCGGGCTCTGCGTCGGCCACCAGAACGCCCCAATCCCGCGGCAGTTTCAGGCCTGCGGCCAGCAGCGGCGTAATGGTTTCCACGCTCACGCCGATCTGGGCCCGATGCACATGGCCCTCCTTGCGAATCTGCTCGAAGATATTGCGCACCGTGTCGCTTGGTACTGCAAAGCCTATCCCTTCGCTGCCGCCCGATTCCGAATAGATCATGGTGTTGATCCCGATCACGCGTCCGGCGCTATCTACCAGCGGGCCGCCGCTGTTTCCAGGATTGATCGATGCGTCGGTCTGGATATAGATCATCGGGCTGTCCGTCTTGAGCTGCCGGGCCACGGCGCTCACCACGCCCAAACTGACTGAATTCTGCAATCCCAGCGGACTGCCGAAAGCCATCACCAGTTGCCCCTGCCGCAATTCCCGCGAGTCGCCCAGAGGCAAAGATGCGAGCGACAGTCCGTTCGCATCGATCTTCAGTACGGCCAGGTCCGTCTCGCGATCCACTCCGACCACCTTGGCGTCCAATACCGTGCCTGGCGGTTTCAGAATGGACTTCGACTGCTGCTCCGCGCGCTCGAAAACCGGCAATTGCACCCGTATTCGCCGTGCGCCCTGCACCACGTGAGCATTGGTCACGATGAAACCATCGGGACTCAGGACCACGCCCGAGCCGGTGGCGCGCTGCCGGGTGAGTAAGCTGGCGTTGTTGGCATCCGAGTCTTCGCTAAGTCCGTAGCCGGTCGTCACGATCTTGACTACCGATCGATTGACGCGCCGGGCCAAAACCTCGAGGGAGGCGCTCAAGCTTTCCAGGGACTCGACCTTTTGCTGGGCGAATCCGGCCTTCGTAAGCGCCAGGAGGGCGACCACCGAATAAAACCTGACCAGCGACGTTCGCATACTCATAAGCTGCCCTGCAAGTAATCCACCGTTCGCTCCACTGCCGCGCGAATGCTCAGCTTGGGGCGCCATGCGAGCGCGCGTTCACGCCAGCAGTCCAGGAAGATAAACGGGCTATCTCCAACCCACCCGCGCTCGCCGCCTGCGTACCGTAGCGCATCCCAGTCCGTACCCAGATTGAAAATACTCAACCGGGTGCGCGCGCTTTCGACGGCCGGCAGCATAGCGTCCACGCAATCCTGAACGTATAAGTAAGACTTACGCTGCTTTCCGTCTCCTAACACATCCAGATGCTCGGGGTGCTCGCAAAGTTGCCGATGGAAGTCCACGACGTAGCCATGGGTATAGCGCTCGCCCAGAATCGATACGAACCGGAAGATATGGGCTTGCATTCCGAATCCTTCCGCATACGCCTGGATCAGGGCCTCCGCCGCCAGCGCCCCATCGAGAAACTCCGCCCGGCCCGTCGATAGGTTGTCGAAGCCGGTCACCTTGTGTCCATCGGCGAGCAAACGGTCCACAAGGTTACTGCCGATGAAGCCAGCCGCGCCGGTGACCAGAATCTTCAAGGATTTCGCTCTCCACGGCTACGATAACCTGTCGCGGCCGGCTGGCGCCAGTCAGCGATAGGGTCGCAGTCAGTTCGGAAACGTACGAAGCCGTCCAAGATTTCGTTTGCCTTTGCAGACTGTCAGGAATATACTCCCGAGTAACATCGATCGAGGAGGTGTTATGCGCCGTCTCTTCCTGATCCTGATCGCGTGTGCTTCTTGCTTCGCTGACACGCTTTCGACTTCCGTCACATGTGACGGAAATGTCTATACCGGAACCTCCTCTGCTTCCTGCAACAGCTCGGACGCGAGCGCGTCTGCCCAAGCTTTTTCGGCGACGCTATCAGTAAACACCAACGTGTCTACCAACGACTTCCTGGGAACTAGTTCGGCTCAGGCTGGGATCTATGGGACGTACTTACTAACCGTGACGGGGGGGAGCGGAGACGCATTTGCCGATCCCCAACTGAGCACTGAACTCGAACTTGGCGATAACGGGATATTTCAGAACTATGCATCTGCCTCACTTACCAACAGTTCGGGCGGGTGTGAAGTGATGGACGGCGACGGAAACCCCTATCAAAACAACTGCACGCCAACCTCAGTGCCATTCGTGTTTGGTACTCCGCAGGCGCTCTATCTCTCTGTGTTTGCAGACACGCAGATTCAAGTGGGTGACATTCGGCTTTATGACCAGGCAAGCGCCGTGGACGAAGGATTTGTCTTCTATGGTCTAAACGGCCAGGTCTTGAACAATATCACCTACAGTTTCGTTCCCGCGCCGGAGCCCGGCATGTTCCCGCTGCTTGCTGCTATAGCGTGCGCCGCTCTGATCGCCCGCCCGCGGCTCGCCAAACGCCGGCGCGGGCGCTAGGCCTTACCGCTCCCGCGGCTTTGCGCCAGCCGTATGCGGAAAATATCGATCAGGTTGCGCAGGTTCCCGCTGAGCAGCGCCAGACGGCTGTCGCCATCGTCGCGCCAGCGAATCGGTATCTGCTGGATGCGATAACCCAAGCGGCGCGCGATCGCCAGAATCTCCACATCGAACATATATCCGTCAATGCGCTGCCTGGGGAAGATCTCGCGGGCCGCCTCGCGCGTGAAGAACTTAAAGCCGCACTGCGTGTCGGTGATCCCCTGGAGGCCCACGACGGCGTGCATGAATACCCCGAAACCCTTGCCCCCGATCTGCCGGAACAGCGGTTGCCGCTTCTCGATCTGTGAGTCCCGCATGGCTCGTGACCCGATCACCACGTCGTAGCCCTCGATCAAGCTGGCCCGTATCTTGTCGAACTCCTCAATGGGGACTTTATTGTCGGCATCCGCGTATCCCACAATCTTGCCCCGCGCCAGGGCGACGGCTTCGCGCACACCGCGACCCTTGCCACTGCGCGCAAGGTGTCCAATCACGCGAACCGGTTCACCTTGCCGCGCTATTTCGAGAGCCCGCTCCCGGGTGCCGTCGTCGCCGTCGGCGGCTACGATAATTTCGTAGCACAGCCCGCGCGTCTGGAAATACCGGCCGGTTTCGAGGATTGTGGCGGCGATGGTGCCGGATTCATTGAAGGCCGGCAGAATCAGAGAGACGTCACACAATTGGTTTATTCTAACAGGTGTACTTTGGATGCCTTTCAATGTTGCCATAATCGGCTGCGGCCTGATCGGGTCGAAGCGCGCACAGGCACTTGGGGACTGCCGGCTGGCCATCTGCTGCGATCTGGATGCTACCCGCGCCCGGCGGCTGGCAGCGGCGCATCCGGGCGCCGAACCGGCGACGGACTGGCGGCAAACGGCAGCCTGTCCAGGAGTCGATATCGTGGTTGTCTCGACAGCTCACGACATGCTCGCCTCGATCGCCTTAGAAGCTGCGCGGTCGGGCAAGCACGTGCTCATCGAGAAGCCTGGCGCGCGTCGCGCCTGTGAGCTGGATGCGGTGGCGGCCGCCGCGCGCGATTCCAGCACTCTCGTACGCATAGGTTTCAATCACCGCTATCATCGCGCCTTCCGCAAGGCGCGCGAGATCTTCGATTCGGGCGTCATCGGACCACTGCTGTTTATCCGCGGCCGCTACGGGCATGGCGGCCGGCCCGGGTACCAGCGCGAGTGGCGCGCCGACCCGGACGTCTCGGGCGGCGGCGAACTGGTGGATCAAGGTGTACACCTCATCGATCTGGCGCGCTGGTTTCTAGGAGACTTCACCCGCGCTCACGGCCGCACGCCCACCTTCTTCTGGAATATGCCCGTGGAAGACAACGCCTTCCTCCTGCTCGAAACCGCCGCCGGCCAGGTGGCTTTCCTGCATGCAGGCTGGACCGAGTGGAAAAATCTGTTTTCCTTCGAAATCTGCGGACGTGCGGGCAAGCTCGAAATCTCCGGCCTTGGCGGAAGTTATGGCACGGAGCGCCTCACACTGTATCAAGTGTTGCCGGAAATGGGCCCGCCCGAAACAACATCCTGGGAGTTTCCCATGGCTGACGATTCGTGGGATGCTGAGTTCGCCGATTTCCTGGAAGACATCCGGCTCGGCCGGCAGCCACGACCCGGCATTGCCGACGCGCAAGCCGCGCTCGATATCGCCGCACAGATATATCGGGAGAACGCCCGGTGATCATCACACGGAGCCCACTGCGCATCTCGCTCGGCGGCGGCGGCACGGACCTGCCTTCCTATTACCGCGAACACACCGGCTTCGTCATCTCGGCGGCCATCGATAAGTATGTGTACATCACACTGCACGAAACCTTCACGCAGGAACTGCTCATCAAGTACTCGCAGATGGAGTTGGCGCATGCGGTCGATGAAGTGAAGCACCCCATCGTGCGCGAAGCCTTGCGGCTGGTGGACGTCGGCCCTCAGCCGTATCTGGAAATCGTGAGCATGTCCGACATTCCGGCCGGCACCGGGCTGGGCTCCTCGGGCAGCTTTACGGTGGCCCTGCTGCGCGCCCTGCACGCCTGGAAGAAGAACGTAATCCCGCGGCAGGAGCTCGCCGAACAGGCCTGTCACATCGAAATCGATCTCCTGCACGAACCGGTCGGCAAGCAGGATCAGTACATCGCCTCGTTCGGGGGCATCACCTGCTTTCATTTTCTGCCGGACGATGGTGTCGAGGTGACGCCCCTGCGGCTCGAACCGGAAACGCTGGCCAATCTCGAAGACAACCTGCTGCTTTTCTTCACCGGCTTCACCCGCTCCGCCTCGGCCATCCTGGAAGAGCAGGATACCCGGACCAAGCAACACGACCCCGGGATGATCTCGCAATTGCACGCGGTTAAACAGCTCGGCCGCGAGAGCAAGGCGGCGCTCGAAGCTGGCGACCTCGGCCGTTTCGCCGAGCTGATGCACGTACACTGGGAGAATAAGAAAGCCCGCTCGCAGGGCATGTCAAACGCGCATATCGACGAATATTACGACCTGGCGCGGCGCAACGGCGCGCTGGGAGGAAAGTTGATCGGAGCCGGAGGCGGTGGTTTCCTAATGCTGTATACCGAAGATAAAACGCGCCTGCGCAACATCATGCGGCGCGCCGGATTGCGCGAGGTGCGCATGCGCTTCGATTTTCAGGGCACCACCGTGCTGGCCCAGGCATAAGCGCTATGCTACCGGTTGCCATCCTCGCGGGCGGTATGGGTACGCGGCTCTATCCGCTCACGGAACACATCCCGAAAGCGCTGGTCGAAATCAACGGTGAGCCGTTTCTCGCGCATCAGTTGCGCCTCCTGCGCGCGGCGGGCATCACCCGCGTGGTCATTTGCATTGGCCAGCACGGCGAATACATTCGCGAATTTGCCGGCGATGGCAGCCGCTTCGGGATGGAAATCGAATACTCGGCCGATGGGCCAGTGCTGCGGGGTACGGCCGGCGCCGTGCGCAACGCTCTGCCGCTGCTGGGCGACGCGTTCTTTGTCTTGTATGGCGACTCTTATCTGCCCTGTCCGTACAGCGATGTGGAACAGGCTTTTCACACGGCCCGCCAGCCCGCGCTGATGACCGTCTATCGCAACGACGGCCGCTGGGATTCGAGCAATGTAGAATTCTCCGAGGGCCGCATCCTGGCCTACGACAAGAAGAATCGGACCAGCCACATGCGGCACATCGATTACGGCCTGGGCGTCTTCAGCCGCACGGCTTTCGATGGCGCGCTGCACGCCGATCTCGCCGAGATCTATGGCGACTTGCTGCGCGGCGGCCAACTGGCTGCCTACGAGGTCCGCGAGCGGTTTTACGAGATCGGCTCGGCCGCAGGCATAGGCGAGCTTTCGGAGTATCTTCGTGACATTCCGGTGGGAATCGCTGCCGTGAAACGCGCCGTGTTCCTGGATCGCGATGGTGTGCTCACGCGCGCCTTGGTCCGCGAAGGCAAGCCGTACGCGCCGGCCGTGCTCGCCGAAATGACCATCGACCCGGAGGCGCCCGCGGCAATGGCACGCCTCAAGGCCGCCGGGTTCCTGCTGGTGGTGGTCACCAATCAGCCGGATGTGGCGCGCGGAACGGTTCGACGCGAAGAGGTGGAAGCCATGCACAGCAGTCTGCGCGCCGCCTTGCCGCTGGATGCCTGCTTCGTTTGCTATCACGACGATCCAGACGCGTGCGATTGCCGCAAGCCGCTCCCTGGATTGCTACTTCAGGCGGCGGCCGAACTCTCGATCGAGCTCCCCCACAGCTTTCTGGTCGGCGATCGTTGGCGCGACGTCGACGCCGGAGCCGCCGCAGGCTGCCGCACCATCCTGATCGATCGAGGCTATCGCGAGCGCCCTCCCGAGCATCCGCCGGATGTACGCGTCGGTACTTTGACGCAAGCGGTGAACTGGATTACACGATACGGCGAGCCGCTGCGTCAGACCTGATATGCTCGCCGACGTTCGCTACGCGCTCCGGCAATTCGCTCGCGCTCCGGGTTTCGCAGTGGTGGCAATACTCACGCTGGCGCTCGGCATCGGAGCCAATACCGCGGTCTTCAGCGTGGCGGACGCGGTGCTTCTGCGGCCGCTGCCTTATCCGGATGCCGATCGTCTGGTGATGATCTGGGATCAGCTTTGGAAGGTTGGTGTTCGCGAGTTGCCGGTCAGCGCCGCCACCTTCGATGCTTATGCCGCCGCTTCGCGGGCGGATGGGCGCGCCTTCGAAGCGGTCGCGGCGTTCAAAGAAGAGGATCGCAATCTGACCGGCGCGGGTTATGCCGAGCGCGTCGCGGCGACATCGGCAAGTTCCGGCCTATTCGACATGCTGGGCGCTCGAACCGCGATCGGACGCAGCTTCACGGCAGAGGATTGGCAGCCGGCGCACAACCACGTCGCAGTACTCGGCTATTCACTGTATGCCCGGCGTTTCGGAGCGAACCCAAGCATTCTAGGGCAGACTGTCCGCCTCGATAACGCCGCTTATACCGTGGTGGGAGTGATGGCGCGCGAGTTCAGTTTCAGCCTGCGCACCGGGGCCGTCGATATATGGACACCGCTGCCTCCGATCGACGACCGTGGCAAATGGCAATTCCGTATGCTGGCCAGGATGCGCCCCGGAATCGGTGTCGAAGGAGCGCAGGCTTCGGTGACGGCAGCGGCCGCGAACGTGGAGCGAACCATGCACCCCTATCGCGGACCGAACGGAGAGGATGGGGGATATCACGCGCTCGTGGTTCCCTTGCGCAATCAGCTCCTCGGCGATTTCCGCACCGGCGCGCTGATCCTGCTGTGCGCCGTTGCGCTGGTGTTGCTGATCGCCTGCGCGAATGTGGCGAATCTGCTGCTGGCCAGGGGCGCGGCGAGAGAAAAGGAGATCGCCGTGCGAAGAGCGCTGGGCGCCTCTAACGCAGCCCTGGTTCGGCAGTCGATGAGCGAAGCTGGAGTCCTGGCGGCGCTGGGCGGTGCGGCGGGCATGGTAGTAGGCTTCTGGGGAGTTGCGCTGCTGAGAGCGGTAGGGCGTACGGATCTGCCGGAGGCAGCGCGCATCGCGATCGATGGGCGAGCGCTGCTATTCATATTCGGAATCTCCTGTTTGGTGTGCCTGCTGTTTGGATCAGTCCCGTCGTTGGCAGTCACACGATTAAACTGGACCTTGCGAGGATCGCGCAGCAGGGGCCGCACGTCCGCCGTGCTGGTGGCCGGAGAGGTCGCGCTCGCGCTGATGCTGCTGATCGGCGCCGGCCTGTTGCTCGAAAGCTTCGCGCGGCTGCGGCAGATCGATCCAGGCTTCCGCTCCGATCATCTGCTGACGATGCAGATACAGCTCTCTGGTCCGCGCTACGCGCAACCGCGCGGCAGAGTCACCTTTTTCGCCGATCTGCGCGAGCGGCTCGCCAGAGTACCGGGCATCGTCTCCGCGAGCACTGTGAGCCGGTTGCCGGTGGCCAAGGTAGGATTGGACACGCGCAGCGGCAACCCGTTCTCGATCGACGGGCGGCCCTGGAATCCCAACAGTCCGGCGCCTCAGATCGCGCATACGCAGACAGTGGGCCTCGACTATTTCAGGACCATGGGCGTCCCTGTGAGGGCCGGCCGCGTCTTCTCCCAAGGGGATGGTCTGGATGCGCCACTGGTAGCCGTGATCAATGAGACGCTCGCCCGCCGATTTTTTCCCAATGGCGAAGCGATCGGCCGCCACCTGCTGCTGGGCGCACCGGAACCGGGCGCACGGTGGATGGTCATCGTCGGGGTCATCGCCGACTTGAGGAGTGGGGCGCTCGGCGATCGGCCCATGCCACAATTCTATACGCCGCAAGCGCAGGAGGCTCCATTCGCGATGTCGGTGGTGGTGCGGACTGCGGGCGATCCGCTGCAATTAGTCCGCGAGGTGTCGAGTGTGGTCCGCATGCTCGATCCGGACGTTCCGGTGTATCAGATAGGCACCATGGAGCAGCACCTCTCCGAAGCGGTCGGCCAACCGCGCTTTCAGTCCGTGCTCCTGGCGCTGTTCGCGGCGACGGCGTTGTTTCTGGCGGCAGTGGGAATCTACGGAACGGTGGCGCACGCCGCGTCTCAGCGAACCAAGGAGATCGGCATCCGCATGGCCCTTGGCGCGGATGCACGCCGCGTCGCTGCCACGGTTTTGGCGGAAGGCTTGAGGCCAGTGGCTGCGGGAATCTTATTGGGGCTCGCCGGTGCGATGGCGCTGGCGCGGTTAGTTTCGAGCGTCTTGTACGAGGTCGCTCCACGCGATCCTGTAGCTTTTACCTGGGCTGTGGCTCTGCTCGCGCTCACCGCAGCGGTAGCTTGCCTGGGGCCGGCCCGGCGTGCCGCACTCGCCGATCCGCAGGTTGCTTTACGCGAAGAATGACGGCTAAGAGCGAGCCTTGTGCGCAGTGTGCCCGGACGCCACCGGCTCTTTCAGCAACGAATCGAGCAGGGCGCGGATGCTCTTGTCCTGATCCTTGAAGAAGTCGTCGCCGCCGGAATACTGCGCGCGAATCACACGATGCCGATCGATGAAGATGAGCTCGGGAACGTAATTCGGCTTGGCTAGCGACGCCTGCTCATATTCGAGCACCGCGTCGCGGTTGGAGAACCCCACCGGAAAAGTGGGCTTGTACTGCGCCACAAATCCGGGCACCAGTTGTTGCGCGTCATTGTTGAACGCCGCAGCCACGATCTGTACGCCGCGCGCGCTGTAGTCATTCTGAATGGCGCTTAGAACCTGCGTGGTGTGCTGGCAATGCGGGCAGGTCGTCAGGATGAAGGCCAGCACCACGACTTTCCCCGCATACTGGCTTAACAGGGTTTGTCCGCCATAAGGCATGCTGATGGCGAACTCGCCTGCGGGACGCGGTACCGTCTGACCCTGCGCCATCAGTCCGGCCGCCAGTACGGAGAGAGCAATAAGTGGATGCCTCGGTCGCATAATGTTAGTGTACTCCAGGACACCGTCAGTTCGCGATGGCGATCAGCAGGGTTTGCGTGCCGGCGTTTCCGCCCAGTGAAAAGGTGAACGGCACGGTGTCGCTTGCCGGGACATTCGGCACTACCACGTTGAACTGATAGAGGCCCAAATAACCCGCGGTCAATCCCGAGAAGTTCACCGTGGCCGGCTTCCCTGCAAATGAGGCTTCAAACTTTGACGCCAGCGTGTTGGATTGCGACACGAGTTGCCCCGCCGCGATATCCGGCGTCACGCCGCCAAAGCCCACGCCGTAAAGCACGATGGTATCGCCAGGCTTCGCGCGAGCCGAGATGACCCCGGGGATAGCGCCGGGAGGAAGAACATACGTGAACCCATCGGGAAACAGCGCGACCACGTTCTGGCCCCCGTGCAGATTGAACAAACCCGGAGCGAGCAGGCCCGGCTCGGTTGTATTTACGGTAATCATGAAAGCCACGCTGCTTCCCCCAGCCGTAGTAACCACTACCGGCTGCGATCCGGTAGCGATATTGGACGGCACCTGGGCGTTCACTTGCCCGGGACTCACGAAATCGATAAATGCCGGTTGGCCGCCGACCGTGACCGAAGTGCCCCCCAGAACGCTGGGCGCCAGGTTGCCTTTGAAATCGGCGGCGCCCCAGGTCTTGGAGATCACGGTTGCAAGGTTCACACCGTAGATCTCCATCCAACCGCTCGGGGCAAGCGCGGCGAATGCGCCGTATGCGCTGGCGCTGATGACACCTTGGGGCAACCCGATCACAGGCGTGGTGTCGAAAGTGCCGTATATCGATCCGGTAATGGTGGCGGCCTGCGTAAGTCCTACTTGTCCGACAGCGCACGACACAGTTCCGGTGCACGTAGGATTGGAAAAATAAAAATAGAAACTCGTGGTTTGGTAGAACGTAACCACGGCGCCGCTGCTCTCCGTTAACGAGACCTGGAAATAAGCCCCTGAGCCGGGGGCAAGAGCAAGATTAATCAGATCGTTGCCGGGGCTGATCGACGTGGCGGTCAGGGGACTGGCGCCGTTGCCTGGATAGGAGATCAGCAGCGTGATGGTGCCGCCATCCCCGACGCCAGTGAAGGGAGCTGTAACCGTACAGTTGGTATTCTTACCGTCAAACGCGCATGTTCCCCAAAGGACACTGCTTACACCCTCGCCCTGGGCGTTGCCGCCAAGGCCCGTCAGAGTGACGGTTTGAGAGCTGTTCGCATACGTGGCCACGCTGGCGGAGGCACGTGGTGAGAGCAAGGCTATGCAAAAAAGAAGCCCCGGGATAGCTATTAATTTCATGGTTGGCGCACTTTTCAGATTCAAGGACCTTATAATATCATTTGGCGTTGATAATTGATGGTTTGAGCAGTACTATACCGTTGGGCACCCATTCGCCGTGATTGCGGGTTACGCCAGTATCACCTGATCCGCCAGATGAGCTATAATGATACCCATGGAACCACGCCACATCGGAGAAGTGCTGGGCGGCCTCCGCATTTTGGGTAAGCCCCTGACATCCATACTGGAACTGAACGACGCTGTCGAACGCGGCTTGCCCAAGGCAACCCTTCGCAACGTTGCGCGGCGCGTCTTTTCCGATGCCGGCGAACAGCGCGCCATGATGCATCGAATCGTTCCGGAGGCGACCTACAAACGGCGGCGGGAGCGTCTGAGTCCCGCGGAAAGCGAGCGGACGGAGCGCCTGGCGCGGGTTGTCGCCACGGCAGAAGACGTCTGGCAGGATCGCGCGCAAGCCCGTCGTTTTCTGACCACCCCGCATCCGGAGATTGGCGGCAAAACGCCCCTAGAGGCGGCTCTGACGGAGTTGGGAGCGCGGCAGGCAGAGGAGGTCATGGCCCGTATCGTCTATGGCCTTCCGGCGTAGCGGTCCGGTCCGCGCTTTCCGCATCGCCGATATCCGGCAGACTATTTTCGACGGGACGGGAGCTATGCTACACGGGGCTCGCTGGAATTCTCCCGGACGGCGCGTCATCTATGCTGCTGAAACGTACGCGGGCGCCTTGTTGGAGATCCTGGTACACGCCTCAGGCGACGTTCCACAGAGCCAGAACTACATCGAAATCGAGATCCCAGCCGGCGTGGCAATTGAGGAAATTGCGCCCGAAGATGTCCGCGGATGGTCTCTACGGTCGTTCGACAGCGCCCGGGCATTCGGCGACCGATGGTATGACGATCGCCGCACGGCCGTGCTGATGGTGCCCTCGGTGGTGACGCATGTCGAGCGGAATGTCCTGATCAACCAGGAACATCCCGACTTTCCTCGTATCCGGGCAAGCGAGCCATTGCCGGTGCATTGGGATGCGCGGTTGTGGAGAAAGCGCTAGCGGCAGCGAGTCCATTTCAAGCGCGCGGAGGTTTTCGCCGCTGCGCACGGTCGAAGTCCAGAGCAAGATCAGGCCTCGAAAGTGCCTCGCGCGCCGGCAGCGCCTGGGTGGGAACGTAGCTGTAGGCGCCTCGAAAAAACGGATCGGCCTGCCAATTGTGGAAATAGGTTGCCTCAGGCCTGGGTATCTTCCGGTTCAATATCCGGCCGAGGGATTCGAGCGCCCCGGCAAGTCATTCTCTGCCCAGTAGGCATGCTGAAACCTGAAGCTGACGCGATACACCTGACCGAATTGAAGCGCCGCTGCTGCACGATCGCCTTCGATCTTCCCGGTGTCCTCGGCATCCTGGGTCAGGGAAGCGCGGCTAATCAGTTCTTTGTGTGCTGCGTTGAAGCCCTCGACATGAACTCTCGCCCAGGCTTTAACATCGGATGGGTAGTGGGAGTGCACCGTCAAAATGCGTCCTCCCACGCGAGCTGTCGCTTCGAGACAGATGACGTCCGGGGGGCATTGCTCCAGGTGTGCAATTACTCCTCCAGTGAGCGCTTGAGTACCAACATCAATTTGGCCGGACTTACTAAGCCTGCCGCGACCGTGAAATTTCTGCGTGGGTTTCTACCGGAAGAGTGAGCAGGCTGCTCCGAACGCCGTGAATCACCTTCGTCTGCCGCGATTGATGAGTTTGGAGAAAGAGTTGCTAATAGAGCGATGCCCAGCGCAGTTATTCCTGGTTGAGTGAGCTCCACAGGCGCCGGTCAAAAAGTACAACGGTCTAACTGAGCTTAACCACGTAGAAATTGAAAAGGGGATCACATGAGGCAAAAGAAGCACCAGACTCATCATGACGTGTTGCGCGGGGAAGGTGGCGAACTCCACCAGACCGCCGGGGGCGACGTCCCTGTGCTTACTACGCAGCAAGGCACACCCGTTTCTGACGATCAAAATTCGCTAAAGGTGGGCGTACGCGGCCCGGCCACGCTCGAGGACTTTCACCTTCGCGAAAAAATTTTCCACTTTGATCATGAGCGCATTCCGGAACGCGTGGTGCACGCCCGTGGTTTCGGCGCTCACGGTTATTTTGAGAATTACGATTCGCTTGCCGAGGTCACCGCCGCCGATCTATTTCAGCGCGCCGGCGAAAAGACTCCGGCGTTTGTCCGTTTTTCGACCGTCGCCGGGAACAAAGGTTCCGCGGACCTGGCCCGCGATGTCCGCGGCTTCGCGGTCAAGCTATACACCAAGCAAGGTAACTGGGACATCGTGGGGAATAATATTCCGGTGTTTTTCATTCAGGACGCCATCAAGTTCCCCGACCTTATCCACGCCGCCAAGCAGGAGCCCGATCGCGACTTTCCGCAAGCGCAGACGGCCCATGACAACTTCTGGGACTTCATCTCCCTGATGCCGGAGAGCATGCACATGATCATGTGGGTGATGTCCGATCGGGCCATTCCTCGCTCCTTTCGATTCATGGAGGGTTTCGGCGTGCATACTTACCGGCTGATCAATGCCGACGGCAATTCGACTTTCGTAAAATTTCATTGGAAGCCCAAGCTCGGGCTGCAGTCCGTGATCTGGAACGAAGCGGTGAAAATCAATGGCGCAGACCCCGATTTCCATCGGAGAGATCTTTGGAACGCCATTCAGGCGGGCAACTATCCGGAGTGGGAGCTCGGCCTGCAGCTATTTGACGATAAATTCGCCGATGCGTTCGAGTTCGACGTTCTAGACGCAACCAAGCTCATACCGGAAGAGCAAGTGCCCATACGGCGCGTGGGACGCCTGGTGCTCGATCGCTGCGTCGATAACTTCTTCGCCGAGACTGAGCAGGTCGCTTTCTGCACGAACAACATCATCCCGGGCGTCGATTTCAGCAACGATCCCCTGCTGCAAGGCCGCAATTTTTCCTATCTCGATACACAAGTGAAGCGCCTTGGCGGACCTAACTTCACCCACATCCCCGTCAACGCGCCCAAGTGTCCTTTCCATAATTTCCAACAGGACGGGCACATGGCGATATTCAATCCGAAAGGGCAGGTGAATTACGAACCAAACTCCCGGAGCGGCGCTGTGGGCGGCCCGCGCGAGTGCCATGACACCGGATTTCGGTCATTCGCGGCGGAGGAGAAAGGCCGCAAAGTTCGCGAACGCTCGGAAAGCTTCGCCGATCATTACAGCCAGGCGCGCCAATTTTACGTGAGTCAGACCAAGACGGAGCAAGGTCATATCGCCGATGCGCTCGTTTTCGAATTGAGCAAGGTGGAACAACCGGCCATTCGCGCCAGGTTGGTATCCCATCTGCCGCACATCGACGCAAAACTTGCCGATCGCGTAGCCAAAGGGTTGGGCTTGCACGAGAAGGTACGGGCAGCCCAACCGGCTAAAGAGCCGCGAACTGACCTCAAGCCTTCCAAGGCGCTCAGCATCATCGAGAATGGACCCAAGACTTTCGCGGGACGGAAAGTCGGAGTTCTCGTCACCGACGGTACCGATCGCGCGCTATTCGACGCGCTGCAAGCGGAAGTGGAGAAGGAAGGAGCCACCCTCGAGATCGTCGCTCCCGCGGTAGGTGGGGTTAAGGCGAGCGACGGAAGCGTGATTGTAGCCCAGCAGAAAATCGGCGGAGGCCCGTCCGTACTCTATGACGCGGTGGCGGTGATTCCTTCGGAGGAGGGATGTCAGTCACTCCTCAAGAATGCCGCTGCCAAGGATTTCGTTTCTGACGCCTTTGCCCACCTCAAATTCGTCGGGTATGTGGATGCCGCGATGCCGCTCTTCCAGAAGGCCGGTATAGCGGCGGACATGGACGACGGATTTATTCCGCTCGCGAAAGCGAAAGGTCCCGCAGCCTTCGTGACTGCTTGCCGCAAACTCCGCAACTGGACAAGAGAAGACGTCGTGATGGCGTGACGATCTATCAGAATCATAATTTCCAAATCGCGGGCGTGACTGTGTTTGCGTGCAAAGCGTAGTGGCCGACGACCAAGACTGATTATGTCGGCTGTGTCGGAAGAGCGCATCTCGACCTCACCGAGGCCGCTTCGGACCGAAATCATAAGCCGGCATGCGGGCCCAGTGCGACGGCGCTCCCAAAACAGTTTATGCTGATTATGTTGTGACGCCCTCAAGCAGTTCAAGGACCATGCCTGGCGGGATCGCCACGCGCGCTGCCCTACCGCGAGGCGACCACGGCCGCGCCCTGTGCCGTTGGTGCAGCCTGGAGGTTCCCTCACGCCGCTTTACATTCTGCTCCGAGTGGTGTGTTCACGAATGGCGCCTGCGCAGCGATCCCGGTTATCTGCGCGAACAAGTGTTTCGCCGGGATCGCGGGATTTGTGCCCTCTGCCGGATAGACACCTGCGCAGCTTACGGCGAGCTACGGCGCTCCCGTGGGTCAAAGCGGCAAAGCCTGCTTGCCAGGTGGGGCCTCAAACGAGTCACGCGCAAGAGTCTATGGGATGCCGACCATATTGTGCCTGTGATCGAAGGCGGAGGAGAGTGCGACCTGGAGAATATGCGCACGCTCTGCCTTTCCTGCCACCGGCAGCAGACTCTTCTGTTGCGGTGCCGGCTTCTGCGTCCGCGAGAGCTGTGCGATTCTTGAGGTATGGCGGACCGTGCGCATGCACTGCCCGAAAATGTAAGCGGGCCGATGTTCGTCGATGCCACCTGTATCGATTGCGATACCTGCCGCCAGCTTGCCCCTACAGTTTTCGGCGAGACGGGCGAGTTCTCCTTCGTGAAACTGCAGCCGCGCGATCCTGCTGAACAACTCGCCGCGTTGTGCGCTTTGGTGGCCTGCCCTACCGGATCGATCGGCACCGCCGGGAAGGAACGCGTAGCCGAAGCAGTAGCCGCGTTTCCCATGCGGCTGGCGGATGGCGTGGCATACTGCGGCTTCAATTCGCCGAAGTCATTCGGCGGCAACAGCTACTTTTTGGAGCATCCCGGCGGCAACTGGCTGATCGACTCACCGCGCTACGTGGAGCACCTGGCACGCCATTTCGAACGGCGGGGCGGCGTGCGCTACATTTTCCTGACGCATCGCGACGATGTGGCCGATGCGTCTAAATACGCAAAGCGCTTCCGTGCCGAGCGCATCATACATCGGCTGGAGTTGTCCGCTCAGCCGGATGCCGAGCGCGTCATCGACGGCCTGGCTCCCGTGGAGCTCGCGCCGGGTTTTGTGGCCATCCCCACGCCGGGCCATACGCGCGGTCATTGTGCGCTGCTGGCCGGCGAGGGCTTTCTCTTCAGCGGAGATCACATCTGGTGGAGCCGCAACCGGGGCCGCCTGACGGCATCGCGTAGCGTCTGCTGGTACTCATGGGAGCGTCAGGTGGAATCGGTCGCACTACTGAAGCAGTTCCGCTTTGAGTGGGTGCTTCCCGGCCATGGGGAACGCGCGCACTTCGCACCGGACGAAATGCGGCGCCAGGTGGCCCGGTTGATTGCAGCTACCTCTTCTTGACTAACTTTACTTCGTAAAGTACAATTGTCCATGAAGTATAGGAGTGTCCATGAAGGTCGATGCTTGCCTCGGTCTAGTCTGTTCTTGCCCCCTCCTTTTTTCCGCGTGCAGCAGATCTAACAACCTGTTGCTGGGGCGCGTGGAAGCCACCGTCGGCGGCCACCGGGTGGTGGTCACCGATTGTTATCGGATCAATGTTGACCCACCCCGGACGCTGCGACCTACCGCCGCGGGACAACCGGTTTATCGCTTTACCCCGTGCCGCGATGCCGATGTGCTGATCAGCGGCAATGAATTGGTAGTCAATGGGCGGTCGTACGGGCATCTGCAACGGGCGGACGGCGTGCTGGTGGACCATGGCATTGTCTCGATCCAAGCGGCCGAGACGCGCGTCATGGCGCCGTTCGCGCAGCGACCTCCGATCGCAAACGATCCAGACACGCCCGAGCCGATTCACGAATGGCCCCTCCGTCATGGAATAGCCAGAGGCCTCCAAGCCGGCGTGCAGCAGATTATCGACTTGTTTCCATCGATCGGAATTCATCGTCGCTCACTGTATCTTGGCGTATTCGGCCTGGGCTTGCTTGAGAATCGGGATGTCGGGATCGGCGTCCTTCCAGAGAGTGAGGAAGTCTTGATAGGCTTTTCCGGCCTTGGCCGTGTCGCCCGCGAGCGCGGAGGCGCGCGCTAGACCGAGGTAGGAAAGCGCGTAGTACTGTCCCCAATAGGGGTGTTGCCAAGCACTGCCCCAATTGGCGCCTTTGTGATCCAGGATCTTTTCGAACTCAGCCGCTGCCTCAGCGCCCTTGTGTAGACCCAGGTAAGCCAAGCCCCGCAGGTACAACGCATCGGGGTAAGCACGTTCATATGGCGAGGTGGACGCCAGCAGTTCCACGGCTTTGGCTGGCTGACCGCGCTGGAGCGCGATGGCGGCCCGAATCTCAGGTAGCTGCACTGCATTCCAGATGGTTCCGTTTGGAAACAGCTTCGAAGTCCCGGCAGCGAGCTTCTCCGCTTGGGCCGCATCGCCGCACAGGGCCAACGCCAGGGCCGTACGCCCAAGTCGCTGCACGGTCTGGCAATTACCAGAGAGCGCGTCGGCACGCGCATCGGCCTCCTCAAATTCGGCGGCGGCGTTCCGAAGCCCCTGGCGCAGCGCTGTCTCCGCGGCCCTCTGGTACAATTTCCTCGACTCACCTCGCTGGCCCAGGACATTCCGATTGGCCGCCTGCAAACCGAAGCTGAGGTACGCCACCGGCTTGCCTCCGAACCATTGAATCTCCCTGGTGGTGGCCGCCTGATCGCCCTCCACGTAAGCGATCTCGAGGAAGCGCTGGTGGATCCTCGCTCCGCCGAGTCCCTGCGCCCGCAGTTTCTCCGCCAATTGCTTCGCCTCGGCGAGCCGATCCAGGCATATGTAGGCGTCCAGTTGGCGCCGGTACGGAGGTTCAACGTTCGCCTGTAGCCCAGTCGCTTCCAGGCCCTCCTTGAGCCCCTCTTCGAATTGCCCCAGGTCTATGTACTCGTTACTCAAGTCGTTATGGAATTCCCACGCGCGGGGATAGTTCTGGATACCCAACCTATTTGCGTCAATGGCTTTGTCCGACTGGCCAGTCGACTCGTAGTAGCCGGCCGCAATGTAGTCCCGCTCATATTCGGAGACGCGGTCGATCAACGCAAAAGCCTTTCTCGAGTATTCGGCCTCGCGCCCTACGTCCCCAGCATTGTTGAAAGCGGTCGAGACGTAGAAGTAAGCCATGGCGAAATTGGGATCGAGGGCGACGGCGCGCTCGAACAACGGGACGGCGGCTAGAAACCGGCCCTGGCTC